>Ga0154914_130_pt3 | contig 1184 bp, 3 predicted proteins | sample RifCSPhighO2_01_FD_105883 | JGI IMG/M metagenome (GOLD analysis project Ga0154914, IMG submission 105883) | candidate division WOR-1 bacterium RIFCSPHIGHO2_01_FULL_53_15 | reverse complement strand
GCCGATCTCGGTGTGAGCTCGCCGCATTTCGATGATCCCGCGCGCGGATTTTCCTTCCGGAGCGACGGTCCGCTCGATTTGCGATTTGACCGTACCTCCGGTGTGCCGGCTTCCGAGTGGCTCGCACATGCCGATGCGGAAGAGATCGCGCAGGCACTCCGTGAGTGGGGGGAACTGCGCGGCGCATGGAGCATTACACAATCGATTATCCGCGGAAGACCCGCGACAACGAAACAATTGCAGGAGTGCGTCGAGGAAGCACTCGGGTGGCGCGCCCCCTCTGCGATGGCACAGGTGTTTCAGGCATTGCGGATCGCCGTGAATGGAGAAATACAGGCCCTGCAGGATCTTCTCGCAGCTGGACCGAGGCTCCTCCGCCCCGGCGGACGCTTCGGTGTCATCTCCTATCACTCTCTCGAAGACCGTTTGGTGAAGCAGGCATTCCGCGCGCTTGTAACCGTGCACAAAGATCCCCACACAGGACAGGATATCGAGACGGCGATGTATCGATTAATTACCAAAAAGGCAGTGGTGCCAGGACCGGAGGAGATTGTGAGGAATCCAAGGGCGCGAAGTGCAAAGTTGCGCGTGATCTGCTACCCTCCCCCATTGTGACCCCTGTCTCTTCCATCACACCCCGCCGCCGCGCAAGTCTCGGGCGGATGGTGAACCAGAGCACCGTCATTCTGACGGCGGCTATCGGTGGCATTATTCTCACGCTCTCGCTCCTCATTCTCTTCCATCAGAATGCGAATGCGACGAAGGGATATACATTGAGGACGCTGGAGCGCGAACGTTCGGAACTGCTTCTCGAAGAGGAAGTCTTGAAAATGCAGATTGCGGATGCGCAGGCACTCAAAAAACTGGGTGAGGATCCGGTGATTGCCCTGATGGTTCCTGTGCGAGGGGCTAAGTACGTAGAAGGAGAGGAAACGATGGCACGGTCGGTGGCGGAGAGAATCGAGAAGCGGGAATAAGCATTGGATGTAACGCATTGCATTGTTGAATTGCTCTATTGCTGATATTTGTTTGAGTTTCTAACAATATAACAATACAACAATACAACAATCCCTCAACATTCCTGCAGCGACAGAAAACACAAATTTTGCTATACTTCTTGGAAACCCATGAAAAGAATCATTCCGTTAGGCGCGGCCGGATCGGCACTGCTTCTCGTTGCTGCA
>Ga0154914_113_pt1 | contig 2049 bp, 2 predicted proteins | sample RifCSPhighO2_01_FD_105883 | JGI IMG/M metagenome (GOLD analysis project Ga0154914, IMG submission 105883) | candidate division WOR-1 bacterium RIFCSPHIGHO2_01_FULL_53_15 | reverse complement strand
AGGCAAAACTGCAAAAAAGGCAATCTTATCTCTATAAGCTGACGGTGACGCTTTATTCAAAATAGCTTTACCTGCTATAAATAGTTCTGTTTTCTGCTGTTTATTTCTTCGCAGTCGCCGGCTTCGTCTTAAGGTTGTCCGGGATTGAAGTGGAGCGATTGAACCCGAACGCATACGCGCTGAACAAGAGTGAACTTGGAGCTGTGGTCATGACCAGGCGATCCAGCAGGGTCCCATCGAGCAGCCAGCGAAAGGTTCCACCGGACTCGAATTGGACGAAAACAGAAAGCAGTCCCAGGATCGTTATTATCAACAGATAGACCAAGGGTGGAGAGAAAGCCTGCCTGAAGAAAAAGATGAGCGAAAATATGAACAGGGGCCAGAGGAGATGCCAGTCGGCATATAAGAATAGCTTTCTGGAGAACGTGAACATTATTGTGGAGGTCCGTTCGAACAGGCCGGGAGTTGGCTGAAAAGTGTCGATTGCGGTCGCTGCTGGTCGATGTGAGCTTAATGAAGTTAAGATTCCAATCGTGGTTCTAAAACCACCCTGAACAAGCACCGGAATGGCAAGAAGAAACAACAGCGACAACCCAAGGGCGAGAGATCGGAGTGTTCTCTTAGTTAAAGCGTTCTTTAGATTGAAAAGAAATATGAACAGGATGAAGATGTCAATAGCCGTCAGGATCAGCCCGGCCTTTTTTGCCCAGATCGAAAGGGCTAAAAAAATCAGTGCAAGAGGAAGAAAAGTGCCGTTGGTTTCCTTTTCCTGGTCAAATTCTTTCAGGAACAAAAATAAATAAAATGTCCCGACCGAATAATAAAAAGTGACCGGGAAATCGGAATAAGCGGTCCCGATATGATAGAGGAGAAAAGGCAGAGTGGCCAGTAAAAACGTGAATAATAAGCTGAACCATCTAAGGAAAAATCTTTTTAAGGCCGAATAGAAGATGATTATCAGGCAGAGAAATAATGCCGGCGTGATTATCTTAAAAAGGGCGTCATCGATCCTGCCCAGGCCGATGAATGCCCAGCCCTGCATGAGAAAAGGCAAGGGTGGCTTATCGCTTAGAAATTGTTTCAGGTATGGGTCGAAGAAGTTGCCGGTGTAATAAATCCCTTTACCGACGATGGAATAATAGAGGAACGCATCGACATCGACCAGCGGCTTGGCCAGGGCGGTAAAAAAGGCGTAAATAACTTTGAGGCCGATCAGGCCGAGCAGTAAACTTTCGAACCAATTAAATTTCAAATCTTTAAAAATAAAAGCTGACTTCATCTCACTGACCGACAGGCAGAACGTCTTTGATGCAATAAGATAGATCGAGATCAAGGCAATGATGATAAATACAGCCGTTCCAATCACAGGCAGGTTTAATGGGAGTTTCGCCAGCGATAGCGCGTACATGAGGATCGCGAGAAGTCCCAGGCCGATCGAAAACGCAAGCGCTAATTTTTCCCAGAGTGAATATTGAGCGGCCTGTTTGCCCAGCAGCGCCGACAGCGCGAAAAGTCCGAGCAGGAACGGCACGCCGAGAACAATAATGATCATTTTATCCCTCTTGTTTTCAAAATATAGGCCTGGTCGCGGAATTTTTGCCAGCGAGTATATTTAGACGCGACCGCTGGTTCGACCGCCATGTCATAAACGACAAGATAATCGGCTTCGGTTGTGGAAATTTCCCTGGGATAAAGATAATATCTCGCCTTGATGTCGTTGTAGATCGGCGGGATGCGCATGTCGAATTTTGACCGCGGCGGGATATTTTTTTCGCAAAATTGGATGAACGGATAAAAATCGCCGGTATTGGCCAGCACGAGCTTTTCCTCGTGATTTTTGCCGACATATTTCCAATCGTCTTTAACCTGGAGCCAGTTATTGAACAACGAGCTGATCTCCAGCAGGCCCCAGAGAACGACCAAAACAATGAAGAGGGATCGGCCGCTTTGTGCCAGGACAATGTTGAATGACGGTTTCTTCTTGAGAGCGGCCCACTGCTTGGTTTCCCAGGCGACAATCACGACAGCAAAAATTATCAATAACCAATA
>Ga0154914_122_pt2 | contig 2865 bp, 4 predicted proteins | sample RifCSPhighO2_01_FD_105883 | JGI IMG/M metagenome (GOLD analysis project Ga0154914, IMG submission 105883) | candidate division WOR-1 bacterium RIFCSPHIGHO2_01_FULL_53_15 | reverse complement strand
CGATGGCGTAGCCCAGCGCCACGCCCGGCGCCAGCGCGTCGAACAGTTTAAGCCTGGGCATGTTTTTGACTTTAACATAGACAACCGTCACCAGCAGAGCCAGTAGAAAACCGCCCAGAAAAACCAGCCCGCCTTTCTGCGCCATGAAGATCTCGGCCGGGTTGCCGCGAAAATATTCCCACTGCCCGAAAACGTATGAGAGCCGCGCCCCGACGAGGCCGGAGATAATCACATAAATGGCCAGGTCAAAAATTGTCTGAGAACCGATCCCTTCTCTTTTAGCGTAATAGAGCGAGACGAGGATCCCCGCTAAAAAAGCCAGGGCGATAAAGAAGCCGTAAGCGTGGATGGCGAAAGGGCCGAACTTAAAAAGAACCGGATACATGTTTTTTCCTCCCAATAAACAGCAAATAGGCCAGCAGGACGACGCCCGCGTTGATCATGATGTCGGCCAGATTAAAGACCGGCCAGAACGGGAGGCCGATATAATCGATGACAAAAGAGCGGAAGAGCCGGTCAGCCAAATTGCTGATGCTGCCGCCAAGAATGAGGGCGAGGCCGGCCTGAAACATATAATTTTTTGCCGGGACGCGGTAGTGCAGGTAAATGACGACGGCCGAAACGACCAACCCGATGACCGCCAGATAAGGGGAAAAGCCGACGAAGAGCGAGAAAGCGGCGCCGGTATTGCGGACATGGGTCAGCTTGACGATCTCGCCAATGAGCGGAAGCGATTGGTTGACTGCCATATTTTTCTGCACGAGAAATTTCACGAGCTGATCGAGGGCGGCGGTAAAAAAAGCGATCGAGTAAAAAAGCATTTACCTGATCTTTGGCGCCTGTTTGGCGTAGGCGTCAATGAGCGCGGCGATCTGCTCAAAGTAGCGGCCGAGGACAGGGAAATCGACGAGCTTGCCCAGGATCAGCGTCAGAAAATAGATGACGAGACCGAGGACGATCGTGGTGCCCAGCGCGATGCCGACCCCCTGCGCGATTCCGTTCAGGAAAGTGAAGAGGATATAGCGCCAGGGCTGGTGCTTGTCGCGCCGGAGATTCTCTATCGCCTCAACTAATTTCTCTTGCTCCAATTAGGTTCCCTCTTGCCATGAGGCGAGATATTTCGCCTGCTCGGGCGTCAGTTCGTCGATCGCGATCCCCATCGATTTTAATTTGGCGGTCGCTACCCACTCCTCGATCTCCGGCGGCACGTTGTGGACCTTATTGGCCAGCTTGCCGGCGTTGTTGATGACAAATTCGGTCGCCAGCGCCTGCGTCGAGAAGCTCATGTCCATGACGGAGGCGGGGTGGCCTTCGGCCGCGCCGAGGTTGACCAGGCGCCCTTCAGCCAGCAGGAAGACACTGCGGCCGCTCGGCAGGATGAACTGGTCGACAAAATTGCGGACGTTCTTTCTCTCTTCTTTGGCCAGCTTGCGCAGGCCCTTGATGTCGAGTTCCACGTCGAAGTGGCCCGAATTGCAGACGACGGCGCCGTCTTTCATCTTCGCGAAATGCTCGATGCGGATAACATTGACATTGCCGGTTAAGGTACAGAAGAGATCGCCGATCGGGGCGGCTTCTGCCATCGACATGACGCGGTTGCCATCCATGGCCGCTTCGATCGCCCGGACCGGATTGACCTCGGTCACGATAACATTGGCTCCCATTCCCTTACAGCGCAGGGCAAAACCCTTGCCGCACCAGCCATAACCGGCGACGACGATGTTCTTGCCGGCGATCAGCATGTCGGTCGCCCGGATGATGCCGTCGAGGGTCGATTGTCCCGTGCCGTAGCGGTTGTCGAAGAGGTTCTTCGTCTGCGCGTCATTGACGGCGATGACGGGGAATTTCAGGACACTGTCGCGCTCCATGGCTTTCAAGCGGATCACGCCGGTCGTCGTCTCTTCCATGCCGCCGATGATCTGTTTGGCGATCGCCGGATACTTGGAGGAGATGGCCGAGACGAGGTCACAGCCGTCGTCCATCGTGACGACGGGGGAGTGCTCGATCGCGGCGGTCAGGTGTTTAAAATAGGTTTCATTATCCTCGCCCTTGATGGCGTAGACCGGGATACCGTGATCGACGACCAGAGAAGCCGCCACATCGTCTTGCGTCGAGAGCGGGTTTGAGGCGCAGAGGACGATATCGGCGCCGCCGGCCTTGAGCGTCCTGACCAGGTTGGCGGTTTCGGCGGTGACGTGCAGGCAGGCGCTCATCTTTTTGCCCTTGAGGATTTGGCTTTTGGCGAATTTTTCCCTGACCTGCGAGAGAACGGGCATATCGCGCTCCGCCCATTCGATCCGGAGCTTGCCTTTAGCCGCGAGATTTTTATCTTTGATGTCGGAATTAACCATAACTTCTCCTTTATTTCGTCAATAATATTAATTATATCACGAACAGAGAAATTTATCTTTGGGGACGAAGGATGAATAAACGATATCGCGAAGCAGACAAAATCGACGGCAACCCTCGCCTGCTATTTCTTCTGTGGTGCTCCCTCAGTTTCAGCGGGCTGAACGAGTCCCCACAAATAAGAGGTTAATTTGGGACTTAATATTTTGCCGTGGTTCGTATCAACATTTCTTAAGTCAAACCCCCTGGATGTGACTTCCGTCGCATTAACTTCGACCGACATTGTTGGCTTTGTATCCCGACTTACCAATTCCACCAAGACTTTGCCCTGGTCGCGGAGGTAAGTTAATTTGACAATTGAATCCCCCAACAACGGCTTAACTACAGCGGTAGAACCCTTTTGCGGACCCCTCGGCACATCAAACCCGCGAGCCGCCTTTCCGCTCATAATTTCCTGGTAGCAAGCTGCATCACTAAGCCCCTGCAGGAAGTTTTGTGCAAATTCAATCATAAATG
>Ga0154914_130_pt1 | contig 3702 bp, 3 predicted proteins | sample RifCSPhighO2_01_FD_105883 | JGI IMG/M metagenome (GOLD analysis project Ga0154914, IMG submission 105883) | candidate division WOR-1 bacterium RIFCSPHIGHO2_01_FULL_53_15 | reverse complement strand
ATGAAGAGTGCGATGACGGCAATCAGAACACGTTTGATGAATGTCCGAATGACTGCCGTACCGCATCATGCGGCGATGCCGTCCGTGAGGGTCGTGAGGAATGCGATGATGGCAACAGCAACAGCTTTGATGGATGCCCCACGGACTGCAAGCTTGCCGTCTGCGGCGACTCCGTAAAAGAAGGAACCGAGCAGTGCGATGATGGAAACTTCAACGATCGCGATGACTGCCCCAATAACTGCCGTGTTCCCGACTGCGGCAACGGCATCCGTGAAGGGAAAGAGGAATGTGATGATGGCAACACTAATGCCTTCGACGATTGTCCGTCCGATTGCCGGATCTCCGTGTGCGGAGACAGCATCCGCGAAGGACGCGAGGAATGCGATGACGGAAACCAGAACAATACCGATGACTGTCCGACCGATTGCCGCCTCTCCCAGTGCGGGGACGGTATGAAGGAAGGTGCGGAACAGTGCGATGACGGGAACGATTTTGCCTATGATTCTTGTCCCAGTGATTGCCGCCTTCCGGCCTGCGGCGATGGTATCAGAGAGGGAACAGAACAGTGTGATGACGGGAATCAGAATGCATTCGACGATTGCCCCAATGACTGTGCACTTTCCTCTTGTGGTGATGGTGCCGTGGAAGGACGCGAGGAATGCGACGATGCCAATCGGCTCGACAGCGACGCGTGCCCCAATAGCTGCCGCCTGCCCATCTGTGGCAACGGCGTGAAGGAGGGAACGGAGCAGTGCGATGATGGCAACCAGAACAGTGCCGATGACTGCCCCAATACCTGCCGCATTCCGGTGTGCGGAGATGGCATCCGCGAAGCGCGCGAAGAGTGCGACGACGGCAACCTTGTCGATGACGACGAATGCCCGAATTACTGCCGGCTTCCGGTCTGCGGAAACGGGATCCTTGAATCCAGGGAATTGTGTGATGACGGTAACAGGGAGGATAGTGACGGATGCACGAGGCACTGCGAGAAGGAAAGCGTCTGCGGAGACGGTGTCCTGGAAATGGGCGAGGAATGCGATGACGGAGAGAGAAATTCTGACAGCGCCCCCGATGCCTGCCACATGGACTGCCGCACGGCATTCTGCGGTGATGGTATCGTCGATAGTTCCGAAGGCTGTGACGGTGATAACCGCTGCACGGCGCAGTGTACGGTGCGACCCTTCCTCAGCACCACGGAGGGTGTTTTGACTCTCTTCGGCACGATTCTTCTGGTGCTTCTCGGTGCAGCGGGCTACGTCTTCCGGGTGTGGTTGAAGGCTCTTCTTACAGGATCAAAAATGGCAACCGGCCCGGTATCTCTCGACGATATCCCCCTGGATGAATTGGAGATGCCGTGGCATAACTGGGATAAATAAATTCATGAAAGGAAAACCTACGGTTTTCCTCTCATGAGCTCTCTTTTCCCTAAGAAGAGGCGCTCCATGCAGGCAAAGCCTGCCTTCGCGCATTATTTTATTGTAGTCAACTTTGATCAAGGATACCCATCAACATTTATCGTACTTCCCGTGCCTGCACGCTGATCACGCTTCCCCCCGTGATTTCCGTTCCCGTTACAAGTACAATTCCTTTCCCTTTTTTGAGCAGCCCCGCTGCTACTGCCGCTTTCATCCCGCGGACAACGCAAGTTTCCAGTTCTCCCTGGAAAGAACAGAGGAGCGAAGAAACCCCGTAATGCAGCGACAGGTGGCTCCACACCGCCGCATCATCGGTGATTGCGACAATCGGGATCATCGGACGGAATTTGCTGAGAGCTTCGGCGCTGCGTCCGGATTTGGACATAACGACGATGGCAGATGCATCCAAAGAACGCGCAAGGGTGATTGCTGCCTGCGCGCGTGCCTCTGCATCGGAGGATACGGGCACAGGACTTTCCTGAGCGGAGGATCGCAAATGTTCTTCCGTTGCCCGCAGGATGCGATCCATTGCGTCCACAGCGACGAGAGGATGGCGTCCTGAAGCAGTTTCTCCAGAAAGCATCGTTGTATCGGTGCGGATGGTTGCTGCGTGTGCGACATCGGTGACTTCCGCACGTGTCGGGAGCGGATGCTCAATCATGCTCTCGAGCATATGTGTTGCGACGATCACGGGCTTTCCTGCCGCCCTGCACTGTGCGACGATCTGATCCTGGATCACGGGCACCTGCTCGAAGGGGAGCTCGGCACCAAGGTCGCCTCGTGCAACCATAATGCCGTCGCTGGCTTTGAGGATCGCAGGGAAATTGGCAACCGCCTGACGCGTCTCGATCTTCGCGATGATGCGGATGGTACTTTTTTTCTTGTGGAGAAACGCCCGCACCTGATCGATGTCTTTTCCCGAGCGAACGAAGGAGATAGCCAGGAAATCAATGTTCTCCCGTACCGCACAGGCCATATCCTCCCAGTCGGCATCGGTGAAGGTCGGCAGACTGATATTGGCGCCCGGCATATTCACATGACGCCGGGAACCAATGTTCCCGTTCTGGAGAGCACGTGCTCGTACGACTCCACTTGGTGAGATCGAGACAATGTCGAAGGAAAGTTCGCCGTTATCAATGAGGAGATTTTCCGCTTGGGAGACGTCTTTTCCGAACGCCGGATAGTCTACAGTGATGAACACTTCTTTACCCTTATGCGCCTTGGCAAGCTTCTCGACGCCGAAGAGAATTTCCTGGTTCATGGAGATTTTAACGGGTTTCTCGACGACACCCGTCCGTACCTGTGCGCAACGGATATCGAGAAGAATGCCGATACCCACCGGATGTGTTTCCCGGATCTTTTTCAAAACATTCACGACCGGCAGCTGCTTTTCCGCTTTTGCGTGCGTCAGATTGAAGCGTGCAACATTCATGCCAGATTTGACAAGATCTTCTAATTGATCTGGAGCAAAGCATGCTGGCCCGATCGTGCAGACAATCTTTGTAAGCCGCTTCTGGAGTCGATCGGACGGTGTCATTTGGCGAATCTTAGCAAGGGAATCTCTGTTTGTGCTAGCAAGTTATTTTAACATGGAATACGTATTCCGGCAACATCCAGCCGACCGACAGAACACCGGAAAAATGGTAGAATAGTAGGATTCAATGCAGAAAAGACACTTTCTCTCCGGCATTCTTACTGCCGCATGCACGGCGGTCATTCTTGTACTCGTTCTCGTCGAAGCACGCATAGCGCTGAGACCGCATTTGGAAGTGAGTTTTCACCCTCCGGAGATTGCGTACGGCTATGCATTCCGCAATGTCTTCATTGCGGGAGTCGTCTACAACAATGAAGGCATCACCCCGGTGGGGGCGAATCGCGTCGTTGCAGTCACGTTTGATGGAGGATCGATTCGGGGAACCGGAGCGACGACATCCACGGGAAATTATGTGATTGGCGGGCTTTCGCATTCCGGGGCTGGAGTGGTCGTCACTGCGTTTCTTCAGGACATGACCGAAGACGCCGTGACGGTCACGACGCTTTCGGGAGGCGATCTCACTGGATACAACCTCTATCGCAATCGTCTCATTGTGCGCAGCGACTCGGGAAGTTTCCCGCTCACGAACACTCACCTCAACACGGGCGATAATAACGGAGACTCGGACATCCTCGCGGTCTACCGTTCAACGGCTGCGACGAAAGCGGCGACGCAGAGCGGGCAGTCGCTCTTCATCTGGCAATCCGATACCTACAAACCAGGAGGAAATGTTTCCGCTGGCAGTGGAATTAC
>Ga0154914_127_pt2 | contig 5194 bp, 8 predicted proteins | sample RifCSPhighO2_01_FD_105883 | JGI IMG/M metagenome (GOLD analysis project Ga0154914, IMG submission 105883) | candidate division WOR-1 bacterium RIFCSPHIGHO2_01_FULL_53_15 | reverse complement strand
GGGCGCACTCGACGCTGACTTACCCGGCCCAGTTCATGTTAGTGGCGGCCATGAACCCTTGTCCTTGCGGCAATTACATGGATCCCGTCAAGCAATGCACCTGCTCGCCGGCGACGGTCGCCCGCTACTGGAGCAAGCTCTCGGGGCCGCTCCTTGACCGGATCGACCTTCATGTCGAGGTGCCGCGGCTCAAGCAGGACGAGCTTGCGGCCCAGCCCGACGGCGAGCCGTCAGAACGGATTCGCGAGCGAGTGGCGGCGGCGCGCCTGCTTCAGCAGAAGAGGTTTAATAACACGGAAACTTTCTGCAACGCGCGGATGACGCCGCGCCAGATCAAGGAATCATGCAAGTTGGATCGTGAAGCCGAAGATCTCCTCAAGTCAGCCATTTTGCATCTGCAGTTAAGCGCCCGGGCCTATGACCGCATATTAAAGGTCTCGCGCACGATCGCCGACCTCGAGGGGGCGGATAATATCCAGGCGCGGCATATTGCCGAGGCAACGCAATACAGAACTTTGGACCGAAGAGGGGGTGACTTTCAATAATGTATAGAGTGATCTATCAATTGCCGTACAACAGCATTCGCGAGATCTACATGCGCTCCGATGAGCTCAAGGCGTGGTTGAGGTGGAATTGGCTGAAAGAGCGAATAATCAGCTACGAGAAAGTGATTTAGGAGGAGAGAAATGAACATTTGCCGATCAAAAGATCATGATGTGTTCCGAGGAATCCGGATATTGGAAAGGATATTGGCCAGTAAAAAGGCCGGTCGGGAAAAGAAGCTGCTGGCGCTCATCGGTTTAATTAATATTGCTTCTGTGGGGATGGATTGCAGGTTAGGGAGGGAAGAAAAATGTCCGGCTTAATTCCGGCAGAAGGAATAGAAGGCATAATATATTTGATCAGGGAGCGAAAGGTAATTCTGGACTTCGATTTGGCCGGGCTATATGGGGTTGAAACGAAATACCTAAAACGTCAGGTTAAAAGAAATATAAAACGGTTCCCTACAGATTTTATGTTTCAACTCACGAAGAAAGAGCACTTGAGGCGCCAAAATGTCACCTCAAGTTACGGCGGCCGCAGATATTTGCCTTTTGCTTTTACCGAACAGGGTATCGCCATGTTGTCTTCCGTCCTCAATAGTGAGCGGGCAATCCAGGTCAACATCCAGGTCATGCGAACCTTTACAAGGCGCGGCAAAAACCTAAGCGGATCGGCTTTTTAGCGCCCGGGGAGGAAGGCGATTAGCAGCCAGCTTGGTTGGCTTTAACAAACAATTTCCCAAAAAGGAGGTGAGAAAGATGCAAGAAAATGGAAAAGAATCAAAGCCGTTGTTCAATCAGATGGTCAAGGGCGGGCGCCGAACCTACTTTATTTCGGTTAGAGAAGCCAGCAATAAGCAAAAGTATGTAACCATCACCGAGAGCAAAGTCATCGGCGAGAACAAATTCGACCGCTTCAATATCATGGTCTTCCAGGACAAGATCGGCGAGTTCGTCGGCGCGCTCCAGGGCGCGTGCGCGATCGCGGCCTAAGCATTAAGGAGCGCCTCCCGGGGCTGTCCCGGGAGGCGCCTATTTTAGCGTGATCATTATCTGCCGGCGGCGGACATTTTACTTTTTAAAGGGTATTTTTCCGGATTTTTCAGATTATCAATTTCCAGGTCAACATCCAAATCGGGCCAATAGAGATGATAGCCGTGAAGCAAATGAAGATTTTTTATTGCTTCGACGGTTTTATGCCTGAAGTAAGGATAATTGTTATAGTCAAGAAAATACTCCTGGCCGTGAACCAGCAGCCAGACGCCGAAACCGGTTATATTTTCAACGCCGGCTAAAATGTTCTTCCTCCTTTTGCCTGAATATTGTCGGGCTCATTAAATAATTATATCATAACTTGGGATTGTTGAACGAGCACGCCCCGGCTTAGCCCGGGGGCGTCGCTTGATCTAATTGCCGGAAGCGGGCTCAAAGTTAAAGGTGAATTCAACAACACCGTTAACCGATTCGGGGAAAGTGGTATTTTTTATCATGGCGATGACGCATTGATTTACGCTCGCGTTATTCATCCTGTCTTCCTTTATTTCCGCTTTTTTCACGGAACCAGCATTAACGCTAAATCTAAGTACAACCGACCCATGAAGCGAATTATTCCTCATGAGCTCACTCTCATAGCATCTCTTGAGCCCGGGTTTCAGCTTATTGATCTCATTTTCTATTATTGCCTTCAGATCAGTGGAGCCCGGACTCGCCGGTTCGGTTCCGGTAGATGGAGGGGGAACCGCATCCGGCGGGAGATGCCAACTGAACTGCTTAGGCCGATGAGCGCCCAGATCCATTTCCCGGCCGCGCCCGATCAATTTGGCCAGATCAGGGCCGTCAATCGTTATGGTCGCGGGGGCTTCCTTTGTCGGCGGCTCGATTTTCACAAGGGCCGCCTGCAGGTCGCGGCTGTCATCCGGAACATTCAGCCCATTCGGCGATTCGGAAAATTGAAAGGCCTTGATTATCGGCTCGCCTTTTTCATTGATCTGCGGAGTAATGTTAAAGATCCTGGCGGCGGCGGAGATGTCATCACGATTTGAATTGAATTGAGCGACAAGCCCCCTGACTGCCAGTTTCCACCCTTCAAGCGGATTGCCGGTTATTGTTTTTACTGTCACCGGACCAAGCGGGGAGTTCAGGTGATTTGCTTTGTTCCCTTCCTTAAGGAAAGTATCGTAATCAAGGTAATCGCGGATATAAAGGATCTGGATGAGGAGCGCTTTGCCACCGGCGCTGAGGCGACTCTTTTTGACTTTGGCGATCGCCGCTTTGAGATCGGAAGCGCGATCAAGCTCGGGCAGGGCGGCCTCGGAAAATTGATAGGCCTTGATCAGCGGGACGCCGTTCTCGCCTTTGAGCGGAGTGATATTGAACAACTGGGCCGCGAGTGTAACATCCTGCTGGTTTGAGTTGAATTGAGCGACCAACCCGCGGACCGCTAATTTCCAGCCTTCGAGCAGATCGCTGATTATAACAGTAACAGTTGCCGGCCCAAGGGGGGCTTTAACACCTTTCTTTTTATCTCCTTCTTTTAGAAAGGTGTCGTAATCGAGATAATCGCGGATATAGAGGATCTGCTTCAGCGCGTTTAAGCCGCCCGCAGAAACATTCCCACTCGAAGCGATGTTTGATGGAGACATTTGTTATTCGGATTTCGCGCCGCCCTGTGGGGTTTTGTCGTCCGGGTTGGGCTCAGCGGCGACCTTATCAGCGGCGACCTTATCAGCGGCGACCTTATCAGCAGCGGCCTTATCAGCGGCGACCTTATCAGCAGCGACCTTATCAGCGGCGACCTTATCAGCGGCGACCTTATCAGCAGCGACCTTATCAGCAGCGACCTTATCAGCAACGGCCGGAGCAGCCGTAGGAGCAGAGACGGCTGCGGCGGCATCGGTTGCCGGCCTTGGTGCGGCTGCCGTAGGAGCAGAGACGGCTGCGGCGGCATCAGTCGGCGGGTTTGATGCGGCTGCCGAAACCACCAAGATGAATGCCGTGATCGCGGGACTCTCCAGGCCTTTATATTTAATTTCGACAAGCAGGGCTACCGCATCGATATTCTTATTACCGGCTTTTATCAGTTCCGTCAGCCGGGTTAACGCCACATCCATGATCATAAGGGCTATCGTTAACGCATTGGCCGTCGCGTCGCCGACATTCTGCTCCGCGAGTTCAAGCCAGAAGCCGGCATCTTCATATTTGTTGGCGGCCAGAGCTTCGGCCGCCGCGAGGCGGACTGCGGGAGAAAGGTCTTTTGCCAGAAACCCTTTTTCCATAGCGACCCGCCTAAGAAGCTCGTTAGAGGTCGGCGTGTTTTCAGCCCCAAGCATGGTGATCTTTTTCAACTGGAGATCTTCCGGTTCCGCAACATCGAATAAGCCGAGCCCGAATGATGCGGCAGTGATCACAGCCGGCATGGTAGTTGAATCTGTTACCGAAGTAGCCTCGGTCGGCGCGGATAATGGTGTTGCGCTACCAACCGAAGCGGTTGCCGGTTGGGACGCGGATGGAGCGAGAGGCCTGGACTCCTCTAAAAGCAGTTCTTTGAGTTTAATGGCTAAATCTTTTACTTCACTCAATTTGGCCTTGAAGGCTTTGATGTTGGTTTTGTCAAAATCGTTCTTTAGTTCATTAAATATTTTGTCGATTTGGTCATAGTTCTCGGTTATTGCCTTCTTTTGTTCGGCCTTATCATCATAATTTTTAACCAGATTGCCGGCCTGCACATGCAGAGTGCCGATCTGCATAAGGATCCGATACTTTTGAACTTCAACCGGATCGACCGCGGCGAGCAGAACAGGGCCGACACCTCCTACAGTCATTGAATTTACCATTTTTACATCTCCTCCTTGATCTTCATTACTTGTTCACTTCGATATCTTCCGGCCGGAATTCATCAGCGCTCTCGAGTGGGGCCGGGGCTGGCTCGTACTTTAAAGTCACCTCTGGATCGAGATCTTCGGCGTTAGTTTTTGGTTCGATCGCATGAGCGTCAGATCTCGGCGCCGAAAGCGCCGCAGGGAAGATCGTGGGCTGTGGGGCGCGGGTCGTTCGCCAGAGGGTGGACACATCAAGGGAAACCGCGCCGCCGCCGTACAGGGACCCGTTAAGGGCGCCGACATTGCCTCTCAGGGTAACGAGTTCATTAAGATAAGGGAGAGTATAATCCAGCGAGCCGCGGTGGTCGGAATATCCTTGCGGCGCCGCGGCGGCAGCCAGGCCGGCGAGGGCGCTGCCGGCGTAGCCATAGCGGCCAAGGAGACGGCCATTATTTCCGCCGAAATCATAACCGCCGCCCAAACTGAAGTCCCAGGTGTTAATGTCCGGATAGAGATATTCAGTGCGGGTCCGGCCGTTACTGCCGGGAAAGCGGCGCGGCAGGGACGTCTCATCGGTCCCATAGCCGCCGCCCGCATTGCCGAACCATTTCCGATAATTCAGCCGGAGATTAAGACCGACATTATGGGTCTGGGTGCGCTCCGAAAAACCCAGACCGTCGTAATTCCTGGCGTAATAATCGCGCCAATTGACGCCGTATTTATAGTAGAGCTCAAGATAACCGGTCAGCTCCTTATAAGAGGATTCAAGCGCGGCGGCCGGCCCTAACGAGAGGGCGTGCTGGCGCCGGCTGGGAGCGAACGGTCCGGCGACGG
>Ga0154914_107_pt1 | contig 5631 bp, 5 predicted proteins | sample RifCSPhighO2_01_FD_105883 | JGI IMG/M metagenome (GOLD analysis project Ga0154914, IMG submission 105883) | candidate division WOR-1 bacterium RIFCSPHIGHO2_01_FULL_53_15 | reverse complement strand
GCCGTAAAATATCATTTTTCCGGCGAGCGGGCTTTCGGCCAGGACATAAAGAATGAGCATTTCCGCCTCTTCCCTCAAGATATTAAGGGAAGCGATCTTTAAGCTGGCCGACAATTCACTTAATAATAAGTCATCCATAAAAATTAACAAAAATGTTAACTATATTGTAGCAGTATGGTTTTGGGATTGTCAAGTTCGAATGGTCATTTGCCAAAAGACCAAGGTTTTGTTATTATTCGGGGGTAGCATGAAAAAACAGGTCAAATTCGGCGGCAAAATCCTTATCATCGGCTGCGGCTCGGTCTCGCAGTGCGCGATCCCGATCGTGCTCCAGCTGATCGACGTCCCGGCCAAAAATATTACGATCATGGATTTTGTCGATAACCGCAAGCGCGTTAAGGATTCTTTGAAAAAAGGCGTCAAATACGTCAATGACCGGGTGACCGAAAAAAATTATAAGACACGGCTGGCCAAATATGTTGGCCCCGGCGATCTGATCATCGACCTGGCCTGGAATATCGACTGCCGCGCGATCACTTCATGGTGCCGCGAGAACGAAGTCCTCTACGTCAACACTTCCGTCGAGGAATGGGACCCTTATAAGGACGAACAGCGCAACGACCCGACGAAATATACCCTCTACGCCCGCCACATGGAGATCCGCAAGATGCTCGAGGAGTGGGGGGATAACCGCGGAACATCAATGGTCGTCGACCATGGCGCTAATCCCGGCCTCGTTTCACACTTTACCAAGCACGCTCTCCTCGATATTTCAAAAAAGATCATCGCGGAAAAACCGAAAGACGCGAGAGTGCCGCAATTGAAGGATTATCTGGCGGCCAAGGACTTTGCCCGCCTCGCAATGCTGACCGGGACGAAGGTCATTCATATTTCGGAACGAGACACGCAAATCACTGATCGGCCCAAACAGGTCAATGAATTCGTCAACACCTGGTCGATCGAGGGATTTTATGAAGAGGGAGTCGCGCCGGCGGAGCTCGGCTGGGGAACCCATGAGAAATATGTGCCGCAAGGCGCGTTCTTCCACGAGACGGGTCCGCGCAACCAGATCTGCCTGCGCTCGCTCGGCATGAAGACCTGGGTCCGCTCGTGGGTCCCCTGCGGCGAGATCACCGGCATGGTCATCCGCCACGGCGAGGCGTTCAGCCTCTCCGACCGGCTGACGGTCTGGGAAGGGGGCAAGGCCGTCTACCGGCCGACTGTCCACTACGCCTATTGCCCATCCGACTGCGCCATCAATTCTTTGCACGAGCTTGAGATGCGCCAGTTCAAGATGCAGGAAAAGCAAAGGATCATGGCTGATGAGATCATCAGCGGTGAAGACCAGCTCGGCGTTCTCCTCATGGGCCATGACTTCAACTCCTGGTGGTGCGGCTCGCTTCTTGATATCCACACCTCGCGAAAAATGGTCCCCCATCAGCAGGCGACGACTATGCAGGTGGCGATCTCGGTTGTGGCGGCCTCGATCTGGATGATCAAGAACCCGCGCCGCGGCTTTCTCCTGCCGGACGATCTCGATCACGAGGAGATCCTTAAGATCTCAATGCCTTATATCAAGCCGTTCGTCTCCAGGGCGGTCGACTGGACGCCGCTCAAGAACTTGAACGCAAAATTCACCAAGTTTGATCTGCCGATCCCCAAACCCGAGGATGCCTGGCAGTTCACGACCTTTCTGATAAAGTGATAAACCGGGCAAAGCTGCAGCGGCTGGCCGCGCGGGAGGGAACGCCGCTCCTGATCATCGACCACGATATTATCCGGGCGAACTTTCTGAAACTGCGCAAACATCTCCCCCGGGTCCAACTCTATTTTGCCATGAAAGCCAATCCCGAACCGATGATCATTCAAACCCTCCATCACTTCAAGAGCGGTTTTGACGTCGCTTCCCTCCAGGAATACCAGACGGTGCTCGAAAATATCCCGAAAAAAGACCTGCGCGGTCATAAGCTGAACGATTTTATCTGGGACAAGATCATCGTCGCCAACACCATCAAGCCGGTGGCGACCTTGCAGCAGATCACCGGCTACAACACTTTGATGACTTTTGATAATGCTTATGAACTGGAGAAGATAAAACAGCATTGTCCCGATGCCGGCCTGGTCTGCCGGCTCAGGGTCCAAAATGTCGGTTCGGTGGTGGAATTATCGAGCAAGTTTGGGGTCGAGCCGGGGGACGCGGCGAACCTGATCGACAGGTCATTCGACCTTGGCCTGACGGTGGAGGGGCTCAGCTTTCACGTCGGCAGCCAGTGCTGTAATATCGATAATTATCTCAATGCCCTGGAAGCTTCAGCCGAAATATTTAAAGAGGTCCGGAAGCGCGGACATAAAATGCGCCTGCTCAATATCGGCGGCGGTTTCCCGGTCCCTTATGACGGGAGTGTCCCTGATTTTGAGGGCCTGGCTGATAAGCTGCGCAAAGAGATCGACCGGCTCTTTCCGAAGAGCATCCAGATCCTGGCCGAACCGGGCCGGTTCATTGTCGCGACGGCGGCGACGCTGATCGTCGAAGTGGTCGGCAAATCATTCCGCGACGACAAATGGGTCTATTACATCAACGACGGCGTCTACGGGACGCTTTCCGGCGTGATCTTTGACCATATACCGTATCATTTCAACGCGTTCAAACGGGGCGACAAAAAACTCAGCGCGGTGGTCGGCCCGACCTGCGACGCGCTCGATACCGTTTCGACCGCCGAGATGCTGCCGGAGCTGGCGATCGGCGAGCTTCTTTTCGTCAAGAACTGCGGCGCTTACACCAACGGTTCCGCGACCACTTTTAACGGCTTCCCCAAAGCGAAGATCCTCAACATCAATGCCTAACCCTCACCCGCTGGCGCAAACCGTCCCCCCTCTCCCGGAGGGAGAGGGGAAATTCCTTCCGGTAGATAAAGCCGACCTCAAAAAGCGCAAAATCGAACAGCTTGACATCATTCTTGTGACCGGCGACGCCTATATCGACCACCCGAGCTTCGGCGCGGCGCTGATCGGCCGCTATCTCGAAAGCCGCGGCTTTTCCGTCGGGATCATCGCCCAGCCGGACTGGAAAAGCGATGATGATCTTCAAAAACTTGGCAAGCCGCGCCTCTTCTTTGCCGTCACCGCCGGCAACATGGATTCGATGGTCGGCAATTACACTTCCGACAAAAAGATCCGGCGCAACGACATGTATTCGCCCGGGAATGAAGGCGGCAGAAGGCCGGATAGGGCGTCAATCGTTTACACTAACAAACTCAAAGCGTTGTTTCCCGGTGTTCCGGTCGTTATTGGCGGGGTAGAAGCCAGTTTACGCCGTTTCGCTCATTACGATTATTGGGATGACAAGGTGCGGAGACCGCTACTCTTCGATGCGAAGGCGGACTTTTTGAACTATGGGATGGGAGAGAAAGGGATACTTCGGGTTGCAGAAATTCTAAATACTAAATACGAAATACTAAACAAATCACAATTACCAAATGTTCAAATTCCAAACACGGCGATCATTGTTAAAGACATTTCTGGCTACAAAGACGCGCTGATATTGCCGTCATACGAAGAAGTTTTGACTGATAAGAAGAAGTTTGCCGAAGCGTTCAAACTGCACGACATTGAAGGCAGATTAAAAAAACCGCGCATTATCATCCAGCCGTGCCAGGGACGATATCTCGTTGTTTTTCCGCCGGAGAATCTGACTTCGAAGGAATTGGACGCGCTCTTTGAACTGCCATTTGCCCGCGCTCCCCATACCTCATACCTCAAACCCATTCCCGCCTGGGATTTCGTGAAGTTTTCGACCCTCTCTCATCGCGGTTGTTTCGGCGGCTGTTCGTTCTGCTCCATCGGCCAGCATCAGGGCAAATATATCGTCAGCCGGAGCCTGCCGTCGATCAAAAAAGAAGTCAAAGACATCCTGATCAAACAGCCAGGGTTCACCGGCAACATCCTGGACGTCGGCGGGCCGACCTCGAACATGTATGAGATGACCTGCTCGAAAGATGGCGGCTGCACTCGGATCAGCTGTATCTATCCGACGGTTTGTCGGAATTTAAATGCTTCCCAAAAGCCCTCCCTCAAATTACTCAAAGAGGTGAGGGAGATACCGGGGGTAAAAAAACTTTTCATCGGCTCGGGTATCCGCTATGACCTGGCGCTGACCGACCCGGAATATATGGCTGAGCTTGTCCAGCACCACGTCGGCGGACAATTGAGCATCGCGCCGGAGCACATCTGCGAGGAAGTCCTTTTGATGATGGGCAAACCGAGAGTCAAAACTTTTCTCGATTTTCAGGAAAAGTTTGAAAAACTTAGCCGCCGGCACGGAAAAAAACAATTCCTGATTCCGTATTTTATTTCATCGCATCCCGGCAGCACCCTCGAGCACGCTCTTGAGCTTGCATTGTTCATGAAAGAACACCACATCCGCGTCGAGCAGGTGCAGAATTTTCTGCCCACGCCGATGACGGTCGCCACCTGCATGTATTACACCGGCCTAGATCCTTTTACGGGAAGATCTGTCCATGTGCCGAAAGGGGAGGAGAGGAGCTTCCAGCGCGCTCTGCTTCAACCGAAGCTGGAAAAGAATTACCGGTTGGTGGTGAAAGCCCTGAAACAGCTGGGGCGGGAAGATTTGATAAAAACCCTTACATGATAAAACTCACCCCCGCTGACGCATAGCACTCTCACCCCCTCTCTTTTTAAGAGAGGGGGTAGGGGGTGAGTTAAAGCATTGAAAAGTTGACGGTATTTGATAGAATTGATGGTAAGAGGTGAGCCAGATGCCAAAGAAAAAGAAAAAAGCCAAAAAGGTTATCGCGAAGAAGTCAACAAAGAAAGCAATAAAAATGAAACCGGCTAAAGCCGTTAAGAAAACCAAAGTCAAGGCAAAGTCAAAGATCCAAGCCGTAAAAGCGCCAAAGGAAAAAGTTTTGGGCAGGGTGGAGCACTTCTTTGACAAGATTTCCGTCGCGGCGATCAGCGTCAAAGCCCCTTTCAAGGTCGGCGACATCATTCACATCAAAGGCCACACGACCGATTTTGTCCAGCGAGTCGATTCGATCCAGATCGAGCATGAGAGCGTGGCAAAGGTCAAGAAGGGCGACGATATCGGCATCAAGGTCAAGGAATATGCCAGACAGCACGACATGGTCTACCTGTCGAATGAGAAAGAATTAGGAGCCAGGCCGGCGACGACGGCGATCCAACAGCCGATGTTCCCGACCGTGCCGGCGCCAAAAGCGGCCGTTGCCGCGCCGGTCAAACCGGTTGCGCCGACCCGGCCGCCGGCGCCTCAGCCAAAAGCCGATCCATACGGGGGCAAGAAATTCTTCAGTTTTTAGGTTTATTCATAACAAAAGTGGTCAGTATTTCATCCGCGTAGGTTCTATCGAAACCGGCCTGGCGGGCTGTCGTGAGAAGAAAATTCGCGTCCGCCTCAATCATAAGTCCAAAATAAATAAATTTACCGCCCGGCACAAGCGCCCGAAAAGCTTCTCTCGCGTAAGCTTTTATTTCGACGAGGGGGAGCAGATCCATCAAGAATTTTGAAAAAACGATATCAAAGGAAGCGTCCGGGAATGGCAGGGAAGAAGCGCGGCCGAATATGATATCGGGCCGGGTTGGATGAATGTCCAG
>Ga0154914_123_pt1 | contig 7111 bp, 7 predicted proteins | sample RifCSPhighO2_01_FD_105883 | JGI IMG/M metagenome (GOLD analysis project Ga0154914, IMG submission 105883) | candidate division WOR-1 bacterium RIFCSPHIGHO2_01_FULL_53_15 | reverse complement strand
TAACAAGCTCCAAATAACAAACAATACCAAAGTTCCAAACTTCATAAGCCCCTCCTAATGTCGAAAATGCCTTCGCCCGGTAAAGACCATGGCAATGCCGGCTTTGTCGGCGGCGTCGATCGACTCCTGATCGCGCTTTGATCCCCCCGGCTGGATGATCGCCGTGATCCCGTGCTTCGCCGCCAATTCTACAACATCAGAGAAGGGAAAAAAAGCGTCAGAAGCCAGAACCGAACCTTTCACCTTCCCATCAGATTTTTTTATCCCAATCTCGGCCGCGTCGATCCGGCTCATCTGCCCGGCGCCGATGCCAACCGTCTTGCCCCCTTTGACGTAGACGATCGTGTTCGACTTAACGTACTTGGCCACGCCCCAGGCGAAGAAGAGGTCTTCCATCTCAGCCATCGTCGGCTCTCGCTTGGTCACGACTTTGATCTCGTTGATGCCGAGTTGGGCGATATCCGGCTCTTGAACAAGGAGTCCGCCGCTGATCCGCTTGTAATCGAGGCCTTTGAATGGTTTGCTGATCGCCTTCTCCCCCATCTCCATGATCCTGATCTTTTGCTTGCTCTTGAGAATATCCAAAGCTTTTGGCGTGTACGATGGCGCGATGATAACCTCGACGAAGAGCGCCGCGACTTCTCTGGCCGTCACCTCATCGATGCGGCGGTTGGCGGCGATGATCCCGCCGAAAGCGGAGACCGGATCGCAGGCCAGCGCGCTTTTATATGCCTCGACCAGAACATCGGCCTTGGCAACGCCGCAGGGGTTGTTGTGCTTGACGATCGCGACGGTCGGGTCGGCAAAATAATTGGCGCAGTTCCAGGCCGCCTCCATGTCGACTATATTGTTGAACGAGAGCTCCTTGCCGTGCAGTTGTTTCGCCTCGGTCAGCAGTCCCTCGCCCGACGCCCACACCTCCCGATATAACGCCGCTTTTTGGTGCGGGTTCTCGCCGTAGCGCAGGTCCTGGATCTTTTCGAGCAGGATCTCCATTTCGCGGGGAAATTCTTCCGGCCGGGCCAGCCGGGAAGAAAGATAGCGCACGATCAGAGCGTCGTACTGCGCCGTGTGCTTGAAGGCCTTGGCCGAGAGGAGCTCCCTGGTTTCGAGGCCGATCGAGCCATCCTCTTTCAATTCCTTGATTATTTTCGGGTAATCGTTGGGGTCAACGACGATCGCCACATTCTTGTAATTCTTGGCGGAGGCGCGCACCATGGCCGGCCCGCCGATATCGATATTCTCGATCGCCTCATCATGCGTGAAGCCCTTTTTCGAAACGACCTGTTCGAAAGGATAGAGATTGCTGATGACAAGGTCGAACGGCGTGATTTTGTATTTCTTGATCTCTTTCAGATGGGCCTTCTTCGTCCTGTCCGCCAGGATGCCGCCGTGGATCATCGGGTGGAGCGTCTTGACCCGGCCGTCAAACATGTGCGGGTATTTGGTTATTTTGGAGACCTCGGTGACCTTGAGCCCGCTTTTGCGCAGGAACTTCGCCGTGCCGCCGGACGAGATAAATTCGAAACCCAGCTGTTTTAATTCTTTTGCGAACGGCGCCAGCCCGGTCTTGTCATAGACTGAAATCAGGGCATATTTCCTGGCATTTGCCGCTTTTTTACTACTTACTGCGTTCTTTTTTTTCATCGTTTACCTTTCCTGAAATTCGAAATGTAGGGACGACCCTTGTGGTCGTCCGCTCCGCTTCAATTAAATCCAATAATTCATTATCCCACAATATTTATATTTTCGCCAATTATCAGCAATCCCTTTCCTGACAGGATTATTTAAGATATATTCACCAACCACATTCATCTTTTCCTTTTTTCTTAAAATATGATCGTGAAATCGTCCCTGCCATAACTTGCCATGAATGCTAAAATTCCAGGCGATCCTAGTAGTTTTGCTCTTCAGTCCTCCGATAAACCCTGAGACACTCGCCCCATCGCCAGGCGGGCTAAGCAATAAATGGAGATGATCGGGCATCAAACAATAAACATAAACAAGAAAATCGTTTCTTTTTGCTTCTTCCTTAATACACCTAACAATACTTTCGTTAAAATCATCTTTTACAAAATATTGATTTCTATCAAAAGAAGAAATTGTAATAAAATAAGCGTGGAGAGCAGAATAATCGTGGCCTTCAAGACGGATGGCTTTTCGAATTGGCAATATGTCCTGTTTTTTCATATATTAGCAGGGACGGACGGGGACAAGCCCCGTCCCTACATTTTTATTTCAGCTTTACTTTTCTTCCCTCAATAACCAACTTATCTTTGGCAATGAATTCGATCGCTATCGGATAAATGTGGTGTTCCTGCTGTAATATCCTCTCCGACAAGGTTTCTTCCGTATCATTCTCCTTGACCGGCACGGCTGATTGGACGATGATGGGGCCGGTGTCACAGCCGTCGTCGACAAAATGGACGGTAGCGCCGGTGACCGTGACGCCATGGTCGAGCGCCTGTTTCTGGGCATGGAGGCCGGAGAAAGAAGGCAACAGCGACGGGTGGATATTGATCATTCTGCCTCTGTAATGCTCAAGCAAAACCGGCCCGACGATCCTCATGTAGCCAGCCAGGCAAACGAGCCCAACATCATGTTTCTTAAGCTCCTTGACGATCTCGAGCTCATAGGTATTCTTATCCTTGAAATTATTCGGCTCAAAAACCGCCGTCGGGATGTTGTGCTTTTTGGCCCGCTCCAGTCCGCCTGCGGCTGGATCGTTGGAGATCACGACCACGACCTTCGCAGGTATCTTTCCGCCTTCACAAGCATCAATTATCGCCTGCAGGTTTGATCCCCGACCAGAAATTAAAACCCCGAGATTCAGCATTAAATTATGATTACTTCCCGATTCCCCTTGAAAATTTCTCCTATCTGATAAGCCGTTTCCTTCTTCTTCGCCAGGTACTTGAGTAGTTTGTCGGTCTCCTTGGCCTCGACGACCAGGATCATGCCGATCCCCATGTTGAATGTTTTATACATCTCTTCGTGGTCAACCTCGCCCAGCCGCTGGATGAGGCGGAATATCTTCGGGATCGGCCAGGAGTTAAGCTCGATCACCGCCTGCCGCTTGGGTGGAATGACCCGGCTCAAGTTCTCCGGGATGCCGCCGCCGGTGATGTGGGCCATTGCTTTGATCTTAAACTTCTTGATCAGCTCAAGGAGGAGCGGCGTATAGATGCGCGTCGGGGTAAGCAGTTCTTCGCCGATCGAACGGTCAAAGCCATCGAGCTTGTCTTTGGGCCGGATCTGGGTTTGTTCAAATATCACTTTGCGCGCTAGCGTATAGCCGTTGCTGTGCAGGCCGGAGGAGGCTAGCCCGATGATCTTGTCCCCTTCCCTGATCTTAGAGCCGTTGATGAGTTTATCCTTATCGACGACCCCGACGGCAAAACCGGCCAGATCGTATTCGCCCTTCTGGTACATATCGGAGAGCTCGGCCGTCTCGCCGCCGACCAGATCAACACCCGAGATCCGGCAGCCCTCAACGATCCCTTTGATAATCTTTTCGACCAGGTGCGGATCGACCTTCTGCAGGGCGATATAATCGAGAAAGAAGAGCGGCTTGGCCCCCATGGCCACCACATCGTCAACATTCATGGCGACCAGATCGATGCCGATCGTGTGATGCTTGTTGAGCATAAAAGCGAGCTTGAGCTTTGTCCCGACGCCGTCGGTCGCGCCGACAAGATACTGCTTGCCGAACGGATAGAGCCCGCCGAAGAGGCCGATCCCCTTGGCAACTTTCTTGATCCGGCGCACCACCTCGTAGCCCGCCTCGATATCAACCCCGGCTTGTTTATATGTGATCATTACATTCCCCCAATTTTAACGAGCGGCCTCCGCCGTCGCGGTGCCGTAGTAGACGTCGCCGCCGCGCAGGACTATAAAGAAACGGCAGTCCTTGTTCGTGCAGGCCCACGCCTTATATTTGATGGAGACCGCGTTGTTGCTGAAATCGGACAGCGGCACGAGATCCCCCTTTTCGCACTTCTGGCATTTCGGAAAACTATCCATTCCCCTCACCCCCCTTGAATTAACTCACCCCCGCCAACGCTTAACATCCCTCCCCCTCTCTTTTTAAGAGAGGGGGAAAGAGCCTGCCTGCCGGCAGGCAGGGGGGTGAGTTTAGAAACCAGATAATTTTAAGCTTTGCATCCTCTCCGGCGCTTTGACCGGATATTCGCCGTTGAGACACGCCTGGCAGAGCCGGTCATGCGGCACATTCGTCGCCTTGACCAAACTCTTCAAGCTAAGATAACCCAAACTGTCGGCTTCGACATATTTCCTGATCCCCTCGACCGAGAGATTGGCGGCAATGAGCTCCGAGCGCGTCGCCGTGTCGATGCCGTAAAAACAAGGACAGAGGATGGGCGGCGAAGAGATCCTCAGGTGGACCTCGCGCGCGCCATTGTCACGCAGCAGCCGGACGATCTGGCGCGAGGTCGTTCCCCGCACGATCGAATCGTCGATCACCACGATCTTGCGGCCGCGGATGGCGTCGCGGATCGGGTTCAGTTTCAGCTTGACGCCGATGTCGCGCATCAACTGACTCGGCTGGATAAACGTCCGGCCGATGTAGCGGTTTTTGATCATCCCCTCCGAATACGGGATCTTATGTTCCGAAGCGAAGCCCATCGAGGCCGGGATACCCGAGTCGGGGACGGCGATCACCATCTCGGCGCCGTCAGCCGGCTGTTCCTTGGCCAGATATTTGCCCAGGTGGACCCGGACATCGTGGAAACTGCGCCCGCCGCGCAAGCTGTCGGGCCGGGCGAAATAGATGTACTCGAAAACGCAAAACGCTTCTTTCTCGCCGCGGCTCCAGGTCGATGACCGCAGGCCGTTCTTATCAAGAATGACCATCTCGCCGGCGGCGACCTCGCGGACGAATTCGGCGCCGACAACGTCAAGCCCGCAGGTCTCCGAGGAGATGACGTAGGCCTGGTCCATTTTGCCGACGGAGAGCGGCCGGATGCCGTGCTGGTCGCGCACGGCGATCAGCTTGTCGAGTGTCATGATGATAATCGAGAAAGCGCCGCGGCACTTCTTGAGGACCGAGATCAGCGCCGTTTCAAAGTCATCTTCTTTTGAATTGGCGATCAGCGCGGCGATGACCTCGGAATCGGTCGTCCCCTTGAAATCATAGCCGTGGACTTCGGCCCGCAGTTCATCGGTGTTGATCAAATTCCCGTTGTGCCCCAGTGCGACGGGGCCGAATTTTGTTTCGACGACGATCGGCTGGGCGTTAGCAATAACGGACGAGCCGGTCGTTGAATACCGGACATGGCCGATGGCGATGTGGCCATGGATATCTTTTAGGCTCTCCTCGCTGTTAAAGACGACATTGACCAGCCCCATGCCGACTTTGCCAGTGAACCTTTTGCCGTCTGAAGCAAAGATGCCCGCCGATTCCTGGCCGCGGTGCTGGAGCGAGAATAAGCCGTAATAGGTCGGCTTGGCCAGCTGATCGCCATCGTAAGAATAGAGACCAAAGATGCCGCAGGCCTCTTTCATCGTGAAACACCCCTGCCCTCACCCGCTGGCGCTGAACCTGCCCCCCTCTCCCAGAGGGAGAGGGTTCGAAGTTTTTCAGACACTTTATCAAGATCAATTAACTCCATTTGTCCATTTTTCCGATTCTTTAGTTCAACCTTGCCATCTTTGAGCGCTTTGCCGATGATGAGCTTGTAAGGGATTCCGATCAGGTCGATATCTTTCAGTTTGACCCCCATCCGGTCTTCGCGGTCGTCAAGCAGGGCGTCGATCCCGGCTTTAACGCACTCGCCGTAGATCCTTTCCGCCGCCTCGGCCTGCTCTTTTTCCTGCATATTGGCCGGCACGATAGCGACCTGAAAAGGCGCCAGAGGCAGGGGCCAGATGATGCCGTCCTTGTCATGGTTCTGCTCGATCGCCGCGGCGGCCGTGCGCCCGACGCCGATGCCGTAACAGCCCATGATCATTGTCTTTTCCTGATTGCTTTCGTCGAGGCAGACGCAATTCATTTTAGAGGAGTATTTCGTGCCCAGCTTAAAGATATGACCGACTTCTATGCCGCGCGAAACCTCGAATTTGCCCTTTTCACAGCGCGGACATTTGTCTTCGTGCGCGGCAAAGCGAATATCACCGGTCAGGTCGGCTTTATAGTCGCGCCCGTAAGCGATATTAATGATGTGATAGTCCGCCTTGTTCGCCCCGGCGGCGCCGCTCTCGATCAGTTCGACCGCGTTGTCGGCCACGATCTTAACGCCTTTGAGCCCGACCGGCCCGGCAAAGCCGACCGGCGCGCCGGTCACTTTCTTTATGACCGCTTCGCCCGCCAGCCGTAAGTCCTCAACCCCGAGGACATTCTTAAGCTTTACTTCATTGACGGCGTGATCGCCTCTCACCAGCGCCGCGACAGCTCCGCGCTCGGTCTCATAGATGACCGTCTTGATCAACTGCGACGGCTTGATCTTGAGAAACGCGCTGACTTCTTCAACAGTTCGGACGTTAGGAGTGTGTACTTCTTGAGTTCGGAGTTCGGAGTTCGGAGTTCCGCCAACTTTAAACTTTCCTACGCCTGCTGATTCCCTGCTCGCAGAATAAGCACAGCTCGAACAGTGAAATATCTCCTCTTCCCCCGTCTCAGCCAGCACCATGAATTCCTGTGAATAGCCGCCGCCGATCAGGCCGGAATCGGCCTCGACGACGCGATATTTGAGCCCCAGCCGGTCAAAGATCCGGCAATATGTTTCGTACATGTTCCGGTATTCTTTGTCTAAACTCTCTTCGCTGGTATGGAAAGAATAGGCGTCTTTCATCATGAATTCGCGGCCGCGCATGAGGCCAAAGCGCGGGCGGATCTCGTCGCGGAATTTTGTCTGGATCTGGTATAAATTGACCGGCAGCTGCTTGTAGGAGCGGATCGCGTTCCTGGCCAGGTCGGTGATGATCTCTTCATGAGTGGGGCCGAGGCAAAATTCGCGGTCATGGCGGTCTTTGACGCGGAAGAGTTCTTTGCCGTAGATGTCCCAGCGGCCGGTCTCCTGCCATAATTCGGACGGCAAAAGGGCCGGCATGAGGACTTCCTGGGCGCCGGAACGGTTCATTTCTTCGCGAATGA
>Ga0154914_112_pt1 | contig 7795 bp, 7 predicted proteins | sample RifCSPhighO2_01_FD_105883 | JGI IMG/M metagenome (GOLD analysis project Ga0154914, IMG submission 105883) | candidate division WOR-1 bacterium RIFCSPHIGHO2_01_FULL_53_15 | reverse complement strand
TTGGCTTTCTGGAGAAGAACATTCAAACATTGTTTTCTGAACTTGTCTTCATCCGGCGTCGGAGTTGTCATCATGCCATTCAATGTTGAGATGCGTTTGGGCGTCTCAATCCGGCAGCACCGCTTTACTGCAGATCATGTGCGTTCCTGTGCGGATTGCATTGCTTCTGTCATATCCAGTACAGATTGTTCCGCTTCTCGCCAAGAACTCATAGCAGTCGTCTTCGCCACTCGCTGCGATGGCGTATCTTGAGGAGAAAGGACACACGCCATTCTCCGTGCGTACGGGGCAGAGGGAGCCAGCGTCCGATGCGTAGCATCCACAGAGGCATACCGGGGAAGCTCGGTGGTATGCCGATCCGTATTCTTCAATGTATGCAGGACCAGTTTCCTCAGTCTCAATGCTCTCTCGCATAGGTATCGTAGTTGCTCGTGATGGCTGGGATGGTACTGATGCTCGCTGTACACTTGAGCTTGGTGTCGTTCGGATGATAGATCGTGTTTTCGTCGTGAGCACTGCGCTCGTCGATGCAGCGCTCCCGGTGCTTACAGTCACGAGGAGGGCAAGTGTGGAAGCGGAGAACGCTGCGACGAGACGTTCATAGCGCTTAGAGTTGTGGCGATGTGCCATGGGAAGAAAATGAATTGGATATTGGTATTATTATATAATATTTATGCATAATATGCAAATATTGTAAATTTGGCATTACAGAGCCATATTTCTGATCTCTCTATCAGACTTTGATTCCAGGAACCGGAAACTGCAGGCAGAACGCCTTCACTTCTTCACCAAGGTTCTTCAAAGCGGCTGCATCGCTGCGCCGTTCAATGGCTGTGAGCATGAAGTCGGCGAGGATTTCCATGTCGCGCTCCTTCATGCCGCGCGTAGTGATTGCCGGCGTTCCTAGACGCACGCCCGAGGGGTCCATCGGCTTTCGCGTATCATTTGGGATCGAGTTTTTATTGAGAGTGATGCCGACAGAGTCGAGTACGGTTTCGACTTCGCCGCCGGCGATATTCCAGCTTTGGACGCAGTCGACGAGCATCAGGTGATTATCGGTGCCGTTGGTGATGAGCTTCGCGCCGCGTTCCATGAGATAATTGGCGAGGTGCTTAGAGTTCCGGATGATCTGCGCAGCATATTCCTTGAATTCTGGTCGCAACGCTTCACCGAAGGCTACGGCCTTTGCGGCAATCATCTGCATGATGGGACCGCCTTGGAAGCCCGGAAAGACGGACTTATCGATCTTTTTGCCGAACTCTGCATCTTTACTGAGGATCATGCCGCCGCGCGGACCACGGAGGGTTTTATGCGTCGTGGTTGTCACTACATCAAAGCCATAATCAAAAGGATTCTTCAGCGCTCCTCCCGCGATCAATCCGGCGATATGCGCCATGTCCATCACGGTGTACGCGCCGACCTCATCGGCGATCGCTTTCATCTTCGCGTAGTCGAGTTCGCGGGGGTATGCGGAAAATCCGCCAAGGAGAATCTTCGGTTTTTCCTTCTTCGCCATTGCGCGCATAGCGTCATAATCGATTTCACCGGTTTCGATGTCCTTCATGCCGTAGCGGACAAACCGGAAGATCTTGGTCAGGTACGTGACCGGGTGCCCGTGGCTCAGGTGCCCTCCATGGCTCAAATCCATCCCCAAGACGCAATCGCCCGGTTCCAAAAGCGCAAAGTACATCGCGACGTTTGCGGGGCATCCTGCATGCGGCTGGACGTTGGCGTGGCCGCAGCGGAAAAGCTGCTTGGCGCGATCGATTGCGAGTGTCTCCACCTGATCGGTGAATTCCTGTCCGCCGTAGTAGCGCTTGCCCGGGTAGCCTTCGGAATATTTATTATTGAACACCGTTCCCATGGTTTCCATCACTGCGGGCGAAATGTAGTTTTCGGATGCGATGAGCTCAACGCCCTCAGCTTGCCGCTTCATCTCGCCAACGAGCGCAGAGTAGACGGCGGGGTCGGTGGTGCGGAGATCGTTGTAGGGGAACATAGGGGACACAAAGATACAAGATGCAAGATACAAGATACAAACAAAATCGAAGTTCCAAGATCAAATGATGTGCGCAAGGGTTTTGGATATTGTTGATTGTATCTTGTTTGTATCTTGTTTCTTGCATCTTCAGCATTCGTTGATTCCTCTCGCTGTCGCCACTGCATCCATCTTCTGATCATGCGATTCCACGGGAACGCTATCGACGATCTGGAATTCCAGTGCAACACCGATCAATCGCAACGGAATACCTTTTTCGCGTTGCTCTACAATCCACTTGTCGTAGCCGCCGTTGCCACGGCCCAAACGATTCCCCTTGGCATCGAAGGCGCGGCCGGGGATGAGAATAGTCAGACGATTTGCGATTTGCGATTGATGATTTGCGATTGGGGCGGCAGTAGATGGAGGCTCGAGCGTTCCGAGTTTCCCGCGCACAAGTGTTGAGAGATTCGAAGCTTTCCGGAAGATCAGAGTTCCATCAAAGCAGGGAAGATAGAGAGGATCTTTACGATGGAGGACTTCTTCCAGAAACGGCGTGATATCGGGTTCGGAGCGCATGGGGAAAAAGGCACAGATGGGTGTTCCTTCGGGGATTCCTTCTGTGAGCCTGCGGCAGAGAGAACGGCTTTCGGCGGAGCGCTCATTTTCCTTCAGGTGTTTGAGGCGTTCGTCGATGGAAGTTCGCAGTTGGGATTTTTGGTCGGAGAGATGCATGAAAAGAGTATACGAGTAAACGAGTATATGAGTATACGAGGTATGATTTTATGAGTAACAGCCGCCTCGTACACTCATATATTCGTACACTCATATACTCGTACACTCATATACTCAAAAGATCTCCGCCGCCGCCTCCGCCAAATTCACTGCTTCCTGCAAAGGTTCTTCCTTCGTGGGATCTTTTTGCCCGTCGAGCACGCACTCGAGGCGCATCTGACGCTTAAAAATATTTGCGAGAATATCCTCGATCTTGCGGCTGGCTTCCGTCGATGCGACTTTTTCCTTGTGGAAAGAAGAGGGGAATCCCAGAGTGATCTTTCCGCCATCCACAGCAGTGATCCGACCGTTTTTGAGAGACATCTTCACCGAAGGAGGAGTCGTCGCATTGACGACTTCTCCCCAGAATTCCTGAACGGAGTCCATGGTGACTTCGGGCGCTTCGATGGTGGCTGCAATGGGTTTCGAAGTTGGATCTTCCACATTTTTGGATGTTACTGAAGAATTCTGGCCCGTTGTTTCCACGTGATCCTCGCTTGGCAGGCGGGACGCCTGCGTTACAGACTTCGGGGATGCCTGCATAACGGGCTTCTTTTCCTCGTGCCTGGGAGAGGCAGATCCTGATGATGCAGTTCCGTTGCAGAGCGAGAGCAGAGCGGATTCCAGGATCAATCCAGGCACCGGTGCGATGCGCACATCGCGGATGGCATGGAGGAGGGCATCCATCATGGCAAGAGAGCGGTCGATCGGCTCTTTGCGTTCGATTGCGCCGTGCATTTGTGTGCGCAGAGCGCCAAGAATCTGACGCAGGAAACCGTCGAGCGGCACACCGGTTTCTTCCACGCGGCGGACAATCGCAATGATCAATTGTGCGTCGCAGGCGGCTACTCCAGCGAGTACTGCTTGCACCTCCTCCTCCCCGGTGCCGCCAATGCGCTCCAGAACGTCATCCACGGTAATTTTAGGCAGAGATCGCATCTGATCCAGCAGGGAAATGGCGTCTCTGAGCGCGCCGCCGCTGTGGCGGGCGATGGTGCGGACAGCCTCGCGATCGATCGTCATGCGCTCCTGATCCGCGATGTACTGTAACCGACGCACGATGTCTTCCTCTCGGATACTGCGGAACGGAAAGCATTGGCAGCGTGATTGAATCGTCGCTGGAATTTTCTGGAGTTCTGTCGTTGCGAGGATGAAGTACGCGTACGGCGGCGGTTCCTCAAGTGTCTTCAGAAGAGCGTTAAAGGCCTCCTTCGAGAGCATGTGGACTTCATCGATGATGTAGACCTTTGCGCCAGCAGCCACCGGAGAAAACTGGATTTTCTCGATCAGGTCGCGGATGTTGTCTATGCCTCTGTTACTTGCCGCATCGATCTCCAGAAGATCGACGATGGTGCCCTCTTCCACTCCCTTGATGATCTGCTGCTGGATTTTTTCATCTTCGATGCCGCGGATCATGATGATTTTCGCGAGGATCCGGGCAACGGATGTCTTGCCCGTTCCCCGTCCTCCTGCAAAGAGATATGCATGCGACAACTTCTCTTGCTTGGCGGCCTGCTCGAGGGTCGTCACAACGTGTTCCTGACCAACGACGTCAGCGAAGGAGAGAGGGCGGTATTTGCGGTAGAGGGACATGGGAGAACAGTATAGCGCCTTCACTGCATTGTCTCTATCATTCCGGCATCCATTCCTCACTTACTCATGAAGCGACTCCTCCCCATTGCTATCTCTCTTATTGTTCTTGCTGCCTGTACGGATACAACAGGTCTTTCGGAGAAATCTTCGCGAGGCCCCAGGGGGAATCCCCAAGCAGCAGTGACGGTTGCGGAATTTGCCGACTTGCAGTGTCCGGCTTGCCAAGCCGCACATGCGCAGATCACGACTCCGCTTCTGGCGAAGTACGGCGCGCAGATCCGTTTTGAATTCAAGCACTTCCCGCTCCGGTCTTTGCACCGTTACGCACTGGAAGCTGCGATGGCTGCGGAGTGCGCTGCGGATCAGGGGAAGTTTTGGGAGTATGTTGACATGGTCTACGCCGAACAGAAGAAACTCGATATCGAGCAGCTTTCCGTCTGGGCAAAGGCCCTCGGACTGGATCAAGATCTCTTTGGTCGTTGCATGAAGACGAAGATCAAGCGTGGCACCGTTCTTGCAGATTACGAAGAGGGTCAAGGACTCGGTGTGACTGGCACTCCCACGTACTTCGTCAACGGCAAGAAAGAGGAGAGCGGCTTCGATACGCTCTCGGCGGCGATTGAAGAGGCGCTCGGTGGGGTGATGCAGAGATTGTAGAGACGTCACGGCGTGACGTCTCTATTTCCCCAGCTGCGCAAACGAATGCAACCTGCCCAGATCTTTGTCCCACAGTACCACCGTGCGGTAGAGAAGCGGATTATCTACGGCGGGAACGGTGTAGGTCTGGGCGCCGTACGCGGATTGCAGCGGACCTAAGTTCATCGCGGTTTCATCGGGAAAGGCGGCGTCACGCGGATCCACAACGGTCGTGAGGTAGATATGGAGCGAAGGAAGGGGATCGATTTCAAAGAGGGGACCGAAGTAGAGCAGATCATCCACATAGAGAATGTCTCCTTTCGCATATTCGCCAAGGGAAATCAGATTTCCCTGCGTCCCTTCGCGCTGCGCAGCCCGCGCGCTGCGCGAGACTTCCAGCCAGTGTTTGCGCTGCTCGTCGACGAACGCCTTTTTTCCGGCGTCTTCCATGATGGGGTCTTTCACGATATCCAGCTCTACAAGCCGATCGACCATGCTCTCCGCGTAGCGTTCGGCGAAGAGGGGATTTTCGAGCCGTTGCTTAATACTGGTGACGTCGTTTGTGCTTGCGCAGCTTGCAAGGGAGATAACGGCGAGAAGACCGGCAGTGTTTGATGCGAATTTCTGCATAGAGTGCATATGGTAAACAGTTTTTTGCACGATGCAACCATTCTCTGGTTCTCTTATGCAGATTGCGAATAGAGAGGAGCCGCGCTTCGGGAAGGCTGAGTGACATCTTTTGCCGGTGTTGTTTTTTGTTCATCGATTCTGCGCACGCAGCTCATGATGCGGGGGAACACGTCGCGGAGGACATAGGCATGAGTCTCGTAGTCTACTCCCTTAGGAATGAGCGTCGTCCAGTACTTGAAGGCGTAGTTGTCCTTCCCCGTCGTGATATCTTCCGTGAGACTCTCATGCATATCGTTTGTGTAGTGGAGCAATTGCGGAGCCCATTCTCCTTGTTGGTATTTGCGAACCACCGCGCGCCCATGACGCGTATTCATATTCTCATATCCTTTGCCGTGTCCTTCCTTGAGCACTTTCTGCGTGTCGCCTTCGGAGCGCTGTCGGAGAATTTCTTCCTTCTGATCGTCGAGATAACCGTGTTGTCTACACCAGACGCGGTTGTACCAGAGGGATTTGAGGCACCTGGTCACGCTTTCCCCCCGCGCGATGGCTGAGCGGAAGAGCGGCTGCACCATTGCTGGAACCTGCGCGAGGAGCATTTCGAGTTCGATCTTCGGATCAACACTTTCCACAGGATTTTTTCCGCCATGCTCGGATTTTTGCCTTTGCAGATACTCCTCCAGCGATGCGACTCTCTGCAGATCTGACGGAGAGAGATCCAGGGAGTGGGCACGTCGGATCAAGTACTGCGCCGAGTTCCAGTCCTTGGAATCGATTTCGCGGCGGATGTCGAGAATGAGAGGATGAATGGCGGCGAGCTGCGTATCTTTCATGCGATACTCGGCTTCCGCCAGATACGCGATGCGACTGTCAAAATGCATATCGAGAAATTTCTTTTTCGAGATGAAGCTGAAACTCGGAGGCTTCCCTTCTTTTTTGACCCGGGCTTCGAGCTTGTCAAACTCGTCGGAGACGATGCGCCATTTTATAATGAGATCTGGGAGAGGCGATTTGCCTTTCCCCATGACGAATTCCTCGATCTTTTTGGGATCGGCGTTGCTCTCGAAGATGCGCCGCAACCACGTGCCGATCTTCGCTTTTGAGAGCGCATCGTCAGCGACGGCTTGGTTGAGCATTTTCTTAGCTTGGTCATAAAGGTCTTTGCGGTTGGTGCGATAGGCCGCAAGAACGGCGAGTGCTTTGTCCACGGCACCGCGGCGGAAGCCGAAGTGCATGTCTCGAAATCCATGCGCATCGACGACCGCGACTTCGGGAATATCTTTGGGGTTGATACCGCGTTCGTTGCAGATTTTTTGCACCTTGTCCGTATCTTCCTGGAGCTTCTCCCAGTTGCGGTAGTACTCCGGGAACTTCTGGGTGAGGAATTGCTCTTTTTTCCAGTGGTGCACGTTGGGATCCTTCAGGCGGTCCATCCATTTGTCCGCGCTGGATTTGGAGATCCACTTCTTGTAAACGGCATGCTCGATCTGGGTGATGAACTGTTCCTCCTGCATGTGGAGCTTCTCGACTAGATCCGGCAAGTAGTGTGTGATCGTACTGCGCACGTCTTCGATGCGTTCCTCATAGGTATGTTTCCCGCGCTGGAGCCACATGCTTTCATTGAAGAGCGAAGAGGTGAACTCTCGCACGTCGACATCCGAGATCATGGATGTTTGTACCGTGGCATTGCGGTAAGCCGCATTTGCATCCCGGACGATGGATTGGAACAATTCTCTTCCGGCTTCCTGACCGTCTTCTTCTCTATACCCCTTCAAACGGGATGGTGATTCGGTATAGGCCGATAATCCTCGGGCTGCCATGCGCACATTCTCCTTTTCTTAGGAGGCAAGTGCAATTTTTCTGGATGGATTTCATTTTATGGTGGTACATGGTTCAGGGGCACCGTTGGTGTGTCTCTCCCGTCGTATTGGAGACGCAACAGCGTTGCGTCTCTATACGGTGGATTTTGTCCTTTCCTCTGAGCGGGTTCCTCTTTAGTCTACGTACATGATTCTCTCCGATCGTGACATCAAAGCCGCCGTCGCTTCCGGCAGAGTGAAGATCACGTTGAGTGGTGTGCTTTCTCCGGAAGAGACGCAGGCAGAACTCTTCACCCGCATCCACGCATCGTCTCTTGATCTTCGGCTCGGTCCCACGTTCAAGAGACGATGCGTGGATGCGGGTGAA
>Ga0154914_109_pt1 | contig 9290 bp, 4 predicted proteins | sample RifCSPhighO2_01_FD_105883 | JGI IMG/M metagenome (GOLD analysis project Ga0154914, IMG submission 105883) | candidate division WOR-1 bacterium RIFCSPHIGHO2_01_FULL_53_15 | reverse complement strand
TTATGCGGCTACCAAAAGGCGCTGAAGAGTAAAGAATATGGTAGGATTTAGGATCAAGTTGTAATAATCAAGTCGGACGTGAAAGCATCGGGTCCGTAACTTAATCCTTAATCCTTATCACTTAATCCTGACGAATTAAGGAGGAAAAAAAGATGAAAAAGTTAATAATCGGGTTGGTCATGTTGTTGACGGTGGTGACGCTGGCCTGCCTGCCTGCCGGACAGGCAGGGGCCGCGGTACCGGAGATCATCTCGTTCCAGGGGAGGTTGACGAACGCGAGCGGCCTGCCGCTGACCGGCAGCCAGAGCGTCGGTTTCGCCATCTATGATGTGGCCAGCGGGGGCGCCGCCTTGAAAACGATTCCCGTCGCCGAGGTTGCCGCCGACAGCAACGGCCTGTTCAGCACGACGATCGATGTCAGCACCCTCGATTTCAGCGCGCCTTACTGGCTGGAGATCAGTGTCGGCTTGCCCCCCACGCTTCTCTCGCCGCGCCAGCAGTTGACGACCGCCGCCTACGCCATGCGGGCGAAGAGTGTCGAAGGAATCACGATGGCCGATTATGTCCGGAGATCCGGTGACACGATGACGGGGACGCTGACGATGAGTTCTGAAACGGCCGGAGCCGGAGTTATTTTAAAGAATGCCGCCGGCAGCAAGGCGACGATCGAGGCGATGACGGGCAACATCACAACCTTGGGCCGGATCACTGCCTCGGCCACTCTTGAGGGAACCCAGCTTAGATCTTCGGCGGCTTTGGGCGCCGCGCCTTTGCTGGTGACTTCCTCGACTGAAGTTGCCAATCTCAATGTCGGATATTTGCAGGGCAAACGCGCCGCCGATTTTCTAACTGCCGCCACCGATAATTGGGTCAACTATACCGGCGACACGATGATAGGGACGCTGGAGATCGGGACGGCGACGACCAAGAACATCACGCTTGAAGCCGGCGGGAACGTTAAGATTGCCGGCAATGTCGGCATCGGGACGACGGCGCCGGGGGGCAAGCTTGACATAGGGGGGAAGACGACATTCGAGGCCGGTGGCGGGATGAGGACGGTAAAACCCGTGACGGCCGAAGCGTTTTTTGATGGAGACGGAAGGGTCACGGGCAGTCAGTGGAACAATGTTTCCGGTGGCATAAGTTATACCGGCAAAGTTAAAGTTATTGGTAGACTTGAAGTAGGCAACAGCGCAACAACCGCAAGTGGTACCGACGCAATCGCGTTGGGCTACAATGCAAGCGCAGAAGGAAATTATTCGACCGCGATGGGCATCCGTACATTCGCAGGTGGATATGTTTCAACCGCGCGGGGTTTTGAGACAAGCGCAAGTGGAGATTATTCGACCGCGCTGGGCGCCAATACAATCGCAGGTGGTTCTAACTCAACCGCGCTGGGCAACAAAATAAATGTTGCCGGCAATTATTCGTTTGGTATTGGTTTGGATAACGCCGCTCGCACTATAAGTCAGCCCAACACCATGGCGATCCTCGGCGGCAACGTCGGCATCGGGACGGCGACGCCGGAGGCGAAGCTGCATGTGGCGGGGAATGTGAAGGTAACGGGCTATCAGGTTTCCACGATTGAAGGGACGCTGAAGGTGACGACGCTTGAAGTGACGGGAACCAGCCCTTATGTGCGGACGGGGGGCGACACGATGACGGGGACGCTGGAGATCGGGACGAGCGAAACTGCTAAGAATGTGACGATCGAATCAACCACCGGGAACATCAAAACCAAAGGCGTTCTAACTGTGAGCGGCACAGGTATTTCTTCTTTTGCCGGCAACGTGGGTATCGGGACGACGGGGCCGGGATACAGAGCAGAAATCGGAGTGCTCTCGGGTACGGTCGAGCCCACCAGTCTAAAACTCGACGGCGCCGCGACCGGCGGTGTGCAGATCCGCATCGGCGATACTTACAGCGGGACGGTCGGAACAAGATATTCGGGTGGAGACACCTATCTTGCCAGTAACTCGTATCAGAGCGCTCTGAATTCCGACTCATGGTCGAAGGGAACGAGCACGTATGGCTCGACTGTCGCGATATTGGGACTCTCTGTCAATGCGTCCAATCCGGCGTTCCAGCTTAAATATTCTCCGGCAAACACGGCTACTGGCGGCTTGAGCTCATTCTTCACGAATAATCTATTCACTGTCTTAGGGGACGGCAGAGTCGGCATCGGGACGACGGCGCCCGGCTATAAGCTGACGGTAGCTGATCCGAATGCAGTGGCGATAACGGCCTATCGCAACGATGGAGTGGATAATTTCCGCTTGATTATGGGAGTTAATTCAACTGAGGCCTATATCCAGGACACGTACACAACGGGTCCAGGACTGCTGAACTTTAAGATGGGTAATTCTACTGTCATGACTCTCGCGGGCAGCAACGTCGGCATCGGGACGGCGACGCCGGAGGCGAAGCTGCATGTGGCGGGGACGGCGAGCATTGAGGGCGCCTTAAACATGAGTAATCAAAAAATAATCAACCTTGGAACTCCAACTGCTTCTTCAGACGCGGCCACCATGGGCTATGTTGATATTACTGTGGGCGAAGCTGGAACCATTACCGGGGTTACCGCAGGAACAGGACTTACGGGCGGCGGCACAGTGGGGAATGTGACTTTGAATGTGTCGTACGGGGCTACAGCAGGCACGGCTGCCCAGGGAAACGATAGCCGACTGTCTGATGCCAGGACGCCAACTGCGCACGGCCTTACTGATTCAGCCATACATACTGTTTCCGGCTTAACTACAGGGCACTTTTTGAAAGCCACGGATGCGACTTCGTTCGGCTTTGCTCCTCATGGGTTGACAGCGGCTGATGTTGGGGCGGAGCCGGCATTTACCGCCCTGGGGGTAAGTAAAGGCGGAACGGGCGCCAATAGCTTTACAGCTAACCAGTTAGTGCGGGCGAATGCTGCGGGAACATCACTGGAGAGTTCAGGCATAATCTTGCCAGCCGGCGCCATTGTTGGCACCTCGGATGCCCAGATCCTCACCAGCAAGACAATTTCTTTGGCGAATAACACTATTTTGGGTTTAGGTAGCTTAGCGACATCAAACGAAGTGAATTCGGGGACGATAGCCGATGGAACAATTACCAATGCTGATATTGCGGGGGCGGCCGCCATAGCGGACAGTAAACTGGCGGCAATAACGACGGCCGGTAAAGTTTCCGGCTCGGCCATTACCTCGGGCACCATCGGCGGCGATACGATCATCAGCACTACCGGACCGATCACTTCAGACGCTTCAGTCACCGCCGATAAATTTTACGGCGACGGGACAAACCTGACCGGTGTCGTGACGACCGCCGCCTTGTCCAATTATGTCCGGAGATCCGGCGACACGATGTGGGGGACGCTGACGCTTGAGGGCCGCGTTGTCTATACACCGTCTTTAGAGGCAATAACAGCAGTAGCCGGTGTCACTGCCGGAATGTTGGATAATAAGGTTATCAGGATTGCCAGCACCGCCGGAGAAGTTACAGCGGGGATCGAAGCCGGAACCAACGGCCAGATCATAATATTGCAGGGGACCAATGATACCAATACGGTAAAATTTAATTCAAGCGGTAATCTAAAGTTGGCGGGCGGAGCGAGTTTTACACTGGGCCTGGGCGATACCCTGCAGCTGATCTATGATTCGGGCACTGCGGCCTGGTATGAGATCAGCCGGAGTGATAATTGATGAGAAAAATATTAATTCATGAAGCGGAGCTGATCTTCGTTCTGTGCCTCTGCCTGCTGTTCCAGCTGCCGGCCTGGTCCGTGCCGGCCGGGGGAGTGGGCAGCGCCAACCTGGAAATTATTCCGAACGGCCTGGTGGTTAACGGCAATGTGGGCATCGGGACGACGGCGCCCGGGGGCAAGCTTGACATAGGGGGAAAGACGACATTTGAGGCGAGCGGAGGGATGAGAACTACCGGGAAGGTGACGGCCGAGGCGTTTTACAAGACAGATGGAACTCAAATGGGGGCTGGCACGGTCACAAACGTCGCTGCCGGGACGGGACTGACAGGCGGGCCGATCACGACGAGCGGCACGATCGCTCTGGCGGATACGACCGTAACAGCCGGGGACTATGGTTCGGAAAACCAGGTGGGAAAATTTACGGTTGATGCGCAAGGGAGATTGACCGCGGCTTCGAATATCACGATCACCGGCTTTGAGCCGACATTTACCACGCTGGGTGTGAGCAAGGGCGGGACCGGAGCGACGTCATTTACGGCCAATCAGTTGGTGAGAGTGCATTCGGGAGGCCTCTCACTGGAGAGTTCGGGGATGACCTTACCAACTGGCGCCATTGTCGGTACGACTGATACCCAGACACTGACAAACAAGACGCTTAATGGCACAAACACGATCTCAGCAGAGGCCATCATGACGGGGACATTGCCCGCGGGGAGATTGATCGGGGCCTATACGGGGATTACAAGCGTTGGGGTGTTAAGCAATCTTACAGTAGCTGATCCGAATGTAGTGGCTATAACGGCCCTTCGCAACGATGGGGGGAATAAACCCCGCTTGATTATGGGAGTTCAATCAAATGAGGCCTATATCCATGAAAATTACTCAACGAGTTCAGTACCGCTGAACTTTAAGATGGGCAATTCTACTGTCATGACTTTCGCGGGCACTTACGTCGGCATCGGGACGACGGCGCCGGGGGCGAAGCTGCATGTGGCCGGAACTGGCAGTTTTGAAGGCATCACGCTGGGCGGCGTGACTCAAACCAGCTGGCCGTCGGGCGGCGGATGGACGGAAAACGCGACGAATAATAAAATTTACACGACAAACACCGGTCGCAACGTCGGCATCGGGACGGCGGCGCCGTCTGCCGAACTGGATGTCAGAGGGAATCTAGTTCTTGATCCAGGGAGCAGCCCGGCTATTTATACCGGCACAGCCGGTTCTGAATTAAATAGATATCTTCAATTAATCAATTCTCCTTCTCAAACATCTGCCTCAGGTCTAAAGGCCGGGGGCATCCTGGTTGCAGATACCTACTCGTATGCGAATCCAGGCAAGAATAATTTAATTGTAAAGGGCATGGTCAGAGTGGGAATCGGGACGTTGGAGGCGGGAACCGCAAAATTAGCAGTGATGGACGGCAACGTGGGGATCGGGACGACGGAGGCGGGAACCGCAAAATTAGCAGTGATGGGCGGCAACGTAGGGATCGGGACGACGGCGCCGGCTGGGAAATTACATGTGGATATGGATGGAGCGGGTGGCACCACTTGGGAGGTGGTCTTTAAAGACGGCAAGGTGGGCATCGGGACGACAAACCCGGGGGAGGAGTTGGAGGTGGCGGGTTCTTTTGAGGGAGTGGAGGTGGCGAGCTCTTTACCCGGGATTCTGATGAGAGATAAAGATTCAACATTTGGGCAAGCCGCCGCTTATGTCGGATTCTACGACCAAACGAGGAGGACCGGATTTGTGGGTGATGGGAGCGGGTCGTTGCAAAGCCTCGATCTGTGGGGTGACGCGGGTACATTCGTGAGGATTGGCGCCAATAACTTGGAAAAAATGAGAATAACCACTGACGGCAAAGTGGGCATCGGGACGACGGACCCATCCGCAAAGCTAGATGTGGAGGGCGTTAATCCGATTGGTTATACAGCGAGGATATATAACTCTGCCGGCGATCCTAACGGAATACTGCTGGTTAAAGGGGGTTATTACAACTCGGGAGATAACGACCCGGTGTTTGAGGTTGCTAACAATCAAAATAATACGATTCTTTATGCAAATGAAAGAAACGTGGGCATCGGGACGACGGAGCCGATGGGAAAACTTCATGTGTATGTTGGTGCTCTCACTCCGAATGCCTTTGTAGTGAATCCAGCTGACGGCAAAGTCGGGATCAATTCGTCGCCGGGGGATGCACGACTGTCAGTTGGGGGCGATATGGTCGTCAGCGGACTGCCCGCGGGAACCGGCTCGGCGGTTTATGTTGATGGCTTTGGTAAGCTCTACAAGGCTTCCAGCAGTTTGAGGTATAAGAAAGATATCTCGCTCCTCACCGTTGATCCGCAGACTGTTCTCCAGCTTAGTCCGAAAAACTTCACCTGGAAGGAGAACAATGCCAGGGATATCGGCTTGATCGCTGAAGAGGTCGATAAAGTTATTCCGGAGCTAGTTTTCTACAAAGACGGCCAGCCGGAGGGGGTTAAATACGAGAAAGTTCCGCTCTATCTCTTGGAGGTCATCAAGGCACAGCAGAAAGAGATTGACGAGCTGAAGGCGGATGTGGACGAGTTGAAGCGGAAGTAAGCATGGGGAAAAGGTTGCTGGAGGTTACTTATGGCTGAAGCTGCTTATGAGAAGCTGAAGTTTTATCAGGATATTTGCGAAATCCGGAGATTGATCTATCGTATTACAGAGCGTTTTGCAAAAACTCATTTAAGGCTAGTTTCCCAGATGAGGGATGCCGCCAGATCAGCAAAACAGAATATCAGGGAAGGTTATAAAAAAGGAACGGTCGGCGAATTTTCACACAGTATTAGAATAAGTCTCGGTTCATTGGAGGAATTAAGCGGTGATGTTGAAGATTGCTTGGAAGACGGGCTTATTTCGAAGGACGAATTTACCCAATTATCGAATTTGTTCAAAAGCGCGGATTATATGTCAAGAAGATATTTGGAATCTTTATATAAAATGGAGCGGGCAGGCACATGGAAAACTCCAGGTTCGCGCAATAAAAAGCAACCTCCAGTAACATTTTCTCGGCCTGAGAGGAAGCAGGCAACATCCAGTAACATCCGGTAACATATTAAAGTAAGACAGAAATTAACAATCGAACGGGGTGATAATTGATGAGAAAAATATTAATTCATGAAGCGGGGATGATCTTGGTCCTGTGCCTGCTGTCCCAACTGCCGGCCTGGTCCGTGCCGGCCGGGGGAGCGGGCAGCGCCAACCTGGAAATTATCCCGGGCGGCCTGGTTGTCAAGGCCGGCGATGTCTCGATAGAGGGGACGGGAAAGTTTGTAGGCAGCGGGGCGGGATTGACTAATTTACCGGGGGGGGCTGGCGCCTGGACGCTGTCCGGTTCAAATCTTTATCCGACTCAAACTATTTACAAAGTCGGCATCGGGACGACGGATCCGACGGTTACACTCGAAGTTCGCGGCTCACTGAAAGTAGGGAAACCTTCAGTTACAGAATCGGTCTTATTTACAGATGATGGGAGAGTGGGACTTGGTGTCACGCCTATATCTAACGCGAAGCTTAATGTTGGCGGGAACATAAATATGAGTGGCGGCAATTTGTTTTATGGTAGTGGTGGATTGACGTTTAGTCCACTAACTTTCGGCCCGAATGCTCGCATCATTATAAAAGCCGGCTCTGCTGACCAAGGTCTGGTTTTAGAAGAATCTGGTGGCAGCAATTATGCAAATCTGCATGTGACAACCGAGTCGGGAGTCGCAAGATTAAATATTGGAGTAAATGAAAATAATGGTGTTTTCAATATTGTTGCTGGCAGTGTCGGCATCGGGACGGCGACGCCGGAGGCGAAACTGCATGTGGCGGGGACGGCGAGCATTGAGGGCGCCTTAAACATGAATAACCAGAAGATTATCAATCTGGCAACACCAGAAAATTCTTTTGAAGCGGCCAACAAGAGCTATGTTGACATCCGCGTGGCGGCCGGCGCCGGCGGCTGGACGCTTGCGTCCCCCAATCTTTATGCGACGCAAACCTCATTTAATGTCGGCATCGGGACGGCGGAGCCGAGCACGTACAAGTTAAATGTCTATTCGGGGACAGAGAGCGGGAGTGGCTTAATGGTCTACGGCAATATGGTCGTGACCGGCGCGAAAAACTCGCTGGTCGAAACGCCAAGTTACGGAAAAAGAAAGCTTTACGCGGTTGAATCGCCGGATGTTTGGTTCGAGGATGTCGGCAAAGGGCAATTGACCGCGGGGAAAGCGACCATTGCCGTTGATCCTATCTTCCAAGAAACGATCGACGAATCAGCCGGGCTGACGATTTTTATCCAACTGACCTCCCAGGCGAACGGCACTTATGTCGAAGCCGACGGCACGCGGAGCTTCACCGTCCATGAAACCGGCGGCGGCACGAGCGGCGCGACATTCAATTATAGGGCGCTGGGCAAGCGCCGGGGCTATGCTGATTTGAGATTAACGGCGGAGTAAGTTGGTGAAGAACAAACTCCCGCCGGCTCTTTTATTTCTGCTTTTTACTCTGGTTTTAGGGGCGGGCTGGCCGCAGTCAGCCCGGGCTTCTATGTGGTCGGCGACAGAGGTTTTCAGTGCTCCTGCGGGTAGGGAGAATGATCCAAATTGGGATAATTATTTTGCCTCCATAACTTTAGACTCAAAAGGCCTCCCCCATATTCCCCATTATGCCAACCTTTTTTTAGTTTATCTTTACCAGACCGATTCAGGTATATGGGAGACAAGAGGGTCGGGGTATTGGACGCCCTCTGACTATTGGAATGTTAGCCCTATCATCGATAGTGCCCTGGACTCGAATGACAATCCATATTTTGTTTATCCTTGGTATAGTGACTTTCCCGCTAATCGGATCAAATTGTCCTACAGGAATGCCGCCGGCGGCTGGTCTCATGTGCCTGGCATATCTACGGTGCGCGGCGTTCTGCCTTCTATTAAGCTCGATTCAAATGACAAATTTCACATCAGCTACAATAACTGGGGAAGCCCTTGGGCGCTTAACTATGTTTACGGAACTCCGGAGGGGTTCATAAGGGAGGCCGTTGATTCATCGGGGCAAGAATCTTCGGTTGTAGTGGACTACGCTAACAAACCGCACATCAGCTATTGGTATGATACTACTAAAAAACTGAAGTATGCCTACAAAACCGCTGAAACATGGGTAAAAGAGGTTGTTGATCCCTTGGTGAATGTGGGTCGGTATACTTCGATGGCGGTGGACGCAGGTGGCCGGCCCCACTTTAGCTATTATGATATTACGAATAATACACTGAAGTATGCTTACAAGAAACCCGACGGGACTTGGGTCACTGTAACTGTCGATTCCGGAAATGTGGGTAAGTGGACCTCAATTGCCCTGGACTCAAACGGCAAACCCCATATCACCTATTTTGACGCGCTATCTAATACTAGCTTAAGATATGCCCGCTACCTTGGCAGCGAAGGGTCTTGGGCGAATGGAATTGGCGGCATAAAAGATGTCGACCCGGGCGCAGCTAAAGCGTGGTGGTTTATTACGACGGTGGCTAGCGGCGCTGGCGGTCCCAACGCCATTGCCCTGGATGCCGCCAATCGTCCCCATA
>Ga0154914_119_pt1 | contig 11001 bp, 7 predicted proteins | sample RifCSPhighO2_01_FD_105883 | JGI IMG/M metagenome (GOLD analysis project Ga0154914, IMG submission 105883) | candidate division WOR-1 bacterium RIFCSPHIGHO2_01_FULL_53_15 | reverse complement strand
GATCCTAAATCCTACCATATTCTTTACTCTTCAGCGCCTTTTGGTAGCCGCATAACAGCCGGCCGACCTCATCGCTCAACTCTTCCACAAACTTGAATTCATTTTCTTCAATGTAACCCAGGTCTCTAGCCAGCAACAAATGGTACTTCGTTTCCTCCAGCGACCCATCAGACATGTTCAGGAAATGCAAATTTTCCTTGCCGCTCGTCCTCTTGAATCCTTCCACGATATTCGTCGCGGCAGAAGCCTTTGTGCGCCTTTTGCCAAACGATCAAATCACGAAACGTCTTCACTTCCCACTTAATCCTTAATTCCTAATCCTTAATCCTTAATCCTTAATCCTTAATTCTAGTATAATTCCCAATTCAACAAATCTTTCCCAAGCAGCCCCCGCACAACCCCTGTCGCGTAAAGCATGCTGACCGTCTCGGCCCGCGTCAGCGGCTTGTCGGCCTCAAACCTTTTGCCTTTTAAGAAATCGAGCAGGCCGGCCTTAGAGGCCCCGGCCGCGAGCCGCGCCGACCAGTGCGTCGACGGCAAGTCGGAAAACTCGTTCTCGTACGCTTCTTCGGAGAGGCCGGCAAAGCGCGCGACCATCGCGATCCCCTCGGCCCTGGTGATCCGGCCGCCCGGCTTGAACAGGTTGCCCGGATAACCTTTAACGATCCCCGCCGCCGCCGCATCAGCAATGAACTTCGCGGCCCAGTGCGTCTCCGGCACATCAGCAAAACTCGTTACTCGTTCCTCGTTACCCGTTACTTTCGTCTTCATAAGCAAAGAACACATCTCCGCCCTCGTGATATTCCCCTCCGGCCGGAAATCGCCGCCCGGGTAGCCGGCCACGACTTTGGCCATCGCCAAAAGAGAGATCGGTTTGGCCGCCCAGTAGTCGGGCGCCACGTCAAAAAACCCGGCCAGGCGCAGGATCCTGATCGTTTCCGCTTCAAAGATCTCGCCGATGCGCCCCTTCTCGCCGTAGGCCTCGACCAATATCTTGTTCTTGCCGAAATTCAGGGGGATCTCGGCCTCAAAAGATACCTGCCCGCCCAGGCGGATCTCGTTCTTATTAATGTAAACGCGTTTTGCCTCCGGCTCAAGCGCCTGCGCCGCCACCAGGATCTTCGGGTCGAAAGTGATCAGCTTGTCAGGCGGCTGGTTGACCCGCAGGTAATCCTTGGCGGCTATGCGCGTCCGCTCCGGCGGCGAAAAGCCCAGGGAAAAATAGTGGTTGATGATGCCGGGCGCCGATTTCAGTTCCATGTAAGCGTAGTCGAACTGGAAGCCGCCGTAATTAAGCCCGGCGCCCGCCGTCAAGTTGGAGATGGTCGTCAGTCCGGTGCTGATGTCGCCGCCGATATCCTGATCAAGGCCGGCCCGCAGGGCAAGCACCGGCGCCACCTGCCACTCGAGGCCGGCGTGGTGGATGAGCGGATAACCGGCGAGCGTCGGCTGGTAATCAATGTCATAGACCAGCGTGACAGCCTGCGGCGCCGTGCGGAGCGCCCCTTTGGGCCCCATCAGCTTGACGGCCAGGCCGCCGCTCAAGAGGGCCGGATATGTCTCTTCGTGGCCGTTGGCGTAGCGCAATTTGCCGCCCAGGGCGAACGGCAGGGCGTTCTGCAGGGACGCCCCGGCCTTCAGCCAGGGGAACGGCGTCTGGTATTGCAGGCCGAGGTCAAGCTCGACGCCGGTCCCCGTGCCGTTGATAATGCCGTCGCCCACCAGGCCGGCGCTGAAGAGCTTCAAGCTAACGCCCAGGTCGATCTTTTCTAACTGATCGATCTTCAACTTGAACTGCCTCAGCCAATCGCCCAACCGCGACCCGTAAGAGAGGAGGAAAACATTGCTGGTATTGGAGACCGGCGGCTGTGAATAATCGATCTCATAGATCGGGTCCGCCGGGTCAGAGCCCTCCTTGACTCTGGTCACATTGGCGCCATAGATGGCCGAGCCGGCAAAGCCCAGGCCGACCGCGCCTAACGGCAGGGGATAATAGCCGGTGGCGGAATAGTAGAGATATTCTTCCAAGAAGCGGCCGGACATGGTGGCTAACTGCCAGCGGTCGCGCTCCGCCAGGCCGGCCGGATTGACATAAACGGCGCCGGCGTCATCGGCCAGGGCGACATAAGCGCGGCCCAGCCCTAACACCCGGGCGTTCGGCGCGTGCCGGCTCGGATCCCAGGCGACGAATTCGGAGGCCGTCGCCGCTCCGACTAACAAACTAACCAACAAACCAACCAGCCAATTAACTTTCATCATAATTTTTATGGCCGAAAGATCACTAATTTCCCTTTGGCCCGTATCTGCTCCCCGTCATCAACCGTCACGATATAGATCCCGCTCCGCGCCGGCCGGCCGATATTCGTCCGGCCGTCCCAGGGCTCATCGACGTAGCCGGCTTCGGTCGTCGCGGCCAGGGCGCTCAAGATCTTGGCCGGGCTGATCACCCGGCTAAAGACCATCGAAGAGCCGTGGATCCGGAGCGTCAGCGGCCTGGTCACCGGGCCGTCGATCTTGAACTGCAAGACGACCGGGTCGGCCGCCGTCGGGTCCTTGTTGGCGCTCGGCAGAACCGGGCTGTAGGTCACTTTCGCTTCCGCGGTCGGAGCGGCGATGGAGACCAAACAATCATAAATATCCGGCGTGCCGCTGTCATCTTCGGCGTAAAGGGAAACGATGTGGTCGCCGGTCGTGCCCGCGGCGTAATCAGCGTGATAATAAAAAGTCCCGGTCTTGGCGCCGGCCTCCGGGCTGAAACGGCTCCCCAGGTTGTCGGCGAAGAGCTGGTGGTCCAAAAGGACCTTGGCGTTGATCTGGCCGGTCGAGAGGCCGGCGTCGGCGCTGACCACCGCCGAGAAATAAAGCGTCGTCGGGTCGATGGCCAGGCCGCTGGTGTAATCGGTCAGGCCGCCCGGCGCGGAAAATTTCGGCCGGTTAATGACGGTCGCGCCGGAATTGGAGGTGACATTGAGCGCCCCGAGGAGGACGCCCGAGCCGCTGCCGTCGTTATTGGTCACCGTCAGGTCCCGCGCCGCGCCGGTAAAAGAGCCGGCCGTCACGTTGAGGTAGACCTCGAGTTTTGTCGCGCTCTTGACCTCGGTGGAAATAGTTTCGGCGGCGGTGCGCGCGTCCTCGATGCCGCCGGCCTCAAAAGTCACCGTCGCGCCGCTGACGAAGCCCGTTCCCTCGATCGTGGCCAGCATGATCCTGCCTTCCACGGCCGCGGCCGGCGTGAGCGAGGTGACGGTCGGCGCCGCCAATGACGACAGGGTCAGACAGCAGAGAGCCATTGGGACAAAGCTCAGACTTTTATTCATCTTATTTCACCACCGTATAGAATTTGCCGATCGGCTGGCCGCCGGCAATGAGCCAGCCGACATAGATACCCCGGGGCGCCGCGCGCCCGCTCATGTCGCGGCCGCCCCAGCTGACCACATTGTAACCGGCCGCCGCCCCTTCTTCGCCGGAGACGTAAGTGGCGCGGTAGATCTCGCGCCCGCCCTGGTTGAAGATGATCATCTGCAGGTCGGCCGGCACGGTCAGCGAGTAGCCGATCGCCATCGTTTCGCCGCCCGCCGGCGAAAAATCGGGCGAGCCGGTCCTTGGCGTCGTGCCCGGCGCCAGGGCCGGCGCCGTCGTCTTTTCATCATAGATCACGGACGACGCCTCATAGGTGCCGGTATTGCCGAAGGCGTCGCTCAAACTGACATTTATCCGGTAATTCCCGCCTTCCATTTTATCGATCAGGCCGTGGATCCAGCCGACTTCATAACTGTTCTCGCCGGTCGTGCGCAAATAGTTGATCCGGCCGTAGGGGCCGTAGACCTTGTTGTCCGAAGCGCGGGTAAAAGTCAGGGCGGCGGCGTCCCTGTTTAAACTGGCCCGGCTGCGGACGATGGCCGCGACCTTTGGCTTGGTCGAAATAACGTCGCCGCTGAAAAAAGTATGCCGGTCGATCTCCAGCGAGACGATGATCGGCGCCGTCAGATAAGCCAGGGTTGAGAGGGAGATCGCCGCGCCCGGCTCGGTCACGATGCCGTCGCCGTTGACCGCCCTGACCCGGAACCAGACCTGTTTTTCGGGCAGGAGGTCGCCGGCGGTATAGACCGCCGCTCCGCGCGGCTCGAGCGGCGCGATTCCGCTCACGATAACATCGTAATTTGTGCCGTCAAACGACCGCTCCAGCCGGTAGCTCGTGCCGTCGCCCTGCCAGGCGAGCGATGCCTCGGTTGAAGAAATAGCGGTGGCGGCTAAACTCGTCGGCACAGAGGCCAAAGTGTAGCGGGAGGCGGTTGAAGAGTCCGTGCTGCCGTTGGCATTGTAAGCGCGGACCTTGCGCGTGTAGGCGGTGTTGGCTGACAGCCCCGCTTCAAGCGTGTTGGCCGAGGTGGCCGCGGCAATGGTCGCCTTGACCGCATTGTCGGTGTCAAGCAGGTAAAAACCGCCTAATTCCGAGCCGTCGTGCGACCAGCTCCAGCGGATGGCGGCAGTCGATTCCGCCGTTCCGATCAGGCCGGTCGGCGCAGTGGGCAAGCCGGCGACAACGCTGAAATCGCTGTTGCTCCGGTCGGCTCCCACGCTGCCCCGCAAATCTTCGGCTTCGACACTGATCCGGCAGCTGGTCAACTGGGTGGAGGGAGCGGCCCAGCTGTAGGTTCCATCATTGGCTTCGCCGCTGGCGATCAAACTCCAGCTGCTGCCGCTGTTGGTCGACAGCCGCAAGGTGATTGGGCTGGCCTTAAGGCCGACCGGAGACGAGACCGACCAGGTAATATTGTAGGTTGAACTTACGGCGATCGTTTCACCGCCGTTGGGCGCCTCAACCGTGACCGTGGGAGCGGCGAGACTGCCCGCGTAACTATAGGCCCCGATATCGGTTCCCGAAGGCGTTCCCGCGTCAATACAGGGAGAAGTGACCTGCAAGTTGAAATCGTTGCCGGCGTAATCCACGAACACCGGGTTTTGACTGATGTCGCCCGTGCCGGCGGAGAGGCCGGTGTAATTGGCCGCATTGGCATAGACGTCGTTATAAGTGGAAGTGACGGTGCCGCTGCCGCGGATTATGCCATAAGTGTCGGAACTGGCGACAATGGTGTTGGTGATGGGGTAGGTCCCGGCATTGTCCGGCCCTCCCCCCACATCCGCCCCGGAGGGGAGCCAGATCCCGTACGCATTGTCAACCACGGTATTATTATTGATGGTCGCGCCGGTGCCGGTATCCTGTATTATTAAGATTCCGAAACCGAGGTTGCGGATTTCGTTGCCGGTTATCTGCAGGCCGGAAACCGAGGCGGCCGCCCCCCCCGGCGCTGCTCCGCCCCAAACGCCAATATTCATCTCGCCCGCTCCCGGGTCGGTATATTTCGCGTCGGTCGTGTAAACGAGCGAATTTCTCAGCCGGGCATTGGACGCGCCGCTGACGGTCACCCCTACATAAAACTTGTTTCCCGCATCTCCCGTCAGGCGGATGACGCAGTCATTAATATCCGCTCCGTTGCTGCCCACCGTGAAAACCGTACCGAAGGCGGAAAGAGAACCGTTGACGGTCATGCCTTCCACGGTGGAATTCGTCCCCATGGTAATGACCCCGGCGATCGCCGAGGCCTCAACCGTCACCGATGACCGGCTTTCGCCGCTGACCCTGACATTACTCGGAATGGTTATCGGAAAGCTCTCGCCCCCCGCCGCATTATAGGTCCCCGCCGCCACATTGACCGCCTTCACCCGCGGCGCGCCGACGGCGTAAGTGATCGTGCGGAAGGCGGTCGCCGCGGTCAGGCCGTCGTTGTCATTACTGCCGGATGTGCTCACAAAATAGGTGCCGGCAGGGATCGCAACCGACCCTTCGTAAGCCCCCATGTTGCTCCCGTCATCCGCCGCGCCGACCGCCGGGGAATCCGAGAAGAGCCGATAATCTTTCCGGGCCGCCCAATAAAAAAGCGGGTTCTGGTTGTCTTTGTTGTTGCCCAGATTATTGAAAGTGCCTCCGCTGATGTCCGGCGCGGCCTCGTAAGTGCAGTTATAAGAATAGTTGATCACCGGGCTGATTACTGCGTCAACTTTCAACCCGTAACCGCCGCTGCCTCCAGCTGAAACGGCGCTGGCCAGGATATTATTCTTTATAGTATAATTTCCCGTGACGCCCGCGCCCGTGTTCTGGAAATAAATGCTCCAGCCGCAGCCCGCCAGCGTGTTCTTGGAGATGGCGGCGCCGGCTCCGGAGTTGTTGGCGGCGACCCAGATGCCGACTCCAATGTCTCGAAATTCGTTTTTCTCAATTATCGCTCCTTCCGTGTTTATAGCCGCGCCGGCGGCAAAGCGTCCCAGAAAAACTCCAATATTAAAGCGGTCGGCTCCACCGCTCACTGCGACGGCTCCTCCCGCGGCATAAAAAACCGAATTTCTGACTTGACAGCTTTGGGCGCGGATCTCAATCCCAACCGCAAAACTGTCGGCGGCGGCGGGCAAAGTCCCGGTATCGATGATGCAGTTATTGACCTCCGCCCCCGAAGAAAACATGTTGATAAAACTGCTGGTGCCGCCGCTGGTCGACATGCCCCGGACGGTCAAATTAGCCAGGACGCTGCTGCTGTTCATGGTGATCATGGCGGCCGCGGCGGCGGTGGCTTCGATCGTCGTCGTCGCGCGGCTCTCGCCCGTGACCGTGACGCCGGACGAAATGGTGAAAGGAAAGGTCTCCGTCTGGTAACTGCCCGCCGCCACGCGAATGATGTCGCCGCTGGTCGTCGCCTGACCGACCGCGTAAGTGACGGTTCGCCAGGCGGTTCCCGCCGTCAGACCGTTGTTACCGTTGCTGCCCGCCGTGCTGACATAATAGGTCGTCGCCTGGGCCGCCTGCGGCGCAATGACAAATGACAAATGACAAATGACAATCGCTAATACCCAAATCCACCTCACCCCTTTCTTCTCCGTCTTCGACGGAGAATTCATTCCCCTCTCCATCGTAGATGGAGAGGGGGGTCGGTTAACAACAGCGGGTGAGGGCCGTTTGGATTTTGTCATTTTTACTCCTCCCATTAGTCCACGACCGATAATTTAAATTTGGCCGCCATCAACCAATTAAATATTTTACCACGATCCCGGCTGCGATTGCGATTAAAGCGCTTAACAGCGTGCCGATTAAATAGTATTCCGCAAATTCTCTTTTTTTCAAGTCCTCAAAACGAGCAATGGACTTGGCGGCTAAAACCAGACCGATCGCCGCATATTGATCAACCAGCACTAAAGTAAAAATCAAAATTCTTTCCAAATTACCGATGATTAAACCGACATTAAATTCGGCTGGCTCGGCTTTAAGGGGCGGGATTTTTTCCAGAAGATTCCTTACAAAATGCGTTCCTCCCCACATCAGGACATAGCCGATCGAAATTAAAATGATCCCGTCCGAAAAAGATTTAATTTTCAAAATTTCCGGCAAAGCGGCAAAAGAAGCCGGATTCACATACAGGGCGGCGGCGAAAATTGCTCCCCCGTGAAGGGCCTGATTAAAAATCAACCACTCAAATTTATGCCGGGGGAAGGCGCCTGCCAGATAATTTTTCAGCCCGTCAATCAGGCAGCGCGCCGCTGTTAAAACCAGCAGAACAATCGCCAGCTTGCCCGCTAAAAGGGGAAAGCCAAAAAGCCGCAAGAGAATGGCGGCAGACAGCAAAAAGATCAGGCAGTGTCCGGCAATTGCCGCCGGACTTTCTTTTTTCTTTTGCGCCAGCGCCTTCCCCTGAAAGACAAAGTCCGTCAGCAGATGCGCTAAAAGCAATAAATAAAATAACCTCATTTTAACATTCCTTTAATCAGCATTTATGTGGCTAAAATAAGCCACCTAAACTAATTGTGGCTAAAATAAGCCACATAGGCGTTCGCCGCATTTTCCAGCTCGGATACCTGATCCCACTTCGCCGCCTTGAGCATCTTGGTCAGAGTGGTTCGATCGATGCCCATGGCGCGGGACGCTTTTTTTTGCGTCCGGTATTTTCGATAAGCGGAAACTGCCTGAAATTGCCTCTGCGTCCTCCCTTCCCTGAAGACGGAAATCGCAAATAGCAGGGCATTAATTGCCGCATCTTTCTCCTTAAAACCGGTATGATAAATAATTTCCCGCTTCTTTTCCCTGGCCTCTTCCACCGCTTCCCGGGCAAAATGAAAAGCCGGGCCGTCCATGCCCATCGCCTCTTTTCTAAGCCGGGTGGCGATCCTCCCCCGCCCCACCCCAAAACGCAGTTTAACCGGAAAAAACATTTCCTGAATCACATTGACGACCGCGTAACCCGAGCTCAGGTCCTTCAGCACCCCCTGAAACTCGTCTCCTAAAGTGACGGTAAATTTCGAAACAATTTGTGAAGCAAATTGTTTATTTATTTTTTCCAGCGCCGCATAAAATTTCTGCTGTAAGAGCCCGCGGTTTTTAATTTCTTTCGATTGAACAATATCCCCGATAATAACGCAATATTTTTTTATCATTACGAACCTAGTCCACCACCGACAATTTGAACCGCGCCAGCGTCCGGCCTTCGCGGCGGGCGACGACTATGCCGACGTAAACGGCGTTGCCGGCCTTCAGCCCGAGATTGGTCACGCCGTTCCAGCTGACCTTGTTATAGCCGGCCGCACCGCCTTCCTCGCCGGCCTGGAACGCGAAACTTTTGATCGTCCGCCCGGCGGCGCTTAACAGGTTAAGCTCGATCTCGCCGTCGCGCGAAAGCTGGTACTGGATCGTCGCCGTGCCGTGCTTGGTGACGCTGAAGGGGGCGGGAAAGGCGAGTACCGGCCCGATCACCTGCAGGGGGCCGCCCATCACCGTCACGGCCAAGGTCTCGGTGGTCGCGGCAAAAGCGTTGGCGGCGGTGATGGCGACCTCATTGTCGCCCTCCGGCAGTTTGGTCTCCGGCGGGATGTCATAGCTGACGCTGACACTGCGCGCCGGCTCGCCGGCCGCCGCTTTGGCCGTCACGTCGGCGGCGCCGAGCAAGTATGTCTGGGGCGAGGCCGCGCCGCTTTTGCTCGACGCGCTGATCCGGAAGCTGTTGACGTCGAGCGGCGTCGCGCTCTCTATTTTGGCCGAGATCTTGGGCGTTTCGGACACGATGAACTTTTCTCCTTTTTCGACCAGCGTCCTCTGGTAGAGCCGCGTGCCGAAGCGGACGTCGCTGATGGCCGGCGGCTGCGCCCCGGTCTCGACCGGCCCCGTCGCGTAAGCCAGGACCAGCGGGGTCGGCACAATGTCAACGCCGTTGCCGCTCAAAGCCACCTCGACCGGCGCCGCGCCGTAGCCGTCGCTCCCCCGCGGGATGGCGACAAAATATTTCAGGCCGATGCCGGCAAACGGCTCTTCGGCCGCAAAAGCGTTGATGAGGAACTGCCCGGGCTGGCCCGAGGCGCCGCCGGCGCCGACCGTATCAGAAACAAAGTAGCCCGCCAGCCGCTTCTCTTCGCTCTCATAGAGCGCGACCTGGCGGCCATCCACGGTGATGTCTCCTGCCGCCTGCACACTGCCGCCGACCCAATAGATCGGGTAATACGCCTGCGCCAGGACAGCCGGCGTCAGCCAGTTGACTAACAAACCAACCAACAAACCAACCAACAAACTTTTATTATCGTCCCTCAAAAGTTATCTCCAGGTCGCGGTTCAAAAATATCTGGTAGCCGATGCCGGCCGAAACGGCAAAGTCCTCGCCGCGCTGCGCCGTCACGTTCCCGGCCTCATCATAGATCGGCGCGAAGCCGCGGGCGCGCCCCGCCTCCGGGTCCCAGACGCTGACGGCAATGACCGCGCTCCCGCCGGCCGCCTGGTTGATCACCCTCACCAATTCGCTGGCGACGCTCAGCTCGGTCTCGGCCGGCCGCGTCAGCCGCCGCCCCGGCAAACTGATCGTGTTGATGACCAGCTTGCCCGGCTCGGATTTGCGGATCAGGAAAGTGAAGCTAATCGCTCCGCCTTCCACCGTCACGACCACGGTTTCCCGCGTGCCGATCCCGCCCATCCAGCGGAACGGCAGGGCGGCCACTTTGACGCCGGCGCCGGTTGCCGCACCGTCATTATAGAACCGCCCGCCCGGCTGGTCAACGTAAGAGAAGAGCTTAAAGTAATATACCTCCTGCGTGGAAAGTCCGCTGACGGTCTGCGCCGTTTCCTGTCCCGCTTCGCCGGAGACGGCGAGGGCGGTAAAATTCGCCGAGCCCTCGGCAATGCCGTCCCATAAAGAATAATCAGTGGTATAGGCCACTAACGCTCCCGAATAATTGCTGTCCGGGTTCTTCCACTTTAAGGTGATATCGCCGCTGTTCGGATCGGCCAGGGCGCGGCTATCCGTGACCAGCGGCGGCAGACTCGGTATGACGGTGGTAAAAGTAAAGGTCTGCGGCAAGCCGGTCAGATCCCAGCCGACCTTATCCTTGATCGCCTCAACGGTGGCCGTATAAATGGTGGCGTAAGCAAAAGTGTCGTGCGTCATGGTTAATGTTTTTTTGTCAGGGCTCCAGCTGTAAGCCAGATTCGTGACATCCGGCGAGATTTTAAAGACCAAAGTAGCGGGGTCCATTTCATCGTCAAAGGTGATGACCATATCCACATCGATGGGGCACGGGGGCGGAGTGGCCGGAATAAAATTCATGATCGATGGCGGCTTGGTATCGACTTTAATGCCCGTCGCCTTCAAATAACTCAAGTTGCCAACCGGCTCCCTAACGTCGTCTTCGGCCGCGACATGGAAGTAAAAAGTATTTTCAACGCCGGAACCGACCGTGACCGCCGCCGTTTTCTGGTCCGTGCCTGTCCCTGTATTGGCCACGACATACGTTGTCCCGCTTGGATTATAGGCCGGGTACTCGAATGGGCTATAATTTGATGTGTTGTTCCAAAGATAATGATATGGAAAGCGACTGGGAGCTAAAACCCGCAGGCCGCTTTCGGTGTCTGACTGGGTTTCGGTTGCCGGCGGCCAGCTGAATGTAAAGCTCGCTTCACTCGTCCAGCCCGAAGCGGTC
>Ga0154914_127_pt3 | contig 15683 bp, 21 predicted proteins | sample RifCSPhighO2_01_FD_105883 | JGI IMG/M metagenome (GOLD analysis project Ga0154914, IMG submission 105883) | candidate division WOR-1 bacterium RIFCSPHIGHO2_01_FULL_53_15 | reverse complement strand
GCCGCTCGCCGTAGAGGCGGGCGGCTTCCCTGAAGATCTCGCCAAGGGATTTGTGGGATCTTTTACCCAATTCCTTCAATCTCTTATATTCCTTTTCGTCGATCAGCACCTGAACCCTTTTCGATAGCATTTTGAAGCCCCCTTATGTGCATGTCTATACACATATATTACAAAACCGGCGGCGGCTTGTCAAGTTCTTTTGGGATTATCCGGGTTGTTTGCCGATCGAGCCGGTGGAACCGAGAATTGCGATGGCTTTTTTCATGATCGGAGGATGCTTTTAGCAATTGACAAACATCTTTCCGCGTCGTCTCTGCTGATGCTCTTTTTCTTTATCTTCCGGCGTCATATAAGATCTTGCCCTTTTTGTCGATCTCATACTGAACCGTTCCCCAGATGTTCTTCCGCCGGTCAAACTCATCCTTTGTGAAGAAAAGTATATCCAGCGGCATGATTGTTCGGCCTAATATTTTCCTGAGTTTTATGAATTCTTCGCTTTTATTATTTATGTCCTCTTTAATAACACAAAGGTCGATATCATTGGCCAGCGCCGGCCCTTTCAAGGCGGCTGAGCCGAAAAGATAGAGCTTGTTTGGATGGTATTGAGAGAGGATTCTATCTTTAATTTCGTCTATGATCGATTTTTCCATAGATGGTCAATTCTACCACAACCGATTTTAAAAAACACTGAAATTTCCGAGGGGCATTGATGACTTGGCGTAGACATAGCGGCGCGAGCCGCCGGCGGTATCGAGCCGGTGGAGCCGAGGATGGCGATGGCTTTTTTCATAGGAAAAAGTTTATCACTCCCACACTGGCCAAAAGCATGATGCCGGCGGCGACGGCCGTCCCGACGGAGATCGCGATAAAGCTGTTCAATAGCGGCAGATCAAAGAGATAGGCGGCCAGACAGCCGGTCCAGACGCCGGTGCCCGGGAGCGGGATGGCGACAAAGAGCAAAAGGCCGATCGTTTCCAGCTCCTGGACAACTTTGCCTTTGGCCCGCGTTCGGGCGAACAGCCAGCCGAAAAAGCGGTCAAAAAACAATATCTTTCTTAATTCACTGGTGAATAATTTCAAAAAGAGAAGCAGTGGCATGATAGGCAGGGCGCTGCCGATCACGCTTAAGACATAGGTCTTTAAGGGGGAGAGGCCAAAATAAAACCCCAGCGGCACAGCCCCTCTGACTTCGACGATCGGCACGGCGGAGAGGATCAAAATAACCCATTCCCGGGGGAGGCCTTTGAGCAATTCTAAGAGCTGGTCGATCAAGGTTTCTTGCTCGAAACGGTGACCGACTTAAGGATAATATCCTGGTTCGGCCGGTCATTGGCGCCGCGCGGGGCGTTGGCGATCTTATCAACGATCTCCTGTCCTTTGATCACCTGGCCGAAGATCGTGTGACGGCCGTTGAGCCAGGGAGTCGGGGCGACGGTGATGAAGAACTGGCTGCCGTTGGTGGCTGGCCCGGAATTGGCCATGGCCAGGCGCCCGGCTTTGTCGAACAAAACCTTATCGGAGAACTCGTCCTCGAACTTATAGCCCGGGCCGCCCGTGCCGTTGCCCAAGGGGTCGCCGCCCTGGATCATGAAGTTGGGGATGACCCGGTGGAAGATCGTGCCGCTGTAGAGCGGTTTTTTGACGATGTCTTTTGATTTGGGATCCTGCCAGGGCTGTTCGCCCTTGGCCAGCCCGACAAAGTTCTTGACGGTCAGCGGCGCGACTTCAGGATAGAGCTCGCAGACGATCTTCCCCATTGATGTGTCAAGCGCGGCGAACTGTTTTTCCATTTTCTTTTTTCCCTGCCGGCCGGCAGGCAGGCCTTCCGCCGCAACGGCAGTTAGAGTCAGAATCGTGAGAAGGACAATAGCCCCTCGACTCACTTTCGTTCGCTCGGGGCGAGCCACGGCATCATCGCGCGCAATTCGGCGCCGACCTTCTCGATCTGGGCGTCCCGGTCCTTTGCGCGCAGGGCGTTGAAGTTCTTGCAGCCCTCTTTGTTCTCTTTCATCCACTCCCTGGCGAACGCGCCGGACTGGATCCTGCCCAGGGCCTTCTTCATGCTCTTCTTGACTTTTTCGTCAATGATCTTCGGACCGACCGTCAGGTCGCCGTATTCGGCGGTATTACTGATCGCTTTGCGCATGCCAGAGAGCCCCCCCTTGTAGATCAGGTCGACGATCAGTTTTAGTTCGTGGACGCATTCGAAATAGGCCATCTCCGGTTGATAGCCGGCTTCGACCAGTGTTTCAAACCCGGCCTTGACCAGCGAGGTGGCGCCGCCGCAGAGGACCGTCTGTTCGCCGAAAAGGTCGGTTTCGGTCTCTTCCTTGAACGTGGTCTCAAAGACGCCGGCCCTTGTCCCGCCGATCCCCTTGGCGTGGGCGAGGGCGAGCTGTTTGGCGTCGCCGGTCGCGTCCTGATGGACGGCGATGAGCGAGGGGACGCCGCTGCCTTCTTCATACATTTTTCTGACCATCGGCCCCGGGCCCTTGGGAGCGATCATGATGACGTTGACTTCTTTGGGCGGCTTGATCTTGCCGAAGTGGATGTTAAAGCCGTGCGAGAAAGCCAGCGACTTGCCCGCTTTCAGATATTTACGGATCGATCTCTTGTAGACGTCGGCCTGGACCTCGTCCGGCAAGAGGATCTGGATGATGTCGGCGGCTTTGGCCGCCGCCTCGATCTCCATGACCTCGTGGCCGTCAGCTTTGGCCTTGTCCCAACTATTGCCGTCTTTTCTTAAGCCGATGACGACCTTGACCCCAGAATCTTTCAGGTTGAGCGACTGGCCGCGGCCCTGGGAACCGTAGCCGATCACCGCCACCGCCTTGCCGTTCAATAAATTGAGGTCCGCGTCCTTGTCATAATAAACCCTTGCCATTTTCTTTCCCCCTTTGATTATTCTGCGCTCCCGCGCTGGAGCGCGATCTTGCCGCCTCGAACTAATTCTTTAACGCCGAACTTTGTCAAAAGCTTTATCGCCCCCTCAACCTTGCTCGAATCGCCGGTGATCTCCAGCGTCATGGAGTTTTCAGCGACATCAACGACTTTGGCCCGGAAAATGTCGGCGATTTGCGTGATCTCCTGGCGCGTCTTTTCGTTGGCCGCCACTTTGATGAGCACCAATTCCCGCTCGATCGCCTTCTCGGCCGGCAGGTCGAAAACTTTGAGCGTGTCGATCAGCTTATAGAGCTGTTTGGTGATCTGCTCGAGATCGCTCTCGTCGCCTTCGACAACAATCGTCATGCGTGACATCATGGGATCCTCGGTCGTGCCGACCGCTAATGATTCGATATTGAACCCGCGGCGGGAGAAGAGTCCGCTGACACGCGAAAGGACGCCCGGCTTATTCTCAACTATTACGCTAATTGTGTGCTTCACTAAACTCTCCTTGAATAGGGTAACGAGTAATGGGTAACGAGAATCCCTATCCCCGTTACTCGTCCCCCGTTACCCGTTACTAATCAATTATCATCTCATTTATCGCCTGGCCCGGCGGCACGAACGGGAAAACGTTCTCCTCTTTGGCGATGACGAAATCGACGAGCACCGGCCGGTCGTTGATCGCGAAGGCCTGCTCGAGCGCCCCGCGCACCTCTTCGGGCTTGGTCACGCGCAAGCCCGCCGCGCCGTAGGCCTCGGCGACCTTGACGAGATCGGGATTGTTGCAGAGCTGGGTGTGCGAATAGCGCCGCTCGTAGATCAGCTCCTGCCACTGTCTCACCATGCCAAGAAAAGAATTGTTGAGGACGAAGATCTTGATCGGCAGCCGGTTGTTGACGGCGGTGGTCAGCTCCTGGATGTTCATCTGGATACTGCCGTCGCCGGCAAAATCGATGACGAGGGCGTCGGGCCGCCCGAACTGGGCGCCGTTGGCCGCCGGCAGGCCGTAGCCCATCGTGCCGAGGCCGCCGGATGAGATAAAAGTGCGCGGCCGGTCGTATTGATAGAACATGGCGGCCCACATCTGGTTCTGGCCGACCTCCGTCACGATGATCGTGTCGCGGTTTTTGGTCAGCTCGTACGTCTCTTCGATAATGTACTGCGGTTTGAGGTGTTTGTCTTTCTTGTAGCCGAGCGGGTACTTCTTTTTCCACTCTTCGATCTGCTCGACCCACTGGACGTGTCTTTCCTGGGGGCCGACCTGGTCGATGAGAGCGCGCAGGACTTTTTTGACGTCGCCCACGATCGGGATGTCGACCCTGACATTTTTGCCGATCTCGGCCGGGTCGATGTCCAGGTGGATGATCTTGGCGTTGGGGGCGAATTTCTCGATATGGCCGGTCACCCGGTCGTCAAAACGGGCGCCGATGGCGATCAGGAGGTCGCAGTCGGTCACGGCGTAATTGGCATAAGCGGTGCCGTGCATGCCGAGCATGCCGAGCGAGAGTTCGCTCGTCTCCGGGAAAGCGCCGATTCCCATCAGCGTCGTCGTGACCGGGATATTGCACTTTTCGGCCAGCTCCTTCAGTTCCTTCGCCGCGTTGGCGGCGATGACGCCGCCGCCGGCGTAAATGATCGGTTTTTTGGCCGCCTGGATCGCCTTGACCGCGATGGCGATCTGCTTGGGGTGGCCCTCGGTGCGCGGCTTGTAGCTGGGAATGTCGACTTTATCCGGATACTTATAATCGAGCTTGCCGGTGAAGACATCTTTGGGGATATCGATCACGACCGGGCCCGGCCGGCCGCTTCTCGCAATATAGAACGCCTCTTTGATCACCTGCGGCAGGTCGGCCGTTTTTTTGATCAGGTAATTGTGTTTTGAGATCGGCATGGTGATGCCGGTGATATCGGCTTCCTGGAAGGAATCGCGCCCTAAAAGGGGCGTGGCCACCTGGCCGGTGATCGCGATCATCGGGATAGAATCCATGTGCGCGTTGGCGATGCCGGTCGTTAAATTAGTCGCGCCGGGCCCGGAGGTGGCAAGACAAACGCCAACTTTCCCCGTGGCTCTGGCATAGCCGTCGGCCGCGTGCGCCGCCCCCTGCTCATGACGAACCAGGATGTGCCTGATCCGTTTGTCGGAGAACATGGCGTCGTAAAGAGGCAAAACCACGCCGCCGGGGTAGCCGAACAGGATGTCGACCCCTTCGTGTTTTAACGATTCAAGCAGCGCCTGCGCGCCCGTGAGTTCCATAGAGGGATTTTAACACATTAAAAGAGCTACTTCAAAACAGCCCCAGTACTCGCCGAGGTGACCAGCCGTTGATATCTGGAGAGCCAGCCGCTTGTAAATCTCGGTTTCGGCTCTTTCCAGCGCGCCAGGCGCAAATTGATCTCCGTATTGCTCAACTTTACATTCAATTTCCGGTTCGGGATATCTATTTCAATAATATCGCCGTCTTTAACGATCGAGATCGGTCCGCCCTCGGCCGCTTCGGGCGAAACATGCCCGATGCACGGCCCCCTTGTCCCACCGGAGAATCTGCCGTCGGTGATCAGGGCGACCGAGTCCGCTAAGCCCATGCCCGCGATTGCCGAGGTCGGATAGAGCATCTCGCGCATGCCCGGGCCGCCTTTCGGCCCTTCGTAGCGGATGACGACCACGTCGCCGCGTTTGACTTTGCCGGCGTTGATCGCCCTCTGCGCCGCGTCCTCCGAATCGAAAACTTTGGCCGGGCCCGCGTGCCTCATCATCTTCGAAGAAACCGCTGTCTGCTTGACGACACCGCCTTCGGGCGCGATGTTCCCCTTGAGAATGGCCAAGCTTCCCTGCTTATGATACGGATTAGCGAGCGGCCGGATGACTTCTTTGTCAAAAACCTGGGCGGCCGCGGCGATCTGCCTTATATTTAAACCCGAGACGGTCGGGTTGCTCAAGATATGCCGGGCCAGGACATGGAGCGCCCCCGGCACGCCGCCGGCGTTTTCCAGGTCTTCCATAAAATGATCGCCGCCGGGACGGATGCTGGCGATGTGCGGCGTCTCACGGCTGATCTTGTCGAAGAGCTCGACCGGCAGCTTTATTCCCGCTTCGTGGGCGATCGCCGTCAGATGCAGGACGGCGTTGGTCGAGCCGCCGAGCGCCATGTCGAGCCGGATGGCGTTCATAAAGGCGTTAAGATTCATGATTTTTCTCGGCGCGATATTCTTTTTGACCAACTCAACGATTTTTTTGCCGCTCTCATAGGCGATCATTTTTTTCTTGGAAGAAACGGCGAGCGCCGTGCCGCAGTAGGGGAGCGACATCCCAAGCGCTTCGGTCGCGCAAGCCATCGTGTTGGCGGTGAACATGCCGGAGCAGGAGCCAGCCCCCGGGCAAGCGTTAAGGACCAGGTTGTCCAACTCGGCCTTGCCGATCCTCCCATGTTTATAAGCGGCTTCGGCTTCAAAGGTGTCATGGACCAGGTCGAGGCGGGTCATCTTGTAGCAACCAGCCATCATCGGCCCGGCCGTCACCACGATCGTCGGAATATTGACGCGGGCCGCGGCCATCAGCATGCCGGGTGTGATCTTGTCGCAGGCGGTCAAGAGGACGAGGCCGTCGAGCTGGTGGGCTTCGGCCATTGTTTCTATCTCGTCGGCGATCAGCTCGCGTGAAGGGAGAGAATAATACATCCCTTTGTGGCCCATGGCGATGCCGTCACAGATCGCCGGCAGGCCAAAGGTGAACGAGACGCCGCCGCCGGCGTGGATCCCTTTTTCGATCACCCGCTCAAGCGAGCGCATGTCGACATGGCCGGGCACGAGATCGGTAAAGCTCGAAGCCAGGCCGATGAACGGCTTGTCCATTTCATCTCTTGATACCCCCGTCGCATGCAACAAAGAGCGGCTGGGCGCCTGTTTCTTGATTTGACTGCTTCTCATTTTTATTCTTCCTCCTCCAGCAATTTTGCGATCCACTTCAGCGCACCGCGCGCCTCATAGACCCCTTCTTTGACCTGCGGCTTTTTGGCCTTGTCGCCCATGGACAGCAGGTAAGCGACTTTCCCGGCGCGAGTTTTGATGTTAGCGAGCCGCGTCTGCTTGAGCAGGTCCTCGCTGAAATACGGCATGATGCCGAAAGCGCCCAACCCGTGTATCTCTTTCATATATTATTTCTCCATCACCTGCGGCGGCAGGAGAGTGACAAGGTCTTCGATATTGGCGCTGACAAAGAAATAACTGATCAGCTTTTTGAACTGCTTAATATCATCCCCGGTGCCGGGTTTCTTGTCAACGACGATCTTCTTCTCGTGTGAATCGTACTCAAAGACCTTGAACGAGGCGCCCGCTCCGGTCTGATAGACCAGTATCCAGCGGCCGTCGTCGATCCCCAGCGCAATCTTAGAGCCGTCGGGGAGCGTCAGCTCTTCGTTGCGGAAAGTGAGCGTGCCGACAAAGCTGCGATCCTCAAAATCGATCTTTTCTATGTATGCCGAGACCTTCGTCATGGGGTAATTATAGACCATCTTCGTGTTGTATTAAAGTGAAATCCGCATCAAAATCTGTCGATAAGTTAATGGAGGGCATGGGGAGGCAAACAAAGCGCGAAGCGCAGCCGAGCCTATGTTCAATATAGGAAATAGGAGAATGAACGAATGAGTGCACACTTAGCGCCGGCAGCGAGGATTTTTGAAAGGTTTTCACCCCGGATCAGGCCGGATTACCGGCCATATTTGGCCAATAATCTCAAGTTTTTGCTTCCCCAAGCTGCGCTTAAAGAGGGTAAAATTGCCTCTCGTTTCGTGCCGGCATTTGTTGACCAGTTTAGAGACGTTTCCGATTTAACAGGTGAAGCCCAAAAAATTGCCTTGGAGCTGAAAGATCTCGGGGTGATTGGTGAATTACCTGAGAGACGGGACATGAGCTCAGAGGAGCTTTATCGCGCGCTGGTGTGGAACGAAATGGTGGCGGGAGAAGGAGAATCGCACCGGGAGGCCGCAAATAGACTTAATGCTTTGCAAGAATTGGAACTTAAATTGGGAATTGATCCGGAAGTCAATCGACAAATTGCCACCCGTTGTCTGCGTGAAGCGCTGGGCTTCAGCGGGGTTCGGGTTTATTCTGTCGATCTCGAAAAGAAAACATGGTTTCATCGTTATTCAGAGGGGGAAGAGGGGGTTTCGCGCTTTAACGAGCCCAAGACGCCCCCGGATGATTCAGAAAAAGCTTATTTAACCAGATTGCTAAATGGCGAAGTCTCTCAGGAAGAAATTTTAAGAGCCAGGGAAGAACGCAAATATGAGTGGTATCAAAATGGAGAATGGAGCTACTTATATATATCGGATCGCAGCCGCTGTGATTTCGTTGAAGCAGCGCAATTAAGAAAGGACGAAGAAGGGGATGCGGAACAAATGAGGCGCGGCTATGGGCGGGGAGGGGCAAGGAAAATTCTTTATCTCGTCTTTGGTAAAGCCGGCGATCCGACCACGGAAGTTTATCTGGTTACCAACTGGGCGGATCACACAGCGCTTTTTTCTGAGATAAATCAAGATGTGGAACTTTTGAGAACTTTTGCCGCCTCATTAGCGCGCTCACGCAACCTGGCTGCGGCCTATCGGGAGCTTGAAAAGCTTTCCATCGTTGACGAATTAACCGGGGTTTATAATCGCAGATATTTTAATCGAATGATTGAGGCGGAATTTATTCGCGCTAAACGGCAGGGCCATCCGTTGTCGCTCTTGATGATTGATATTGATCATTTTAAAAAATTAAACGATGTTTATGGCCATCAGTTTGGAGATAGGGTTTTAAAGGCAGTGGCAAAAGCAATCGAAAAAACAGCAAGAGATAAGATAGATATAGTGGCGCGTTATGGCGGAGAGGAATTTGCCGCCATCCTTCCCGACACAAATAAGGAAGGGAGTGAGGCTAGCGGAATTGCGGAGAGGGTGAGGAGGGAAATTGAGAAAACGGTTTTTGAGCACGAAGGGAACCCCGTATCTTTGACCGTCAGCATCGGAATTGCAAGTTTCCCGAAAAATTCAGATTCAGTGGGAGACCTTATTTTTACTGCGGACCAGGCGCTGTACCGGGCCAAGGATGCAGGCAGAAATAGCATTGTGTCTGCCTGAGTTAAGTTTGTTTGCTCCCCATTTTTAAGCATGCTATAATTCCTTCGTCATGCTGCGCTATATCACCGCCGGCGAATCGCACGGCAAAGCACTCGTTGCCATCTTAGAGGGTTGCCCCGCCAATCTTTTATTATCTCCCGAAGACATTAATAGCGACCTGGCCCGCCGCCAGGCGGGTTACGGCCGCGGACCGCGCATGAAGATCGAGACCGACAAGGCCGAGATCATCTCCGGCGTGCGCAAAGGCAAGACCATCGGCTCTCCGATCGCGATCATGCTTCCCAACAAAAGCACTGAACTTTTTAACACGCCTTTCACCCAGTTGCGCCCCGGGCATGCCGATCTGGCCGGCTCGATCAAATACAACCAGAAGGACGCGCGCAATATCCTGGAGCGGGCCTCGGCCCGAGAGACGGCGGGAAGGGTCGCCGCCGGCGCCGTCTGCCGCAAATTTCTCTCCGAATTCAAAATAAAAATCGAGAGCCGGACAGTCTCGATCGGCGGGGTCCTTTCGGCAGGCATGTGGGAGAAGATGATCGATGAGGCCCGGGAAAAAGGCGATTCGCTGGGCGGCATATTTGAAGTGGCAGTGACCGGCGCGCCGATCGGTCTCGGCAGCTATGTCCAGTGGGACGCGCGCCTGGACGGCGACCTGGCCCGCGCCGTCATGGCGATCCCCGGCGTCAAGGGAGTCGAGATCGGCCTTGGTTTTGGCGCGGCTGCGATCCCCGGCTCAAAGGCCCATGATGAAATATTCTACGACAAGCAGAAAGGGTTTTATCACAAGACCAATAATGCCGGCGGGCTCGAAGGCGGCATCTCGAACGGCGAACCTATCATTATTAAAGCGGTTATGAAGCCGATCTCGACCCTGCGCACGCCGCTGCAGTCGGTCGATCTGGCGACGAAAGCGCCGTCGGCGGCGCATGTTGAGCGCTCCGATGTCTGCGCGGTCGAAGCGGCCGGGGTAGTCGGCGAAGCGGTGATCGCTTTTGAGACCGCCCGGGCGTTCCTTAATAAATTCGGCGGCGACAGCTTAGAAGAGGTTAGTTCCAACTATACCTCTTATCTCAAACAAGCTTCTGTGCTATAATAATTAAGTTATGGCAGCTAAGATCAAATTACAAAGGATCGGGACCAAAAACAAGCCGTTTTACCGCGTGGTAATTCAGGACGAATCGGCTACGCCCTCCAGCAACGTTGTAGAGGTCCTTGGTCAGTATGATTCGGGCAAAGAGCCGTCTTTATTTAATGTTAATAAAGAGAAAACGCTTGCCTGGATCAAAAAAGGGGCCAAGCCGACCGACCGGGTCAGGATACTGCTCGGAAAAGCCGGGATCCTGCCGCCCGTTGACCTGGCTGCTCTCCCCAAAAGAAAAAAGAAAGGCGAAGCGCCTGTCGCGGAGACGGCGGCTCCGGCTGAAGCTGGCCCTGTAGCTCCGAAGGAGCAGGCGCAGGCATGAAAGAATTGGTCGAATATATCGTCAAATCCCTTGTTGATAAGCCCGAAGCCGTTGAGATCAGAGAAACCCAGGGAGAGATGGCGACCATTATAGAAGTCAGAACGGCGCCCGAAGACGCCGGCAAAGTCATTGGCCGCGAGGGGCGGATCGCCAATTCAATCAGGGCGATCGTCAAGGCCGCGTCCGCCAAACAGCAAAAAAGAGTGACGGTCGAGATTTTAACTGAAGACAGGGAGGCAAAATAAATGGCTGAAAGATCGATCGAATTAAAGCGCATTGTGATGGTCAAGGCGATCGTGACCGAGGCATTCAAATCGAACCTGGTCAAGGAGCTGGAGCGCGCCGTCGGCAACGTCGACAACCAGATCAATCAGATGGAAACCCAGAGCAAGGGCTATCTCGAAGACCTCAAGAAAAAGGGTTTAATGCAGAAGGCCGCGGCCTTCAAGCACCAGCTGGACGAAGAGCGGGCCAGGCAGTCGGCCGCCAAGGCCGACCTCACGATGAAGATCGAAGAAGCCAAGCGCCTGCAGGTCGGCTCTGAATTCGTCCAGGGGCCGTTAGAAGGGCCGGTTGACGTCAGCGTCGGCGACAACCTCTACAAGAAAGTCGGCGGCGCCGAGATCATCGTCAAAGACGGCGTCATTCAAGAGCTTCGCGGCGTCTAACTTGCGCTTCGACATCCTCACTCTCTTCCCTGAAATGTTTCAGGGCCCTCTTAGTGAAAGTTTGCTCAAAAAGGCACAGGAGAAGGGGCTTATCGTCTTTAACCTCGTCAATATCCGGGACTTCACAACCGACAAGCACAAGACGGCCGATGATTCGCCTTACGGCGGCGGCGCCGGCATGGTCATGAAGGTTGATGTGATCGCGAAAGCGATCGAAAATACGAAAAAGAACTCCGAACTCCTGCCTGCCGGCAGGCACGGCCGAACCCCGAACTCCGAACACAGGACAATATTGTTGTGCCCGACCGGCAAGCTTTTGACTCAGGAAAAAGTTCTCGAATTTTCGAAATTAAAAAATTTAACTCTTATCTGCGGACATTACGAAGGGATCGATGAGCGGGTTAGAGAACTTGTCGACGAAGAGATCTCGATCGGCGATTATGTCCTGACGGGCGGGGAGCTGCCGGCCATGATTTTGATCGATGCCGTCGCCCGCCACATCCCCGGCGTGGTCAAGGAGGAAGAGTCGGTTATAAAAGATTCGTTCTTTGAAGGGCTGCTTGATCATCCCAGCTACACCAAGCCGGAAGAGTTTGAGGGAAAAAAGATTCCCGAGGTTTTGACCTCCGGCCACCACAAAGATATCGAGCGCTGGAGAAGGAAAGAATCACTTAGAAAAACTCTTTATCAGCGACCGGATCTTTTAGCGAAATTTACGCCGAGTGCAGAAGACCGTTCACTTTTGAATGAGATTATACAGAATGATTAGTCCGAAACCCCACACTGACCTGCCTGCCGGCAGGCAGGAGTGTGGGGAATGACCGCCAAAATAATTCCCCATACTTTAGTATGGGGATTCAGAATTATATATGGCTAACGTCTATATTGCGCTTCTCCATCATCCCGTCTACAACAAACGCAAGGATATTGTGACGACTTCGATCACGGGCTTTGACCTGCACGACATCGCGCGCAGCTGTGCCACCTTCGGCGTCAAGAAATATTACGTCGTCAACCCACTGCCGGCGCAGAGAGAGTTCGCTTCACGCATCTTTGATTTCTGGCTGGATGAGGGCAGTCTCGAATTCAACTGGACGCGGGCGGAGGCGTTCCGCCTGATCTCGATAAAGGCGGAACTCTCCGAGGTCGTCAAGGAAATCGAGGGGATCGAGGGGATCAAGCCGAAAATCATCGCTACTTCAGCGAAGTTTGACGGGAAGAAAGTAGAAAGCAGAGAGTTGAAAGTAGAGATTAGGAGCGCGAAGGGCCCGTATCTTCTGCTCTTCGGCACCGGCTGGGGCATGACTGACGAATTATTGAATAAAGCCGACGCTATTCTTGAGCCGATCAACGGCCAAAGCGGCCTGCCTGCCGACAGGCATGGCTACAACCATTTGTCAGTTCGCGCCGCAACTGCTATAATATTAGATAGATTGTTAGGCAACAGGAGAGAAGAAGAATGAGCGTTATCAGTGAGATCGAAGCAGGCCAGAAGAAAAAGAACGTCCCGGCGTTCAAGGTCGGTGACACGGTCAAGGTCTATTCCAAGATCATCGAGGGCGGCAAGGAGAGGGTGCAGGGCTTTGAAGGCATCGTCATCAAACGGACCGGCGGCAGCAACCGCGAGAATTTCACCGTCCGCAAGCTGGTCCAGGGGATCGGCGTCGAGCGGACCTTCCCCGTTCACTCGCCCAAGGTCGAGCGCATCGAGCTCCTGCGCGCCGGCAAAGTCCGCCGCGCGAAACTCAATTACCTGAGAAAGAGGATAGGCGGCCGGGCCACCAAGGTCGAAGAGATGGCCATGACCGAAGGGACAACCGAAAGTGCCGCGGCGCCTGCTCAATAACTGGATCTTCGACTGGGGCGAGACGATCGTCGTCGCCCTTATCCTGGCCCTCATCATCCGCGCTTTTTTCCTGCAGGTCTTCTGGATCCCGTCCGGCTCGATGGAGCCCACGCTTGATATCAGCGACCGCATCGTGGTCAACAAGGTCGTTTATAACTTCCGCCAGCCCAAACGCTTTGAAATAATCGTCTTCCGCGCCGTGCCGGCCATGGGGCAGGAGAAAAAAGACCTGATCAAGCGCCTGGCCGGCCTGCCGGGCGAGAAGCTCGAGGTCAAAGACGGCATCATTAATATCAACGGCAAGCCGGTCGAAGAGGCCCACACGATGAACCAGGACTACGCGAACTTCGGGCCCATCACGATCCCGCCGGACTCATACTTCGTCATGGGCGACAACCGCCTCGCCTCGGCCGACAGCCGCTACTGGGGTTTTTTGCCGGGGAAGAATATCATCGGTAAGGCATTCCTGCGCATCTGGCCGCTCACCAAATTCAGCTTGATTTAACTTCCTCACATGCTCGGGAACGCCTACGAGAGAAAGCTGGCCCGCCAGGGTTTCAAGTTGATCGCCGGCGTGGACGAGGTTGGCCGGGGGCCTTTAGCCGGTCCGATCGTGGCGGCGGCCGTGATCCTGCCCCTCAAATTTTCCCTGCCCGGCTTGAACGATTCCAAAAAACTGACAGCGAAAGCCCGCGAGCGTCTTTATGGCGAGATCAAAAGAATTGCTCTGGCGATCGGCCTCGCCATGGTTAATCATAGAATGATCGACCGGATCAATATCGGCCGGGCCAATCTGCTGGTCCTCAAACAGGCGGTCAAAAAACTCAAGATCGCGCCGGAATACCTGATGGTCGATGGCGGGCGCAACCGCATTGACGATTCGATCGCGCAGATCGGCATCTCGGGCGGGGACAGAAAGTGCGCCTCGATCGCCGCCGCCTCGATCATCGCTAAAGTGACCCGCGATCGTCTGATGATCAAATATCACGCTAAATATCCGCTTTACGGTTTTAACAAACACATGGGCTACGGCACAAAAGAGCATCTGAAAAAGCTTAAAGCGCACGGACCATGCCCGATCCACCGGCGCTCATTCGCGCCCCTCAACTGACTTACTGGCGAAATTTCGCCACTTATTTGACTAACGACACGTCCACCTGCGGCGGACTACAACAAACAACAAACGACAAGTTGCGTTAAATATAAGCGTTCTGATAATAAAAATCTATCATTTGTTGTAGGCGCCGAAGGCGCCGTGTCGTAAGTTGTCAGTTGTTAGTTATAAGTGGCAATAAAGTTGCTTGTCTGCCGGCATCATGGGCATGGAGAGTTACAAGAACGGCAAACAGGGCGAAGAGATCGCCGAGAAGTATCTCGAGCAACATGGCTACCGGATCGTTGAGCGCAATTACCGCTCCCAGCAGGGCGAGGTCGACCTGATCGCCCGCGACGGAGAATGCCTCGTCTTTGTCGAGATCAAGAGCTATTCCTTCCGCTGTTTCGGTTCTCCCGCCGGCGCCGTCAACAAAAGCAAAAGGCAGAGCGTCATCCATGCGGCACGCACTTACCTATATAAGATGGGCATCAAGGACGTTTACTGCCGCTTCGATGTGGTGACGATTTATCGCCGCCCCGACGGCTCACGAGCGATCGAACTCTATAAGAACGCTTTCATGGTGAATTAAATATGTTAATTAAAATTGATTCGGCGGCGATCTTGGGCCTGGAGGGATACGAAGTCGAGGTTGAGATCGATTCGCAAAAACGCCTGCCGGGGCAATCGATCGTGGGCCTGCCGGACGCCTCGGTCAAGGAATCGCGCGACCGGGTTCGCGCCGCGATCGAGAACTCCGGCTTTGAATTCCCTGGCGGCTACTTTACGATCAATCTTGCCCCGGCTGACACGAAGAAAGAAGGCCCGCTTTATGACCTGCCGATCGCCATCGGGATGCTCGGCGTTTCGGAGCAGATCGCGACCAAGAATCTTGACGGCTCGGTCATTCTGGGCGAGCTTTCACTGGACGGTTCTGTCAGAGGTGTTAACGGAATACTGCCGATCTGCCTGTCACTGCGCAAGTTCGGCAAAAAGCGGGTCCTTGTTTCGAGAGAGAACGCCGATGAGGCGGCGCTCGTCGAAGGCCTTGATGTCATCTCGGTGGCGACGGTAAGAGAAGCGGCCGAGTTCGTCAGCGGCGCAAAAGAGATCGCGCCGCACAAGCTCGACATCAGCGCTTTGTTTTCTTCTCAACCGGATTACGGCTTGGATTTTGCCGATGTCAAAGGCCAGGGGCACGTTAAGCGGGCGCTGGAGGTGGCGGCGGCGGGCGGACACAACGTGCTCCTGGTCGGCTCGCCCGGCTCGGGCAAGACGATGCTGGCCAGGCGACTGCCGACGATCCTGCCGCCGCTTTCGCTTGACGAAGCGCTCGAGGTCACCAAGCTCTATTCGGTGACCGGCCTCCTTGACGCTCGGGAGGTACTCGTCACCACCCGGCCGTTCCGCACGCCGCATCACACGACATCGGATATCGGGATCATCGGCGGCGGGCGGATCCCGCGGCCGGGCGAAGTTTCTCTCTCGCACCTTGGCGTCTTATTCCTTGATGAATTCCCGGAATTTGAGAGAAATGTCTTGGAAGTACTGCGCCAGCCGTTAGAAGACGGCAAAGTCACGATTTCGCGGGCGCACTCGACGCTGACTTACCCG
>Ga0154914_106_pt1 | contig 16022 bp, 21 predicted proteins | sample RifCSPhighO2_01_FD_105883 | JGI IMG/M metagenome (GOLD analysis project Ga0154914, IMG submission 105883) | candidate division WOR-1 bacterium RIFCSPHIGHO2_01_FULL_53_15 | reverse complement strand
AATCCACGATCTGTAAAAGGTCATTGCCCTTCGAATCGACCTTGCATACGCCATGGATAGCGAGCCGGCCAAAATTATCGTTGATTGTTTTTTTAACATTGTTTTCATACTGCGACTCGTTCGGCACGGGGGACTCATCGGCAATAACCGACAATATTTCATTCTGCGCGACATTCCCCTTTAACAATTGGATGCTGAAGTCCTCATAAGCCTGAAATGGATCATCATGATAATGCTTCTTAAAATATCCGCCTTTCTTATCAACGATCATCATGCAATATCTGATCTCCAAATCCGCTTTTGCGCAGGAAAAGAAAACATCCAGCATCATCTTATAAATCGGCAAATTATTGGGGAATATTTTTTGCCATTTTGCTTCTTCTGTATAATTTTGCCGGTGCCGAATCTTTTCGATTTCCGTAAGCATTTCATAAGGGCGTGAACACTTGACCATTCCGATGGAAAAGAAACGATCCCTTTCTGAATTTAAAAGACCGGTTTCATCAAGAAAGCAAAAAGGCGTTATGATCTTGTCATAATCGCTTAACTTCAAATCATTGCCAACATTCATGAGTGAATTATACTATTTTTTTGCATTTTACGTAAGGCGTCACTGCCCCCCAATGCCCAATCCTCAGTTCCTAGTTCCTTCCCCGCCATTGACACCCAAAGATGGCGGTGGGCATGCAGGACATCAGGTTTCAAGTCCCGGCTCGCTCCTCGCTGATATCCTGATCCCCTGATTCCCTGCCTACTGATATCCTGATGACCTGATCCCCTCCCCCAGTTGACACCCAAAGATGGCGGTGGGAGAAAAAAACATTAAAAAGAAACCCTCACCACCCCACCCGTCTTCAATTCAATTTTCCCCAAATCCGGCTTAAGCAATTGAACTAATTTGGGAAGGAAAGGCAAATGCCCGGCGATTAGTATTGTTTTGCCGCTTTGACGGATGAGCTTGACGATCGGGGCGACGGGGTCGTTGGGCTTGAGGCCGTCTTTTTCGATTACCTTAGAAACATTCAGGACCCGGGCAATGATCTCGGCCGTCTGCTTGGCGCGAAGTTTGGTAGAATGCCAGATCTCGTCGATCCGTGCCCCTTCCGCCTTCAACTCATGCGCCGTCGCTTCAACCTCGGCCCTGCCCTTTTCCGTCAAAGGCCGCGCGGGATCAACTTCTTCGGCGACCGCTTCGCCGTGGCGGACAAGATAAATCAACATCAACCAATCAACTTCCTGGTAAACTTTTCCAAAGGGATATAATCTCTCTTGTCGGCCGACTGCAAAGCTTGAATATATCTTTTTCTGACATCGGTCCTTTCGATCAATCCCGCTTCCGGCCATTCCGGCAGTTTTTCATTATGAGCAGCAAGAAAAATATCCGCGATTAAACGGGCGTGGCGCCCATTGCCGTCAATAAAAGGATGGGTCATAACCAGGCGATGATGGATCCGGACACTTCTCTCTAATAAATTCAAATTATTCTTTTCATCCCAATATTTGATATCATCGGCCAAACGCTTTAATTCATCCTGAATATTATGCCAATCAGCTCCCAGATTAATGTTCCTCTTTCTTAATCCGCCGGCCCACCGCCAGGTCTCGTCAAACATCGCCCGGTGGACTTTTTTCAGCCATTCCACCGTGATCACCGGCGGTTTTTTCCCGGCCAAATACCGGCGCGCGGCTTTCAGGATATTTGCCGCTTCCCACTCGTTAAGTTCGGCCCTGGTTGAGATATGGGTGGGGATAAGGTCGGAAGCGTCCTCGATCGGGGTCGCTCCGTCAACCGGCTCAAAAAGAGGCATTATTCTTCCCAGAGCTCCGGACCCGGCTTAGTCGATAATTCCTCGATCAGCCGTGCCAGTTGAGCGGCATACGCTTCTCGGGAAGGCGCCTGTTTTTCCATCGCCATGTTGGCATAGGTCCTCGAGATCACTTTTTTCGCCGCCCGCTCCGCCTGCCACCTAACCTTATCTGCCACTGACCGGCGTGAAACAAGAGCGCCCAAAAAATCGCATTCCAGCACCCCGGCGATCCGGACGATCGTCTTTAAACTGCTCGACGCGGCATCTTCTTCGATCCGGGAAATGACCGGCTGCCTGACCTTCAATCTTTTCGCCAGTTGCGCCTGGGTCATCCCCAACGCTTCACGATAATCTTTCAGCCTTTGGCCCAATTTCTCAACCGGGATCAAAGTCCCTTTTTGGGTCGCCTTAGAAAGCTGGTTCTCTTTTAATTTCTTGGCAATTTTTGACATATTCTAACCTCCTGCGTAAATATAACCTATATGTTATATTTATAGTGACTAAATATAGCTTATATGTTATATCGTGTCAAGAGACAATTATTTGTCAGATGGCCAAAAAACACAACCTCTCGACCAATCTTAACTATTCACCCATCACCTTGACCACCACCCGCTTTTTCCGCTGCCCGTCGAATTCGCCGTAAAAGACCTGCTGCCAGGGGCCAAAATCGAGTTGGCCATTGGTGATCGGGATCGTCACCTCGTGATGGAAGAGAATCGATTTGAGATGCGCATCACCGTTTGATTCGCCGGTCTGGTGGTGATGATAGTTGGGGTTGAAGGGAGCGAGCTTCTCCGCCCACTCAAGAAGGTCACGCTTGATCCCCGGCTCCTCGTCGTTGATAAAGACCGCCGCCGTTATGTGCATGGCCGAGACAAGAACAATACCTTCTTTCACGCCCGATTTGCCGACTATTTCGGCCACCTCATCGGTGATATTAACGATCTCTTTCTTGTTCTTCGTATTGAGATAGAGATAATCGGTGTGGGTTTTCATAACTGCGACTTATTATATAACAGGGGTTAGGGGCTAACAAGGGGAGGCTGAGCGGCAAAAACAACCTCAGCCCTCACCCAATTTTTCGACTATCCATTATTTTTTCTTCTCTGCCCTCTCCCAGAGGGAGAGGGACTGATCGATGGACAATTATCTCTTCAAGCTTTTGTAAAGCCATTTTTCTTGTCCCGATCAATTCTTTGTTTCGGATCCTGATTATCATAATCCCTTCGGACTCGATCACTTCCTGCCTTAACCGATCATAATCTCTTCGCTTTAGATGAATTCCTCCGTCGACTTCAATGCCCAAACGGAGTTCATGGCAGTAAAAGTCAAGGACAAAACCCTCGATTACGTGCTGTCTCCGAAACTTTAGATTCTTGAATTTGCGCTTGCGCAGGAGTTCCCAGACGATCTTCTCCGCTTTAGTTTGATCTTTTCTCAGGGTTCGCGCGAATATCTTTTTGATTTCTTTCATAAACGAAAATAAATGGGGCCACCCAACCCCTCTCCCTCCGGGAGAGGGCCGTTGACGATCAATTATATCACTACGAAAATCGAGTGAGGGCTGTTAGCTAGCAAATTAAAACAGTATATTCGGGAAAACTCCCAACGCCACCACGCCGGCCAGACAGACCCAGATAGCCAGGGAAATGAAAGCGGGGATCTTGACGGCCGATTCGTCGCCGTTGCGGAAATACATGATCTGCATGACGTTCATATAATAATAGACCGAGACGACACTGTTGACGACGCCGACTATCGCCAGCCAGAGAAAGCCCGCCCCTACCGCCGCCTTAAAGAGCAGAAACTTGCCGATAAAGCCGGCCAGCGGCGGGATGCCGATGAGCGAGAGGAAAAAGACGGCAAAGGCAAAGGCCATGACCGGCGAGCGGCGGGCAAAACCGGAGTAACTCTCAATATCTTCGCTCCCCAGTTTTTCAGCCAGATAAATGACCGCGGCGAAAGCGCCCAGGTTGGCGAGAGTATAGACGATAAGGTAGAAAATAACCGCCGAATAGCCAAGCTCGGGCGAAACCAGGCCGATCAGGATATAGCCGGCCTGGGCGATGCTCGAGTAAGCTAAGAGGCGCTTAATGTTTCTCTGGCGCAGGGCCGCTAAGTTGCCGATCGTCATCGTCACCGCTGAAAGGAGCGCTAAGAGCGTCACCAAGTCGATATTTAACAGCGTCAGCAGGCGGAGGATGACGGCAAAGCCGGCCGCCTTGGGGGCGACGGACAAATAAGCGGTGATCGGGGTCGGCGCCCCCTCGTAAACGTCGGGGCACCAGAACTGCATCGGCGCCATGGCGATCTTAAAGCCGAAGCCGAAGAGAATGAGCAGGATCGAGAGGAATCCGGCCGGCGAAACGATGTTCATGGCGGCGACGCGGCTAAGATCGAGCGTGCCGTTTAGACCGTAGAAGAACGAAACCCCGTAGAGAAAAATGGCCGAAGCCAGCGCGCCGAAGAGAAAATATTTGAGCGACGCCTCGCTGCTGCGCTGGACCGACTTTTGCCAGCCGACCAAAAGATATGATGTGAAGCTGACCGTCTCCATCCCCAAATATATCATCAGGAGATTGGGCGACGAGACCATCAGGATAAGGCCGAGGAGAGAGGTTAACAGCAGGAAGTAGAACTCCCCCTCATGCTTTTTGACCGCCGAGGCGAAGAAATCGTAATTGAGGACGACTACAAGCAAGCCGACGAGCAGGAACAATGTTTTAAATATGATCGAAAAACTATCGACCAGATACATATTGGACAGAAAACTGCCGGCTGAAGCGCTCTCCGTCAGGAACGGCAGGAAGACGGAAAGGAAGCTCAAAGCCAGGCCGCCCAGAGTGACGGCGACCAGCAGTCGGCGTGAGGGTATGATCTTAACAAAATCATAAGTTAAGATCAGGAGCGCCAGGCCGAGGAGTATCAGTTCAGGCAAGAAGATCATTCCCCTACACTCCCCCCACTAACATTGAAACCGCTTTACCCATCACGTCCAGCAATGGCACAGGATAGATGCCGAGGAAAAGGATCAGGACGCCAAGGACGGCCAGACAGAAGATCTCGCGGCCGTCAGCATCTTGCAGGAGGTTGAACTTCGGCAGGGCCGGCCCCAAAAGCATCTTCTCGATCGTGTAAAGGATTAGCGCCGCCGTCACCAGCACGCCGAGGAGCGCCAGTCCCGTCACGACGGGAAAAATCGGGAACGAGCCGACAAAGATCAGGAACTCGCTGATAAAACCGGAGAGCGCCGGCAGGCCGAGCGAGCCGAAGGCGAAAAAGCTGAAGAGCCCGGCATAGACCGGGACTTTGGCGGCGAGACCGCCGTAGTCGGAGAGCTGGCGGGTGTGGGTCCTTTCATAGATAACGCCGACGAGCAAGAAGAGGCCGCCGGTGATGAGGCCGTGGCTGACCATCTGCATGATGGCGCCCGAGACCGCCGTTGAGCGAGCGACAAGATTGGTCGAAGCCGCCATCGCCGCGGCGATCCCCAACATGACATAGCCCATGTGGTTGACCGAACTGTAGGCGATCAGTTTCTTGAGGTCTTTTTGCGCCATCGAGACGAATGCTCCGTAAATGATGCTGATCAGCGCCAGAATGGCGATCGGCACGGCGAAATATTTGCAAGATTCCGGTAAAAGAGGCATGGAGAATCTTAAGAAGCCGTAACTGCCCATCTTCAGCAGGACGCCGGCCAGGATGACCGAGCCGGCTGTCGGGGCCTCGACGTGCGCGTCGGGGAGCCAGGTGTGGAACGGGAACATCGGGACTTTAATGGCAAAAGCCAGGAAGAAGCCGAGGAAGACAAGCGCGCCCAGGCGCGGGTCAGCAATCTTTGAAAGCTCAAGGAGATCAAAACTATGCGGCGAGGCGTTAAAGTACAAGATTAAAATGGACAACAACATCGCCAAACTGCCGGCCAAAGTGTAGAGGAAAAATTTGATCGCCGCGTATTCCTTGCGCGCCCCGCCCCAGACGCCGATCAGAAAATACATCGGCACCAAACTGACCTCCCAGAAAATGTAGAAAAGGAAAAGATCGAGCGCCGAAAAAACGCCGAGCATGCCGATCTCAAGGAGCAGGAAGAGGATAAAGTATTCCTTCGGCCGCTCCTTGATGATCCAGGAATAGATGAGAGATAAGGTGGTTAAAAGCGCCGTGAGGACCAGCATCGGCAGGCTGATGCCGTCGATCCCCAAATGATATTTGATGCCGAGGGTCGGCAGCCATTGGAAGACCTCCTGGAATTGGAAGCCGGCGGCCCCGCGGTCGAACAAGTACCAGAGGATTCCGGTCAGCGCCAGCGGGACGGCGGAGACGGCCGTAGCAAAAACCTTAATGAAAGCCGCTTTGTCGCGCGGGGTAAAGAGCAGCACCAGTATCCCCACCAGCGGCGCGAAAATTATTGTCGAAAGCATCAATTTACCTCCTTATTTCCTACAACTCACCCCCTGCTAACTTCAGGTTAACCCTCCCCCTCTCTTTTTAAGAGAGGGGGAAAGAGGGGGTGAGTTTTTATCTCCTAATTAATAAAACTAATACTATCCCCACAACGACGAACAAAAGATAATTCTGGACAAGCCCGGTCTGCGCTCGGCGCAGGGCCTCACCGAAGAGCGCGGAAATTTTGGCCAAGAGATTGACCAGCCCATCGACGATATAGATGTCAAAGAATGAATTGACGAAAGCAAAGATCCACCCCACCCGGCCGACCAGATTGACGATGCCGTCGATAACGAGCTGGTCGAAGATCGCGAGCCCCTGGCTGACCGCCGTCGCCGTCCAGCCGAAGACATAGATAAAGAATTCGTCGAGATAGAACTTGTTGGCGACGAATTTATAGAGAAAATTGTTATGCCAGCCGGCGAGCGACACGACCTTCGCGCCGTAAAGGAGCCAGGCCGTGAAAATGCCAAGCGTCGCCATCCCCAACGACGAAGCAAAAACCAGGAGTGGCGCCGCTTCTTCATGATGGCCGCCGGCGAAGGGATTGAAAAAGCCGAAGCCAAACGCGAAGACCGCCAGGATGATGAGCGGCACGGTCATGACGCGGGGCGATTCGTGGGGATGCCCTTTGACCTGGCCCGGGAAGATCTTAAAGATCATGCGAAAGACGTAGAACGCGGTCAGAAACACCGCCGCGACCGCCAGCCAGAAAGCGACGGGGAGATTGTGATAGGCGGCGGCGAGGATCTCGTCCTTGCTGAAGAAGCCGGAGAACGGCGGAATGCCGGTCAGCGCCAGCGCACCGATCATGGTTGTCGCGAAAGTGATCGGCATGGCTTTGGCCAGGCCCCCCATCTCGGACATTTCGTTCGAGTGAACGGCATGGATGATCGAGCCGGCCCCTAAAAAGAGAAGCGCCTTGAAGAAGCCGTGGGTCAGGAGATGGAACATCCCCGCCTCCGGCGCGTTGGCGCCCATCGCTAACATCATGAAGCCGAGCTGGGAGATCGTCGAATATGCCATGATCTTTTTGATATCGGTCTGCGTCACCGCGATAAGACAGGCCATGAGCGCCGTGCCAATCCCGAGATAGCCAATGATCGTTAAGGTCAGCGGTGCCAGTTCAAATAACGGAAAGAGCCGCGCCACCATATAGACGCCGGCCGCCACCATCGTCGCCGCGTGGATGAGGGCGGAAACAGGGGTCGGGCCCTCCATCGCGTCGGGCAGCCAGACGTGGAGCGGAAACTGGGCCGATTTGCCGATCGCGCCGCAGAAGATGAGCAGAGTTATGGCAGTGACGAGCGGCACAGATAAAGTGTGCGCCTGGCTGAAGATCGTTTGAAAATCGATCGCGCCGAGGGAGAGGAATAGGAGCAGGATACCAAGGAAGAAACCGATGTCCCCCGCCCGGGTGAAAATAAACGCTTTTTTGCAGGCCGCGGCGGCCGAGGGCTTCTCGAACCAGAAGCCGATCAAAAGATATGAGCCGAGGCCGACCAGCTCCCAGAAGATATAGAGCAAAAGCAGGTTATTGGCCAGGACCACGCCCAGCATGGCGGCGCAAAAGAGCGAGAGATAAGCAAAGAAGCGGGCAAAGCGCGGGTCGCCCTTCATATACCCGATCGAATATATCTGGATCATGAGGCCGACGCCGGTCACGAGCAGGAGCATCCAGGCCGAGATGAGATCGATGCGGAAACTGAAAGCGACTATCGGCAGCCAGGCGGCGCTCACTTCGATCGTCGTGCCCTGGAAGACCTCGATCGCCGCCAGGAGTGAGAGGAGGAACGAGCCGGCCAGCGCCGCGATCGAAACATACGGCGCCCTCTCCTTCAGCTGCCAACCGAAGAAGACAAGCGCGGCAAAAGCCAGCGCCGGGAGCAATGGAATTAAAATTACCATTTTAATAACGCAGCCTTTTCAACATCGATATCCCCGAACTCGCGGTAGAGATTGAGAATGATCGCCAGCCCGATCGCCGCCTCGGCCGCCGCCGCTGCGATGATAAAGAGCGTAAATATCTGGCCCGAGAGATCGATCAGCGTCCTCGAAAAATAGACAAAATTGAGGTTGACGGCGTTGAGCATCAGCTCGATCGACATGAGGATGGCGACGGCGTTCTTGCGCGTCAGCGCCCCGAACAAACCGAGCCCGAAGAGAATTAAACTTATGGCCAGGATATCCATTAGTCCTTCCTCGCAATGACGACGGCGCCGACAAGCGCCGCCAATAGAAGCAGAGAAATCACTTCAAACGGCAAAAGATAGGTTGTCAAGAGCTCGCGGCCAAGCCCGGCGATCGGATCGGACATCTTACCGGCCTTGGCAACAAGATCAAGTTTCCTGATCGCCGCGATCCCGAACAGGACAAAGACAATTACCGCTAAAAGCGAAGGCATAACCTGGTGGTTGGCGGCCGACAACAGCCGGTCGCCCACCCGGGTCGTCAGCATGATGGCAAAAATGATCAGGATCATGATCGCGCCTACATATATGATGAGCTGCATGACGCCGACGAAGGGCGCGTCAAGATAGAAATAGAAACCGGCCAGCGTCAGCAGCGCGACCGCCAGGGCCAGCGCGCAGTGAAAGATGTTTTTCAGCGTCACCGTCAGGAACGCCGAAATCAGGAGTATGGCCGCCAGAACGTATATCATTAGATGTCTTTCCTCTCGATCAGCTGTTTGCGGTCATAGACGCTGTTTTCGTAGCTCTGGTCCCAGTAATTGGCCGAGAACGGGCAGACATCAACGCAGATGCCGCAGTACATGCACAGCCCCATGTCGACGGTATAACTTTCCAGCTTGCGCTTTTTGTCCTCGCCGACATGATATTTAATATAGATGCAGTTGTTGGGGCAATAATTGACGCAGATCATGCACGAGGTGCATTTGTCGCGGTGCAAGCGCAAGTTGCCGCGGAAAGCCGGGTACGGCTGACGCTTCTCGCTCGGGTACTGCAGGGTGATCGGTTTCTTGACGATCTGCTCGAGCGTCACCTTCATCCCCAGTAAAAGATTATATATCCCCAAAAAGAATTGTTTCATTTAATTAAAACCATAACGAGACCGGTGACCAGAAGATTCGCCAGCGCGAGCGGCAAAAGAAGCTTCCAGCAGAAGCTCATCATCTGGTCAATCCGCAGGCGCGGGAATGTCCAGCGCCACCACATCAGGACAAAGAGGAGAACATAGGTCTTGATGAGGAACCAGACAAAGGGCGGGAGTATCGGCCCCTGCCAGCCGCCCAGGAAGAGGATCGTCGCCAGCGCGCAGACGGTGAACATGTTGACGTATTCGGCAAAGAAGAACATGACGAACTTCATCCCGCTGTATTCGACGTTGTAGCCGGCGACAAGCTCTGATTCCGCTTCCGGCAGGTCGAACGGCGTTCGGTTGACCTCGGCGGTGGCGGCGATAAGATAGATGAAGAAGGCGACCGGCTGGATCAGAATATACGGGAATGCCCTTTGCGCTTCGGTGATACCGATCAAACTGAACGAACCGGAGAGCATGATGACCGGCAGGACCGAGATAAGGATCGGGATCTCGTAGCTGATGATCTGGGCGACCGAGCGGAAACCGCCAAGCAATGCGTACTTATTATTGGACGACCAACCAGCCATCATGATGGAGAGCGCCGTCAAGCTGGAGACCCCGAAAACATATAAAAGGCCGATATTGAGGTCCTTTACATATAATACAGGCGAGAATGGGATAACAAGGTAAGCCAGGAAAGCGGCGACAAAGACGACGACCGGCGCCGCGATAAAGACCCAGCGGTCGACCAGCTTGGGGATGATATCTTCTTTCATTAAGAGTTTGAGCGCATCGGCGCCCAATTGCAAACTGCCGTGCCAGCCCACCCTCATCGGCCCGTAGCGCATCTGGAAGTGGGCGCTCACTTTTCGCTCCATCCAAACGAGGAACATGGCGGTTAAGCTGATGAACGCCAGCGCCACCGCCGATTTGATCAGGATAATTAATAAATCTAATAACATCTTTTTATATTTCTAAACCCCACACTAAAGTGTGGGGAATAATCCTTCTCTAATTCCCCATACTTCAGTATGGGGATTCCTCTTTTCCAAATCCTCATCTGTCGACCTCGCCCAGCATGACGTCAACTGTCCCGAGCACCGCCACGACATCGGCGATCTTCCAGCCCTTGAGCATTTCCTGGAGGATGTTCATGTTGCAGAATGACGGGGCGCGGCATTTCATCCGGTACGGCTTGTTAGTCCCGTGGCTGACAAAGTAGAAGCCGAGCTCGCCGCGCGGCGACTCGGTCGGCACATAGGCCTCCCCCGCCAGCGGCTTGAGATTGAGCGGGACTTTGATCTTGAAACCGCCGGCCGGCAGGCCCGCGAGCGCCTGCTCGACGATCTTGACCGACTCGCGCATCTCCCTGATCCTCACGATGTAGCGGTCCCAGCAGTCGCCGACGGTCCCGGTCGGGATATCGAACGTAAATTTGTCGTAGACGGAATATGGAAGAGCCCGGCGCAGGTCGCGCCTCACCCCCGAAGCGCGGAGCATCGGCCCGCTGATGCCGTAGGCGACTGCTTGCTTGGCTTCGATAATGCCGACATTTTTTGTCCGCTGGAGGAAGATCGGGTTCTCGGTCAGGAGCGCTTCGTACTCGTCGATCCGTGGCCGAAAGTAACTTAAGAACGCCTTCGTGTCGCGGATAAATTCGTCACTGATGTCGCTGGCCACACCGCCGTAGCGGATATAATTATATGTAAGGCGGGAGCCGACCGCCATCTCAAAAAGATCCATGATCGGCTCGCGTTCGCGGAAGCAATAAAGGAACGGGGTGACCGCTCCGAGGTCGAGCGCGAACGTCCCCAGCCAGACCAGGTGGCTGGCGATCCGGTTAAGCTCGCACATGATGACGCGGATATATTCGGCGCGCGGCGGCGGCGTTATATTGGCCAATTTTTCAACCGGCAGGACCACCGCTAAGTTGTTGTTCATCGCCGCTAAATAATCGAGCCGGTCGACGAACGGGATGATCTGGATATAGACGCGGTTCTCCATCATCTTCTCGACGCCGCGATGGAGGTAGCCCATGTCGGGGATCGCCTCCTTGATCACTTCGCCGTCAAGCTTAAGGATGAGCCGGAGCACTCCGTGGGTCGACGGGTGCTGGGGCCCCATGCTCAAATGATATTCTTCCGTGCGCAGTTCGCTCATCAGATCGTCACCGGTTTTTTGATCATGTTCGGGTCGGTATAATCTTTCAGCAGAGGATACCCCTGCCAATCGGGCGGCAGAAGTATCCGCCGCAGGTCAGGATGTCCAATGAATTTGACGCCGAACATATCATAAACTTCCCGCTCGTGCCAGTCAGCCGCCGGCCAGACCGAGATAAGGGAAGAGACCTCGGCTTTGTCGCGCGGCAGTTCGACCTTGAGCATCAGGGTTTCGTTCGTCGCCGTTGACTGCAGGCGATAGACCAGCTCGATTATGTTCTTTTCGGGATAGTCGATCGCCGTCATGAACGGCAGATAATCGTAGGTCGCCTGGAGCTTTCTGCACTCGATCAGAAGTTCAGCCGCCGCTATTTTTTTCTCTTCGCTCATCGTTTTAAAATGCTTTCCTTCTTGATCTTTGCCTGCAGTTTCATGAAGCCCTCGATCACCGCTTCGGGGCGCGGCGGGCAGCCGGGGACGTAGACGTCGACCGGGATCAGGTTATCGACCCCCTTGACCGCCGAATAAGAATCGTAGTAGAAAGCGCCGCCGGTGATGGCGCAGCTTCCCATCGCTAATACATAGCGCGGCTCAGACATCTGCTCGTAGAGCTTCTTGAGGCGCGGCGCCATCTTGGCGGTGACGGTGCCGGCCACGATCATCAAGTCCGACTGGCGCGGCGAAGCACGGAAGATCATGCCGAAGCGGTCAAGGTCAAAGCGCGAAGCGCCGGCCGCCATGATCCCTTCGATGGCACAGCACTTGAGGCCGAAGAGCATGTACCAGAGGGAGTTGGCGCGGCCCCAATTGAAAATGGCGTCGGTCGAGGTGATAATCAGCTGTCCGCCGGGTATCTTCTCCAGGTAGCGGAAGAGGTCTTTGGCTACATCCACTCAAGCGCCCCTTTCCGCCAGATATAAGAAAGGCCAAGGATCAGGATGAAAAGGAAAATGAATATTTCAATAAAAGCAACAAAACCGAATGACCTCATGACGAGCAGTGTCGGCGCGAGGAAGAGAATTTCGACGTCGAAAATAACGAAAGCGAGAGCGAAGAGATAATATCTTGGGTTGAACTGGATCCAGGAGCCGCCGACCGGCTCCTCGCCGCACTCATAGGTCGAGAGCTTGGCCGCCGACGGCTTGTGGGGGGCGATCAACCACGAAGCGACGAAAGCGCCGATGACAAAAAGAACTCCGACTGTGAAAAATATTACAAAGTCAACCATTGTCAAAAATATTTTAGCAAAAATTCAGAGAGTTGTCCACTCGGCAATAAACCCGGCTTGACTAATTGACCGCGACATTGTATATAATAGAACGCCTATGGGAAAGCTTTCATTGCTTCAGAGATTCGGCCTTTTATGCCTCCTCGCCCTGATTGTTTTTGCTTTCATTTTCGGGGCGATCGTCACCTCCTTGCTCGAAAACGATTCGTTGGAAAGATCAAAACAGCTGACTGCCGCTCTCATTTCGAAAGAAGTTAAAAATGAATTATTGCCGGGCGAATTGACCGCACCTGAAACCGGCCACGCATTAAAGGCATTTTCAAAAAAGATCAGGCACCTCAGCCTGCCCCCGGACGTTGAACGGATCAAGATCTGGAACAGTGAGAAGATCGTTGTCTGGTCAGATGATGAGCGGTTGATAGGCAAACAATTCCTCGATAATGAGGAGCTCAATGAAGCATTAGAGGGCAAAATTGAGTCCGAGTTAAGCGAACTAAAAAAAACAGAGCATCAATTTGAACGCAAGTTCAAAAGATTGCTCGAACTGTACGTCCCTATTCAATTTGGGCCCGGGGGTAAGACTCGGGCAGTTTTTGAAATCTATCAAAATCTTGATCCGCTTTATCTTGACATCGCTCGCGCCCAAAATCTTATTTGGACCACTATCGCCGTTGGATTTTCGCTTTTATTTCTCGTGCTTTTTGGGATCGTGCTTGAGGGTTCAAGACGGATCGATGCCCAGAATAAAAAGCTGATCGAAACAGCAGAAGAGTTAAAGAGAAAAGACCGCATGAAAACAGAGTTCTTGTCTATTGTTTCGCACGAACTGCGCACCCCAGTGACGCCGATCAAGGGCTATCTGACTCTCCTGCTGGATAAAAAATTGGGCGAACTCACCGGGGAGCAGGCCAATGCCCTGTCCGTTATCTTGAAACAGAGCGACCACCTCCTGGCCATGATCGACAGTATTCTGAATGTTTCCCGCCTGGAATACGGAAAATTTTCTGAACTAAAAAAAGAGCCGATACAACTCAATCAAATCGTACGCCAAACGGTTGAATGGCTTATGGAGCAGTTTATTTCAAAACAGATAACGGTAAAGTTCGATCAGGATGAAAAATTGCCGGTAATATCGGGGGACGAGACACAATTGGTCAGGGTCATGGAAAACCTGCTCGGCAACGCGCTGAAGTTTACGCCCAAAGGCGGCACGGTTACCGTTAAAACCCGGGTATCCGGACCGGCAGAAGATATCCTTCAGGTTGAGACCGCCGACAACGGCCTTGGCCTCGCAAGGGAAAACCTGGAAAAGATATTTGAAAAGTTTTATCAAGTGGACAGCTCAAACACTCGCGTAGCCGGCGGGCTGGGGTTGGGCTTACCCATCGCCAGGGAAATCATCGAAGCCCACGGCGGTAAGCTCTGGGCGGAAAGTGCGGGGTTGGGGAAAGGCTCTAAATTTTATTTCACTCTTCCGATTACTTAGACCTGCGCTAGTTTTCCCTGGCCAGCTCGCTGTATTTCTTCGCCCAATAGAGGTTCTTTTTGATCTCGGCTGGTTTCAACTTCCTGACGACTTTAGCCGGCATCCCCATGACGAGCACCCCCTTGGGCACCTTTGTCCCCGGCGCAACCAAAGCCCCCGCCGCCACCACCGCCCCTTTTCCGATCACCGCGCCGTTCAGAACGATCGCCCCCATGCCGATGAGAGCTCCTTTCTTAATAGTACAGGCATGAAGGATCACCCCGTGGCCGACCGTCACATTGTCTTCAATTTTAATGCCGCAATCGTCTTCAAGATGCAGGAGACAGCCGTCCTGAATATTGACATTCCGGCCGACAGTAATTTTGTTAATATCGGCGCGCAGGACGCTGTTATACCAGACGCTTGAGCCCGCCCCGATCGTAACCGCGCCGACAAGCTGCGCCCCAGGGGCAATGAAGGCGGTGGGATGAACTTTTGGAGTAATATTCAAGTGTTTCGCACGCAGTCCCATAATATTTTTCAACTCAGATTAGCGATTTCTTGGCAGCCAATTAATGTCCATTATTTCTTCCAGGGCCTGAAATTCCCTGTCTCCCGTCACGACCGCCGCTTTTTTAATCAATGCGGTCGCCGCGACATAAGCGTCGGCATAGGCTATCCGGTTCTCGGCTTTCATTCTGCCGGCAACGATCGCGATATCCTCTCGGACGCTGACGAATTGCAGAGGCCAGAGCTTTATCATGGCCAGCGCTTTGTCGGCGGTCAACGCGCCATATTCCCGGTAAACGATATAGTATAATTCGCCCAGATTCACGAAATTCAGGAATACGGCGGTTTCCCTTTTGAAAGCGTCCCAGAGTAAATCTCTGACCCGCTGCCAGCCCGGCTCCTCTTTCAAATAGGTCAGGACCGCGAAAGTATCAAGGACGAACCGCTGTTTATTTTTTCGCGCGCTCAAAACGCTTTTCCTCTCCCCTGACGGCTTTCATCAACTCTCTCGTCGACCGGCCGCCCCTCAAAAATCCCTTTGCCTCATCGATCGGGCTTTTAACGGTAATCGGGAAGATGACGATCTCCCCCCCGATGTCCATCAGCTCTAGTTTCGTCCCCGGCCCCATATTGTATCTCTCCCTCAACTCGATCGGGATCACGATCTGCCCCTTTTGCGACAGTTTGGTCGTCATCATAAAATTGCCTCCATTTTTTGGTTTTACTTTTTAAGAAATTGTACTACTTTAAATAGCCGCTGTCAAGCGGCGCGGGAAATTTCGCCGGGGCGGTGAGAAGCCGTGACTAATATTTCATCAAAAATTAATGACTTTCGCGCTTTCGGTCGTCCAGCGGGCCAGATCCAGCATTTTGCCAACAATTACTCCTTCAACCAGCTCTTCTTCTTTCAGCCCTCGGGCATGAATGCACGTGCCGCATGCCCTCACCTCGACCCCCAAAGCGATCAATTCCGCCAGCATCTGCGCCAAATTGTAATAGCCGGTCGGCGTCTGTTGTCCGGCTTTGGCTAAGCTCACGGCATCGCCCATCAAGAAAATATTCACTTCCTGCTTGATGGCGATCAAGGCTTTCGCCAGCCTTAATGCGTTCCAAGGCTTTTCAGTCCCATAAGGCGCGTCATTGATTATGATAGTTATCTTTTCCATTTTTATCATCTCCCGATATGATAATTCAAAACCATCGCCAGAACCACCATTTTTCAAAAATGATCTTTGCCCAGTGCCAGAGCTTTAAAGGAAAAAGCATCGTGACTTTCGGGTCGGGAACCCCGTAAAAATTTCCGAAAGCCAACCCGGCCCGGCCGCCGCCGACTTCAAGAAAACATGAGCCGCCGCCGTTAA
>Ga0154914_125_pt1 | contig 19664 bp, 17 predicted proteins | sample RifCSPhighO2_01_FD_105883 | JGI IMG/M metagenome (GOLD analysis project Ga0154914, IMG submission 105883) | candidate division WOR-1 bacterium RIFCSPHIGHO2_01_FULL_53_15 | reverse complement strand
AGCCGTCATAGCCCATCTCGGAGTAGGCGAGGTCGGAGACGAGGAGGAGATCGTTCTTCTTGGCGAATTTAACGGCTTTTTCAAGGAAAGCCCTGTCGCAGACAGCGCCGGTCGGGTTGTTGGGATAGTTGATGAACAATAACTTTGCTCTTTTCAAAACGTCGGCCGGGATGCCGTTGAGATCGGGCAAAAAATGATTCCGCTCGGTAAGGGGTAAGAGGTATGGGGCGCCGCCGGCCAGAATCGTACAGATCTTGTAGACGGGATATGAAGGATCAGTCACCAGAGCCACGTCGCCCGGATCGACGAAGGCGAAAGGGAGATGCGCTAACCCTTCTTTTGAGCCGATCAGCGCGCAGACCTCATCCCGCGGATTCAATTCCACTTTGAAGCGCTTTTGGTACCATTTGGAAACAGCTTTCCGGAAAGCGAATTCGCCTTTTGATGTAGGGTAATTGGCGGCTTCTTTGCTGTCCAAAACTTCCCGCATCTTCTTAATAATGTGCGGCGGGGTTGGCAGGTCGGGGTCGCCGATACCAAAGTCGATGACGTCAACGCCGTTTTTGACCAGCTCATCCTTTTTTTCCTCGATCTTGACAAAGAGGTAGGGCGGGATCAGGTCAAGGCGTTTTGATCTTTTCATAGCTCAAACTTCCCTTCAAAAACTTTTTCCGCCGGGCCGCGCATGAGGACATGATTATCCTGCCCCCATTCGATGTCGAGATTGCCGCCGGGCAGATGGGCGATGACGCGCCTGCCCGTTTTGCCGGAGAGATGCGAGGCGACGGCCGCCGCGCAGGCGCCGGTGCCGCAGGCCAGCGTCTCGCCCGCGCCCCGCTCCCAGACGCCGATCTCGATCTCTTTGTCGTTTAGGACTTCAACGAACTCGACATTGGTTCGGTTGGGGAAGTGCGGATCGTTCTCGATTATCGGTCCGGTCACAACCAGATCGATCTCGGCCAGCTCTTTGACGAAAGCGACCGCGTGCGGATTGCCCATGGAGATTTTACGAAATGTAAAACCTTCGAGTTTGACCTCGCCTTCGTCTTTGGGCTCGCCCAGGTCGACCTCGACGCCGATGACCTTGTTTTCTTTTAAGATGACGGCGGGCAGCATTGTGCCGGCGATAGTTTCGACGGAGATAACTTCTTCTTTGAGTTGGTCGGTCTCATAAACGTATTTGGCGAAACAGCGGATACCGTTGCCGCACATCTCGGCTTCACTGCCATCCGGATTGATGACCTGCATCCGGTAGTGGGCTTTCTGCGACGGCCAGACGATGATGAGTCCGTCGGCGCCGACCCCGAAGTGGCGGTCGCAGATATCGATCGCCAGCTTTTTTATCTCGAGCTTGTCGAGAGATTCCTTGCGGCTGTCGACGAGGACAAAATCGTTGCCGAGGCCGTGCATTTTGCTGAAGTTAAGTGTAGCTGGCATTGGTTGTCGGCGACTCCCAGACGGTGACTTTGACGAGGCTCTTGAAGCTCTTTTTCATCAGCTTGAAGACCGCTTCGGCCAGGTTCTCCGAAGTCGGGTTCCTCTTGTCGAACGGCGGCACGTCGTTGATCAGTTTGTGGTCATAAGCTTTCAGCGCCAGTTTTAACCGCTGTTTGATCGTCCGAAAGTCCTCGAACAGGCCGATTTTGTTGAGCTCGTTCCCGCGCAGAAAGACCTGGACCTTCCAGGTGTGGCCGTGGATATTTTCGCAGACGCCTTCGTAGCCGCGCAAGGCGTGCGCCGCGTCGAAAGTATCTTCCACCATCAGCTCATACATAATAGTATATTCTACACCAATTTTATTTGTTTGGCGTGGGGGATCGGCTTGCCCAGCAGACGCGAGCCGAGGTCCTGGAACTGGGGGACAGAGCCGGTGACGAGATATTCGTATTTGGGCGGCGCATCCTTGTTCTTGAGTGTGCCGGCTTTCTGGAGGAGTTTCTTGACATCGCGGACGACCTCTTCGGCCGGGTCAACGATCGTGACGGCGGGTCCGGCTATTTGCTTTAAGGCCTTCAACAGATGGGGATAGTGGGTACAGCCAAGGATGAGCGTGTCGATCTTTTCTTTGAGCAGCGGTTTGAGATATTCTTTGGCCACCCGCTTTGTCTCCTCCGCTTCGATAAAGCCCCCCTCAACGAGCGGCACAAAGAGCGGGCAGGGCTGGCCGAAGACCTGGACATCTTTTTTCAGCGAGACGAGCGTCTGCTGATAGGCCTGCGCAGCAATGGTGCCGACGGTGGCAATGACGCCGATTCGGCCGGCGCTGGAGGCCGCGAGCGCGGCGCGCGCGCCCGGCTCGATCATGCCGACCAGCCGGACTTTATATTTGTCTTTAAGTATGGGATAGGCGATGGCCGATGATGTGCCGCAGGCGATGACGATCAGTTTCGCCCCGTAGTTGATGAGATAGGGGATGATCTCCTCGTTGATCTTGATGATCTCCTCGGGCGAGCGGCCGCCGTAGGGGACGCGCGCGGTATCAGCCAGATAGATGACATCTTCGTTGGGGAGGCGGCGCGCGATCTCGCGCAGGACGGTCAGGCCGCCGACCCCCGAATCAAAGATGCCGATCGGGGAGGAGGGGATGATCTTCTTCGCCTCGATCTTTTCCTGTTTCCTCCCTATCCCCCTGACCCCTATCTTGCTAATGTGTCCGACTTCCGAAATATTCTTTCACTCCCTTAAGGATGCTCCCGGCCAGTTTCTCGCGGAAAGAAGCCGAGCTCGCCCGCTCATATTCTTCTTCGTTCGAGAGATAAGCCGGCTCAAGCAGAACCGAGGGCATGCGGGCGTTTTTGACGGTGTAAAAGGGGACGCGGTGGAGGCCGCGGTCTTTTTCCCCGACGCCGCGCACGACCGCCTCGTGCATCGCCTCGGCGAACCGGCGGCTGACCGGATTATGATAGTAGGTCTCGCTCCCGGCGATCCGGCCGTTCTCGGTTGAATTATAATGTATGGAGATGAAAATGTCAGCGTTCGTCCCGTTGGCAAAGCTCATGACGTCGCGCAGGTTCGACCGCCGGTCTTCGTCGCGGGTGAGGATTACAGCGGCGCCCGCCTCGCGCAGGCGCTCGGCGCAGGCGCGCGCGGTCAGCAGTGTCAGCTCTTTTTCCGGCAGACTGCCGCAGCCGGCGGCGCCGGGGTCGTCGCCGCCATGGCCGGGATCGAGGATGATCGTTTTGCCGCGCAGAGGGAGGTCTGCTCTGGCGACGACCGGCGCGAGCTTGACCGGCTTGAGCGGCGCCCCTTTTTTGCCGGCAATTTTTGTTTCCCAGGCGAACTGCCGGGTAAAGCCGCCGTCGAGGCGGTCGCCGATCTCGATAACCGTTTTGTCGCGGCCAAAGACATTGACGATATCATAATCGACGCTCTTTTTGAGCGTGATGACGAGGCGGGCGGTCGTCTTGTCTTTCTGCTCAAAAGCGATATCGGCGATCCGCTTCGATTTTCTTTTCAAGAACTCCGGCTGGCCGACAACGGCTCCCGGAAAATCGATGTAGAGCTTGTTCTCGAGGAGCAGTCCCTTGGCCTCGCTCCAGCCGGTCGTATAGACGTCCAGATAATCATAACCGCGGTCGCGCTTCATCTCGATGCGGTCAAGCCTGACGGTTTCGGCGTATGATATGAATGAAAAAAGAAAGTAGAAAGTAGAAAGCAGGAAGCAGAACACAGGAGCGCGAAGGTTACGCATGCGCTTTGATCATTTCGAAAAGTTTGTCGCGGTCGTTAAGCTTTGGATCATCGAGAACTTTTTCCAGAAGGTCGTTCAAAACCTGGCCGACCTTTGGGCCTGGTTTGATCTTTAAAATTGTCATGACATCATTGCCGTTGACCTTGAGGTCGATGACATGGAGGGCGTGCTCCTCTTCGATGATCCGGTCGATCCGCTTTTGTAATTCCACCAGATACTCGCCGTTATTGACCTTGATCATTGCCTCCGCGTCGGCCCGCCGCAGGACAAAGAGGTCGGCCGCGTTGCCGACCCCGCCGATCCGGCGCAGAAAGCGGCGCACCGCCGAGTCGCTCCACTCCGCGGAATAGTCGAACATGTGATTGGCGACGAGGTTCTTCACCCGCTCAATATCCGCGTTGCCGAACTTCAACCGCCTCATGAGCGACTCGGCGGTGGCGGCGCCCGTCTGATCGTGGTTGTAAAATGTGAAGTCGACCTTGCAGGCCGGCTTGCCGATGTCATGCAAGAGTACAGCCAGGCGCAGGCTCGGGTCGTTTCTTGGCGCGGCGTCGCAGGCAAAAAGGCCGTGCCGGTAGACATCGTATTTGTGGAACTGCGGCGGCTGTTCGACACCATAGCCATCTTCGAGCTCCGGCAGAATGATCTTTAGCAGTCCCGATCTTCTCATCAGCTCGAGGCCGATCGAGGGCTTCTCCGCCCCGAGCAGCTTGACCAGCTCATCATGGAGGCGCTCCGCCGCCACTTTTTTGACGATCTCTAAAGTTTTCCCGATCGCCTCGAATGTCTTGTTCTCGATCGAGAAGCCGAGCTTGGCGGCGAAGCGGCAGGCGCGCACCGGCCGCAGGCCGTCCTCGGAGAAGCGCTCGACCGGGTCGCCGACCGATCTGATGACCTTGTTTTTCAGGTCGGCCTGGCCGTCAAAGTCATCGATCAGCGCGCCGGTTTCGGGATCATAGGCGAGTGCGTTGATCGTGAAGTCGCGGCGGGCAAGATCCTTATGAATGTTATCAGTGAACCGGACATTGATCGGGTGACGGCCGTCGACATATTTCTCGTCGGAGCGGAAAGTTGTCACCTCGTACTGGCCGTCGGGGAGCAAAACGGTCACGGTGCCATAGTCGAGCCCGGTCGGCACTGTTCTCTGGAAGAGTTTTGTCACCTGTTCTGGGGCGGCGGCGGTCGTGATGTCCCATTCGTCGGGCCGGAGGCCGAGAAGTGAATCGCGCACGCAGCCGCCGACGAGGTAAGCGGCAAAACCGCGGCTTTTCAGGGCTTTGATGATCTCGGCCGCGCCGGTTTTTGTCTCGATCATTTGGAACTATTATAACACGGGTTGACCTCGCCAGGGTTTCACCCTATAATATCAGCCATGAAAATTTCGGCCTTCCAGAAGGGCTTGCTTATCACCTTGATCTTTTTTCTGTTCCTGGGCGGAACGCTCTTTGTCACGCGTCTGCTCATGGCCGACGCTTTTTCCAAAGAGGAGGGCCAGCACGCGCTCTACGGCCTATATCTTTACAAAGATATCCGGGCGCTTGACTGGGGATCTTTCTGGTACGACACCAACCGCCAGGTCTTCTGGCCGTTCTTCCATTCCTGGGTCCAGGCGGGCTTCTTCCTCGGTTTGGGAGTCAGCTACTTTTCCGCCCGGTTCCTAAGTTTTGCCATTTTCTTTGCCACCATCATATTGATGTATACCGTCTGCGCCCGCTTTTCCGAAAGAACCGGCTGGTTGATCGGCCTCCTGGCCGTGGGCCTCGCTCTCACCTCGCCGGTCATGACGAGATACGCCGTCGAGAACAGTTTAGAAGGGCTGGGGGCGCTCATTTTTCTCTCGACGTTCTATCTCTACTCGATCTATGAAGAGAGGAAACGGACCTCTGAATATGTCCTGCTGGCGGCTTTACTTGGCCTCTCGATCTACACCAATTATCTCTATGCCTATCTGATCCTGCCGGCCTTTATCGTCATGTCGTTGGGCAAGCTCGGCCCGCTCATCGTCCAGCTCTCATCGCTGCGCAGGCAAGGGGAGAAGGCCGCTTTCAATTTCTTCTGGTGGGCGTACCGCAAGCTCGTCGTCCTGATCGTCATCGCGCTCATCGTGGCGGCCTGGTTCTTTACCAACGCTTTCTCGCGCAAGATCCTCCTGCTTTTGCAGGCGATCTTCCGCTACTCGGGCGGCGAACAGGTCGGCGGCATCTGGAACAACATCAGCTATTATCCGAAAGCCATAATAATGAACTATACCTTTTCGCCCTGGCTCGGCGCTTTGATCTTCGCTTCGCTCTTCCTGCCTTTCCTGGGGCTCAAGTACCGCCACTTCGGCAAGCTCTACACTTTCATCTGGACCGCGCTCATCCTCCTGACGCTGACGGTGCCGACCAAGGCGCCGCAGTTCATTTATATAATCGCGCCGTTCCTTTTTATCGTCTTTGCGCTGGCCGTTGATTATTTTGCCGACAGCGCGAAAAAATTCGGCGCCGCGGTCTTGCTTGTCATTTTCCTGCCGGCGCTTCTTTCGGCGCCGCGCCTCGTCTCTCTCTACGCGCCGGAGCGCCCGCGCGAGAACATGGTCGACGTGCTCGATTATTTCCACCAGGGTATCCTACCGCGCCACGCGGTCGCCTCATCCGTCAACCTTCAGCACCTTAATCCCGAGGGGATCGCCTTCAAGTTCTGGACCTGGAACGCGCCGGTCCTCACCGACCCGGCTGTCGGCCCTGACGAGATGTTTAACAGCGCCAAGTATTTCCTGACGGTGACGCTGGACGGCGGCAGCCCCTACAACAGGGAGATCCTTGACGACAGCATTTTCGCCTGGAACGCTTTCCTGGCCGAAAAGCAGAGGACGGGCGAGATCAGAGAGTTTTCGACGCGGCGGTTCGAGGCGATCGGCGTGACCGCCAGGATATTCGAGAAGAAAGAAGAAGCGCGGTGAATTCTTTCGCGGAAAAGCGGCCGGAGCGTCTCCGGCGACTTGCCTCGCTGGGCCTTTTGGCCGCCGGCGTCGCCCACGAGATCCGCAACCCGCTTGCTGTCATGCGCTCGGAGACCGAGCGCCTGGCCGACGCCGAGCGCGACCTTGCTTACTTAAAAAAGCACCGCGACCTCATGCTCAAGCACATCGACCGCCTCGACGACATTGTGCTCAAGATCCTCGGCCTGGCGAAGGAGAAAGAGAGACAGCGGATCGAGGTCGATCTCAACGAGGTGATCGAGTCGACGCTTCAGTTCTTTATCTTTGACCGCGTCAGCCTGAAAAAAGAGCTCAAGCCAACACCGAAATTAATGGGCGATCCGGGCGAACTCCAGGAGGTTTTTATTAACTTGATCCAGAACGCCTTCGAGGCGATGCCCGACGGCGGCGAGCTGCTGCTGCGCACAGGGACTGCAGGGGAGCGGATCACGATCGAGGTCAAGGACACCGGCTGCGGCATGAGCGCGGAAGTCCGCAGCCGGATCTTTACTCCCTTTTTTTCTACGCGCGAGGCGGGGGCGGGGCTGGGGCTCTCGATCGTTGAGCGGATCGTGCGCGAGCACGGCGGCTCGATCAGCGTCGAGAGCGAAGTGGACAGGGGGACGACATTCAAGATCGTTTTTTAAACTCTTCTTTTTTTTCGATGTGCTTTTCGAAAGTGTCCAAGACCATCTTCGTCTCTTTGCCGGCGAAAAAATTCCTGATCGTGCCGAGGAGGTCATCTTTTTTAAACGGCTTCCTGATATAGTTGACGACAAACCCCGCGGTGGCGCGGTCCCACTTTTCCTCATCTTCGTAAGCGGTCAGCATCGAGATGCCGATATCCTCGCCGAAGTTCTTGCGGATCTTCTCAAGGAGCTGGAGGCCGTCGGTCCCCGGCATTTTGATATCGAGGAAGATAAGGCGGATCTTGTTGCCGCCCAGGCCGAGGAACGTCTTATGCTTTGAGAGCTGGTCGAGCGCTTCTTTGGCCGAGTAGGCGGTTACCACGTCGTATTCATTGATCTCTCTTATCGTCTCGGCGATCGAATTGGCGAGATCGACCTCGTCATCCACGACCATGATCACAGGTTTAGCCATCGTTGTTTACCTCCTGACGCGTAGTATTTTATCAGGATATGGTAAAATATGCAAATGAAGCGAATCTTCATATTCACCCCTTTCTTTCTCATTTTCTTTTTTGCCGTCACGTTCTTGCCGCGCCCGGTCGAAAAAGAATTCACCAAAGAGAAGCGGATCGCGGAGCGCGGCATCTATGTCACCGCCTGGACGGCGCAACTGCCGAAGAGATTCAATGAATTAAAAGAGCAATGCAAAGCCGCCGGCCTCAACACCATGGTGATCGACGCCAAGGAGATGCTCAGCCGGCCGTACCTGGAGCTCGCGCGCCAGCGCAAACTGACCCCGGCAACAAAAGCGACGGCCAACCCCTGGCTGGCGAAGCTGGCGGCCGAACTCCATCGGGACAACTTTATTCTCTCGGCGCGCATCGTCGTCTTCAAGGACGACCGCCTTGTCCTCTCGCGGCCCGACCTTGGCGTCAAGCTCGGCGGCGGGCTCTACCGCGACCGCAAGGGCGGCAAGTGGCTCGATCCTTATTCGGATGAGGCCCGGTTATACAACGCGCTGATCGCCGAGTCGGCCGCTCTTTCCGGCGTCGACGAAGTGCAGTTTGACTACATCCGCTTCCCGGCCGAAGGGGAGGCGAAGAACGCCTATTATCCGCACATAAAAGAGGGTGTCACCAAAGTCGACATCATCTGCGAATTCTTAAAGGATGTCAAGGCGAGGCTCGCGCCTTACAACACATCGTTAGCGGTCGATATTTTCGGCGTCACCGCCTGGCAGAGCAAGATCGATATCGAGAGTTTGGGCCAGGACCTCAAAAGAATGGCGCCGTATCTTGATGTCCTCTCCCCGATGCTTTATCCGTCGCACTTCCATCCCGGCTACGACGGCTTTCCTAATCCCGGCGCGGAGCCGTATTATTTCATCAACACCGGCGTCAAGCAGGCCAAAGTGATCCTCTCCGGCGAGGCGACGGTCCTCGTCCCCTGGATCCAGGGCTTCAACATGCGCTCGCCCAACTTCGGGCCGAATTATATCCTGGAGCAGGTCAGGGCGGGAAAGGATGAGGGTGTTGAGGGCTTCCTGATATGGAACGCCCGAAACGATTACAGCGTCTCGTTCCGGGCGCTCAAAAAGTAAAACTATTTCTTGGCCATTTGCCCGACGATCGCCGGGATGGCGACGATCAGAACGTAGGCGGTTAAAAGCGACCAGTTGTAGAACGAAAGCGATCCCTTGTTGAAGATCTGGACGATCACGGTATAATCAAGGATCGCTTCGATGACCAGCCAGACAAGGCCGACTTGAAGACCATCATTCAAACTCTTGACCTTATACATGCCGGCCGCGAAGTAGAGGATGACGGCGGTGATGACGAGCATCGAGACGCCAAAAACATCGCCGGTCAGCTTAACGCCGAACATCAGGACCGAGGCGACCAGGAACATGATGGCGTAAAGCACAATTCCGTATCCAATGGCTTTTCCCCAGTTCATGTTTCACCCCCTTTGCCCGCTCAAAGCAAAGCTGGGCAGGATTTTAGACCACCCGCTGTGGCTTGTCAAACGGTTTTTCGTTATAATCATGGCATGAAAGAAAAGCAGAACGTTTTCTGGCTGGGGCTGACGAGCCTGTTGACCGATATCTCTTCGGAAATGGTCATGGCGCTCCTGCCGCTTTTCCTCGTTGACATCGGCGCTTCGCGCTCGGTCGTGGGGCTGATTGAGGGGGTGGCCGAGGCGACCGCCAGTTTTTTCAAGACCCTCTCCGGCTGGATCTCCGATCGCCTGCGCGTCAGAAAAGGAATCGTTATCATCGGCTATACGCTTTCGACCGCCGTCAAGCCGCTCATCGCCCTCGCCAACACCTGGCCTCAAGTACTTGAAGTCCGCTTTGTTGACCGGATCGGCAAAGGGGTGCGCTGCGCTCCGCGCGACGCGCTGATTGCCGATTCGGTCGAGCCGCGCGAGCGGGGCCGCGCCTTCGGCCTGCAGAGGGGAATGGATACCGCCGGCGCCGTCATCGGCACGCTATTGGCCTCCGCCCTCATCTTTTTATTCAGCCGCTATACGGATATGGGGATCCTCACGCAGTACCGGACGATCTTCTGGCTTTCGGTTATCCCCGGGGTTTTGGCCGTCTTGACGCTGGCGGTCTTTGTCAAAGATGTGGCGGCAAAAAGTTCAGCCGCCGGAGCCGGGGCCGTTGCCTGGAACTCGATCGATTCCGGCTTTCGGGTCTTCCTGTTAGCGGCGGTGATCTTTGAGTTCTCCAATTTCAGCTACGCGATCTTTATCCTGCGCGCCTCAAACCTGGGCGTCACGGTCGCCCTCATCCCCATTATCTATCTCCTCTACAATATAATATACAGCCTGCTGGCCCAGCCGCTGGGCGCGCTGGCCGACCGGATCGGCAAGAAGCCGGTCCTGGCCGGCGGCTATCTCCTCTCTGCAATCATGTGCCTCGGTTTTGCCGTCGCCGCCAGTCCGGCGCACGCCTGGCTGCTCTTTGCGGTCTACGGGGTAGCGATGGCGATCACCCAGACGGCGCCTCGCGCTCTGCTGGCCGATATTGTGCCGCCGGAGCGGCTGGGGACGGCCTACGGCGTTTATTATATGCTAATCGGTTTTGTTGCGCTCCCCGCTTCGGCGATCGCGGGGCTTCTCTGGGACCGCTTCTCCCCGTTTGCTGCTTTCTCATACGGGGCGGCGGCCGCCCTGGCCGCGGTTTTTCTATTATTGATCCTTGTTCCCAATCGTGTTAGGTTAAAACCGTGACGCTGACCTGGATAATAATAAGCACGCTGATCATCAGCCTGATCTCGCTGGTCGGGGTCTTCGCCCTGGCCTTGAAAGACGAGACCCTCCGGCGGACCCTCCTCCTCCTGGTTGGTTTTTCTGCCGGGGCATTAGTCGGCGACGCTTTTTTGCACCTTTTGCCGGCAGCGCTCGAAAAGCTAAAGCCCGGCGACGCTTTTCTCTTCGCTCTGGCCGGCTTCACGTTCTTTTTATTTCTGGAGAGGATGCTCTACTGGCATCACTGCCATAAAGATGTGGCGTGTGACATCCACGCTTTTACTTATCTCAATATTGTTGGCGACGGCTTGCACAACTTTATTGATGGGATGCTGATCGCCGCCAGTTTTATTGTCAGCGTTCCCCTGGGAATCGCCACCGGCATCGCGGTCGCCTCGCATGAGATCCCGCAGGAGATGGGGGACTTCGGAATTTTGGTTTACGGCGGGTTTTCAAAACTTAGAGCCCTCTTCTTTAACCTGCTCTCCGCCCTGATGGCGGTCCTGGGCGGCGTGGTGGGCTTCTATCTGTCGGGGGCGGTGGCCGGCCTGGCCCAGGCGCTTTTGCCGATAGCCGCGGGCGGTTTCCTCTATATCGCGGCCTCGGACCTGGTTCCGGAGTTGCACAAAGAGAAGAACAACTACAAGGCCAACCTGGCTTTTAGCCTTTTTATACTGGGGATTCTCTTTATGTGGGGCCTGACTTTTCTGGAGCATTGAATGGGATATCAGGAAATCAGGTGATCAGGTAGTGGGGATCAGGGGATCGGGTTGAGCGCCGGCCGATAAACCGCGACCAGCTCTCGTTTGTCATTACAACCTACAACATGTCGGCGCTTATGGCGAGCAAGATTGCCGCTATTTTTCTGCGTGGACAGCGTGGGGTGGGGGATGCCGTGCATGAAGAGAAAGGCCGCGATATTTATGACCTCCTTTGGTATATGGCAAAAAAGGTCGTTCCGGATCTTGACTATCTCGTGGCCAAAAAGATAAATGTGAAAGATTTGCGGGCGCTTTTTGATAAGCTCACTTTGCAAATGAACAAAGTGAACAATACGAACCTCAAGAATGACCTTACACCGCTTTTTGTGAACCGGACTTTTATTGACAACTGGTTGAAAAACTGGCGGAAGAGTTATTCGCGGCTTCTGGATGATTATAAGATCAATACGGTGAAAAACCTGACCAGCGTGGGCGTGGGTCAGGACTTTGATACCGACAATATTTCTTTCATCTACACTTACGACACAGAGGAAGGAAGGGCCGTCCGAATTCGCTGCATCATAAGCGACTACTGGATTGCTGATCGGGAAGGAAACTTGCCAACAGAAACAAACGACAAAATATCCCAGTTAGCGGCCAACGATATGAAAGAGCCATTAAGCGATAAACTTAAACAGTATGTAACGCTTTTTTATAATAAAATCGAGGCCTATTTCAAGAAAACAAACCAGGTGATGCTTGGCAATAGCGTCTCCACGAAAGTGATCAGGATGACGGCGGATAATTTGAACCAAAAAGAACAGATAGTTCTCAATAAATCAGCGTTGCTCTCGTGCGAGCTTGATGATCTGTTTAAATAATCGGCCAAAAAGACGGCTTGCTCGCCCTAGGCGGGGAGATAATTGCTTGCCCCGAGCGACGCCGAGCGAGTCCGCCGCAGGCGGACGAGTCGAGGCGGAGTCGAGGGGGTATAAGGTGCTGACAGGAGCGGCTGTTGTGGTTGGGATATATGCTACCCTTAATCGATAAAGCCGAATAGAAAATAAAATTATGTCAAACAAAGAATCAAATGCAAACATGACCAAAGAGCAAGAGCGTTCAGAATTGCATTGTGCTATTTGGCAAATCGCTACCGATTTGCGCCCTGTAGGGCGTATATTGACACAAACACGCTCTACAGGTAAACTAGCTATATGAAAGCGACATTATCCAATTCAGATTATTTACGCAATTTTGACCGCTTTATCAGCAGGTTAGATTTTTCTGATCCTGATACTCTTCGTATTTATTCTCATCCAAAGTGGATCAATGTCCATCCGGCTGTTCTAGCTTTAATTGTAGCAATGGCAATGCGGGCAGGTAAGCAGAATGTTATGTTTGAAAATCTCACAGCAACTTCCGGTTCATATCTTGATCGTATGGGGCTTTTTGAATTCACACAGCAAAAGTCACCATATACTATTAACAAGAAAGAAGAATCAGGAAGATTTATACCAATCACCGTTATCAAAAATTCTACCGAACAGTCAAAATTTATTACAGACATGGTCCCTCTTTTGCATTTACCTGCCGATAAAACGGATGCCATTAAATATACGATCGGGGAATTGCTTCGTAATGTATTGGAGCACGCAGGAAGTACAGCTGGAGCGATTGTTGCGGCTCAATACTACAAAAAATCAAACACAATTCGTATTGGTATTTGCGATGGTGGTATTGGCATGAAAAAGAGCCTGCAACACTATTGGGCTTCCCGGTCAAAGACAGATATAGAGGCGATCAAATGGGCAATGGTCCCCGGTATTTCGGGCACAACACGAAAAGAAGGCGGAACAGAAGATAATGCTGGTGCCGGATTATTTTTCATTAAATCCATTGCGCAAGTAGCACGTAACTATTTTATGATTTACAGCGGCTCCGGCATTTATAAGCTGCTCCTTCACGATAAGAGAGTAGAGAAACCACGGCTCCATCCCGATCCGGATGATGATCGTCATTCTGAACGCAACGACGCCCCTTATTTTCAAGGGACACTGGTGGCAATCGATCTATCCCTTGAAAACAAATCTGAATTTACCCAGCTTCTCTCTGCTATACGAGAAGTGTATGGCAAGGCGGTTAGGGATCGTAAACGAAAGAAATATAAAGAACCAAGATTTATATGAGTATGATAATTAAGATGAAAGATCTTGCCGGTGATTTTGCCGAAAATAAAGATGTGGCAAAAGACTTACGCGTCACCAAGATTATGCCGGCCTTAGCAGATGGCAAAGAGGTTGTGTTAGATTTTTCTGGAGTTAGTGGTACCACTCAATCATTTATCCATGCCTTGATTTCTGAACCAATTCGGCAGTTTCGCGATGTGGCTTTAGAAAAGATGCACCATAAAAATTGCTCTGATGTTGTCAAAGAAGTTATCAAAACTGTGTATGAATATATGCAGGAAAGTCTTGATTCGGGAAATTATGAAAAATAACAGCAATAAACCTGCCTGCCGGCAGGCGGGCATTTGTTCATTGGTTCTGTCTTTGCGTCAGAATACATCCTTGCCCCCAAGGATCAGCTCGAAGTTAAAATAATCGGCCAAAAAGACGGCTTGCCCGCCTTAGGCGGGCTTGCAGCGTGATTTACTCTAATTCATAATGGTACAGCTAATGGGGGTAAGGTCACATAAATAGTATAATGAGATCAATATGACAAATAACTTTATAACCAACCAAGACCGGCTCCTTTCCGAAGTGTTTAATAATATTCTTCCTTCCTCCAGTAAACTGCATTTTTTAGTTGGCTTTTTCTACTTCTCTGGTTTTGAGCAGATTTACAAGAATGTTCAAGATAAGCAGATGCGTGTATTGGTTGGCTTAGAGATAGAAAAAGATATTTATAATAAGGTTAAGGAATTTGAAGTTATCCAGATCGTTAATTATTCTCGCGGCAAGATCAGGGAAAACTTCAATAAATCCTTTGTTCAGCTGTTTAACGATACTGATTACTTTGATTCAGAAGAAAAACAGGTTGCTTTTAGAATATTTCTTAATAAGATTAAAGACGGATCTCTGGAAATCAGAAAGACGCTCGAGCCAAACCATGCCAAGCTTTACATTTTCGAAAAAGCGCAGGATCAAAGCGAGGGTGGGGAATACCCCGGATCAATAATTACCGGATCAAGCAATCTTACTGGGTCAGGTTTAGGCGGCAGACATGAAATAAATGTCATTTCCAGGGACAAGGCCTTTTTCCTTGAAGGGAAAAAGATTTTTGATGATCTATGGGGAAGCTCCGTTGTCATAGCAGACAAAGGGAATATTGATTCTTTCCTTGTCGACGTTGTTGAGAAGGTCTGGATCGACAAGCTTTATCGGCCTTATCTTCTGTATGTTAGGGTTTTGGAGGAATATTTTAATGAATCTGAAGCCAGCGAAGTAAAGCTTCCTGCCGAAATTACAAATGAAAAGTATCTGAATTTGAAGTATCAGATTGATGCGATTCGAAGGGCGCTCAATATTATTGAAAAACATAGTGGCGTTTTAATCTCTGACGTTGTCGGACTGGGTAAAAGCATTATCGCCTCGGCTATTGCCCACAATCTGCGCTTAAAAACAGCTATTATTTCTCCGCCGCACCTTAAAGATCAATGGGATGACTTTCGCTTAAAGTTTGATTTTAATGCTAAAGTTTATGGCGGCGGCTCAATTGATAAGGCGCTCGAAGATGATCTCCGCCAAGGCTTTGGCTTGGTCATAGTTGATGAAGCCCATAAATATCGTAATGCAGGCACTATCGATTATGGTTATTTGCACCAACTATGCCAAAACAAAAAGGTTGTTCTCCTAACTGCCACCCCATTTAATAACAGGCCACAGGATATCTTTTCCCTGATTTCCCTGTTCCAAATCCCGGCCAGGTCAACCATTCAAACAGTTGAGACTTTGACTTCCCGCTTTAAAGACATGGTGAAGGAATACAACGATATCAAAAAAGAACAAAAAGAAGAGGGCGATCCCGTTGCCCTTAAACAGCGTATTCGGGAATTAGCCGACAAGATCAGGGATATTTTATCTCCCGTGCTGATCCGCCGTACTCGCCTCGATCTTCGGGCGATTAGTGAATATGACAACGACTTAAAAAAACAAGGAATCGATTTCCCAACAGTCAATCCACCCAAACCAATGGATTATAAGCTCGGTAAATTAGCGAAGCTCTACAAAGAAACACTCGAATTGATTGCCCCTACGGAAAATGAGGAAGAAGAGCTCGCCGCGATGGAGGCCAAAAAGGGCTTTATTGGTGCCCGCTATAAGCCCGTATTTTACCTAAAGAATATTGAAAAATACCGCAAAGAGATAATTGATGAATTTGGCGATGAGAACTTATTCAGACAATCCCAGATCAATATCGCCAGGTTTATGCGGCGGTTGCTGGTTAGAAGATATGAAAGCTCGATCGAGGCTTTCAAGCACACTCTATCTACCATGATCTATTCCGCGGAGCAGATTAAGAAGTGGCATGAAAACGGAAAGGTCCCCATCTATAAAAAGGGGAAGCTCCCTGACTATGATTCCCTTTTTGAATCAACCGGCGAAGACCTGGACGAGGAATTGGAAGATATAAACTACGAAGAAAACCTGAAAAAATTTACTGAAAAAGGGCTCAAGATCATCGACAGTAAGGAATTTAAGAAGTCCTTTATAGAAGACGTTGAAAAAGATATTAAATTGCTGAAAAGCATCCGCAAGCAATGGATTGAAGAAGCGGCGGAATTCGACCCAAAAATTGAGGAGTTTATTAAGGTCCTCAAGGAAAAGTTAAAGGAAACTCCCAAGCGCAAGATCATTGTATTTTCTGAATTTGCGGATACGGTCAATTACTTATACGGCCAGATTAAGGATAAAGTTAAAACAGTTAAATATACTTCCGCTGACGCTAGCTCAAGCTTAAAAAGGGCGATCAGGGCTAATTTTGACGCCAGCGAAGAAAAGCCGGCCAATGACTATGATGTGCTTATTGGCACTGACGCAATTTCGGAAGGGGTTAATCTTAACCGTGCCGGGATAGTATTTAATTATGACATACCCTACAATCCGACCAGGGTTATTCAGCGTATCGGTCGTATCAATAGGGTCAGCAAAAAGGTGTTCGATGATCTCTATACTTACAACTTCTTTCCTACGGCCCCAGGAGAAGTGGAGATCGGGACTAAGCGGATATCCACGCTTAAGATAGCAATTATTCAGACTTTAATGGGAGCGGACGCCCAAGTCCTAACCAATGAAGAAGAGATCGAGCCGTTCCTTGCTAAGCAGTTTAAAGAAGCGACTGAAGAGAATGAGCGGTCCTGGGACACTAAATACCTCGATGAATTGAAACACCTGCAAGCGCATCAGCCGGCAATAGTCAGGGAATCCAAGGCCATTCCCAAGCGCGTCAGAATTCAGCGGACGGTTAAAAAAGACAAAAGCGGCGTTATCGTTTTTGGTAAGAAGGGGGCTAATTATGTGTTTAAATATGGAGATAACACAAATGAAGAGAGCGTCTTGGCTTTGGGCGCCATAGATGGGCTAAAGTTGTTTGAGGCAGATGTTACTGAAAAGGCCAAAGATACAAGTAGGGGTTTTGAAGCAATTTATCAGAATGTCAAACGGCTTTTGTTCAGAAAGAAAACACAAATTCCTTCCGATACAGCCAGGCGTCTTACTCTGGAAAAGATTACCTGGTTACGGGACAATGTTCCTGATAAAAAAGATTATTTTATCGATCTGTTAAGGGTGGTTGAAGAATTGGACTCCCTCCCGGATCACTATGAAAAAGTGGTCAGGTCGATTGATGAACGGGCCCTTCAAAAAGACATTGCGCGCCTCATTAAGTTAGTTCCTCATTCATACTTAACAGATGTTATTAATAAGGCTCAGGCGATTGATGAAGGGGAAGAGAGCTTGATACTGGCTGAAGAGTTGCTTTAACAGGGGGGATATAATTGGAGCTCGATAAGCCCTATGAACGCAGTGAGTTTATCAGATTTATGTCTGGCTTTTTGCCTGACGATTATGACCCTTCTCCAGCGGGGGAAATAATCCCTGTTTCAGGTGGCTTGATTAAAAAAGTCGTATATTTGGGTGGCGTTAGTTCGCTAGATAATTTAAAAGTATTTGAGATCGAGCATCAATCAGAGTATGATCCCCGGGTTACTATAACCAAAGAAATATGCCGTCTTATGGCTAGCCGCGGATACAGAAAAGCCATCGCTGCCTTTACTTCCAGAAAATCTGAGAATTATCGACTTTCTCTTGTTACTATTGATATAAATCTTAAGGGGAGAAAGACAATAAAAGAATATTCTAATCCCAGACGCTACTCGTTTTATTTAGGCCCTGATGCGAAAATCCATACCCCATATGATTATCTGATTAAGAAAAAACGCGTTAAGTCATTGGATGATCTAATCGATCGCTTTGATGTCGAGTTAGTCACAAAGGAGTTTTTCCAAAAGTACAAAGAACTTTATGAGAAGGCCAGAAAACACCTTGGAAGTGATCGCGGTTTTGGTATTTTTGCCAGTAGAAATAACATTGACATTGATACCTTTGCCAAAAAACTTCTTGGTCAGATAGTATTTTTATATTTTATACAGCGTAAGGGGTGGCTGGGGGCGGCGAAGGGAGCCCCCATAAGCAGTGGCAATAAAAACTATATCAGATCGTTATTCAATAAGGCAAGAAAAGAAAGTAAGCATTTCTTCAATGATTATCTGGAGTCTCTTTTTTATGACGCTTTGAACAAGAAGCCGGAAAAACCGGGCAGCTTTTACCGAGACTACTTCGAATGCCAAATCCCTTTTTTAAATGGCGGGCTTTTCGAGCCGATTGAAAACTATAATTGGAAAGAAGCGGTCCTAAATATCCCTGATTCGTTATTTTCTAATAGCTCCGGATCAGGAATATTAGATGTTTTTGACCTTTTCAATTTTACTGTTTATGAGGATGACCCAATTGATAAAGAAGTATCTATTGATCCGGAAATGCTGGGGAAGGTTTTTGAAAATCTTTTGCCAGAAAACCTAAGGAAAGGGAAAGGGACTTATTATACTCCGCGCGAAATAGTCCATTATATGTGCCAGGAGAGCTTGATTAATTATCTTGCGGAGAAGAGCGAGATCAATGCCGAAGAGATAAGAGGATTTATAAAGAAATCAAAGATATCAAATGATGAAACAACCGAAACTCCTGCTCATATCGCAAAAAAAGCAAAGATGCTCGATGATTTTTTAGTGGAAATCAAAGTTGTTGATCCGGCCGTAGGGTCAGGAGCTTTTTTGGTTGGCATGCTTCATGAAATAGCCAATTTCAGAATTGGACTCAATTCTATTATTAAAAAACGGCGTTCAGAATATGAGCTTAAGAAACAATCTATTATCAATTCGTTGTATGGGGTAGATATTGATCCCGGCGCGGTTGAGATCGCCAAGCTTCGTCTTTGGCTCTCTTTAGTGGTTGATTATGCCTTGGACGATATTGATCCCTTGCCAAATCTTGACTTTAAGATTATGCAGGGCAATAGCTTAATTGAACTATTATCACCATCTCTTTTAGCAAAAACTACTGATAGTAGCCGAAATCACTTAATAGATGAGCTTAATAAGATTAAGGCCGATTACTCGCTTTTAACCGATCATTTAGAAAAGAAAGAAGCCCGCGAACAAATAAACAGGTTGGTTCGGGCGATTGCTAACTATGACATTGATAAAGAAAGAAAAAAGATATGGGATCAACTGATGTCAAAGAAAGCCCAGACAAAACTATTTATAGATACGGCAGAAACGATCCCTCTTTCTGAAACAGAGGACAAAGAGACAAAAAGGCTGTCTAAACAACTTCACGAATTGGATAAAGTTCAGCGTGTGTCGCCAACCGAACATTTTGAATGGCATATTAATTTTAATGAGGTGTTTGAAAAGGGCGGGTTTGATGTTGTAATAGCTAATCCGCCATATAATGAATTGAGAGATCTGGGGCTAAATGAACAAAATAATTATAAGAAATCTGCTTATATAAAATACGCACTCGGGGGCAGAATAAATATGTTCCAGTTCTTTTATCCATTGGCCGTGACAATTGCAATGAAGAATGGGATTGTTACGCTTATTACGCAAAACTCAATTCTTGCTGAAAATAGTGCGCTAAATAATAGACGTTTTATAATCGAGAACGCTCAGATAATCAAATTCGTGTCCTTTCCCGAAAGAGATGACCCAAATATGAGAGTATTCGAAAGCGCAAAAATGAGTGTGTGCATAGGTATTTTAAAAGTTAAAGAAAATATTCCTAGCTACATTCAACCAGCAATTGCACCACTTAGCACCTCTTGCGGCGTAGAATAATTTAAGCACTTTCTGGGCCGATTGTTAAGTAGCT
>Ga0154914_111_pt1 | contig 29462 bp, 31 predicted proteins | sample RifCSPhighO2_01_FD_105883 | JGI IMG/M metagenome (GOLD analysis project Ga0154914, IMG submission 105883) | candidate division WOR-1 bacterium RIFCSPHIGHO2_01_FULL_53_15 | reverse complement strand
GGGGCCAATTGCTAACTAGTCTCAGCATGAGATATTATGTTCTTACAACTGTCAAGTTTGCCAATGAATGCATTGAAAACGGCGTTTATGGGGCTACTAATTCTAATTGGCTGGCCAATATTGAGCTGGGCGATTTTGTTTTCATCTCACAATTTAATTATAAAACACAAAACATTTATGGCCCATTTAAAGTCACGATGCCTCTCTTCTACGATAAAAGAATAATATTCCCTAGCCAAAAGTATTATTATAGGATTAAAGCTAAATTTAATGGATTAAAATATATACACGAAACGGATCTTTACCTGAATGGGATAGATTCCAGAAAAAGGGATTTTGCTTTTAGGCTTATCTGTTTATTGCAACAAAACAAACACTTGCATTCAATATGTCTCAATGATCAAGAGGGTGAATTTATATCGGATACCATTAAAAACTATGGCGATAACCTTGAATCAGTTAATAACGAGGGCTATACGCCGGAATATGATAAATTAAAAGTTAATCGGGAATTTATTGCTGAAAGAAACAAATTATATAAAAGGCAATTTTTTTCATCCGAAAGCGACTTAGAAGCGTTTATCATCATTTGCCTTAAAAATCAAAAGGGTGATACATATAATAGCTTAAATAATATTTTAAATATCCATTCCAGAAATGAAATTAACTATTCGACCATTTATAATCAATTTATTTTTGGCAACGCCTATCCTTCTGATATTGTAATTTTCAATGAAGCTAATACAAATATACTCGAGCTTAAAAGAACCCGGCTAGAAAAAGATATGATTCCTACAATTGAGAAGGAAATTGTTAAATATTGCACATATTGCCTCTATTCTGATCGCCTTAAAACAAATCAAACGCAAATCAATTTTTTTCTGCTTGTCTTAAAAGATAAGAATAATATTCGTCTTAAAAAATATTTTGAGGATTATTTTCAAAAAAGCATCGCTAATGTTTCTAAGTTCAATAAATATAATTTTATGATTATTGAGTATTATATTGAAAATCAAAATCTATTGTTTTGCATGACTTAATTGCTGTATCCGGTTATTTTTTTGCCCAATGGGTATACATTTGTATAATGAAACATAGAACAATATTACATATTGACATGAACTCTTTCTTCGCTTCGGTCGAGCAGGCGGCCAACCCCTTCCTGCGCGGCAAGCCGATCGTGGTCGGCGGCGGGATCGAAAAACATTCTGTCGTGGCCGCCGCCAGCTACGAAGCCAAGGCCCGGGGGATCAAGAACGCCATGTCGACCTGGGAAGCCAAACGACTTTGCCCTGAGATCATCATCGTGATCGGCGACATGAACAAATACATCCACACCTCAAAAGAGATCACCAGGATGCTTGTCCGCTATACCGACCTGGTCGAGATCTTCTCGATCGACGAAGCTTTTCTCGATGTCACGGACACCAAAGATAGATTTGGCGGAGAGATCGCCATCGCCAAATCGATCAAACAATGGATCAGGGAAAGGTTCCATCTCACCTGCAACATCGGCATCGGCCCCAACAAGCTGATGGCCAAGCTGGCCGGGGAGTTAAAAAAGCCCGACAGCCTGATCGTCCTGCGACCCGAAGATATCCCCGGCAAGATCGATAAGGTCAAGGTTTCCGAGCTCTGCGGCGTGGGCCAAAAACTGGAAATTTATCTCGCGCAAATGGGCATCAGAACTATCGGCGAACTCAACCGCTGCCCGAGGGAAAAGCTGGTCAAGCGCTTCGGCGCCGTCTCCGGCGAGCATCTCTGGCATATGGGCCAGGGCCTGGATAATTCTCCCATCCTCCCCTATTATCATGAAAGAGAAGCCAAATCGATGAGCCACGCCTATACTTTGCCGAGGTTCACCACCGACATGGGCGAGGTCAAAAACTATCTCCTGCGCCTGGCCGAGCAGGTCGGCCGCCGCCTGCGGCGCGATCGCTGTAAGGGGAACGTCGTCCACGCTTCGCTCGGCTTCGGCGATTACCAGTTCTGGGGAAAACAAAAAAAGCTTGAAGATTATTTGGATGATGGGTACGAGATATTCAAGATAGCGGAGAGAATATTGGATTTAGAAAGTAGAACGTGGAGCGTAGAACACAGGATAAGATTTGTTGGGGTTTCGGTCTCCAACCTCATTCATAACCTCGATCAGGTGAGCTTACTGCCGCAAAAAGAAGCGAACAAGAAAGTACTTAAAGCTGTCGACGAAATCAACGACCGCTTCGGCGAATTTACCGTTGAGCGGGCAGCGATCATGGGAACCGTGCTGCGGAAAAAGACAGGGATGGTTTCTTCAAGAAGTTATCGCTACGAATAAAATTGGAGCCGAGCGGAGTTGAACCGCTGACCTCCTGAATGCAAATCAGGCGTTCTACCAGCTGAACTACGGCCCCGTTTCGATTTTTTAAAAAAGCTCCCCGGGTAGGATTCGAACCTACGACCAAGTGATTAACAGTCACCTGCGCTACCACTGCGCTACCGGGGAATGCCTCGAATATTCTACCAATTATGGGAATTATGCGCAATATCGACCGATCACGAATGGCCTCTGGCGGCGTAATTAAAAGCGAAGAAATATTTGCGCCAGCTCCCGTCGGTTGATCTGTAGACGTTGTCGAATGCAAAATAGTCCGCCAGGGCCTCTCTCAACCTCAGCAATTCTTTTAACCTGGCAAAGTTCTTATTGATCGAAACGGTCAGGTCCAATAGTTCCAGAGCCCTTTCAAACGCCAGCTGACCGTACTCGGCATTGCGTTTTCCGCGCCAGTTGATAGCCCTTTCAACTTCACTGCCGACGTTCGCCAGCTGTTCAGCCAGCGTCAGCTTATGCCATCGTCCGGCGGCAAGTTCTTTGTGTTGAATATTCATGAGCCGATGAATTTATCCACTATCGTCAAGATCTTGTTTTTGATCTCGATGTCATCCACGCCTCGCGTGCGATTCCCTTGAGCCGGCTTCAAATTGATCATCGAATCGAATTCAACCCTCTCGCCTTTTTCCAGCTCGGGATAAATATTGATACCCCAGAGGTCCCGCTGCCTTGAGCCGCCCTCGATCAAAAGAGCTTCTTCGTCAGCGTGGAGCTCGCCGCCTATTGCCATTATTCCTTTTTCAATATCCACCACCGCTTTAACAAAGTTGCCGAAACCAGCCTGCGCCATTTTGTGAAGCGACTCAAGCAAGATCGGCTTTTTCAATAATTTCATATTACTTATTATAACATGGGTCCACACTTGTCCGCTCCCGACCATTTAGGTATAATAAAATCATGATCAAAAAGCTCGGCTTATTAATTTTGCTCACTATTGTCTTTTCCCTCCAAAGCCACAGTGATGGGGTCAAAAGCGCCGGCAACGGGTTTTCGTTAGCGCTTGCTTCCGATCAAGCGATCTACCGGGCTGGGGAGCCGGTCAAACTGAAGCTCGTCGCGACGAATAATAACAAGGCGGCTGTCAACCTCCTTTTCGGCTCGGGCCAAAGTTTTGATCTTGTTGTCACCGATAAAAATAGCAAAACGATCTGGAAATGGTCGCACGACAAAGTTTTTACCATGGCGGTCCGTGAGGTAGAGGTCGCGCCGCGCAAAACCCTTGAGTTCAGCGCCGTCTGGCCGCAGACCGATAACGAAGGTCGCCCGGTCACAAAAGGCAAATATTTTATAGCGGGACAACTGACTTCAGCCGCTCCGGCGGTTTCGAAGAAAAGGTCGATCATCATCAAATGACACATCACCGCCATTTCAAGCCTCGAGGCGCGCAAAACGACACAAGTCCCGACGCTGGGAATGACGGGACAAGCTGGAACAAGGTCGCCGGCTGGTATGACAAATTGGTCGGCGAGCGCGGTTCCGACTATCACGAGAAAGTCCTCCTCCCCGGCGCTTTGAGAATGCTGGCCCCGCAGAAAGGCGAAAAGGTCCTTGACGTCGGCTGCGGCCAGGGGGGTTTCAGCCGCGAGCTGGCGCGCTCCGGCGCCGACGTGACCGGCCTTGACTCCTCGGAGAAATTAATTAAGACCGCCAAGAGCCGCTCGGCCAATATTAAGTATTTCACCGCCGACGCGTCAAACCTGCGCATCCTCCAGAGCGGAAGTTTTGACGCCGCAAGCTGTATCATGGCGATCCAGAACATGGAGCCGCTCGATAAGGTCATCGGGGAGATGGCGCGCATTCTTAAAAATGACGGCCGCCTTCTCCTCGTCATGAGCCACCCCTGCTTCCGCATAGCCCGGCAAAGCGGCTGGGGCATTGATGAAAAGCGCAAACTTCAGTACCGAAGGGTCGACAGCTACATGACCGCGCAGAAGATCCCGATCCAGATGCATCCGGGCTCGGCGCCGGGCCTGCACACCTGGACTTTCCATCGCCCGCTCACTGAATATTTTAAACAATTAAATGCGCGGGATTTAGTCGTCACCCGGTTTGAGGAGTGGGTCTCGCACCGGCAAAGCAAACCCGGCTCAAGCTCGCGCATGGAAAACCGTGCGCGCGGCGAGATCCCGATGTTCCTCTCGCTTCTCGCGCGGAAAATGGTAAAATAACCCAATCATGAAGATCGCCGAACTGATCGGGCTTGACCCAACCGAAGAAAAATATTTAAAAGATGTTTCGGATGAAGAATTTTTCGGTTATCCGGCCCGGCCGCTGATCGAAGCGGAAAATATCCTGCTCGCCAAAACGCCGTCAATCGCTTATTTTTCGATGGAATACGGCCTCGCGCCCAGCATTTATCACACTTTCAAGACGGTCAATCCCATTATGAAGTCGAACATCCTTGCCGAGCACGAGGTCTTCTCCAACATGAAGGACATGGACTATTACCACCTCCTGCCGGTGCAAAAGATACTTGACCTGCCGATCTACAGCGGCGGCCTGGGCGTGCTGGCGGGCGACTCGCTCAAATCGGCCGCCGATGTCGGGCTCTCTCTGGTCGGCATTGGCATTCTCTGGAACAAGGGCTATTTCCGGCAAAAGTTTTGGTTCCGGGCGGGCGGCCAGGTGCCCGAAGCGATGTCGTGGGACCCACGCTCCTATCCCGGTCTCATTCCGCTGAAGCCGCGGCTCGACATCCAGTTGAGCGGCCAGAAACTGCATCTCAAATTGTGGAAATATTACGTCTATTCTTACGACAAAAAACATGTCGTCCCGCTCGTCCTGCTTGATTCGAACGTTCCCGAAAACCCGGAATATTTTCAGGAGCTGACCGACCAGCTCTACCGCTCGACGAACGGCTGGCTCAAGCTCTGCCAGCGAGCGATCCTGGGGATGGGCGGGGTCAAGGCGATCGAGGCGCTCGGTTATTCGGTCGATAAATATCACCTGAACGAAGGGCACGCCGCCCTCGCCTTCGTCGAAAAAGCCAAAACGCGGGAGCCGGAAAAACTTGGAAAACTCTTCGCTTATACCTGCCATACGCCGGTCGAGGCCGGCCATGACCGCTTCGACCTGCAGGAGCTCTCTGCCGCTCTGGGCGCCGAAGCGGCCGAGATCGTCAAAAGATTCGGCCGCGACGAGCGCAATCCTTCGCAGGCCAACCTGACCCAGCTTGCCATGAGCGTCAGTGAGCGCGTCAACGCCGTGGCGCAAAAGCACGGTGAAATTACGCGCCTGCAGTTTCCGCGCTTCAGGGACAAGATCGAGAGCATAACGAACGGCATCCACACCCATACCTGGCTCTCCGCGCCGATCAAAGACCTGCTTAATAAGCACAAAGAAAAGATCGGGGACTGGGAGAACGACCCGACGCTGTTAAGGAACGCCGGTAATCTAATGAATGACGCCGCTTTCCGCCGCGATCTCTGGAGCGCGCATATTGAGAACAAAAAAGCGCTGGCCCGCTTCCTCGAGTTCTGGTATTTCGACGAAAAAACCTTCACCGTCTGCTGGGCGCGCCGGATCGCTCCCTACAAACGGCCCACCCTGCTCCTCGAGGATCCCAACCGCCTGATCGAGATCGCCCGCCGGGTCGGACCCCTGCAGATCGTCATCGCCGGCAAGGCCCATCCCGCCGACGTCCCCGCCTCGATCCATCTTGACGCCATGCTTGAGAAAATCAATATGCTGAACGGCGAGAGAAAACTGATCCGGATCGCCTTCCTGGAAAATTACGACACCTATTTCGCCAAAAAGCTGACGAGCGGCTCCGACGTCTGGCTCAACAATCCCCTGCCGCCATTCGAAGCGTCGGGCACCAGCGGCATGAAAGCGATCTTGAACGGCGTCGTCCAGTTGAGCACCCTCGACGGCTGGGTCGTCGAGGCGGCCGACAAGAACATCGGCCGGATCTTCGGCTATGCGCCCCCGCCCGGCGAGATCGGCAGTGAATCCGACCTCAAGCTGGATCAGGACTCGAAAGAGCTTTATAAAAGTCTTGAGGAGATGGCCGCGCTCTATTACGCGACCGCTTACGGGAAAACGGCGATCGAGGACTCGCCCTGGCTGGAGATGATGATCAATTGCCTGAGCGAGAGCGGTTTCTTCAACACCCAGCGCATGATCCTCGAATATAAGGACCGGATCTGGCAGGCCTGATTTAGTGGGGATCTATTTTATCCAGAACATTCCGGTTCGGCGCCTGTAATCGATGAACTGCGCGCCGAAGGCCTTGGCCAGAAGTTTTTCCTCAAGGTAGGCCTCGAGCCAGATCATGGCCAGGATGAACATGCCAAAATAAAACGTGTAGACCGCCGCCCAAACCCACCACCAGCCGATAAAGACAAAAATCAGGCCGAGATAGATCGGATGCCGGACCAGATCATAGGGGCCGCTCGTCGCCAGCGCTTTCGGCTTTTCGCTCAAATAATCGAACGGGTTGCCGAGAACGCGCGCTGCCCAGGCGATTAAGGCAGCGCCCAGCAAAATGACGGCGGCGCCGGCGATTCGCCACCAGAAATAATCAAGCTCAAATCTCGGCTGTTCAAAAATGACCGGCAAAAGCGGCAGGAGGACGAAAATGCCGCCCCCGGCATAACGGTACCAGCCCAGGCTTTTTTGCGAATACGCCAGCCGAATCAAGATGAGGTTGATCGCGAAGATCAGGACCACGATGATTTGAATTATCACAGCTCTCCTCCTGCCGAATTTTCGATCAGTTAATATGATACTCCTATCCGGACCGAGTTGCAAACGCGGCTGATAACCGTCAAACTGGCGAAATTTCGCCGTTTTTACCCCCTGCGAGCGTGGCAATAAGATTGCTTGTCCTCCGCCAAAAGGAGGTGATTATAATGAGAGGTTTGAATAGATCGATTCTTGCCGGCAGGCTGACGGCCGACCCCGAAGTTCGCTACATGAACAATGAAACCGCGGTCACGCGCTTCTGTCTGGCCATCAATCGCGGCAGCAAGAGCAAAGGGACCGAAACAGTGGATTTCATCAATTGCGTCGCTTTCAGCGGATTGGCCAAGATCTGCGGCGAGTATTTGAAGAAAGGAAAGCTGGTGGCGGTGGAAGGCAGACTGCAGATCCGCTCTTACGAGAATAAGAAAGGGGAGAAACGGACGGCGACCGAGGTCGTGATCGACGAAATGCAGATGCTTGACTCCAAGTTTTACAGCGCGGCTACGGCGGCCAAAGCCAAAGAGCCGGAACTGGTTCAGGTCTAACGCTTTAGCCCCGGATGGCGTCCGGCTGTCCGGGGCTTTTTGGAGATTGGGGGATTGGGATATTGGGATTTGGAGATTGGGGAATTTGGATATTGGGATTCGGAGATTGGGGAATTTGGAGATTGGGGCTTGGAGATTGGGGAATTTGGATATTGGGAGGAACAAATGCCGACGTTTAGGGATTTGAGGATATGGCAGGATTCGATAAGATTGATGATGGAAATTCATAAGCTTTGCAGTCAGTTGCCAAGGGAAGAGAGGTTTCAATTGATCGATCAAGCCACCCGCTCCTCTTCATCTGTTCCGGACAATATCGCGGAGGGATACGCTTCTTACCATTACAAAGATAAAATCAATCGATTTTACGACAGCAGAAAAGAAGCCGCCGAAACTCAAAACCATGTCATCAAAATGGCAACAAAGAGATACATAAAACGAGAGACCGCTGAAAATTTGTTCAACGAATATTTAATCTTAATTAAAGGGATTAATGGCTATGTTAATTACCTGAAACGGAAAAGAGGGGATTTGAGATAGATTCGGGGATCGGGAGATTGGGAAACTGGGATTTGGAGATCGGGAAATTGGGATATTGGGATATGGAAATCAGGAGATTTGGGGATTAGGGATATAAAAACCGGTCGGACAGAATTTGCCAAATATTTTTCAAATATCTCAATCACCTAATTCCCCAACCCAAATATCCAAACCCCAATAATCACTTGAAAGATTACGCATAATAGAGTAAAATAATTACCGTTGAGATAGAAAATATGGGGGTGTTTTAAATGGGTGGAGTTGAAGGAATTGGGAGACCTCAATCAGCTGGATCAACACAAAAGCTATCAGTTTATGAAACGTTTAAACAATCAATTAACTTATTAAAAGGCGATGGATCAACCGGTGATTTGGCATTGGGCAATCAAATCCTCGCACAAATGCAAAACGCCGGATTATCTGTTAATGAAACTGAAAAGTTACTGAACTTATTCGCGGACAAGTTAACATCAGGCATCAGATAATATCTCGTAGAGGACGTTCCAGCGGCGCGGTTATCTAAAGTCAAACTGGGATTGTCCTGTAAATTCTATGATTCTTAATTGAATTATAATAATCCTTCGCCTAATCATTTTCTTTTCGTCCTAACTCCATATCACTAATTTCCAAATTCCAATCTCCAAATTCCCCAATCCCCAAACCCTAATTCCCTAATATCCCAATCCCCAAACCCCACTCCCCCAATTCCCCGATCCCCAAATATGATATAATTTCTTCCATGTTCAAAAAGCTAACCGTCTTGATGTTATTCGCGCTCTTTTGTTGCGGCTCGGCTTTCGCCGCCAGGACCATCAACCTGCCTGAACCGAAGATACTCGGCAAAATGTCGGTCGAGGAGTCGATCTTCCGGCGGCGGTCGGAGAGGACATTCTTGTCCAATGAACTGAACATGGAGCAAATATCTCAACTGTTGTGGGCGGCCCAGGGGATCACTGACAAAACCTGGGGTTTCCGCGCCGCGCCATCATCGGGCGCCCTCTATCCCCTCACCCTCTATATCATGAAAAGCGACGGCATCTTTAAATATATCCCTGACGGCCATAAGCTCTCTCAGGTTTCGGACCGGGACGCAAGGCCTTCGATCGTACGGGCCTCGCTCGGGCAGTCGTTTATCGGCGAGGCGCCGCTCGTCATTGTGATTGCCGGCAATTACCGGATCGTCGAAGCCAAATACGGCCAGCGCTCCTACCGGTATCTCAATATGGAGATCGGCCACGCCGCGGAAAACATCTGCCTGCAGGCCGTGGCCCTGGGGCTGGCCTCTGTCCCCGTCGGCGCTTTCTGGGACGATGTCGTGGCCAAAGCGCTGGACCTGCCCGAGACGCAGGACCCTTTTTATCTTATCCCCGTCGGCTATCTTAGATCCGGTTCATAAAAGACGATGAAAAAGAGCCGGCTCGACTTCATTCGTCTGCTCGCGATCATGACCGTTGCGGCCGGCCTTCTTTTCTTTTACGCCAATCTTTTCGTCCCCGGCTCGATCCCAAAATTTCTGCGGATCGGCGTCAGCCGCCGCCCAGTCAACATCTTATTATTGGGCACGGACCTCCAATTCAGCGCGAAGACCGGCAAACCGCTGGCCTCGGAGAGCCGCACCGACAGCATCATCCTGATGCGCGTCGACTCGATCCGCCAGCGGATCGTTCTTCTCTCCATTCCGCGCGACAGTTTCGTCGACATCCCCGGCTATGGCTACAATAAGATAAACGCGGCTAACGTCTTCGGCGGGGTCAAACTGACAAAAAAAACCCTTGAGCGCCTGACGGGCAAACACATCGATTATTACATCAAGGTCAATCCTTCGGCCGTCGTCAAGCTGGTCAACCTGATCGGCGGGGTGACGATCTATATCGACAAAGACATGACATACGTCGACCGGGCGCAGAATTTATATATCAATCTGAAGCAGGGCCGGCGCCGGCTCTCCGGCGACGAGGCGCAGGACTACATGCGCTTCCGACATGACGCGACTGGCGATATCGGCCGGATCGAGCGCCAGCAAAAATTTCTCCAGACGCTCTTCATGGATTTTGCCAAACCGACCAACCTCCTCAAAGCGCCGCTGGCGATCGAGATCGCCCTCTCGCATATCGAGACCGACCTCTCGCTCTCCAAACTGATCCGGCTGGTCAATTTCGCGCGGATGGTCTCAAGGTCGAATATCCTGACCATGACCGCGACCGGCGAGGTGAGCGAGACAAGCTACGCCGGCTCGATCATTGTGCCGAACAAGCGTCAAATAGAGGGTCTAGTCAGAGATTATTTTTGATCTATGGCCGCGATGTAAGGCAGGTTGCGGTATTTTTCGCCGAAGTCAAGCCCGTAACCGACGATAAATTTGTCGGGCAGCTTAAAGCCGCTGTAATCGACCGCTACTTTGACCTTTCGGCGCGAAGGTTTGTCAAGCAAAGCGCAGATCCTGACCGAAGCCGGTTTCTTGTTGGCAAGAAAGCGCAGTAAATAGTCGAGCGTGTAGCCGTAGTCGATGACATCCTCAACGATCAGGACGTGCTTGTCAACGATCGGCAGGTCAATGTCCTTCCTGATCTTGATGACCCCCGACGAAACTGTCCCCGCGCCGTAGCTTGAGAGCTGGATAAAATCAAGAGAAACCGGGATCGTGAGCTCGCGCATGAGATCCGAGAGAAAAACAAAGGCGCCCTTCAAGACGCCGATCAGGACAAGGTCTTTGCCTTTATAATCTTTGGAGATCCGCCGGGCGAGCAGCGCGATCATTTTCTTGAGCCGCGAGCCGGGGATCAGGACCTTGAGTTTTTCCATTACTCGAAGAGATCGACAATTTTTTGCTTGACCGGATCGAACAGCCCTTTTTCGGTCAAGCGCAGCTGCGGGATCGGCGCCGCCGTCAGAAATGCCAGGACGGCAAACGGCGCGGCCAGCCGGCAACCCAGCCCGGCGGCCGATTCGGCCAAGACCCTCGTTTTTTCCGCGGCCAGCTCGGCGGCGTTTTCTGATCTTTTAACCTCAAGCGGCAGTTTGAGCTCGGCCATGATCATGCCGCCGGCCACGACCACGATCCCGCCGCCCAGCTGGGCCACGCGGCGGACGGCCGAAGCAAGATCCTCGTCGCTCTTGCCGACTCCGATGATCAGGCCCGGCTCGATCGAGAGCGATTGCGCGACCGCCCCTTTGGTGAGGCCGACGCCCTTAACGAAGCCGAGGCCGATATCGCCGGACCCTTTCTCGCTCTCGACCGCGACCAACTTTAAAACATCCCGCTCGACATCCGAGCCGGTATATTTTATCACCGCGTCGCGGGTCAAAAGGCCGTCTGGCGCGAGCTCGATCACTCTCACGTATTTCTTTGTCCGCTTGAGCCGCAGGTCCTCGACTTCAAAGTGCTTGATCTTCATAATTTGTTGAAAGTATATACCAATGCTATAATATTTTCAATGAAGAACAGGCACTGGCCCGCGGCTCTCGCTTCATTTTTGATCGTCGGTCTCGGCCAGATCATCAAAGGGGAAGGCGACAAAGGGCTTAAACTGATGCTGACTTTTTATTTCGCCCTGCCGGCCGTTGTCTATATCGCCCTGCTCTTGAACGGTTTCTTTTTTCTTATTGTCCTCGGACTCTTGATGATCGCGGGGATCGTCCTCTGGGGCTACAACATCTGGGACGCATTAAATCATGAACCATAGATCTTTTAAGCTCGTTACGCTCTTCAATATCCCGGTCGAGATCAATTATTCATGGTTTATTATCCTCGGCCTGGTCATCTTTTCCCTGGCCCGCGGCTATTTCCCCGCGACCGACCCGGAACTGCCGGAAGCGGCGCACTGGCTGATGGCGGCCCTGGCCGCGATCCTGCTCTTCGCCTCTCTCCTGGCGCACGAGTTCTCGCATTCGCTGGTCGCCATGCGCAACAACCTGCCGATCCACGGCATCACGCTCTTTGTCTTCGGCGGCGTGGCCCACCTGTCAAAAGAGCCGGCCTCCCCCGCCGTTGAGTTTAAAATGGCGGCGGCCGGCCCGGCCATGAGCTTTTTTCTGGCGGCCATCTTTTTCGGCCTGACCCAAACTTTGTACGGCTTTGGCCTGCCGGGCTACATCCTTTCGATCTTCAATTATCTTTTCATCCTGAACCTGGCGGTCGGCGTCTTCAACCTGATCCCCGGCTTTCCGCTCGACGGCGGCCGGCTCCTGCGCGCGGCGCTCTGGCATTTTTTCAGGGATATCAAGCGGGCGACGCGCCTCGCCAGTTTATTCGGCAAGACCTTCGCCTTCATCCTGATCGCCTACGGCCTGCTCAATCTTTTTGCCGGCTCGCTCATCACCGGCCTCTGGTTCATTTTTATCGGGCTGTTCCTGCAGGAGGCGGCCGATACGAGCTATCAGCAAATAGTCATGAAAAAAGCGCTGACCGGCGTCCGCGTCGAGAGCGTGATGACGCGCTCGGTCGTCACTGTGCCCTCGGAGATCACGATCGATAAGCTGGTCGACGAATATTTCTTCCGCTTCCGCTATACGTCATTTCCCGTCGTCAAAGATGACGCCCTGCTGGGGCTCATTACCCTGCACGCGGTGAAAGAGATCGAAAAAGAGCGCTGGCCGCGGGTGGCCGCCGCCGAGATCATGGTCCCGCTCAGCGAAAAGATCGTCGTCAGCAAAGACCTTGATGTCATCGACGCGCTGGCCAAGATGGCGAGCATCGGTTCGGGCCGCCTGCTGGTGGCCGAAGACCACAAATTGATCGGCATCCTGACCCAGCGCGACGTCATCAGATTATTTGAGCTGAAAGCCCGCATCGAGGAATGACCGACATGGAGAACTCCGAATTCGCCAAAATATTCTGGAACATCGCCGAACTGTTAGAGCTGAAGAGCGGCAACCCCTTCAAGATCCGCGCTTATCAAAAAGCCGCCCAGAACATCGAGAATCTCTCCGACAGCCTGGCCGGCCTTTACAAAAAAGGCGGCCGGAAGGCGCTCAAAGAACTGCCGGGCATCGGACAAGCCATCGCCGACCATATCGAGGAACTGATTAAAACCGGCAAGATCAAGAAATACGAAAGCCTGGTCAGGCAATTCCCCAAAGGTTTTATCGAGATGATGCAGGTTCCCGGCATCGGCCCCAAGACCGCCTTCCTGCTCAAGAAAAAACTCAAGATCGACAGCCTCGCGAAACTGCGCCGGGCCTCCGCCAAAGGCCTCTTAAAGGGCCTGCCCGGCTTTAAAGAGAAAAAGATCGAAAACGTTAAGAAGGGTCTGGCGCTCAAAGCGCGGGTTAAGGGGAGATTCCTCCTCTCCGAGGCCGACCAGTACGCGACGGCGATCGTTTTTGAATTGAATAAGCTGAAAGAGATCGACCAGATATTGCCGGCCGGCTCATACCGCCGCGGCCAGGAGACGGTCGGCGACATCGATATCCTGGTCACTTCAAAAAAACCGGAAGCGGTCATGGACGCCTTTACCAAACTGCCGCAGGTGGAGCGGACGACGGCCAAGGGGCCGACCCGCTCGTCGGTCATTTTAAGGAATGGCATGCAGGCTGACATCCGGGTCCTGCCGCCGGAGAACTTCGGCGCGGCGGCTCACTACTTTACCGGCAGCAAACAACACAATATTTTAATCCGCGAGATGGCGGTCAAAAGAGGGTTGAAGATCTCCGAATACGGCGTCATGCGCGGCAACAAACGGCTCGCCGGCAAAACGGAAGCAGAGATATTTCAAGCCGTCGGCCTCCCTTTTATCCCGCCCGAACTGCGGCAGGGGACGAACGAAATTGAACTGGCTAAAGAAGGCAAACTGCCGCGGCTCATCGAGCTCGCCGACATCCGCGGCGACCTCCACGCGCACAGCAACCGCTCCGACGGCGGCAACTCGATCGAAGAGATGGCGGCGGCGGCCGAAGAACTCGGCTATGAATATCTCGCCATGACCGATCATTCCGTCTCAACGCGGGTGGCCGGCGGCCAGACCGAGAAAAAACTGCTCAAGGAACTCGCCGATATCGACAGTATAAACTCAAGGCTCAAAGGGATCCGCATCTTAAAAGGGGCCGAGGTCGATATCCTCCCCGACGGCTCGCTCGACTTTCCCGACGAAATATTGAAACAGCTCGACGTCGTCACCGCGTCGGTCCATTCTAATTTTAAAATGCCGCGCGAAAAGATGACGCGCCGGATCATCAAAGCCCTGCAAAATAGATACGTCAACGTCCTCTCCCATCCGACCGGGCGGCTGATCAGCAAGCGCGAACCCTACGACGTCGACATCGAGAGAGTGATAAAAGCGGCCAGAGAGACCGGGACCTATCTGGAAGTGAATTCCTATCCCGACCGGCTGGACCTCTCCGACATCCACTGCCGGCGCGCCAAGGCAGAAGGCGTTCTCCTCTCGATCAACACCGATGCCCACGCCGCGCTCCAGCTCCGGCTGATGAAATACGGCATCATGACCGCCCGCCGCGGCTGGGTCGAAAAGAACGACGTCATCAACACCCGGCCGCTTGCCAAACTCCTGAAACTGCTGTACGCTAAACGATAATGGTCGTCCAAATTTTCACCGACGGCGCCGCGCGCGGCAATCCCGGTCCGGCCGGCATTGGCGTGGTCATAAAAAAGGGGGCGGAAACTCTTTTGGAAATCTCCGGTTATGTCGGAAAGACAACCAATAATGTGGCTGAATATGTGGCGCTGATACGCGGATTAGAGGAAGCATTGCTTTTGGGCGCAATCGAAGCCGAAGCCCATTCCGATTCCGAATTACTGGTCAAACAAGTTAATGGCGAATACAAAGTTAAAAATGAGGGGCTGGTTCCGCTTGCCTATCAGGTGCGGGCTCTGACAAGCAAATTCAAGAAGTTTTCCATCAGCCACAGAGTCCGCGAGGAAAACAAGCACGCCGACGAACTGGCCAATCGAGGCATCGACGAGCACGGTTTGAAAAATTCCCCGCTTTTTGGCAAAATATAGGTGGAGAGTAAGGGCGCGGGCTGAAATCGCATGTCAAAATTTATATTCGCCGTCTAGTGCTTCCAGAGGAAACCCCAGCCGGGCGGTAACGGGCTTTTGTTGATTAAAACTCTCTTCTAGCCAATCTTTTAATTCAAAGTCTGCCGTTAGAAAATAAAGAGAACTCATGAGGGCTTTTGTCTGGTCCATTTGCCAATCACGCTTAGTTTCAATTGGAATCTTTTTAAAAATAATCGCCAGCGCATTATAGATTCGAGCCGGCGTGCAAAAGTATTCATGATGGAATGTGAAAGGCAGATAAACTTGTTGCTCGATTAATCTCCTCTGGAACTCCTTAAAGGTCTCATACGTAACACGGTCCTTTCCGATTTTTCCAGAAGTACGGGCGTCTTCCAGCGCGACAGCAAAAATCTTTTTGAGCTCTTCCAAACTCATCTGAATCTTATCTGATTCAATGTTCGGATCGTAGGCGGCAATGCGGGAAATAACCGCTGAGACTACCGGAAAGAGGCAACTCAGTGAGCCCGAGACGACGTCATCGCCAGATCTGCCGGCAAAGTCATAGATCTCTGAAAATTCAAAAGCCCTTAATCTCCCGGTACGACGTATCGCTGGGTCAATGGCATTAAAATGGTTGGTAGTTAATATAAGGATTGTGTTCTCAAGCGGAGTAGAGGCGCCGGCGACGATGGTTCCCAGCAGTGCCGTTAATTGACCCCTTGTCGGATCGCCGGGAGTCATTTCCCGATTGGTCACTTTGAATGAACTCCGGGATGTGTCCTGAGTGTGTTGTTCAACGCTTGCGGTCCTATATTTGTGCCCCGTCCGCACTTCGGGATCTTCCCATAAGATGATAGACCGGCGGCCGGTGATTTTCGCGGCTCTTTCGGCCTCAATAAATAGCAGCTTGAGCGCCAAGACGGGATTAGCGCCGAAGAACTCTTCCGATAGAACAAAGAGATTGACGGGATGGCCGCTGTCGGCGAGCCGGCTTGCCAGGTTGTAGACAAATTCTGTTTTGCCGGTGCCGTAGATGCCGTGAAGCAATAAACCCTTGTAACCCCACTGATGAACCGGGCGTCCGCTTGACAGAAGGACCGTAATGTCGTTGTGGAGGCGACTAAGCTGATCATGATAGAGGGCGTAGTGGCCCTCCGGCATGACGCGCTGACTGCGCAGCTTGTTGATTGATAGCCCTTTTAATGAGGTTGGCGCCACCATCCTCACTAAACGGTTGACCGTAAGGCCTAAGGCAGCTTGATTTACAGTAGAAACCAAAGAATTTACCTCCTAATTTGCCAACCTTCAACTTGCCTCAGGTATATATCGACGCCCTCTCCAGAAATTTCAGGTTATTTTAGAATCGTATTTTAGAATCGATCTTGGGTTTATAGTTGGATTTTGTACAGAAAAACTGATAAAATGCTTACCGGGCAGGCCGGGCGGTTACCCCTCGACTCCGCCGCAAGCGGCGTCGCTCGGGGAGGAAAGTCCGGACTCCAGAGAGCAGCGCGCCTCGTAACGCGAGGTCGGAAGACCTGCCTGCCGGCAGGCAGGAAAGCCGAAGGAAAGTGCAACAGAAAATACACGGCCGAACTAAGCCCTAAAGGTTTGGTGGCAATGGTGAAAACGGGAGGTAAGAGCTCCCGACGTAACAGACCGGCAACGGTCACGTTGTAAACCCCGCGCGGAGCAAGACCAAATAGAGTGAGAGGCGGCTCGCCTCGTTATGAGCTCGAGTAGGTCGCATTGAGGCCGCTGGCAACAGCGGCCCCAGATAGATTACCGTACAAAGACAGAATCCGGCTTATAGGCCTGCCCCATATAAATAAAAAAGGCCCCGGGCTTGTCCGCCGAAGGCGGATTTTACCCCAGGGCCTTAAATTTTCAACTGTTCTTTTTATTAGAACCGGCTGAATTCGCGTCTTGGGCCGCGGTCGCGGCCTTCCGACTTGGGCTTGGCTTCATTGACTGTCAGCTCGCGGTCGCCCCACTTTTGCCCGCTCATCGCGGCAATCGCTTTTTCGGCGTCAGCGTCTTCCATGTCAACAAATCCGAAGCCGCGGGACTTGCCCGTGAACTTGTCGGTCACGATCCGGGCTGACAACACGTTGCCGAATTCGCCAAATTTGGCGGAAAGATCGGCATCGGTGGTTGACCACGGCAGGTTACCTACGAAAATGCTCTTCATGTTTGGTCTCCTTTATTAGATTTTTCTGCGGGTTCAATGATGTTGTGGGGAACCGACTCGCGGAACACACACTAAGAAAAAAGGTGCAGAAACTTTTTCTCAAGAACAAACATCAACCTCGACTCTTGTATCTTACACTATTATCGTTGCCTTTGTCAAGCGATTTCACTTTATTTATCCCCACACCAAATACCCGAAGTTAAGCCAGTGTGTTTTGGTGTGGGGATTTATTCGTTCAGCCAGGCTGGCGGCGCTTCGGTCTCACTCCCCTCATTTTCTGCCTGGGCCGGCTTAGCGGCCGAAGCGGTTTTCTTTTTCGCGTAAACCGGCCGCGTCCTGATGACCGCCTGCCGGGGCGCTGTCGCATTTCTCACTTCAAGCTTCGACCGCAAAACGCCGAGCTCCAATACCTGCTTGTCTTTGAGGGCTTTGATCTCCTCGGACTGCTTGTCCTTCAAGGCGGCAAGCTCCGCCTCAAATTTCGCTTTTGTCTCGTCCTCGGCAACTTTAGCTTCAGGGACCGCTTTAAGGATCGGCACCCACTTATTATCGGTAAAGAGCCAGGAATCACCAGTTGTCTTGTCTAACATAATAATCCGGCGGCCACCCAGCCCCCAAAAACCTTTATCCTCGGAAAAGATCTGATATTTCGGGCTATCGGCCAGCGAAACAGAGGCAAGCAGCAGAAGAAGCAAAGCGGCGAAAACCATTCTTTTCATCGTCATCCCTCCCAAAGTGAATTGCGAGGTCAATCCTGGTTAATCTCTGTTCTATTTTAGCACATTTTATAGGCCTTGAGAAGACGCCAGCCCATGATAGTCCTGCAGGGCCTTGACCTCAAAACCTTTTTTCTTGGCCGCCTCGATGGCGTTGACCGCCGACTGCAGGCCGGAGATCGTGGTGATGAGCGGAATGCCGTGCATGACGGCGGCGGTGCGAATCTTCGCCTCGTCGGAGCGGGTCTTCTTGCCGCCCGGCGTATTGATGAGAAGAGAAACGACCCCTTTGTCGACCAGGTCAAGGATGTCTTTTTTCTTGTCGCTCAACTTGGAGACGACCTGGCAGTCGACCCCGTTCTTTTTGAGCACCCCGCCCGTCCCCTCGGTCGCCACGATCGAAAAGCCGAGATCGACCAGGTGTTTGACGATATAGACGATATTTCTCTTGTCGCGGTTGTTGACCGAGACGAAAACCTTCCCCTTCAATGGGAGATTCTGCCCGGCGGCAATCTGCGACTTCATGAACGCCATGCCGAAGTCGTCGTCTATCCCCATCACTTCGCCGGTCGATCTCATCTCGGGGCCAAGGACCGCGTCGGCGCCCGGGAAGCGGTTGAACGGAAAGACCGCTTCTTTGACGGAGATGTGGCTAACCTCAACCTCTTTGGTGATTCCCTGCGACTTCAAGCTTTTGCCGATCATCGTCTTGGTCGCGATCTTGGCCCAGGGTACGCCCGTGGCTTTTGAAACGAACGGAACGGTGCGCGAGGCGCGCGGATTGACCTCGAGAACAAAAACGCGGTCGTTCTTGACGGCGAATTGGACGTTCATCAGCCCTTTGACCTTCAGTTCTTTGGCCATTGAATAAGTGTTTTGTTTGATCGTTTCGATGATCTCGGGGCTTAAGGAGAACGGCGGCAGGACGCAAGCCGAATCGCCAGAGTGGATCCCGGCTTCCTCGATATGTTCCATGATGCCGCAAACAACGGTCTCTTTGCCGTCGGAGACGGCATCGACGTCGACCTCGATCGCGTCTTCGAGGAATTTATCGACCAGAACAGGGTGATCAGGCGTAACCTGCGCCGCGGTTGTCATGAATTCATCGAGGTCTTTTTCGTCGTAGACAAGGCGCATCGCCCGCCCGCCAAGAACATAAGAGGGCCGCATGAGGCACGGATAGCCGATCTTTTTGGCGATCTTCTTCGCCTCTTTCGGCGAGAAGGCGGTGCCGTTGGGCGCCTGATTGAGCTTTAATTTTTTCAGCATCGCGGCAAAGCGCTTGCGGTCTTCGGCGCGGTCGATCTGCTCAGGTGTCGTGCCGATGATCTTCGCCCCGGCGTCTTTCAGGGGTTTTGCCAGGTTAAGCGGGGTCTGGCCGCCGAACTGGACGATGATCCCGTCCGGCTTTTCTTTCTCGATGATGCTCAAGACATCTTCGCGCGTCAGCGGCTCAAAATAGAGCTTGTCGGAGGTGTCGTAATCGGTCGAGACGGTTTCGGGATTGGAATTGACCATGATCGACTCGATCCCCTCTTCGCGCAGGGCGAACGAAGCGTGGACACAGCAGTAATCGAACTCGATCCCCTGCCCGATCCGGTTCGGCCCGCCGCCCAGGATCATCACCTTTTTCTTGCGGCTGCGCTTGACCTCGTCTTCAGCTTCATAGGTTGAATAATAGTATGGAGTAAAGGCCTCAAACTCCGCCGCGCAGGTATCGACTAATTTAAAGACCGACGAGACCCCTAATTCCTTGCGTTTGGCATAAACGGTCTTTTCGCTCAAGCCGGTGATGTAAGCCAACTGCCGGTCGGAGAAACCGAACTGCTTCGCCTGATAAAGCGATGCTTTGTCTTCTAAGACCCTTGCCCCTTGACCCTTGATCCTATTCTCCTCTTCAATGATCTGCAGAATGTTATCCAGGAACCACGGGTCGACGTGGGTCAGTTCATAAGCTTCCTGAATCGACATCCCGGTCTTCAACGCGTGTTTAATGTAAAATATCCGGCGGTCATTCGGTGTCTTTAGCTTTTCAAGTAAAAGCTCTTCTTTAATAAATTCTTTCCCGTCGGCCCCCAAGCCGGCCCGGCCGACTTCGAGCGAACGCAAGCCCTTCTGCAGGGCCTCCTTGAACGTGCGGCCGATCGCCATTGTTTCACCCACCGATTTCATGGAAGTGCCGATGACAGCCGGCGTGTCGGGGAATTTTTCAAAAGTGAAGCGCGGAATCTTGACGACGCAGTAATCGATCGACGGCTCAAAGCTCGCCGGCGTCTTTTTTGTGATGTCGTTAGGGATCTCATCAAGAGTATAGCCGACCGCCAATTTCGCGGCGATCTTGGCGATCGGGAAGCCGGTCGCTTTCGAAGCCAGGGCCGATGAGCGCGAAACCCGCGGGTTCATCTCAATTATGACCATCCTGCCGGTGTCGGGGTGGACGGCGAACTGGATGTTCGAGCCGCCGGTCTCGACGCCGATGGCGCGGATGGCGGCGATCGACTGGTCGCGCATCAGCTGGTATTCGCGGTCGGAGAGCGTCTGCGCCGGGGCGACGGTGATCGAGTCGCCCGTGTGTACCCCCATGGCGTCGAAGTTCTCGATCGAGCAGATGATGACGACATTGTCTTTCTTGTCGCGCATCACCTCAAGCTCAAATTCTTTCCAGCCGGTCAGGTCTTCCTCGATCAAGATCTCCGAGATCGGCGAGAGCTCCAGCCCCTTGCGGGCGATCGCCTCGAATTCCTCTCTTGTGTGGCCGACGCCGGAGCCGAAGCCGCCCAGTGTGAAGCTCGGGCGGACGATCAGCGGCAAGCCGATCTCTTTGATCGCCTTCAGCGCTTCGTCGATCGTGCGGGCAAACGTTGATTGGGGCAGGTCAAGCCCGGCCTTAGCCATCGCCGCCTTGAAGAGTTCGCGGTCTTCGGCCTTTTTGATCGCCGTAATATCGGCGCCGATCATCTCAATGCCGTATTTTTCGAGTATCCCTGTTTCGGCAATGCCGACGGCGGTATTCAGAGCGGTCTGGCCGCCCAGCGTCGGCAGGATCGCCTGCGGCCGCTCCTTCTCAATGATCTTACAGCAGATATCGACCGTGATCGGCTCGATGTAGGTGCGGTGCGCCAGCTCCGGGTCGGTCATGATCGTCGCGGGATTCGAGTTGATGAGAACTATCTCATAACCCTCTTCGCGCAGGGCCTTGCACGCCTGCGAGCCCGAGTAATCGAATTCGCAGGCCTGGCCGATTATTATCGGGCCGGCCCCGATTATCATTATTTTTTTTATATCAGTTCGTTTAGGCATTTCCCATCAACTTTGTGAATTCTTTAAACAGGTAGCTCGCATCATGCGGCCCCGGCCCTGCCTCCGGGTGATATTGGACGGAAAAGATCGGCAGTTTGAGATGCCGCATCCCCTCGACTGTCTTGTCGTTGAGATTGATATGTGTTAGCTCAACGGTCCCCTTCGGAATTGAATCGATATCAACCGCAAAACCATGGTTTTGCGCGGTGATGGCGACTTTCTTGGTCTTGAGGTCCATGACCGGCTGGTTGCCGCCGTGATGGCCGAATTTCAATTTATATGTTTTGCCGCCGAGCGCCAGGCCAAGAAGCTGGTGGCCGAGGCAGATGCCGAAGATCGGTTTTTTACCGATGAGTTTCTTGATATTCTTGATGGCGTAAGTCACAGCCGCCGGATCGGCCGGGCCGTTCGAGAGAAAGATGCCGTCCGGGTTCAGTTCCAGAACCTTATCAGCCGGATAGTCGGCCGGCACGACCGTCACCTTACAGCCCGCGCCAGCTAAATGACGTAGAATAAAAAACTTCGCCCCATAATCATACGCAACAACATGATATTTGCATTTCTGCCGCGGGGCGCTCACATTCGTCAGCTGACATTGCTCATTGGTCATTTGAGCGTAAGATGTTTCGTTCCAGACATACGGTTCTTTACATGTCACGACTTTGACGAGATCGACCCCTTCGACCCCCGGCGAGTCCTTGGCCTTTTTGACCAAGCTCTTCTCATCGAGGTCAACCGTCGAGATGATCCCTTTGAGCGAACCCTTGAGCCGCAGACGCCGGGTCAGCATCCGCGTGTCGATCCCCTCGATGCCGACGATGCCGAATTTATGGAGATATGCCTCGAGTTTGCCGGTCGAGCGGAAATTGGAGGCTATTCTCGAGTTCTCCCGTACAATAAAGCCCTCGGCGTTTGGCCCGGGCGACTCCGAATCGGCATCGTTGACGCCGTAATTGCCGATCAGCGGATAGGTCATCGTTACGATCTGGCCTTTGTACGAGGGATCGGTCAGAATCTCCTGATAACCGGTCAGCGAGGTGTTAAAAACGACTTCGCCGGCCTTCTCCCCGGGGGCGCCGAAGGAGCGGCCGTGAAAGATCGTCCCGTCTTCAAGCGCTAAAATAGCTTCCATAGGTCCTTGCCTGCCGGCAGGCAGGTAAAAAAAAGGCGTCTGAAAGACCAGACGCCTTTGGCTTTAAACTAAAGTTTCAGCTTTAAAAGCGCGGTTCTCTTCGCTCTCGGCGTGGACCGCCTTCAGTTTTCGGTCTGGCCTCGTTGACGGTCAGCTCACGATCGCCCCATTTTTGGCCCGCCATGGCGGCGATGGCCTTGTCGGCGTCGGCGTCTTCCATATCAACGAACCCGAAGCCCCGGGACTTGCCCGAGAACTTGTCGGTGACGACTCTGGCTGAAACAACATTGCCGAATTCCGCGAACTTGGCCTGAAGATCGGCATCAGTGGCCGACCAGGGCAGGTTGCCCACATAGATACTCTTCATACTCTACCTCCTCATAAACTTTCGACCTTTGTAAAAGTATAAACTCTGCTCCAACTCCTGTCAAGCCAGAAACGCCAGTGGACCCTCGCCCAATAAGGGCCAGCGTAATCAATCCCGATCCTCGGGCCTTTCTTTATCTCGCGCGAGCCGACCTTCACCCCCCTATCCTCAATATATAATTTTGAATCCCTGGCGCAAAGATCAGCGCCGTAGAGCGTTTTATCAAGATGCAGCGCCTGACAAAGTTTCCCCGGCCCGTTAGTTAAATTGTTGAGATCACGTGTTTTGCGAAGTTTTTTCATCGTCTCGATGCCAGCGACCGGCTCGAGCGCCCTGATAAGAACACACTCCGGCTCTTCTTTGCCGGCGGTAACAAAATTGAGCTGGTAGTGCATACCGTAGACCATATATATGTAGACGTGGCCGCCGGCGCCGTATTCGACCTCGGTGCGGGGCGTCCGGCGGCCGCGATATGAGTGTGCGGCTTTGTCTTTTTTGCCGATATAGGCCTCGGTCTCGACGATCATCCCGCCGAGTTTTTGCCCCTTATATTCGTGGATGAGGAACTTCCCGATCAGGGCCTTTGAAACATCGAGAGTTGGTTTGAGAAAGAAGCCGCGCTGAAGGCGCCGGGTCATTTTCTAACCCTCTTCGACGCCCCGGTCGGCCGAGCGGACAAGGAATGTGCGGGGATACTCATTTTTCATCTGCGCGTAGACGGTGTTGCCAGTTTCGTTCAGGTTAACAATGCCGAAGACCGAAGGGCCGCTCCCCGACATCTGCGCGTAACTGCAGCCCAGCTCGATCAGCCGGTCTTTGATCTTCTGGATCACTGGATATTTTTCGATCACCACCGCCTCCAGATCATTTTGTGTTGCCAGTTGTCGGTTGCCTGTTGCCTGTTTGCTATCCCAAGCTTCATATGCCCATTTCGTTGACACCTCAACCTCAGGGACGACCAAAACAAAGTCGCGTTTCACGTTAATCGGATTGCTTTTGACAAATTCGCCCCTCCCCGTCACGGTGCAATTGCCGCCGGTAAGACAAAAGGGGACATCCGAGCCGATCTCGGCGCCGAGTTTTTGCAATTCGAAAGCAGAAAGCCGATCGCCGACCGCAGAAAGCTGGTTTAACCCGTATAAAACAGCCGCCGCGTCAGTCGAACCTCCCGCTAATCCCGCCGCCAATGGGATGTTCTTTTCAAGATAAATTTTGATCCCCTTGACCCTTGCCCCGACTCGACTGAGCTCGTCGAAGTCTTGACCCTTGGCGCTAAAGAACACCTCCGCCGCCTCATACGCGAGATTTCTGTTGTCAGTCGTAAGTCGTAAGTTGTTAGTTGTTAGTTGAATGCCGGATTCAAGCGGGGCCAAAGTGATGTAGTCGCAGAGAGAAACGGACTGCATGATGGAATCGATCTCGTGGTAGCCATCGGGGCGCTTGCCTAATATCTTCAGGGAAAGGTTGATCTTGGCGTTGGCTCGCAGGCGCACTTATTTCGTTTTGTTATAAGCGAGATTCAGCCGTGATTTGAGCCGGGCCGCCTTGTTGGCGTGGATGATGCCGCGCTCGGCCGCTTTATCAAGCGCCGAGACGGCCTTTTTAATCTTATCGATGACATCCGCCGCTTTGGCCGCGACGGCCTGGCGGGCCGCTTTCAGCGCCGCTTTGACCAGGTTCTTCTCGCGCACATTGCGGGCGCGCTGTTTCTTCGTCTTGCGGACGTTCTTGACATGCTTGCGTTTGAATGCTTTTTTCTCGGCCATGTTTGACATCCTAACACAAAATGCGTTATCATTGCAAGCATCTTGAGCATTCACGACTGGTTTAAGCGCAAGAAACTGCAGAAAGAGACCGAATACACCCGCGAAAGACTTGATATCCCCGGCAACCTTTGGGTCAAGTGCTATAAATGCGGTCAGGCGATCTTTGCCAGGGATCTGGCGGAGAACCTGAAGGTCTGCCCAAAATGCGGCTATCATTTCAAGCTGACGGCGGCCGAGCGGTTCGCCCAGCTTTTCCCCAAGAACTCTTTTAAGGAGATCAACGAGTCGCTCACCTCGACCAACTTCTTGAACTTTAAAGACACCAAGGATTACGGCCAGCGGATCGAAGAATCGATCATGAAGTCGAATTACAAGGACGCGATCGTCACCGTCCTCGGCAAGCTTGACGGCCTCGAGGTCGCGGTCGGCGTCATGAATTTCGCCTTCATGGGCGGCAGTATGGGCTCGGTCGTCGGCGAAAAATTCGCCCGCCTGGTCGAAGCCGCCGTCGAAAAGAAGCTGCCGGTTATTGTCTTTTCCACCTCGGGCGGCGCCCGGATGCAGGAGTCGATCATGTCGCTCATGCAGATGGCGAAGACCTCCGCCGCGCTGGGCCGCCTGCGCGAGAACCGCCTCCCCTACATTTCGATCCTGACTGATCCGACGACCGGCGGCGTCTCGGCCAGCTTCGCCATGCTGGGCGACGTCAACCTGGCCGAGCCGGGCGCCCTGATCGGCTTTGCCGGGCCGCGCGTCATCGAGCAGACGATCCGGCAAAAACTGCCGCCGGGTTTCCAGCGTTCGGAATTTCTGCTTGCTCACGGCATGATCGATATGGTTTGCGAGAGAAAGGATCTAAGAGATACGCTGGTCAAATTACTGAAGTTCTTTAGGGATTAAAATGGCAAAAGCTGAACAAAAGAATAACACAAGACGACTGCTGCCGTTCGAAAAGCCGCTCGAGGAGCTCTACGAAAAACTCGATAAGCTGAAAACTATCGGGAGCGCCGGCAAGATGGACATGAGCGAGGAGATCCGCCTGCTCGAGAAAAGGATCGAGGCGACGCGCCAGCAAATCTTCGCCAAACTTAACCCGATCCAGGTCGTTCAGGTCGCCCGCTTCATCCAGCGCCCGACGACGCTCGAATATGTCAGCATGATCTTTGACGATTTTCTCGAACTGCACGGCGACCGCAATTTTTCGGATGATCCGGCCATGATCGCCGGCGTAGCCAAGCTCGAAGGGCGCTCAGTCGTCGTGCTGGGGCACCAGAAGGGCCACTCGACAAAGGAATATCTGGCGCGCAACCTCGGCATGGCCAACCCCGAGGGCTACCGCAAGGCCCTGCGGATCATGCGGCTGGCCGAGCGCTACAACAAGCCGATCATCTCGTTCATCGACACCCCCGGCGCCTACCCCGGCCTCGGCGCGGAAGAGCGCGGCCAGGCCGAGGCCATCGCCAAGAATCTGCGCGAAATGGCGGAGCTGACGGTGCCTTTCATTTCGATCATCACCGGCGAGGGGGGCTCGGGGGGCGCGCTGGGGATCGCCATGGGCAACCGCGTCCTGATGATGGAGTTCTCGATCTATTCTGTCATCTCGCCCGAGGGCTGCGCTTCAATCTTATTCCGCGACGCGACGCGCGCCAGTGACGCGGCGGTGGCGATGAAGATAACTTCCAAGGACCTGCTGGAGTTAAATGTGATCGACGAAATAATCAAAGAGCCGGTCGGCGGCGCGCATAACGATCCCGATCTGGCGGCCAAGAACATGAAAGCCGCGATCCTGCGTAACCTCGAACCTCTGCTCCCCCTCTCCCATCACGAGCTGATCGCGGACCGTTATAACAAGTATCGCAAGATGGGGATTTACAACGAGGGCTGATTACCAGATCACGACTCGTCTGTTCTCCGGCTTAAACATCGCCTCGCCCAAACTGACGCCAAACGCGGCATAAAATTCCGGGAAATTACTTAAAGGTCCATTAACGCGGTATCTTGGCGGCGAATGGGGATCGACTTTGATCAAAAGCTTGGCGCGCTCGGACCGGACGTTAATGCCCCAAACCTGCGCGTAAGAGAGAAAGAACCTCTGTTCGGGCGTTAGATCATCGATCTTTTTCCCCTCATGAAGCTTTTGGAAAGCCGAGAAAGAGATCGCGACTCCGCCCAGATCGGCGATGTTCTCGCCGAGAGTCAATTCACCGTTGAGCGGCATTTTGAGGAATGGAACGTAACCGTGAAATTGGTCGACCAGACCTCTGGCTTTCCGCTTGAATCGCACAGCATCATCTTTTGTCCACCAATCGCGCAGGTTACCTTTCGCGTCGAATTTGCCCCCCTCGTCGTCAAAGCCGTGCGTCATCTCATGGGCGATAACGGAGCCGATCCCGCCGTAGTTGACGGCGTCGTCGGCCGCGGCGTTAAAGAACGGCGGCTGGAGGATGCCGGCCGGAAAAGTCATGTCATTCTTCGTCGGGTCGTAAGAGGCGTTGACCGTCTGCGGCGACATGTGCCACTCGGTCCTGTCGACCCGCTTGCCGATCTTGGCCAGGTCGCGCTTGAACTCGAATTTGCTGACCCGAAGAGCATTGCCGGCGTACGAATCCCGCTTGAGAGCGAGTTTTGAATAGTCCTTCCACTTTTCTGGATAGCCGATCTTAAGCGTCATGGCAGCTAACTTATTGAGCGCCTGTTTTTTCGTCCGCCCGCCCATCCAATCAAGTTTTTTTATCCGCGCGCGGAAGGCCGCCCTGATATTTTCGACCATCTCGACGGCCCTATGCTTGGCCTTGGGCGGGAAATATTCATCGGCGTAGAGCTGGCCGACCGCCTGGTCAAGGTTGCCGCTGACGGCGCCGACGACGCGCTTCCACCGCGGCATGATCTTTCTGGCGCCGTTGAGTGTTTTGCCGTAGAAATAAAAACTTTCGTTGACGAAATCTGAGCTCAAGTAGCCGGCGTTGCCGTTGACGAGGCAGAACTCAAGATATGTCTTCCACTCCGGCAGAGAGAATTTATCGATCAAGCGACTTATTCCCTTGAAAAATTCCGGCTGGCTGACGTTGAGATCACCTGGGGTTTTCAATCCGAGCGTCGTGAAATAGAGTATCCAGTCGAATCGGGGCGAAAGTTTGGCGAGCCGGGCCCGGTTCATCGGGTAATAATTCTTGCGCGGATCGCGCAGGGCAACTCTGTCCTTCGAGACCCTGGCCAGTTCGGTCTCGATCTTGAGAATTGTCTGCGCGCTCTTCTCGGCTTCGGCTTTATCCCGGCCGAGGAGCCGGAAGATCTTCGCCATATATATAATGTAGGCGTCTCTAACCCGCAGAGTGTCCTTGTCGCTCTTGAGGTAATAATCCCGATCCGGCATATTGAGCCCGCCCTGATAGAGCTGGGCGATGTTGATATCGCTATTCTTAAAGTCCGCAGCGACAAAGAAATGAAAGAGAGGCGCCGCCGCGCCCCGATGCAGTCGCGCGATCGTCTCAACAAGCTCTTTTTTATCGGAGATCCCTGCGATCCAGTCGAGATCAACTTTGAGCGGGGCAATCCCCTCCCTCTCGATCTTCGATTCGTCCATGCCTGTTGCGTAGAAGTCACCGACAAGTTGAGTGACATGCCCTCTTACCCCATACCCCTTACCTCTTACCCTCTCCGCTTTTCCCATGATCTCCTTCAATCTGTGAAGGTTCTCCTCCGCCAGAATATTAAAGCTCCCCCAACTGCTGTATTCGGCCGGGATGGGATTTTTCTTCAGCCAGCTGCCGACGGCGTAGTGATAGAAGTCGGCGCCCGGGCTGACCGAGCGGTCAAGGTTATTAAGATCGAGGGCCTTGTTCGTTTCTTTTTTCATGGTTAATTGACAGCCGGCAACAAGAAGTGTTATCAAGCATAGTAAGATCAATAAATGCCGCTGGCCGGAATTGAACCGGCACGGGGTTGCCCCCACCTGATTTTGAGTCATAATTTTTAATAATAGAAATGCCGCCGATCGGAGTTGAACCGATACGAGGGTAAACCTCACCAGATTTTGAGTCTAGCGTGTCTGCCAGTTCCACCACGGCGGCATTTCTATCGATGAATTAGGCGCGCCTGCCTGCCGGCAGGCAGGTCTGCCAATTCCACCACAGCGGCATACCCATAGCATAATAATGCCTCGACCCCTCTGTCATCAAACCATTCAGGGCCGGACAATCACTATCTCTTTGATTATACCGAACACCATCCATGGTTGCAAGAAGAAGGACTTGCACAGGATGTAAGCTGCTCGAAGAGGCGATTTTTTCTCCCCCACCCCGAAAAAATCGCTTCTTAATATGTACTAAGGCGAAATAGACTATTTGAATAAGCATTCTATCTGTGATACGATTTGTTCGATTCAAGAGAGATAAGGTGATTTCAATGCCTTCTTTCAAAACAAGGAGGAAAATATGAATATAGGTAAAAATGATGCCTTATCAGTAGCCTACTTCTTTTTAAAAAAAGCCCATGACCACAATGCTCAAATTACTAATCTTAAACTGCAAAAACTAGTTTATTATGCGTCCGTATGGCACGCCGTATTTTATAACAAGAAATTGTTTGTCGAACCAATAGAAGCTTGGATTCATGGGCCAGCAATACCATCGTTATATCGTTATTTTAAAAGGTTTGGTTTTTGCTCGATAGAGGTAGAAAACATTGATAAAATAAATCTTCCTTTTAGCCAAGAAACGCTTAACTTCCTTAATAATATCTGGGAAGTATATGGTAAATATGATGCGGCATATCTTGAGGCATTAACTCATTCCGAGCTACCATTAAGTGGTCGGGTTTGTCAAGACCAATTCCTTGGTGCAATTAAGATAGAAAACCTCTGTCATTAAAGGCTGGACTTCATGGCCTTCAATG
>Ga0154914_113_pt2 | contig 30661 bp, 37 predicted proteins | sample RifCSPhighO2_01_FD_105883 | JGI IMG/M metagenome (GOLD analysis project Ga0154914, IMG submission 105883) | candidate division WOR-1 bacterium RIFCSPHIGHO2_01_FULL_53_15 | reverse complement strand
CTCCAGAAACCGCCGCCTCGCCGGAAGTCAAACCGGTCCTGACGACCCTGCCAACGCTCCCCGCCGAAGAAAAGATCATTTTAAAAGTCCAAACCAAGAAAGAACTGGAAGCGGACCTGACCGGCAAGGCCCAGGAGTTGCTCAACCGGTTCTATCCGATCAACAGCATCATTATCAAAGTGGCGGCCGAGATCAAGCCGGCCAAAGAGACGGAGATCAAAGCCAGGGAGCTGAAGATCAAGAAACTCTACGCCATCATTCTGATCGATAACCGGATAGATTTCACCCCGAGTTTGAAGCAGGCGACCTACACGACGGTGGCGGCGGCCATCGGCTACAACAAGAAACGCGGCGACCGGATCGTGATCCAAAAAGTGCCTTTCCATCTGGCCACGCCGCCGATCTCGATCGGCAAAACCAAAAAGCCGAAAGAGGCGGGTTTCAGACCGCCGCCCATCTCGCTGAATGCTTTGGGCCGCTATCTCTGGTGGGGGATCGCCGCCCTCGCGCTCGTCGTCCTTGTCTTTGGGGTCGCCTCGTTCAGGCGGCAGAGGGCGGCTCCGGCGCCGGCAGAAGAGATCACGCCCCCCGCCGCGCCGCCGGCCAGAGAGCGGGTCTCAAAATTAGACCAGGTGAGGGGGATGGCGGGCCGCAACCCCGAGCAGATCGCGGAACTCCTTAAGCGCTGGTTGAGCGAATAGGTCAATGAATATGGTTTTAACGGGCAGGGAAAAAGCGACGATCTTTTTGTCGATCTTAGGGGCTGATGTCTCCTCGCGCGTCCTGCGCTACCTGCCGGAAGAGATCGCCGATCTGATCGCGGCCGGGATCAATCATCTCCCCACGCCGTCGCCTCAGGCGCTCTCCGAAGTGCTCGATGAATACCAGAGTTTTCTGGCCCTGCCGGAGAGCGCGGCCCCCGAGCCGCTGCCGCGGCCGTCGGTGACGCCGAGGCGTTCTTATGCTTCGCTGATGTACGAGCGGCCGCAGACGACGGCCTTTTTGCTGTCTCTCATGCCGGCAGAGGAAAGAACCGAGGCCCTGCAGGCGATGCCCAGAGAAAAGGCCCGGCTCGAAGAGTTGATCGCTGGCCTTAAAACAAACAATCTGCGGCCGAGACTTGAAACAAAATTCAGAGAGCTCTTTGCCGGAAAGATATTTTAATGGGGCTGATCAAAAGAAATTATCTCGAGGAAAAAGGGACGCTGGAGATCGAGCGGGCGCCGATCACTCTGCGCCGGCGCGAGGCGCCGGAAGTCGAGGCGGCTTTGCGCGTTCCCGCCGGCGATATCGGAGTCGTCAAAAGCGAAGCGCAAAAAATAATTGAACGGGCCGCGGCCGAGGCCGAGCGGATCCGCGCCGAGGCGCGCGCCGAGGGGCGGCAGGCGGGGCATGAAGAGGCGGCCGCTCGGATCGAAGAGGCGTTTTCGACGCTCAACGAGGCGGTCAAGGAAAGGAAAAAGATCATCAGGGATTCCGAGGGAGAGATCCTGCGGCTCTCGCTCAAGATCGCCGAGCAGATCATCCGCTCCGAAGTTTCGCTCCACCGCGACGTTTCGCTCAATATCGTTTCCGAAGCGATCGGGAGGGTTTCCGACCGCGAACAGATAATCGTCCGGGCGAACCGCGAAGACGCCGAATATCTCAAGCGCTACAAAGACCGCCTGACCGGGATGCTTGACGGGGTCAAGAGTTTCTCCATCATCGAGGACAATAACGTCGAGCCGGGCGGCTGCGTCATCGAGACCAATCTCGGCTTCATCGACGCGCGCATCTCGACCAAGCTGAAAGCCATCGAAGAAGCCCTGCTAAAAGTCGCCCCCGAAGAGAGCGAATAATGGCCCCCGCGATCGATTTTGAAAAATACCACAAAGCGGTCGAGCGCGCCGACCTCGTCAAGGTCATCGGCAAGATCGTCCAGGTGGTCGGCCTCATCATCGAAGCGCAGGTGGGCGGCGTTTCCGTCGGCGACCTCTGCGCCATCCGCATCGAAAAAGAGAACCGCGACGCTTTCGGCGAGGTCGTCGGCTTCAAAGAGAGCCGCGTGCTGCTCATGCCGCTGGGTTCGACTGCCGGCATCGCGCCCGGCTCGCAGGTCACCGCTGTCGGCCGGCCGCTGATGGTCAGGGTGGGCAGGGATGTTCTCGGACGGGTGCTCGGCGGCCTGGGCGAGCCGATCGACGGCAAAGGGCCGCTCCTGGGGGAGAACGACCGGTCGCTTGACGCTAATCCGCCCGATCCGGTTAAAAGGCCGCGGGTGACGGAAGTCATGCGCTGCGGCGTGCGCGCCATCGACGGCTTGCTCACGGTGGGCAAGGGCCAGCGCATCGGCATCTTTGCCGGCTCGGGTGTGGGCAAATCGACGCTCATGGGCATGATCGCCCGCAACGCGGAGGCCGAGGTCAACGTTATCTGCCTGGTCGGCGAGCGCGGCCGAGAGGTGCGCGATTTCATCGAAGAATCGCTGGGCGAAGAGGGCCTGAAAAAATCGGTGGTGGTCGTGGCGACTTCCGATCTGCCGCCGCTGATACGGTTAAAAGCCGCTTTTGTCGCGACGGCGATCGCCGAGTATTTCCGCGACAGCGGCCGGAGCGTTATATTAATGATGGACTCGGTCACCCGCTTTGCCATGGCCCAGCGCGATATCGGGCTGGCCGCGGGGGAACCCCCGACGACCAAGGGCTACACGCCTTCTGTCTTCGCCCTTCTGCCGCGCCTGATGGAGCGCTCCGGCACCTCGCAAGTCGCAAGTATCACGGCTTTTTACACGATATTGGTAGAGGGGGATGATTTTAACGAGCCGATCGCCGACCACGCCCGCTCGATCCTTGACGGCCACATTGTGCTTTCCCGCGCCCTGGCGGCCCGCAACCATTACCCGGCCGTCGACGTGCCGCAAAGCGTCTCCCGCATCATGGTCAACCTGGTTTCCGACGAGCACAAAGAAGCGGCGGGTAAATTGAGGGAAGTTTTGGCGCGCTACGCCGAGGCCGAGGACCTGATCAACATCGGCGCCTATGTCAAAGGGAGCAACCCGAAGATCGATCACGCGCTCTCCAAGATCGACCAGGTCAACGACTTTCTCAAGCAAGGGACGTTCGAGAAGATCGATTATGAGGAAACGGTCGACAGATTAATAGGGATATTTTCATAAACTCACCCCCATATCCCCCTCTCTTAAAAAGAGAGGGGGAGGGATGTTAAGCGTTAGCGGGGGTGAGTTGGAGTAAAATTATGGCCAAAGAAGTAAAACCCGGCAAGAAATTCAAGTACGATCTGCAGGCGGTCCTCAAGGTCAGGGCGATCAAAGAGAAAAAAGAACAGGAAAAGTTCGCCGAGAAGAACCGCGCCTTTCTTCGGGAAAAACAGAGAGAGGAAGCGATCAAACAGCAAAAGAAGACAAAAGAAGAGGAGCTGCGCGACGTCTTCCGCAAGGGTCCGATCTCGAATTTTGAGAAGGTCATGCGCCGCCGGGCCCACCTCGACGTCTTAAAGGACGACCTGAACGAGCAGGTCGAAAAGGTCATCGAGGCGAGCAAAGTGCTGGAGGAGCAGAGGGCGCGCCTGGTCGAGGCGGTCAAAGACAAGAAGATCATGGAAAAGCACAAGGAAAGGAAGCTCGATGAATACAACAAACTGATGCAGAGGTTGGAATTAAAATTTATGGACGAGATCGCGACCCAGAGGTTCAAGCACGAAAAGGAGCCTTAACGACTTTCCCAGCCTTCAGGCATTTGGTGCAGACGTATTCCTTGCTTTTTTTGCCCGCCAGGAGGATATTCACCTTTTGCAGGTTGGGATTAAAGAAGCGCAGGGTCTTCCGGTTGGAGTGGGAGACCGCATTGCCTTTCACCGGTTTTTTTCCGCAGCTGACGCATTTCCTTGCCATATGTTAGTATGATAAAATAAAAACAGGGAAATGTCAAACAGCAAGCTCGCCACCCCGATCCAATATGTTAAAGGCGTCGGCCCGAAACTCGCCAAGATCTTCGCCAAACTGGGCGTTTTTACGGTCGAAGACCTGCTGTATCTCGTTCCCCGCGAATGGGAAGACAGGAGCAATATCAAGCCGATCGCCCAAATTCGGCCCTCCAGCTTTGAGGTCGTCAAAGGCGAGATCCGTGATATCGACGTCCTGCAGACCCGCAGCCGTTTCTCAGTCTTAAAGGTCTACATCGGCGACCGGACGGCGACGATCCAGGCGGTCTGGTTCAACCAGCCGTTCTTAAAGCGGCTCTTCCGCCCGGGGATGAAGCTGATCGTCTCCGGCAAAGTCGAGCTCTCGTCGTATGACCACGTCCTCCAGCTCTGCGTGCGCGATTTTGAGATCGATACCGGCGATAACTTAAAGATCGTGCCGCGCTACCCCTTGACCGAAGGGCTTTATCCGAAAAAACTGCGCTCGGTCATCAAGACGGCCATCGAAACTTTTCTCGGTGAAATGGAAAATGAAAATGAGAGACAGGCGCTTTTGGCTTTGCACGAGCCGCAGGCTATGGCGGAGATCGGGCCGGCGAGAGAATATCTGGCCTTTGAGGAACTGTTCATGTTCCAGCTCGGCCTGCTCCTGCGCCGCAAAGAATACAAGGAGGAATTGAGGGGGCGGGCGATCGCGGCTGAGCCGGCTTTGCTTGATGAATTCAGGCGGCTGATCCCGTTCGTTTTTACCGCCGCCCAGGACCGCGTCCTGGCGGATATCCTTGCCGATCTCAAGAGCGGCCGGCCGATGAACCGCCTGCTCCAGGGGGACGTCGGCTCCGGTAAAACGATCGTCGCCGCTCTGGCGGCGTTTTTGGCCGTGAAGAACGGCTTTCAGGCGGCGATCCTCGCGCCGACGGAGATCCTGGCCCAGCAGCATTACGGCAAGTTGGCTAAGCTCTTCGAGGGGATGTTTAAGGTCGTGATCCTCACCTCGGCGACCGCCACTGACAAGAAAAGGGAGGAGCTTTTCGATGTTGACCTCGTTATCGGCACGCACGCCCTGCTTGAGGCCAAGGTCAAGTTCAAGCGCCTGGCCTTGGTGGTGATCGACGAACAGCACCGCTTCGGCGTCCACCAGCGGGCGAAGCTGCTGAAAAAAGGGGTGGCGCCGCATCTATTGGTCATGACAGCGACGCCGATTCCGCGCTCGCTGGCCCTTACATTATATGGAGATCTTGACCGTTCGATCATCGACGAACTGCCGCCCGGCCGAATGCCCGTCAAGACCTACTATGTGCCGAAAAACAAACGCAGTGACGCGTATGAATTTATCCGATTAAAGGTTAAAGAAGGGCGCCAGGTCTTTTTTGTCTGCCCGCTGGTCGAAGAATCGCAAGAGCTCGATCTCAAAGCGGCGGTGGACGAAGCCCGGCGCCTGCAAAACGATATTTTCCCGGAGTTAAAGGTCGGTCTCCTGCACGGCCGGTTGAAAGGCGTGGAGAAAGACGCGGTGATGAAAAAGCTCCTCTCTAAAGAACTTGATCTGCTTGTCTCAACAACCGTGATCGAGGTTGGGATCGATGTTCCCAACGCGACGGTCATGGTCATCGAACACGCCGAACGGTTCGGCCTCTCACAACTTCATCAACTGCGCGGCCGGATCGGGCGCGGCAGTGAACAATCGTATTGTTTCCTGATCGGGGACCCCGGCTCGGAGGAAGCCAGGGCGCGCCTGAAGGCGATGATCGAGACCAATGACGGCTTTAAGATCGCCGAGGCGGACCTGCGCCTGCGGGGGCCGGGCGAGATGTTAGGGGCGCGCCAGTCCGGTTTGCCAAACTTTCGGGTGGCTGATATAATAAGGGACGAGAAAATCCTGCAGTCGGCGCGCGCGGCCGCCCGGGATTTTATCGAAAGAGACCCTAAAGGTGCGCATAATCGCTGGGAAAGCCAAAAGCATACGGTTGAAAACTCCCAAAAAAAGCTGGAGAGTTCGGCCCTTAACTGACCAGGCGCGGGCCGCGCTCTTCAATATCCTGGCGGCGAAAATAGCCGGGTCGAGTTTTCTCGATCTCTTCGCCGGCACCGGGGCGGTGGGCATCGAAGCCCTTTCCCGGGGCGCGGCGACGGCTATTTTTGTCGAGCGCGGACGCGAAGCGGTCACTCTCATCCGGCAGAACCTTGAATTGACGGGTTTCACCGATCGCGCCGAGGTCTTTGCCATGGATGTGCCGCGCGCGGTTAAATTGCTCGCCGGCCAAGGGGCCGGTTTTGACCTGATCTATCTGGGCGCGCCCTATGACGACCCGGTCCTGGCGGAAAGCCTCGAGCTGATCTCCCGGTCGGGGCTCCTGGCCGCAGGCGGGCTACTGATCGCCGAGTATCGGAGGCAGCAGGTCATGGCCGAAAGTTTTGGCGCGCTGGCGCGCGTCAGGGAAGCGCGCTACGGCGAGACGGTCCTGGGTTTTTATAGGATTAAAAAATGAAAATCGCGGTATATCCCGGCAGTTTTGATCCGGTCACCAACGGCCATCTCGACGTGATCGAGCGCGCCGCCCGGCTCTTTGACCGCGTGATCATCGCGGTCATCAAAAATCCCGAAAAAACTCCCCGTTTTTCCTTTCAAGAGAGAATGGCGATGCTCAAAGATTCCGTGATCCACTGCGATAACGTGGAGATAGGCAACTTTGACGGTCTCCTGGTCGAGTACCTGAGGAAAAAAAAGGCCCGCTCGATCGTGCGGGGACTGCGGGCGGTCTCCGATTTTGACTACGAGTTCCAGATGGCGCTGACCAATCGCCGGCTGGCGCCGGAGATCGAAACGGTCTTTCTGATGACCGATTACCGCTATTCGTATCTTAGTTCAAGTTTTGTCAAACAGATCGCCCGTCTGGGCGGAGATATATCCGGCCTGGTGCCCAAGGCCGTTGCTAAGCATTTGAAAAAGAACCTCACCCGCTGACGCAAGCCTTTCCCCCCTCTCCATCTTCGATGGAGAGGGGATGAATTCGCCGAAGGCGAAGAAAGGGGTGAGGAAAGGAGAAAAATGAAATGGAAATATTAGGCCTTTTGGACCATCTTGAATCGGTCGTGCTCGACAGCCCGAAGGTTCCTTTCACCAAAAAGATCATAGCGGACGAGGAAAAATTCCTGCAGGTCATTGATAAGATCCGCCTCGTCATCCAGAGCCCCGATCTGGCCAAAGGGACGATCATTGTCAGAGGCGAAAAGGCGGCCCGCGGCGTCGAAGATGAGACGGAATCAAAGGCCATGGAAGTCATGGAGCAGGCCTATAAGATGGCCAAAGAGATCCGCGAAGGGGCCGATAAATACGCCGACGAAGTCCTGGCCAATCTCGAAGCGACATCGACCAGGATCTTGCGCACGGTCAAAGCCGGCCGCGAACGGCTGGAGAAAACGACGCAGGCAGGCGCGGCAAAGTGAAGAGAGAGGACGGCCGCGGCCCGGCCGAGCTCCGGCCGACAAAGATCACCCGGCACTACCTCAAGTATCCGGCCGGCTCGGTCCTGATCGAAATGGGTAATACCAAGGTCATCTGCACCGCCACCATCCAGGAGAAAGTCCCCGACCATAAGCGCAACAGCGGCAGCGGCTGGGTGACGGCCGAATACGCCATGATTCCGGGGGCGACCTCGCAGCGCTCCCAGCGCGAGCAGGGGGCGGGCAAGCCGCGCGGCCGGACGCAGGAGATCCAGCGCCTGATCGGGCGCTCTCTGCGGGCCGTGGTTGACGACAGGAAATTGGGCGAGCGGACGATCATGATCGACGCCGATGTGATCCAGGCCGACGGCGGGACCCGCACGGCTGCGATCACCGGCTCTTTCGTAGCGCTCCACGACGCCGTCAGCTATCTGCTTAAAGAGCGCAAGATCGAGGCAAACCCGATCAGGGAATTTCTGGCCGCCGTCAGCGTCGGCGTGGTTGAGGGCAGCCCGGTCATTGATCTCCCTTATCAGGAAGATTCGAGCGCCGAAGTCGACATGAACCTCGTGGTGACCGAGTCCGGCCAGATCGTCGAGATCCAGGGGACGGCGGAGTCAAAGCCGTTCAGCCGCAAGACGCTTGATGCCATGATCGAGCTCGGGGAAAAAGGGATCAAGCGCCTGATCGCGCTCCAAAGGAAAACGCTGGGGAAAGACAAATGAAAAACAAGATCAAGGGGATCATTCTTGCCGGTGGGACGGGCTCGCGCCTTTATCCGCTGACCAAGGTGACGAATAAACATCTCCTGCCGGTCGGCCGCAAGCCGATGATCTACCACCCGATCGAAAAGCTGACCCAGGCCGGAATAGATGAGATCTTAATCGTCACCGGCGTTGATCACATGGGTGATATCGTCAACCTGTTGGGGAGCGGCCGGGGATTTGGGTGCCGATTCACTTACAAAGTGCAAGATAAGGCGGGCGGCATTGCCGAAGCGCTGGGGCTGGCAAAAAACTTTGTCGGCGGCGACCGGATGTGCGTCATCCTGGGCGACAATGTCTTTGAGGATTCGCTCCAGCCGATGGTCGAGAATTATCTGGCGCAGAAAAAAGGGGCCAAAGTCCTGATCAAGGAGGTCGCCGACCCGCGCCGCTTTGGCGTCGTGGAGATGAAGGGCGGCAAGGTCGTTTCGATCGAAGAGAAGCCGAAGAAACCGAAGAGCAATTTCGCGGTCGTCGGCATCTATTTTTATGACAGCGATGTTTTCGAGATCATCCACGATCTCAAGCCGTCGGGCCGGGGGGAGCTCGAGATAACGGACGTCAACCAGGCCTATCTGAAGCAGGGCAAGCTGACCTGCGATATCTTGAGCGGCTGGTGGAGCGATGCCGGCACGTTTGAATCACTTGAGCGGGCCTCGCTCTTTGTGGAGCGGAAGATCCAATTATGAAACTGATGGTGACCGGCGGGGCCGGTTTTATCGGCAGTAACTTTATCCGCTACATCCTCAATCATCACCCTGATTGGGAGGTCATCAATTTTGACAAGCTGACCTATGCCGGTAATCTCGAGAATTTAAAGGATATTGCCAACGATCCGCGCTATTCTTTTGTCAAAGGCGACATAACCGATTCCCGGGCGGTCGAAGAGACGGTGGCCCGCGTCGGCTGTTCCGGGATGGTCGTTAACTTCGCGGCCGAGACCCACGTTGACCGCTCGATCGTCTCGGCCGGCTCGTTCGTCAACACCGACGTCTACGGCACTCATGTCCTGCTCGAGGCGGTCAAAAAATTCGGCACGGCCAGGTATCTGCACATCTCAACCGACGAGGTCTACGGGAGCATCGAGCGGGGTTCCTTTACCGAAGAGTCGACGCTGGCCCCGAATTCGCCCTATGCCGCCTCAAAAGCCGGCGGCGACCTCCTGATCCGCTCTTATTTTAAGACCTTCGGCTTGCCGGTCGTCATCACCCGCTCATCGAATAATTACGGCCCTTACCAGTATCCGGAAAAAGTCATCCCGCTTTTCATCACCAACGCACTCCAGGGCAGGAAACTGCCGCTCTACGGCGACGGCAGGAACGTGCGCGACTGGCTCTATGTCGAGGATAACTGCGAGGCGATCGACCTTGTTTTACAAAAGGGCGGGGCCGGCGAGATCTACAATATCGGCGGCGGCAATGAGCGGCAGAACATCGAGATCACGAAGTTCATTTTGAAGGAACTTGGTTTAGCTGATGACTTCATCCAGCCGGTCAAGGACAGGCCGGGGCATGACCGCCGCTATTCAGTCGACTGCTCAAAGGTCAGAAAGCTCGGCTGGGCGCCTAAGACGAAGTTCGAGGCTGGATTAAAGAAAACGATCGAATGGTATCGAAACAATCGTGGCTGGTGGTCTAAACTTATTGCGCCTGCACCGCGGTGATCGCCGCCACGTTAACGATATCCTCCACGCTGCAGCCCCGCGAGAGATCATTGATCGGTTTCGCGACCCCCTGAAGGATCGGCCCGATCGCCTGCGCGTGGGCCAGGCGCTCCACCAATTTATAGCCGATATTACCGGCGTCAAGATCCGGGAAGATCAGGACGCTGGCGCGGCCGGCGACCGGACTGTCCGGCGCTTTTCTCCGGCCCACCGAAGAGATCAGCGCCGCGTCAAGCTGCATTTCACCGTCTAGAACCAGATCGGGCATCTTTGTCCTTGCCAGCCCGGCCGCTTTGATGACTTTTTCGGCATCGGGGTGATGAGCGGATCCCTTTGTCGAAAACGAAAGCATGGCGACCCGGGGATCGAGATTGAGCATCTTCTTAAAGTTGGCCGCGGTCTGGAGTGCGATCTCGGCTAACTGTTCCGGCGAAGGGTTGGGGACGACGGCGCAGTCGGCAAAGAATAATAGCCCGTCCTCGCCGAGATTTTTATCCTCAAGTATCATGATAAAAAAACTGGAAATAATGTCCTGTCCCGGGGCCAGTCCGACCGTACTGAGCGCGGCGCGGATCGTGCTCGAGGTATAGGTCGAAGCCCCCGAGACCATGCCGTCGGCTTCGCCCTGGTCGACGAGCATGGCGCCGAAATAGGGGAAGTCGCGGGTCAGGAGCTGACGGGCTTTTTCGATCGTCATCCCTTTGGCCGCCCGCCGCTCTTTGAGGATCTGGACGTATTTATCAAGCCGCGGATGCTTGAGCGGATCGATGAATGTCGCCCCGGCGAGGTCGCCGCCGCGTTCTTCGCCGAGCAGAATGACTTTCGCAATCCGGCTTTTAACGATCAGCTCTGCCGCTTTCAGGACGCGGGCGTCTTCGGTTTCCGGCAGAACAATGGTTTTCTGAAGCGCTTTGGCTTTGTTCCAGGTCTCTTTAATAAAGTCCATCGTGATTATATTACCACAAGCTCATAGCCGCGGCTACCGAGGCCGAGCGACTCGGCATATATAAGCTGGACCGACCAGTCGGCCTCCGGGTAGAGTTCGCGCAAGACATCGCGGCCGGCGGCCTGATTGACGAGATCGATCGAGGCCTGATCGAGGGCGACCGGGTCGGTCGAGGCCAGGACGCCAATGTCCGGCACGACCGGCGGACCGTTATGGGCGAAGCAGTCGCAGTTGGGTGAGACGTCGGTAATGAAATTTATAAACCCGGCCTTTTTACCCTTGAGCGCCCCGAAAGCGTATTCGACCATTTTCTCCTGCACGATAGTTGATGAACCGATCCAGCAGGCCTCGATCGTCAGATTTTTTTTACAGGCCTTAAGTTCCGCGCAAGCCTTGCAGTCCTGGTGCTGTTTCAATTTTCCCAGACGAGTAGCGAACCCCATGCCAAGATTTTTCAGCGTCCCGCCGAAGCCGGTCAGCTCGTGGCCTTTGAAGTGGGTGAGAGCGACGATAGTTTTAGTCCTCGCGGTCCCGCCCAGGAAGATATTTCTAAAATGCTTGAGCCTTACCTCGACTTGTTCACAATCGTTTTCTTCCGGGATGGTCACGTTCGCATAACCATGGTCTTTGGCGGTCTGAAGATGTTCTTTGGTCTTGCCGCGCGGCCCTTTATAGAGAGTGTTGCAGTCGGTGAAAAAAGGTTTGCCGCCGAGGGCGGTGATCTTTTCAAAAACCGGCATAACGCGCTCCGGTTTTAGATAAGCGGTGTTGCCCGGTTCGCCAAAGTGAATCTTGAGGGCGACCGAATCATTTGGTGAGATCAGTTTATCTAAACCGGCTAAATCGAAGAGTGTGGCAGCTTGACTAATATCTTTGGTGAAATAGACTTTTGACACAGCCCTCATCCGCTAACGCTCAAGCGGCCCCCTTCTCCCAGAGGGAGAAGGGAATACAATGTTTTTACCCTCTCCCTTTGGGAGAGGGGGGAAGGGTTAACATCAGCGGGTGAGGGCTGTAGAAAAGCCATTAATCTTCAGATTCTTTTGCCAATTCGACAACTTTGCGGTGATAGTCGAGCGCGTTGCGCACCTCCTGCATGTCCTGCCAGGTCAGCCATTTGGGCCTGCCTTTTTCTTTCGACGGGTTGCGCAGGAGGTAGGCGGGGTGAAAGAGCGGCATGACTGCTATCTCGGTCCTCTGCAGCTTAAACCACTGGCCGCGGATCCTGGTGATCGGCTCATCGGTTTTCAGCACATCTTTGACGGCGGGCGAGCCGGCCAGAAGGATGATCTTGGGCGCGACATATTTTATCTGCGCTTCAAGATAGGGGGCGCAGGCCGCCTGTTCATCTTCTTGCGGCGCCCGATTTTCGGGCGGGCGGCACTTGACGGTGTTGGTTATATAGATATCGTCGGGGCGTTTGATGCCGACCGAAGCGAGGATCTGGGTCAGCAGTTGCCCGGCCCGGCCGACAAAGGGAAGCCCCTGGATATCTTCTTCCGCGCCCGGGCCTTCGCCGATCAGCATCAGGTCGCAGGGGACCGGTCCCTGGCCGAAAACCACTTTGGTCCTTTGTTTGGAGAGGCGGCATTTTATACAAGAGGCGGCGAGCCGGGCGACTTCCTCATAGGGGATCGATAAATAATCTGGTTCTTTGGAGAAGAGATCCATACGCTAAGAATTATAACACGGTTAATGGATACAATTTAATAGCCCGGCGTTCTTCTCTGCCGTTTCTTTTCCGCCTGGATCTTCTTCCCCTCAAGCATCCTTTCCTTGGCCTGCCGCGACCGTTTGCGCTTTTGGCGCCTGATCTTCTCGATCTCTCTGCGTCTTTTGCTCTTTTCTCCCAACTGTTTGCTCTCGATCTTCTCCAATAACAACCGCCAGGCCAGGAAGCGGTTGAGGGCCTGGGAGCGCTCTCTTTGCATTTTGACTTCGATGCCGGTCGGAATGTGCTTAAGATAGACGGCTGTCGCGACTTTGTTGACGTTTTGCCCGCCCGCGCCGGAGGAGCGCAGGAATTTTTCAATAACGTCTTCTTTCCTGATGCCGCGGGCCTTCAGGCGGGCCTCAAGATCGGCAAGTTTCTGTGGAGTCATATATGCTATAATTTTAACATGATAGTTAAGCTTTTTGACACGACTTTAAGAGACGGCGCCCAGACCGAAGGGATATCATTCTCCCTTGAGGACAAGCTGAAGATCGCCAAACTGCTCGCTGAGTTAGGGGTTCATTACATTGAGGGCGGCTGGCCGGGGAGCAATCCGAAGGATATCGAGTTCTTCAAGGCGATCAAGGGCATCAAGTTAAAAAATGCGAAGATCGTCGCTTTTTCTTCGACCCGGCGGCCGGGGATTAAAGTCGAAGATGACAAAAATATTCAGACGCTGATCGCGGCCGAGACGCCTGTTGTCTCTATCTTCGGCAAGTGCTGGGATTTCCACGTCAAAGACGCGCTCAAGACCACGCTGGACGAAAACCTCGACATGATCAAAGAGACGGTCGCTTACGCCAAAAAAGCGGGGCGGGAAGTTATCTTTGACGCCGAGCATTTTTTTGACGGCTACAAAGCCAATAAGGATTACGCGATCCAGTGCCTGAAAGCGGCAGAGGCTGCCGGCGCCGATGTCCTTTGCCTTTGCGACACGAACGGCGGCACACTGGCCTTTGAGGCGCAAAAGATAATTAACGAGGTCAAACCGCAATTAGAAAAACCGTTCGGCATCCATGCCCACAATGACTCGGAATGCGCTGTTTCCGTTTCCGGCATGGCGGTCTACTGCGGCGCGACGCACGTCCAGGGGACGATCAACGGCTACGGCGAGCGCTGCGGCAACGCCAATCTCTGCTCGATCATCCCGATCCTGAAATTGAAATTAGGGATCGATTGCGTGACTGATAAACAGCTGAAAGCGTTAACTGAACTTTCGCGGCACGTGGCGGAGATCGCCAACCTGCCGCAGTCGGCGCACCAGCCGTTCGTCGGGCGCTCGGCTTTCTCCCACAAAGGCGGTATCCACGTCAGCGCGGTGACGAAACATCCCGGCACCTACGAGCATATCAAGCCGGAGCTGGTCGGCAACGAAAGAAGGGTGACGATCTCGGAGCTCTCCGGCGTCAGCAACCTGCTGGTCAAGGCCGAAGAGTACGGCGTCGATCTTAAGAAAGAGTCGCCGGAAACGAGATCGCTCATCAAGACGCTGAAAGAAATGGAGAGCCAGGGTTATTCATTTGAAGAAGGCGAAGCGAGTTTTGAGCTGCTGGCCAAAAGAGCGCTGGGTATCTTTCAGCCCTTCTTTGAGCTCGAGGAATTCAATATCAAGACGGCCAAAGAGGGAGAACAGGGGACGCAGAGCGCCGCCCACATCAAGATCAAGGTCAAAGGCAGGGTTTTTGACGCGGCGGGCGAGGGGGACGGCCCGGTCAACGCGCTCGACAGCGCTTTAAGAAAAGTCCTGGAAAACCTTTATCCCGGCCTCAAAACGATGAAGCTGACCGATTACAAGGTCCGCGTCCTTGACAGCTCCGCCGGCACGGCCGCCCGCGTCCGCGTCATCATCGAGTCGGCTGACGAGAAAAATATCTGGAACACCGTGGGCGTTTCGACCAACGTGATCGAGGCGAGCTGGCTGGCGCTCGTCGATTCGATCGAATATAAACTTATGGCCGGGGGGAAATAATGAAAATGGCGAATCTGCCCGATTCGGCGGGCATAAACGATAAGGGGCATCTTGAGATCGGCGGCTGTGACCTGGTCGAGTTAACCAAAGAATTCGGCACGCCGCTCTATGTCCTTGACGAGCGGACGATTCGGAGCCGCTGCCGTGATTATGTGAAGTGCTTCCGCGCCGAATATCCGGATACCGAAGTGATCTTCGCCAGCAAAGCGCTCTCCACGGTCGGTGTTTCAGAGATCGTCGCCAGCGAGGGGCTCGGTTTTGACGTTTCTTCCGGCGGGGAGCTCTACACCGTTATCAAGGCCAAGGCCGATCCGCAGAAGATCTATTTCCACGGCAATAACAAATCGCTCAAAGAATTGAAAGAGGGGCTTGAGGTTGGGGTCGGCCGCTTTGTCGTCGACAATGAATACGAACTGGCCAATCTTGAAAAGGTGACGAACGAATCAGGGATGCGCGCGGATATCCTCATCCGGGTCAATCCCGGCATCGAGGCCCACACCCACGAGTTCGTCCAGACGGGGAGGGTCGATTCAAAGTTCGGCGCGCCGCTCGACCAGCTCGACGAGCTTGTCGGCCGCGTTAAAAAGACCAAACTGATTGGGCTGAAGGGCTTCCACGCTCATATCGGCTCACAGATATTCGATTCAGCGCCGTTTGTTGCCGTGACAAAGCTATTGCTTGATTTGACCAAGAAGTACGATACAGAAGAGATAAATATCGGCGGCGGGCTCGGCATACCGTATCTGGCCGGGGAAACCGCGCCGGTCATCGCCGATTTTGCCGGACAGATCACCGGCGTCCTCAAAGGCAAGACCGAAGCCAAACTAATCCTTGAGCCGGGCCGCTCGATCGTCGGCACAGCGGGGATCACTCTTTACACGGTCGGTGTCGTCCGCGATATTCCCGGCGTCAGAAAATATCTGATCGTTGACGGCGGCATGTCGGACAACCCGAGATTTATCCTATACGGCGCGAAGTATGAAGCATTACTAGCCGGGAAACCGGAGGCGGAAAAGACCGAGACAGTGACAGTGGCCGGCCGATTCTGTGAATCTGGCGATATCGTGATCAAAGACGGCAAACTGCCGCCGGCGCAGGTCGGGGACATCATCGCCGTTCTGGCCACGGGCGCCTACAACTATTCAATGGCCTCTAATTACAACCGCGTTCCCCGGCCGGCCATGGTCATCGCGAGCCGCAGCCGGGCCGAGCTTGTCGTCAAACGCGAAACTTACGAGGACCTGATCGCCAATGACAGTCAATAAAGTTCGGAGTGTGAAAGTTCGGAGTTCGGAGTTGGGTAATAGAAAAATTGTGATGCTGACGGCATACGATTTTCCTTTCGCCAGGATATTGGATGAGGCGGGTGTCGATATTGTTCTGGTCGGGGATTCACTGGGGAATGTGGCGTTGGGTTATAAGAATACACTGCCGGTGACGATGGAGGAGATGATCGTCCATACGCGAGCCGTGGCGCGCGGGGTCAAACGCGCCCTGATCGTGGCTGACATGCCGTTCGGCTCCTATCAGGAGAGCGACGAGAAAGCCGTCGCCAACGCGATCAAACTGGTCAAAGCCGGCGCCGAAGCGGTCAAGATCGAAGGAGCGGGTTATATTTCGGCGATCAAGAAGATCATCAAAGCGGGAATTCCTGTCATGGGTCATGTCGGGTTTACGCCGCAGTCGGTTAACCTTTTGGGATATCGGATGCAGGGAAGGGGTATGGGGGATGGGGTAAGAATTTTAAGAGAAGCGAAATTGCTTGAGAAATCCGGCTGTTTTGCTGTTGTGCTTGAGTTGTTACCTGAGCAGCTCTCCTTAAAGATTACGAAAGCTTTGAAAATCCCAACGATTGGCATTGGCGCGGGTAAGAAAGTTGACGGGCAGGTTCTGGTGACGAACGATCTCCTGGGGCTTTACGAGAACCCGCCGAGCTTTGTTAAGGCAAAGGCAAATTTGCGGCAGGTAGCTTTGCAGGCGATCAAGAGTTTTATTTCTGAATAGGTCTTGCCCCCGTAGCTCAGTTGGATAGAGCAGCAGTTTCCTAAACTGTTGGCCGCAGGTTCGATCCCTGTCGGGGGCATATTAATTATGAACATAGTTCTTATCGGCTTCATGGGGGTCGGCAAGTCGGCCGTCGGGCATCTTTTGGCTTCGGAGCTGAAGCTGAACTTTCTCGATACCGATGAGCTGATCGAGAAGACGGAAGGCCGCAGTCTTTCGGAGATATTCAAGGCCTCCGGCGAGGCGTATTTCCGGCAGGTCGAGACCGAAACCCTGCGGACTTTACAGGACTACGATAATTTTGTATTATCGACGGGAGGCGGCATGGCCCTGAAAGAGGAAAACGTTTCTCTCCTCAAGTCGCTCGGGCCGGTCATCCTCCTGAAGGCCGAGCCGGACGTTGTCTTTGAGCGGGTCAAGAATGAGAAACACCGGCCGCTCCTTGAAGTGGCTGACCCGAAGGCGGAAATAGTCAAAATTCTTGAGTTTCGTGAGCCGTTTTACGATAAGGCAGCGGACCATGTTGTCGATACTTCGAAAATGTCTCCCGAAGAAACGGCAAAGGAAATTATACAATGGCTAAGATCAAAGTCGAGTTAAAAGAAAGAAGTTACGACATCATCATTGGCTGTGACAACCTGGCGGAGCTGGGCGGCCTGGTCAGGGACGAGCAGTGGGGCCGGGATGTCTTTATCATCACCGATCCGCTGATCAACGACCTCTACGGCGATACTGTCCGCAAGGGTTTCAAAACAAAGCCGAAGACATTCGAGATCCCCCGCGGCGAGCGCTACAAGAACCTGCGCGTGGCGGAAAAGCTCTACGATGATCTGGCGCGGGTCGGCGCCCATCGCGATTCGCTGATCATCGCCCTGGGCGGCGGCGTCATCGGCGACCTGGCCGGCTTTGTGGCCGCCACCTACATGCGGGGGATCAATTACATCCAGGTCCCGACGACGCTTTTGGCGCAGGTCGATGCCGCAATCGGCGGCAAGACCGGTGTCAATCATCCGAAAGCCAAGAATCTGATTGGCGCGTTTTATCAGCCCAAAGCCGTTTTTATCGATGTCGGCACGATCGCGACCCTGCCGGCGCGGGAGTTGCGCACCGGCCTGGCGGAGGTCATCAAATACGGGGTGATCGAGGACGCCGACTTCTTTAAGTTCCTTGAGGCCAACGCCCACCATCTCAACACAAAAGCCTTCGAGAACGAAGACACAAAACGCGCGGCGCTCAAGCTCTGGCAGACGATCGTGACCGAGTCGGCCAAGATCAAGGCCAAGATAGTGGAAAAGGACGAAAAGGAAGCCGGCCTGCGGATGATCCTCAATTTTGGCCACACGGTGGGCCACGCCATCGAATCGTTGACCCGTTACCGCGCCTACAACCACGGCGAAGCGGTTGCCATCGGCATGACGGCGGCAGCGATGATCGCCAGCGGCTTGAAACTATTGAGCGCTGATGATGTCAAACGCCTGAAAGAATTGCTTGACAAACTCGGCCTGCCGACCGAGATCAAAGACCTGCCGCTGAAGAAGATTTTGTCGCCGCTCGAGCTGGACAAAAAAGTGATAGGCGGCAAGGTCAATTTTGTCCTGCCGGAGAAATTGGGGAAAGTCGTGATCAAAGACGACGTCTCTCTGACGCTCGTCAAACAGGTATTGAAGGAGATCGGAGCGAAATAGGATTTTAATTCCCCACACTTAAGTGTGGGGAATTAAATAATAATTATGAAAAGCATTGAAGAACAATTAGCGATAATAAAGCGCGGGGTAGTTGAGCTCATTTCAGAAGACGAGTTAGCTGCCAAGCTGAAAGAAGGCAGGCCGTTGCGTGTTAAATGGGGGGCTGACCCTTCGGCGCCGGATATCCATTTCGGGCATTCTGTCATTCTTCACAAACTTCGTCAGTTCCAGGATTTGGGACACAGGGTGATCTTTGTTATCGGTGATTTTACCGCCAGGATCGGCGACCCTTCAGGCCAATCAAAAACAAGAAAACAGCTCACGCCCGAAGAAGTGGAGCAAAATGCTCAAACCTACAAAGAGCAGGTCTTTAAGGTGCTTGATAAAAATGCCACAGAGGTGGCTTATAACCACAACTGGCTTTCCAAGCTTAATATGAATGAAATTTTTGAGCTGCTGTCGAAGTATACCGTCTCACGCATGCTGGAACGCGATGATTTTATGAATCGTTTTGAAAAAGAGCGGCCGATCTCGATCCATGAATTTTTGTATCCTTTGGTTCAAGGTTATGATTCGGTCGAAGTTAAAGCTGATGTTGAAGTTGGCGGCACCGACCAGAAATTTAATATGCTGGTCGGCAGGGAATTGCAGAGGGACTATAAGGGCAAATCTCAAGTCACTCTGGTTATGCCGCAGGTCGTGATCACAATGCCGCTTTTGGAAGGCACCGACGGCGTGCAAAAAATGAGTAAATCACTCGGCAATTATATCGGCGTGACGGAGCCGCCCTCGGAGATCTACGGCAAGATCATGTCGATCTCCGACACGCTTATGCGCCGCTACTATGAGCTCCTGACGGAGGTTCCGCTCGGAGAAGTCAAGGCCATGCATCCCAAGCAGGCCAAACAGCGCCTGGCGCGGACGCTGGTCGCCAGGTTCTATTCCGACCAGGCGGCGGCGGCGGCCGAAGCGGAATTTGAATCGGTCTTTAAAGAAGGCAAACTGCCGCAGGAGATCGAGCTAATTTCTCTGCCGAAAAAAGAGATGAACATCGTCGACCTGCTGGCCGAAACCAAGCTGGCCGCTTCCAGGACCGATGCCCGGCGGCTGATCCGGCAGGGCGGGGTGTCGGTTAACGAGCAGATTGTCAAAGACGATAAATTAAGCGTCAATTTAAGCGGAGAGCGGCTGATAAAAGTGGGGAAGCGGAAATTCCTGAGAATCAGACACGGCTGACGGCTTTAACCTGATTGACAGCGCGGCGCGATAATTTATTGTAATTTCTTTTTGGCGATGGTAAAATCATTTTGGGAGGTGAAATGCATGGTTGTAGAAGTAGTTTATGAAAAGGGGGTTCTTCGTCCGTTAGAACCGTTAGAAGGCATCAATGAAGGGGAAAAACTTGATGTGGAAATAATGCCCGGCGGTCTTCATTGGAAGGGCGCCTTAAAGGATTTAAAGCTGGCTTCAGTTGAATTACAGCACAAAATTAAAGATTAAAGGTAGTCAGGATTATGCAGGCCTTTAATCTGGATGTTGATGATGGTATTCAGTATTATGTTGCCAAAACCAGGTCATTAAAGTTGATTAGTTTTGATAAAGATTTTGACAAAACCGATATAGAACGAATTGATCCCCAAACGCTTTAAAACCCCTGGCCGAAACCAAGCTGGCCGCCTCCAGGACCGATGCCAGGCGAAAATGTTGTCCCGGCCAGCCAAATATGCTAATATAAAAGACACGAATATTTCTGGTTTCAAGAGGAGTTTCTGGAATATGAGGGGGCTATTATAAAATGAATTTTTTTAAAGAAAAATTCCTGGTTGACGAAAAGGGGAGGAAAATAGCCGTCATGTTGGATGCGAAGGGCTATGAAAAGCTAATGGCTCATCTTGAAGATTTAGAGGATTCATTGGAATTGAAAAAAGCCGTGAAACATGAAAAAGAAAAGGGGCTCTCCCTTGCCGAGTATCTGGCAAAACATAAATAGAAACCAATTAGGCCGGCTTTCTCCGCCGGACAGAGAAAGGATCGTTAAAAAGTTGGTCGAGCTGCAAAATCCGCATTTCTTCCAGCAGATCGAAAAGCTTCAGGGCGTTGAAGGATGCAGAATTAGGGCCGGTGATTATCGCGTGCTTTTTACCATCGATCAGGCGAGGAAAGAAATATTGGTCTTCCGCGTCAAACATCGCAGTCAGGTCTATCGCTTTTAAACGCATGATCGTCATCGATCTTTTCTCCGAAACCAAGCTGGCCGCCTCCAAGACCGAAGCCCGGCGGCTGATCCAGCAGGGCGGGGTGTCGGTTAACGAGCAGATTGTCAAAGACGATAAATTAAGCGTCAATTTAAGCGGAGAGCGGCTGATAAAAGTGGGGAAGCGGAAATTCCTGCGGGTCAAACAGGGCTGATGGCTGAACCAAGCGCCACCAAAAGGATCGCCAAAAACTTCTCCTGGTTGTTTGTCGGGAGTGTGATCGGTGGCTTGCTAAACTTCGCGGCCAATGTTTACGTTGCCCGAGTTTTAGGTGCCGCTTCTTTCGGTTTGCTTAACTTTGCTCAGGCGTTTATGGCTTATCTGGTTTTGCTGGTAGATTCCGGCCTTTCTGCTTTTGGGATGCGGGAAGTGGCGAGGGAGAGAAAAAAAGCCGGAGAAATATCGCTGAATATATTAGCGATCCGCCTCTTGGTCGCTTGCCTGATCTATGTCATCTCCCTTCTCGCGCTCTATCTCTTGCCAATTTCCGCTGAACTCCGCTGGTTGTTCATTATTACATTCCTCTATATCTTTTACCGGGCCTTAAGTCCCGAATGGATCTTTCATGGGCTGGAAAAAATGGAGTATATGTCGATTTCGAAAGTAATATATTTCGCGGCGACGATCGTTCTTTTTGTCTGGCTGGTTAGAAGCCCGGGTGATTTGGTCAATGTGCCTCTGCTCCAGTTCATTGCCGGGATGGCCGTGACCGCTTTTTTTTTGATCGTCTTGTTCAGAAAACTCATCACTTTTGCCCCTGGGAAATTAGACCCCAGCTGCTGGTCAAGCTATTTCATCCGGGCTCTGCCGCTGGGAGCTTCGATGGTCATGATGCAGATCTATAATAACTTGGATACGATCATGCTTGGCTTTATGGATAAAGCCGAAGTGATCGGCCATTACAGCGCCGCCTACAAAATATTTTATGCTTTTGTCGGGGTCTTTTCCACCTGGCAGGCCCCCGCGATTCCTATCTCGGCAAAACATGCAAACGAGGACAGGTCAAAGGCAAGACATTTTCTTGAGAAATACTTGCGGTTAACATTATTGGCCGTTCTACCTTTGACTGTTTTAATGATAATAATCGCGCCGACGGTCATTAGCCTGTTTTTTGGGACCGAATATCTGGCGGCCAGCCTGGCTTTGCAAATACTGATGGCGTCGTTCATTGTTCTTGTTATTTCGATCACCTACGGGAACTTGATCCTGATCAGCGCTGAACGGAGTTGGGAGTATTTGCGGATAGTCGCGCTGGGAGCGGCGGTCAATGTAATTATGAACCTGATCCTCATCCCCAGATTCAGCCTCAATGGAGCGGCGGCTGCGACTCTCTTGACCGAGTTCATCATTTGTCTATTAGTGCTCTATTATTCAAATAAAGTATTTTATGTCGGAGTAGTTCAAAAAATAATCAGACCGGCGATAGCTTTGATCCCGTCTCTGGGCTTGTATGCTTTTCTTTATTATGTTGCCGCCGCGCTGCCTCATTATTTCAGGTTGTCTTTTGCCGGCGGGGCATTTCTTGCCTTGTATTCAATTTTGATCATCTGGTGGGAGAGAGGATTCTTGGCGGATTTCATTCAGGAAATCATTAGCCCGAGATGATCCGACGCAGTTGAGGCCGCGTGTTTGCTTATTATCCGCTGATTGCTATAATAAGCTTGCTGTTTTATGACCAGGAAAAGGGCGGAATTATTTAATGATCATCTCCAGGACGCCGGTCAGGCTTAGTTTTTTTGGCGGCGGGACGGATTACCGCGAATTCTTTGAGAGAGAGGGCGGCGCGGTCCTTGGCGCCACCATAGATAAGTATATCTATGTCAGCGTTAACCGTTTGAGCGAATTTTTTGAATACAAGATCAGAGTTGGCTATTCCCGGGCGGAATTGGTCAAAAGCGTCGAGGAGATCATTCATCCGAGCGTCCGTGAAACGCTGAAGTATCTGGGGATTGACGGGAACCTTGATATCCATATCTTTGCCGATCTGCCCGCCCGTACCGGCCTCGGTTCTTCCTCCTCGTTCACGGTCGGGTTTCTGCGCGCGCTTTACGCCCTGTTGGACAGAAAAACTTCCAAGCAGCAACTGGCCCGAACGGCGATCCGGATCGAGCAGGAACTGATCAAGGAAAATGTCGGCTGCCAGGACCAGGTGCATGCCGCTTACGGCGGAATCAACATTATAGAATTCCAAAAGGCGGGTATACAGGTGAGACCGATTAGCATTTCTAAGGAGAAAAAAGAATTCTGGGACGAATCCCTGCTGGTATTTTATACGGGCTTAACCCGTTATGCTTCGGATATTCTTAAAGAACAGGTCGAAAATACCAGATCGACCTCTAAGGATATTGAACTCAGAAAAATGAAACAGATGGTTTATCAAGCTGAAAAATATATCATTGAAGAAAAGCCGGAAGCAATGGTTGAGGCGCTCGGGGCGCTTCTTCACGAGAGCTGGCAGCAGAAGAAGCGTCTTTCCAGCCTCGTTACAAACGAGGCGATCGATGAGGTTTATAACAAGGCGGTCAAGGCGGGGGCTTATGGCGGCAAGCTGGCGGGCGCAGGCGGAGGCGGGTTCATGTTCTTTTTGGCACCGTTAGATAAGAAAGATTTGATCAGAAAAGCGGTCGGGTTGCTGGAAGTTGATTTTAAGTTTGAGGCTGAGGGCTCAGTGATCATCTATAAGTCGTAATAGGCCGGAGGTTATTGATGAAAAAAGAAAAAATCCTGGTTACCGGGGGGGCCGGCTATATTGGTTCGTTGCTGGTCCCGGCTTTGTTAAACAGAGGGTATAAAGTAACGGTCCTTGACGCCTTGATCTACGACCAGGCCCCATTGCTGGACTGCTGCGCCAACCCGGATTTCGATTTTATTAAAGGTGACATCTGTGACGAGAGATTGATCGATGAATTGGTGCCCAAATATGCCGTGATCATTCCGTTAGCGGCGATCGTCGGCATGCCGGCCTGCAACCAAAATCCATCTTTCTCCTGGCTGGTCAATTATGAAGCGAACCTGAGAATAGTTGGTAATTCTTCCCAAGGCCAAAAAGTCATCTTTCCGACGACTAACAGCGGTTATGGGGTCGGCGAAAAAGGCAAATATTGCACTGAAGAAACACCGCTTAAACCGATCTCTTCTTATGGGAAAGCCAAGACCGAAGTCGAGCAAGCTTGGCTAAAAAAAGGGAATGCGATCACATTTCGTCTGGCGACTGTCTTTGGCATGAGCCCCCGGATGAGGCTCGATCTCTTGGTCAACGACTTTACTTTTCGCGCTTATCGCGATCATTTTATTATTCTATTTGAGGAGCATTTTCGCCGGAACTATATCCATATAAGTGATGTGGTCAAGGCGTTCATCTTCGGGTTGGACAATTTCGAGAAAATGGCCGGTGAACCTTTTAATGTCGGCTTAAGCGGCGCGAATATAACCAAAAGGGAGTTGTGCGAGAAGATCAAGCAATTCGTACCTGATTTTTACATTCATACCGCGCCAATCGGCGAAGATGTTGATAAGCGGGATTATCTGGTGAGCAACGAAAAGATTGAAAAATTAGGCTGGCAGCCGGAGCATTCTCTGGATGACGGAATAAAAGAATTGTTAAAAGGCTTCAGAATTATCAAGCCGAATAGGTATGCGAATGTTTAGCAAAATTACTTTCGAAACACATGGGACGGCCAAGCTTGATAAATAATAGATGTCAAGCAATTGAGATTATTGTTAAAACGGATAAGGAAATTGCGTTTGGATCACATGATCATCTTTCCCCCTGGGGGACAATGAGAGACAACAGCCGAAATCAAAACTTTAATAATAAACTTTATAAATTATTTTCAGGAAACATGAGTCCACTCGCTGTTTTGGATCTTGGCTGTTCCGGTGGCGGATTTGTAAGAGACTGCATTAATGATGGCTGTCTTGCTGTCGGCTTGGAAGGAAGTAATTATTCTTCGATCCACAGACGCGCAGAGTGGGCCGTTATCCCTGAGTTCCTTTTTACTTGCGATATTACCAGTGATTTTGAGGTTTTATTAAAAAGCCCAGATGGCTTAAAACTTATCGATTTCGATGTGATTACCTCTTGGGATGTTTTGGAGCATATTGATGAGAATGATTTAGCGAAAATTGCGGACAATGTCAGGAAACATCTTAAGCCGGGGGGGGTATTTATTTCCAGCATATCTCCAAACGAAGAGATTGTCAAAGGCGTCAAATTGCATCCAACCGTGCATCCTAAAAAATGGTGGGTCAGAAAATTTAGGGAAATGGGATTTGAGAATCAGGAGGCTCTTGTCGCATATTTTAACACCCAGTTTATTCGTGGCCCAAAATATGGCGCGCCGAACAGCTTTCATCTGGTTTTGAACCCGGCCGGCTGCGGAAAAGGCCCAGCTATACCTAAGGAGAGTGTTTTGCAAAGGATACTGGATCGCTGGATAGCATCAAGGCCACAACGACTATTAAGGAAGTTATTAATCGGTAATTAAATTGATATGATGGCGGAATATCAGCCACATTTCTTATTGGTCTGGAAGTTGCCGGTGATTATGATCGATATGTCATCGATGTGGATAAAATAGAGAGGATCGCTGCATCAAAAACGGCCATTAAAAAGGTCTGGATAAAAAAATGATCTGTCGTGTTTGTGATTCATCTGATCTGAAGATAGTTGTTGATCTTGGAGATCAGCCCTGGGCTAATAATTTCCTGACTAAGGAAGAGCTCGGTAGGGAAAATTATTATCCGTTGAGAGTAATGTATTGTCAAAATTGCGCGACAGCTCAGCTTGGTTACACCGTGCCCAAAGAAACAATGTTTTCCGACCATACCTATTTGTCCGGCATAACTAGGTCCCTATGCGAGCATTTTAAAAATGTGGCGGACGAAGTTGATTCGCGCTATTTTGCTGGCGTTAAGAATAAAAGCGTCCTTGATATCGGCTCCAATGATGGGACGCAGCTTAAGCACTTTAAGGGTTTGGGGTATGAGGTATTAGGGGTAGAATCATCAAAAACAATTGCTAAAATCGCGAATGAGGCCGGGATACCGACGTTGAATAAATTTTTTAATTTGGACGCGGCCAGAGAGATCGGCCGGAAATTCGAAGTGATCAACGCTGCCGGGGTCTTTTTCCACCTGGAAGAATTACACTCAGTGACTGACGGGATCAGGGAATGCCTGGCTCCGGACGGGGCGTTCGTGGTCCAGTTTCTCTACATGAAACGGATCATCGAGAACCTTGCTTTCGATCAGATCTATCATGAGCACCTTTTGTATTATAATTTAAGAACGATTGAGGTCTTATTGAACCGGCATGGCCTGTCAATGTTCGACGCTTATCTTGCCCCGATCCACGGCGGTTCGATTATTGGCTTTGTCGCTCACCGGGGTAAAAAACAGCCTTTAGCCCGGCTTTTGGAAATGCGGCAGGCGGAAGAGAGCGGCAAGAGCAATCAGTATGAGACTTATCTTGCTTTTGCCAAGCGAATCGAAGCTATGAAACAAGAGAATCTGGCCTATCTGGCGGAAAAAAAACGACTTGGGAAAAAGATCTATGGTTTTGGCGCGCCGGTCAAAGGCAACACTTTGCTGAATTATTTTGGTATTGGCACCCAGTATCTCGATTGTCTGGTGGAAAAAAACGAATTGCGTCGCGGATTGTATTCGCCCGGGATGCATATCCCGGTCGTTATTGAGAAAGAGTTGAGCCAGTTGCCGGATATTTATTATGTCTTAGCCTGGAATTTCAAAAATGAGATACTGGCTAATAATCGGAGACTATTGGACGAAGGGGTCGAGTTTTATTTTCCGGTCAATCCAAAGGAGTGAAAAATGAAGATTCTAATCACCGGCGCGACCGGGTTCCTTGGTTCGGCTCTTTGTCTGGCGCTGGAAAATGAAGGTCACGAGCTGGTCAGGGTGGGTTCCAAGAACTGTGATCTGACCAGGCAGGACTCCCTGCAGTCATACAATAGCCCTAAATATGATCGAATATATCACTTGGCCGCCTGGACGAAGGCCGGGGACTTCTGTCTTTATCATCCCGGCGAGCAGTGGATCATCAATCAGCAGATTAATACGAACATATTAGCCTGGTGGCAAAAGTATCAGCCACAGGCGAAGCTGATCGCCATGGGGACAAGCTGTGCCTATGACCCTGAACTAAAACTGATCGAAGACAACTACCTTAAGGGCGCCCCGATCGAGAGCCTATTCACCTACGCAATGTCAAAGAGGATGCTCCATGTCGGTTTGCTGGCCCTGCAGAAGCAATATGACTTGAAACATCTGACCCTTGTCCCATCAACCCTTTACGGCCCGAATTATCATCTCGACGGTAGGCAGATGCATTTTATCTTTGATCTGATCAGAAAAATAGTCAATGGGCAGCAAAAAGGGGAAGAAGTCGTTTTGTGGGGAGATGGCAATCAAAGAAGAGAATTGGTTTATCTGGATGATTTTGTGCGTCTGACGCTGCAGTTATCCGAGAGACAGGAAAACGAGCTGATCAATGTTGGAGCCGGGGGAGATCATTCCATCCGTGATTTTGCCAAAATGATCTGCCGCTATGTCGGTTATGACCATAAGAAGATCAAATATGATAAAACGCGCTATGTTGGCGCCAGATCGAAGTGTCTGGCTGTCTCGAAACTAAAAAGAATAATTACCGATCTTAAGTTGACGCCGCTCGCGACAGGGATAGAGAAAACGGTCAAATGGTATCTTGAGGCCGTCAAGAAAGGGCAGGCTTGATGCGCCGATTGGTCATCCTCGATTACTTCTTTACCCCGGAAAAAGGACACGACCGAGATTATGACTATGCGATCGCTGCCGAGGCGATCAGGCAAGGGGTCCCGACCGAGATCTGGTCGCCGCAGAGAGGGCTCCGAGGCTTGCCTGGCTATGTGCATGAGCGCCTGCGCTCTGAAGTAAATAAGGACAAGAACATCCTTCTCCAGGTGATCGATGGGCTGATTAGGGGTATTGAATTGAGGCGGATCGTTAAAAGCGACGAGCTCGACCAGCATTGCCTGATCTTGATCCAGAAGGTCGATTATTCATTCATGCTTTCCTTTTTTGCGGCGACAATCGGTTTGCAGGTGAGGCCGAGATTCATGGTAATAATCAGGCGGGGGCTGCGGGACCATTACTTTGGCCATAAACTGATCGGAGCCCTACTGATAAGCCTGATCAATTTTCCATTCATGAAATATCTTTATGCCCGAAAGCGCTTCCTATTCTGGTCTGACAGCGAAATGATCACTGAGCAATTGCAGAAAGCCGGAATTTCCGACGCCAGAACTGTGCCGATCCCGCATTTGCCTGATCGGACAAGCAGGACAAAAACCGACAGGCCGAAGATAGTCGGTTACCTTGGCGGCATGCGGCTGGAGAAGGGGGCGGCTTTATTGCCGGGCTTGATCGAAATAATCATGGCTCAAAGACAGGACCTGATCTTTTTGCTGCATGTTTATCTTCATCACGGTGACACCACCGAACTGCATGAGATCAAAGATAGGCTTATAGTTCTGGCCGCCAGATATCCGCAAAATGTCGAGATCATCGACAGATATCTGCCCGAAAAAGAATATAAAGATCAACTGGCGAGGTGCGTCATTGTTCTGATCCCGTATAAAGATTATTTGTATGGCCAGAGGACCTCTGGGGTGGTGGCCGAAACGATCGCTTGCGGCGCCTGGGCGATCGTGCCGAGGGGGACATGGATGGCCAGGCAAGCGAGCCGATATGCGAAGATAATTGCTTTCGACGGCTTCAATGTCGCGGCTGTTTCCGCCGCTTTGCTGGCTTGTGCTGATTTTGTCCGTGAAATAGACGATGAATCCCTTGAACGACAGATCGATGAATGGTATGGCTTTCATTCGGCCAGCAATTATTTGGGAATGCTTAAGAAAGCGGGATGATCATTAGAAATATGCGCATTGCTATCGACGCGCGGCCGGCAGAACAAGATGGTTTCGGGATTGCCCGATATACCAGCGAATTGATCGATGCGCTGGCTGCTCTAGATAAAACTAATGATTATTGTCTTATCGTCAATTCAGATAAGCTGGCGAGCAGAATAACCGGATGGCGCAATTTTTCTCTGTGGCGGATCGGGGCCGGATGGATGAGCTTGCGGGAACAAGCGGAACTCCCTTTTGTTTTAGGCCAGATCAGACCGGACGTTTTTCACGCGACATCTTTTGTCGTTCCTCTATATAAAACATGCCCAACAGTAGTGACCATTCATGACCTGATCCATCTTGTCTTTCCCAAGAATTATGGGCTGAAACAGGGTCTCTATTTCAGGGCGCTTAAACATGCACTGCTTCGGGCGAGCCTGATCATTGCTGATTCAGCGGCGACGAAAAACGATCTGATAATGTTTTACAAGTTGCGGTCGGAAAAGGTCAAGGTTATCCCTTTAGCGGTCAATAAAAGCTTTCGGCCCTTAGGAGTAGCGGAAGTGAATGAATACAGAAAGGGAAAGGGTTTGCCTGGGAAATTCGTTCTCTTTGTAGGTAGTAGGAAAAAACATAAAAATCTCAGGTTGCTTTTGGATGCTTGGGCAAAATTGAATCAGGCCGGGGAAATTAAGATTCCTCTGGTTATTACCGGTAAGCCCGATGAATTGACGCAGGAATATTCTCAGTCTGGGAAGATCATTTTCCTTGGTGCTGTTCAAGGTCAGGAACTGCCAAAATTGTATAATGCAGCTTCGTTGTTTGTTTTTCCCTCACTTTATGAGGGCTTTGGCCTTCCGCCTCTGGAGGCGATGGCTTGCGGGACACCGGTGATCACGACCGATGTTTCATCGCTGCCGGAAGTGGTTGGCGAGGCCGGACTGTTGGTCCCACCAGGAGATGTCACGTCACTGGCGAGGGCCATGACGAAAGTTCTCACCGATAACGATCAAGCCATAAAGATGAGGGTGGCGGGCCTAAAACGAGCCGCGGGATTCTCTTGGGATAAATGCGCCCGGGAAACACTGGCGGCATATCAGGCGGCGTCTGCTAAATAAATGCATTACTTAATTATTGGCATAGCAGTCTTAATGGCTTCGTTCCGGCTGGGGAGCGCCCCTTTTTGGACCGATGAGATATTCAGTCTGCTTTTCGCCAGAGGTTCGCTCCATTCCCTGGTCGCGCAAGCGGCGGCGGATGTCCATCCCCCTTTCTACTTTTTCCTGCTCCACTGGTGGCTCAAAATGTTTGGAGAAAGTGAATTGGCAGTCAGAGCATTATCTCTTTTGCCGCTGGCGCTCTCTCTTTGGTTGATCTATCAGATTGCCTCATATGTTTTCAACCGCAAGGTCGCCCTGCTCACGGCCTTTCTCTGCGCTTTTTCACCGGTGATCGTCCTTTATTCCAGGATGGCACGATATTATTCTTTAGTCGCTTGTCTGATGTTGGCCGCGCTTTTTCTGCTAATGAAACTGCGGGGAAAGGAGACGTTCTTCCGCTGGGCGGCCTATCTGGCCGTGACGATCCTCCTTTTTTATACCGATTATCCCTCTTCCGCTTATTTGATCATTTTAAGTGGCGGTTTGCTCATTTACTTCGTTCTGGCTGAGAAAAAGGCTTCGACAATTATTTTTCGGTGGATAGGAATTATCGCGGTGTCCGTGCTTGCTTATCTTCCCTGGCTGACGAAAATGCTGGCCACGTCCGGGGCCATGTTCACTAAGCATGTCGATGTAGATCGCAACCTCGGGGCAACTGCCCTGGTTTTAAAGCTGATCTTTCCTTTGTATTCATTTATATTCGGCGAAACTCTTTTTCCCTGGCATTACCCCCTTATCGCCTTGGGTCTTTTAGCCTTTATCGCCTCGTTGATAATCGCTGTTTGCTATTGCCGGGAAAACAACAATAATGGACTGCCGATTACCGCTGGCCTGGTTGGCGGAACGGTGATCATCAATGCGCTTCTTTTGTCTTATTTTGCTAAAACGCACAGTTTTATCTATTATCCCCGGACGATTATTTTCGCGGTCTACTTACTGCTGATGCTGGTTGCCTGCGGAATTGTGGCCGGGGGAAAAAGAGTGGGGGCCGTTCTGCTGGTCGCGCTCTTGCTCGTCAATGGCTATTCACTTCTGAACGTTTCCCGGCTTCAGGAGTATTTCAATCCTTTCTACTTGATCCCTTGGAAGACCGTTGCTGGCGATATTATGCGGCAGGCGCGGACAACCGACCGTATCTTTTCAGATGACCCATCGCTCAAATATTACCTGAGATCGGCCGAGGATACGGCAGGACTGACGGAAATAATGAATAAGGATAAGGTTGAGCGATTCTG
>Ga0154914_107_pt4 | contig 37568 bp, 40 predicted proteins | sample RifCSPhighO2_01_FD_105883 | JGI IMG/M metagenome (GOLD analysis project Ga0154914, IMG submission 105883) | candidate division WOR-1 bacterium RIFCSPHIGHO2_01_FULL_53_15 | reverse complement strand
TGGCCCACGTTTCGGGCAAGATCCGCAAGCATTTTATCAGGATCCTGCCGGGCGATAAGGTCAAAGTCGAGCTTTCGCCTTATGACCTGACCCGCGGGCGGATCACATATCGGATGAAGTAAAAGAGGGTAATATGAAAGTCAGATCATCGGTCAAGAAAATTTGCGACAAGTGCAAGATAGTGCGCCGGCGGGGCCGGGTCTATGTGGTCTGCGAGAATCCGAAGCATAAACAGAGACAAGGCTAGGTCAGGGTATCAGTGGATCAGAATATCAGGAGGAGATAAATGGTACGTTTAGCTGGAGTCGATCTGCCGCCGAACAAGAGGGTTGATGTCGGCCTGACATATATATATGGCGTGGGGGAGGCCGTGAGCAAACAACTGCTGGCCAAAGCCGGCCTCAATCCTGCCAAGAGAGTCAAGGACTTGAATGACAACGACCTGCTGGCCCTGCGCGACGCGCTCAAGGACTTTAAGGTCGAGGGCGACCTGCGCCGCGAGGTCTCGATGAGCATCAAGCGGCTGATCGACACGGGGACGTACCGCGGCACGCGCCACCGCAAGGGTCTGCCGGCGCGCGGCCAGCGCACGCGCACCAACGCCCGCACCCTGCGCGGCAAGAGGAAGACCGTCGGCCTGGGCAAGAAGAAAGAAGAAGAGAAAAAGGAGTAAAACATGGCTGAAGAAGCAAAAGAAATAAAAGAGCAACCGAAAATAATCAAAAAGAAGAAGACGAAGAGGCATATTCCGTCGTCGGGGGTGGCCCACATCCAGGCGACTTTCAACAACACGATCGTCTCGATTACCGACCCGACGGGGGGCATCGTGGCCTGGGCTTCAGCCGGTGGTTCTGGCTTCAGGGGGACAAAAAAGGGGACCCCGTTCGCGGCTTCGGCCGCGGCTGAAAAAGCGGCCGCCAAGGCGCTTGAAGCCGGCGTGCGCGAAGTCAACGTTCTCGTTAAGGGGCCGGGCGCCGGCCGCGAGACCGCCATCAGAGCTCTCCAGGGCGCCGGGCTTGAGATCAGCTCCATCAAGGATGTCACGCCGATCCCGCACAACGGCTGCCGGCCGCCGAAGCGGAGGCGGGTCTAATGGGCAGGCACGTTGAACCGGTTTGCAAGCTCTGCCGCCGCGAAGGCGGCAAGCTCTTCCTCAAGGGCGAAAAATGTTATTCGGAGAAGTGCCCGGTCGCGCGGCGCAGCTACGCCCCCGGCCAGCACGGCAAACTTCCCATCCGGGCCTCGGAATACCAGATCCGCCTGCGCGAAAAGCAGAAGGCCCGGCGCATCTACGGCCTCGGCGAGCGGCAGTTCGCTAAATATTTTGATCAGGCCGCCCGCCGCAAAGGCGATACCGGCGAAAAACTGATGCAGTCGCTCGAGCGCCGGCTCGATAACGTCGTTTACCGGCTCGGCTTTGCCACCTCGCGCCAGGCGGCCCGCCAGATGGTGAGAAACGGCGGCATCGCGGTCAACGCGAGAAAAGTCAACATTCCCGCTTTTGAGGTCAAGGCCGACGACGCGGTCAAAGTCGCGCCGAGAATGGCGGCCCTGGCTAAAGCGTCGCTCGAAAAGTTCCCCGACCGCGTCCTGCCGGCCTGGGTTTCCCTCACTGGCGAAGCGGAGGGCAAGGTTCTTTCTTTGCCCAAGAGAGAAGATATCGATGTCAGTTTAGAAGTTAACCTTATTGTTGAGTATTATTCAAGGTAAATAGGAGGAAAAGGCATGGTAACGATCGGAGAAAAACCCTGGGTCAAGGCGGCGGAACTTTCGGATAAATTCGGGCAGTTTGTGGTGGAACCGCTGCCGAGGGGCTACGGGACGACACTGGGGAATCCTTTGCGCCGAATCCTGCTCTCTTCCCTGCCGGGCGCGGCGGTCACGGCGGTCAAGATCGACGGCGTCTCGCATGAGTTCTCGACCATCCCGGGCGTGACCGAAGATGTTCTGCACATGATACTCAATCTCAAAGAGATCGTCATCCGCTCCCACTCCGACCAGCCCAAGACCGTCACCCTCAAAGCCAAGGGGAAGGGCGTCGTCACGGCCGGCGATATCGAGCACGACGCCGAGATCGAGATCATCAATCCCGGGCAAAAGATCGCGACGCTTGACGGCAACGGCAAGCTGAACATGGAGCTGATCATTGAGCGCGGGCGCGGCTATGTGCCGGCCGAGCGCAACAAGAAGCCGAATCTGCCCGTCGGTTTTATTCCGACCGACTCGATCTTTACTCCCGTCATCAAAGTCAATATCGCGACGGAGGAGACCCGCGTCGGCCAGGAGATCAATTATGACCGGCTCGTCCTCTCGGTCTGGACCAACGGCAGTTTAAAGCCGGATGAAGCGGTCAAAGAAAGCGCCAAGATCTTGGCCCGGCACGTCGATTTCTTCGTCCACCTGGGCGAAAAAGTCGAGACCGCCGGCCTTGAGGCGGAGAGGCGTGAAGAGGCCCCCGCCGCCGTGCTCGACATGAACATCGAAGACCTTGAATTTTCTTCACGCTCGCTCAACTGCCTGAAAAAGGCGGGGGTCAAGACCGTGAGGGACCTGGTCGGCTATTCCGAACCGGAACTCATGAAGTTCAAAAACTTCGGCTCAAAATCCCTGACTGAAGTGCACAGCAAACTGGCCGAATACAAACTTAAGCTCAAAGGAGAGGAATAAATGAGGCATCGGCTGGGGAACCGCAAGCTAAGCCGGGCGACCGACCAGCGGCTGGCGCTCCTGCGCTCTATTGTGCGGTCGCTGTTCATTTACGGCAAGGTCAAGGTCACGCTGACCCGGGCGAAAGAGGCGCGGCGCATGGCGGAGCGGCTGATCACCGCGGCCAAGTCAAATAACCTGATGGGGCGGCGGAAAGTGGAAAGCGTTTTGCATGACCGGGCGATCGTCACGCAGATCTTCAAGACCTTTCCCGAGCGCTTCGAGGGGCGGCCGGGCGGCTACACGCGCATCACGAAACTCGGCGCGCGCCGGGGCGACGCGGCCCCGCTAGCCCTCCTGGAATTGGTTTAGGTGAATTAAGATGAAAAAAAGAAAAACAATTTTCGCGAAAAAAGAGGGGATGTCAAGAAAGTGGTTCCGGGTCAACGCGGCGGGGGCGGTGCTGGGCCGGTTGGCCTCCAAAGTGGCGGTCTATCTGCGCGGCAAGCACAAGCCGATCTTTACCCCGCAGACCGATTGCGGCGACTTTGTTGTCGTCGTCAACGCCGGCAAGATCACGGTCTCCGGTAACAAGGCGAAGGCTAAGACATATTTTTCCCATTCCGGTTTCCCCGGCGGCGACAAGCTGATCAGCTTTGAAAAACTCGTCGCGGCTCAGCCGGAAAAAGTTATCCGGCTGGCGGTTGAGGGGATGCTCCCCCACAATCGGCTGGGGGCGCAGTTGATCTCGAAATTAAAGATCTATCGCGGCGAACCGAAACAATACGCGAAACTAGAAAAACTTGCCGTGCCTGCCGGCAGGCAGGAGGTGAAATAATGGCAGAGTCCCATAAAAAAACGGTCAAGAAAGCGGCGCCGGCCAAAGAAAAAGCGGCCGCGCCGAAGAAAAAAAGAGTTGAAACTCCTCGGGTTGTCGAAAAGCCGCCGGTGGCGGCGCCCGTCAGGGCTAAAAAGCCAAGCGCTCCGATCAGACCCAGCTTTTACGGCACCGGTCGGCGCAAAGAGGCGACCGCCAAAGTCCGGCTGACCGCCGGCTCAGGCAAAATGGCGTTCAACGGCAAATCGCTCAACGAATATTTCTGCGGCCGCAAACTGCTTGAATTTGTCATCAACCGCCCATTTACAGCGACGCAGACCCTCGGCCGCTACGACGTGGCCGCCGAGCTTCTGGGGGGCGGCGTGCCGGCCCAGGCCGACGCCGTTAGAATGGGGATCGCCCGGGCGCTGGTCGTCATGAACCCGGCGCTTAAGCCAACGCTGAAAAAAGAGGGACTGTTGACGCGCGACCCGAGGATGAAAGAGCGGAAGAAGTACGGCTTGAAACGCGCCCGCCGCGCCTTCCAATATACAAAGAGGTAAAGCCATGAAAGTAGAAAGACATTACGAAGATTTTCAAAAACCCAAAAAGATCGAGCAGGGCGGCAGACTGAAGCTTTCCGGCGCTTTTCTCCTTGACCACGAAGAGGAGCTGGTCAATCTGATCAAGCACGAAGGCCGCCTGGCCGAGCAGAAAAACCCCCTGCACAAGGTCAGCAAGATCGAAAAGGTTAACGGCGGCATCGAGGCCGAGGTCACCGACCATAATCTCGCCATGCATATCGGCAAAGCCCTGAGCCACGCCTACAAGGGGGAGCACAAATATAAATTCCGCGAAGGCGAAAAATACGTCGAAGTCGACTGGAGGCGCGACTGACATGGCGAGAAAACTGATCAAATACAACCTCATGATTCCCGGCCCGACGCCGATCCCGACGCGCGTCCTCTCCGCCATGAACCATGACATGATCGGCCACCGCGGTCCGCTCTTTTCGGCGGTCATGAAAGAGGTCATGGCAGACCTGCGCTGGGCCTACGAAACCAAGAACGAGGTCTTTATTTATCCTTCATCCGGCACCGGCGGCATGGAAGTGGCGGTCGTCAACATGCTGTCGCCGGGCGACAGGGTCATGGTTTTGAACATCGGCGCTTTCGGCGGCCGCTTCGTCAAGATCTGCAAGGCCTACGGCCTTGACGTCAATGACGTCAAGTTCGAGCGGGGCAAGGCCGCCGACCCGGCAGTCTTGAAAGCCGAATTGAAAAAAGGGCCGGTCAAAGCGGTCCTGATGCAGCACAATGAAACTTCGACCGGCGTTTTAAATGATGTTAAAGCCCTGGCCAAAGTTGTGCGGGAAAATCAGCCCGAGGCCCTGATCATCGTTGATGCCGTTTCGGGCCTCATGGCCGCGCCGCTCAAGACCGACGAGTGGGATCTCGATGTGGTCGTCTCCGGCTCGCAGAAAGCCTTCATGACGCCGCCGGGGGTTGCCGCCGTCTCCATCTCCGCCCGCGCCTGGCAGGCCAACGCGGCGGCCAAATGCCCCAGGCATTATTGGGACCTGGCGCTCATGAAAGAAGAAGCGCCCAAAGGGCACACCTATACAACTCCGCCCGAATCCTTGATCTTTGGTTTACGGGAAGGTTTGAGGATGCTTAAGGAGGAGGGGCGGGAGAATGTTTTTGCCCGCCACGCCGCCAATCGCGACCTGGTCAGGGCCGCCGCGCGCGGGCTGGGCTTAAAGCTTTTAGCTGACGACGCGCACGCTTCGCCGGCCGTGACGGCGATCTTTCCGCCCGCTGGGGTCGATGGGGAAGAGGTGCGCAAGCTGATGCGCGATGAATTTAGCGTCGAAGTGGCGCCCGGCCAGGCCGAACTAAAGGGCAAGATCTTCCGCATCGGCCATCTCGGCTATGTGGAAGCGCTCGATATCATCGGCGCCTTTGCCGCGCTGGAAGTCCTCTTTAAACGCCTCGGCGCCAAGACCAACTTCGGCGCCGGCGTCAAAGCGGCGATGGAACTGCTTTAGCGCTTGCGTTAGGTAAAAGCATTATGATTCAACGCAAAAACTTGCCCGAACCGTTTAATAAACCAGAAATAGAAGAGCGATTGCAAAAGGTTTGCCAAGAAAATGACATCGCTTTTATCGTGGTCGGTGATTTTGGTATCGTTTTAAGGCGGGGATAACAGTGGATTCGCCAATTTCCGCCAAAAGTCAATTTCAGCCGCCCAAAACGGCGATTCGGCAAAATTCGCGGCTCGCCGCCTGTCAGAAAATATGTCGTTTTAGCGTCGACAAAACTGAAAAAGATTAACTTTCAATTTCTCTGTGTTGTAAATCAAGTGAAATTATTTCCAATACCATTCGATAATCTTCTGGACAGCTGAGAGGTCGAATTAAACAGAGGTCTCTGTGTGTCGAAGGACTTAAATAATTAGGAGGAATGAAAATGAGTATTTCAGGAAGGTTGGCGATGCCGCCTGTCTCCGGACAAGTAGTTGTTGCCCAGTTAAGACGAAACCCAGAGATAAAGAACGATTCGACTGTTACTGTTAATGAGAAGGAGATCGAAGCGGGAGAAATTGAGGAAAATAAGACTGGTGGTGTCGCTGGAGGGGGGGCGGTGTTTGATGTTGCGGTCTGGACTTTGGTCGGTTTAAGGCAGGGTTCTGAAATAACTGAAGACAATGTGGCGGATCTGATCTGGAGAGAGATGAGATCCTATATGAAAGATAGCTTGAGAGGCCTAAAATTCAAGGACAATGAATCCTCCATAAAATATACAGAAAAAGAGATCGACGCGCTCTTGGATATTTTTAAGCAAGCATTTCTGGGGAAGCGTCATTCCGCCATTTCTAAGAATTATAATGGCAGCAGCCATGGATATATTTCAGAATATGCCAGTTTTGATCGCACGTTAGATGAATTATTGCACAATCTCGCGTTTAAAAACGGGATAAGAGTGGTAAGAGACGAGGATCTTGGCCCGTTTGTTCAAAAGGTCAAAGGGCTCCTGCTTAAAAATGTTGGATCTCTCGATCTTTCCCAGCTTCAGAGAGAGATCAGTGAAGAAGGAAAACCAAATGAATAAGATCATGTTGATCCGTTCGAGCCCATTAGCGCCAAGGCCAACTTCGGCGCCGGCCCCGATGCTTCGGTCGGGGTAAACGTCAAAGCGGCGATGGAACTGCTTTAGGCCCAACCGACTAGAATTAAGATTTACCGCTATTTGACATAATTTATGGCGACACCCCACACTAAAGTGTGGGGAATATTTTTGGGCGCTAATCAATAATTCCCCATACTTCAGTATGGGGATCCCCAGTATATACATGGATTGTAATAAGTTTTGTGTTATAATCTCTCAGAGGTGATTCAGGTGAATTTAAAATTAAAGGAAAAATTCTTGACTGACGAAAAGGGTCATAAAGAGGCGGTTGTCCTGGATGTCAGGACATACGAGGAGTTGTTGGAAGACCTCGAAGATCTGGTAATTATTGCAGACCGGAAACAAGAGAAAACTATTCCTTGGGGAGAGGTAAAAAGGAAGCTTAAAAAATAATGGCCTTCTATAAGGTTGAGGTAAAAAAATCGGCTTTAAAAGAGATCGAAAAACTTAATCGCGGCATTGTCGGACAAATTACGAACAAAATTGTGACGGTTTACGCGGCCGGTCACAGGAAAGATGTCTATCGGTAAGCAAGGCCGCGGTTTCTTTCCCAATATTAAACTGACCGTTTCATACGATGGCGCCGACTTTGCCGGCTGGGAGCTTCAGCCGGGCAAGCGAACGATTCGCGGCGAGATAGAAAAAGCCCTTCAGGTCATCTACAAGAAAAAAATAACCGCCCGGGCGGTCTCCCGGACCGACGCCGGTGTCCACGCTTTGGACAACGTTATTTTCTTCAAGCCGCCTTATAAAATTCCCAGAGAAAGCATTGTCAAAGCTTTGAACGCCCTGTTGCCCGAAGATCTCCGTGCGCTTAAGGCGGAGGAGCAGGCTAATGATAAGGTGAAGGGCAAGACCTACGAATACCTCATCTTCAATGGCCCAATTATGCCGCCGCATTTGCGAAAGATCGCCTGGCATGTGAAACCGAAACTGAACCTTTCCGCCATGAAGAAAGCGGCGAGATATCTCGTCGGCAAGCATGATTTTTCTTCATTCTGCGCCGCTGGTGGGGACGACAATGATCATGTCCGGATCATACATTCATTGGTCATTGGAAATTGGTCATTGGTCATTTGGGGGAAGGAGAGGGTGATTCGTATCAGAATGGCCGGCAACGGTTTCCTCTACAAAATGGTCAGGAATATGGTCGGGACGCTGGTCGAGGTGGGATTGGGACGGCGAGAACCGGAGAGCATCAAAAAGCTGATCCTGGCCAAGGACCGCCGGCAGGCCGGCAAAACCGCGCCGGGGCGGGGATTGTGCTTGGTCAGAATTAATTTTTGAGGTATAATTTTCAATATGACTTCTTTAGATGTCCTTCTCAAAGAAATTGACGAAAAAAAGGCGAAGATCGACGCGGCGCGGCCGCTGCCGAAGATTGTGCTGGATAAATTGCATGAATATCTGGATGTAGAGTGGACGTACAATAGTAATGCTATCGAAGGCAATTCAATGACGCTTCAGGAGACAATGCTTATTTTGAAAGAAGGGCTGACGATTTCCGGGAAAAGCATGCGTGAGCATTTAGAAGTGACCAATCATAAGAATGCAATTGATTATTTGGATGAATTATTTGATAAAGTTGAACCGATTACTCAGCGTGATGTTTTGCGCATTCATGGCTTAATTCTTGAGGGGATTAATAACCATTATGCAGGCAAGCTGAGGGATCTGGAAGTGAGGATCAGCGGCTCAAGGCACAAATGTCCAGGGCCGGATGAATTGCCTTCTCTTATGAGTGATTTTTCTCAATGGCTGGCCAATAATCAAGAGCGTAAAACTATGCATCCCGTCAGGTTTGCCGCGCAGGCGCACTTCAAACTGGTCGATATCCATCCTTTCATCGACGGCAACGGCCGCACCTCGCGTTTATTGATGAATTTAATTCTCGTGAAATACGGTTATCCAATAGCGATTTTTGAGTGTGAAACTGAACCGAGAAAAAATTACTACAATGCCCTGGAGAGGGCTCATCAGGGCGAACTCGAGCAATTTGAAATTTTGGTTGCGCAATACGTTACTAAGGCTGCCGATATCTATATAAGCTATATCCCAAAAGAGAGGAGAATATGACATGAAAGTATTAGCCATGGACAAATGCGTCGAAGAGGGTTTGAAATTGATCAGAGAGGCCGGGTTTGAGGTCGATTCTAAGGCCGGTTTATCTGAAGACGATCTTATCAAGATCATTCCGCAATACGACGCCCTCATCGTCCGTTCCGAGACCAGGGTGACGCCCAAGATAATCGAAGCCGGCAAGAACCTCAAGATCATCGGCCGGGCCGGGGTCGGCGTCGATAACATCGACCTGCCGACCGCGACCAAGCACGGCGTCATCGTCGTCAACTCGCCGGAAGGGAACACCGTGGCCGCCGCCGAGCATACCTGGGCGATGCTTCTCTCCATGGCTCGCTCGATCCCGCAGGCGCACGCGAAGTTAAAGTCCGGCGTCTGGGACAAAAAGTCGTTCAAGGGTGTCGAAGTTCTAAACAAGACATTGGGCGTCGTCGGGCTCGGCAAGATCGGCCGCCGGGTCGCTTCCTACGCCCTTGGCATGGGGATGCGGGTCATTGGTTCCGACCCGTTCGTCACGGCCGAATACGCCAGGGGATTGGGCGTTGAGCTCAAAAACTTTGACGAGCTTATCAAGGAAGCCGACTTTATTACCTTCCACATTCCCAAAACAAAAGAAACGGCCGGCCTGATCAACGCCGGGGCGATCGCCAAAATGAAGAAAGGGGTGCGCCTCGTCAATGCCGCTCGCGGCGGCATTATCGATGAGCAGGCGCTTTATGACGCGTTAAAGAGCGGCCAGGTCAGCGCCGCCGCGCTCGATGTTTTCGAAAAAGAGCCGGCCGAGCAAAGCCCGCTCTTCGGGCTCGATAACATCGTGGTCACGCCGCATCTTGGCGCCTCAACGGTCGAGGCGCAGGTCAACGTCGCGGTCGACGTGGCTGAGCAGGTGATCGAGGTCCTGCGAGGCGGCGCGGCCCGCTCGGCGGTCAACATCCCATCGATGAAACCGGAGCTCATCGCTCCCGTCAAGCCTTACATGAGCATCGCCGAAAAGCTCGGCGCCCTGGCGGCGCAGATCGTCAAGGGCGCCATCTCCAGGGTCGAAGTTGAATATTCCGGTGAAATTGCCGAGCTTAACGTCTCGCCCCTGACAACGATCGTGCTCAAGGGACTGCTGACGCCGATCCTTGACGTCAAGGTTAATTTCGTCAACGCGCCGTTCGTGGCCAAGGAGCGGGGGATCGAGATCGTCGAGAGTAAGAGCAAAGAGGCGAGGGATTTTGCCAATCTGATCACGCTCAGGCTCAGGACGGAAAAAGAGACGCGCACGGTGGGCGGCACGGTCTTTGTCGGGGTGGGGGACCGGCTCGTCATGATCGACGGTTTCCGGGTCGACGCGGTGCCCGAGGGCTACATGATCATCTTGCAAAATATCGATAAGCCCGGAATGATCGGCAAGGTCGGCACATTCCTGGGCAAACACAACATTAACATTGCGGCCATGGATGTCGGGCGGGTCAAGATCGGCGAGCGGGCGGTCATGGTCTTGAACGTCGATAATCCGATCCCGGATAAAGTTCTGGCGGACTTCACTTCGATCGAAGGGATCTTCGGCGCGACTCTGGTCAAAGTATGATCTTCTGGCCGCCCTGGCGGAAGCCAAAAGTCGGCCTGGTCCTGGGCGGCGGGGTGGCGCGGGGGATCGCCCATATCGGCGTGATCAAGGCCCTCGCTTCGTATAAAGTGCCGATCGACTATATCGCCGCGACCTCGGCTGGAGCTCTGGTCGGCGCGGTCTATGCCGCCGGCCTGGATATCAATCTGCTGGAAGAGATCGTGCAGAGGATAAAATGGAGCGATTTTTTTCGCTTTACCCTCTTTCGTCCCGGCTTTACCTCGCCGGCCGCGATCGAGGATTTTGTCGTCAAATATATCGGCGACATCGAGTTTAAGGACCTGAAAATACCTTTCGCGGCGGCGGCGACCGACATCAGAACGGGGGAAAGAGTCGTCATCAACAGCGGCAAGGTCGCCAAAGCGGTGGCCTCAAGCGCCACTTTCCCCGGAGTTTTCGCGCCAGGGGTGCTGGAGGGCAAGTATCTGATCGACGGCGGAATCGCTTCGAATGTCCCGGTCGATCTCGCCCGCGAGATGGGCGCCGATTACGTTATCGCCTCGGATGTCATCCCCGAAACGACGATCAATGTCCTGCCCGGGGAGGCGATGCAGGTATTGGGCCGCGCGCTTGACCTGGTCCTTAAGAAGCTCCAGCGCGAGGAGGCCGGGCGGGCCGACACGCTGATCGAACTAAAGATGGAGGCAGAGGATATCTGGCACCTTGATCTCCACAAGGCAAGAAAGCTGATCGCCGCCGGCGAAGTCGCCGCCCACCGGCTGAGCCGCAAGATCAGGCAAGACCTAAGGTTGAAAGTTTAGAGTTGAGCGAGGAGCGGGGGATGCCGAGGAGTTCCGCCGCTCTGGTGCGGTTATCCGCGCAATCGGCGAGCGCTTTTATGATCAGCTCTTTTTCGTAGTTTGCCAGGCGATCGTTCAATTTTCCGACCGCGCCCGTTAATTCGACCGGCGCCGATTCGACTTTGATCGCAGGCGCAAAGGGCAAGTCCTTTTCTGTGACAGTCGGCCCGCTGGCCAAGACCACAACCCGCTCGATCAGGTTTTGCAGTTCCCGCACATTGCCCGGCCAGTCATAGTTCTGCATCGCCTTCAGGGCGCCGCCCGAAAAACTTTTGACGCTCTTGTTCAGCGTCTTGTTGAACTTGCCAAGAAAATATTTGACGAAAAGCCCGATGTCGGCTTTGCGCTCGCGCAGGGGCGCCAGATCGATCGGGATGACATTGAGCCGGTAATAGAGGTCGTGGCGGAATTTACCGTCTTTGATCTCTTTCTGGAAATCGATGTTGGTGGCCGAGACAATGCGCACGTCGACCGGCAGGCCCTTTTCGCCGCCCAGCCGCTCAATGATCCGGTCTTCTAACACGCGCAGGAGTTTGGCCTGCATGGCCGCGGGCATACAGCCGATCTCGTCGAGAAAAAGGGTGCCGCCGTCGGCCAGCTCGAATTTGCCGAGCCGGCGCTCAAGCGCCCCGGTGAAAGAGCCGCGCTCATGGCCAAAGAGTTCTGATTCAAGAAGATTTTCAGGAATAGCCGCGCAGTTGACGGTCACGAACGGCTGCTGGGCGCGCTTGCTCTTCTTGTGGATCGCCCGGGCGACCAGCTCCTTGCCGGTTCCCGATTCCCCGTGGACCAGGACGGTTGAGTCGGCGGGGGCGACGCGGCTGATCGTTTCGAAAAGTTTCTGCATGACCGGTGTTTGGCCGATCAGGTCGCAGTATTCGGTGGCATCTTTGAGCGCGTCCTTGAGATAAAGATTCTCCCTGACCAGTCCCCTTTTTTCGAGCGCTTTTTCGATCACGATCTGCAGTTCTTTGACCTCAAACGGCTTGGTCACATAATCAACCGCGCCCAGCTTCATCGCCTCAACAGCCGGAGCGACATCTTTGGAGGCGGTGACCATGATGATATCGGCTTCGAGTTCCATGGCTTTGATCTTTTTGAGGATTTCGAGCCCGTTCATCTTTGGCATTTTAATATCGAGCAGGACAAGAGGGATCTCTTGTTTCTTGAGAATATCCAGCGCTTCGTGTCCGGAGGCGGCGGTTAGCAGGTCGAATTTTTTGCCCAGAATGCCGCGGTAGGTTTCCAGCATATCAGCTTCGTCATCGACGGCCAGGATCACTTGTTTTTGGCTGTTCATACGATAAATTTTAGCACGCTTTTAGCTTCGGGTCAAAATCTGTGATAGAATTTTATTGATGACCCTAAATATTATTTCTCTCCTCTTTACGGCGCTGGCTTCGTTCGCGCTGGGGATTTTTGTCTTTTCGCGCGGGCGGCAGCGCCTTTCAAATATTTTCCTGGCGCTGCTCGCGGCCAGCATCGGGGTTTGGTGCTTTGGGCAGTTCATGGGGGAGATCGTGCCGGGCAAGGAGGCGGTTATTTTTTGGAGCAGGGTGAATGTCGGGGCGGCGGTCCTGATCCCGCTTTTCTATTTGAGTTTTATCATCTCATTTATCGACCGGCTAGCGGAGGATCGGCCTATTCTGGCGGCGGCTTATTTTACGAACGCCATATTGTTGTTAATGGTCCTGACGCCTTATTTTGTCGCCGATGTCGCGCCGCGGCTCGGTTACCGGTATTATCCGACTCCCGGCCCCGTTTATGCCGTCTTTGCCGTTTTTCTTCTTGTCCAATTCGTCTTCGCCTTTGTCCGGCTGTTCGGGTTTTTAAGGCGAAGCCAGGGCGGGCTCAGGAACCAGGCGAGATATATTTTCTTCTCTTCGGTGGTCGGCCTGGCCGGCGGCGCGACCGCCTTTTTCCCGGTCTTTAATTTAAATCTGCCGGTCATCAGCTACATCGTCCTGCCGTTTTACCTTGCCATACTTGCTTACGCGATCGTCAAGCATCATCTTTTGGATATCGAGCTGGTCTTTCGCGAAGGGCTCATTTATTCGACGCTGACGATCTTCTTTGCCGTATTTTACGCTCTGGCGATACTTATTTCCAACCGCATCTTCACGAACCTGACCAGTTTTAATGAATTAAGCGCGACACTGATCGTTGTCTTCGCTTCGGTCATCGTTTTCCAGCCGCTGCGCGACCGCGTCCAGTCAGCCGTCGACCGTCTGTTCTTTAAGGGGGATTATTTTTATAAAAAGACGATCAATGACCTCTCGGCCGAAAACCTCAAGCTCTACCGGGGGCTCCTCCAGGCCGATAAGCTCTCAGCTTTAGGGACGATCGCCGCCGGCCTGGCCCATGAGATCAAGAACCCTCTTGCCTCGATCAAGGGTTTGACGCAGGTCCTGCCGGAAAATCTCGACGACCCGGATTTCATCAAAAAATATTCGGAGATCGTGCCGCGCCAGCTCGACCGGGTCAACCGGATCGTCGAAGACCTGCTCGACTTCGGCCACCCGGCCGGTCTCATCATGGCCGAGGTCGATCTCGCCAGGGAATTGGAAGGCGTTCTGCGGCTGGTCGAGAACCAGGGCCGCAAATCCGATATTGAGATCGTCAGGAACTTTGCGCCGCTGCCGCCCGTTCAGGGGAGCGCGGAGAAACTCACCCAGGCCTTCATGAACATTATTCTCAACGCGATGCAGGCGATGCCGGACGGCGGAGCCGTAAATGTCAAATGTCAAATGACAAATGACAAATGTTTGATCGAGATAGCGGATTCCGGCGAAGGGATCCCGGCGGAGCGATTGCCAAATATCTTTGATCCGTTCTATACTACCAAAGAGAGCGGGACGGGCATGGGGCTCGCCGTAACGCACCGGATTATCAGGGAACACAACGGCGCGATCGAAGTCGAGAGTGAAGTCGGGAAGGGGACAACTTTTAAAATATGCCTGCCTATAAGACCAGAGCCATCAGCTTAAAGACCAGGCCGTTCGCGGAAGCGGACAAACTGGTCACGCTCTTTACCCGCGAATACGGCAAGATCAGGGTCGTGGCCCGCAGCGCGCGCCGGGTGCCCTCCCGGCTGGGCGGCCGGGTTGAGGCGTTCACCTGCGCCGACCTTCTGATCGTCAAAGGCCGGTCGCTTGATATCATCTCGCAGTGCGAGGTGCTGGAGTCATTCCAGCGCCTGCGCGACGATCCGGCGGCGTTGAAAGTCGGCCTCTACATATTAAAATTAGTCGATGCCGGGACGGCGGAGGGCCAGCATCATCCGGAGCTTTTCGACCTTCTTCTCAAGGCGCTTTTGACCCTCAAGCAGAAAGTCGATCCGGTCAAGCTCGAGCGCCGGTTCGAGCGGGCCTTCCTGCGGTTAGAGGGGATCTATCGCGATGGGATCGAGCCGAAATACGCCTTAAGCGAGCACACGGGAGTTGACCTGAGAAAATGGTGACACAAAAACACGAAATGGAAAAACAAAAACACAAAATTGAACTGCCGACCGGTTTCGGGGCGGTTTTCTCAAATCTTGGCTTCATGCTCCTCTGGCTGGGACAGCTGACCTCGCAACTGGCCGATCGAATTTATGTCTATGTCCTGATGATCATTGTCTATCAGCTGACGCACTCGAACCTCGGCGTCTCCCTGCCGCTTCTGGCCTTCGGCATCCCGTCGGTCCTCGTCGCCCCCTGGGCGGGGATCGTGGCGGACAAACTTGACCGCAAGTGGATCATGGTGGTGACCGACATCAGCCGCGGCCTCCTGATCCTCCTCATCATCCCGCTCATCGCCAAATCGGTGGCGCTCATTTTCCTCGTCAGTTTGCTGATCTACAGCGCGGCGCAGTTCTTCGCGCCGGCGGAGACCTCTTCCATCCCCGAGCTGGTCGACCGCAAAAATCTCATCATTGCCAACTCCCTCTTCATGATCACCTGGATGGCCTCCTCGGTCGTGGGCTTCGGCCTCGGCGCCCCGCTCGTTAATCTCTTAGCGGAGAAGGGGACCCTCGTCGCTTCGGCCGCCTGCTATTTCATTTCGGCGGCTTCGATCCTGCTCCTGCCGCTCAAGCCGCCGACGCCGGTCGCCGTTAATCTCAAAAGCCACGTCCTGGGCGACCTGGGGGTCGGCTTTGAGTTTATCCGCCGTAACCAGGTCGTTCGCTATTCGCTCTACAAGCTGTTCGTCGCCTCAATGGCCATCGCCACGCTCTCGGTCCTGGCCATCTCCTACGCCAACGATATCCTGATGATCGGCGGCCGGAACTTTGGCTACCTGATCATCGCGGTGGGGGTGGGCATGCTGCTCGGCATGTGGTCGCTCGAAAAGATCCGCCACTTTGTCAACAAGGGAACGATCGTTGTCGGCAGTTTCCTCCTCTCCGGCGCGGCGACGCTCCTTCTTTCGCGCACCTACAACATATACGGGGCGCTTTGCCTGATCTTCCTGTTGGGGGTCGGCAACATCTATATCACCTCTTCAATCCAGACCATTCTTCAGCACAAGATCCCGCGCCAGATCCGCGGGCGGGTCTTTGGCGTCCAGAACATGCTGATCAACTCGGCCTTTACCCTGCCGGTTGTCTTCTTTGGCCTGGCGGCCGACCTCTGGGGCATCCTCTTTGCCATCGCGATCTTAGGTTGGCTGCTCCTTCTCACCGGCCTCGCCGGCATCTTCCTGCCGAAGTTCAAGACGGTATGATAATTGATTGTTATTGATAAAATCAATCTTTTGTGGCGGGACGAATTGATTTAATCTCTTTAAAGAAGTAATATATTTGTTATAGGAGACGGACACGATGTCATTCAAATTTATTGATTTATTTGCCGGCATTGGAGGCATGCGCATTCCTTTTGAAGAATTGGGCGGCGAATGCGTATTCACTTCCGATTGGGATAAGGATGCCCAAAAAATGTATGAGGTGAATTTTGGCGAAAAACCGCATGGAGACATAACAAAAATTCATGAAATCGATATCCCTGATCACGACGTATTGCTCGCCGGGTTCCCTTGCCAGCCGTTTAGCATTATTGGGAGCAGGAAGGGCTTTGAGGATACGCGCGGAACGCTGTTCTTCGATATAGAACGAATCTTAAAAGCTAAACGGCCTAAAGCTTTTCTATTGGAAAACGTAAAGCAATTAAGAGGCCATGACAAGGGACGGACTTTGAATGTTATTCTTAATCATCTTACAGCCCTTGGCTACCATGTCCACTGGAAAGTATTAAACGCTTTAAATTTTGGCTTGCCTCATAAAAGAGAAAGGATATTTATTGTTGGGTTACTTCATAATTATGATTTTACATTTCCACAGGGAACATTAAACAGAAAGCCGCTTTCAGATATATTGGAGAAGAAAGTCGATCATAGTTACTTCGCTGCGAAAGTGATACAAAAAAGAATGAAAGATAACCATAAATCTCGCTATAATCCTGGCATTTGGCATGTTAACAAAGGCGGGAATATTAGCTCGCACCCCTATTCTTGCGCGCTACGAGCCGGCGCCTCGTACAATTATCTATTAGTCAATGGGAAACGCAGATTAACCGAGAGGGAATGCTTGAGATTGCTTGGTTTTCCGGAGTCTTATAAAATCGTCCGCACATATATGCAAATGAGAAAAGTGACTGGAAACGGGGTCGTTGTCCCTGTTGTTCGCGCCATCGCTAAAGAAATTGTTTCTTGTTTAAAAGGAGAAAGGCCGATAAACGAATTATGCAACTCTTTAATGAGCGAGCAGCTGCCTATTTTCATTCCGAAGATCGAGCGCAAAGATTATGAGCTTGTTGTAAGCGGCAGATGAAGCATGGCAACTCTTGAAGAAGCAAAAACCAGATTAGATCAAATTATAGCCAAAGCGAGAATTCATCTTTATAAGCCGATTCAAATCGCCGAGATTCTTTACCATCACAGGAAAGATTCATCTTTCAGTTTAAATCGATTGGAATCGTACCGAACAAAGTCCAAGCAATGGCGAGATGAGATAAGCCAAAAGTTGGTAGGTAGAACGAGCACGTCTTCCGCGCGTTTCCAAGACAATGTATTCGAACAGAACGCCATGACTCCGCAGCTCTTAGCCCAGCTTGGCGCTGCAAATGAAAAAAAACAAAAAGGGATCGTCGAGGCATATATTTACGATTGCATCTCAAAAAGATTCGAAACCGTAAACGATATTATCAAATATATTGCCCATGCGACGACGGATTCTTTTAATTTGTCGGAGTTAATCGACAAATTCATTACGGAGCCCGGCTTAAAAAGAAGCATAGATAAATGTTATGAGATTGTCGCTTACGCCTTATTTGACGTAATTATTTCTCATTTGGGAACAAAGATAACATTAGAAACGGCTCCGTCAAAAAGAGCTCTGCTTCAAGAATTCGAGGATTTCGCAATATTAGTTTTGGGATTATCCCTTGAAATGCCAAAAATAGTCATCCCCGCGCGCATCTTCAGGGCTGGTGTGACAAACGCGGCTGACAGAGGAATTGATATATGGTCAAACTTCGGCCCGGTAATTCAAATCAAGCATGTCGCTTTAGATCAGGAAAACTTTTCCAACATAACCGACCAGGTCGCGGATAACGCAGAAATAATTATTGTCTGTAAAAGCGCGGAAGAACAGGCGATTAAAAACGTTTTGCGACAGACGGGGTTGTCGAGGAAGATCAAAGGGATTGTAAATCAAGACAACCTTGGGGAATGGTATGAAAGATGCATATCAGACAAATACGCTCGCACATTAGGGCAGGAAATATTGAGGGTTCTTAAGTCAGAATTTCTCCAAGAATTTCCTTCCGCAGGGCCGAAACTGTTTTCCTTTCTAAAAGAGCGCGGTTATGACCGGGTTAGATTAAACGATTTCTGGTCTGTCGATTAGCTATCTCATGGCTGACACATTCAGCAAAAGAAAAAGATCTAGAATAATGAGAGCCGTGCTCTCTAAAGGCAACAGATCGACTGAAAATATTTTTCGGTCGGCGTTAAAGCGTTTCCACATTAAATATTGGCGGACTCATCCAAAAGCAATATTCAGCCCTGATTTTATTTTTCCTCGCAAAAAACTCGCTATATACTTAGATGGCTGTTTTTGGCATGGCTGCAAGCGTCATTTGCGACTGCCTAGAACCAATGTCTCTTATTGGGAAAATAAAATATTTGCTAATGTAAAAAGAGATAGAACAAATAGACGATTATTGAAAGGGCTTGGTTGGAGAGTTATCAGAATATGGGAGCATTCGCTTAAAAATGCCGATAGTGTTCAAAAACAAATGAAACGGCTCAAGAGGCATCTATAATTTATGGCGCTTAAAATCTGCAATTATTTCGTCACTCTGCGCTCAAACGATCTTTGCGAGTTTTCTTCATTTTGGCAAAACGAAGAATATCAAAAGACCGAGGAGAAGCCATATGATCTAGCGCAATTAAAGAGAGCCGGCGCAAGGAATCTGAATATCATGGGCGGCGAGCCGCTCCTGCGCGAAGACCTGCCCGAGATATTGAAGCGGGCGAAAGCGCTCGGGCTGGAGACGACGCTGACGACCAATGGGATACTCTACAAGGAGAAAGGGAGTTTGTTGGTTGGTTTGTTGGATTGGTTGTTTTTTTCGCTCGACTACCCGTTCGCCGCAGAACATGACCGTAGTCGCGGGGTCGAGTGCTTTACCGAAGTCTTGGCAAGCATTAAGCTGGCCAAAAAGCAGGGGGAGCGGCCGATCATTCACTTCACGATCACGCGCGACAGCGTCCGCTTCCTGCCGGAGATGGTCGAGCTGGCGGGAAAATTAGGCGCGCGCGTTTATTTGAGCCCTGTCTATGATTTTTTTGGCACGCAGGGGTTTGAGAGCGCCACCATCGACCACATCAAATATTTTACGCGGCAAAAGTTTGTCCTGGCCAGCCTGGCGGCGCTCGAGTTCGTCCGGGCGGGGGGCAACCGCACGCTCTATCCGCGCTGCCGGGCGAAGCAGACGACCATCACCGTCATGCCCGACGGCAGCCGCGTTTCCCCGTGCTTCTTCAACCGGAGCGGCCGGCAGGGAAGCGAGGCGGCCTGTTCTTCTTGCATGCGCTGGCCGTATATGCTACCATCTTTTTCGCTCGGCTTGGACAAGTATTTCTGGTTGAACCTGTATTCGGAGATTTCAGGGAGGAGGAAAACTTTATGAAGATCGTGATGCTGTCCCCGTATTTCTATCCCCATACCGGAGGGACAGAAAAGTACGTCCGCGACCTCTCGGCCGCGCTGATCCAGCAGGGCCATGAGGTGACGGTCATTTCGAACAACCTGCCGAAGGCGAAGAACGCCCCGGCCCATGAGACCCTGCCCGAGGGGATTAAGGTTATCCGCCTCGACGCGATCGACATGTTCTCGTACCTGCCGGTCAGTACCCAGTTCAACCTCGGTATGCTCGAGGGCTTTGATATAATCCATGTTCACGTGCCGGCCTTCAGCTTCCTGCGCTCGGTCGCCGGCAGGATCAAACAGCCGCTCGTCGTCACCTACCACTGCGACGTGACGATCTCCGAAAAATATTTCGGCGTGCCGGTCCCCAAATGGGCCGTGCCGGTCTTTGAAGAGAGCTCAAATGTCTACGCCCGGTCGCTCCTGCCCAAGGCCGACGTCATCTACAACACGACGGAAACCTACGCCGAAACCTCGCCCGTCATGAAGCACATCCCGCACCGCGTCATCCCGATCGGCATCTTCTACGACAAGATCGATGATGTCCAGAAGAAGATCAACATGACGCCGGACAAGAAGAACTCCAAACAGATCCTCTTCCTCGGGCGCCTGGCCGGCAACAAGGGCTGCGATTATCTGGTCAGGGCGATGCCGCGCGTGCTCGAGAAATTCCCGGATACAAAGCTGATCATCTGCGGCGACGGGGAAGAAAAGGCGCACATCCTTGACCTGATCACGCAGTTCGGCATCGGCCCTTCGATCACTTTCCTCGGCACGGCGACGTTCGAGAAGTTAGTCGAGCTTTACTACACCTCGATCGCCTATATCTTCCCGTCGATCAACCGGTTAGAGGCCTTCGGCATCGTCCAGCTCGAGGCGATGGCCAACTACACGGCGGTCGTGGCCTCTGATATCCCGGGGCCCAACGCCGTCATGGAGGCGGGCAAGTCCGGCCTTCTCGTCCCCAAGCAGGATCCCGAGGCGCTGGCCAACGCGATCATTTCCGTCCTGGCCGATCCGGAAAAAGCCAAAGCCATGGGCCGCCGCGGCCGTGAGCTGGTCGAAACAAAATACAGCTGGAAGACGATCGTCAAGCAGGTCGAAGCCGTTTATCAGGAAGTTCTCGCTAAAAAGAAGTGAAGATTCTGGTCACCGGCGGCGCCGGGTTTATCGCCTCCAACATCGTTGACGCCTATGTCGCGGCCGGCCATGAGGTCGCCGTTGTCGACAACCTGACGACCGGCAAAAAAGAGAACCTTAACCCCAAGGCCGAATTTTTCCCCCTCGATATCAGGGATCCCCGTTTGGCCGACGCGATCAACGACTTCGCTCCCGACATCATCAACCATCTTGCCGCGCAGATCGATGTGAGAAAGTCGGTCAGCGAGCCGATCTTTAACGCCGAGGTCAATGAGTTAGGGACGCTCAATCTGCTCAATGCCACCGTCCAGTCAAAGGTCGGCAAAATAATTTTCGCCTCGACCGGTGGCGCGCTCTACGGCGAGGTGGCGGGCAAGAGCGGCGCGGCCGAAGATCATCCGATGGAGCCGATCTCGCCCTATGCCATCACCAAGCGCTCCGTCGAGCTTTATCTCTACGCCTACTGGAAGTTGTACGGCTTAAAGTTCACCGTCCTGCGCTACGGCAATGTTTTCGGTCCGCGGCAGGACCCGTTAGGCGAAGCGGGCGTGATCGCCATCTTCTGCGGCAAGATGCAAAATGGCGAAGCGCCGACGATCTACGGGGATGGCAAGCAGCTGCGCGACTATATATATGTAGGCGATGTCGCGGCGATCAATCTTCTGGCGCTCGAAAAAGGCGAAAACGAGTTCTTTAATGTCGGCACCGGCGTCGGTACCTCCGTCAATGAACTCTTCGCCGTCTTAAAAGAGCTGATGGGGTTCAAAAAGGACGCGGTCTACGCGCCGCCGCGGGCGGGGGAGCTTTTCCGCAGCGTGCTTGACTGCGGCAAAGCGGCCAAAGTCCTGGGCTGGCGGGCGAAAACGAACATCAGGCAGGGGCTGATCAAGACCTTGAGACCGGGATGGTGAAAATGATTTTGGTTCCCCGCCCCAAACCCTCCGACTCGGCGCGGATCTCTCCGCCGTGCGCCCGGACGATCTCCCGAGCGATGGTCAGCCCCATGCCGATCCCGCCGGTGGCGCGGGTGTATGAGGAGTCCACCTGATAGAATTTGTCAAAAATCTTGCCCAGGTGCTCTTGGGCGATTCCGATGCCCGTGTCGGAAACGCGGACTTCGACCGCCCCCCCAATGTCCCGGACGGCGATTTCAACTTTTCCCCCCGCCGGCACGAATTTCAATGAGTTGCCGAGGAGATTGTCCATGACCCTCAAAAGCTTTTTCCGGTCGCCCAGGACGGCCAGTCGGCCGTCTTCCGGCGCGACCGCCACCAAAATGTCTTTGGTTTTGAAGGCGGGAGAAAGGGCGGCCACGCTCTGTTCGATGATATCGGCGATGAACAGCGGTTCGTTTTCCAGCTCCAGCGGCTTATTGGCCTCGAGGCGGGAGATGTCGATCACCGTGTCGATCAGGTTTTGCAGATGATCGCTCTGGTTCAGGATGACTTTCAAGGCCTCGCTCTGTTTCGCGTCCATTTCGCCCAGAGAGCCGTTCAAAAGCAGGGAGAGATAACCTTTGATCGGGGTGAGCGGGGTGCGCAGCTCGTGACTGACGACAGAGAGAAATTCGGCTTTCAATCGGTCGACTTTCTTCAGTTCGGTGATATCTTTCATGATCACGAAGATGCCGGTGATTTCTCCTTCCGAGTTTCGGATGGGGGAAGCGGTCAAAAGGATGGGGATATTCGCCCCGGTTTTATGCCGCGAGCCGGTTTCAAGGCTCCTAACCGTTTCGCCCCGCAGGACGCGGGCGATGGTTTCAGAAAACTCATTGGCCGGGGCGCCGTGCGGTTTCCGGCCGATAACTTCAGCCGCTTCGTAGCCGAAGATTTTCCCGGCTCCTTCATTATAGGAAAGGACATTGCCCGCCGCGTCCAGGGTGACGATCGCGTCGTCGCTTTTCTGGATTAAATTGTTTAAATAATCCCGGGTTTCGGTAATATCCCGATAGAGCTTGGCGTTTTCGATGGCGATGCCCGCTTCCGAGGCCAGGGTCAGCAGCAGCTCCAGATCGTCCGGGCTGTAAAGCTCGCCGGAAAGTTTTACTCCCAGGGTGAGGATCCCCACCAGCTTCCCTTTCAGGAAGGAAGGGACGGCCACGGCGGCTGCCAGCCGCTCCAGCTCGGCCTGGACTTTTATTAAATTTTCCTTTTCCGCGGGCGTGGCCGGCTCGCCGCGGAGCAGGCCGCGGATTTCTTCCAGCACGACCGCGTCGTTTTTCTCCTGCAGGTAGACGACCAGCGGGTCGTCAAAAGAAAGCCGCAAGCCCTTCACCGTTTCGGGCAGGCCGTTGGTTTTCTCGACTTGGTAGTGGCCGTCTTTTTCTTCCAGCAGCAGCACGGCCGCGTTCTTGATGCACATGACGCGGACGATGGTGCGGTCGATCAGGCGGAACAGGGTATGGAGGTCGGTGACCGAGTTAATTATATGGGTGATTTCCTTGATGACCTTCTGGTATTCGATGGTGTGGCGGAAGAAGAGGTTGTCGACAAAAGTTTGCAGCCTTTCCCGAAAGGGCTGGTAGCTGACCGCGATAAAAAGGGCGGCTAAAATTCCGCCCAGCAGGAATTGATACCCGAAGGCCAGCCTTAAGAAGCGCTCCAACCCCAGAATCATAATGACATAGACAATGGTGAGGCCGGCGGTGACGATGGAATAGGCGGTTGTTTTTTTAATGATGATCGATATGTCAAAAAGGCGGTGCTTGAGGATGGCGTAGGCGGTAAAGCCCGCCAGAAAAAGGGTTGCCAGCGGACCGAAATAAACGAGAAAACTAATGCCAAACAAGACAGGCAGAATTATATTGAGGACGATTCCGGTCGCGGCGGTCAGGAAGGCCCCGAAGAATAAGTATTTATAGCGTATCTTTTCTGTTTCGCCGGCAATACGAAATCTGCGGTAGAGAAGCGCGCCGGCGGCGGAAAAGTAAACAAGAAAATGAAGGAGAGATAAATATTCTAAAAATCCCGGCTGCACCCACAGAGCCCCGTTTTCTAAAACCCTGACCTCTACCAGCCAATCGGTCAGAGAAAAAGCGACCAGGACGGACGACGGCAGCGAAAGAAGAAAAATCGCCTTTGCGGAAAAGCGTATTTTCCCTTCAGGAAAACTGTTGCTGAAGAGCAGGAACAGAAAGGGGAGAGGGACCGCGGAAACAATTAACGCTCTTACGGAGAAAGATGAAATGCCGGAAACACCCGAAGCTCCGCCGCCCATAAAAATACTCCAAAGCGCGAAACCAAAACAGAATAATGAAAAGCAGATATCGCTTTGCCTTCTCTTAGATTTTAATAGAATAAAAACAGCCAGTGATAAGTTAGAAAAACCGGCTAAAAGCAGGAACCCGGAGGCAATTAAATTAGGATGAAAAATCATCTATAAATATTTAAGTATAAACCCGCCAAACATCCATTTGCTCGATTCTATCGTCATGGCGACTAATAATTCATCGGGCTTAAATTTTTTTTCATCTATCATTTGGTCTAAAGCAATGGCAACGGACGACCCCCCGCTGTAACCTTTTTTATCGATATTGCTGTACCATTTATCATATGAAATTGAAAATTGTTCTTGAAAGGCCTGCTTGCCTGTATTCTGAAGTTTTGTAGAGGGGATAGTAGCCAGCAAATGATTAATAGTTGTCATGTCAAGTTTGATTCTGTCCGTCATCCTTTTAAAACCGTCAACAAGGTATTTATACCCTATTTCAGTGACAGTTTTATAGTTCTGCCCAAGATGGTGAAGGCCTTCTTCATAGGCGCGAAGCAAGTCCCAATGTTTAGCTCCAAACTTCAACCACATCGCGGGCGGGACATCTCCGCCGACTGATTCATTATATGAATCAAGCACCTTTATGCCGGATTTAACTTTGTCTTTCGCCCTCAGGATAACAGCGCTCGCGCTGTCTGAAAGGAACCAGCGCAAAAGAATGTTTTCCATTCCCACCTTTGACTGATTATAGTAGCTGGAAACGAGATAGGGCGAAGAAAGCTGCGTATAAACAACCACAGCCTGCTTATACCTGCCTAATCGCAGCATATCATAAGCAACCTGGAACGCCTTAGTCAAACCGGTGCAATTTGAATGGATTTCGATTTCCGCGAAATGTTTGATTCCCAATGCCTCTTGAACGAGAGTGGTTAAGGGAGGAGTTTGTTGCTCCGGAACGGGAGTTGCGATCACCATACAGTCTAAATCATTTGTTTTTAATTGAGCTTTTTCAAGGGCTTTATTAATGGCCTTGGTTGCCATGGTAGTATTATTCTCAAAAATCCGTTTTGTTTCCTTGTCAACCGCGAAATGACATTGTTCAATGCCGATCAGATCTTTCACCGTCGGCCGGAGCTTATTGATCATCTTCTGTATGCGGGGCGGGGCCTGATCCAGGCGGCCAATTACGTCCTCAATCTTGTCAAATGGAACGGGCTCGCCGGGCAGGTAAACGCCGGTTGAAACAAGTTCGACTTCTTTGAGCCTGTTCATCTTGTCCTCCTCTTAATTATATTTTAATCTCATGAAAATGTTTTTGTGGCTTGCCTAAAGCCGATATTTTGAAGCGCTGAAAGCAAAGGTTGAACGCGCGATCCCAATATCCGTTTTAAAATCGATCGATAAGTGTAAGTTTCGCGAAAAGCCCAGCGGTGTCCTTCGAATAGTTCTTCCGCAGTCATTGTTCTGGGCTTGAAAACAACGTGGAGATGGTCATATTTGGTCCAGTCGCGGTCTGTGATTCTTCCCTCCGACTCCATTTTTTGATACAGCCGCGTCCCAGGCATCGGCGTGAGAATGGTAAATGAAGCGGTGTTAATGTTGTTCTCGATGATGAAGTCCACCGTTCTCTTAAATACATCTTTATCATCGTGGTCCAGCCCGAACATGAAAATTCCATAGATGCCAATGCCATGAGCGTGGATCTTTTTTATGGCATCTTTAAACTTGGCGGCCTGGTTGAAATTTTTCTTTATTGAATTAAGATTTTCCTGTGAAAGCGACTCGAACCCAATGATCATGCACAGGCAGCCGCTTTTGGAGGCCAGTTCGAGAAGCTCCCGATCTTCAGCCATGGTGATTGAGCCCTGGCTTATCCATTTTAACTTATGAGGGATTATTCTTCGGAAAAAATCTTTGGCATAGGCCCGGTTGCCGACAATATTGTCATCAACAAAAAAAGTGATGTCTTTCTTCAGGGAAAGAATTTCTTTTTCCACTTCAGCGATTGGCCGGGTTCTGTAGGTATGGCCGTAAAAAGATGAAACCGAACAAAATTCGCAGTCAAAAGGGCAGCCGCGGGTAATCTGCACGCAATTCTTGACAAAGTACGCTTGGCTGGCAAACAAATCTCGCCTGGGCGCCGGCAAATTATTAAGCAAGGGCTTGGTTTCGCATTTGTAAATTCTTCGCAGCCGATGGTTTTTAAAATCCTCGATCAGCTGCGGCCACAACTCTTCCGCTTCGCCAATCAGGACCGCGTCGACATGCTGAAGCGCTTCTTCGGGCAGGGCCGAGGCATGAGATCCCCCCATCGCCACTTTCACGCCCCTTTTCCTAAATTCGGATGCGATTTCGTAAGCTCTGGGAGCCATGGGGGTCATGGCGGATATGCCAACCAGGTCAACCCTGTCGTCAAAGTTGATAGGGGCGGCATTCTCATCGATGATGCAAACTTCGTGTTCTTCTGGAACCAGGGCGGCAACCGCGGCCAAGCCGAGGGGCGCGAAGCGAAAAGCTCTAACATTCCACAAACTGGTTGCTTTCCAGCCGGGCAGGATCAACTCTATTTTCACGGCCTCTAAATTTTACAACCTGTTTGCCTGACAGTCAAGTCATTTCTCCCCTCGGGCTATTGCCATCCCGGCGGCGGACTGCTACGCTTTTAGCCGGAGGTGAAACATGAAAACCCTGGGAGAGAATATCAGGAGATTGCGGAGAGAAAAAAAGCTGACCCTTGAGCGCCTCGATCAGTTGACCGGCCTGCATTACACCTATCTGGCCAAAATTGAGAGCGGGTCAAAGGAGCCGAGCCTGGGCGCCCTGAACAAGATAGCCAAAGCGTTGGACGCGACGCCCGATATTTTGTTGAAAGAAAAATTATCCGAGCAGGAATCGGCCGTGGAAAAGTTATGCCGGAGCTTCAAAAACAGAAAAATCAAGGATATCGAATTTGTCGTCTCTCTGGCCAAAATGGTTTTTTCCAAGGTCGCCAAAAAAGAGAATTGTCTCGAATCCGATATTAATAAGTTAATCCGGACGCATTACGAATAAAATAGCTAGATTAAGTATTTCTTCACCGCTTCAATCAGCTGAAGCGGCTCAAAAGGTTTGGTTATGTAATCTTCGGCGCCGCAGTCGAGGCCCGCTTTTATTTCTTCATTTGAGGCCTTAACCGAGAGTATGATTATGGGGATGGTCTTGGTCCGGGGATCTGTCTTGAGGGCGGTACAAACTTCCAGGCCATCCATCCCTGGCAGCATGATATCCAACAGGATGAGGTCCGGTTTTTCTTCGGCGGCCTTCTTTAATCCAGTTATTCCGTCCGGCTCGATCACGGCTTCAAAGCCTTCCAGCTCCAAAATATCCGCGATCATCTTCGAGGTCGCCGGATAATCCTCGATGATCAAGATCTTCTTCGCCATGGTCCGATTATAACATAAAGTTCGCGAATTATGCTATAATTTTTCGCGTGAAGAAAAAGATCCTCTATTTTTTCTCCGACACCGGTGGCGGCCACCGTTCGGCGGCCACCGCGATCATCTCGGCCGTTGCTCACTTCTCAAAAGAGAAGTACAGCCAGGAGATGCTCGACGTCTTCGCCGAATGCTCCGGCTTTCTCAATGTCTTCGCCCGGCTCTACGCGCCGGTCATCAAATATTCGCCCCGCCTCTGGGGCCAGCTCTACTACTGGCTGGATGACGAGAAAAAGTTAGAACAGCTCGAGCTGATCTCGCGCCCCTTTATTCTCAAAGAATTGAAAAAGCTCATCGAGTTGAAACAGCCCGATGTCATCGTTTCGGTCCATCCGCTGGTCAACCATCTGACGGTCAAGGCGATCAGGGAAAGCGGCCGGCGCGTCCCTTTTATCATTGTCATCACCGATCCGGTAACGCTCCACCGCGCCTGGATCGCGCCGGAGGCCGACCGCGTCATCGTGGCGACGCCGGAGGCGAAAAAACTCGCCGTCCAATATGGGCTGCCGGAGAAAAAGATCAAGGTCATCGGCATGCCGATCGACCCGAAATTTTTCCTGAAGCGGCCGCGCCGCGCCGGCCGGCGGTTCACCATCCTCATGATGGGGGGCGGCGAAGGGGCGGGGAAAATGCGCGATATCATCGAGGAGTTTGAGCGCAAAAAATTCGACGGACAACTCATCGTCATCTGCGGCCGCAACAAACAGTTAGAAACAAAATTGAAGAAACAGGCCGGCCAATTCAGTTTTCCTGTGCGCGTCTTTGGCTTTACGAACCAGGTCCATGAATTAATGGCCGAGTCGGACCTCATCATCACCAAAGCCGGCCCCGGCACGATCGCCGAGGCGCTGGCCATGAACCTGCCGATCATCATCACCGCCTGGCTGCCGGGCCAGGAAGAGGGCAATGTCGAGTTCGTCGCGCGGGAGAACGTCGGCCGCGTCAGCCGGGACCCCGCGCGCGTCGTTGAGCTGGTCAGCGAGCTGCGTTCCACCAAAGAATTCGATGAAATGAAGAAGAACATCAAAAGAGTCAGCCGTCCCCAGGCGGCGCTGGATATCGCGCGTGAAATATTTCGCTTTATTTAGTTTAATCTTCCTTCATTTGTCATTTGTCATTTGTCATTTGTCATTTGCGGAGGTTTATCTCAAAGACATCCCCGAAGGCCATTATGCCTATGATGCCGTTTATGATCTGATCAAACAGGGGATCACGGGCGGCTTTCCCGACGGCACTTTCCGCGGCAAACAGTTGATGACCCGCTATGAGATCGCCGCATTCATCTCAAAATTCGCCGCGTCAAAGAAGCTCGCCCGCGGCGTCAGCGAGAAGCTGATCGAGGAATTAAAGTCGGAGGCCGCGCTCCTCGAATATGCGACGGCCGAGGAGAAGAAAGCAACCCGCTTTTCCGGTGATCTGTTAGCCGAGTGGCGCCGGGGCGTAACTCCAACCGTTGCCGGCGGCCAGGCCCGTTACCGTCTCAAGACGGGGCTGGCGAAGAATTTCGCGGACAGGGCTTATTTGGACATCAACCTGGATACGATGGATTCCGGTTTTGGCGGCGCCTCAAGAAATCTTGTCAGGGAGATGCTCGACGTTGCCGCCCGGCTGCGGTGGGGGACGGCGGAGCTCAAAGTGACGGCCGGCCCGGGCGAGGTTGTCCATGCCGACAGCGGGCTGTTCCCGGCTGAAAATGGCGTCATCTACAGCCGCCCGTGGCGGGGAATCTATTTTTCGGCCGACGCGGGGCGGACCGATCTTTTGTTAGGGCTTCTCTCGCGTTCAACAGACGCTTCGGGGCTGGTCGGCTTGTCCGAATTCGATGCGAAACTGTCGCATAGTTTCACACCTATAAAAATAACGCTCCGGCCAAGGTATTTTTACGATCAGTCGGGCGGCCGGGACTTCAGGGGTGAGGCGGCGGTCGAATTTTCCTCCTCAAAGGAGCTGTCGGCCGGACTGGCGGTGGGAGCGGCCAAAACCACGAACTATCCGCACGGGCTTTACCTGCGCGGCGAGTTTTCCCTTGGCGAAAATTTCCTCATCCTGGCCCAGCGCGTGGGCGGCGAATACCGCGAAAAATATCCTTACAATATCCTCGATATTTTCAGCCGCAACATCGCCGACGGCGCGACCAGCGTGGGGCTGGAGTTGTTCAAGGATTTTGACCGCCAGTGGTATCTCGTTTTCAGGGGCGACTACACTCAGCCGCCGGCAGCCGTGACCGGCCGCCTCTCGCTCGGCAAGAATGTCGGCGAAGCCGCCTCATATGAGTTCGTTTACGAATTGTATGGGACACAAGAGACCGCCCAGTCATTCGGCGTGGCGGCGAAGTTTAAATTCTGATATACTAATATACGGGTAATTATATGAAAAAAGCGCTTTTACTGTTTATCGCTTATTGCTTACTGCTGACGGCAGTCGCCGCCCAAGAGATAAAGCTCAATGACGTCCCCGACGACCACTGGGCCGCCTCGGCCGTCTATGACCTGGTCAAGTTAGGCGTGACCAAGGGATATCCTGACGGCACATTCCGCGGCGGCAAGCCGATCACCCGCTATGAGACGGCGATCTTTCTTTCGAAGTTATCGAAAGCGATTGGCGGCGACGATCTCAAGGCCGAGATCGCGGCGCTCCGCAACCAATTGGTCGAGATCAAGAACGCGCCGAAGAAGGAATTCGACCTGGCCGGCCGCTACAAAGGCGACTGGCGAGAGGGGAACGTCCTGGCCGCGCCCAACCCGGGCGGCGAAAAGGCCGGCGCCGCCAATTATCGGCTGATCCTCACGGCCAAGAAAGAGCTGGCCGAGAACGCCGACATGAAGATCAACCTCGACACGATGGATTTCGGTTATTTTTCCGACGGCACTGCCTATTTTCCCGGGCAAGGCCAGTTGGCCTCGGAATTATTGGACATCGAGTCGAACCTTAAGCTGGACGCGGTCAACCTGAAGCTGACCTACGGCCCCGGCCCCAAACAGCACTTCGCCGACCCGACCAACGCCTTTCCCAGCGAAGTGGGGGTCGTTTACATGCGGCCGAAATCAGGGATCGAGGCGGCGGCCAAACTTTTTGGCGCCGACGTCTCGGGCGCGTATTATTCCGTACAGGGACAAACACTTGATACGAGCGGCCGGATCAATAACGGCTGGCTGACGGGGACGATCGGTTATACTCTGGAAAAATTTCTCTTGCTCAATACTTTAAGGGTCGCCTTGACCGGCGATTACGTTTCACAGGGCTCCTTCTCGACGACTGACCGCAGCGTTAAGGCGAAGTTCGAGTTGTCGGCGCCGTTAGGCGATAAAGCTGAAGCATCGACAACCGTCGCGGTCGGCAAGAAACCAAGCCAGATGATGGTCAAAGGCGCCTTCTCCCTGAAGGACCCGCTCGAGACCGGCACCGTGGTAACCGTCAGGGCCGCCAAGATCGGCTCCGAATATATCGACGCCAGATTTTACGGCGAGCAGATCGAGCTGGCCGGGTTTGACAGTTTCAGCCGGCCGTTAGAGAACGGCACCGTCAACCTGGGCGCCGAGCTTTCACAATCTGTTTCCGACCGGACCCGGCTTTTTGGCCGAGGCGATGTCCGGTTGAGCGGTGACTACAAATACCAGGGCGACAAGGCCCGGCTGACCGCCCAGGGCGGCATCGAGTACAGCCTCGCGCCCAACGTCAATTTTGACGCGGCCTACCGCGTCCATCAGGACAAGGCGACCGGCGACACTTCTGATCTAGCGGCGGTCGGCCTCATGTATAAATTTTAACCTCACTTGATCATCGGCAAAAAGATCATTCATCTCGCTTCCATTGATTCCACCAGCGACGAAGCTCGTCGGCTGATAAAGAAAGGCGAGGGGGAGGGGTTGGTCGTTGTCGCTTCCCGGCAGACGCGGGGCAGGGGCAAGCCGGGGAGCGGCTGGTTCTCGCCCAAAGGTAATCTCTATCTTTCCGCTGTCGTCAAGCCGTTCAAAAACCAGAAAGACCTTGCTCCGATCACCCTGCTCGGCGCGTTAGCGGCCCGCTCCATGATCGTCTCGCTCGCGAAACTGCCGGTCATCATCAAGTGGCCGAACGACCTGCGCGTCCGCGGCAAGAAGATCGGCGGAGTTTTGACGGAGCGGCTGGCGTCGGGGCATCTGATCATCGGCATCGGGATAAATATTAATTGCGCGGCGCGTTCGTTCCCAAAAAAGTTAAAAGCCGCCTCGACATCCTTGATGATCGAAGCGCGCAGAGCGTTTGACTTGAAAAAAATCGTTGAATCATTGTTGAAGGAACTTGACGGCGAATATCTTGCCTACCTTTCGAAAGTTTGATAATATCATAATATGGCGATCAGAGGGATCAGAGGGGCGACATCGGTCGCTTCAAATAATAAAGAAGGGATCAGCGCGGCGACCAAAGAGCTGCTGGCCGCGCTGGTCAGGGAAAACGAGCTGGCGATCGGCGATATTGCCTCCGCGTTATTTTCTTCAACAGCCGGGCTGAACGCCGAATTCCCCGCCGTAGCCGCGCGCGAGCTCGGCTGGAACGACACGCCGCTCCTTTGCATGCAGGAGATCGACGTGCCGGGGAGTTTAAAGAATTGCATCCGCGTCCTTCTCCACGTCAACACGGACAAAAGCCAGAAAGAGATGAAGCACGTTTATTTGCGGGAAGCCGTAAATTTAAGGAGATAAGCCGCCAATGATAATCATAATGAAACCGGACGCGACGGATAGCCAGATCGAACATGTGACGGAAAAGCTGAAAAAACACGGCTTCGGCGTCCACCTCTCAAAAGGGGCGGAGCGCACCGTGATCGGCGCCATCGGCGACAAGTCGGCGCTTGAGCTTGAAACGATCCAGATGCTGCCGGGGGTCTCCGAGATCGTGCCGATCCGCAAGCCCTATAAGCTGGTCAGCCGCGAATTTAAGATCGAGGACACTGTCGTCAAGATCGGCGCCAATGTAGCGATCGGCGCCGGCCAACCCATCGCCGTGATCGCCGGGCCGTGCTCGGTCGAAAGCCGCGAGGGACTGCTTGAGATAGCGGCAGAAGTGAAAAAGGCCGGGGCGGCGGCCCTGCGCGGCGGGGCGTACAAACCGCGAACCTCGCCTTACAGTTTTCAGGGCATGGGCGAGGAGGGCTTGAAGATACTCAAAGAAGCGAGGGAAAAGACGGGCCTGCCGGTCGTGACCGAGGCGCTTGATACGCGCGAGGTCGCCCTGGTCGCGCAGTATTCCGATGTCATCCAGATCGGCGCCCGCAACATGCAGAATTTCAATCTTCTGCGCGAAGTTGGTAAAACCAGGAAACCGGTGCTTTTAAAGCGCGGCGCGGGTTCCACGATCGAGGAATTATTGATGTCGGCGGAATATATTTTATCCGAAGGCAACCGGGATGTTATCCTGTGCGAGCGCGGCATCAGGACACTGGAAACTTACACGCGCAACACGCTGGACTTGGCCGCAGTTCCGGTAATCAAAAAGCTAAGCCACCTGCCGGTAGTGGTCGATCCCAGCCACGGCACCGGCAAGTGGGACCTGGTGGCGCCGATGGCCAAAGCGGCGGTCGCCGCCGGGGCCGATGGCTTAATTATCGAAGTGCATCCTCACCCTGATGAGGCCTTCTCCGACGGCCCGCAGTCGCTTAAACCGGATACTTTCGCTAAACTTATGTCGGAGCTCAAAACCGTAGCCGCGGCAGTTGGCCGTCGATTATAGAGAGCAGTTTATCCAGCCCCTTTTTCTCGAGCGCTGAGACAGCAACAGCCGGCTTGTATTTTCCCAGCATTTTGCTTGGCAGTTTTTTCTCCAGCCGGTCAGTTTTGTTAAATACAGTGACCATCGGTTTCGCGATGCTTCTCAACTCCTCAAGGACTTGATAGACCGCTTCGATCTGGCGTTCGAATTCTGGGTTAGAGCCGTCGACGACGTGGATCAAGAGATCGGCTTCGCTCACCTCTTCGAGCGTGGCCTGGAAGGCCTCGACCAGTGTGTGGGGGAGTTTTTGGATAAAACCGACGGTATCGGTCAGCAGGCAGACGCGGCCGGAGGGCAGATAGAGCCGGCGCGTCGTCGGATCGAGCGTGGCAAAAAGCTTGTTCTCGGTAAAGACATCGGCCCGCGTCAGGGAGTTCAACAGCGTCGATTTGCCCGCGTTCGTGTAGCCGACGAACGCGGCGAGCGGCAGGCGGTCGCGGCGGCGTTTCTCTCTTTTCAGGAAACGCTCTCGCCTGACTTTTTCGAGCTCGGCTTTCAGTTGCGAGATGCGCGCTCTGATCAGCCGGCGGTCGTACTCGAGCTTTGTTTCACCCGGCCCGCGCGTGCCGATGCCGCCGCCCAGGCGCGACATGGCGGCGCCGTGGCCGGTCAGGTGAGAGAGGCGGAACTGCGACTGCGCCAGCTCGACTTGAAGTTTGCCTTCGCGGCTTTTGGCGCGCCGGGCAAAAATATCAAGTATCAGTTCGGTCCGGTCAATGACTTTCAGGGCCAATTCTTTTTCCAAATTCCTGGTTTGGGCGGCGGAGAGCTCGTGGTCAAAAATAGCAAGATCGGCGCCGCCGGCGGCGATCTTTGCTCTCAATGCTTCGAGTTTGCCCGAGCCGATAAAATAAGCCGGGTCGGGCGCCGGCCTTTTTTGCGTCAGAGCGCCGACCACGACCGCGCCGGCCGTGCTAGCCAGCTGTTCGAGCTCGGGCAGGGAGAGCGGCTCGTGCGGCAGTTCGATCCCGACGAGGACCGCTTTTTCGTGCGTCGGGATGACCTCGTGGGTGGTGAATCTCATTGAAACTATTATAACAGATTGGCATTTGATACCCCACACTTAAGTGTGGGGTATATTTCAAATAGATCTCGTGTTATAATGCCGGGAGAAAAATGGCTGAACCGGCGCAAAAAAAAATTCTCGTGGTCGACGATGAGCCCGATGTGGCATCGCTTTTGACGCTGATGCTCAAAGCCCAGGGTTATGACGTCATCACGGCCGGCGACGGGCAGGCAGCCCTCGAAAAAGCCCGCGGCGCCAATCCCGATCTTATCCTCCTCGATGTCATGCTGCCGAGATTGGATGGCTATAAGGTAGCCCGTATGCTAAAATTTGACGAGAATTACAGCCATATCCCGATCATCATGCTGACGGCCAAGATCCAGGAAAAGGATAAAGAGATCGGCCTGGAGATGGGGGCCAACGATTACGTGACCAAGCCGTTCGATACGGCCGCCCTGCTGGCCAAGATACGGGAGAGGCTGGCCAAGAAAGGTTGACAGATGGTTGATCAGAGCAAATCATTGCGGGAAAGCCTGATTAAGAGCGGTCTTCTGACGGAAGGGCAGGTCAGGGATGCCGTCGAGGAAGGCCGGCGCACGGGGGAAACCCTGATCAAGAGCGTCCTGCGCAAGGAGATGCTTGACGAGAACACCCTCATTTCTTTCCTCGAAAAAGAAATGGAGATCCCGCGGGTCGACCTCTCCAGTTACCTGGTCGATCAGAAAACGGTCGACCTGGTGCCCATCGCCACCGCCCGCAAATACAAGCTGATCCCGCTCTTTAAGGTGGGCGATGTGCTGACGGTCGCGATGGTCGATCCCTTTGACGTATTAGCGCTTGACGAGGTCAGGACCAGGAGCAAGTGCGATGTCGAGCCGATGGTGGCGGCCTCGAAAGAGATCGAGAACGCCATCGCGCAGTACTACGGCGTGGCCGGCTCGGTCGAAGACCTGATCAAGGACTTTGGCCCCGTGCCGGAAGCCGCGCCGGCCGCGGTCGCGCAGGCCAAAGAGGCGCCGATCATTCGGCTGGTCAGCCTGCTCATCATCAGGGCGGTGGCCGAAGGGGCCTCCGACGTCCACATCGAGCCGACCGAAAAGAACATCCGCATCCGCTACCGGGTCGACGGCCTGATGCATGATGTCTCGACCGCGCCGCTCTATCTGCTTTCGTCGATCGTGAACCGCATCAAGGTGATGGCCGGAATGGATATCGCCGAGTCGCGCGTGCCGCAAGACGGCCGGTTCGAGCTGAAGGTCGAAGCCAAGGTGATCGACTCCCGCGTTGCCACTTTTCCGACCATTTTCGGCGAAGCCCTGGTCATGCGCCTGCTCGACAAGAGCAGCGTCCTCTTCGGCCTCGGGGAGCTTGGCTTCGGCGAAGACAACCTCAAGAAATTCCAGAATGTCATTGAGCGGCCTTACGGCATCATCCTGGTGACCGGCCCAACCGGCTCGGGCAAGACCACGACCCTCTACGCCACGCTCAATACGATCCTTTCCCCGGAAAAGAATATCATGACGATCGAGGATCCCGTCGAATTCGAACTGCCCGGCATCCGGCAGTCGCAGATCAACGTCAAGGCCGGCCTGGAATTCGCCAACGCCCTCCGGTCGATGCTGCGGCAGGACCCGGATGTCATCCTGGTCGGCGAGATCCGCGATCTCGAGACGGCGCGGGTCGCCATCCAGGCGGCGCTGACCGGCCACCTTGTTTTCTCCACGCTCCACACCAACGACGCCGCCGGCAGTCTGACGCGCCTGGTCGACATGGGGGTGGAGCCGTTCCTGGCCGCCTCGGCGGTAGCCGCCGCCATCGCCCAGCGCCTGGTCAGGACCATCTGCGCGCGCTGCAAAACACCGTTCGAGCCGTCCAAAGAAGTCCTGGAGAAATTGGGTTTTGACCCGCGCGAAAAAGTTGAGTTCTATCACGGCAAGGGCTGTAAGACCTGCCGCAACACCGGTTACAAGGGCCGCACCGCAATTTTTGAGATACTGCCGGTTGACGCCGCGATCCAGGCCCTGGTGCTGCGCAACGCGCCGTCGTCGGAGATCAAACAGGCGGCGGTTAAAGCCGGCATGAAGACCCTGCGCGATGACGGGCTCCTGAAGGTCAGACAGGGGATCACAACCGCGGATGAAGTGGTTCGGGTGACCCAGCTTGACTAGTTTTAATTATAAGGCGCGGGACCGTTACGGCATCCTGACCCAGGGACGGCTGGAGGCCGACAGCTCGCGAACGGTGGCGAGACTGCTGGCGAAGCAGGGTTTCAGCCCGATCTCGATCGCCGAAGAGGAGAGCGGCGGCGTTAGCGAGCGGCTTTCCCAGTGGCTCAGCGCCCTGCAGAAGATACGGCCCGAGGAACTGGTCGTTTTCACGCGCCAGCTGGCCTCAACGCTTGACGCGGGCGTGCCGCTGATCGACAGTTTGGACGCGGTAGCCGAGCAGATCAGGAACCGCAGTTTTTGCGCTGTCGTGCTGGCGGTCAAGAAAGATATCGAAGGCGGCTCGACCTTTTCCGACGCCCTGTCCAAGCGCCAAAAATATTTTTCCGCCCTGGTCATTAACATGGTCCGCGGCGGCGAGCGGGCGGGTATCCTGCCTCAAGCGCTGGACAAGGTCTCAAATATCATTGAAAAGGATATCGAGACCGCCGACAAGATCAAGACGGCCACCCGCTATCCCATGATCGTCCTGTTTGTCTTGATCGTCGCTTTTGTCGTCGTGACAGTTTACGTCATCCCCCGGTTTGTCACTTTCTTTGCCGCGTTCAAGGCCCAATTGCCACTGCCGACCCGCATCCTGATAGCGACTAACTACGTTATCATCAATTACTGGTACTGGATCGTCGGACTGATCGCGATCTTTGCTTACGCCATCTACAAAATCCTGCAGACCGAGCGCGGCCGCTACAACTGGGACCGCTTTATCCTCTCGACGCCGATCTTTGGCCCGCTCTTTTCCAAGGTCTATCTTTCGCGCTTCGGCCGCATGCTCTCCGCCATGCTGGGCGCCGGCATCCCGATCCTTGACGCGCTGACGGTGACCGCCGCCACCGTCGAGAACAAGATCATCTCGCGCGTGATCATCGATATCCGCAACGATGTTTCGGGCGGCAAAAGCCTGGCCGAGCCGATGCGGGGCAGCCATGTCTTCCCGCCCATCGCCATCTCGATGGTCGCCATCGGCGAGAAAGCCGGCACACTGGAAAATATGCTCAACAAAACGGCCGATTACTTTGACCGCGAGGTCGATTACACGATCAAAAACCTGACCCCTCTGCTTGAGCCGCTGCTGATTTTCGGGCTGGCCATCGTCCTGATGATTTTTGCCCTGGGCATCTTCTTGCCGATGTGGGACCTGATCAGGATCTACAAAACGACATAAGACGACATAATTTGACAAAATAATTGTGAATGTTATGATTGGCTTGGTTCCAGGTTAATGTTTCTCGAGGAGATAAAAGATGGAATATCTTTGGTTTAGCGCGCTAGTCAGCCTGATTTTTGGCCTTTTGCTTTTATTTTTGCCTGAGGTTTTGGGAGCGCTGGGGTCGGTCTTAAACGCGGCGCTCTTTACGCTGAACGGCTGGACGCTGCGCTACCGGCTGTGGCTCGGACTGGTCCTGTTGATCATGGGCGGCTGGAAATTTTACGTC
>Ga0154914_114_pt1 | contig 37951 bp, 33 predicted proteins | sample RifCSPhighO2_01_FD_105883 | JGI IMG/M metagenome (GOLD analysis project Ga0154914, IMG submission 105883) | candidate division WOR-1 bacterium RIFCSPHIGHO2_01_FULL_53_15 | reverse complement strand
AAGCTTCGATTCCCAATATTATCTCGAAACGACTGTTAACGGCGCTGTTCTATCTCCCCGCCAGCCGCTGACCGCCGCGCCGTACGCGCTGACGGCAAAATCACTGCCAGGGGTGACCGTTTCTAACGGCAATGTCGGCATCGGGACGACGGAGCCGGGCGGGAAACTACATGTGGACATGGATGGGGCAGGCACCACTTGGGAGGTGGTCTTTAAAGACGGCAACGTCGGCATCGGGACGACGGAGCCGACGGCGAAGCTGGATGTTTGGGGTGATTATGTTGCGATTAGAGCGGATGAGTCGAGGCATAAGGCATTTGTTATGGAAGATATTTCAACTAATAAAAGGTGGTACTTATCACATAGAAATATAACAGGTGAGAACAAATTCATGTTGATTTACACCCCGGATAATGGAATGACTTGGCAATTCCCCTTAACGGTTCTCACAAATAACAACGTCGGCATCGGGACGCTGACGCCGTCTCGGCGTTTGAGTGTGGCCGGGACGATTGAGATTACTTCCGGGTCGGGGGGGCAATTGAAGTTTGCGGATGGGTCGCTGCAGACCACGGCGGCGGGGGCGGGGGCGTCGAGCTGGGCGGTTTCCGGGAATAATATCTCTAATACTAATACTGGCAATGTCGGGATCGGTGCGGCGGCGCCGGACCATAAATTGGATGTTCGAGGAGCAACTGCTGCTGATACGGCTTTAGCGCAATTTTTATATCTGGACAATGATGCAGGAGGCACCCGTCCTCGTTTAAGAATTCTTGGGAGCGCTAACAAAATCAATCTAAGAACGACCTATGGCACAGGAGGCGCTGCTGATTTAGTTCTGGGGACCAATGCGGCAGAAAATGCGATTTACATAAAAGAAAGCGGCGACGTCGGCATCGGGACGGCGACGCCGAGTGAAAACTTAGTTGTGGGAGAAGACACGGTAACTAACTTGTTGGGCAACAGAATAACGATTGGGAACAGTACGGGGGAATCCGGCATAAATCTTGGCGAAAACCAGCAGAATCGGGCTTTTATATTGTGGAAAGACCAGCTTGACGCGCTTCAGCTGGGAACAATTAGGGGCGGCGTTACCACTGGTTCCTATGTCTATTTAAAGGATGGCAAGATGGTTATCGGAGTGGCGGATCTCCCCGAGGAGCTGACGGCAAGCAAGCTCATTGTCGCGGGGACGATCGAATCGACTTCGGGCGGCATTAAATTCCCCGACGGCACTATCCAAACCACGGAAGCGGGGGCGGGGGCTGCGAGCTGGGGGATTTCCGGGAATAACATTTATAACACCAACGCCGGCAACGTGGGGATCGGGACGTCGGCACCCCAGTCGCCTCTTTATGTGGTTGGGTCGCCTGAAGCGGGGAATGATTCGGTCCTAAGGGTAATAAATAATCAAACCAACGGCAAGAATTATCTTGAGGCGGCCGGAACAAATCTTAATAACGGGGGTTTGAAGGTCTGGGATGGGACAAGCGTCAGTTATTTGGGCTGGAGCAAGCCGGCGCAAGAATGGCAGATCTATGCCGGCGGCGGCGATAGCCCCGATGTCAAGATGGTGATCGAAAAAACTGGCAATGTGGGGATCGGGACGGTGGCGCCGGGTGGAATTCTTGATTTAGCCGGCAAGACGACTTTTGAGGCGGGCGGCGGAATGAGGACGATAAAATCGGTGACGGCGGAGGCGTTCTATAAGTTGGACGGGACACAGATAGGCGCCGGTTTGGATCAGGCGACGGCGGATGGACGGTATGTCAACATTTCCGGCGACACGATGGATGGGACGCTGACGACGGAGGGCTCGGCGCATTTTGCGACTCTCGGTGGCAACGTGGGCATCGGGACGACGACGCCGGAGGCTTCACTGCATGTCGTTGGAAATAATGTGAAGTTTGTTGGTTCGTTTGAGGCGGGCAGAAATGCGACCGCCAGTGGCCAATACTCGGTAGCAATGGGAAGCTCAACCGCCAGCGGCCAATATTCAATTGCGGCGGGGAATGGTTCAGGTGCAAGCGCCTGGGGCTCGGTAGCAATGGGTGATGGGGCAAGCGCACCCGGCACCTCATCGACGGCGATGGGGCAACTGGTTTTGGCCAGTGGGACTTCTTCAACTGCGCTGGGGGCATGGACACGGGCCGAAGGCAGTTATTCAACCGCAATTGGATTTAGAACAACAGCAAGCAATCAAAATTCAACCGCGATGGGACTGTTCACAACTGCTAACGGCCCATATTCAACCGCAATGGGGTCGAGCGTGGAAGTTTCAGGAAACTTTTCATTTGGTATTGGTCTGGATAATATCAAGCGAACCGTACTTCAATCAAACACGATGGCGATACTTGGCGGCAGCGTGGGCATCGGGACGGCGACGCCGGGGGCGAAATTGCAGGTGGCCGGCACCGTGGACGCGACCGCTTATTACCTTAACGGCTCGCCGCTTTCGTTCTCGACAGCCGATATTACCTCCGGCCTCATTGGCGGGACGACAATAATTAACACCACCGGCCCTATCACGACGACCTCTTCGGTCACGGCCAATTCGTATTACGGGGATGGCAGTAATCTTACAGGGGTGGTCACCACCGCGGCGCTGGCCAATTATGTCCAGAGATCCGGCGACACGATGACGGGGAATCTTAAGATTATCGGTTCGTTAGAGGTGGGCACTGGCAGTGCAACCGGATTCCAATCGGTGGCGATGGGAAATGCGGTAGTTGCTAGCGGACAGAATTCGATTGCGCTGGGATATAGAACGACTGCCAGCAGCGTCGCCTCAACCGCGCTAGGCAGTAACACGATTGCCAGCGGCGATACTTCAACCGCGCTAGGCGAAAACGCGAAGGCCAGTAATAGATTTTCAACTGCGATGGGCGATAGCACGATCGCCAGCGGAATTGCTTCAACCGCGATGGGAACCCGAACAACCGCCAGCGGCAACTATTCAACTGCGCTGGGATTTCTTACATCTGCCGAGAGTAACTATTCAACCGCGATGGGCGGCAATACCACCGCCAGCGGCAATTACTCGACCGCACTGGGCGGATACACGACTGCCAGCGGCAACTATTCAGTCGCGCTGGGCTCTCATATAAGCGTTAACGCGGATAATTCCGTTGGCATTGGCTTGGACAATCTTCCTCGCGCCGTAACCCAATCAAACACCATGGCTGTTATGGGCGGCAAAGTCGGCATCGGGACGACGGATCCGGGTGGGATTCTTGACCTTGCTGGTAAGACGACTTTTGAGGCGGGCGGCGGGATGCGGACGACCGGGAAAGTGACGGCGGAGGCGTTTTACAAGTTAGACGGGACTGAAATCGGTGGTATAGGAGGCGGCGGGACGGCAGGCAAAATTGCGAAATTTTCCGATTCGACAGCTCTTGCCGATTCCGTTATTACCGAATCCGGCGGCAATGTCGGCATCGGGAATACGGGGCCGTCCTACACTCTCGAAGTCAACGGCTCATTTGCCGCGACATACAAAAATTTTGACATTCCCCACCCGCTTGACCCGAACAAAAGATTGGTCCACAGCTCGATCGAAGGGCCGGAACACGCCGTCTATTACCGCGGGGAGGCGGCGCTTAACAACGGCGAGGCGGCGATCATTCTGCCGGACTATTTTGAGGCGCTGACCAGAAAAGAAGGACGCACGGTCATTTTGACCAATGTTGACGGCTTTGACCGGTTGGCCGTCAAGACCCGGGGCGGCCGGCAGATAACGGACGGCAGGTTCACCGTTTACTCCGACAATCCCAGCTCCGCGCAGAAATTCAACTGGGAAGTCAAAGCCATAAGGGCGGATATTCCTGATCTTGTCACGGAAAAATGAGGTAACATGAGAATATTTCTCATTGCATTGCTGTTTGGCTGTCTTCTCCATTCGATCGCCTATGGAGCCGCGGGGGCAAACTGGACTAAAGCGGGGACACCCACATGGGAGGCGCGGGCGTGGTCGACTTCGGTGGTATTCAATAATAAGCTTTGGGTCATGGGGGGGCTGGGAACTGTTGGTTACAATGATGTTTGGTCGTCCAATAACGGAGAAAACTGGACAAAAGTAGCGCCCACTTCGCCTATCTGGTCAAAAAGATACGGCCATACTTCGGTGGTATTCAATAATAAGATGTGGGTAATGGGCGGCAAGGGTGGCGGCAGTAGCTCATATAAAGATGTCTGGTCCTCAAGCGATGGAGCAAACTGGAAACTAGAAGCCAGCGCCCCTGGTTGGTCTATAAGGTCGGGGCATTCTTCCGTGGTATTCAATAACAAGATGTGGGTAATGGGCGGCGGGGATACTGCGGTTGGTTTCCATAGAGATGTCTGGTCCTCAAGCGATGGAGCAAACTGGACACTAGAAGCCAGCGCCCCTGGTTGGTCTATAAGGTCGGAGCATTCTTCCGTGGTATTCAATAACAAGATGTGGGTAATGGGCGGGTATTATAATCCCGGGATGAGTCCAGACTTCCATAGAGATGTCTGGTCCTCAAGCAATGGCAAAAAATGGGATAAAATAACCGCCTCCGCTCCTTGGTTGGGGAAGTTTCAACATGCTGCGATGGTTTTTGACAACAAAATGTGGGTGATGGGCGGGTCTGGAAGTGGAGGGCCTACCAATGAAGTTTGGTCCTCAAGCAATGGAGCAACCTGGATAAGCGCAACTGCCGCTCCCCCTAAATGGGCGAAAAGAAGAGCGCACACTGCCGAGGTTTTTGGCAACAGGTTATGGGTAATGGGCGGCTGGAGCGCTTCTGCTACTCCCTTCCAGGATGTCTGGTATTCTTTGAGCGATATCTGGAATCCGTAGCGGCTGTTTGAAGCGGGAAGTGGAGGGGTTAAAGGGGACTGAAGAACGAATGAACTAAAGCACTGAAGAACGGATGAACTGAAGAACTGAAGAACGGATGAACTAAGGAGAAAAGAAAATGGCGGAGAGAAGAGAAAAAAATGAACACAAACGAAGAACAAGCTGTAAAAGAGTTTAGCGAAAAACTTAGGGAAAAGTATGGCAATAGGATCGAATCCATTCGTCTGTACGGGTCTAAAGTTCGCGGCGATGATGATCGTTTTTCGGACATAGATCTGTTTATCCTTGCGGAAGAAAAAAGCGAGGAAATGCGAGGGTTTGTTTTGGACGCCGCTTTCGAACTGAATTTGAAATATGGAGTCCTGCTTTCAACTATTATATATGACAAGAAAAGTTTTAATCGGCCGGTCACGCAGGTTACTCCGTTTATCAGGGCTGTTCTTCGGGAGGGAATTCTCACTTGAGGGAAGAACTGATTAAACTTGTCAGGATTCGAATGGATAAAGCCGAAAAAACCGCAAAGGACGCGGGGATTCTTTTGGGCAGTGGTTCATATTTCGGCTCTGTCAACCGAAGTTATTATGCCGCTTTTTACGCGGCTCGGGCTTTATTGGCAACAAAAGAAATGGATTCGCCGAAGCATTCGGGCGTGATTTCACTCTTCAATCAGCATTTTGTTAAGGAGGGCGTCGTTTCAAAGGAGCTGGGGAAGATGCTAAACGAATTATTTGAAATCCGTTCCGAAGGCGACTACGAAGATGAACGACTTTTTACCAAAGAGGAAGCGGAAAAAGTTCTAGTTATCTGCAAAACATTTCTTGCCGGGATCGGGCAAACGATTGGAACGAAAGAACTGAAGAACGAAGAGGAGGAAAAATATAATGGCTGAGAAAAGAATTGTCATCGATCCTAAAATAATGACGGGCAAGCCGATCATTAAGGGAACGAGGGTGCCGGTTTATGTGGTTCTCGGATCCCTGGCTGCCGGAATGGAACATAAGGAAGTAATGAAAGAATATGGAATTAAGTTTCATGATGTCCTTGCCTGCCTGAATTATGCGACCGATGTCGTAATTTCTGAAGAAGCATACCCTTTGGCGAAACAGGGTAAATAATTGGTTAAATTCCTGGTTGACGCCAATTTGCCTTATTCCAGCAAAATGCTGCTAAAAAAACTCGGGTTTGACGCGGTTCATGTCAGGGACGTTAAGTTGAACACCGCTTCGGATGAGAAGATCTTTCGTTATGCCCAGAGGCAAGGGAGAATTATTCTCACGCGCGATCTGGATTTTGCGGCTGCGATCAAATTCCGGCCCGGCAAACATCAGGGAATTATTGTCATGCGGATTTCTTATTTGATGACCGCTCAACAGATCAATGGGATTTTAGAAGATTTTATGCGCAATGTTTCCCGCGCTAAACTTAAAAAGTCCCTGGTGATTCTGGAAATCGGGAGATACCGGCTCCGCAGAGATTAGCCGTCAAGGCGCTGAAGGCGGGGAAACGATAGACGAGGGACGAGAGACGAGAGTTGAACCATGATCTCCCGCCCCGAATCGCGCGCCGCCCGCGCCGCTTGTTTTGGCCGGGTGAGAGCGATATAATTAGCTTGATGAACATTGACTGGATAAAGTCAAAGGTTGAGAGCGGAGATTATGAATTCACCGGGCACGCCGAAGAAGAGAGACAAGCGGATAAGATCCTGATCGAAGAAATTGAAAACGTTCTGATCAGAGGTGCAATTATCGAAGATTATCCGGGCGATCCTCGCGGCCATAGTTGCTTGGTTTCTGGGTACGGGAATGAAGGCATTCCTATTCACGTGGTTTGCGGAATAACAAAGGGCGAAAATTTGCGGATCATAACAGTGTATATTCCGACCCTGCCAAAATGGAAAGATCCAAAAACAAGGGGGTAAATGTTATGGCGATTTACGATGATTGCGCTTATTGCGGCGGAAAAGTTGTGGAAAAGAATATTAAGAAGGCGAATTTCTGGGGAGAGGAATTGACCGCCCTTGTGGACAACGTGCCGGCTGGGGTCTGTACTCAATGCGGCGAAAAATATTATAAGGCGGAAGTTTTGAAGGTTATTGAAAAAATTATGAAAGAGAGAAGCGCGATCGTTTCGCAGGCGCAGGTCCCTGTCGCTGACTTCGCCAGGGCAAATGCTTGATTGGCCGTCAAGGAGAGCCCCTCGATAAACTCGGGATAAACCCCTCGATTGATTGACGCGCTGAAGGCGGAGGTGGAGGGGTTGAGGGGGAAGTAAGCGCAGGGGAAGGATATCAAGGGAATCAAGGGTATCCAGTTGGCAGGGTATCGAGGGGATAAAGGGTATCGAGTTCCTTGATGTCCTTGATTCACTTGGTAACCTCAACTTGATTGCCTCGGTCCCCTTGATGCCCTATTCCGTTCTCCCTTTTGAGCTGAAGCATCCCTTTTTTCGGCAATAAAACTTATAAAATTATTGAGCCCAATGATCACCCTTTCATACCGACTGACCAAATCATCCGCCAGTTGCGAAGGGATGTATTTCCTGCCCTCCATCTTCCGAACATGGTTTTGCGTTTCTCCGGCCTCTTTTCTGGCAGTGTACATGCCTTTGATCTTATCGTTATAATAATAGGCGGTGTAACCTTCGGCAATGTTGTCCGAGACTGAAGAAGATGAGCGCTCGACCTGATCCCTTAGGCGAAATCTTTCATCCCGCGGCAATGTCTGACAAATATTGGCAATTTCAAGCATTAACCCTTTACTCTCCTGCCATATCCAGAGCTTTTCAAATCCCGCCGTCCTTTTTATCCCTTTATACCCTTGATCCACTCGATATCCCCCCTTACTTGATTTCCTTGATAACCTTGATGTCCATAGTACAGCAATTTCATTGCCACGCTCGGCCAGGGGAAAACCGGCGAATTTTCGCCAGGTGAGAATCGCGCCCCGCCGCGCCGCTTGTTTGCGCCGGGTGAGGGTTGTATAATTGCGAACTGAAGAACTAAAGAACGGAACGTACGAAAAACAAAAAGGAGGAAGGAAGGATGGCGGAAAAGAAAAAAGATAAAGTTTATCAGATTTTGAACAAGCTGGAAGAGCATGATAAAAACTTTGATGAAATGAGGATGAAATTTAATGATGTTTTGACCGGCCAGGATAAGATCATTAAGGAGCTTGAAACTGCGCGTGAAGATCGCACTTTTGCGATAGGGAAAGACAGGGAACAGGATCGGCGATTGGACGGCTTGGAAGAAAGAGTTCAGAAGGTTGAAGTAAAGGTTGGTTGACGCGGCCGTCAAGGAGCAGTCTCCCGGCTTTCCCCGCTCCCCCCGGATCGCGCCCCGCCCGCGCCGCTTGTTTGCGCCGGGCGGCGGCGGTATAATTAATCAATTGCTGAGGAGTTAAAGGAGGGGGGCCATGTATAAAAATATATCGTTCACGGGAGAAATTTTTGAGGAAAAGGGGATGTTTGTGGGGCATTGCCCGGAACTGGATCTTTCAAGCTGTGGGAAAAGCTTAAGGGAAGCGAAAAAGAATTTGCTTGAAGCGACCCGCCTTTTTATGGAAGAATCGTTGAAAATGGGGACGCTTAAGGATATCTTGGAAGAATCCGGTTATGATACCAGCCGGGCTGACCTGAAATCCCCATTGGTTGAAACCGATAAGCTTGAATTAAAAGTCGACGTGGGCGTAAGTTGAGCCGTAAAATAACCCCGATCCATTATCGAAAATTAGCTAAAATCTTTGAGCTGGAAGGTTATGCCCTGACCAGAGAAGAAGGCGATCACATGATCTATGTAAAGCCGGGCGTTAAAAGACCGGTGGTTATTCCAAAATATTCTGAAATTCCAGTTTTCGTAATTAAAAATAATTTGAGGACTGCCGGATTCAGCCGGGAAAGATATTTTGAGTTGCTCGAAAGGGTTTAACGGTCAAGGAGTAGCGGAGGGAGATCGACGCCCGCGCCGCCGCTTGTTTTGGCCGGCCGATTTTGCTTGCCGCAGGCTTGGAGAGGTTTTGTCCTTGCCGGATGTTGTTAAGTTAAGCCGTCGGGATCCCGGCGTCCATCTGTATTATAAGCATTATGATAATATTTACGGAGGAAAATATTTATTGGCGGTCGTCAACAGCCGCAGAAAATCGATCGCGACAATTTTCGTTACTGATAAAATCAAGGCAGGTGAAACATTATGGGCAAAGAAGTAGCTTTTTATTATGACAGCGATGAGGACATCCTTGATATTTCGGTTGGAAAACCTCGGAGAGCGGTTTCGACTGAAATCTCAGACGACTTTTTCGTCAGGAAAGATGTTAAAACCCATAAAATTGTTGGGTTTTCAGTTTTGAACTTTGAAAAATGGTTTAAGGGGAAGAAAGAGGAAAGAACTGTTCCCATTTCTGCAAATTTTCATTTAGTTAAATAATATGAGATCCGCCGGCCGCAAGACAAACCTGGGATTTAAATATGAGCGAAAGCGGATTAAAAAGGACACGAAAGATTCGGAAAGAGAAGACAGAAAAATAAAATTCAAAATGCTCAGCCCGGCGCGCGCGTAAAGGGTCAAGATGCAGCCGCTCCCCCCTCCCGCGCCGCTGGCCCCCGCCGGCCGATAAAGCTTTTGCCCTCTCTTAGTTAATGATGTATAATTGCCTCATAAAATGGGGAAGGTGTTAGCTTTTGCGGTCTTGATGATCTCATTGTGCGCGCCGGCCGCTCTGGCCGAGTACAAGATCGCGGCCGACCCGGCGGCGATCGGCGTCGGCGCCCGCCCGTTAGGGATGGGGAAGAGTTTTGTCTCGCTTGCCGGCGATACGGCCGACATCTTTCTCAATCCGGCCGGTCTGGCCGGCATAAAAAAGCTCGCCCTCTCGTCGATGAGCGGCAAACTGCTCAATGAATTCAATTACATCAATTTAGCGGCGGCCTGGCCGACCAGATTCGGCCCCGTCGGCCTCGGCTTCGTCAACAGCAATATCGGCTTCACCGCCTCGGCGGCGACGATCGAGACGACCGACGGCATCCGCATCTATCCCTCAACCACGGAGGGAGTTTCTTTTTCCGACAACAGGAATGCCGTTCTTCTCGCCTGGGCCTTTCCCTGGCGGCAGTTCTTTTTTGGCTCAACGGCCAAACTCTATTTCGGCCAGCTGACCGGGCCGGGTATTTCGGGCGGTAAATTCCAGGGCTGGAATGTTGATCTCGGAGCGCAATACCGGCTGAATCCGGTCTTCCAGCTCGGGGCTTCATTACAGAATGTCGCCCCGGCTTCCGCCGGCGCCGTCATCAAATGGGATAACGGGACGCAGGAGCGACTGCCGAGGATCATAAAAGCCGGCGCCCGCGTGAAACTCCTGGGTGAGGATGGCGCCAGGCGTTTCGGCAAGCACACCCTCTCTCTTCTTGTCGACGGCGACTATTCGCTCTTCTTCCCCAATTATCCGATCCAGTACCACGCCGGGCTTGAGTGGTCGCCCGTCGAGCTTATCGACTTCAGGGTAGGGCTTGACCAGGATATTACGGGGCTCTCGACCGGCGCCGAGGTTGCCAATAACCTGACCGCCGGCCTCGGGCTCTGGTTCAGGGATTTCCGCTTCGACTATGCTTTCCATCAGTACAACAATATCACCTCAAACGACACTCACTACTTCTCGCTTTCCTGGGGGCTTGAGCGGGAGAAGCCGGAAGAGCCGCCCGCACCGCTAATCCCCACCGCGCCGCCCCTGCGCCGCGGCGTTTTGAAGGTGGCTAATTTTGCCGATGTGGCGGCCGACCTGCGCTCGGCCAAGGCGATCCTTGAGCTGAAAACATCGAAGATCGTGCTCGGCTATCCCGACGGCAACTTCCGGCCCAACGACGAGATCACGCGGGCCGAGCTGGCGACGATACTGGCGCGCGGCCGGTCATTATCCAATCCGTTCCGCCTGGAGATCCTGCCCAAAGATGTGCGCGCCGGCCACTGGGCCGCCTATTATATCAGCGAGGTCCTCTCCGCCGGCATCATGCAAAGCGACGCGGCCGGCAATTTTGATCCGAAGGCGAAAGTCAGCCGGGCCGCGGCGGCGGCCTCGGCCGCGCGCTTTGCCCGCCTGCCGCTCGGGCGGCTGCTTGAGCCGCCGTACGAGGATGTGCCCGGCCGGCGCCAATTTGCCCGCGAAATCGCCGCGGCCAAAGAAGCGGGCCTGCTCGGTTTTGCCGAAGAAAAGCTTTTTCTGCCGGAAAAAAACCTGACCCGCGGCGAAGCGGCCGAGATGATCGCCGGCACCGCGCGGGTCAGGGAATTTATCGAGGAGTTTTATGAATATGAAAATTAGTTTTATCGGGGCCGGCAAAATGGCGGAGGCGCTCATCGCCCGCCTTCGCTCTTCGAGCTTCGGCGGGCAAGCCCGCCTCTTTGCTTCTGATGTTGACGGAAAACGACTGCAGTATTTGAAGAATAAATACAGGGCCAGGATAGCGAGAAGCAACGTCGAAGCGTTCTTGGCCGGGGACATTATTATTTTGGCCGTGAAGCCGCAGCAAATGGCTGAGGTTTTGGACGAAATTAGCCGTGCCTGCCGGCAGGCAGGTAACGCGATACGGGTAACGGGTAACGTGAAATTGGTGATTTCGATCGCGGCTGGTATCCCCTTAAGTTATTTGCAAAAGAAATTACCACATTATGCTGTTGTCAGAGCAATGCCTAATAATCCCGCACTTGTTGGCGAAGGCATAACTGCCATTGCATCCGGTACTCGCGTATCGCGTATCGCGTTACGCGTTACGAAGCAGATCTTCGAGTCGGTCGGTGAAGTTGTGGTTGTGCCGGAAAAGCTGATGGACGCCGTGACCGGCCTCTCCGGCTCCGGCCCCGCCTATGTTTACCAAATGATCGAAGCCATGACGGAAGGCGGCGTCAAGGCCGGCCTGCCGAAAAAGACCGCGGCCAAACTCGCTACGCAGACGGTTTTGGGAGCGGCGGCGACAGTAAAAAAAACCGGCCGCCAGCCGGCCGAACTGCGCGCCATGGTCACATCACCCGGCGGCACAACGCTCGAGGGGCTTAAGGCGCTCGATAAAAGAAAATTTTCTCAAGCAGTTGTTGAAGCGGTCAAGGCGGCGGCCAAAAAGTCAACGGCGCTGTCAAAAAAATGGGCGATTTAAGTTTCGCGGTCAATTTACTTTTCATAATTTTTTATTTACTGTTCGTGATAAGGGCGGTCCTGCCCTGGCTCAGGCACGACCGGCAGAATCCAATTATCCGGCCGGTCTATCTGGCGACCGACTGGCTGGTCAACCCGATCCGGGCGGGCCTGCCGCCGCAAAAGATCGGCCTGGATGTTTCGCCTTATGTCGCGATTATTTTGCTCTATCTGTTCAAGCGGTTCTTCTTTTTTTAGGAGGGAATATGGGAGAAGTTTTGAGATGCGGGGCAGAGAGTTAAACCCCATACTAAAGTATGGGGAATACTTGTTTCTGGAATCTTGGTTGAGGAGAATTCCCCACGCTTCAGTGTGGGGGTTCCGTAATGTGAGTAGGGTTGAGGAGAGTTAAACCCCATACTAAAGTATGGGGAATACTTAAATGAAATATTATCATGTCTGGTTCCAGACTAAGTTTAAGAAATATATGCTAATAGATAATATTGATAGCGAGATTCACGGATTATTTAAGCAAATAGCTGAAGAAAAAAAGATCAGACTATTTGCCACCGGCTCACTGCCGGACCATGCGCATTTGCTAGTTGGCCTGGAAAACCATCAGAATTTGTCGTGGGCTGTAAAGATGCTTAAGGGGATTTCTTCGCGAAGAATATCCCAGGAATTTAAGATGCTTAAACAAGACTTTAGGACAAATAACTTTTGGGCGCGTAAATATGGGGCTAAAGAGGTCGCAACGGAAGGATTGGCAGCGGCAGCCAGTTATATTCGTAACCAAAAGAAGGATTTGCATGTTATTTAGTTTATTCCCCACACTTCAGTGTGGGGTTTTACAAACTATACTAAGGAGAGAATCAACATGTCATCGGTTCTAGTGGTCGGCACGATCGCTCTTGATTCGATCAAGACGCCGTTCGGCGACAAGAAAGAGATACTCGGCGGCTCGGGGGTCTACGCGGCCGTGGCGGCGAGCTTTTTTGCCGGGACGGAGCTGATCGGGCCGATCGGCGCTGATTTTCCGCCCGAGCATCTCAAATTTTTAGCGTCGAGAAAGATCGGCACGGCGGCCCTGCAAAAAATTGACGGGCCGACATTCCGCTGGGGCGGCTATTACGAATACGACATGAACCAGGCGCACACGCTCGAGACGAAGCTGAACGTCCTGACCCAATTCGACCCGCAAATTCCCGACTCGCTCAAAGCCAGTCCCTATGTCTTTCTCGCCAACATCGATCCCGAACTCCAGTTAAAGGTCATCGGCCAGTTAAAGAAGCCGAAACTTCTTGTGGCCGATACGATGAACTTCTGGATCGAGAGCAAGCGGGATGTTTTGCACAAACTTATCAAGCAAGTTGATTACATGGTGATGAACGACGGCGAGATCAGGCAGTTCATGGAGACGCCCAACATTCCGCTGGCCGCGCGCCGCCTGATCGAGCTCGGTTGCAAGGGGGTGATCGTCAAGAAAGGCGAACACGGGGCGCTTCTCTTTACCGGCTCGACTCATTTTGCCGCGCCGTCATATCCGCAGGAACTCCTGTGCGATCCGACGGGCGCGGGCGACAGCTTTGGCGGCGCATTCCTTGGTTACCTCGCCAAAACAGATGATATCGGTCCGGAGAATATCCGCCGCGCTGTCATCATCGGCTCGGTCATGGCCTCGTTCAACATCGAGGATTTTAGTTTGGAGCGGTTGAAGCGGCTCAAGAAGAAAGAGATCAGGGAGAGATACGAAGCGGTGCGCGGTTTCTCAAAATTCAGTTCACTGGAGGTTTAAAAAATGCACGAAGAATTTCTAAGGATCGGGCGTCTGTTGTTCGCGGAAGGGCTGGTCGATTCGCACGGCGGCGACTTGAGCGTGCGTCAGGGCGCTAAGATATTTATCACGCGCCGCGACGCGATGCCGGGCGACCTCAAAGAGGGAGATATCGTCGAGGTCGGCCTCGAGAAAGGCGAGGGCGACGCCGCCGCTTCGCGCGAGCTCTCGACTCACCGCGCCATCTACCGCGAAACGCCGGCCCAGGCGATCGTCCATGCCCACTCGCCCAACGCCATCGCCGTCTCTCTGACCGACAACAAGATCATCCCGCAGGACGCCGAGGGCTTGAATCTTTTCCGCTCGGCGGCGATCGTGCGCGCCCATCAGGCGATCGCTTCCGACGAGGTCGCCCGGCTCCTGCCGTCTTTCCTGCAGGGCATTAGCGTCATCGCGGTTGTCAAAAGCCACGGCAGTTTCGCCATCGGCAAAAACCTTGAAGAGGCCTACCGGTATACTTCTTCTCTAGAAAACTCCTGCCGGGTGCTGATCGCCATGCGCGCTTCGGGCGGCGGTCGCCCGCCGGCGCCCAAAGAGGCCCACAAGCCGGCGGAACGCCGATCGGCGATACCGCCGGGGATCGGCGTAATGGACCGCAGCCGCTATAAGAGATGAAAGAGCTGATCGATAAGATCAAGAGCTACACAAAAGCCGACACTACTGTCGTTGAAAAGGCCTACGAATTCGCGGCTGCGGTCCATCGCGACCACAAGCGCCTCTCGGGTGATCCTTACATTACTCACCCTCTGGCTGTAGCAGAAATCCTGGCTGACCTCGAGCAGGACCCCAAGACGATCGCCGCCGCGCTCCTCCACGATGTTGTCGAAGACGGCGGGATCACGCTGTCCCAGCTCAACGAAAAGTTCGGCGATGAGGTGGCCAGGATGGTCGAGGGGGCGACCAAGCTCAGCCAGTTCACCTTCACCGGCCGCGAGGAGCGCCAGGCCGAGAATTTCCGCAAGATGTTTGTCGCCATGGGCGAGGACCACCGGATCATCATCATCAAGCTGGCCGACCGCCTCCACAACATGCAGACGCTCGAATTCCTGCCGCCCGAGCGGCAGGTCAACACGGCGGCCGAGACGCGCGACATCTTTGCTCCGTTAGCGCACCGGATGGGGATGTGGCGGCTCAAGTGGCAGTTGGAAGACCTCGCCTTTTTATATCTTGAGCCGGACAGCTACGATGAGGTCAAGCGCCGGGTGGCCGAGAGCCGGGACAGCCGCGAGGATTTCATCAAGAATTTTATCGAACTGCTGAAGCCCATGCTGGAGAAGTCCGGCATCAAGGCCGAGGTCAACGGCCGGGCCAAGCATTTCTTCAGCATCTACCAGAAGATGAGCGACCAGAACCTGGAGTTTGACGAGATCTTCGACCTGACGGCGGTGCGCGTCATCACCGAAACGGTCAGTGACTGCTACAATGTCCTCGGCCTTGTCCACGACGCCTGGAAGCCGATCCCGGGGCGCTTCCGCGACTACATCGCCATGCCCAAGTCGAACGGCTACCAGTCGCTCCACACGACGGTCATCGGGCCGGACGGGCGCCCCGTCGAGGTCCAGATCAGGACGCGCGAGATGCACCGCGTGGCCGAGTACGGCGTGGCCGCCCACTGGCGCTACAAGGAGGGAGAGACCGACAAGCTCCTCGACCAGAAGATGGCCTGGTTCCGCCAGATGCTCGACTGGCAGAGCGAATTAAAGGACGCCAAAGATTTCATGGAGAGCTTAAAGATCGATCTTGTCGTCGAGGAGTCATTTGTCTTCACGCCGCGCGGCGATGTCTTTGCCCTGCCGCTTAATGCGACGCCGATCGATTTTGCCTACCGCGTCCACACCGAGGTGGGGCACCGCTGTGCCGGCGCCAGGGTCAACGGCCGGATCGTGCCGCTCGACCAGCCCCTCAAGAACGGCGATATCGTCGAGATCATCACCGGCAAGAAAGACAGTCCGCGGCTCGACTGGCTGAGTTTCGCCAAAACGGCCGGGGCGCGGATCAGGATCAAGAAATGGTTCAAGGAGCAGAGGGGCGAGGAAAAACTTGAAGCGGCGCCGGTCTCGGCCAAAGAAGAGGCGGCGGTCAGGCCGCTCCTGGCGCCGCGGCCGAAAGTTTCGGCCAAAACCGCCGTGGTCGTCTCAGGCCTCGCCAATGTCCTGACGCGGTTTTCCCGCTGCTGTTATCCGGTGCCCGGCGACGAGATCGCCGGCTTCGTTAGCCAGGGCAAAGGGGTGGCCGTCCACCGCCGCAGCTGCCCGAACCTGGCGCGCCTGCCCATGGCGGCGGAAAAAGCGGTCAAGGTCGAGTGGAACCCGATGCTCGACCAGGTTTTTCCCGTCGAGGTCGAGGTCGAGGCCTTCGACCGGGTCGGCGTCTTCAAAGATATTCTCGCCCAGGTCTCGGAGACCGGCACCAACGTCTCGGCCGCCAGGGTCTCGACCAAGCGCGGCAGTTCCGCTTTTCTGCGCCTCGTTCTCGACGTGAGGAACGCCGGGCAGCTCGCCTCGGTTATTGCCGCTATCCGCCAGGTCTCCGACGTCTATGATGTCATAAGAAAATAGTGATATAATAGTTTATGCACCGCGTGCTCGAAGGCATCGCCGCGAACGGGCGGATAGCGTCCGCTTATCTCTTTATCGGCCCGCTGTCATCGGCCAAGGCCGGGGAGGCTGCGGACTTCGCCGAGCGCCTGGGCTGCCGGAAGATCGATCTCCTGAAAGTCGCGCCCGACCTGCCTGCCGGCAGGCAGGCGGGGCTTTCCATCAAGATCGAGCAGGTGAGGGAGATCCAGCGCGCCGTGCGCTACGGGCCGTCAGCCGGCGACTATCAGTTCGTCATCATCGAGCGGGCGGATGAAATGACCGCCGAGGCGGCCGGGGCTTTTTTAAAGACGCTCGAGGAGCCGCCGCCGCGCGTCGTTTTTATCCTGTTAGTCGAGCGCGAGGACCGGGTCTTTCCGACGATACATTCGCGCTGCCAGAAAGTGATCTTCGGCGAAGCGTTTCGCGCCTGGCGGCGGGAGCCGGGCAACGGCTACTACGAGGAGCTTAAGGCGGTCAAGAGAAAGAGCGTTTTGGAATTACTCGAACTTTCTGCAAGGATTGGCAAGGAAAACAAGGAGGAGGAGGGAGGAGCAGGGGTTCAGAAATTACTTTACGACCTCGCGTATTACGCGAAGGAAGAGCTGGCGAACGTGAAAATGACGCGGATCGTGCTTGACGCGGTGAAAAATCTGAAAAAGAAGGCGAACCTGAAACTGACCCTCGATCTCATGTGCCTGAAACTGAACGAACTATGAGCGAACATCTAAAACTCGGCATCAGATTGCGCAAGTTCAACCGGGTCTGCCCGATCACCGGCTACAAGGAAGAGTCGATCCGGGTCGGCTCGCCGGTCATTGTCCAGACCGACCGGGGGATCGAGTACGGCGAGATCGTCTCGTTCGCCCGCGGCTTTCCCAGGACGCTCTCGCACGATGTGAAGTTGAAAAAAGTGGTGCGCTACGCCACCGCCGAGGATGTCGAGAAAGAGCGGTCGATCGAGGCGATGGAGTCAAAGGGCTATGTGACGGCGGTCGAAAAAGCCAACGAGTACGAACTGCCGGTCCGGATTATCAACATCGAGTTTCTGTTCGACACGAGCCGGGCCATCGTCTATTACCGCGCCGCCGAGGGCAAGGCGCTCAACCTGCGCGATTACTCGCGCGAGTTAGCCCAGGCCTTCGCGGCCCGCATCGACCTGCGCCAGGTCTCGCCGCGCGACGAGGCCAAGCTCTTCGGCGGGATGGGGATCTGCGGACGGGGGCTCTGCTGCGCGACCTGGCTGGAAAAGCCCCGGCACGTGACGGTCAAGATGGCCAAAGAGCAGGGGCTCTCGATCTCGCCGGGCAAGACCGCCGGCGTCTGCGGCCGGCTGATGTGCTGTCTGGAATACGAACACGGGAAGTAAATTACTGGAGAGGAGGTAATTCGCATGCCAAAGATAGAGATTCGCAAAGGCGAGGATCTGGAGAAGGCGCTGCGCAAGTTCAAGACGAAACTGCGCCACGAGGGGACGCTCGACGAGATGAAAAAGCGCGAGTTCTACGAAAAGCCGTCACAGCGGCGCCGCAAAGAAGTTGAGCAGGCCAAACGCCGGGAGACCAGGAGACGAAAAGAAGCTGAATAAATGAGGATCCTCGACCGCTATGTTCTGAAAGAGACGCTCGGCCCCTTTTTTGTCGGGGTGGTGGGCTTCATCCTGGTCCTGACGGTCGACCTGCTCTTCACCATGGCCGACCTCATCATCAACAAAGGAGTGCCGCTCCTGACCGTGCTCAAACTGCTGGTCTATAAACTGCCGTCGCTGCTGGTGCTGACGTTCCCGGTCTCGACGCTCTTCGGCACGGCCATGGCGCTCGGCCGCTTCGGCAAGGACAACGAGCTGACGGCCCTGCGCACCTCGGGGGTTTCGATCACGCGGATCGCCCTGCCGATCCTCGCTCTGGGTCTCGTCGTCAGCCTCATCTCGTTCGTCACGAACGAAAGGGTCGTCCCCCACGCCAATCGCGTCTCGAACAACATCATCCGGCAGGTCATCTATAAACAGCCCCTGCCGGAGGTCAAAGACAACGTCTTCTTCAAGGACCAGCAGAACCGCTACTACTACGCGCGCCGGGTCGACCTCAAAACCAGGCAGATGGAGAATCTCATGGTCTATGAGCTGACCGACGAGAAATATCCGCGCGTGATCATCGCCGAACGGGCGGCGTTTACCGGCAGGATCTGGGAACTCTCAAACGGCGTCGTCCATAAATACGATGAGAAGGGCTACCTCAATTACGAGGCCGCCTTCACCGGCATGAAGCTCAATATCGCCGAGGATATCCTCAATTTCACCCAGCAGAAAGACGTCACGGACATGGACCGGGGGGAGCTGACCAGTCTGATCACCGCGCTGGGCAAAGGGGGCGTCAACACCGCCTCGATGCTGACGGAGCTCTACCTGCGCTACTCAATTCCTTTCACCTGTTTTGTCTTCGCCCTCGTCGGCATCCCGTTCTCCCTCTCCGGGCCGCGCACCGGCCAGACCTGGGGGCTCGTCGTCACGATCGTCTTTATGTTCACCTTTTACGTCTTTGCCTCGGTCTTTCGCTCGCTGGGCCGCGGCGGCGTCCTGCCGCCGTCATTGGCCGCTTTTACGCCGCAGGTTTCGTTCGCGCTGATCGGGTTAGCGCTGCTTTTCAGGGAGAGTAAATTCCACTGATGAACGAGCTGGCGGAGATCAGGAAAAAATTGAACGCCAATCCCGGCGATCCCCGGGCCCTGCGCGGCGCGGCCAGATATTATCTTGACGAGGGCTATTACAAGCAGGCGCAGGGGGCCTATCTGGCGGCCTATGAGGCCGACCCGCGCGCTCTGCCGCAGATACTCCTCGATCATGAGGAGAGGATCGGCGCCGATCCCCAGAAACTCGGGCCGCGCCTTTCGCTTGTCGGCCTGCTGCTTGCGCTCGGGGAAACCGACGCGGCGATACTTGAGTTGGAAGAACTGCTCGAAGAAAACCCCCAGAATGTCGAGAGCTATAACCTGCTCGGCCGCGTTTACGCCGCGCGGGGCCGGCTTGATGACGCGATCGCTCTCCTGGAGCGCTCGCTCGCCGCGGGCGTGCGCGACGTCAACCTGACGGAGACGCTGGCCGCGGCTTATCTGGAGCGCGGCCGGACGGCCGACGCGGTCAAGTTCTACCAGGAGATCCTCCAGCAGAAACCGGGCGACAAACAGACCCTGCGCGTCTTAGGCGAGCTCTACGCCCGGCTTGAAGAATACAGCCCCGCCGCCCGCTGTTACGCGGCCATGTTCGGGGACGACCCCGAGGTGGTGCGCGAGGTGATCCAGCGGCTCGAGGAACTCCTCAAAAAAGTCGAGGGGAACATCGAGATCAGGGAAATACTCTCTGACATCTACATGAAGGTCCTTGATCCCGAGGCGGCGGTGGCCGAGATCCGGCGGATCATCCGCCTCGAAGCGGGCAAGCTCCCAGAGACGGTCCTCAAACTGAAATCGATCATGAAGAATTATCCGAACCATCCGGCGGCGGGGCTGGCGCTGGCCGAGGCCCTGCGCCGGCAGGGGAGTTATAGTGAAGCGGTCGAAACCTACCAGCAGCTTCTCAAAGGTAAGCCCGATCTCGTTGACCAGGTCATCGCCGGCTACCGCGAAGTCCTCGATGTCTGCCCGGAGCAGGTCCTGGCCCGGGCGTACCTGGGCGAAGCCCTGCTGGCCAAAAACCTCGTCCCCGAGGCGCTCGAAGAATTCGGCAAGATGATCGAGGCCGACCCCTCCGTGGCCGATCTCGTCATCAAAAAGTGCCGCGATGTCCTGCGCGCCCAGCCCCAGCTCCTGCGCACGCACGTAGTGCTGGGCCAGGCCTATCTGGCCAAGGGGGACTACCAGCGCGCCGCCATGGAGGGAGAAGGAGTGGTCGCCATCGACAAGAACCTGACCTCCGGCTATCTTCTCTTAGGCGAGGCCTACGCCAAGCTCAATCTTCTGCACAAAGCGGCGCAGACCCTGCGCGCCGCGCTGATCCTTGACCCGTACAACATTCAGGTGCATGAGCGCCGCCGGGCCGTGCGCGAAAAAGAGCTCGACCAGGAGATCGGCGGCGGCAAGGACCATCTCGCCCTGGCCCGGCTCTATCTGGAAAAAGGCAAAAGCGAAGCAGCGACGCGCGAGCTCCAGTTAGCGCAAAAAGAACCGGCCAAGTCATCGGCCGCGCTCGCTCTCCTGGGCGATATCTACCGCGCCGAAGGGCGCTATGATCAGGCGGCGGCCCAGTACAACCGCGCGCTCGAGGCCGGCGTCGGGACCGACCAGTCAAAGCTCCTGCGCTTCAACCTGGGCGCCGCTTACGAAGCCCAGGGCGACGTGCGCAAGGCGGTCAAGATTTACGAAACGATCATGCAGGAGGATATCGATTTCGGAGGCCTCAAGAAACGAATCAAACAATTAAAAGCCACGACGCTCTTGAGCATGCGCAACCGGGCGCTGATGGCGGCCATCGCCGCTTACGGCAAAAAAGAAGTCGTGGCGCTCTGGGGCCGCGACGCGCGCTCCACCGGCCGAGGCAAGAAAGACGATATCAATCTCTCTTTCGGCCAGGAGCACAGCCAGGACGGCTACGACCTGTTCATGAAAGGGATGTACACGGCGGCCGAGGAAGAACTGGCCCTGGCGGTCAATCTTGACCGGCGCTTCGGCTGCGCACTCAACAATCTGGGCGTGGCGCTCTTAAAGCAAGGCAAGCTTGAGGAGGGGCGGGCGCGCCTCATCGAAGCAACCCAGGTCGATCCGGCCTCCGCCGTTTTCTACAACAACCTGGGCGTCGCCTATTTCCTGACCGGCCGGCTCGAGCCGGCGGCCGCGGCGCTCGAAAAGAGCTTCGCGCTCGATGCCGAGCTGTCGGCCGTCTGCCTCAACCTCGGCGATCTCGGCTATTTTAGAAAAGAAGCGCAGAAAGCCATTGAGCTCTGGCGTCGGGTGGGTGATTTTGACCCTCTCTCCGACCTGGCCCGCGGCCGCCTCTTCTGCAAAGTTCCTTGATGCGCCGCCGCACCTCATTCCTCTTCCTTTCCCTATTCCTTCTCTTGTTCCTTTCCCCTGTTCTCGCTGACGAAAAAGAGATCCCGGCCAATATCAAAGCCGATCGCCTAAAATTTAACGAAGAGACGGGCCTGGTCGAGGCGACCGGCTCGGTCGAGGTCAAACTCAAGGGGATCACGATACGATCCGATCGCCTGATCATGGATTCGGAAACAAATATCGCCACTGCCGAGGGGAACGTCAAAATGTTCGCCGCCGATTACACGGCGGCTGCCGAAACGCTGGTCTATGACGCCGAAAATGAGTCGACAAAATTCGAGGGCTTCAGATCCGCTCTTTCGCCGGCCGCGCTCAAGGGTAAGCTTTTCTTTAACGCCGGACATTTATCCGAAGCGGGCCATAAAATGCAGGGGGGGCCGGCCGAGCTCACCACCTGCGAGCGGGCGGAGCCGCACTTTTTCGCCGCCGCCGACCAGGTCAGCTATTATCCCGACGACCACCTGGCCGGCCGCAACGTCACGCTCTTTGTCGGCGAAGCCCCGGTCCTCTGGCTGCCGTATTTTTATTACGACCTCAAGGACTGGCGGCGCAAGAATTGGCAGTTCGGGCGCAACGAGGTTGAGGGCTATTATTTGAAGACCGCCTGGGGCTATTCGCTCGGCATGTTCCTCCTCGATTATATGGAGAAGAAGGGGCTCGGCTACGGCACCGATTCGCCTTACGGCCTGGGGGCGCTGGGCCTGGGCGGCCTCTATCTCTACCATCTCGACGAGAAAGATACCGGGCTCTCCGACTGGATCGAAAAGATCGATCACCGCAAACAGATCAATGCCAACACCGAACTCAAATTCAACCAGAGCTATGTCTCGACCTACCGTATCCCCGCCGGCCGCATCGAGCAGACGGCGGTCGGGCTCGGCCTCAATTACGCGGCGGCGGAGCGCTGGGGGCTCAACTTCAATCTGCTGGACGACCGCGCCTCAAATTACGCCAGATACAACCTGACATTCAACCGTTCGGCGGGGCGGGGCTCGCTCAACTATTATTACAATTACGAGTTCGGCCAGAGCGACCCGGCCTGGCTGCGCAAGTCGCAGCGTCTGAGCTTCAACCAGCAGTTAAGCGACCGGATCAATTTTGCCACGACGACAAATTACTATCACAGCACGGCGGGGGCGGGCGACTCCGGCGAAGAGAAGGTCGAGCCGCAGATCGAGTTCAACGGCCGCGAGCCGAATTATTCCTGGCGCTACAGCGAGAACTGGCTGGTCGACCTGCGTCAGAACAACTATCCCGGCGCCAGCCGCTATGAACATCTTGAAAAACACCCCGAGATCGAGATCGCGCCGAATTCGGTCGACCTCAAGCTCTTCAGCTTGCAGTCGATCTTCGGTTACGGCTATTATCGCGAAGTGAAGAACGTCCCCGAGTTAGGCGGCAACCGCGATTACAGCGCCGCCCGCTACCGCACGACGCTCAACGCTTCGCGCAGCATACCAGCGGGCTTATCGGTTCTCACGCTGGGGGCCGGCGTCGACCAGTTCCTCTACGGCCCGGGCGACCAGCTCTATGCCCTGCGCGAGTCGGCCTCCCTGCAGACGAACGCGACCTCCTTTTTCCGCAACAACATTGATCTGCGCCAGGGCTACACGGACGGCAACACGCCGTTCTTCTTCGACAAATTGGGGACGAGCTACCACGACATCAGGGAGAGGCTGACGTTTTATTATCTCGACAAATTCAATTGGACGATCGACGGCGGCCACAACTGGCAGGCCAACAGGTATTATGACGTGATGACCAATCTGAGAGTGACGCCTGATCCCCGCGCCAGTTTCAACCTGACGACCGGCTGGGACATCGAGAACACGCGCTACAAAATGTTAGTGGCCGGCCTGATGCTTCTTCCGGCCCGCGACTATAATCTTCAGCTCTCAATCAACCAGGATCTGAACGGCGCGGGGCTGCAGACGGGGAGCGCGCTCCACGATCTCTATTTCCTGCGCGACGAGCCCAATCAGGTCCACCTGCGCTTCAGCCAGGTCTATGACGCGGCGACAAAGGAATTCAAGGTGCGTGATATAATGGTGGTCAAGGACCTGCACTGCTGGGAGATGAGGTTCACCTATTCCGATTACCGCAAGGAATACAGTTTTGTCTTTTCCCTCAAGGCCCTGCCGGGCGAGCCGGTCGGTTTCGGCAGCGGCCGCGGCTTCTATTACGAGGGCTTCGAGCGCCAGCTCAATCTGCTCAATCCCGTCGGCGAGGTCAGGAGATATTAACGTGAGTAAGTGGTTTGTTGGTTTGTTGGTTTGTTGGTTGTTCATTGCTGGTTGCGCGAAGACAGTAACCACGATAGTTACTTACGGCGATCAGATGGTCGTTGAAGTGACCCTGCGCGGCACTATGGAGGCGACCGCCAACCGCTACTTCATGGTCTTATCTTCCGATCCGGTATTCAAAGTCCCTTATCCGCCGCCGGACAACATCAGTTATGAGCTCATCGAGCCGGGGACAACGCCGCTGCTCGGTTCGATCACTGATTATTACACGAACTATTATTCGACCTGGAGCGGCTATATCGCGGTCGAGCCGGGGGGCTTTTTCTCCGTTGCCGGCCCATTCGTTGAAGGTGTGACGATAACACGGGAATCGATCTCGACCTTGGGCGAGCCCTCGACTAAGATCACTTTTAACTTTCGATTGAGCCGAATCTTCGGCGCCTCGATCCCGAGCACGATCTATTTTGACTTCTTGAGCGTCCCCTGGCAGACCGACCAGCCGAAACTGCCGGCCGACCGCCTGACATCGACTAACGCCTATATCTCGAAGGTAGTCAGTTCGGCCATTACCATCACCGACGAGGAGAATCTCTCCCTCGACGCCGCGACGGACATACTAAAATGTACAGTATCTATTCAATAATATCAGGTGTGCTTCTTGGTCTGGCGTTTCCGAAGTTCTCGCTTTGGTGGCTCGCCTGGATCGCGCTTGTCCCTTTCTTTTACGCGCTCAATAATGCCAAGAACCTCAAAGAATCCTCCGCCTGCGCCTTTGCCTTCGGCCTCGTCTTTTTTGGTATCAACCTGTTTTGGATCACGTCTCTCTTCCGCTTTGCGGGGTGGTGGGTGGTAATCGGTTGGCTCGCGTTGGCTCTCTTCCAGTCCGTGTTTATCATCCTATTTTCTATTTTCTACTTTCAACTTTCTGCTTTCAAATTACGCATTACGCGTTACGCATTACCCGTTACGATGTCTCTCCTCTGGCTCGCCATCGAATGGCTCCGCTCCCTCGGCCCCTTCGGCGTCTCGGCCGGCGGCGTCGGCTACACCCAGGCGCCGTTCCTCCCTCTCATCCAGATCGCCTCGTTTGCCGGCGTCTATGGCGTGAGCTTTCTGGTTGTTTTCTTCAATGCGGCACTGGCCGCGGTTTTGCCCTCACCCGCGAATCGAGATCGGAAGACTGCCGCCATGTTTCTTGCTGTTGCCTTGTTTCTGGTTGTGGCAAGTTCTCTCTACGGAATTCGCATTACGCGTTACGCATTACCCGTTACCCTTCCCAAGCTGGCCCTCATCCAACCCAACATTGACCAATTCGACAAGCTCAACCCGGCCAAAGTGCCCCTGATTTTCTCGATCCACGAGGATATGAGCCGGCAGGCGGCCAAGGAGAAGCCCGAGATCATCATCTGGCCCGAGACGGCGATCTTTACTTACATTCTGCGCGACCCGGTCTATTTCCCAAAGTTAAAAGAGCTGGTGAAAGAGTTAGCGGCCTGGTTCATCATCGGCGCGCCTCATTACGAAGGGAACAGGATATTCAATTCGATGGTCTCGCTCGATCCGCAAACCGGCCCTTATTCGCGCTACGACAAAGAGCATCTGGTGCCGTTCGGCGAGTATCTGCCGTTCAAGGCAATTCTCTTGCCGCTCCTCAAGCCGACCGGCTATTTTGAGGGTGATTTTGAATTCGGTTCTTACTCGGGACCGCTTTCTGCCGCGGGTTACAAGATCGCGCCGGCCATCTGCTTTGAATCGACTTTCCCGGGTTTGATGAAGAAGCGGGCGCGCGACGCCGACTTCATACTGACGATCACGAACGACGGCTGGTTCGGCGATTCGGCCGCGCCCTATCAGCATCTGGAGAACGGCATCTTTCGCGCCATCGAGAACCGCAAATATTTTGTCCAGGTCGGCAACACGGGGATCTCGGCGGTCATCGATCCTTACGGGCGGGTTTTGAAGAGGACCAAGCTCAACGAGCGAGCTGTTTTAATATTTGGGCAATAGGTTCCGCCTGGTTCATGACGAAGAAGTGAAGCCCCGGCGCGCCGGCTTTGATCAGTTCCCGCGCCTGCGCAAGCGTGTGTTCCGCCCCGAGCTTGTGAATGGCTTCGGTGTCTCCGTCAAGCGCCTCGAGTTTCTTTAGCAGCGGCTCCGGGATCGTCGCGCCGCAAACTTTTGTTAATCTCTTGATCTGCTTAAGGTTAGTGATCGTCATGAGGCCGGGGACGATCGGGATGCTGAGGCCGGCTTTTCTGGCTTTTTCCACATATTCAAAATAGTAGCGGTTGTCGAAGAAGAGCTGGGTGATGGCGTACTCGGCCCCAGCCTCGATCTTTTCTTTTAAATATGCGAGGCTGGCTGTGTTTTCCGGAAAGGCGGCCGCCCCGAGGCAAAATCCCGGTTTCTTTTCTTTGATGAGCCGAATTAGGTCCCTGGCGAACTTAAACCCGTCGGCCGGTGGCACAAACTCGGTCGTTCCTTCCGGCGGGTCGCCGCGCAGGGCGAGGATATTCTCGATCCCGATCTTATCCAGTTGGTCGAGCTGGCCAGCGATATCCTTTTTTGAGGCCGCCACGCAGGTGAGGTGGGCGACCGGCTCGATCTTAAATTTATTTTTTATCGTTTCAACCCAGTGGAACGTCTTCTCCCGTGTCGTTCCCATCGCGCCGTAGGTGACTGAGACAAAATCTGGTTTAAAGGCCTTGAGCTTGCCGATCACATCAAAGAGATGCTCTTCCTGCTCCGGGGTTTTGGGCGGGAAGAATTCAAAGGAGAGAGCGGGGGCCGCTTTCTTGAATGCTTCAGTTACTTTCATCCAGAGCTCGCATTTCTTCTTCTTTGGGCTTGGCGGCGGCGATGGGCTTCATGTGCGGGAAGAAGAGGACGTCGCGGATCGAGGCCTGGTTGGTCAGGATCATGACGAGGCGGTCGATGCCGATGCCCAGGCCCCCGGCTGGCGGCATGCCGTATTCGAGGGCGCGCAGGAAATCCTCGTCCATCGATTCGGCTTCGAGGTCGCCGGCTGCTTTCAATTCGGCCTGCTTCTTGAGCCGTTCCCGCTGGTCAACCGGGTCGTTGAGCTCGGAGAATGCGTTGGCCAGCTCCATGCCGGCGATGATCAGCTCAAACCGCTCAACTTCCCCGGCTTTGCTGCGGTGCTTCTTGGCCAGTGGCGATGTTTCCAAGGGATGGTCGATGATGAATGTCGGCTGGCGCAGGTTCGGCTCGACGAACTTGTCGTAGAGGACGTTGATGATCTTGCCAACTCCGATCTCTTCCGCCCCCTCTATCCCCTTTGCCTTCGCTATTCTTCTTATGCCCTCTTCATCCTTCTTTTCCAGATCAATCCCTTCTTTTTTAAGGGCGTCGATGAGGGTTATTCTTTTCCAGGGGGGAGCGAGGTTGATCTTATCGCCCCGGAATTCGATCTCAAGCGTCCCCAGCACCTCTTTGGCCGCGGTCACAACCAATTCTTCTGTCAGGTCCATTATGTCGTTATAATCAGCGTAGGCCTGGTAGATCTCGATCATCGTGTATTCGGGGTTGTGCTTGTAAGACATCCCCTCGTTGCGAAAGACGCGGCCCATCTCAAAGACCTTCTCAAAACCGCCGACGAGCAGGCGTTTTAAATAAAGCTCCGGCGCTATCCGCATGAAAAGCGGCAGGCCGAGCGCGTCGTGGAATGTCTCAAAAGGCGTGGCCGCCGCCCCTCCCTGCATGACATGGAGGATCGGGGTTTCGACCTCGAGGAACCCCCTGGCCTCCAAGAACTTGCGGATGAGCGAAACTATCTTGCTCCGTTTGACGAAGACGTCCTTAACCTCGGGATTAACGATCAGGTCGACATAGCGTTCGCGGTAACGGATCTCCTTGTCCTGAAGGCCGTGCCATTTTTCCGGCAGGGGATGTAACGATTTGGAAAGAAGAACGAAGGACGAAAGACGAATGGTGATCTCGCCGGTCTTGGTCTTGAAAACCTTGCCCTTGACGCCGACAAAGTCGCCCATGTCGAGCTTTTGGTAGAGCGCGTATTTCTGCTCGCCGATCGCGTCGAGCTTGCCGTAGATCTGGATCCGGCCCGTTTCGTCCTGGATGGTGGCAAAAGCGGCCTTGCCGTGCCCGCGCTTCAAGACAAGGCGTCCGGCGACCGAGACCTCTTCCGGGCTCTCCTCGTGTTCTTTGAGGCCTTTGTATTTTGCGAGCGCCTGCGCCGCCGAGTGGGTCTTTTTATACTCGTAAGGGTAGGGTTCCATCCCCTGGGCGCGGAATTCGTCCATCTTTTCCCGTCTTATTTTCAGCAGATCGCTTAATTCTTCACTCATGCTCTTTCCCGATCAGCAATAATCCTTCCAGCGTCAGTTTCGTGTCTATTCTATCAATTGCGCCGGTATACTTGCAAATGAGCGGCGCCAACCCTCCGGTTGCGATCACTTTGAGTTTCGAATTTGTTATTTTGGATTTCGAATTTGTTTCGTATTTAGAGTTTCGTATTTCGTATTTTATCCGAGCTACCATGCCTTCCACCAGAGACACATATCCAAACACCAGCCCGCTTTGCATCGCTTCGACGGTGTTCTTGCCGATCACGTTTTTCGGCGCCTTTATCTCAATTCTCGGTAGTTGGGCCGTCCGCTCGTGCAAAATTTCTCGCGACAGCTCCAAGCCCGGCGCAATGGCTCCGCCCAAATAGTCGCCTTTTGAATTGATGACGTCAAAAGTCGTCGCCGTCCCAAAATCGACAATGATCGCCGGCCCGCCGTAGAGCTTGTGCGCGGCCAGCGCATTGACCAGCCGGTCGGCGCCCACCTGCGCGGGCTTTGCGACTTTAACTTTCAGCCCGACATTCTTATGGTTCACAAAAAGAGCGTTGGGAAATCTATTCTTGAGGAGTTTGCTCACTCGCGGCACGACGGAAGAAACTATGACTTGCCTGATATCCCGATATCCTGATAGCCACTTCCTGATCCCCTGATCCCCTGATACCCTATCCGTCCCCACGCGCCACTCCCTGACCAGCTTCTTCCCGCTGGACAAGCCAAAGTGGATCGTCGTATTGCCGACATCAATTGCGAGAACCATATCAGCCAGCCAGCCTTTTATATATGTCGTAAATTGAAAGTTTAAGTGCCCATTTTTTTAGATAGTCCAGGTCAAGTTTGTCTTTTTGAACTTCATAGATGCCTTTAGCGTCGTTAAAATGTTTCTGGAGATCGGAGACTTTATGCCACAGAAGCTTATTGATCATCATGTCTTCGGCCGAAAGGACGAAGATCTCCGTGCCGAGCGCTTTCAGCTTTTTTCGGCGGCCAAACGCCTCCCGGTCATAAGCTTCGTCTTTTAGGATCCAGAGATCGATCTTCAGGCCGGTTTCGTGATGGACGAGATTGAACATGGTCTTGTGCAGAACGGCGTCGATCAGCCCTTCTTCACTGATGTAAAAATCTTTCCCGAAAATCTTTAAGAGTTGTTTTGTCGCGCCGGGCTTTGACGGGACCTGAATGACCAGGTCAAAATCATGGGTGGAGCGGGGGCGGCCGTAAAAACTGACCGCCAGGCCGCCGGTTAACGCGTAAGGGAGGTCAAGCGCGTTGAGTGAGTTGAGGACTTTGATCAGTATCTCTTCTTCGGTCATTGGTCGGACCTTAGGGCGATCTGCTTCTTAATTTCAGCGGGAGAAAGCCCGGGCATCTGGTCTTTGATCCCCGCGATCATGAGCTTATTCGTCAGATTGGTCAAATTGAGAGCAATTTTCAGCCGCTTTTCTCCCGGCATCTTGCGGTAAATTTCGTTTTGTCGTTTGTCGGCCTCCGCGGGATTCATGGCTAAAATTATAGCACGAATCGATTAATTTTTTGGAAGAGAATTGCGTATGAATATCTATCAGATCGATGGTATAATTCTATGTACCCCAAAGGAGACCATCCATGAAAAAAGCGTTTCTGTTCCTCTGTTTCTTTGCTGCGATCTGCCTCTCCGCCTCCCTTGCCGCCCCCCTCTCCCTCAACGAGGTGATCAAAAATCTCCAGTCCAACCAGTCGAAGATTAAGGATATGTATGCCGAGACGAAGACGACGATCACCTCGAACATGGTGATGCCAGGGCAAGAGACAAAAGGCCCCCAGAAAATGGTCCAGAAAGGGAAGATGTGGACGAAGGGCGAATCAAAATCAAAGATCGAGATGCTCTCGCCCATGAAGCAGACGACGGTGACGAACGGCGACAAGATGGCGATCATCAATCCCGAGACCGGGCAGAAGATGGTGCAGGATCTGAAAAGATTAAAGGGTCAAGGGACAGGCGGCAAGGGGCAAGAAAGCATGAGTTTGGAGAAAGCCAAAGAATTCTTTGATCTGTCGGTTGCGGAAAAGGATGGCGGCTATGTGATAACCGGGGTGCCGAAAAAAGACAACAAATTTCTGGGCAAGATGCAGTTTTTTGTCGATCCGACAAAATGGGTGCCGGTCAAGATCGTCATGTACGACGCCAAGGGGAAACCGATGAGCCAATCGGAGATTGAGTATAAAAAAGTGTCCGACATCTGGGTGCCGGAGAAGAACAAATCGCTCGTCACCACCCCGATGGGGAAGATGGAAGTCGAGATGGAATTCAGCAATATTAAGGTCAATAAGGGGATATCTGATGGCGAGTTCAAGGTCGAATAGGGCCCCAGATGGCCTGCCTGCCGGCAGGCAGGCGAAATTTCGCCGGTTTGATGGCCATTGAGCCCTTCGACTGGCTCAGGGCGAGCGTGGCAATAAAGTTGCTGGGGGAATTAGATCATGAGCAGTCAATTGGTCCCAATCGAACGGATCGAAAATAAGATATATCTCATCCACGGGCAGAAAGTCATGTTGGACCGGGACCTGGCGGGATTATATGTGATCGGGACTCGAGATCTGAATAAGGGGGTTTCGAGAAATTTGGACAGGTTTCCCGACGATTTCATGTTTCAGCTGACAAAAGAATAATACAGGAACTTGATGTTCCAATTTGGAACATCAAACTTGAAATAACTTCGGTCTTCAAGCTGCTGAAGCGATTAACGGCGGCCCCGAAAAAGCCGAAGCGGCGGATCGGGTTTTGAGGGGAATGGGCTGAATTATCAAGCACGTCGACGATTGAGTCGGTTTTACAGTCGAAGAATTTTTGAGGTTTGCTCGAGTTGTTTGGCCGATGAATTTGCCTCACCCACCATCGCCGAACGGCGATGGTCCCCCCTCTCCATGAAATGGAGAGGGCCGATAGGGGGAGGATGAGAAGGAATGAGATCAAAGAAACAGGTCAAAATCTTGAGAGCGCGGGAACTGAGGAAAAATCAGACCAGTGCTGAAGAGCGGCTTTGGTGGATATTAAGAGGGAGAAAAATGCTGGGTTTCAAATTTAGACGTCAATTCTTGTTCAAGGGCTTTATCATGGATTTTTATTGTCCCGGGCTCGGCTTGGGCCTTGAGATCGACGGGCCTATCCACTCCGGGCGTGAAACTTATGACCAAGCTCGACAGGCATTATTAGAAAGCCACGGAGTCAAACTGTTGCACTTTACCAATAAAGAAGTCTTTGATGAGCCGTTAGAAGTACTAAATACCATCTCCCAAAATCTCCCTTTTGGCCTTCTCCCTGCCCGTCCGGCAGGCGGGCACGAAGTGGAGAAGGGGGACCATCGAGCGATGCCGAGCGACATCGAGCGAGCGGAGCGAGTCGAGATGGAGTCGAGGCAGAGTCGAGATGGTGGATGAGGCAATAAGCGATGAAATATTCGCCAAAATCTGACGATATATTATTCGTGGGCGGGGTTGATCGATCGATAAAGAGATAGCTAACTGAAAGAAAGGACAAGCAATGCGAACTAAACAATTTGTATCGGTTTTAATTCTCTGCATCGTCATTTCCGCTGCTGGTATAATTTCCGGCTGTGCCTCCACCTCAACTTCCACATTATATGACACCCCCAACTGGATGCCGAATGGGAGGATAATTTGCGGGAAGTTAGTTGTAACGACCAGCCAGCAATTATATGGTGGCGGGATATCCGAATCTAAAGGCTACATGGCGGCTTTCTACCCGAGCGGTACGGGAGAGGTTAATCTGTTTGAGGTGGGAACATTATATGAAACTACCTGCTCTCCAACCGGTGAATTAATTGCCGGGATTTCTCCTTATTACAATGGGGTTGTTAATCCGATATTGGTCTATGATTATCAGGGCAATTTGACAATGGTTCCAAACACGTCAAATGTTGATTCCCTCGACTGGTCCCCGGATGCAACTAAATTGGTTTATTCTAGCAGTGGGAACCTATATGTTATCAAAAGAGACGGCACCGGCAAAACCCAAATCGCGACAAGCGCGGAGGCGGTGGCGTGGCGAGCGGGGGAAAGGATTGCTTATTCTTTTGCCGATTCGGAATCAAGTAAGGTTTATGTGATTAATTCGGATGGGACCAGCAAAGAGGTAATCGCTAGTGTTGGAAGTAAGCCGCAAATTACCCAAAACAATAGGGTGATTTATGGGGGATATGGGGTCCAAGTTGAATCAGTAAACATAGATGGAAGTGACAAGCAGGTCCTATTCAGTGATGATACAGCCGTATCATTTTCAAAGCTCTCATTTGATAATTCAAAATTATGTGGCGGAATTATTGGAGATTCTGGGATATGGCTAATTAACATTGATGGAACTGGCAAAATTAAAATAAGGTGATTTTGTTGATTAAGAAATTTTTTATTACGTTTTTTATCTTTTTGATTCTGGCTTCGGCCACAATGGGCGGGACCAGGATAGAAACAAAAACTTCGCCAAATTATCTTATCATTTTGCTGCATGGAATAAACACTCCCGGCTTCGTATTTAAAGGCCATGGAGAAAATGGCAGTGATATTAATAATATCCCGGACAACATGAAAGGATTTGGTGATCTTCTCGGCTATTTGCGAAAAAATCTAGGGCTTGATGGCTACGTGTATTATTACACTTTTTCGCAGAGGGACGGACACATATCAAATCTGGCGAGAGAATTAGGCGATCGAAACCACAATAATACAGCTTATCAGGGTAGTATTATGAATCATAAGGGATTGGCCGACCAGCCTGACATCTATCCCTCGGATAGGACATATGCACATCTTGGTTATCCTGCGCAAATAAATGATCTGGTAAATAATATCCACACAGGCAAAGGCAACTGCTGGCTGGAGCAGGCAAGGCAAGATTATATTAAATGGTTCCAATCAGACACCAACAAAATCAATAATCCAACTAAAAGACCGCCCACCGATGCCGAAATCCCCCAAAAATACATCCTCATTGCCCACTCGATGGGAGGGCTTGTTGCCCGCACTTATTTATCTTCTGATTATTATAACAATGATGTGGCGGCAATTATAACTATTGATTCACAGCATTTGGGCTCGGATGGTGCGCAGGCGTTGAAGAAGATCTCTGAGTTTTATGACAGCGATCAGGCGTTGGGATCCCTCGGAGCAATGTTGGGCATCTCGTTAGTAGCGTTTATTTCAAATCAGGACCAAATTGGCATGTATTCATATCTAAGCGGTATTCTTCTTGCTTTGGGCAGAGGGGCTGTGGTTGATGAATTTTTAACCAAAGGGACCCTTGGCTGGTATCCAAGCCAACCGGGCGTTCAGGATATGGATCCAAAAGGAACGTTCATATCCGATCTTAATTCGAAGGATTTTGTTGAAGGTAACCAGCCCGTCAGAGCGAGATTTATTTATTCGGGCGGGGTGCCAACCCCTTCAGAAAACTTGCCGCTTAATCGATATATGCTTGGTTTATCAGCTGTTCAAACATTATTCTCAAGTGAATATATGAATGATATTCCCATGGCCGGCAAACTAATGGCCTTATATTTAAGCGAAATATTAGGGGCGATTGTTAATCAGAATGGAGATATTTATGGCACGGTCAAAAGCCAGCGTGGGGATGGGCTGGCCACGACAAATAAAGGGAATATAGATTTCAAAACTTATTCGATGACTTTCGGCGAAGATATGGATGTTTTTAACGATGCTTTTATTGGATTGAATGGCGCGTTGGCAATTTCTACTATGTTTATCCCTGCTGATATTTGGACGAAAGCCCTGATTAAATTTAGTATCACAGCATGTTGGGGGGCGATCGTGACCGATGCTTTTTTGCAAAGAAAGGATGAATACCTCTCTGCCCACGGCCTTGCCTATAAAAAAGTCTACGAAGACAAAATCATCGACCGCGCCCTCGAAGATTTTGTGACTTTCGGCGGGAAAACGAATACTCTGGAAGTCCGCAGCGGCATATCTGCCAGCACGGTGAGTAATTCCGCGGAAGGATATACGCCGCCGGAACAAACTTTTGTTCTGCTTTCGAATCTCGACAATAATGGAAATACCATGGAGGCCTATCACACCGTAACGATTGAGGCCTTTGTCGAGGGCGGCCCTGACCAGAATCAACTGTTCCCCATCGAAGTCAACGGCCAAAAGAAATGGGTTTCATCGGTGACAGTCAAAGAACTGCCGACTGCTTTTAAAGGGGTAATAGACACTTTCTTGCCCAAGAAACTGCATCGCTTCAATTACTCTGAAAACTTCGCGGCCTGGAGACCGATAGGCGAAGTGGACGAGTGGGGGAATTTTACTATCAAAGACCTGCATTTTGCCGAAGGTTCCAACGTCCTGGCGTTCGATGCGGAGAGTTGGATCGGTAATTCGGTAAATAAGCAATTCCGCGTCACGGCCAACACCATTCCCCAGTTCGTCAAGGGCAACGTGCCGGAATTGGGGGCTTCAACAAACAATGTCTTTCAGACGATCAGCGTTGAAGCGAACAAGGCGAGCTACAGCGCCGATCCATCGGAAAGAATTGTTGTCACTTCATTCCTCGTCGATGGGATTGAAAGGACGGCCGAGGCGAATGTTGTTTCCTCGCAAGACACCTATGCCGCCCGCGCTCGTGCCCAATGGACTCCCACCGAGCCGCTCTCGCCCGGCACTCATGAGGTTCTGGTCAAATTCCAGAGCAATGTCGGTGTTTCTCAAGCCATCTGGAGCTTCAATGTCGATACCATCTCGCCAGCCGTTTCCATCGGCACTCTCGAAGCGTTCGCGCCAAGGGCGCCGGGGAAAAACCTGAATATCAAGTATTCCACCTCCGACAACCTCTCCCAATTCCTCAAAGATATTTCGATCAAACTATATAGAGACGACTCCCCTGACGAAACGAATTTTGTGACCGAGATCACCCGGGTCGCCACCCAGGCCGCCGGTGAGCAGTTCGCGCTCTGGGACGGGGAAAAACCTGATGAAAGTTATGTCGATAACGGCAATTATACGGTAAAAATTAAGGCCTCCGACCAGGCGGGAAATGTTTCGGCAAGCCAGGCGGGTCTGTTTGTTGACTCGACCCCGCCGGTCATCGCTGGCGTCAGTGTCTCCCCAAATCCAATGACCTCGAAAACCTCGGAATTGAGCTTATCGGCCAGTGTTAATGAGAAATCCTCTGTATTTATCAAATTGACGAATAATTCCAAAAAGATCACGACCGCTTATTTAACGGCCGCGACCAGCGGAGAAGGCGGTTATTTAGCCGGTTATGTTTGGAAATATGACGATGTTTTTACAAAAGGGCTGGATGACGGTATTTATTCTGCTGAAGTGACGGCTAAAGATGATGCTGGCAATGAAAGCGCGCCTTTCATTTTAAGCAATGTCAAAATAGACCGCACGCCGCCGGTTATTTTCGGCCAGCTCTCGGATCCGTTTGTGCTGGCCAATGTTGGGGCCAGCCCGTATCAAGCGACTCTGCGCTACCGGCTCTCGGAGTCAAACGATGTCACAGACAACAAACAGCCGGCATCGAAAACCCTTAATGTGAAAGTTAAGATCTTCAATGAAAATACCGGCGCGCAGATACTGGCGCAGGACGCGGGCGGTTCGCTTAATGCCGAAAACACGCTCCCGTGGAATGCCGCGGATCCATCTGTCGGGAAAGGCGCTTACAAATTTCAAATCACCGCCTACGACGGATACGGCAACTATTCTACGGCTTATGCTTCCTGCGTCAAAGACGGGGTTGCTCCGGCGATCTCATGCCCAGAAGATAACGATGAGGTCTCGGGGACGATCACCGTTCGCGGCACTGCCATGGATCCTGACTGGGCGAATGACCGGCCTTTCAAACAATATAGCGTTTATTATAAGAGGGGAGATACGCCTGCCACGATAAACCCGGGCCCCGACTGGCAAACCGATCTGATAGAAGTACCGGAGATTTACCGGGCCCCCGGTTCGCTTAATCGAAATATTTCCGTCAGACCGGTTCAAAATGATACCACGCTGGCCTATTTTTATACCGGCTCTCTTTCAAATGACTCTTATACTATCTTAACGGTCGCGGAAGAAGACGGCGGGACAAAATACGCTTCCGCTAGAACCGTCACCGTGAAGAATGACCAGCTTGCTGGACCGGGAACTGCTCCGATCGTCAGCCTGGGCGATCTGCCGGCGCAGATCGCTTTTGACGGCGGCAACTCATTGCCGATCAGTTTCACTTACGGCGGCAAAGACCTTAATGCCTATGTTGAGGTCATGAAGGTTTCTGGCGCCGGCACGCGAGAGGCCGTTTTTTATAAATACTTTCCAAAACTAACAGTCAATTATTACAGTGGCCGGCCCACATATCAAACAGGCAATGAGCTCGGCTATTTCATCTGGCAGGATGAGACCGGCTGGCACGTGAGATGGAACGGAGAAGAAGGGAAAGAACATCGCTTCAACGGTTCTATCATTGCCATGGGAACTTTTTCGGAATTGAATAAGATTGGCGACGGCGTTACGCAGGTTTCCTCGCTAATAAATTGGGATCGACGGATGACGGGAGGAGAGGGCGGTTTTGATTTCAAGACGACTTCCACGCAGTTAATAATAACTTCTTCGATCAATAATGACTCCGCCACTTATGAAGATGATTACAGCTCCCTTGTCACGCCGTATTTTGGCATGAGCAAATACCAGCCCGCTTCTTCGCCGGTGATAATATCGGGGATCGCCAATCAGACAGGTTCGGCCGGGCAAACAACTAATTGGAATGGAAAAACAGAGGCGGGGGCGTTTGTTGATGGCGGGGATTATATCGTCAGAGTTCGGGCCGAAGGCGCGGACGGCGCCGGTCTGACAATGATAGAAAAGCCGATCAAGATCAGCACACCTTTTGAGCTGTCAAACGTTAAAGCCCAGACAAGCTCTTTCGATCCGCTTGGCATTCAGGACCGGGTCACAGTCTCGTATAACATCAGCAAAGATGCTCGGATATTCTTGAAGGTCTTTCAGGCAGGGTCGGCCGATCCTCTATCTGTTATTGATGAGGGAATTCAGCTGGGGAAACTCAACGCTGATCATCCACACACGATCTCCTGGCGCGGCAATTATCCGGACCAAAACGGCACGCAGGTCGTCACGTCGGGCGAATATGTTCTAAAACTTATCGCGATCCCTGTTGACGGACAGTCCGACGCCGTGGAGACGGTCGTGGCGCCGAATATCAGAATCGAGACCGGCTTGGTCAGTAATTCAGCCAGCGTTAAATTGGACCAGATCGGGTCGTTGATGAAATTTAATGGCGGCGACGTCTATGCTGCGCAGGGCTCGTCCGACTATTACTGGGACGCGAGGGCGAGCGGCACATATTATCCGCCGGTTAATTACACCTATACTCTTGGCGTTCAGGGCCAACAGAAAGCATCGATTTATCCTTATGTGCCGTTCGCGGGGATCTTGCACAGGGGCTTCACAAGGGCATTCGGCAAGATAAAAGTAAAATTAAAAGTGCACGGCTGGCTTTATGATAAGGGATTGTTAGGAGATTTTAATCCAACCGGTGGATCGCCGGCCACAAGAGACAAAGATGATGTCAAACGGGAAAGTGATTTTGAGATATCTGCTTCTACGCCAGCGAGGATCACTTTCTCCCTCCCTGCCCCGGAATTTGGATGGGAAGGAGTGACCGGGGCGGATTTAAATGTTTCCTTTGAAAGTAGCAGCGGTTTCCCGCTCGACGACATGATGAATAATTATGTTTCTGCGACCGAGAGGGGAAATACATTTGCTCCGAGTTCAAAGGGCATATTTAAAGTAAATTCAAAAATAAGATGGGTGGATGTCAACAGAAACTTCAATCGATATTGTTATGTAGATCTATTTATCTCATTAGCAGATGGTTTTGAGTATTCCCGCTTTACCAACCGCTTTGTCCCCTGGTACGGTTTTGTGAATAAGAATCATTCGAGCTATGAAGCATTTAGTCAGATGAAAAGTTATTTA
>Ga0154914_107_pt5 | contig 44610 bp, 57 predicted proteins | sample RifCSPhighO2_01_FD_105883 | JGI IMG/M metagenome (GOLD analysis project Ga0154914, IMG submission 105883) | candidate division WOR-1 bacterium RIFCSPHIGHO2_01_FULL_53_15 | reverse complement strand
CTTTGAAGGCCTAAATTATATCGCGCTTTCCATCTTATTTTGGCCTAGAAAGTGGTCCAGTTTTCCCCGAGCATTATAGACTGAAGATCAAAGGAGAGGCATGTATGCGACGCTGGGCAGATGATGAACGAAAGAACTGAAGAACTTAAGAACGAAAGAACTGAAGAACTGAAGAACGGAAGAACTGAAGAACGGAAGAACGAAAAAACTGAAGAACGGATGAACTGAAGAACGGATGAACTTAAAAACTGAAGAACCAGAAAACAGAAAGACGGACATTTTTCGATTCAGGGAATTTCCGGTCTATAAGGATGCCCGGGAATTTCGGGGGAATTTGAAGCAGTTGAGCAAAATGAAGTTCCCGAAGGAGGAACAGTTTTGTCTGACCTCCCAGCTCTGGAGGGCGCTTGATTCAGTTTTGCTTAATGTGGCCGAAGGATCTGACCGTTATTCGGACCTGGATTTTAGCCGCTTTCTTAATAATGCGTTGACTTCGGTTAATGAAGTTGTGGCCTGTTTAGATTGTGCTTTGGACGGTAAATATATCAGCGGAATAGAGCATCAGGAAAATTTAGGCAAGGCGGAGAAAATATATCGCCAGCTGAAGGCATTTGCTTCCAAGGTAAGGAATAGTTCATAGGTTCTAACTAAAGAACTGAAGAACTAAAGAACGGAAGCACATCGCTTTTGCAAAATCTTTCGCGGTGCTTCAATACATGTATAAATCGGGAGAAAACTGGAGTGCCCCTGAAATAATTGATTCCGGGCTGACCGGTAATCGGCGCAGCTCGCTGAAGCTTGATGCCTTGGGCCGACCGCGTGTCAGTTACTTTGGGAACAATAGAAAAGACCTTCGTTACGCCGAAAAAAATGTGACCTGGGCGACGCAGGAGGTCGATAATTTTGGCACCGCAGGCCTGGATACTCCCATTTCTTTGACCTGCCTGACACTTGATACAGCGGGACTGCCGCATATTACTTATTCGTTTTTCGATACGACCCTCGGGGGAAGACATCTTAAGTATGCCCGCAAGTTGTTGAGCGGTGCGTCAGGTGCCTGGCTGGTTAAACCTGCCTCGGGGATCAAAGAGCGCAATTGGTTTGTTACGACGATTGCAACTATTGCTCCAGGTGTTTCAGGCGGCGATTCGGGCCTGGTTCACGCCATGGGACCGGACAACATCCCGCGCATCTTCTTTAACAGCGGCGCGGCTCCCGGCTGTCTCAAATATGTGACATTAAAAAGGTAATGGCAATTGACCTCGGATAGCTTTGCGCGGGCGGGGGGAAGGGAAGCCGCCGAATCGCGCGCTGAAGGGCGCAGGAGGGTATCGAGAAGATAAAGGGTATCGAGTTCCAAAAACTTGATTACCTCGATTTCCTGCCTAATTGAATTTTCGCCAGGTGAGAATCGCGCGCCGGCCGCGTTGGTTGCTATTGCTGGATAGTGTTTGCGGCCTTGGTGATCGGGCCGTTTGTTTCCGGAAGATTCAATGTGGCGACTTTGGTTTCTGGAACGACCGCCTCTCTCTTGTGCATAGGCGTTGCTTCCAGGATCGCGCTCTCTGTCAGGAAAAAGGAGGAATAAAATAATTCATGGATCAATTAACTATTCTTTTTATCGGTGTAATTGTTTTTGCCATTTTTGTTTTTGTCTTGTTTACCCTGACGGAAAAAAACGCCGGAAAAAGAAAACATAAGCTGGCCTGATGACCCGACTCGGCAATACTTGATAATATCGATCTTCCATCGTTTCACAGGTAAAGATCCCGGTGGCCGATTTTGCCAGAGTGAATGCCTGACGGCTATCAGGGAACAGCCCTCGACTCGTCGCTGCGCTCCTTGCTCGGGGCAAGCAGAGGGAGATTGACGCGCTGACTTCCCGCCCGCGCCGCTTGTTTCCGCCGTCCGGGGACGGTATAATTGAAGAACTAAAGAACTGAAAAACGAAGGAACGAAAGAACTGATGAGTTTAAGTTCATCAGTTTTTAGGTAACATTCCCCCCAGAATTGCGCGCCGGGGTTGTGAAAAGATAATCAGAAGATCAGAAATCAGAAAGACCTGCCTGCCCTCCTTCGGCGGGTAAACCGGCAGGCAGGGATAAACAGAGAAACAGGGAACAGGGGTCAGAGAAAGGGCGGGGTAAAATGTTTTGCGGCATCCCCTCCGTTTTTCTGGGGTTCTGATATCTGATTTTCCCCATCTGATATTCTGACGCTCTGATGTTCTCAACCCCCCGGATCGCGCCCCGCCCGCGCCGCTTGTTTCCGCCGGGTGAGGGTTGTATAATTGCTCCAGAATGACAGACGAGAGCAATAAAATCATAGAAAGTTTTTTGGGAAAGATCGGACCCGTTCGGCCGAGGATCACGGGAATATACTTGTTCGGTTCGCGCGCCCGCGGAAATGCCCGTCCCGATTCCGATTACGATCTTCTGCTGATCGTTCCCCGAAAAGATCGTCCCCTTAAAGATAAGCTTTACGACGCGGCCGTTGATGTTTTCACGGAAAGCGGAGCGGATATTTCGCTGAAAATAGTGAAAGAAACCGATTTTGAGCGTATGAAAACAATATCTCTGCCGTTCATTCTAAATGTTATTAAAGAAGGCATCAAAATTGGTTAGTGAAACGATTCGTGAATATTTGAAGACCGCGCAGGATAAAATCGGATCCGCGAGAATCCTGCTGGAGCACGAAAAGTTTGACGATGCGGTTTCAAGGGCGTATTATGCGGTGTTTCACTGCGTTCAGGCTCTGCTCCAGAGCGAAGGCCTTAAAGCGGAAAGCCACTCCGGCGCTAGAACCTTATTCAGTCTGCATTTTATTAAAAGCGGGAAATTGGACAGAAAATTGGCCAAATATTTAAAGGAATTAAAAGAAGAAAGAGAGAGCGGTGACTACGGCATCCTTTCTTTGATTGATGAAGAAGATGCCAGGCAATCTATTTCTGAAGCTGAAGAGTTTATTGCGGAAACCCTTAAATATCTAAAGTTATAGCCGTCAAGGAACAGCCCCTCAACTCGTCGCTGCGCTCCTCGCTCGGGGCGAGCAGAAGCAGCTTGACGCGCTGAAGGCGGAAGTGGAGAGGTTGAGGAGACTGAAGAACGGATGAACTTAAGAACTGAAGAACTAAAGAACGGAAGAACTGAAGAACTGATGAACGAAAAAACTGAAGAACTTATGTTCATAAGTTCATAAGTTCATAAGTTTTTAGGTAACATTCCCCCGAATCGCGCCGCCCGCGCCGCTTGCCTCCGCATAACAATAATGATAAAATGTAAACGGTGAAAGTTCGCGATGCCATTAAGGCGATTGAAGATGATGGTTGGCGACTGGTCGCAACCAGGGGTAGTCATCGGCAGTATAAGCATGCCGCGAAGTCCGGGCGAGTAACCATTGCCGGCCAGCCCGGGCACGATCTGGCGCCCGGCACATTGAACAGCATTCTCAAACAAGCGCAATTGAAAAAGAAAAAGGAGGGATAATTATGCATCGTTTTCTTATTATCATTGAAAAAGCTAATGGCAACTATTCCGCCTATTCTCCGGACTTGCCGGGGTGCGTTGCAACCGGTTCTACTCGCGAGGCAGCGGAGCAAAATATGCATGAAGCGATCGATCTGCACGTCAAGGGACTGACCGAGGACAAGCTTCCCATACCAAAAGCTAATTCATTTGCTGAATATGTAGCGGTATGAATCTCGATCCGTCATCGTTTGCCTTCGTTAGCCAATAAGCCGCCCCTCCCCCCGCCCGCGCCGCTTGCTTCCGGCGGCCGGGGACAGTATAATTGCGAATCGAAGAACTTAAGAACCGAAGAACTAAAGAACGGAAGAACTGAAGAACGGAAAAATGGGAAGACGAAAATGAGAGAAAAATAGTTACTGACGGTTATAAATGACACTGCGGCGCACGAGAAATAAAAAGGAGGGCGGGAGAGGTGGCGGAAAAGAAAAGTGAAAAGCTTGATCGAATTTTGAAGAAACTGGACGAACACGATAAAAAATTTGATGAAATAGGGGGCAGATTTGAGGCAATAGGGGGCAAATTTGAGGCAATGGAGGGCAGATTTGAGGCAATGGAGGGCAGATTTGACGGGAAATTTAATGATGTTTTGACCGGCCAGGATAAGATCATTAAGGAACTTGAAGCCGCGCGTGAAGATCGCACTTTTGCGATAGGGAAGGACAGGGAACAGGACCGGCGATTGAACGGCCTGGAAGAAAGAGTTCAGAAGGTTGAAGTAAAGGTTGGTTGACGCGGCCGTCAAGGAATTCTGATATCTGATTTCCCCATCTGATATTCTGATGCCTGACATTCTGATGCCTGACATTCTCGGTCTCCTCGAATCGCCCCGCCCGCGCCGCTTGCTTCCGCCGGCCGGGGATTATATAATGCCTCTATATAATGAGGCGTATTATAATCGTTTGCCTGGCGGCGCTCTTGTTGTTCTCGCTTGCGGGCGTCCTTTTGGCTGAAATCACGGTTGCCGTTGACCCCGTCGCGGCCGGCGTCGGCGCGCGGCCGTTAGGGCTGGGCCGGGCTTTCTTAGCCGAGACCGGCGACCCGGCCGGCATTTTCCTCAATCCCGCCGGCCTCGCTTCGCTGAAAAGTTTCGCCGCCAGCTCGATGAGCGGCAAACTGCTCAATGAATATAATTACACCAATTTCTCGCTTGCCTTTCCCGTCAGGGTGGGGGTGCTCGGCCTCGGTTACGTGGGGAGCGGCATCAGTTTTGTCGCCCCGGCGGGCACGTTTGAGACGCGCGGCGGCGTCCGCTTTTACCCGTCGTCATCCGAAGGCGCTGTCTTTGCCCACGGCAGCAACGCCCTTCTCCTCGCCTACGCGCTCCCCTTAAAGCGGGCGGCGCTCGGCGCCGCCGCCAAGTTTTATTTTGGCAACCTGTCCGGCCCCACGATCACCGACGGCTATTATAACGGCTTCAATGTCGACGCCGGCCTCTGGTACGCGTTCACTCCCGCCCTAACGGTGGGCGCGGCCCTGCAGAACTTCCTGCCCGGCTCTCTCGGCCGCCTCCGGTGGGGGGACGGGGTGGAAGAGGCCTTGAGTTCCGCCGTCAAGGCGGGCCTGCGTTTTAAGGCCATGGGCGAAGGGGGCTGGCGGCAGTTCCGCGGCCAGAATTTATCCCTCTTCCTTGACGCCGAGCGGCCGCTTTTATTAGCCGAACTGCCGGTCCAATTCCACGCCGGCGCGGAATGGCAGCCGGTCAAAGCCCTGGATATCCGTTTCGGCCTTGACCAGGACGCGGCCGGGCAGGGCGGTACGGCGAACAATCTGACCGCCGGGTTGGGACTCAACCTGGAAAACATCCGTTTTGATTACGCCTACCACCGGTACGCCCCGCTCTCGGTCGGCGACAGCCATTATTTTTCCCTGACATTCTGGCTGAAAGACCACAAAGGCGAGCCGCTGCCGATCATGTACCCACGGCCTTTGCGCCGGGTCCTGAAAACCGCCGATTTTGCTGATGTTAACATGGACTACTGGGCCAGGCAGGCGATCCTCGAGCTCAAGGCCGCGCAGATCGCCCTCGGCTACCCTGACGGGAAATTCCAGCCGGAGAGGGAGATCAGCCGGGCGGAATTTGCGACGCTCATCGCCAGGGGGCGAAAACTCTCGGGCGCTTTTCAGCTGGCCGAACTGCCGCCCGATGTCACGCCCGACTACTGGGCGGCTTATTATATCAGCGAGGTCCTGACCGCCGGGATAATGGAAACGGATGAGGAGGGCGACTTCCTGCCCGACTGGCCTATTTCACGAGCCGAGGCAGTCGTCAGCCTGGTCCGGTTCGCCGGCCTGCCGCTCGGACGCCCGCTCGAGGCGCCTTACGACGACGTCCCCGGCCGGTACCCGTCGGCCCGCGAGATCACCGCGGCCAAAGAGGCAGGGCTGCTCACAACTTTTGCCGGGGGAAAACTCTTCCAGCCGGACAAGCCGCTGAGCCGCGCCGAAGCGGCCGAGATCGTCGCCGGCACCGCCCGCGTCAGGGACTTTATCGAAAAATTTTATGCCTATGAGGAGGAATAATTTTATGAGCGATTCCGCGAGCGTTCATTCTCGGTCAGCAGTTTCTTCCTCAAGCGGATGTTGAGCGGCGTCACCTCGACCAGTTCGTCTTCATCAATAAATTCGAGCGCCTGCTCGAGTGTCAACCGGATCGGCGGGGTCAGCTTGATCGCTTCGTCGGCGCCGGCCGCGCGGATATTGGTCTGCTTCTTCTCTTTCGTCGGATTGACCGTCATGTCCAGGTTGCGGGCGTTCTCCCCGACGATCATTCCCTCATAAACTTCAACCCCCGGCCCGACGAACAGTTTGGCCCTCTGCTGGAGATTATCGAGAGCGTAGGACGCAGTTTTTCCGACGTTACCCGAGATCAGGACGCCGTTCTGGCGCTTGGAGATCTCGCCCTTCATCCGCTCATAACGTGAGAAAGCGTGATGTAAAAGTCCTTCGCCTTTAGTGTCCATGATAAAGGCGGCGCGAAAGCCAAGCAGGCCACGGGTCGGCACCATGTAGACGAGAGTCGTCGTGCCGTTCTTGGACGACATCTCCTGCATTTCGCCGCGCCGCTTGCCCAAGCTCTCGATGACGACGCCGGCGAATTCGTCGGGCACGGTGATGATCGCCTGTTCGATCGGCTCCATCTGCTCGCCGTGGATCGTTTTAAAGATGACCTTCGGCTGGGAGACCTGCGCCTCGTAGCCCTCGCGGCGCATCTGCTCGAGGAGGATCGAGAGGTGGAGCTCGCCGCGGCCGGAGACCCGGAGGCCCTCGGCGCCGCCCAGGTCCTCGACCTTCAAGCCGACGTTGGTCTGCAGTTCGCGCTCCAAGCGCTCCCTTAAATGGCGGTTGGTCACGAATTTGCCCTCGCGCCCGGCAAAAGGCGAGTCGTTGACGAGAAACTCCATATTGAGCGTCGGTTCGTCGATCACGAGGAGCGGCAGCGGCTGGGGATTATCGGCCGAGCAGATCGTTTCGCCGATCGTGATGTCGGTGAGGCCGGCCACGGCGGCGATATCGCCGCACTCGACTGATGGGACCTCCAATTGCTTGAGCCCTTCGTAGATCGAGAGTTTGCTGATTTTGCCCGGGACAATCGAGCCGTCGCGCTTAGAGACCACGATGTTCATGTTCTTTTCCAATTGTCCGCCCGTCACGCGGCCGATCGCGATCCGGCCGACATAGTCGTCATAGGCCAGATTGGCGACCTGCAGCTGGAGCGGGGCGGCGCTTTTGTCGGGGTAGGGTTTGACGTGGGCCATGATCGCGTCAAAGAGCGGCCCGAGGTCTTTTCGCTCATCGGCCAGCTCTTTCATGGCGACCCCCTCGCGCGAGATCGAATAGACGATGGGAAAATCAAGCTGTTCATCGGTCGCGTCGAGCTTGACGAAAAGGTCAAAGATCAGGTCGCTGACCTTGTGCGCCCGGTTGGGTGATCTTTCGATCTTGTCGATCTTGTTGATGACGACGATCGGCCGCAGGCCCAGCTTGAGCGACTTTGAGAGGACGAACTTGGTCTGGGGCATCGGCCCTTCTTTGGCATCGACGAGGAGCAGGACGCTGTCGACCATCTTGAGGACGCGCTCAACCTCGGAGCCGAAGTCGGCGTGGCCGGGAGTGTCGACGATATTGAGCTTAACGTCGTTATAACGTATCGAGCAGTTCTTCGACAGGATGGTGATGCCGCGCTCGCGCTCGAGTTCGTTTGAATCCATGGCCAGCTCGGGGATCTCGTCGCGCTCGCCAAAGGCGCCGCCCTGGCGCAGGAGATGGTCGGTCAGGGTGGTCTTGCCGTGATCGACATGCGCGATGATCGCGAGATTAATTATCTTCGTCATGGATTAATTACATAGGCAGAGGCGGGTCCTTTGCCGACCTGTTTGATCATGCCCAATTTTTTCAGTTTTTGCAGTTCGAGCTGGGCGGTTCTCTTCGGGCATTCCAGGGCCTCCGCCGCGTCGCCGGCCGTAATTCGGCCGAGCTGGTCCAAAAAATCCAAAATAACCAACTGTTCTTTATCCAGATAGACCTTGACTTTTAGGCCGCCGCCGATCTTCTTCAAGGCCAAAGCGGCCACCTTGCCTTTAACATTATCGATCTCCTCTTTAAAGCCCTTAACAAAATATTCGAGCCAGGAGGTAAAATCACGGCGTCTCTCTTTATAGTTATTGCCGATATTGATCGCCTGATAATAGGCCGGCCGGTCAAGATTGTAATAATCTTCAAGGGCGAACAGGCGGCGGAAATCATATCCCCGGCTGTAAAGAATAAGCGTGGCCAGCGCCCTGGCCGTCCGGCCGTTGCCGTCGCTAAACGGATGGATAGCGGCTATTTCCTGGTGGGCGATGCCCGCGGCAATCACCGGGTTGATGCCCTCCTTTTCGCTGGTTTGAATCCATTTAACCAGCGCTCCGCAAAGAGCCGGCACCGCTTTCGCAGCCGGACCGGTATAAACGATCTCGTCGGGTGAGCCGAAATGTCTTCTGACGACATAGACCGGGCCCGTTCGATAACGGCCGGAATGCTCCCCGGGCAGGGTCTTATGGGTCACCAGCCGATGGATCTTCAGCAGAACTTTCCCGGTTCAAAAATATCGCGGTCCGCGGCGGCGATCTTTTTATGCGCCAGCAGAGCTTCGACCTGGTCAAGCCCCAACCGATTGCCCTCGATCGCGGTCGAGCTGTGCGTCATCCTGACGAGCGCCTGGCGGCGCAGTTTCAGCTCCTGTTTGGGCAGCAGCCTGGCGCGCTCAACGGCCGCTTTTGTTTCGGCAATGGCGATCAACATCTTAACAATATTGTTGTTCAGCTTATAGCTCGGGTTGAACATATCGTTATTATACCAGGGAAATTATAATCGCGCAATAATCGCGCAATAATCGCGCAGAGTTATCTTCCCCGGCGGGGACGCCAGAACCGCAGTGAGAATGGATAGATTTTGGCGTGGGGGAATATAGCATTTGACGACGGTTTTGTGGTATCATCTGGCAATGCAGGGCCATTGTAAATTGGTTATTTGGTATTGTTTGTTATTTGTTGCTTGTTTATTGATCATCACAGCAGGCGGTTGCGGCCAGAAGGTCGACGACCCAACGGCAAGCGGCGGCAGCGCCACCAGCACGACCACCTCGTCTTCGACGACCTCAACGGCGGGGGAGGGCGGGGTATCCGTTCCGCTCATTCCCGGCGCGACCACAACGACGACTTTGCCCGGCGCGACCACAACGACGACTTTGCCCGGCGCGACCACAACGACGACCACCACCACAGCCTCTTCTACGACCACAACCCTGGCGACGGTCGCGACACCGGCATTTTCACCTTCTCCGGGCTCTTTCGAAGCGGACTCTCTTACGATCACGATCGAATGTTCGACCGCCGGCGCGAGCATCTATTACACTCTTGACGGCTCGACCCCTTCGGCCGCCTCAACGCTCTATTCCGGCCCTTTTACGATCGATGTCTCAAAAACGATCAAGGCGCTGGCGGCCAAGACCGGGCTGATAGACAGTGCGGTCGCTTCCGGCCGCTATGATCTCTACTGGTGGGCGCTGAAGCTATAGTTTTAAGGCGGCCGCTTCTGGTATAATTTAAATCATGACTGACTACATGACCAAAGAGAATTATGACAAGATACAAGAGAAGCTCGAGGCGCTCAAGAAGCGGCGCGCGGTCATCGCCAAAACAATCGGCGAAGCGCGCGAACATGGCGACCTGAAAGAGAACTCGGCTTATCATGCCGCTAAAGACGAGCAGGGTTTGAACGAGATGCGCATCAGGGAGTTCGAGGCCAAACTTGAGAACGCCACGATCGTAGAAAAGGCTGAAGCGGCCAAAAGCGATGTCGTGACACTTGGCAGTCTTGCGCGGCTCAAGGCGCTTGATACCGGCAAAGAAGTTGAATATACGCTCGTTTCCGAAGAAGAAGCCGACCCATTAGAGAACAAGATCTCGACCGCTTCGCCGATCGGCGGCGCCATCGTCAACGAAAAAGCCGGCGCCGTGGTCGAAGTCGAGACCCCGCGCGGGCTGGTCAAATACAAGATACTCGAGATCAAATGAGGTTTAACAGCTTTGTCCAATAATTTGAGTCTCAAAAGTCCGGCCTTCAAGGATCAGGCCTTTATCCCGGTGAAATATTCCGGAGAAGGCCGGGCTGTCAATCCGCCGCTTATTTTTGAAAATGTGCCGGCCAACGCCAAAAGCCTCGTCTTAATTGTTGACGATCCCGACGCGCCAGGCGGGAATTGGGACCATTGGCTCGTCTTTAATATTTCTCCGGCGGTCAAGGAAATCAAGGAGGGCGAAGTCCCGGCCGGCGCGCGGCTGGGCAGGAATGATTTTGGCCAACTCGAGTACGGCGGCCCGAACCCGCCGCCCGGCAAGCCGCATCGCTATTGCTTTAAACTCTATGCCCTTGATGCCGCGCTTGCTTTAAAAGAAGGGGCCGGGAAAAAAGAAATCGAACGCGCCATGACCGGCCGCATCCTCGGCCAGGCCAGGCTGGTCGGCTTGTTCAAAAGATAAGGGTTTATTGCTTTCCGCCATAATTAATCCGTGCCAAAAACCTATTTTATAAAAACCTACGGCTGCCGCCTGGGCCGCCATTTACCACCAATTAAAAAGGGCGCTGGAAATGATTTATCCCCACACCAATATCATTGATGTGGGGATTTATAAAAATGCTCTTTAATCCCTCTCCCTTTTCGGGCTGCCGCCGATTGCCGCCGCCGCTTTTGTCGCCTTTTCCTGATTTATTCGGCGCCGCTTCAATTTGGTTTTAAAACCCCGCCCCACCATTTATTATTAAATTTGAATCTGGTGAATGAATTGATTGTTTAAATCTGATATAATCTAGTGACGATGCAAAAGGCATTTACTTTTATAGATTTGTTTGCGGGCATAGGAGGAATGCATCTTGCTTTTGAGGCGGTGGGAGGGGAGTGTGTGTTTTCCTCAGAATGGGATAAGTTTGCTCAGGATACATATGAGGCGAATTTTGGCGAAAGACCTGCAGGTGATATAAACTTGATTCCTTCCAGGGATATTCCGGATCATGATATTTTACTTGCCGGTTTCCCGTGCCAGCCGTTTTCTATCGCCGGTGTTTCAAAGAAGAAAAGTCTTAAAATGCCACATGGTTTTAAGGATAAGAAGCAGGGAAATCTTTTCTTTGAGGTTGCCAGAATAATTAAGGAGAAATCACCCCGGGCTTTTTTACTTGAGAATGTTAAAAATCTGAAAAGCCACGATCAGGGAAAAACATATAAGGTCATTAAATCAACACTGGACGACCTCGGATATTATGTTTTTGATAATATTATTGATGCGAAGTGTTTTGTGCCACAGCATCGCGAAAGGATATTTATTGTTGGTTTTAAAACCCCTGTTAATTTTGAATTTCCGGCAATTTTCGATAATAAAACAAGAATAAAAGATATTTTAGATAAGAAAGTTCCGGATAAATATACGCTTACAAATCATTTATGGCGGTATCTAAAAAATTATGCAGCAAAGCATAAAGCTGCGGGCAATGGTTTTGGATATGGACTTGCGGATTTAAACGGTGTTTCGAGAACTCTTAGCGCAAGATATTATAAGGATGGATCTGAAATATTAATCCCGCAAAAAAACAAAAACCCAAGAAGATTGACTCCGCGCGAGTGTGCCCGCTTAATGGGTTTTCCAGAAAAATTTAAAATAGTTGTATCGGATACACGGGCTTACAAGCAATTTGGGAATGCGGTAGTTGTGCCTGTAGTTAAAACAATAGCTGCGGAAATGATTAAATGTTTGAGTAGAGAAAAAGCTAAAAGCGAGGATGCTGTTTGTACAAGAGTCCGAATAAGCAGACCATCAGATTTATACGCAACGGTTTAATTGGCTGGGGAAAGAAAAACTATCGAAAATTCCCCTGGCGCCACACAAAAAGTAAATTCCACGCATTAATTGCCGAAATTCTTCTCCAGAGGACTAAAGCAGATCAGGTGCTTCCTGTATATAAAGTTTTTACCGCCAAATATAAGACGCCGTATAGTTTATCGAAGGCCAGACTGGCCGAAATAAAAAAGGCAATTAAATCATTAGGGCTGCTCTGGAGAGCAGGTTTAATAAAGAAACTGGCAGTAGTTTTGTCCAGGGGGAAAAGTATTGCATGTGATTATCATGAGTTGCTTAAATTGCCTGCTGTAGGGCCATATGTTGCCTCAGCTTTTTCGTCATTTCACTGTAATAAATTCAGGAGTATAATAGATAGCAACGTTGTAAGGTTATACGGGAGATTATTTGGTGTCAAAACGGGGCCCGAAACACGAAGATCTAAATTTATGTATGATCTGGCAAATCTGATGACACCGCAAAAAGCATTCAAGGCTTATAACTATGCGGTGCTGGATCATACGGCGGCAATATGTGTTTCAAAGCCAAGATGTGAAATATGTCCAATAAAAAAAGAATGCAGGTATTATTTTAGGAGGGGTGGGTATTATGGCAAAAAGTAGGTTTTATGATTCTCGAAGGAAACTCATGCCGAGCCAGGATAAAATCATCGAAAAGGCAAGGGGTATCCTGTCAAAGAATCACAAAATGACCGAAGAATATATCAAGGATAATTTTGATAAGCTCATTCTTGAGGTGGAAAAAATTGGATATAAGGTTTATCTGGAAGAACAAGAGATAGCGAATGTCGAGCTGCTAAAACGCACATTAACAGAAAAGTATAGCCGGCTGTCGATAAAAGGCATTGAGGGGTTACAAATCCTGATAGAAAAGAATTTTGCTTTGCTGGATGAATTCTTTAAATCATTGGGTCAGTCGAGGATGTCCAGGGCGGGGAAAACATTTGAGGATAATTTAAAATGGTTATTTAAAAAGCTTAATTATCCGTTTGAAGAAAGGGCCGTCATTAATGGCAGACCAGACTTTTTGATTCCAAGCGTTGAAGAATATAAGAAAAATCCGATGAGTTGCATTATTTTTACAGCTAAGAGAACACTCAGGGAAAGATGGCGGCAGATTGTAACCGAGGGGACAAGAGGACTTGGCTTTTTTCTGGCGACAATAGACGATACAAAATCTTATGATGAGATTCAGGAAATGTTGAAGCATCGTATTTACATGGTAGTACCTGAGCCTTTAAAGAAAAATGTGGTGAATTATAAGCATGCCCCTAATATTATTTCTTTTCGAGTCTTTTTCCGTGATCATCTTGACCCGGCTATGAAACGGTGGGGTAAGTTATAATTTACCTGCTCCCAGCTTTTCCATTTTAGCATTTTTTCACTTATTCGCTGTCAAGGGTCGCTCGCATGATACACATTATTTTATAAAGCTTATGTAGCTCGCGCCCTCGCGTCGTCGCTTCGCTCCTAGCGCCCTACGCATATCTGCTCGATACGCCTCGCAGATATGCTCCGGGTGACAGCTGCGAAAAAATGCTATTGCCTTATTGTTCCGGCATTCCGGGACGATAGGGGGTGTAGTTATGGCTGGGATAGTGCGGGTTTCTCATCCTTGTAGGTCTTGCACGCGGGATCATTATTGTTCGGTAGGGAAGCGGTCCCACTGTGTCCACTTTACTAGGTACGTGCAGGCGCTTTGCCGCATTCGGGCGCATCAGCGGCTGACCAGGGAGCTTGGCTGTATGCTTGCCAGGCATTGGGTCAGGCCGGGCCTTCTTTAGGGGGCAGTTTCTGCCCCTTTTTTTGGTCGGGATTGTCGATTCAATCCTTGATAAAGGGTATAATCTGGGATTAGAGGTGAGATACATGGAAAGAGCAGAGGAATTATTTTATCGATTAAAGGACCAAGGTGAGAAGGCAATCGATGAATTTATATTGATGAGAAAATCAGAAGAATTATTTCTTGATTTCAAAAGATCTGCTGATAATGGCGGCGGAAGAGTTATGCATCAAAATGATAGAAACAATTTGGCAAAAGCAATATCTGGTTTCGGTAATTCTGAAGGAGGAATTATTATTTGGGGGATAGAATGTTCGAGGGGAATTGATAATGCGGATATTGCAAAGGCCAAAGCACCGATTCAGAATATTAAACGATTTGTGAGCTGGATTGAAGGGGCTATTTCCGGATCAACCGTTCCTGCCCATCCTAAAGTTCAAAACTGCTGTGTTGAAATTAATAAATCTGGTAGCGGTTATGTTATTACTCTGGTTACAAAGAGTGAAATTGCTCCCCATCAATGTGTTTATGATAAGAAATACTATATAAGATCGGGTGCTAATTTTGACACGACTCCTCACGCAGTTCTGGCCGGTATGTTTGGCCGTCGTCCTCAGCCTATTGTTTATAATATGTACACAATATCACCAGTAAAAATAGAAAGTGATTCTTCTGCAGAGAAAGTAATCGTATTTTCTGTAGGTTTTATGATAGGCAATAAGGGGCCGGCAATTGCGCGAGACCTTTATCTTCACGTTAAAATGTTCTTGCCAGGAGATAATTGTGAGGCAGCTTTCGAATTTTCCGACTCTAATTTTACTGCCTATAATCTTTTTGGCGTTTGGGCTAGTGCAATGAGCAAAGATAATTTTAGGATAGCTCCAGAAGTTATTGTGCAACCATTGATTTTGCACTTTCGCTTAAAGCCTCCTTTTAGCAAAGAATTGTTTATCGAAGAAGTTCTTGGTTGTGAAGGTGCTCCAATCAGGAAAATAGAGTTTAAGCAACCAGCCCAAAATGTAGAAAGACTTTATAATGAATTTATAGCTAATTCTATGTCCGGGAAAGAATCAGAAGAATTTGTGAAAAGGATATTAAAAATTCCAAAAGAGGAAGCCGAGGAATAATAATCCCCACCCCATTTAAAACTAAATTAAAGCGGCGCAGAAAAGGGAAAAAGACAGTGGCAGCGACAAGCGGCGGCCCGAACCCGCCGCCCGGCAAGCCGCATCGCTATTGCTTTAAACTCTATGCCCTTGATGCCGCGCTTGCTTTAAAAGAAGGGGCCGGGAAAAAAGAGGTCGAACGCGCCATGGCCGGCCGCATCCTCGGCCAGGCCAGGCTGGTCGGCTTGTTCGAAGAGTTGCGGAGCCCGGCGCCGGAGAACTAAATTACTGTTCTACTACCAGGAAATTCTGCGGCTGGCCATGGCGGTTGGTCGCGATCCCAAGGATGATATATTTGCCGCTAAGGGTCGAGACCACCATGTCAAAATCATCGCTCGTCCCGTCGATGTAGTGCATGATCCCCGGCACGATCCCGTTCCCAAGCTGCGAGCCGATCTCCAGGGTCACCGTATTGGTTTGCCTGGCGCCGCTCTCGACATTGTCATAAATAAAGCCCGAGAGTGAGTTGCTTGAGCCGGAAATCGGTTCGGCGCCGACCGCTTCGATCAGATCGTGATGCGTCCCGACATTATAGGAAAAAAGAACGCCGCGGTATTCTTTGGCCGCGATGGCGATGGCGCTGACCGTTTGTTTGGCCGCGCCGGCAAAACCGCCGCTGCCCGGCCCGTTGTCCCCCATGAAAGCGCCCGACGGCGTCATGAAAATCTGCAGGCCGCTGCCGGCTTTGGTCAGCCTGCCATTGCTGAAGCTATAGCCAGCTTCGACAGTTGTCTCGACCAGGTTGCCCGACAGATCGTATTTATTTACGTTAAAAGTGTAAAGCCCGCCGCTCACGCTGGCCTCGGCGGTGCCGTAAGATTGGCTGGTTGACGTCCAGCTCGGCGAGGGAATCTGGACAAAATTGTACTGTCCGGCGGACGGGGCGGTGGCGGCGCTGGCCGCGCAAACGATCACATTGTCAGAGCCCGTTGGCATGGCCAAAAGCATCGTGTTCGGATATTCCAGGAAATAGGCCGTGGCCGAGCCGTCCGTCGGGACGTCCGGATCATTGGTCGCGCTGATCACCGCTTTGCTGAAGCCGCTGGTATAAGTCGTGAAACTGCCGCCGTAATATCTCCCCTGGGTCTCGTTGGTGCAGATGAATGTCCCTTCGCCGATCGTCCAGCTCCAGACGTCGCCCGGACTTTGCGTCCCCAGATAAGAATAGGTCCCTGTGCGTGTGGCGACAACATTAGAGCTGGTCGAGGCCGGCTGGCTGCAGCCGGCGGCAATAAAGATAACGACCGAAAGAGCGAAAATGGCCAGAACATATGCATATGATTGTTTCATGACTTTCCTCCTTAGCAGGAATCTTTGCACCGCCGGACTTAAATGTCAATACCGAAACGTCCCGGCCGCGTCCGATCGAAAAACAAAATCCACTCGCAAACCGCGTGTTATAATTAATTCGTGCCAAAAACTTACTTCATCAAAACTTACGGCTGCCAGATGAACGCGGCCGATTCCGCGAAACTTGAGGGGGTGCTGGAATCGGCGGGATATCAGAAGATCAGAGGATCAGGGAGTGGGGATCAGGAATCAGGATATCAGGACGCAGACATTATTCTCGTTAATACCTGCGTCGTCCGCCAAAACGCCGAAGATCGCGCCGCCTGGTTCATCCAGTCGCTTAAGGGACAAAAAAAAGTTAACCCCAACCTCAAAATCGGCCTCTGCGGCTGTCTGGCGCCGGAGCCGGAAAGAAACTTAAAAGAACAGTTTCCCCATGTTGATTTTTTCATACCGCCCAACAGCCCGGAGAAGCTTGAGGAAATCCTAAAGCACGATTCCCACACCTCAAGCCCCATACCTCAGACCGGTATGGGGGATGGGGTATGGGGTAAGAGGAAGGCATCTTTTGTTTCCATCATGCATGGCTGCGACAACTTCTGCTCCTACTGCGTCGTGCCTTATGTCCGCGGGCGGGAATTTTCCCGGCCGATGGCTGAGGTACTGGCGGAGGTAAAAGGGCTGATAGAGCAAGGGGCAACCGACATCACTCTGCTCGGTCAAAATGTTAATTCGTATAAATATGGGCTGGCGAATATGCTTCGAGAAGTCGGGAAATTATTCCTGTTACCCGTTACCCGTTACTCGTTACGCTTCATGACCTCCCACCCCAAAGACATGACCGACGAGATCATTGAAACCGTCGCCGAGCTCCCATATGTCGTCAAGGACTTTCACCTGCCGGTGCAGTCGGGTGACGATGAAATATTGCGGCGGATGAACCGCGGCTACACAATTGAATATTATCTTGACCGGGTCAAGAAGATCCGCTCGCTCAGGCCGCAGGCGCGCATCTCGACCGACATGATGGTCGGTTTTCCGGGGGAGACGGATGAGCAGTTCGAAAATTCTCTCAAATTAATAAATGAGGTCGGTTTCACGATGGTCAATATGTTCGCCTATTCGACGCGGCCGCAGACCGCCGCCGCCAAAATGCCTGATCAGGCGCCGGAGGAGATCAAACAGGCGCGGCTTCAGAAATTGATAGCGGTGGTGCGCGAAGTCGTGCGTATGATATAATACCGCCACGGAGGCAAACCATGGCAAATTCCGAACTGCGTGTTTTTTACGGGACTTCGCATCCAGAGCTCGGCGAAAAGATCACGAAATATCTCGGCATCAAAGCGGGCGACATCAAGGTCTCGCGCTTTTCCGGCGGCGAGATCTACGCGCGCATCGCCGAGAACATCCGCGGCGCCGATTGTGTCATCATCGAGACCTGCACCGAGAACGTCAACGAGAACCTGATGGAGCTCTTTATCGTGATCGACGCCATGAAGCGGGCTTCAGCCAAGTCGATCTCGGCCGTCATGCCGCAGTTCGGCTACGCCCGGCAGGACCGCAAGGCGGCCTCCCGCGAGCCGATCTCCGCCCGGCTGGTCGCCAATCTGTTGGAAACGGCCGGCGCCGACCGCATCGTCGCCATGGACCTCCATTCCGACCAAATCCAGGGCTTCTTCAATATCCCGGTTGATACGCTGACGGCCCTGCCGATTCTCTCCAATTACATAAAAGAGAAGAACCTAAAAGACATTGTCGTTGTCGCGCCCGACACCGGCCGCGCCAAAGTGGCTAAAAAGCTGGCCGACCGGGTCGGCGCCCAGCTCGCGATCCTGCATAAAGTCCGCTCCGAACACCATCAGTCCGAAGTCACCCACGTCGTCGGCGAAGTCAAGGGCAGGACCGTCGTCATTACCGATGACATGATCGACACCGCCGGCACGATCACGAGCGGCGTCGGCGCCCTGCGGGCCGAGGGCTGCAACAAAGATGTTTATGTCATCGCCACGCACGGCATCTTCTCCGGCCCGGCGGTCGAGCGCTTAAGCCAGGCGAACTTTGCCGAAGTCGTCGTGACCGATTCGGTCCCCATTCCCAAAGAGAAACAGTTCAAGGGACTGAAGATACTCTCGTCGGCCGAGCTGTTAGGCGAAGCGATCAGGCGCAACTTTGAGCACCGGTCGATCACGTCGCTGTTTGATTAAATGAAAACCATCAACCTAGGGATTTTTGGCCTGGGGACGGTCGGCTCAGCGGTCGCCGCCGTCTTGCGGAAAAACTCGGGCGTCATTGCCGATAAGGCCGGCCTGCGGCTCAAAGTCAAGGCGGGCTGTGACCTGCGCCGGGGCCGTTTCCAGTTCCCGGTTGCCGGTTCGCCGGCCGCGATCCTCAACGATCCCGACATTGCCGTCGTGGTCGAGACAATGGGCGGCGTCAACCCGGCTAAAAAATATGTCCTGGCTGCCCTGCGCGCCGGCAAACACGTCGTGACCTCAAATAAAGAGCTTATCGCCCGGCACATGGACGAGCTTTTGGCGGCCGCGGCGGCCAATAATGTCGCGCTTCTCTTTGAAGGGGCGGTCGGCGGCGGCATCCCGATCCTCAACACGATCCGCGACAACCTTTCGGCCAATAAGATCAGCGAGATCTTTGGCATCGTCAATGGCACGACGAACTATATTCTTTCCAGAATGACCGCCGAAGGTCATGAGCTGGGCGAAGTCCTGCGCGACGCCCAGAAGAAGGGCTTTGCCGAAGCGAACCCCAAAATGGATATCGAGGGCTACGACGCCTCTTTCAAGGCCGTGATCCTCGCCTCGGTCGCTTTCGGGGCGAAGGTCGAGTGGGGGGATGTTTATCGTGAAGGCATCGATAAGATCACTGCGGAAGATATTCTTTACGCCGGTGATATTGGTTATGTTATAAAACTGCTGGCCAGCGCGCGCCTCACGGGGGGACAGCTCGATGTCCGCGTTCACCCGGCGCTCGTCGCCAAAACGCACCCGCTGGCCGGCGTCTCCGAAAATTTCAACGCTATTTACGTTAAAGGGTTTCCCGTTGGCGAGCTGATGTTCTACGGGCCGGGAGCAGGGGGCAACGCAACCGCGTCAGCCGTGATAGGCGACATCGTCGCGGTTGCAAATGACAAATGTCAAATGACAAATGTCAAATTAAGGGATTTTGACATTCGGAATATTGAGGAAATCATCGGACGCTATTATATTCGGCTTCAAGTGCCGGATAGGCATGGCGTGTTAGCGGGAATCGCCAGGGTCTTTGCCGATAAAAAGGTGAGCATCGCCGCCGTGACGCAGAAGGAGACGGTTGGCAGCCAGGCCACGCTTGTCATCCTGACGCACGAAGTGCCGGAGAAAAACCTGATTGCGGCGATCAAGGCGATCAGAAAGCTCTCCGTGGTCAATTCGGTCGGCAATGTCATCAGGATCTTGAGTTAAACCGCAAAAATAACCCCTTGACAGCTTTCCACATAATAGTGTAATATTAACTCTGTTGTTTGACTAATCGGGGATACGACTGCGTTCCGGGTTTTCTGGGGCGTGCTTCTAGTCGAGGTCATTAAATAATTCCCCTCTCTATTTTTTTCCTGAAATAAGGAAGAGGAGAGGGTTTGTGTGTTTGGAGGGGTTTATGCAGGAGATAGTGACGCTGGTCTGTGCCGAGTGTAAAAGGAAAAATTACACGTCGACAAAGAACAAAAAGAATACCAAGGAGCGGCTCGAGCTCCTCAAGTATTGCCGCTGGGACAAGAAGCATACCAAGCATAAAGAGGAGAAATGAGGATATCAGGGGATCAGGGGATCGGGAAGTGGATATCAGGAAATCAGGAGATCAGGGATTGGAGATTGGGAGATCAGGGGACCAGGGACATTAATTATCAAAATATTTACCTTTCCCTGATTTCCGGATCACCTGATACCCTGATTCCCTGCCCACACGGGAGCGTCGGTTAATGGTAAACCACCGGTCTCCAAAACCGGAACTGGGGGTTCAACTCCTCCCGCTCCCGGATATAAGGAAACGCTTCACGAAAATGACTTGCGAAGCACATTTCTCGAATTGCAAGACGGGCCAATTCGTGAGATGTAATTGGCGGATGATCGATGAAAGATAAGATCATCAATTATCTGAAAGAAACGCTGGCCGAGGTCAAAAAGGTCGTCTGGCCGGACCGGCGCTACGTGACGGTCGCCTCGATCATCGTGCTGGCCCTGGTCTTTATCACCGGGGTCTTCCTCATGTTCGTCGATTTCGGGTTGGCCAGGATCTTTGGCGCGCTTTTAAAATGAATAATACCGAGGAATCGAAGACCGCGCCGGCCAGCGGGCGCCGCTGGTATGTCATCCAGACCTTTACCGGGCAGGAAGACAAGGCCAAGTCGGCCCTCGAGCAGACGGTCAGGGACGAGGGGCTCGCCGACAGGGTTTTTCAGGTGCTGGTGCCGTTAGAAGAGACGATCGAGATCAAGGGCGGCAAGCGCGTCGAGAAAGTCAGGAAGATGTTCCCCGGTTATGTCTTTCTCGAGATGGTCCTTGACGAGGAGACCTGGTATCAGATCCGGCAGACCTCGGGTGTCGCCCGGTTCATCGGCAGCAAGGTCAGCCCGACGCCGGTTTCCGACAAGGAGATGCAGAGGGTGCTCAAGCAGCTCGGCAAGGAAGAGCGGCTCGAGATCAGTTTTGAGCGGGGCGAAGCGGTGAGGGTTATCTCCGGCGCGTTCCGGGGCTATACCGGCACTATTGACGAGATCAACGCTGAAAAAGGCAAACTGAAAGTCCTGATCAATATCTTCGGCCGGGATACGCCGGTCGAAGTCAATTTTGAGCACGCGCAGAAGCTTACATAAATTAAATGGCTAAAGAATTACTGACTAAAGTTAAATTACAGATCCCGGCCGGGAAGGCCAACCCGGCGCCGCCCATCGGCCCCGCGCTCGGCCAGCACGGCATCAATATCATGGAGTTCTGCAAGCAGTACAACGCGGCGACCAAAGACAAAGGCGACATGATCGTACCGGTCGAGATCTCGATCTTCAAGGACCGCTCCTTTACATTCATATTAAAGACCCCGCCTGTCGCTGATCTGTTGAGGAAGGCGGCCGGCGTCGAGAAGGGCTCGGGCGTGCCCAACAAAAACAAGGTCGGCAAGGTTTCGTTTGACAAGGTGCGCGAGATCGCGACGATCAAGATGCCCGATATCAACGCCAATGATGTTGAAGCGGGGATGAAGATCGTGGCGGGGACCGCCCGCAGCATGGGAATAACGGTCGAGTAAGTCAAAATTAAAAAGTAATGTTAAATAAAAAATATATAGAAAAAGCGAAGCTGGTTGATCGTGAGAAGTTTTATGCTCCGGCCGAGGCCATCGCTCTCTTGCCGCAGACGAAGAGAGCTAAGTTTGACGAATCGATCGACCTCGCCGTCAAGCTTGGGGTCGATGTGGTGAAGAATCCGTCGGTGCGCGGCACGGTCGCCCTGCCGGCCGGCAGCGGCAAAGCCAAGCGGGTCGCGGTCATCACCAAGCCCGACCGCGTCAAGGAGGCGGAAGCGGCCGGGGCGGTTGCCGCCGGCTCGGTCGACCTGATCGAAAAGATCAAGGGCGGCTTCCTCGGCTTTGATGTCCTGATCGCGTCGCCCGACATGATGCTCGAAGTCGGCAAGCTGGGCAAGATCCTCGGCACGAAAGGCCTGATGCCTAACCCGAAGTCGGGCACCGTCACCCCCGAGATCGGCAAGGCGGTCAAAGAGTTCCAGGGGGGCAAAGTCGAATTCAAGATGGACAAGGGGGGCGTCGTCCACCTCGGCATCGGCAAGGTCTCTTTTAAGCCGGAGGGCCTGCACGATAATTTAAAAGCGGCCCTTTCGGCGCTCAGCCACGCCAAGCCGAGCGGCTTAAAAGGGGCCTATATCAAGTCGATCACCGTCTCAACGACCATGGGGCCCGGCCTCAAGATCGATCCCGGCCAGGCCATGGACGAGGTCCAATAATCATGAGTGAACAGGCGATCGCCGAAAAAAGCAAGGTCGTCGCCGAGCTGAAAGAAAAGATCGCGCGCGCGAGCGTTATGGTCCTGGCCGATTATCTCGGTCTCTCCGTCAAGGAAATGACGGAACTGCGCCGCAAACTGCGGGCGGAGAAGTCGGAGCTCGCGGTCATCAAGAACACGCTGATCGAGCGGGCGGTCGCCGAGTCGGGCCTGCCAGAGTTCAAGGACCATCTCAAGGGGCCGACCGTCGTCATGCTCGGCTACGCAGACGCCGTCTCGCCCTTAAAGGCGCTGGTCAAGTTCATCAAAGAGACCGAGAAAGGCGGGCTCCGCATCGGCGTGGTCGACAAGCAAGTGTTCAGCCGGGACGACCTGGCGGCGATCTCAAAACTGCCGCCGCGCGAAGTCCTGCTCGGCAAGGTGGTCGGCGGCCTCAAGTCGCCGCTCTACGGCCTGGCCAATGTTCTGAACGGACCGCTGCGCAAGCTGGTCTATGCTTTGAATGCAATAAAAGATAAGAAAGGATAATTATTTCGAAACCACACATTGAAGTGTGTGGAATATTCCCCAGACTTTAGTCTGGGGTTTCGAAACCACACACTGAAGTGTGTGGAATATTCCCCAGACTTTAGTCTGGGGTTTCGAATCAAAAAGAAATGAGAAAAGGAGGCGAAATAGCGATGGCAAAAGTCGAAGAATTAATCAGCGCGGTTGAAGGGATGACGGTCCTGGAACTGGCCGATCTGGTCAAACAGCTGGAAGAAAAGTTCGGCGTCACGGCGGCGGCCCCCATGATGATGGCGGCTGGCGGCGGCGCGGCGGGCGCCGGTGCGGCCGAAGCGCCCAGGGATGAATTTGACGTTATGCTGACGGCGGCGGGCGACAAAAAGATCCAGGTGCTCAAGGTACTGCGCGAGATCACCGGCCTGGGCTTAAAAGAAGCCAAGGACCTGGTCGATAACGCGCCCAAGAAAGTCAAAGAAAAGGTCAAGAAAGAAGAAGCCGAAGAGATCAAGAAGAAGCTGGAAGCTGAAGGGGCCAAAGTCGAGATCAAATAAGGGGATTAAATGGCAGGCAGAGAAAAATTATTTCACGCTAAGCTGAAGAAAGTTATCGAGCCGCCGGATCTTATCGAGTTGCAGCGGGATTCTTTTAAGCTGTTCCTCGAAGAAGGCCTGCCGGAGGAACTGCGGCTGATCTCCCCAATCAAGGGGTACCAGGGCAAGCTCGAGCTTTCTTTTACCGGCAAGGCGATCTTCGGCAAGCCCAAGTACCAGGCGGAAGAGTGCCTGATCAGGGAAACGACCTATGCCGCGCCGATCAAGGCCGAGACGCGGCTTTTCGCCAAGGAGTCGAAAGAGGTCAAATCACAGGAGGTCTTCATCGGCGACCTGCCGCTGATGACCGAGCGCGGCACTTTCATTATTAACGGGGCGGAGCGGGTCATCGTTTCCCAGCTGGTCAGGTCACCGGGCGTCTACTACCGCGAGTCAAAGCGGCTCGAGCGGACCGGCCGGATGATCTATTACGCCACGGTCATTCCCGACCGCGGCGCCTGGCTCGAGATCGAGACCGACGCCGCTAACGCTGTTTTTGCCCGGATCAATCGGACGCGCAAGATCCCGATCACCATGTTCCTCTCTTCGATCGGCGCCGCTGAAAAAGAGATCCTCGAGGCCCTGCCCGAGGGCGAATTCCGCCGCCGCTCGCTCAAAGAATGCCCGATCATGCCGAAGGACGAAGCGCTGATCGAGGTTTACAAGCGCCTGCGGCCGGGCGATCCGGTCACCCAGGAAGGGGCGCAGGTCTATTTAAATAACCTCTTTTTTAACGCGCGCCGCTACGACCTGGGCCGCGTCGGCCGCTACAAAATGAACCGCAAGTTAGGCATCAAGGTGGAAGAAGACAAGCACGTCCTGACCAAGGCCGATATCCTGGCCATGGTCAAGTATCTCGTCATGATCAATACCGGCGAAGGGATGTCCGACGATATTGATCATCTCGGCAACCGGCGCATCAGGGCCGTGGGCGAGCTCCTCGCCCGCCAGATCCGCGTGGGGCTGACCCGCGTCGAAAAGCTGGTCAAGGAGCAGATGATGGTGCGCGGCAACGAGCCGGTCACCCCGGGCCAGCTCATCAACATCCGGCCGCTGCAGGCGGTCGTCAAGGAATTCTTCGGCTCGAGCCAGCTCTCGCAGTTCATGGACCAGACCAACCCGTTAGCCGAGATCACCCACAAGCGCCGCCTCTCGGCGCTCGGTCCCGGCGGCTTGAGCCGCGAGCGGGCCGGCTTCGAAGTCCGCGACATCCATCCTTCGCACTACGGCCGCATCTGCCCGATCGAGACCCCCGAAGGCCCGAACGCCGGCCTCATCTCGTCGCTGTCGACCTACGCGCGGGTCAACAAGTTCGGTTTTATCGAGACGCCTTACCGCCGGGTGGAAAAAGGGCGCGTCCTCACTAAGATCGAATACCTGACCGCCGACATCGAGGACCTGCACAAAATTGCCCCCTGCGACATCAAGCTTAAAGACGGCAAGATCATCGAAGAGCAGGTGCCGGTGCGCTTTAAGCGCGAGTTCGTTTTCGCGCCGCCCGCCGAAGTCGACTACATCGGCGTGGTCCCCGAGCAGATCATCGGCCTCACCTCGGCCCTCATCCCGTTCATCGAGCATGACGACGCCAACCGGGCGCTTATGGGCGCCAATATGCAAAGACAGGCCGTGCCGCTGCTTTCGCCGGACACGCCGATCGTCGGCACCGGCTGGGAGAGACGGGTGGCGGTCGATTCGCGCACGCTGGCCGTGGCCAAACACGCCGGCAAGGTCGCCAAAGTCGACGCCTCCGAAATTGTTATTCAGAGATCAAATGTCAAAGATGTTTACAAGCTGATCAATTACGGCCGCAGCAACCAGGACACCATCGTCCATCAGCGGCCGCGCGTCGAAGTGGGAGACAAAGTGGAAGAGGGGGATGTCCTGGCCGACAGCTCGGCCACCCGCGACGGCGAGCTCGCGCTCGGCAAAAACGTGCTCGTCGCCATGATGCCGATGGAAGGTTTCAATTACGAAGACGCCATCATCCTCTCCGAGCGGCTGGTCAAAAAAGACATGTTCACCACCGTCCACATCCAGCGCCTGGAGGTCGAGGTCCGCGCCACCAAGCTCGGCATGGAAGAGATCACCCGCGAAATACCCAACGTCGGCGAAGAAGCGCTGGCCAATCTCGATGACCGCGGCGTCATCGTGGCCGGCTCCGAGATCGAGGCCGGCGACGTCCTGGTCGGCAAGGTTACGCCCAAGGGCGAGACGGAACTGCCGGCCGAAGAAAAACTCCTGCGCGCCATCTTCGGCGACAAGGCCCGCGACATGCGCGACACCTCCCTGCGCGTGCCGCCGGGCGAAGGCGGCAAGGTCATCGCCGTGCGCTCTTTTTCGCGGGAAAAAGGCGACGAGCTGCCGCCGGGCGTCCACGAGCTGATCCGCGTCTATATCGCGCAGCTGCGCAAGATCTCCATCGGCGACAAGATCGCCGGCCGCCACGGCAACAAAGGGGTCGTGGCGCGGATCATGCCCGAAGAGGACATGCCCTATCTCCCCGACGGCACCCCGGTCGACGTCATTCTCAATCCGTTAGGCGTCCCCTCCCGCATGAATATCGGCCAGATCTATGAACTGCTCCTTGGCCAGGCGGGGCACCTCCTCAATAAGAAATATGAACTGCCGCTCTTTGACGAAGCGTTCGAGGAAGACGCTTCGATCAAGCTGGTCGAGAGCGAACTTAAAGCGGCGATCGAAAAGACAAAGATCGACTGGCTCGACAAAACCGGCAAGGTCGATCTTTTGGACGGCCGGACGGGGCGTCCCTTCGGCCGCAAGGTGGCCGTCGGCTACATGTATCTGATGAAACTGATCCATCTCGTCGACGACAAGATGCACGCCCGCTCGACCGGCCCGTACTCGCTCATCACCCAACAGCCGTTGGGCGGCAAGGCCCAGTTCGGCGGCCAGCGCTTCGGCGAGATGGAGGTCTGGGCGCTCGAGGCCTACGGCGCGGCGCACATGCTGCAGGAGCTTTTGACCGTCAAGTCAGACGACGTCATCGGCCGCTCCCGCGTCTACGAATCGATCCTCAAGGGGAAGATAATGGGCAAGCCCGGCATCCCCGAGTCGTTCAAGGTGCTGGTCAAGGAACTGCGCGGGCTGGCGCTTGACCTGCGCACCCTGACCAGCTCCGGCAAGGAAGTCAACATTGACGAAGATGTCAGGGTCGGCCGCGAGGCGGCCCCCCAGATATTCGGCCGCCGCACAGGAGGCGAAAAATTTGGCGCTTAAGAAAATCGAAGATAAAGAATTCAGCTTCATCAAGATCGGCCTGGCTTCGCCCGAGCAGATCCTCGGCTGGTCGCACGGCGAGGTCGAGAAGCCCGAGACGATCAACTACCGGACCTTTAAGCCGGAGCGGCGCGGCCTCTTTGATGAGAAGATCTTCGGCCCGGTCAAGGACTGGGAGTGCCACTGCGGCAAATACCGCCGCGTGCGCTATCGCGGCATTGTCTGCGAGCGCTGCGGCGTCGAGGTCACCACTTCGCGCGTCAGACGCGAGCGTATGGGCCATATCAAACTCGTTGAGCCGGTCGCCCATATCTGGTTCCTGCGCGGGGTCCCCAGCTATATCAGCATACTGCTCGATGTCTCCGGCCGCGCCCTCGAAGAGGTCATCTACTACGATGCCTACATCGTGACGGAAGTGGCCGAAGGGGTCAAGCGCCTCGCTGTCGGCGATATCCTGCGCGAGGCCGATTACCAGGAAGCGGTCGAAAAGCACGGCGGCAAGTTCAAGGCCGAGACCGGGGCCCGCGCCGTCAAGGAGCTCCTCGGGCAGATCGAGCTCGGCGCCCTGGTCGCCAAACTGCGCCGTGATCTCAAACCGGCGGTCGGCCAGAAGCGAATGAAGATCATCAAGCGCCTGCGCGTGGCTGAGAGTTTTCATAAATCTAACAACCGCCCGGAATGGATGATCATGGATGTCGTCCCCGTCATCCCGCCGGACCTGCGGCCGATGGTCCAGCTCGAAGGCGGCCGCTTCGCGACCTCCGACCTCAACGATCTCTACCGGCGCGTCCTCAACCGCAACAACCGCCTCAAGAAGATGATCAACATGGGGGCGCCCGAGATGATCATCCGCAACGAAAAGCGGATGCTCCAGGAGTCGGTCGATGTCCTGATCGACAACGGCCGCCGCAAGCGCGCCGTGACCGGCAGCTCCGGCCGCCCGCTCAAGTCGCTGACCGACGGCATCGAGGGCAAGCAGGGCCGCTTCCGCCAGAACCTGTTAGGCAAGCGGACCGATTATTCCGGCCGCTCCGTCATCGTCGTGGGTCCCTCGCTCAAACTGCATCAGTGCGGCCTGCCCAAGGCGATGGCGCTTGAGCTCTTCAAGCCGTTCGTCATCCGCAAATTGGTCGACCGCGGCTTCGCCCAGAACGTCAAGTCGGCCAAGCGCATGATCGAGCGGCAGGAGGTCATGGTCTGGGACATCCTCGAAGAAGTGATCAAGGGCCACCCGGTGCTCCTCAACCGCGCGCCGACACTGCACCGCCTGGGCATCCAGGCCTTTGAGCCGGTCCTCGTCGAGGGCAAGGCGATCCAGATCCATCCGCTGGTCTGCCCGGCGTTCAACGCCGACTTCGACGGCGACCAGATGGCGGTCCACGTGCCGCTGCTGCCCGAGGCGCAGGTCGAGGCCCGCATCCTCATGCTCTCTTCCAATAATCTTTTGTCGGCGGCCTCGGGCCGGCCGGTCATCACGCCGACGCAGGACATGGTGCTCGGCACCTACTACATGACGATCCTCGACGAGAAAGCGGCGCCGGGCAAGGGGCACGTTTACGCCAACGACTGGGACGCCATGATCGCCAACGATCTTGATGAACTGCATCTGCACGCGCCGATCAAGGTCAGACGCAACGGCGAGCTGGTCGAGACGACCGTCGGCCGCGTTAAATTCAACAGCACGCTCAACCGCGTCCTCAAACACCGCGGCCTCGAGGCCGAATATCCTTTCATGAATACTTTGCTCGGCAAGAAAGAGTTGGAGAAATTAATTTCTGACTGCTACAACCGCTACGGCAACGCCGTCACCGCCGAGATCGCCGACGAGATCAAGCGGCTGGGCTTCAAATACGCCACGCTGGCCGGCGTCTCGATCTCGCTCTCCGACCTGGTCATTCCGGCGCGCAAGAAAGAGATCGTCGAAAAAGCCAACCTGCAGGTGGCGCGACTTGAGCAGCATTTCCGCGACGGCTCGCTCTCGGCCAAAGAAAAATTCATCCGCTCGCTTGATATCTGGAGCGCGGTGACCGAGGAGATCACCGGCGATATGCTCAAGGAGTTCGACCGGCTCAATTCCGTCTACATGATGGCTTTCTCCGGCGCCCGCGGCAACATCCAGCAGGTCAGGCAGTTGAACGGCATTCGCGGCTTGATGGCCGATCCTTTCGGCAACATCATCAATATCCCGATCAAATCGAACTTTAAAGAAGGCCTGACGGTGACCGAATATTTCATCTCTTCCTACGGCGCGCGCAAGGGTCTCGTCGACACCGCTCTGCGCACCGCCGATTCGGGTTATCTCACCCGGCGCTTGGTCGACGTCGCCCAGGACGTCATGGTGACCGAGGTAGATTGCGGCGGCAAGCGCGGGATCGAGCTGGCGACCGTGCGCGAGGGCTACGAAGAGGTTATCCCGCTCGCTCAGCGCCTGCTCTACCGCACGCCGACTAAAAATATCACCGATCTGCTCTCCGGCAAGGTCCTGGCCAAAGCCGGCGAGATGATCGACGCCGAAACCGCCAGGGCGATCGCCGAGGCGGGGGTGGAGCGAGTCGAGGTCCGTTCGGTCCTGACCTGCGAAACAAAGAAGGGACTGTGCCAGAAATGCTACGGCCTGGACCTCTCGACGCTTAACGCCGTTAACGTCGGTGAAGCGGTCGGCATCATCGCCGCGCAGAGCATCGGCGAGCCGGGCACCCAGCTGACCATGCGCACCTTTCATATCGGCGGCGTCGCCCTGCATAAGGGAGCGCGCGTCTCGATCAAGGCCAAGCATACCGGCGCCATCCACTTCGGCGAGGGGATCGAGATCCGCGATCTCGCCGACGAATTCGGCGCCAGGCAGAAGATGATCTCGCGCAGCTCGACCCTCTACATAAAGATAAAAGACAAGAAAGAAGAATATATCCTGCCGCTCGGCGCCGTGCTCAAGGTCAAGGACGGCGACAAGATCGCTTCGGGCGAGACCCTGGCCGAGTTCGATCCGACCTACGAGTATGTGGTCAGCAGTTCGGCCGGCAAGCTCATGTTCATCGGGCTGGAGACGGCTGTCCAGCGGAAGGAAAAAGTCGCCAGGAAAGACGGCGAGATGTTTATCTTCAATCCGAAAGTTGAAAAAGAATACGAAGTTCCCAAAGGGGCCCAGCTTTTCGTCAAGGTCGGCGCCAAGGTCAAGGCCGGCGATGAATTAGCGGCCGGCCTCGTCTGCAAAGCGCCCGGCCTCGTCATCAAGTCGCAAAAAGACGCGGTCGTCGTGGCGCCGGGCGAGAGTTATCTCATCATCGCCGGCTCGCGCCTCTTTGTCGAGGACGGCGGTTCCGTCGAGAGCTACGACATGGTGGCCCGGGTCGAGTCGATCAGGCGCGATCCCAGCAAGACCCGCGACATCATTCAGGGCCTGCCCAGGGTCGAGGAATTATTTGAAGCCCGCCGGCCGAAAGACCCGGCGATCCTCTCCGAGACCGACGGCGTCGTCTCTGTCTCCGAGCGCGAGGGCCTGCGCGTCGTCACCGTGCGCGGCGGGAAAGATGAAACCAAAGAATACTTCGTCCCTTACGAGATCCGCCTGCGCGTGACGACCAACGACCGGGTCCATCACGGCCTGCAGCTGACCGAGGGGACCGTCAACCCGCATGATGTCATGCGCATCTTAGGGGTGCGCGCGGCGCAATCCTTCCTGGTCGATGAGATCCAGAAGATCTACCGGGCGCAGGGGGTGACCATCGCCGACAAGCACATCGAAACGATCGTGCGCCAGATGACGCGCAAGGTGCGCGTGGTCCAGTCGGGCGACACGATCCTTTTGCCGGGCGAGCTGATCGACTTTAAGGCGCTCGAAGACACCAACGAACGGACGAAGGGCGCCAAAGCGGAGGCGACTGAGGTCATGCTCGGCATCACCAAGGCCTCGCTCTCGACCGACAGCTTCATCTCGGCGGCCTCGTTCCAGGAGACGGCGCGCGTCCTGACCGACGCGGCGGTCAAGGGCCGGACCGACGAGATGTACGGCCTCAAGGAGAACGTCATCATCGGCAAACTGATCCCGGCCGGCACCGGTTTTTCCGAGTACCGCTATCTCGAGCTCGTGCCGACCGCGGGGAGCGTGGCCGAGGCCGAAGAAACAGCCGAAAAGGCGGAGGAATAAATGCCAACGATCAGCCAGTTGATCCGCAAGGGCAGAGGCGGCAAGAAGAACAAGATCAAAGCGCCGGCGCTCAAAGGGTCGCCCATGCGCCGCGGCGTCTGCGTCCGCGTCTACACCACGACGCCGAAAAAACCGAATTCGGCCCTGCGCAAGGTCGCCCGGGTGCGCCTGACGAGCGGGATCGAGGTCTCGGCCTACATCCCGGGTGTCGGGCACAACCTGCAGGAGCACTCGGTGGTGCTCGTGCGCGGCGGCCGCGTCAAGGACCTGCCGGGCGTGCGCTACCACATCGTGCGCGGCGCTTTTGACACCGGCGGCGTTGAGAACAGAAGGCAGTCGCGCAGTAAATACGGCGCCAAGCGGCCGAAAGCCGGCGGAGGTAAAGCTTAAAATGCCAAGGCGCGGCAGAGTGCCCAAAAGAAAGATCCAGCCGGACGCGGTCTATAACTCCGTGGCCGCCCAGCGCTTCATCAATAAGATGACGCGCCGCGGCAAGCGCGCCAAGGCCGAGAATATTTTTTATCTGGCCATGGCCGAGATAAAGAAGAAACTGAACAAAGAGCCGATGGAGGTCTTTGAAAAGGCGATCGCCAACGCGGCGCCGCTCCTTGAGGTCAAAGCCCGCCGGGTCGGCGGCGCGACTTACCAGGTGCCGATCGAGGTGACCCGCGAGCGGGGAACGGCCATTGCCATGCAGTGGCTGCGCCAGGGGGCCGTCGTGCGGCCGGGCAAGTCGATGGTCGAGAACCTCTCGGCCGAGTTGATCGACGCGTACAATAATACAGGCGCCGCGATCAAGAATCGCGAAAACCTGCACAAGACAGCGGAGGCGAATAAGGCATTCGCGCATTTTAGATGGTAAGAGAATATCCAATCGAAAAATACCGGAACATGGGCTTTGCCGCGCACATCGACGCGGGCAAGACCACGACGACCGAGCGCGTCCTCTTCTACAGCGGGCGCCTGCACCGCCTCGGCAATGTCGATGAGGGGACGACCGCCATGGACTGGATGGTCCAGGAAAAAGAGCGCGGCATCACCATCACCTCGGCCGCCACGACCACGTTCTGGAAGGGCCACCGGATCAATATCATCGACACGCCGGGCCACGTCGACTTCACCGTCGAGGTCGAGCGCTCGATGCGCGTTTTGGACGGCGTTGTCGTCATTTTCTGCTCGGTCGGCGGCTGCCAGCCGCAGTCGGAGACCGTCTGGCGGCAGGCGACCCGCTACAAAGTGCCGCGCCTGGCCTTTGTCAATAAGATGGACCGGTTAGGGGCCGATTTTTTCCGGGTGGTCGCCCAGATGAAGGAGCGTCTCCAGGTCAACGCCGTCGCCCTTCAGCTCCCCATTGGCGCGGAAGACAAGTTCAACGGCATGGTCGATCTCGTTGAGATGGATGCCGTTATCTACGAAGACGAACTGGGGCTCAAGTTCTCCCGGGCGCCGATCCCCGACGAGCTCAAGGAGCCGGCCAGGGCCTATCACGAAAAATTAGTCGAAGCGGCGGCCGAAGCCGATGACCGGCTGTTAGAAAAATATTTGACGAATCATACATTAACTAAAGCTGAGGTCAAGGCCGGCATCAGGCAGGCGACGATCGACAGCAAAATCGTGCCGGTCTGCTGCGGCTCCTCTTTCAAGAACCGCGGCGTCCAGCCCCTGCTGGACGCCATTATTGATTACCTGCCTTCACCGGCCGACAAGAAGGCGGTGGGCGGGCTCAATCCCAAGACCGGGGTCGAAGAGACGCGCGAGGCCGCTGACGAGCAGCCGTTCGCCTCGCTGGCCTTTAAGATCATGGCCGATTCTTTTGTCGGCCGGCTGACCTTCTTCCGCGTCTATTCCGGCGTGCTGACGACCGGCTCATACATATATAACGCGGTCAAGGGCAAACGGGAGCGGATCGGGCGGCTGCTGCAGATGCATGCCAACAAACGCGAAGAAATTTCCGAGATCCGCGCGGGCGATATCGGCGCGGCGGTCGGCTTAAAAGACACGACGACCGGCGACACTTTGTGCGATGAAAACAAACCTGTGATCTTGGAATCGATCCAGTTCCCCGAGCCGGTCATTTTTGTGGCGATCGAGCCCAAGACGACGGCCGACCAGGAAAAACTCGGCCTGTCGCTCTCCAAACTGGCCGAGGAGGATCCGACTTTCCGGGTCAAGGGCGATCCGGAAACCGGGCAGACGATCATTTCCGGCATGGGGGAGCTCCATCTCGAAATTATCGTCGACCGCCTCCTGCGCGAGTTCAAGGTCGAGGCCAACGTCGGCAAACCGCAGGTCGCTTATAAAGAGACGATCCGCGGCGCCGCCGAGGCCGAGGGCAAGTTCATCCGCCAGACCGGCGGCCGCGGCCAGTACGGCCACGTCTGGCTCAAGATCGAGCCGCTCGAAGCCGGCAAGGGCTTTGAATTCGTCAACAAGATCGTCGGCGGCGCCGTGCCGAAAGAGTTCATTCCGCCGATCGAAGCCGGCATCAAAGAGGCCATGGCGGGCGGCGTGATCGCCGGCTATCCGGTCATCGACGTGCGGGCCACGCTCTTTGACGGCTCCTATCACGATGTCGATTCGTCGGAGATCGCCTTTAAGATCGCGGCCTCCCTGGGTTTTAAGGAAGGCGTGAGAAAGTCCAAGCCGGTCCTGCTTGAACCGGTCATGAAGGTCGAAGTGATCGTGCCCGAGCAGTACATGGGCGACGTCATCGGCAATCTCTCCAGCCGGCGGGGCCATATTGAAGAGATGGAATCGCACGCCGGCATCCAGACGATCCGCGCCAAGGTGCCGCTGGCCTTGATGTTCGGCTATTCGACCGACCTGCGCTCGCTGACCCAGGGGCGCGGCAACTATACGATGGAGTTCAACGAGTACCGCGAAGTGCCCAAGGCGATCGCCGATCAGCTGATCGAGAAAACACAGGGGAAACAATAATATGACAGCCATCAAGCAGAGGCTCAGGATCAGGTTAAAGAGCTACGACCACCGGCTGCTGGACCAGTCGGCCGTCAAGATCGTCGACACGGCCAAGCGGGCGGGGGCGCTGGTCTCGGGGCCGGTGCCGCTGCCGACCGATATCCAGAAATACTGCGTCCTGCGCTCGCCGCACGTCGACAAGAAATCGCGCGAGCACTTTGAGCTGCGCACGCACAAACGCCTGATCGATATCCTCGATCCGCCGCCGCAGACGGTTGACGCGCTCATGCAGCTCGACCTGCCGGCGGGCGTTGATATCGAGATCAAAATGGATTAATGAAATGAATGGATTATTGGGCAAAAAAATCGGCATGACTCAGGTTTTTGACGAACAGGGCAACCTCTTAGGGGTCACCGTCGTCGAAGCGGGGCCGTGCGCCGTGACTCAGGTCAAGACCGAAGAGACGGACGGCTACGCCGCGCTGCAGCTCCGCTTCGGCAAAAAGAAGCGTGAGATCCGCCTGGAGAAAGAAGGCGGCTATCAGAAGGGTCAGGAGCTCAAAGTCGATCTCTTCAAGCCGGGCGACGTCGTCAAGGTCTCGGGGCTCGCGATCGGCAAGGGCTTTGCCGGCAATGTCAAGCGCTTCCACACGCACCGCGGGCCGATGAGCCATGGCTCAAAGTCGCACCGCCTCCCGGGCTCAAGCGGTTCGGGTACGACCCCTGGGCGGGTCTTCAGGGGGCGAAAGATGCCGGGGCGCCTTGGCGGCGGCATGATCACGGCCAAGAGTGTGAAAGTTGTCCAGGTCATCCCGGAAAAGAATCTTATTTTATTGAAAGGCGCGGTGCCCGGCAAAAGCGGCAATCTGGTCGTGATCAGGAAAACATAATGACACAATTAAGCGAAAAGATATTTAATGAAAAGATGAATCAGGCGGTCGTCCACGAGGCCCTGCGCTGGTATCTCGCCTCGCGCCGGCAGGGGACTCATTCGGCGCTGACCCGCGCCGAAGTCTCGGGCGGCGGCAAGAAACCGTGGAAGCAAAAGGGAACGGGCCGCGCCCGGGCCGGCAGCAACCGCTCGCCGCTCTGGCGCAAGGGCGGCGTCATTTTCCCGCCCAAACCGCGCGATTATTCTTATGCCCTGCCGAAGAAAATGCGCAAGCTGGCGCTGCGAATCGTTCTCTCCGAGCTTAACCGCGACGGGAAAGTTCGGCTAATTGAATCGTTCACTCTGCCGGAGGCCAAAGCCCGGGCCGGCGCCAAATTCCTGGCCGATCTCAAAGCCGGCGGGAACGTGATAATTCTCATGGGGGCCGAGAACCCGGCTTTCGAGCGCGGCGTACGCAACCTGGCCGGCGTCACGGTTGTCTTAATTGATGATATCAATGTCTATAATTTAGCCAAAGCCGACTGGCTGCTGCTCGATGCCGTAGCGCTCGGCCAGCTCAAAGAGAGGATGGCCTAATGGATCTCGGACACGTAATAATCGAACAATTAGTCACGGAAAAAGCGATGACCGATCGCGCGCTTGGGCGCTATGTCTTTAAGGTTAATTTAGGGGCGCCGAAGATCTTGATCAAGCAGGCGGTCGAAAAGTTCTTCAAAGTCAAGGTCAAGGACGTCAATACGACCTTTATGCGGCCGAAGCTGAGGACGACGGGCCGCTCGATCGGCCGCACTTCGCGCTGGAAAAAGGCCTATGTGACGCTGCAGCCGGGCCAGAAAATACAGGAGTTGGAAGCATAACATGGGCGTCAAGCAGATGAATCCCCGCAGTCCGGGGACAAGATTCCAGATCAAAGACGATTTTTCGGATCTGACCAAGAGCTTTCCGGAAAAGAAACTGCTGACCAAACAGCATCAAAAGTCGGGGCGCGACTGGCGCGGTTTCGTCTCGATGCGCCACCGCGGCGGCGGCAACCGACAGCACTACCGCGTCATCGATTTCAAGCGCGACAAGGATAATGTCTCGGCGAAAGTCATCGGCATCGAATACGATCCCAACCGCAACAGCCGGATCGCTCTCCTCGAATACGAGGATAAAGAAAAGAGATACATTCTGGCGCCGCTCGGCCTGACGGCCGGGGACACGGTCGCTTCGGGCGCCGAGGTCGAGATCAAGCCGGGCAACGCCCTGCCGCTTTCCGCGATCCCGATCGGCACCACCGTGCACAATGTCGAGCTTGAGCCGGGGCGGGGCGGCAAACTGGCTCGCTCGGCCGGCGCCGGTCTCAGCCTGCTGGCCAAGGAAGCCGGCTACGCAATCGTCAAACTGCCGTCGGGCGAACAGCGGATGATCCATGTCAATTGCCGCGCCACCGTCGGCCAGATCGGCAATCTCGACGCCAAGAACGTCATTATGGGCAAGGCCGGCAAGAAGCGGCATTTAGGCAGAAGGCCGGAAGTCAGAGGTGTGGTTATGAATCCTTGCGACCATCCGCACGGCGGCGGCGAGGGCAAATCGGGGATCGGGCGTGAGCAGCCGGTCACGCCGTGGGGCAAGCCGACGCTCGGCAAAAAAACGCGCCGGCCGCGCCGCCACAGCGACCGCTTCATCCTGACGAGGCGCGCCTAGCGGCGGCCAGGGAGGCAATAATGGGCAGATCGGTAAAAAAAGGTCCGTATGTCGATGAGAAGCTTCTGCGCAAGATCCAGAAGATGGAAATGTCAAAAGAGAAGAAAATAATCAAGACCTGGGCGCGCAGTTCGACCGTCATCCCCGAGATGGTCGGCTACACGTTCGCCGTGCACAACGGCGTCAAGCACATCCCGGTCTTTATCAATGAGAACATGATCGGCCACAAGTTAGGCGAGTTTTCGCACACGCGCCAATTCAGGGGTCATAGCGCGCCGACCGATAAATCAACGACACTGACATGACAATAGTCAAAGCAAAAACAAAATGGACCAAGAGTTCCGACCGCAAATTAAGCCGGGTCATCGAGCTGATCCGCGGCAAGGGCGCCCTTGAGGCGGCGACGATCCTCAAGTTCCTGCCGCAGAAGGGGGCCCGCATCGTTGAGAAGGTCCTGAAGTCGGCGATCGCCAACGCGAGAAACAATTTTAAGTTAGACGAAGCGGGGCTGGTCGTCAAAGAGGCGTATGCCAATAAAGGGGTCATCATGAAGCGCTTCCAGCCGCGCGCGCGCGGCCGGGCGTTCCCGATCAAGAAACGGACGAGTCACGTGACAATTTGCTTGGAGGCGAAATAATGGGCCAAAAGATACATCCGAAGGGCTTTCGTCTCGGCGTGATCGAGGGCTGGGAGAGTTTCTGGTACGCCAACGACCAGGAGTTCGGCAAGCTCCTGTTCGAGGACACCGAGATCAGGAAATATCTCAAGAACAGCTTGTACAAAGCCGGCATTGCCCGGATCCTGATCAGCCGCAAGGCCAACCAGATCGAGGTCGATCTCTACACTGCCAAGCCGGGGCTCATCATCGGCAAGGGGGGCAAAGAGGTTGCCGCCATCCGTGAGGACCTGACCAGGAAATTCGGCAAGGCCGTCCAGCTCAACGTGCACGAGGAGACCAATCCGGAGGCCTCCGCCCAGTTAGTGGCCGAGAATGTGGCGGGCCAGCTTGAGCGCCGCATCTCGTTCCGCCGGGCGATGAAGCAGACGGTCTCCCGCGCCCTGCGCTCGGGCGCCAAGGGGATCAAGATCATGTGCGGCGGCCGGCTCGACGGCGCCGAGATCTCGCGCTCCGAGTGGTACCGCATGGGCCGGGTGCCCCTGCACACCCTGCGGGCCAAGATCGATTACGGCTTCGCCGAGGCGATGACCCTCTACGGCAAGATCGGCGTCAAGACCTGGATCTACAAAGGCGACGTCCTGCCGACGAAAAAAAAGTCTCTCGACTCCCTCGATGGAACTCGGGACAAGTTTGCTCGAGACAAGGAGGATGTGACAGGTGGCGCTGGTTCCCAAGAAAACAAAATTTAGGAAGCATCAGCGCGGCCGCCTGCGCGGCCGAGCGGTCGGCGGCGCCACGCTGATGCACGGCGAGTTCGGCCTGCAATCACTTGACTGCGCCTATCTGACGACCAATCAGGTCGAGGCGGCCAGAAAAGCGTTAGCGCACTATTTCAAGCGCAGCGGCAAGATCTGGCTGCGGGTCTTTGCTGACAAGATCTTCACGGCCAAGGCGGCCGAGACCCGCATGGGCGGCGGCAAAGGCGCGCCGGCCAGGTTCGTGGCGCCGGTCAAGCGCGGCCATATTATTTTTGAGGTCGCCGGCGTGACGGCCCAGGAAGCCAAAGAGGCCCTGCGGCTGGCCAGTTTTAAACTGCCGGTGGCGACGAGAGTGGTCAGTAAATCATGAAAACATCAGAACTCCGGGAAATGTCGGCGGCCGAGCTTGAGCGCAAGGCGGGCGAATTGCGGCGCGAACTGCTGACGTTGAGGATCCAGCGGGCCGGCCAGCAGCTGAAAAATCTTTTAAAGATCAGGGAGCTGCGGCGCGAGATCGCGAGAGTACTCACGATCATTAATGAGAAGAAGAAGTCAAAAACTGCGGAGGTAAAGTAAATTGGAACGGGGCAAAACAAAGATCAAAGAAGGGGTCGTGGTCAGCGACAAGATGAAGAAAACCGTGGTGGTCAGGGTCGAGCGGGTTTTTCGCCATCCGGAGTATCAGAAAGTGATGCGGGTCTCGAAAAAATTCAAAGCGCATGACGAGGCAGGCGTTTGCCGGGTCGGCGATCGGGTTGAGATCATGGCCTGCCGTCCGCTGTCAGCCGATAAATGCTGGCGTGTAGTCAGGAGGCTCAAAATTGATTCAAAATCGCAGCCTAGTTAAAGTTGCCGACAACTCCGGCGCCCGCACCCTCATGTGCATCAGGGTGTTAGGCGGGAGCAACCGCAAATATGCCGGCATCGGCGATATGATCGTCGGCGTCGTCAAAGAGGCCCTGCCGAACATGACGGTCAAGGACGGCGAGATCGTTTTTGGCGTCGTGGTCAGGACGCGCAAGCCCCTGCGCCGGCCCGACGGCTCATACGTCGCTTTCGACGACAACGCCGTCGTCGTGGTGGCCAAGGACAAGAACCCGCGCGGCACGCGCGTTTTTGGCCCCGTCGCCCGTGAGTTGCGCGAGAAGGAATACATGAAAATAATTTCGCTGGCTCCGGAGGTTGTCTAATGGGCTTAAGGAAAGGCGACACCGTCCTGGTTCTCTCGGGCAAGAACAAGGGTAAAAAAGCCAAGATCATCGCGGTCTCACAGAAGAGCGGCAAGATCACGGTTGAAGGGGTTAACGTGGTGAAAAAGCACCAGCGCCCGACGAGGAATTTTCAGGGGGGCATCATCGAGAAGCCCCTGCCGATCTTTGCTTCGAAGGTCATGCTGGTCTGCCCGCGCTGCGGCGAGCCGACCCGGATCGGGACCAAAGTGTCGGGCGACAAGCGCGTGCGCGTCTGCGGCCAGTGCGAAGAAATAATGGATAAGGCGTAAAACATGACCCAGTTAAAAGAAAAATTCGATAAAGAGATCGTGCCCAAGCTTATAAAGAGCCGCGGCTACAAGAACAGGCTGCAGGCGCCGCGCCTGGTTAAGATGGTGCTCAACCGCGGGGTGGGCGAGGCCAGGGAGAACGAGAAGGCGATCGATGTCTCGGCCGCCGAGCTCGCCGCCATCGCCGGCCAGAAGCCGCTCGTCACGAAAAGCAAAAAAGCGATCTCGGCTTTCAAATTGAAAGGGAACATCCCGATCGGCCTCAAGGTCACCCTGCGGGGCGACCGGATGTACGAATTTCTCAACAAGTTCATCAACATTTGTCTCCCCAGGATCAGGGATTTTAAAGGCGTCAGCTTGAAGTCGTTCGACGGCCGCGGCAATTACACCCTGGGCATCCGCGAACAGCTGATCTTTCCCGAAGTCGACTACGAAAAAGTCGACAGAGCCAGAGGGATGGACATCACTTTCGTGACGTCGGCCGAAACAAACGACGAAGCGCGCGAGCTGCTCGAGCTTTTGGGCCTGCCTTTTAGAACCGGAGTATAGGAGTAAAGTAAATGGCAAAAACAAGCTGGTGGAATAGGTTAAAACGCGAGCCGAAATTTTCGACGCGCCGGAAATCGCGCTGCGCCATCTGCGGACGGGCGCGCAGTTATCTGCGCAAGTTCGGCGTCTGCCGCATCTGCTTCAGGAACCTGGCGCACAAGGGGCAGATCCCCGGCGTGACCAAGTCGAGCTGGTAAATAGAGGAGATAATAGTATGGATTCAATCGCGGATATGCTGATCAGGATCAAGAACGCCCTCAGGGTGAGGAAAGATGGCGTTGACATGCCGCACTCAAAGATGAAGGAAGAGATCGCCCGGCTGATGTTCTCGGAAGGATACATCGGCAAGTACGACACTTTTTCGCGCCTGAACAAAAAGCATTTGCGCATCGCGCTCAAATATGCCGGGAAGAAGCAGGTCATTGAAGGGCTGAAGCGCGTCTCGACCCCCGGCCGGCGGGTTTATGTGGGCGCCGCGGCGGTGCCCAGGATCCGCTCCGGTTTCGGCACGGCGATCATCTCGACTTCCAAAGGGCTGATGACGGACGGCCAGGCGCGCGAGAAAAAGCTCGGCGGCGAAGTCATCTGTTACGTTTGGTAAAAGGGTTGCATTATGGCAAGAATAGGTAAAAGAGCTTTAGAGATACCCAAGGGCGTTGACGTCAAAGTCACCGACGGCGTCGTCAATGTTAAGGGGCCTAAGGGCGCGCTGACCCAGGCCTATGACAAGCGGGTTGAGATCAAAGTCGAGGGGGGCAAGGTTTTGACCCTCTACTCGGGGAGCGACCGGTCGGGGCTGGCGCTCCAGGGCCTCTACAACAGTTTGATCAAGAACATGCTCGCCGGCGTCACGGCCGGCTTCGAGAAAGATCTTGAGATGGTCGGCGTCGGCTACCGCGCGCAGATGCAGGGAAAAAAATTGCAGCTGCAAGCGGGCTATTCGCATCTCGTCGATTTTGACCCGCCGGCCGGCATTGAGTTCGTCGTGACCGCCAATACCAAGATCAAGATCAAGGGCTTTGACCGGCAGGTGGTCGGACAGGTTGCGGCCGACATCCGCGCCGCGCGCGAAGTCGAGCCGTACAAAGGTAAGGGCATTAAATACGCGGGCGAAGTTGTCCGGCGCAAGGCCGGTAAAGCCGCCAAAGCGACGACCGCGGGAGGGGCGTAATAGGCATGAGGAATAGGAAGAGGATATTGGGAACCGCCGCCAGGCCGCGCCTGAGCGTCTTTCGCGGTTTGAAAAATATTTCGGCCCAGCTGATCGATGACTCGGCCGGCCGCACGCTGGCGGCCGCCGCGACCGCCGAAAAAGGGCTGGTCAAAGCAGGCGGCAACATCGCCGCCGCCAAAGTCATCGGCCAGCTGATCGCCGAGCGGGCGCGGGCCAAGGGGATCAAAAAGATAGTGTTCGACCGCGGACAGTCGCTTTATCACGGCCGGGTCAAAGCCCTGGCCGAGGCGGCGCGTGAAGGGGGATTGGAATTCTAATGGCAAGAGAGATGCGGCGTGATTTCAATCGGGACAGCGAGTTCAAGGAAAAGGTCGTCAATATCGCCCGCGTGACCAAAGTGGTCAAGGGCGGCAAAAAGATGGGCTTCCGCGCCGTCGTCGTCGTCGGCGACATGAAGACCCGGGTGGGGTTGGGCGTCGGCAAGGCGGCCGAGGTTTCCGCCGCCATCCGCAAGGGGGTCGAAGCCGGCAAGAAGAACATGATCACCGTGTCGCTCTACTCGGGGACGATTCCGCATGACGTGCTCGGCAAATTTTCGGCCAGCTCCGTCATCCTGCGGCCCGCCCCGCGCGGCACCGGCGTTATCGCCGGCGGCGCCGTGCGCACGGTGCTCGAGCTGGCCGGCCTGAAAAATATCGTGGCCAAGTCGCTCGGCTCGGCCAACCCGATCAACGTGGCGCGCGCCTCGCTCAACGCTCTGGGCGCGCTGAAAAATATCGAGACCGTTACCGCCGAGCGCGGCCGGGAGCCGAAAGTCAGTTATGTTGAAACTTAACGAATTAAAACCGGCGCGGGGATCGCGCTTCAAGAAAAAACGCGTCGGACGCGGCACCAGCTCCGGTCTCGGCAAGACCGGTGGCCGCGGCCACAAGGGCCAGGCCAGCCGTTCCGGCGGCACCAAGGGGGCGCGCTTTGAAGGCGGCCAGACGCCGCTCTACCGGCGCCTGCCCAAGCGCGGCTTCAAAAATTATCCGTTCCGGGTCCGCTATTCGATCTTTAATCTCAACCAGCTTGACCGGATCGAGGCGGCCGTCAAGAGCGGCGCCGGTTTGATTAAAGTCCTGGGCGGCGGCGAGGTTAAGGGGACGCCCACGGTCTCCGCCCACAAGTTCAGCCAGTCGGCCAAGAAGAAGATCGAGGTGGCCGGCGGCAAGGCGGTTATTTTAAATGCTTAACGTGCTCTCCGGGTTCTTGAATATCGCCGACCTGCGCAAAAAGATACTTTTTACGCTGGTGATGATCATTCTCTTCCGGGTCGGCGCCCACATTCCCGTGGCCGGCATCAATGCGGCCAAACTGCAGGCGCTCTTTGGCAGCGGCAATATTTTGAACTTTCTCGATCTCTTTACCGGCGGCGCTTTGATGCGCTTCTCGATCTTTGCCATGGGAATAGTTCCCTACATTAACGCCTCGATCATCATGCAGTTATTACAGGTGGTCGTGCCCCAGCTCGAGGAACTGGCCAAAGAGGGCGACGCCGGGCGCAAGCGGATCGCCTCTTACACGCGCTATCTCTCCGTGGCGCTGGCCGCCTTCCAGTCCTTCGGCATGTCTTTCTGGCTGCGCGGCGTGATGCTCGAGAATTATAATTTTCTTTTCTTTCTGATCGGCACGGTCGTGGCCCTGACCGCCGGCAGCACGCTCGTCATGTGGTTTGCCGAGCTGATCACCGACCGGGGGATCGGCAACGGCGCCTCGCTCCTGATCTTTGCCGGCATCGTTTCGCGCATCCCCGACTATATCGGCCAGACCGCCACGCTGGTGCGCGGCGGCGCTTCCCTCATCGGCGTCATCATTCTGACCGCGGCTTTCATCGCGATGATCGTCGCCATCGTTATTGTGCAGGAAGGCCAGCGGCGCGTCCAGGTGCAGTACGCCAAACGGATCGTCGGCCGCAAGATGTATGGCGGACAGTCGACCTATATACCGCTCCGAATCAACCAGGGCGGCGTCATCCCGATCATCTTTGCCTCGTCGGTACTCCTTTTCCCGGCGACGATCGCCCAGTTCATCCCCAACCCGTTCGTCCAGAAGATCGTTGGGATGCTGTCGCCTTCGGGCTCGCTCTACCTGATATTTTATTTCGCGCTGATCTTTTTCTTTACATATTTTTATACCGCGATCACTTTCAACCCGGTTGAGTTAGCGGAGAACATTAAAAAATACGGCGGCTTTATCACCGGCATCCGGCCCGGCAAACCGACCGCCCAGTATCTTGAATACACCATTACGCGGCTGACGCTCGTCGGCGCGACATTCCTCGCGATCATCGCGGTCGTCCCCTCGATCGTTGAAAGTTTAACGCACATCACGTCGTTCCAGGGCCTGGGCTCGACCTCGCTGCTCATCGTGGTCGGCGTGGCGCTTGACCTGGTGCGCCAGATCGAGACCCATCTGGTCACGCGCCAGTACGAGGGACTCTTGGCATGATCATGATCTTTCTTGGTCCGCCGGGCTCCGGCAAGGGGACACAGGCGAAGAGCCTGGCCGGGCAGCTGGGTGTGCCGCACATTTCGCTGGGCGATCTCCTAAGGGACGAAGTCAAACGAGGGACGGAGATCGGCCAGCAGGCGAAGGCCCACATGGCTGCCGGACACCTGGTGCCGGATGAGCTGACGATCGAGCTGGCCGAGAAAAGGATCAGCCAGTCCGATTGCCAGAAAGGTTTCATCTTTGACGGTTTTCCGCGTTCGGCCGCGCAGGCCGACGCGCTCGATAAGATGTTCGCGGAAAAGAAGTTGACGCTTGACCGGGTCGTTTACTTCAATGTTTCCGAAGAGGAGACGGTCAAGCGCTTGCTGCTGCGGGCGGGGATCGAAGGCCGGGCCGACGACAACGCGGCGGCGATCCGCACGCGCTTTGAGGTCTATGAGCGGTCAACGCGGCCGCTTATCGAGCATTATTCAAAAATGGGCAAACTGCTCGAGATCGACGCGGCGAGATCGATCGAAGCGATCGGCCGCGATCTGGCGGAAATTGGGCGTAATTAAGATCAAAACCGCCGAAGAGGTCGAGCTGATGCGGCAGGCCGGACGACTGGCCGCCGATGTTTTGGCCGAGATCGGCCGGTTCATCAAGATTGGCCAGACGGCGCGGCAAGTCAACGGCTTCGCGGAAAACTTGATCAGGGAAAAGGGCGGTGAGCCGGTCTTTATCGGCTATCGCGGCTATCGCTACGCGACCTGCGTCTCGGTCAATCACGAGGTCGTGCACGGCATCCCGGGCGAGCGGGTCCTGGCGGAGGGCGACATTGTCAGCGTTGACGTCGGCGTCAGGCTGAACGGCTATTGCGGCGATTGCGCCTATACTTTCGCGCTCGGGAAAATTTCGCCAAAAGCCGACAAGCTTTTGCGGACCGGCCGCGAGGCGCTCAAAGCGGCGATCAGGCAGGCGCGGGCCGGCCGGCGCCTGGGCGATGTTTCGCACGCCGTCGAAGCGTTGGCGGAAAAACACGGTTTTTCCGTGGTGCGCGACCTGTACGGCCACGGCATCGGCCGCGACCTGCACGAAGACCCGCTGGTCCCCAATTATGGGAAGCCGGGCGAGGGGGTCGAGCTCAAAGCCGGCATGGCGCTGGCGCTCGAACCGATGCTCAACACCGGCGGCTGGCGGATCAGGACCCTGCCCGACGGCTGGACGGTGGTGACCGAAGACGGCGGCCTTTCGTGCCATTTTGAGCACACGGTGCTGATAACGGAAAAGGACCCGGAGGTACTAACTTGGTCAAAGACAAAGATGTAATTGAGCTTGAGGGGGAAGTGACGGAGGCGCTGCCTTCCGCGCTCTTCCGCGTCAAGCTTGAGACCGGCTCGCTG
>Ga0154914_102_pt1 | contig 45957 bp, 45 predicted proteins | sample RifCSPhighO2_01_FD_105883 | JGI IMG/M metagenome (GOLD analysis project Ga0154914, IMG submission 105883) | candidate division WOR-1 bacterium RIFCSPHIGHO2_01_FULL_53_15 | reverse complement strand
GTATCTGGGGCCGCTAGCAATAGTTCTTCTCTCTGTCCAGACTCCTTTTCAAGTCCTCTGGCCGCATTTTGTTTTTGAGAACATTGTACTCCATTCTTCGGTTGAGGCGATCGGCGCGATAATCGCCCTTGCGCTGGCGGCCGCCCTGTTGCGCAGCGAAGAAGAAAGATTTTACTGGCCGGCCCTGGGGCTGCTGGCCGGCGGACTGCTCGACCTGTTTCACGCCGCCATCCTGCCCGGGCACGGATTTGTCCTCCTGCATTCGACCTCCATCCTGGCCGGCGGCTTCTGGTTTGCCCTCGTCTGGCTGCCGAACCGAAAAATCCCGCGGCCGCTAACGATCTCCCTTCCCTGGATCATAGTCCTTGGTTCGATCGCTTTCGGCATCTATGCTCCTCTCTTGCGCGAAACTCTGCCGGCAATGAGAATCAACAACGAATTCACGCCGGCGGCCAGCGCACTCAACGGGCTCGGCGGAGCATTTTTTCTTCTGGCGGCGGCTCGCTTCCTGGCTGATTTCATCAGTGCCAAAAGATCGGAGGACTACCTTTTCTTCCTCCTGGCTCTGGCTTTCGGCCTGAGCGGACTGCTCTTTAAATTTTCCGCGCTCTGGGATGACGCCTGGTGGTTCATGCATTTCCTGCGCCTCTCGGCCTATATTCTGGTTCTGGCGCTCATGGTCTCGGGTCTTTTCCAGAAACTCGCCGGTCAAAGGGCCCTCGCCGTTCAGCGCCGGCAGGCGGAAGAAGATTACAGAACCATTATTTTGACCTCCCTGGACGGCTTCTGGATGACTGACGCCAGCGGCCGCCTGCTGGCGGCCAATGACGCCTACTGCCGCCTGATCGGGTATAGCCGCGACGAACTTTTACGAATGAACGTCACGGACATTGAGGCGGCGGAAAAGCCGGAGGAAACCGCCGCGCATATCAAAAAAATAATTGAAACCGGTTCCGACCGCTTTGAAACCCGTCACCGCGGCAAGGACGGCGGAATAATTGATCTTGAGGTCAGCGTCAATTATTTACCTGGCGGGGCCGGCCGGTTCTGCGTCTTCCTCCGGGATATTACGGAACGGAAACGGAACGAAAAAAAGATCATGCGTCTTGACGCGCTGCTGCATTCTATCCGCGACGTCAACCAGCTGATCGTAATTGAGAAAGATGCCGACAAATTATTGAATAATATCTGCGGGATTCTGGCTCGCACCCGCGATTACCGCCATGTCTGGATCGGGGAAATAGCCGAGGGCAACTTTGATGTCCTGCCCAAGGCCAAAGCCGGTCTGGATGAATCATACTTCGAAGCGGCGCGCTTCACCTGGGACGACTCCCCCACCGGCCGGGGACCGGTCGGCACGGCCATTAAAACGCGCCGGCCGGCGGTCGTGCATGATGTGATCAATGATCCCAGCTATGAACCCTGGCGAGAGCAAGCCAGACAGCACGGCTGCGTTTCTGCGATTGCCGTGCCTATCTCCATTAACAACAATATCTGGGGTTCGCTTAACATCTGTTCTCCAAACGCGGCGGCTTTCGATGACGAAGAAATAAACCTTCTGTTGGAAGTCGCCAGTGATCTCGGCCACGCTTTGCGCGCCATCGAAACCGAAGCCGGGCGCCGGCAGGCGGAAGAGCAGCTGCAGGTAAGAGTTAAAGAATTAGAAGAGTTCAATAAATTGGTCGTCGGCCGAGAGCTTAAAATGGTGGAGCTGGAAAAAGAGGTCAATTCCCTGCTTAAAGAACTGGGAAGAGAGCCAAAATACAATGCCTGATCTTGGCTACTCGACAATATCCCCGACGATCGGCTCCACGATCACGCCGGTCTTTTTGAGATAGGCGATTCCCTGCTCAAGGGCTTTCTCTTCGCCGTCGAGCTCAAGGACCATCTCGCCGATCGTCTCCGTCACTTTGGCCCGGCGGATATTGGGCATAACGTCGTATTTCTTGGCCATCATAAAGATGACCGGCTCCTTGATCAGTTTTTGCGGGAATGTCAGTTTAACCAGCCGTTTTGCTTTTGCCATTTCAATTTTCCTCCTTATTCAACGTAGTCCGATTTTTTTAAACCACAGAACCACTCGTAATCGATCAACTTCGTCACGGTCGGATGGTCGCCGCAGACCGGGCAGTTCGGGTCGCGCGGCACCTTGACCCGGCGGAAGTTCATCTCGAGCGCGTTAAATATGATCAGTTTGCCGACCAGCGGCTCCCCTATCCCCAGGATCAGCTTGAGAGTTTCCGTCGCCTGGATCAGGCCGATCACGCCGGAGAGGGCACCCAGCACCCCCGCTTCCTGGCACGACGGGACGGAGCCGGGCGGCGGCGGCTCGGAAAATAGACAGCGATAGCATGGGCCTTCGCGGGGCTTGATGACCATCGCCTGCCCTTCAAACCGGAAGAAAGCGCCGTGGATCAACGGCTTCTTGGCCAGGACGCAGGCGTCGTTCATCAGATAGCGGGTCGGGAAATTGTCGGTCCCGTCAACGATGATGTCGTAGTCCCTGATCATTTCCATGACATTCTCGGATGTCAGGCGCATGACATACGGCTTAATCTTGATGTCGGGATTGACGCGGGAGAGGCGCTCGGCCGCCACCTCCGCCTTCTTGCGGCCGATGTCATCGGTCGAAAAGATGATCTGGCGGTGGAGATTGTTGAGCTCGACCGCGTCGGAATCAACGATCCCCAGAGTCCCCACCCCGGCGCCGGCCAGATACGCCGCGATCGGCGAACCGAGGCCCCCCGCCCCCGCGATCAGGACTTTGGCGGCCAGCAATTTCTCTTGCCCCTTGCCGCCCACGGTCGGCAAAAGAATCTGTCGGCTGTATCTTTCTATTTGGTCGTCAGTTAGCGCCATGTATTCTTTCCTCTTTTTTCCCTCTTTCTTTCCCCTCTCCATTCCCAATGGAGAGGGGGGCAGGTTAAGCGTTAGCGGGTGAGGCGCCTCCAGCTATAGCCGGTATGATCGAAACCTCGTCCCCTTCTTTCAAGACCGTTTTTTCGCCCTGCAGGAAACGGACATCTTCCTCATTAACATAAATATTAATGAAACGCCGCAGTTTGCCGCCCTCGTCGCAGAGCCGGTCCTTGATGCCGGGGAATTTGCTCTCGAGATCGTCGATCAGCGCCTTGACGTCGGCCGCCTCCGCCGCGACCACGTCCTTCCCCTGCGTCAGTTTTTGCAGCGGCTGGGGTATCCTTACATTAATAGTAGCCATAACTTGTCTCCTTCTTAACTCACCCCCTGCCAGCGTCAACCTTGCCCTCCCCCTCTCTTGAAAAGAGAGGGGGAAAGAGGGGGTGAGTTTTTATTTAATTTCGCAGCATTCTTCGAACGCCTTGATGTTCGGTTTGATCTTGTGCGGTTTCTCGAGATGATGCTGGACCGCTTCCTGGGTCTTGAGGCCGTTGCCGGTCACGCAGATGACGACCGATTCGTTCTTCGGTATGACCCCCTGCTCGATCAATTTCTTTGTCGTGCCGACGGTGACGCCGCCGGCCGTTTCGGTGAAGATCCCCTCGGTCCGGGCCAGCAGCTTGATCGCTTCGACGATCTCTTCGTCGGTCACCGACTCGGCCGAGCCGCAGGTTTCTTCGACCGTCGCCTTGGCGTAGTAGCCGTCGGCCGGATTGCCGATGGCCAGGGATTTCGCGATCGTTTTCGGCTTGACCGGCTTCATGATCTCGGACTTCTCCTTGATCATGTTGACGATGGGCGCGCAGCCGGTCGCCTGGGCCGCGTAAAATTTGGTCTTGGGCTTATCGATCAGGCCAAGTTTATGGAACTCTTTAAATGACTTATAAATTTTTGTGATCAGCGAGCCGCCGGCGCAGGGCGAGATCAGGTGGTCGGGTGTTTTCCAGCCCAGCTGTTCGGCGATCTCAAACCCGTAGGTCTTTGACCCCTCGGCGTAATACGGCCGGATATTAACATTGACGAACGCCCACTTATACTTGGCGGCGATCTCGGAACAGAGCCGGTTGACCTCGTCGTAATTTCCCTCGACCGCGATAAGATTGGGATGGAATATCTGCGTGCCGATGACTTTGCCCGCCTCGAGGTCGGCCGGGATAAAGATATAGCTCTTGAGGCCGGCGATCGCCGATTGCGAAGCCACGGAGTTGGCCAGGTTGCCGGTCGAAGCGCAGCCGACTATTTTAAACCCGAGTTCCTTGGCGCGCGAGAGGGCGATCGAGACGACGCGGTCCTTGAACGAGAGCGTCGGATGGCAGACCGAGTCGTCCTTGATGTAGAGCTCTTTGACGCCGAGAACTTTGCCCAGGTTATGCGCCCGCACGAGCGGCGTGTACCCGGAATTGAAGCCGTCGGTCGGGTTGCCGTCGATCGGCAGGAGCTCGCGGTAGCGCCAGAGGTTCTTCGGCCGCGAGGCGATCGCTTCGCGCGTCAGCTTCTCCTTGATCCGGTCGTAATCGTAGGTGACCTCAAGCGAGCCGAAGCAATACTCGCAGACGTAGAGCGCCTCTTTTGGATATTCGCGGCCGCACTCGCGGCATCTTAATCCTTTCATGTATGACATTCACTCACCCCTCAAAATATTGTTCCATTGAAAAATAGCGCTCACCGGTATCGGGAAAAATGGTCACGATCATTTTCCCGCCACCAAGAGTTTTGGCAACCTTGAGCGCGGCGAAAGCGGCCGCACCGGCTGAAATGCCGACGAACAATCCTTCCTCTTTGGCCAGGCGCTTCGCCATCTGGAAAGCTTCATTATCGTTGACTTTGATGATTTCGTCAATAATGCCGCGGTTCAATATTTTCGGCACAAAACCCGGCCCGATCCCCTGGATCTTGTGCGGCCCGGGTTTGCCGCCGGAGAGAACAGGCGAGCCGGCCGGCTCAACCGCCACGATCTTCACGGCGGGATTTTTCGCCTTTAAGACCTCGCCGACCCCGGTGATTGTCCCGCCGGTGCCGACCGTCGCGACAAATGCATCGATCCGCTCCCCCAGAGCCTCGAGGATCTCCGGTCCGGTCGTCTGCCGGTGGACTTCCGGGTTGGCCGGATTTTCGAACTGATGCGGCATGAACGCTTTCTTCTTCCTGGCGATCTCTTCGGCTTTTTTGATCGAGTCGGCCATCCCCTCCATGCCCGAGGTCAAGACGACCTCCGCGCCAAACGATTTCAAGATATAGATCCTCTCCAAACTCATCGTCTCCGGCATCGTCAGGATTACCTTGTAGCCGCGCACCGCGCCGATCATGGCCAGGCCGATGCCGGTGTTGCCCGAGGTCGGCTCAACGATCGTGCCGCCGGGTTTGAGCAGGCCTTTTTGTTCGGCATCGAGGATCATCGCCTTACAGATGCGGTCCTTGACGCTGCCGCCGGGATTGAACATCTCGAGTTTCGCGTAGATCTCCGCCATGCCGCCCTCAACGACGCGGTTCAACTTGACGATCGGCGTATTTTCAATTATTTCTGAAACATTATTTTTAACTTCTTCGCCGCCGCCCATATAATAAACGAACTCCAGCTTATCTCCCTCTTTGATATTTGTCGAAACATACGCTTTTCGGTCCAATATTACTTCGTTGAGCTCGATCGTGACGACCTCGCGCCTGATCTTCTTGAGCTTGAGCAGATCATCTATTGACATCGCCTCGGTGAGCGTTTCCTTCTTCCCGTTGATAACAATATTTATCGACATTTAATCTCCTCCGTATGTTTCGAATCCCCATACTGAAGTATGGGGAATTATCCGCAAATATTCCCCACACTTTAGTGTGGGGTGTTGTCCGAAAACCTCCTAAACCTTTTTCCTGACTATAACCTTGAAATAATTCTCGATCTTTTCAATTTTCACTTCCTGACCATCGTTCTCCAAACTCTTGGGGACATTGGCGATCGGCTCGCCGTCGTCCAACAAGACCTCGAGCATGTCATCGACATTCATTCCCTCAAGCCTGATCTTGGCCTTAACATAATTAATGGGACATGGGGTGCCGCGCAGATCGTAAATTTCGTCCTTCGTCCTTCGTCCTTCGTCCTTCGCTTCAAACCTTACCTGAAAGTTGAAACTGCTGTCCATCAAACCGTAAATGTTCTTCACTTCTTCATAGAATTTTTGCGCGTAGTCGAACGCCTGGTCTTTAGCGATGCTGCCCGAGATAACATCCTTGAAAACCGCTTCGAGATCGGCGAAATCAGGAGCGCAGATGCCGCCCTTGATGAACTTCTCGGCAAAAGCCGCGATCGCCTCTTTCTCGTCTTTAGGATCAACGCCGCGCACGACGAGAAGCGCCCGCGCCGCGTAAACCAGCGCGTCTTTTATGTTGGCCTTGGCCAGCGACTGCTTGGCCGAATTGATATCCGACTCGATCATGTCGAGCGCGCCGGCGCCGCACTCGCCCTGTCCCAGCCCTTCCATCGAAAAGTCCTCCGTCCGGCCGGAGTCGATGTAATAACTTCTGTCTTCCTCATATGGCGGCACGTGGCCGTATTTATTGACCAGTTCCTTAAGCGGCGTCCCCTTTTCAAAATATTCGCCGACAAGATCGGGGACGGAGCGCGCCGGCACCAGGCCGGCCTCTTGCGCCAACTTTGTGTCTTCTGAGTCAGCTTTGCCGCCCGCCCAGACCTTGTAAAACGGCAACGTCCGGTTATAAACTTTCTTGGCCAGGCCCGAAAACGAGAGCGTCCCCAGCGGATGCTGGCCGCAGGCGTTGGCACAGCCGTTAATATTTATCTTGATGTCCTTTAACCGCTCGAGATCGAGTTTGGCCGCCTTGAGGCGTTCGACGACAAGCGGCGCGAGGGCGATGGCGTTGCAGATCCCCAGGTTGCAGGTCGTGGCCGCTTTACAGCTGACGACATCAATGATCGTCTCGGCGTAAAGAAAATCCGGCAGGATCTCTTTCACTTTGTCGTAAACCAAGGGAACTTTATCAAAAGGGACATTGGTCAGGACCAGGTTCTGCCTCGGCGTGGCGCGGAAAATCAGGCTGGGGATCTCGCCGCTTAGCCCGGCCAGCCTGATCAGCTGTTCGGCGTTGATCTCGCCGAACGGCACGCGCAGTTTTATATAATAGTAACCCGGTTGCTTTTGTTCCCCGACGCTGTACTTAACGAAATCGGAAACCGCGACGACTCGACTGAGCTCGTCGAAGTCGTTCAGTTGCAGGTTTCCGGACAACTTTGGTAATTCCGGCAAGCTGTCTGTTCTCAACACTATGTACTCTTCGTCCTTGACCCTCTTCAGCTCTTCCCGGTAAAGTTCGACAAACTTCTCCCAACCGATGTCTTCGATCAAGAAGCGCAGGCGGTTGTGGTGGCGATTCTTGCGGTTGCCGTGCTTGTTATAGACGTTGATCGCCGCTCTGGCCACATAACCAACCTCGGACGGTTCGAGCTTATCGTGGAGGACTTTGCCCACCGCACTCTTGGCCCCCATGCCGCCGCCGCAGAGGACCTTTAAGCCGTCGCCGGCCGCGACAAAGGCCAGGTCGTTGACCCCCGCCGCGGCGCAGTCGTCGCCGCAGCCGGAGAACGAGATCTTGAACTTGCGCGGCAAGTTAAGCGAATCGTCAAGCGAGAGCAGATATTCCGTGAGTCCCCAATTGAGCTTATACACTTCGCCCTTTTCGAGCGGGCAGATGCCGGAGAGATAGCAGGCGGTCACGCCCCGCACGGTATTGCCGCCGCCGCCGCGCGGCGAGATGTCGTAGCCGGCCAGGTATTCGAGAATGGCGACCGCCTTGTCCTTGGGCACGTTGTGGATCTGGATATCCTGGCGCGTCGTAATGTGGAGACGGCCGTCGGCGAACTTTTGCGCCGCTTCGCCGATCGCCTTGATCTGCGCCGGCGTCAGAATCCCGGCCGGGACACGCAGGCGCGACATCAGGAGTTTGCCGCCGCGCTGGGCATAATTGCCCCACGGCACGCGGATCCCCCTGAAGAAAGCTTCTTTTAACTCGCCGGCCAGGAACCTGGCGAAACTTTCCCTGTATTTCTTACCGTCTTCAATGACTTTTTTCGGTAATTTAAACATACTTAATACCTTTTACCCCATACCCCTTACCGATCTTATGGTTTCCTCAACATCACGCGCACTATGCGTGATTGAAACAAAATTCGCTTCCTTGTCCGACGGCGTAAAATAGACGCCGCGCCCGATCATCTTCCAGAAGAAACCCCGGTAATCATTCATCACAAAACTGAACATCGAGCCGACCCTCTTAAAATTAAATTCAGTCCCCTCGACCAAGGCCAGCGTTTTTTCTTCAAGCTCACTGTAAACTTTCCGGTTCTTTAATATCTTTAAAGTCGCCAAACCGGCCGCCACCGTCACCGGATTGCCGGAAAATGTCCCTGCCTGATAGACCGAACCCGCGGGCGCCAATAACTGCATAATATCTTTTCTGCCGCCAAAAGCGCCGACCGGCAGTCCGCCGCCGATAATTTTTCCGAGCGTCGTCAGGTCGGCTTTGACGCCAAACCGCTCCTGCGCGCCGCCATAGGCAACGCGAAAGCCGGTGATCACTTCGTCAAAGATAAGGAGCGAGCCGTTCTCATCGGCGATCTTGCGCAGGCCGGCGAGAAAACCGTGCGCCGGCGGAATGACGCCGATATTACCGGCCACCGGCTCGACAATTATCGCCGCCACGTCTTTCGAAATCAGCTGCCGGACCGAAGCAAGATCGTTGTAATCGGCTTCCAGATACGGCTGTTCCGACCAGCCGTGATAACACTCTTTAAACTTGAGAACCTTCGTTCGCTTCGTTAACGCCTTGGCAAGTTTCAGCGCCCCCATGACCGCTTCCGTCCCCGAATTCGTCAGCCGGAGCAATTCGATCGAGGGGATCGCCAAACTGATCTCTTTGGCCAGTTCGGTTTCGCCGGCCATATTCGTGCCGAAAGCCGTGCCGCCGGCCAAAACTTTCTTGATCGCCGAAATAACTTTGGGATGAGCGTGGCCCAGGATCATCGGCCCGTAGCCGCCGACGTAATCGATGTACCACTTGCCGTCGGCGTCCTGTATTCTTGACCCTTGCCCCTTTGCTACAAACAAAGGATCCCCGCCGACAGGCCCAAAAGCCCGCAGCGGGCTATTCACCCCGCCGACCAAATATTTCTGCGCTTCTTTATAAAGCTTTGGCGATCTCTTTGGCATGATAGGTAATTATAATATCGGCCCCGGCCCGGCGCATGGCATTGAGTGACTCAAGGATAAGTTTCTTATCCCTCATCATGGCGAATTCGCCGCTCACGTTGTAAGCGGCCAGCGGGAACTTATATTTTTGCTTGACCTGGTAAATGACGTCAAGATACGCCAGGGCCGGCTTGACCATGACCATGTCGGCCCCCTCTCTGATCTCCCGCCCCACTCTGGCCAGCGCTTTTTTGACGTCGAAAGGATCGAGCTGATAGCCGCGTCGATCGCCGAACTGCGGCTCCGAATCGAGCGCTTCGCGGAACGGGCCATAAAAGGCGGAGGCGAACTTGGCCGAATAAGCCAATATTTTGACTTTTTTAAAGCCGTTCTTGTCGAGGATCTTTCTGATCGCTCCCACCTGCCCATCCATGACCGCCGACGGCGCCACAATGTCGGCTCCCGCCCGCGCGTGTGAAAGCGCGATGCGCGCCAGCGCCTCAAGCGTCCCCTTTTTATCGACTCCGAACTCCTGCCTGCCGGCAGGCACGGCCGAACTCCGAACTCCTGACTTTAATATCCGGCAATGCCCATGCTCCGTATACGCGCACAGGCAGACATCGGTGATCACGGTCAGCCGTCTGACTTTTGCCTTGATCGCCCGCACCGCCTGCGAGACGATGCCGCTCTCGGCATACGCTTCGCTGGCGTAAGGGTCCTTTCTCTCGGGCAGGCCAAAGAGGAGGATCTTGTCGATCCCTTTTTCCTTGAGCCCGCTCACCTCGCGCACGAGATTGTCGATCGAAAGGCGGCAAATGCCGGGCATGGTAAAGATCGGCTCGCGCCGGGCTTTCCCGCTAATGACAAAATAGGGCATCACAAGGTCGGCCGGCTTTAATTTATTCATATGATTTTTATCTCTTCCTTCGTGATCTTCCCGTCGACGATCCGATAGGCGTTGATCTCTGGCTGGGCCGGGTCCTTCAGGGAAATTATAATGTAGGCCGCTTCGGGATAAAAGGCCAGCTCGACATCCTTGCCCGACGGATACGCTTGCGAGGCGGGATGCGAATGATAGATGCCGACAAGCTCGTGACCCAGCTGTCTGATCTCTTTTGTGAACTTCAACTGTTCTTTTGGGTCCATGAAATAGCAGAGCTCCGGCGTGTCCGAAGTATTGGCCATCTTATAGACGCGCTCGACGTTATCCCCCCGGCCGGCTAAAAGGCCGCAAACCTCCTGCGGCGCCGCCTGCCGGGCATGCTCGATCAACTCGTTCTTAAACTGTTCAGCTATCCCTATCATTCTTAGATCCTCAAAAATATCTTTGTCAGCCCGTAGGCCAGCGAAAAAGCCAGGACCGGCGTGATCGCCCAGGCCAGGAATATCCGGCGGGAAGCCGCCTGGCTGACAATGTGATTCTCATGCTTGACGGAGCCGATCGCCATCACGCTTAAGGCCTGGAGCTGAACGAGCGACTGCGGGATGCCCAGCGCCGAAGCAATGACCAGCAGGCTGGCCGTGACCAAACTGACCAGCGAGGCGGAGATCAGCCCCAGCGGCACGATCTCTTCGCCGACGGTCTTCATTATCTTCTTGCCGAGAACCAGGCCGCCCAGGCCGAAGAGCGGCCCGACAATAAGCAGGCCAAAGATCGGGCTGATCAGCCCCGCCCCCGCCAGGGGGCCGACGGCGTTGGCGACATTGTTCGTCCCGGCGGCAAAAGCGATATAGAAACTGCTGAAAATCGCCAGCGACTTCACTTTACTCTTATGCGAAAGGAACGCCTGATACAGGTAAAGATTTTCCTGCCGCGGCGGGTATATCTTTTTATACAAAAAATACGTCAAAGCGAAAGAGATGAGCGGCAGCCCAATCCAAAATGGCGCGATCTTGAGATAGATCGAATAATTCAGATGACCCAGCGCCAGGCCGACCCCGGAAATGGCGAAAACCGTCGTCCAGCTCGTCGATTCCGGCACTTTTAAAAGATTGGCGATGAACAGGCCGATCGACGACGATAAAATGATCAGCAGGACGACGTTCAAGGTCATGTAACCAGCCGGAATAATGCCGCCGCCCAGCGTCCTGACCACGTTATAACCCAGAAGGAGACCGCCCAGGGCAACGAACAGGGTGAACCAGACGACCGCCTGGCGATGCTTGATCAACTTCGCGCCGTAAACCGCCGCGAAAGCCGGCGTCATGTTACTGCCGCCCATGTTCATGGCAAAAAAGACGACAGCGATCGTAAGAAGCGCCGCGGCCAACACTTGTTAGGCGTCGATCAGCGGACGCGTATGAATACCGCACTCGCCGCCGCATTTGCTCGTGCCGATCCAGCGGCCGGACCTCTCGTTGTCCTCGTTGGTGATCCGGGTGCACGGTTCGCAGCCAAGCGACCGGTAGCCAAGTTTATAGAGCGGATTGACCGGCACCTGGTAGAGCGCCAAATACTGCCAGACCTCGCGCTCTTTCCAAACGAGGATCGGGTTCAGCTTGATCAAGCCCTTATCGCGCTCTTCAACTTCTTTATAGTCGGTACGGGTCCGCCCTTCGGTACAGCGCAGTCCCGTGACCCAGCATTCAACATTCATTTTTTTGACCGCTTCGCGGGTCGGCTCGACCTTGAGGATATCGCAGCACTGGTCCGGGTTGGTCAGATAGAGCCGGTCCGGGATCTCTTTCGTGCTCTCGAAGATCTTGAGTTCCGGATAGCGCTTCACTTCTTGCTTCATGAACTCCTTGGTCTCTTTCGGTTTAAAGCGGGTCGTCACGATAAAGCCCCTGATGTTCTTATTGACCGTTTTGGCCAGGTGCCAGACCGCGACAGAATCCTTCCCCAAGCTGTTGGCAACGACCAGCCGGTCGCCCCACTTCTTGTAGGCCGCCTCGATCAGCTCGAGCGACCGCTCCACTTTTTGCTTAAAATTGAGCCCATCGACCAGAAGCTTCAGATCATCTTTGTTTTCCAGAATACTCATATTATCTTTCTTCCTCCTGTTTTAAACTCACCCCCTGCTAACATCAGGTTAATCCTCCCCCTCTCTTGAAAAGAGAGGGGGAAAGAGCCTGCCTGCCGGCAGGCAGGGGGGTGAGTTTTATTTTCTAATATATTATCTCACAAACAAGCTTTATAGTTCCGATAAATTATCACTATCTTGACCAGATTAGTAGAGTATTATATGAATACTCTGTCCCAGTCCTTAAAGACCGGCTCGTAATCTTTGGCAAAAATTGCGGCGGCCACTTCTTCGACGCTTCTTTTATCGGCGACCTCGAACTGTTCGTCAGCCCAGAACTTTTTGGAGTAGCCGCCGGGATTGGTCTTTGATTCTGCGCTCATCTGCGTGAGGCCGAGAGGAATCAGGTTATCTCTCAATGCCTCACTCTCCCGAGTCGAGAGGACAAGGCCGAGCGTCGGCTGGAAGATCCGTAAAGCGCAGATCATCTGAGTCAGGTCGCGGTCAGAGACCGGATGCGGCGGTTTGAACTTTGAAGACGAGGGCTGGAGGCGCGGAAATGAGACCGAGATCTGCGCCCGCCAGAATTTTTTCTTTAAATACGCCGCGTGTTTACCCAGCGCCGCCGCCTCGGCCCGCCAATCGTTTAATCCCAAGAGAGCGCCGATATTGATCCGGTAAAATCCGGCCCGGGTCGCCCGCTCCGGCGCGCCCAGCCGGAAATCATAGTTGGCTTTGGGCCCCTGCCCGTGCATTTGCTTGTAAACATCCCTATCGTATGTCTCCTGGTAGATCGTCAGGCCGTCCGCCCCGGCCAGGAAAAGTTCCCGGTATTCGGCTTCTTCGAGCGGAAAGATCTCTAAACCGATCGAATCGAATTTTTTATGCAGGGCGCTGATGACCTCTTTTAAATAAGCCATCGTCACCTTATCCCGGCGCTCGCCGGAAACGAGAAGGATATGGCGGAAGCCCTTTTGATGAAGTATTTCGGCTTCGGCGAGGGCCTCTTTGACCGAAAGGAAGACCCCTTCCCCTTTTTCGGCAAAGCCGCAATAGGCGCACTGGTTGACGCATTCGTTGCCCAGGTAGATCGGGGCATACATTAATATAGTACGGCCAAAATTCTTGAGGGTTAATTCATGAGCATGAGACGCAAGTTCTTCTAACCGGGCCGCGGTTGGCTCGGAGAGGAGCTCCAGAAAATCATTATAATTCATCGCAGAAAGCCGGTCAGTGGGCTGGAGGCCGAGGCCTGTTTCCGCGGCTCTTTCAGTCCGGTTTCGTAAGCCAGGCGGCCGGCCCGAACCGCCAGCTTGAACGCCTCGGCCATTCTGGCCGGATCGGCGGCAATGGCAATGGCTGTGTTGACGAGGACGGCGTCCGCCCCCATCTCCATCGCTTCGGCCGCGTGGGAAGGAGCGCCAAGGCCGGCATCGACAACGACCGGCACGTTGGCCTGTTCGATAATGACCTCGATCGCTGTTTTCGTTTTTATTCCCTGGTGCGAACCGATGAACGAGCCAAGCGGCATGACCGTCGCCGTGCCGGCTTCTTCCAAACGTTTAGCCAGGATCGGGTCGGCATTTATATATGGCAGGACAATAAAGCCCTCTTTGACCAGGATCTCCGCTGCTTTCAATGTTTCGATCGGATCAGGCAGAAGATAATTAGGATCAGGGGTGACTTCTAATTTGAGCCAGTCGCCCGCCCCGCCCGCCCTGGCCAGGCGAGCCAGGCGCACCGCTTCATCGGCCGATCTGGCGCCCGATGTGTTGGGGAGAATTAGATATTTATCACGATCGATCGCCGAGAGAATATCCTTGTTCCCGGCCGCGGTCAGGTCAACCCTTCTCAAGGCGACTGTCACGATCTCCGCCCCGGACGCTTCAAGCGCGCCGCGCAATACTTCGTTCGACGGGAATTTTCCCGTCCCCAAAAAGAGGCGCGAGTTGAATTTTCTACCGGCGATGATCACTTGAGGGCGAGCAGCTGTTTCATCCGGGCCTTGTCGAAACCGATGATGATCGCCCCGTCGATGTCGACGACCGGCACGCCCAATTGCCCCGAGCGGCTGATCATCTCCTGGGCGGCCAGCTGGTTGGCCGAAACATCGATATCTTCGAACTGGATGTTGTTCTCGTTCAAAAATGTCTTGGTCTGCTTGCAATAAGGGCAGTTCGGGGTTGAATAGATCTTAACGGTCGCCATTTTATGCCTCCTGTTAAACGGGCTTGAGCTCGTTCAGGTCTTTGACCAGCGCTTCGACATCAAGCCCGTGGACCTCGGCCGCCTGCTCGATTGTCTCCCCTTGAGCGATAACACAGCCCAGGCAGTGCATGCCCCGCGTCATCAGGATGGCCGCGATCTGCGGCTTGATCTTGAGCGCCTCGGCAATGGTCATCTCTTTCTTGATCAAATAAGTTTCGGTCATACATAAATTGTACCATAACAACCCTCATCCGCCAACCCTAAACCAGCCCCCTTCTCCCAAAGGGAGAAGGGAAATACATGCCTTTACCCTCTCCCTCTGGGAGAGGGAGGAGTGTTAAACGCCAGCGGGTGAGGGCTTCCGCCTGAATACCCCGTAGACCAGCTCAAAACTCGCGGCGATGCCGTCTGCGCCGCCATATTTTTGCTTGTAAGCGCGAAAAGCCGCGGGCGTAAATTTATTCTCCCCGGCGGAGGTCTGGGCGCCGAGCTCTTTGAGGTGATAGACCAACTCTTTGACATCACCGAACTTTTCGCGGGAGACCTGCGAGGCCAGAAAAATATTTTGAAAATTGGGCTTTGTCAGCCCTTCGATGGCGATCGTGTCGGGGAATTCATTGACCTTGAAACCGCATTCCTTCAGCTCGCTCAATGTCTTGGGCCCGAAAGTCGAGAAAACAAGGAGGCCGCCGGGCTTAAGCAGCTTCGCGACACTGGCGAAAACTTTTTCGACTGACATCCACTGAAGCGAGGCGTTGGACACTATCAGATCATACTCCCCCATACCCCATACCTCATCCCCCACACCTCTTATATCTTCCCCATCACCGATCTTAAAAGTTATATTTTCCCGTTTAAGTTTATTTGCCACTTCGATCATCCCCGGCGCAATATCTATCCCCTCTACTCTCGCCGATGGAAATCTCTCGGCTAACTTGCCTGTCAGATAACCGGTGCCGCAGCCGATATCCAAGATAGTCGTAAGTTGTAAGTCGTAAGTTGTAAGTAGTGAAAAGAGCCGGTCCGCCATCTCCCTTTGCATAATGGCGTGCTCATCATAGTGTTGGGCGCTGAGGGAAAAATTGCGGCTTATAAGTTGTTTGTCCAGCATAAGATCTCGTTGAAGCGCTCGGGCGCTTCGAGCATCGGCGCGTGGCCGACCTCGGGCATCATGACCAAGCTGCTGCCGGCAATCCGCTCGTTCATGTAGCGGGCGGCGCCGGGCAGGCAGATCTCGTCTTTTTCGCCGTGGACGATCAGCGTCGGGACTTCAATCTTCGCCAGGAGCTCCCGCCGGTCGATCCTTTCCAGCTCGTCCAGCTCTTTTTCCGCTTCTTCGATCGGCGTCTTGACAAAACCGGCGGCTTTTCTCCCCTTAAAAGCCAGGTCGTGAAAAGCTTTTGTGCCGTGGGTCTTGATCCTCTTGCGCAGGTTTTTTAACAAAGCCATCGGCAAACCATGAGGATAATCGGGAGCGCTGACGAACTTCGGCGTCGTTGAAACGAGTACCAGCCCTTTGATCTTCTCGCGCGAAAGCGCCGCCGCCTGCAGGGCGATCATCCCACCCATCGACCAGCCGATCAAAGCCACACCACTTACCCCATCCCCCATACCTATGATATCCAGCAAACGCTTCGCCTCTGCGTTTATGTTCCCAAAATTGAGCTGTGGCGCGTAGTCGGCCTTCTGGTCGTCCCAGATCTTTGGGTTGGTCGCGAAGCCGTGCAGAAAAACGAGTTTCATATTACTATGTTATAATTTATCAGATGAATTATCAAGAATTAGCCGAGAGGGCTATTGCGGAAAACGGTGTCAGCCAAGCCGACGCCATTGAGCTTATTAATACTCCGAACTCCGAACTCCTCTCTCTCCTAACTGCCGCCGAAAAGATAAGGCGTCATTTCAAAGGCAACAAAGTCAAGCTCTGCGGCATCGTTAACGCCAAGTCCGGCCGCTGCTCGGAGGACTGCTCCTTCTGCGCCCAGTCGGCCCATCACAAGACCGACTGCCGCGTCTATCCTCTGATGAGCAAAGCCGAGCTCGTGACTGCGGCAAAGACAGCCGAGAAACACATGTCGGCTACCTGCTTTTCGTTCGTCACTTCCGGCAAGACCGTCCATTCCGACTCCGAGCTCCGGACGCTTGGCTCGGCGCTCACAACGGTCGCCCGCGAAACTGATCTGAACCGCTGTGTTTCGCTCGGGACATTAAATCATGAACAGATCAACGATCTTAAACAGTCGGGCCTGAAACGTCTTCACCACAATCTTGAAACGGCAGAGAGCTTCTTTCCCCAGATGTGCACGACGCATTCGTACGCCGAGCGGCTCAAGACGATCCGGCTGGCCAAGGAAGCCGGGCTCGAAACCTGTTCCGGCGGTATTTTTGGGTTGGGCGAAACACCCGAGCAGAGGATCGAACTGGCTTTCACGCTCAAAGAACTTGATGTCGTCTCCGTCCCGATCAATATCCTCAATCCGGTCAAGGGGACTCCCGCCGCAAAGAACTACAAGCCGATGACCCCATTCGAGGTATTGAAACTTGTGGCGGCTTATCGTTTCTGCCTGCCGGATAAAGATATCGGTGTTTTCGGCGGCCGGGAAAAAGCGCTGGGGACGCTTCAGCCGCTGATGTTCATCGCCGGGGCGAACGTGACTTTGGTCGGGGATTATTTAACGACAAAGGGGCAATCGCCCGAACAGGATCTCAAGATGATCAGTGACCTGGGGCTGGAGATCGGGCAAAGCTAATAATGCCGGCCGGCCGCGATCGCCAGCAGTCCCCGGCCCAACAACTTTATGTCCAGCCAGAGCGTCCAATTGCCAAAATAATATATCTCCATCAGTTCGATCTCTTCGCGGCTGGAAAAGGCACCGCTCAGGCAGAAGGCCGCCGGGCCCAAAGCGGGGGTAAATTTCTTACGGACCTCTCTCCAATTATACCGCGGATCCTCATGCCGATCCAAGTCGACTTTTGAAAGCGCCCTTGGCCCCATCATGGTCAGCTTGCCGTTCAGCAGCAATACGCATTGCGGCAATTCATCAATCGCCAGCGCCCTCATGTATCTCCCAGCGCCGGTGACCCTTCTGCCCGTGATTTGCGCCCATTCCAAAGGTTGTGTTTTATCCGGCCCATCATGGCCGCCTACTTGCATGTTCTCATTCATGGTCCTGAATTTTGGCAGCTTAAAGGGACACTCATTCAACCCTTCCCTCACGTGAAAAAACAACAGCGGCCCGGGCGAAAAAAATCTGATGACCGGGGCAAGGATAATGGTCGTCGGGACCAGCGCGGCGGCGCCGATCAGGCCGCCGGCAATATCGATCGCTCGTTTTACTGCCCTGGCCGACGTTGTCTTAAGCGGCGACCAGGACAAATCGTCGGCGGAGAACTCCCTTCCGGCGGCGTAGCGTCGCGCCTCGGCCGCATAAACCCGCGCCGTCCGGTCGAGATACCGACCCAGATAATTTTGAACCGGCCCGATAATTCTTTTCGCGATCGCCAAATTTGTCATAAATTGAAACCGATCATTTCATAATTATTTCGGTTCTTTGATCCGGAAATTTCATCCAGCTTTAAAAGTGAAGGGAGAAATGGGTGGCTTTTTTAGCTTTTAAAGACCAAACTGACCCAGTCGCCGACGTAATGCGTCAGGAGCACCACGGTCAAGCCAACTGTCAGATGTTCCGCCACAACAGGCAGGGGATTTGACCCCGCCATCCTGGCCATGTAATAGCTGAATAAAACCAACAGCGCCATCCCGTAAACCACGCTGACGATAATGGCGGTCCACAGCGGGAAGATAAATATCGGAATAAGGAAAGTCACGGCAAAAAAGAACTTGGCCAGGAAAGTGAAGATGGTCGACTCCCAGATCTCCCGCGTGGTGTGCTTGTTCTCCGCTTCTTCAGAAACGTGAATGCCAAGCGCGTCGGAGAAGGCGTCGGCGATGGCGATCGTCAAAATTCCCCCCATGACCGCCAGCCGCGAGTGCGTGCCGGCATGCAGGCCGACCATCAGGCCGAGCGTCGTGATGATGCCGGAAGTGGAACCAAAACTCACGCCGGTCTTAAATGACTCTCTCATCTTTTCCCCTCCGATATCGCTTAAAACCCTCCGCCCGCAGGCGGCAGCTGTCACAAACTCCGCAGGGCTCTTTGCCTCCGGCATAGCAGGACCAGGTCCGCTCAAGCGGCGCGCCGAGCTTGATCCCCAGGCGGATTATCTCCTCCTTTGTCAGATTTATCAAGGGGGTCAGGATCCTGATCCTTGATGCCTTGGTCCCTTTTTCCGCCACTTTCTGGAAAGCTCTGAAATAAGCGGGTCGGCAATCGGGATAGCCGGAGAAATCGACCGCGTTGGCGCCAATAAAGATCGCTTTCGCCCCGATCGCTTCGGCATAAGAGAGCGCAAAACTAAGGAAAATTGTGTTGCGCGCCGGAACATAGGTTGAGGGAATGCCGTGTCCAATCTTTTCGTAACGCGTAACGCGTAACGCGTAACGCGTATCCAGCAGTGAACTACCTTTCCACGGCAGTTCGATCCGCAACACGCGATAAGCGACCGACGCGCGCTTCGCCACCTCCACCGCGCTTAGCAATTCCTTTCTATGCCGCTGGCCGTAGTCGAAGATCAGCGCGAAACACTTATAGCCCTTCGATTTAGCGTAATAGAGCGTAGTCGTCGAATCAAGGCCGCCGGAGAGTAATACGACCGCCCTTGAATTTGACATATGAGAATTCTACCAGATTCCTGATCAGGTTGAAATTAAGCCAATCACTCGCCGATAATAAATTGGTGTCAGTAAAATGCCAAAAATAGAATATGCCCGGGTCATTGCCTCTTTGTCCGGTCAGCGGGACCTCGCACCGAAACTCGGAGACATCGTTAAAGCTTATCGGAGCGGCCGCATTAATTTCGGTTCAACCAGCGAACGGGTTGAACTGGCCTGCCTGATCGGCTATCGGGCCCTCACCCAATCCCCCCAGCCGGATGTAAAACTGGGCAAAGAATTTGTGCGGGTTGCGTTGACCCTCCTCTTCCGCGTTGAAGAAGAGGGTTTTCAACGGCGCCTGCAAAATTACCTGGCCTTTCAAATCGTTCTCCTGCGCGATTACTCCCCCAAAGCCAGAAGAGATTTTCCCCCGATTATCGCAAAATTCGCGGAAAATAAAATAATCGACTTCAATTTCTGTATCGCCTGTTTTGATCTCCTCGCTCATGATCCGGAGAAATCTCCTGAGAATTTTCAACGTCAAATTGACTTTACGCGGCGGGCCCGTGAACTGGCTGAAACGCCCCATCAACAAGTCCGTTCGGCCTATGCGCTGTTCCAGCGCTTACGGCGCGCCGTCCGCTACGGCCTGCCTGCCGATCAGTCTGAAGCGCGGCGGGCGGCTGAAGCGCTGGTCGCGTTCTATCCGGCAGCCCGAGCCCAATCTTCCGGCGTCGAACGGGAAAATCTTGAGGATTTCGCCGTTTGGGCAACGGTCGTCATTGATTTACACTATTTTGAAATGACGGACCTGCTGAGGCGTTTTGTCCAGGAGAACAACCATACCGATCACCCTTCAATCGCCCTCTTGTTGCGGTATCTCGCTGAATTACCAACTGCCGACCGGTCAACGCTAACCCGTTTGTTTGACGCGGAAATCGAACGTCAAAAATCGGGCGCCGTTGATGTTATTACCCAGGAATGTTGTGCGCTCGTTCAAAAAACGCTGCAGCGCTCGCTCGCGGCGGAAGCTCGCCCCTGGGCCGAAGCTCTGCCGCGCATTGCGGTGCCCGAGGTTTTACGGTTGGTCTCAAGTCCTGTCGCACCGATTGACCGCCTGCGCGCATTGACCCTTAAGCCATTGCTGCTGGCCTTGAATAATTTCGCCGGCCAGCTTCCCGACCATGCGGTGGCCTCTATCCGGCTGGCAACAGAGAGCGGCAACCTTTTTTTGATTCGGGGAGAAAAAGCGGCCGATCCCTTCAACCTCTTTCTCAGCGGCCCGGATCACGTCTACCAGGCAACCATTCGTCGGCGGGCCAGACACCCCGAGCAGTGGCTCCTGGGCCGCGACGGCGGCTGGCAACCCCTGGGAAAAGTGCCTCTGGAGGAGCTCCTCCCGCTGGCTAAACTCCTGATCCTGCTCCTGCCAAAAACCGGCAGCGAAGGCATCACAACCCTTGAAAGAGAGCTGGTCAAGTTGGAGGTCAGCGACAAACTTGACCGGAACCGTATCCTGATTAAGGGGCTGGTTGAAGCGATTGAGCGCGACGAGCGGTATGTGGCGGCTCACGAAACGGTTATGAGCACCCTTGACCAAATCTTCAATATTTTCGCGCGCCTGTCACCCCGCATTCCTTCGGCAGCCGCTCGAGTCGATTTGCAGCCGGACGACCCGTTGGCTGAATATCTTTTGCGGATCACCCTCATCCCGCCGCCTGCGGCGACAACCGCTTTAGAAGAATTTTTTGGCGAATTGGTCAGAGCAGAAATCAGTTTCTTGCCAGGTCATGAGCCCTGGCTGGTTTTTTTCACGCTCCGTGATGGGCAGAATGGCTGCCTGGCCGTTCCGTCGCTTGACCGCCTCACCCTGCCAAACAAAGTGGAACCCCTCACCGGCCTGGCCGCTGATTTTCTCAAAGAAATTGTTCTGGCAACATTGATCCGCATCTGGGCCGAAAGCGAAAATATCCAAATGACCCCAAGTCCTGCTTACCTGATCGATAGCGATGAGTCCGGCAATCCCATGCCGGGAATCAGACGGCGTTTGCAGCTGCTCCAGGAATTATATGAAAGCCAGTTTAGACAACTGCTGGACCGGCGCGGTATACTGGCCTTTGATTTCATCCGCCGCCAAACCATCGCTGGCGAAGAATATTTTGTTCCGCTCCCCGATCAAAGCGCGGCCGCCAAGGTAGCGGCGCTGGCGGGGCCGGCGCGGGACGCCCTGTTCATCTCTGCCGAACCCCGGGGCCATCTGGTACGTTTGCCGGTACGCAAGAAACGGGGTTCCGGCCTGGGTATTGATTCGTGGAGGCCGACGGCTGTGGCATTGAAACAAAAAGAGCTAATGGGCGACCAGCGGCCGCTGCCCCAACAGTACGCGCTCTATCTGCTGACGCACATTGACCGGAACAGAACGATCGTCTTGCCGCTTATATTCAAGGACTCAGAGGAAGAAATTCTCGATGGGCGACTCTGGGCGCCTTATGAGGAACGGTTGAGAAGAGGACGCTATCGCGATCCCGCCTTCCTGCTGCATCAAGTCTCCCCCGAAAAGCGTGCGGAGTATGGCAAGCTCCTGGCGGAAAGTCCGGAGGCGAAGCAGGAAATAGAAGTCTTTCAAGCATTTTTCACCTATCGCCGGCCACATTATCTCTCCGTTGCCGATTTGCTTGAAAAAGGCGTTCCGCTGAAAACAGAAGAAACCTAAAGCTTAATGATCTGCCCACGCTCGGCGCCCACGGAGATTAGTGAAACCTTCGCTTCCGATAATTCAGCGAGTTTATCAAGATACTTCTTCGCGTTCGTTGGCAGTTGTTTGTAGTCGGTGAGCTTGGTGATGTCCTGCCGCCAGCCGGGGAGTTCTTCATAAACCGGCTTGCATTCTTCCAGCCGGCTGATGTCGGTTGGGAAATCTTTGACCGTCGAGCCATTCCTCTCGTAAGCCGCGCAGACCTTGATCGTTTCGAACGAATCGAGAACGTCAAGCTTGGTGATCGCCAGCTGGGTCAGGCCGTTGATGCGCGAAGCGTGACGCATGACGACGCCGTCGAACCAGCCGCAGCGCCGCGGCCGCCCCGTCGTTGTGCCGTATTCGCCGCCCCGCTCGCGCAGGTCGTCGCCCTGTCCGCCGATTATTTCCGTCGGGAACGGCCCCCCGCCCACCCTTGTGACATACGCCTTAACGACGCCGATCACTTCGTCGATCTCCTGCGGGCCAAAGCCGGCCCCAATGCAGGCCCCGCCCGCGATCGGATTGGATGAGGTGACATAAGGGTATGTCCCGTGGTCGACATCAAGCATCGTCCCCTGCGCCCCCTCCATCAGGATCCTCTGATTTTTTGAGATCACCTCGTTGACCAGGGCCGAGGATTCCTCGACCACAAAGCCCTTGAGCAGGTCAAAGTAGCCGAGATATTCCTTTTCGATCTCATCGATATCGTAATTGACGTTCAGTTTGTAAAAATTGTTCAACAGGAACGATTTTTCCTTGATGTTCCAGTCAAGCTTCTGCCGGAAAATATCACTGCGGCGCAGGTCGCCGACACGGATCCCGCGGCGATTGAATTTGTCGACATAGCAGGGACCGATCCCGCGGTTGGTCGTGCCGATCCGGCCCGCCTCGTGCTGCTGTTCCTGCGCGGCGTCGAGATCACGGTGATAATGGAAAATGACGTGGGCCTGCGATGAAACCTTTAGATTGTTTAACGAATAACCGGCATCGCGCAGGGATTTGATCTCGCCTAATAGGCCGGCCAGGTCAAGCACCACGCCGTTACCGATGACGCAGACGACGTTCGGATAAAAGATGCCGGAGGGAATGAGGTGGAGTTTAAAGGTCTTGTCTTTGATAACAACGGTGTGGCCGGCGTTGTTGCCCCCCTGGTAGCGGACAACCATGTCCATGTCGCGGGCCAGAAGATCGGTGATCTTCCCCTTGCCTTCATCGCCCCATTGAGAACCGACTATTACCGTAACTGTCATAAAAATCCCCGCTAGACTGGAAGCAATAGCAGGGCCTTTGCCCGTAAATTTTACAACAAACTCGTTGAAATTTCAACCGTCGGCAGACGATAATCAAGTATGCTCAACGCGGCTTTATTCAGGCACTACGTTCCCGGAGCGGAGAGAAAAGAATATTATCTCACCACCATGCCCAACCAGACGCGGCGGATGATGATGGCGCAAAAGATCGCTTCCCGCTGCGGCATCCTGGGCAACCGCTTGCTGGATTATTCTGCCAACATGACCAGGATCAGAGGCCTCTCCCGCACCCTTTTCACGCTCGAACAGGCCGGCCAGATCAGGATCACCAGCTCGCGGATCGAGTACCTGGCCAGCTCCAAACTCCCGGATGTCATCACCAACATCATGATCAATCGCAAATATTTTGGCGGCGGCAAATTCTCAACCGAAATGTTCAAAAAGGCCTGCGGCGATCTCTTTGTCGCCAGGCAAGCAGTCCCGGCCTACAAGGAAAATCCGGCCAAATCGAGACTTTCTTACTGGATCGGCCCGCCCATCAGCCTTCTGCTGGCGGCCAAAGATATCGTGGCCGGGCGGCATTTTGCCGGCAAGACCATGGCCTATCATGAACGCTATTCGCCCGGTTTCCTGCCGGAAACCTATACAGCCGAGAGGTTTGAGCCGGTCTGGCGAGAGGTCTACCGGACGATAGCCGTTCTGGCCGGCAAGGCCGGCCTGGTCGATTCGCTCGACGAATCAAATATTGGGATCCCGGCCATGGTTAGGGACATCATGATTTGGGAAAACGATTTCGAATTTGCCGCGCGCGGCCAAATAGACGCCGGGGACACCGACGGCGAAAAAAGAAAGATTAAGCTTCTCTTGAGCACGCTGAAGCGCTACCGGACGGCCCGCCCTGACGGCTCGCCCGTCACCGCCGGAATGATCAAGGGCCTGGAAGATACATTGACCAAATATCTTGAAGATCATGAGGCCGCCGTTGATTTTGAGAACAAATTGACCCGGGCGGTTAAGGGCGCCAAGCGCCTGACGATCGGCGAGCTGCGGCTGCTTTTTGAAAGATCGTTTGAATATTCCGGCGACGAGGCGGACCCGCAAACCGGCGAGCTGGCTAAACTGCCGCCCAAAATACTCGATCGAATGGCAAAACTCGGGATCCAGCTTAACGATCAGCCGGAAATTTACGGCCAGAGCGACACGGATGAGGTCAGTTATTTGAAATATTTAAAGAATTCACTGATCCTCACCCCGGGCTTGAAGTCATTGCGCGACGAGTACGACATCACCATGTTCGTCTCCGACATCCACCTGCAGAAGTTCCAGCACTACAACATCTTCGAACTGCTCCGCTTTCTCCACACCGCCGGCCGGCTCGGCGCCACTGTCGTCCTGAACGGCGACACTTTTGACCGCTGGCGGGCCAGGGCCGCCGAGAAGATACTTGCGGCCAACCGCCTCGTGCTCAACGCCCTCAACTACATCAAGCAGGCGGTCTTTATCATCGGCAACCACGACGATTTTCTCTACGCCTTCAAGGACAAATATCTCTTCTCGAAAAGATTCCCCGTGCTGGAACAGCGCTACGACCCGGCCACCAGGACCTTTGTGGAGCACGGGCATCTGATCGATGCCGCCAACAGCGGCGGCTCAAAACTCGGCGAATACGTTACCCGTTTTCTTGTCACCCCGCTGGAGCGGCTGTTCGGCAAACAGGCGACAAAATTCCTTGAATATATCGGGATCAAACTCAAGGTCGAAGCGGGCTCGATCGAGGACAGCAAAGTCAATAACATTATTGCCCGGATCAAACAGAAATATAAAGAGTTTGACGATCCCGCGGCGCCTTTTTCCGAGGCAAAACCGTTCAACTTCGTCATGGGCCATATCCACGCGCCTGGCGTCGCCTATTTTTACGGCGAGGTCATCAAGGCGCTCGCCCGCGAACCAAAGTTGGCCGGCCAGGTCCGCTATTTTCTTCTCCCCTCCTGGCTCGACAACGAAGCGGGCGCCGGCGGCGTTCTCTGCCTGGCGCGCAAAAAGGGCGATCCGGTCTCCCCTGTCTTTATCTCTTCATTTATCTGGGAAACTATGACGGCCGAAGACATTTTGAGGCATTATTCGCACGAACCGAGGCAATTATGAAAATAAACGATCTTCCAAAAAAATATTTCGGCGGCTGGTGGCTTTACAAGCGGACGGCGCCAAGAACCGCGTCCGGCGTGAAAAGTTTCCTGACTCACCAACTTGACGCGTTCCGTTTCGACCGCTACCAGACCTACCGCCATCTCGCCAATTTTATCGACGGCCGGACCCGCCTGGTGGCCGCCAAGCTGGAAAATGATCTGACCGCTCATGACGCGGCCGAATTGTTCGTCTTTTCCCTCAACGAAAAACAGTCGCCGCTTGTCGCGCTTCTCTCCGAAACGATCGCCGGCTTCATGCGGGCGACGGAAGAGCGGCAGGTTTATGAATTAGTCGCCGATGCCTTCAATAAAATATTTAAAGCGCCCACTTTACGGATCTTTGAAAGAAGGGTCAACGAGGAGGGCGAAAAGCAGAAGCGGCTGGCGCTTGAGCGTTCAAACGGCAAACTTCTCCCCTCGCCTTTCCGCGACGACTGGCAGAATTTCGCGGCCGATTCCGGCTCCGCCAAGCTCGACGCCGCAGATGACCTCGTTTACCCTTATTCATACATCGATGAGAAGCCGGCGGATTTTGAGGAAATGGTTAACCGCTATCCCAATGTGTCGTCGGAAAAGCTCAAACTTGTTTTTTATAAATTTACCAACGGCGATATTCATCTGCCGTTCGCTGAAATGTGGGAACTGTACACCGATGATTTTTCCGAAAACGATCTGCGCATAAAAAAGCTGGTCGTCCAACTGGCTTCGATGAGCATCAAGCGCATCCGCGAAGAAGCCCAATTGAGCGCGCTGACTGATCAGCTGGCCGGCCAGTCGCTTGAAGCACGGCTCCTCCTGACTCACGCCATGCACGCGGAGGTCATGCCCGGGTTGACGGTCATAAAAGGTTATCTCGATCTGGTCAGGCGTCAATTGAGGAAGGAGGCGCCTGAAGCGGCCGAAAAGGTCCGCGGTATGCTGGGGAACATTGATGCGACCTTCGATCGGCTGCTGGCCAAATTGCGCGAACGGATCCTGGAAGCGCACAAGGGCCGACTGAAGATCAATTTAAAGCTCACTGATGTTAATCTGTCCAGAAGTATTGAGGGGCTGCTCTCTGAACACCGGAAATTGGTCGCCGAGGGCGTTCGGCCCGCCGTTGAAATATCGGCCGCCAATGTGGGCGCGGATGTGATCGCGCACTGCGACCCCGATCTTGTGACCGACGTGATCAGGGAACTCTTCAACAACGCGCTCAAGGCGCTCAAGCACAGGCACGCTCCGCGCCTCACGATCTCGCTGAAGAAAAGAGCGGAAAGTAACGTCCTCTTTACGCTGACCAATCCGGCCGAGATCGAGCGCGAAGACCTGGACGGCCTTTTTGACGGCCGGGCCGACGCAAGCCGGCCCGACAGCTCGGGCGGCGGGCTCTTTTCCTCGCGGCTGTTGATCGAAAAACTGGGCGGAAAAATGTGGGCGGAAAAGTTGGGCGACGAGCTGGCGATCAAATTCACTCTGCCGGCCGGTTTGAACTTAAGCTCCTAACCTGATATTTAACTCTTTCAACTGTTGAGGGCTGACATCATCGGGCGCCCCCGATAAAGGACAAAGCGCCGCCTGCGTTTTCGGAAAAGCGATCACGTCGCGAATCGAATCCATCCCCGCCAGGAGCATGACCAAACGGTCTAACCCCAGAGCGATCCCGCCGTGCGGCGGCGCGCCGTATTCTAACGCTTCCAGAAAAAAGCCGAAGCGCGACTTCGTCTCCTGCTCGCTCAAGCTCAAGAGTTTGAAGATCTTCGCCTGGATATCGGGCCGGTGGATCCTGATCGAGCCCCCGCCGATCTCGGTGCCGTTCAAAATAAAATCATAGGCCTGCGCCTTGATCGAGCCGGGATCCTTCAAGAACCTCTCTTCGATGTCGTCCCAACTGCCGTGCGGCGCCGTGAACGGATGGTGATTGCTGACCCAGCGTTTCTCGTTCTCGCTGTATTCAAAGAGCGGGAAATCGGTCACCCAGAGAAAATGGAAGCTGTTCTTATCTATGAGGTCGAGCTTTTTGCCGAGTTCCAGCCGCAAAGCGCCCAGCGCCTGGTGAACGATTTTGGGCTTGTCGGCGGCAAAGATGAGGACATCGCCCGTCTCTCCCTTCATTCTCTCTATGATGGCGTTGACCTCTTCCGGCTTAAAGAATTTGATGATCGGCGACTTGAGCCCTGACGCCGAGATGGCGATCCAGGCCATTCCTTTAGCCCCTAATCCTTTTGCCTGTTCCTCTAATTTGTCCAGTTCGGCGCGGGAGAACTTCTCCCCTCCCTTGACATTGATCCCCTTGACCATCGGGGCGTCGCGGAAGACCTTGAACTCCACGTTTTTCATCATATCGGTCAGATCGATGAGCTCGAGCCCGAAGCGCGTGTCGGGTTTGTCGGAGCCGAAGCGCGCCATCGCCTCTTCCCAGGTCAGCCGCGGGAACGGCATCGAGACGCGGGGGATGGTTTTTCCCCGATACTGGTCGATATCTTTTTCAAGCGCGTCAAGCGAGTGCTTCATCAGCTCCTCGACCAGGCCGATGACATCGGTCTCTTCGACAAAAGACATTTCAATATCAAGCTGGGTGAACTCCGGCTGGCGGTCGGCGCGCAGGTCCTCGTCGCGGAAACAGCGCACGACCTGGAAATACTTTTCCATCCCCGCAACCATGAGAATCTGTTTAAATAACTGCGGCGACTGCGGCAGGGCGTAGAATTTGCCCGGATTGACGCGGCTGGGGACAAGATAATCGCGCGCCCCCTCGGGAGTTGATTTCGTCAGGAACGGCGTTTCGATCTCGAGAAAACCGTCGCGATCAAGAAAATCTGACATCGCCTTGATCACTTTGTGGCGCAGGATGAGATTTTCCCTCATCTTGTCCTTGCGCAGGTCGATATAGCGGTACTTGAGGCGGACCATCTCATCGGGCTCGGTGCGCGGGTCGGCCACTTCGATCGGCGGAGTTTTGGCTGAATTGAGAATTTCGAGCTCATTCGCCGCGATCTCGATCTCGCCGGTCGGCAGATCTTTGTTGACGGTTTCCGGCGACCGTCTGACAACTTTGCCTTTGACGGCGATGACGAACTCGCTCCGAAGCTGTGAGGCCTTAACGTGCAGGTCGACATCCTTGCTGGAGAAAACGATCTGGACAAGTCCCGAGCGGTCGCGCAAATCAATAAAAATAAGGCCGCCGTGGTCACGCCGCCGGTGGACCCAGCCGTTCAGAATTACCGTCGAATCGACATCTTTGGCGCGAATTTCTCCGCAATTGTGGGTGCGCTTCATTAAAAGAGATTATATCATCAGCAGAGAATTAGGGCAATGAAAGTCAAGGGCGGTTATTGCTTCGGTTTTCCGGTCGTTTCGCCGACCGCGAGCTTGACCGGCAGTGTGTAGCGCAGGGCGATCTTGGACGGCTCTTCCATCAGGTCGAAGAGTATCTCCAAAGTATATTTCGCCAGCTCATTGGTGTTCACTTCCACGCTGGTCAGCTTCGGCAGGAAGCCGCGGGCGTACTCCGCCGGCAAGAAATTATCAAAGCCAGTCAGCGAAATGTCCTGCGGGACCTTATAACCTTTTTGGAGAAGGAACTCATAGGTCTTGTAAGCGATCGGGTCGCTGGCGCAGACGATCGCCGTCGGCGGCTCTTTGAGAGCGAGCAATTGATCCAACCCCGCCTCTACTTGCGTATACAACGTAAAATCGGCATAGACAATATATTCTTCCCGGATCTCGTGATTAGCGTCAATCAGGGCCGCTTGAAAGCCCTCCACCCTCTCGCGGGCCACCATATTGCCGTTCTTGCCGCCGGTTATCTTGGCGATCCGCTGATGCCCGAGCTCGATCAGATGCTTGGTCGCCTGGAAGATCCCCGACCGGCCGTCGGGAATGACCGTATGCAATTCGAGATCGGAGAGAGGGTGGCCGCAGAGGACCAATGGCAGTTGGCGTTGTTTAACAAGCAGCGCTTTTTCGCGATGGATGCTTCCCAGAAAAATCACGCCGTCAACTTTGTTATTTGAGATCGACCAGGGCATTTCCCCCTGCTCATCCGGCCACGGCTCAAAGATAAGAGTATATTTATGCTTGAGCGCGTGGATCAACAGCCCCTCGCAGACCTTGGCGTAAAAATCGTTAGCAAAATTATAGGTGTCGCGGGAGATCACCGCGATCTGACGAGTCCGTTTCTTCCCCCGGATCGGCTTCACATAGCCAAGCTCTTCGCAGAGCGACAATATTTCCTGGCGGGTTTTCCGGTTGACCAGGTTTGGATGGTTATAGGCGAGCGAAACGGTGGCGATCGAGATGCCGAGCCGCTTCGCGATGTCCTGAATTCTGACTTTTTTCCGTTTCATGGCTTTCTCCGCTTATTTATCGGTAAAAACCGCCGGAGATTTCACTCTTTTTATATGTTTCTTTATATATTTTTAAACAATATTTGAAATTGTTCATATTAAGTTTTTAGCCGAATATCAACGATTTTCCCGGACATACATCTTTTTACATAAAATTACACCTTGAAACGGCGCTGAAATTTGAACGATAAACATCTGGGAGATGAAAGAAGATGAAAACACTAAAGCTGGCCCAAAATGATCTCAATAAGATCCTTATTCGGAAAGCGCTTGAAGAAGTGGGCGCGAGCGACCAGGAGATCGCCCAAACGCTCGGCATCATCAGGGCTTTCAACCTTTCGGAGCCGATCATCTATCTGGAAGATGAAAATTATGAGCGGGAGGTGATCGGAGAATAAAACTTGTTCTGTCCGGGAATTAAACAGGATAATTATAGGAGGTAGATGAAAATGTTACCATTAGCAATTGCAGCCGCCGCATTAATCGTTTCTGGGTGTCAGGCGCTTGTTTCGGATAGAAAGGAGGAAACAGCGAAAAAACAAGATCAGACGGTTTCCCCTGGTTCGCCAAACAATATAACTTCAGAGGTCCGGCCACCGATAGAAAATGTTGCTCCCCCCTCATCAATCATAGGCAACACAAATTCAGATAGAGGGAGAGTTTTGGCTCGCGCGACGGTTAAGATCGCCCATGGCGCGTCGCCGGCCACAGCTCCGCTATCAATGGCTCCCGGCGCCATCACGTCCGGGACAACCATTGCTGTTAATGTCCCCTCGATCGTTCAATTGAATGTTGACGGTCAAGTTGTCTTCTCCAATATCTCTCTCGATTTTACTCCGGCTGATAATCCTTTAATTATTGCTATTCAGGATAATGATACTGCTCTGGCTGAAAAAGCTTATATCAGGGTGTATTCAGCCGGCGGCGGCCTGACAGGCGCCGACGGGACGGTTCTGCCGCTTAGCATATCTCTTGATGGCGCCGCCTGGACGAAGATCGGCGCGCAGGACAACGCCGCCCAGCTCTCAACCTGGGGACTGAACAAGCCGCCGGCGATAATCAATGATTCTTTTCCATTATATGTTGGAGCCAATTTTAGCCAGGCGACAGCCCAGGCATATAATTCCGAATTGATTATTGAATTTGTCGTGGAAGAACCAACTCAACTGCCGGATCTTGTTTATGGCCATGGGCAAGCCGGCGACCTTGTCTGGTCTATTGAAGAACGCGATGGAGAAGATCGCATATATCTCCAGGATTACAGTAATGACCCGAATCCCAATGATTCTTTTATTTTATATCCCAATAGGCCAAGGATAGATTATCGCCTTAGCGATAATCCCGGCGGTCTCCCCTGGGCAGAATCTTTCTCCTTGACCCCTGAATACAATGAATATGTTCCGACCTTGGAAAAGATGCTGGGACACGCGCAACAAACATTGTCGCAGTCCCCTCAAGAGGATACCGCGAGTATCAGCTCGATGATCGGGACAATTGAGGCCCTAATTTCGCAGGCCCCCGCCGGCTCTGTTGATTATGATATCGTTGAAGGCGGGGGAGCTGTCCCCGGAATCAGCTGGTATCTTTCCACCGGGGCCTTATCGATCGGCGACCCTCCGGGGAGGGGGCAAAACTTGACCTACAGTCTGGACCGTCAAACCTTGCGGCTGGTCAAACGCGAGTCAGGCAATGAAACCGCCTATGCGCGGGCTGATGAAGGATACCTCCCCGCCCTGAACGAAGCCCTGGCCTTAGCCGAGCAGGTCGCGGCTCGCGATGATCTTCAGCCCTCACAGCTCAAGACAATTTCGGCGGTGATCGAGATATTAAGGGGGATTTCCGGCCAATAATATGGGAATAATTGCGAAATATATAAGCAAATACGCCGCCGCTGGCCAGCAATGGCAGCGGTGGCGTTCCCTTGTCACCCGACAACGAGCGCTGGTTGAAGAGGGCAAGGCCAGAAAATCAGAAAAAGTGGAGAGGCGCGTTTTGTTGGCCCGGCGGGACTTCCTGTCCGCGGCCTGGGGCCTGGCCAAAGCGCCCTTGGTTGCCGCGGCGCTCGGCGGAGCGGCCGCGCCGATCGGCAATTATTTATATGGACGTTATGTGATATCGGATCCGCTGGCCAAGGCCTATCGGCAATACGGCGGCGGCTTCCCCTTCCCCCTTGAATACCTGGAAGGCCTGAAAATTAGCGGCGGGGCCGCCGACAAGGAATTGGAAGATGTCGCGGCAAATCACAGCGGCCCTGACGCGCTTTATCCCCTCTTCGCTTATTGCCTGCTAAAAAGAGCGATCGGCAGAAAAGAAATGTCCGCCCGCTATTCCGGTTTTTTGTCGACCGTATCCGATCTTATCAGTCAAGGGAGGATCAAATTCAAAACCCATGAATTCATCTTTGGGGATGATGTTTTTTATTACGACTATGAAGCGGACACGATCAACATCAACCCGCAAGGCATCCTCATCAAAGAAAAGCTCGGCCTGGTTGAATCTTCGTTCATCCATGAGTTGTATCATGCTTACCAGGACCGCCAAAAACGCCTGGTCGACAGCAGCGAAATAGAAGCCGAAGCCCATCTGGCGCAAACCGATTTCATCCTCCATACCACGCCGGGGCTCATCCACCCCGCGCACTGGCTCCACTTATTCCCGCTGAAGAACGGGGCTTTTGAGCGCCGGTTTTTAGTCCCGGCAAAATTGGCCGCCCCGTCCGTGAACCTGCCGGAAACCGATCCAAAGCTTCGAGAATTGATCATGTCGATCAGGAGGATCTATAACATTTCCACCTTGCTGGTGTCGGCCGCGGACAATGAGACAACGCTCCTGCTCGAGCGGAAAATAGCTCTCGAGACACCTCCAACTCATCGGGAAAGATTCTTGAAGGACCTGCTCAGCCGCGCTTTTGAGGACTTATCAAAGAAACGCCCGGCAGAACTTTTTGTCTGCGCTTTCGGCCAGGGCGAGAAAATGATCATAGGGCCCGAAGGCATAATCGGAAAATGCGAACCTGATAAAGATGTCAGGTTTTTTGCCGTCGCCACGCGTCTCTTGACCCAGCACTACGCGGGTGCCAGGCAGCTTGACCGGGCCCAGGCGGTCCTTAATGAATACCTGATCAATAAGATCATTGGAACTGGACTGCTGCCGCCCGTTGGAGATTCGAGTTTCGGCCCCGGGGTCCAGCTTGACGGGATAAAATAATCTGACGATGATGAGCGTGGCCGTTAATCTTTATCCAAATCCATACCGGACAACAACAGACCGGACAACAACAATAGCTGGCCGAAGACAAAATAACGGGGATGGGAGAGAACTGTTTTCCGGCCTACCCTTTCAGGCTGAGTATATTTCAACCCTGTTGAGAGAGGCGGATATTCCAGCGGGCGAGCTCCGCATTGTGGAGAATAACCTCTCCAAAAATCTCCCGCCAGACAGCCGCGCCTGGGCTTTGTACGCGTTATGCTTGTTGAAAAGGGTCACCGCAAAGCGGCAATTATCCCCGCGCTATAACGAATTTACGAGGACGCTGACACGACTGATCAAGAATGGGGGGATCAATTTTTCCGCCGGGGCGATCGATGCCGGCGTTTTTGCTCAGGCCGACGAAAACAATATTATCCTGAACTCCCGGAAGAATCTTGGCGATTGGCCGCCGCTCAAGATAGAAGCGACCCTGATCCATGAGCTCTTTCATTTATACCAAAGGCAGGAGAAGCGAAAACTCAGCTGGATCGCCAGCGAGGCGGAAGCCCATCTGATAGAAGGCGATTACCGCGATCTGTCTTCTCCCGGCCCACGATCGGAAAATGACTGGCTGGTCGTTGGCGGCCCGAGAAATTCAACGGCTTTCAATGTGCCGCCATCGGCGGCGCAAGAAGCGAGAAGCGGCGGTGTTGAGCGTGTCCTTGCGCGGATCGCCAATAATTATGAGCTGACGTTTTTTTTCACCAGGATCATTCCGTCTCTCCCGCCCGTTTATTCCCCGCCTCCACAAGGCCGGCTCGATGACAATGCCTACCTCCGGCTGCTGCAAAATGAAACCGACGTTGCATTCGCTAAAATCGCAGACCAGCCGTTAGCTTCCCAAATAATTGCCTGCCGAAAATATCATCAGGGGATCTCCGGCTGCGACCTGACCACTGATCTGGCAATTTTTGGTCAGTCAGCTCTTTATCTGGCTCAGAAAAGCATGATGATCGCTGGACGGGAAGCCGCCCAGCGCTCTTTTAACCATTATTTCATTGAACTCTGGCAAGGTCAATCTTTGGCCAATAGCCCCCTGGATCTTTTTATCAATCAAGAACAGCCAAAATAGACAACATTTTCCCCCGGCGGCAAACTCATCGCTAACATTCATGATAAATGATATAATTTCGGCATGCGCTGGCGGGGGATTTGAAATGGAGGGAAAAACGGTATGGCAAAGATGAAGGTCTGGTATGACGAGGCTGGCGACTATCTGGAGATCAGCATTGACCGTCAAAAGGGCTTTTTCAAAGATGTAGGCAATGATATTTGGGAAAGAGTCACTCAAAAAGGCAAAGTTACCGGCTTTGCTATTTTAAATTTCAAAAAACGGATCAAAAAGCAAAATAAAGAAGTTATCCTTCCGCTCAAGCTCTCCTTACAACCGGTTTAACAATGCGCTGGCGGGGAATTAGGAAATTTAGGCCCTTTTTAAATGAAGCTTTTTGATAAACGGGCTCAAAAACCTCGAGGCATTTAGTATTTCGATGCCGACAACTTTTTTCTTTTTATCCAATTCAACGTTAACCCCCTTGGCAACTTCGACAAATTCCTCTTCCGGGCCTTTTTTGGTCACAATATATAAAACGTCACTGTCAAGATCAAAATGAACGCTTGGTTTTTTCATTTCAGAAGCCACCTCCCGGATTTAATCCGATTTTCCCTTTGTTTTTGCTTCAACGGATGGATAGTGATCGCCTCGACTATCTTCCTCTGCCAATCTTCCTTATAAGTCACGGCAAATTCACGAGTTTTCCCCTCGTATTCTCCGGCGCCAATGGCAACCAGATAATGTGTCATTGTATCATGATAGCGCTCAATGGCAAAGATCAAAATGTCCCTGGCCAGGCCGAATGGCAGTTTCCTTGTTTTGACCCTCTCTTTCAAGTGATTTGAATATTTGATCTGCCAGGCCATTAAAGAAATTATATCACGCGCGTGATATAATACCAAACAATGCGCTGGCGGGGAATTATAGAAGAATATCGCGATTATTTGCCGGTGACCGACAGGACGCCCGTCGTATCGTTCGGCGAAGGCAACACCCCTCTCATCAGCTCCAACTATATCTCGAACCTGACCGGCTGTCAGGTTTATTTAAAATGCGAAGGGCTGAACCCGACCGGCTCGTTCAAGGACCGCGGCATGACGCTGGCGATCAGCAAAGCAAAAGAAAACGGCTCCAAAGCGGTCATCTGCGCTTCGACCGGTAACACCTCGGCCTCGGCCGCCGCCTACGCCGTGCGCGCGGGGTTCGACTGCATCGTCATCATTCCCCGGGGCAAGATCGCCCTCGGCAAACTCTCGCAGGCGATCATGCATGGGGCAAAGGTTTTTGAGGTCGACGGCAACTTTGACCAGGCGCTCAACCTGGTGAGAGAGCTCGGCGACAAATATCCGGTCGAGATCGTCAACTCGATCAATCCGTTCCGCATCGAGGGCCAAAAGACCGGGGCGTTTGAGATCTGCGACCAGCTCGACGCCGTCCCCGACTACCACGCCATCCCCGTCGGCAATGCCGGCAATATCACTGCCTACTGGAAGGGCTATAAAGAATATTTCGCCGCCAATAAAATTTCCACGCTGCCCAAGATGATCGGCTTTCAGGCCGAGGGGGCCGCCCCGATCGTGCGCGGGCACAAGATCGAAAACCCGGAGACGCTGGCCACCGCCATCCGCATAGGCAACCCCGCCAGCTGGCAGGGAGCCGAAGCCGCGGCCGAGGAATCTGGCGGCTCGATCAGCATCGTGACCGACGAAGAAATCGTTGACGCCTATAAAATTATCGCCCAGAAAGAAGGGATCTTCTGCGAGCCGGCCTCGGCCGCCTCGGTGGCCGGGCTGATCAAACACGTTAAGGCCGGCACGATTCCCGAAGGTTCGATCGTCGTCTGCGTTCTGACCGGCCACGGCTTGAAGGACCCCGACAACGCCATCCTCTTCGGCGCCAAACCGGCGTTTGTCCCCTGCCGGCTCGATGAGATCGCGAAACGACTTGGTTACTAAAAGCAAAGTCATCATAGAAAGATGCGATTCATATTCCGACCAGCCTGTTGACGCCGCCATTCATAAACTGCTCGAAAACCTGGGCGGCCTTGAGCAATTCGTCAAACCGGGCGACAAGGTCCTCATCAAGCCGAACGCGCTGATGGGTGCCTCGCCCAAACTCGCCGTCACCACCCACCCCACCGTGATCACGTCTGTCGTCAAAGCGGTTGTGAGGTGCGGCGGGATCGCCTGGGTCGGCGACAGCCCCGGCAATGCTTACGCCAATGTCGAGAAAAGTTTGACTGAAGCGGGGATCAAACAGGCGGCGGAGTCAGCCGGCGCCAAGGTCGTCTACTTCCAAAAACACGGTGTCACTTATGCCAGGAGCCCCAGCGGCAATAAAAAAATCAAGCGCATACCCATCGCCAACCCGGTCCTCGACGCCAATGTCATCATCAACATCGCTAAATTAAAGACCCACGGCCTCACACTCTACACCGGGGCGATCAAGAATATGTTCGGCTCTGTCCCCGGTTTTCACAAAAGCCATTTTCACAAGGAGTGCCCGGACCCGGCGGATTTCGCCCGCTCAATCGTCGATGTCTTTGAGATCACTCGCCCAAAGCTTAACATCATCGACGCGGTCTACGGCATGGAAGGGAACGGCCCCAGCGACGGCGCGCCCAGAAAACTTGGCCTCATCATGGCCTCGACGGATGCCGTCGCACTCGACGCCGTCGGCTCATATCTTATCGGCTTTAAGCCGTCTCAGATCGAGACGACCAAAGCGGGGTACAAGCGGGGACTGGGCGAAGACCGGCTGGAAGATATTGAAGTCGTCGGCGCGCGGCTCGATGAGGTGCGCCAGGCCGACTGGAAGCACGCAGCCAACCTTAGTCGTCTGATCGAGTGGCTGCCGGAGCCCCTCTATAAATTGGCGGCCGGCTGGATCACCGTCAATCCTTCGATCGACCAGGGAAAGTGCACCCAGTGCATGGTCTGCGTCAACAACTGTCCGGTCAAGACGATCCACTATAAAGATAAGGTCGTCAAGATCAACCTCAAGGACTGCATCCACTGCTTCTGCTGTCACGAGCTCTGCGAATACAAGGCGGTCAAGCTGAATAAGTCGTGGCTGACGCGGCTTATCCGTATTTGATTTTTAAATACAGCAGATAAAGACACATGGCAAGTGTAATAGTATTGGCCAGGATGATCGGCAGAGACATTAAGAATAGCCCATAAACCGTCCAGAGGACCAGACCGACCAAAAGCATGACCAACATGATAAGAGAGAGGTCTTTGGTGTGCTGAGACTTGTGCGCTTTAACCACCTGCGGCAAAAAGGCAACCGTCGTAAAAACCGCGGCGATCGAACCGATGATGAATACCATGCTGAATTCCTTTCTATTTCACTGACTGCCGCAGGGCGGAGAGCACCTCGACCATCCCCCGCGTGTCGGTGTCGCAATATTTTTCGAGGTCGTCCCTCACTTTGCGCCGGTCTTTTTCTTCGACATCTTTGTTGAAAGTGACGCGGAAATATTCGGCCGCGGCGGTCTGGCCGTCGGCAATAGATAAACCCTCATAAGTCGAGCCGGTGATCGCCGGCAGGACCCTTTTCAGCGAGGCGCTCCCCGCCTGGTCGGGATGATAGTAGATAAAATCCTTGAACGGCTCGAGGAGATCGACAAATCTTTTTTGCGTCACCTCCGCCCAGGGGAGAAAGTCCCGGTAAACCTCAGCCGCATTCTTGATCACCTTCATCTCAAACTGCGCCGAGTAGGCGACAATCGAGCCCTCCTCGCACAACCGCTCCTTTAGCTGTCTTAAAACTTCCGGCCGCGGATCGACCGTCCCCGGCGCCAGATAGCCAAAATGTTTGGGCGCCGCCCCCTCCCGCTCAATAACTTCAAGCGAGTACTGGAAAGGGATTTCCTGATACGGCCGGCTGTTGTCGTAGACCGGAATGGCCGGGCCGATCGTCTCGAAGTCAAGAAAATAGACCGGATAATTTATTTTTTTCAGGAATTCTCTCACCGCCGCTTCTTCAATATGGGCTTCGCCGGTCCGGTGGCTCATGACCTGGGCCGTTTGCTTTTCATTTAGCTCCTCAACCGGAATTTCTGAGATGTTCACAATGCCGCGTTCGAGAAGCTCGTAGCGGAATTTGCCGGCTTTATAGAGAATGAAGACATGATCTTTGTCCGGCAAAAAGCTCCAGCAGACATCCTCGAGGCGGCATTCGTGCGGCGTGCCGCACTGCGGACCAACCTTGATATCCGGCATTTCGGGTGATGCAATGACTTTGACCATCTTCTCGATCTCCCTGGCAACCTCGGCCTGCTTCTCCTGCGCCTCCGCCATGATGTTGATCTTGGCAAAAAGCTTGTCCGGCTCGACCGCGCCGCGCCGGAGATATGCATTATTGATGTGCATCAGAAAGCATTTTCTGATCTTGAGGCCAGCCCCTTCGTAAGCGTATTTTTGGAAGGCGGCGTCGTAATAGTGCTCGTTTTTGACCTGGGTTGAGCTCTTGACTTCGATCAGGTCCCAGGCGTCGTCCTCGACCGGGACCAGGATATCGGCCAGCGCGTAGGCCCGTCCGTAGACAAAGCCGGCCTCAAAAAGCGGCTTGCGCAGTTTAAGCGCTTCCAGAGATTTCTTGGACTGCTTCGCGGGATCAAAATCGCGCTCGATCTTGATGCCTTCGGGAAAAAGCTTCTGCGCCCACTCGCCGACGCGCTTCCCCTCGTCAAAAACGGCCTGCGTCTTCGCGTCGATCCCGGGAATATCCCTTTGGCGGTTGTATTCATACCAGAGGAGCTTGGGGCACTGCAGACCCTCGAGGTATTTGCTCTTGGACAAAACTGCCGGCGGGCGGTTGTTCATTGCCGACATTATATCCCATTCGTCGGATATTTGGTATGACAGACCGAACATCTTTCGAACATCTTTCGTTGACATTTTTTCAACAATTGTTGTATAATTATCAACATGTTGCAGCAATTGATCTCTTCAAAGATCAGGCTAAAACTGCTGACGCTGTTTTTTTCTAATCATGAGGCGCGCTTCTTCCTGCGGGAGATCCAGCGCCTGACCGGCGAAGACGTGGGTGGGATCAAAAGAGAATTGGATAATTTATCGGCCATTGACCTTCTCCTGTCCGAAAGGTCAGGCAATCTTAAATATTATTCGTTAAACAGGTCATTCCCCCTCTTTGATGAATTAAAGTCAATCATCTCTAAAACTACCGGCGCCGAAGGCGCGCTTAAAGACCGGCTGCGGGACCTGCCCGGCCTGGAGATCGCTTTTATTTACGGTTCTTACGCCAGAGGGAAGGAAAAAGCCGCCAGCGATATCGATCTTTTTTTGATCGGAGACCTAGATGTCTCAAAAGTGAATTTTGTCATCAACGCCGCGGAAGCGGCGTTGAGGCGCGAGATCAACTACACAATATACACGAAAAAAGAATTCAGACAGAAAAAGAAGAGCCGCGACGGTTTTATCGCCGAGGTTCTGAAAAACAAAAAAATCATGCTGAAAGGGTCGGAACATGAGCTTTATTGATCTGGAAAATAGCGCTTTAATTGAAAAGATCAAGCCTGATGCCGTCCAGATCGGAAGGTTTCTCTCCCGCTCATTAAAAGATCTTAAAACAGCCAAGGCCAATCTGAATATTGACGAAGAATGGGCTTACGCGATCGCCTATCACGCTATGCTCCGGGCCGGGCGGGCGCTGCTGCTGGCCGAAGGTTATCGCTCCAAAGGCAAAGACCAGCACAAAACAATAATTTTGGCCGCGAAAGAATCGCTGGGTGAGAAATTCGGGCTGCTGCTGAACAATTTTGACCGGATGAGAAGAAAGAGGCACGAATTCATCTATGAATCATTTAAACCGATCCCTTTCAGCGAAGCGGAAACGGCTTTGACCACCGCGGCAGAGCTGGTCAAGAAAGTCATCGATATTGTTCAAACAAAATCTCCGCAAACAAGGCTGTTTAAATGACCCCGCAAGACATCGTCCTGGTGGCCAACAGCCCCGGCGAGCTCTCCGCCCTGGTCAAGCCGGTCGCCGAAGAATTTTCAAAGCACAAAGACAAGCGGATCATCCTTGTCCTCACCCCCTGCCAGTACACGAGCGGCAAAGAAGAAGAGTTTACCAAGAATATCAAGGGGATCGAGTTGGTCGTCACCGCAGCGCAGTACAAAAGCTGGGCATTTCTTAACCGGAAACCGAATGTCCAATTTTCGCGGAAAGGCGCCGTCCTCTTTCTGGGCGGCGACCTGGCCCACGCCATGCTGATGGCACGAAAGTTGAAGTATCCGGCCTACGCTTATATTGACGAGCGGATCGCCTGGAAGAAATTTTACAGAAAATTCTTTGTTCCCGACCAATTGACCTATGATAAATTTGCCGGCAATACCCCGGTGGAGAAATTGAAGATCGTCGGCAACCTGATGGTCGATTCGGTGTCCGAATTGAAAAAGTGGTCGCCCGCGGAGAATGTCGTCACTTTTATGCCCGGCAGCCGCCGCTGGGAGATCGATTACATGACGCCGCTCTATAAGGAAATAATGACGCTGATCAGGAAAGAAGTTCCCAGTTGCCAGTTCCAAGTTGCCAGTTCACCGTTCGTTAAAGCCGTGCCGATCGAGGGAGCGGCTACGATTGATTTCAAAGATATTGATAACTCCGCTCTGATCGTCACGATCCCCGGCACTAACACGGCCAAGATCGCCGCCCGGGGAATTCCGATGGTCGTCGTCTTCCCGCTCAATCATCCCGAGGTGATACCGATGGAGGGGCTCGGCGATCTGATCGGGAAACTCCCTGTCGTCGGCCGGATCTTCAAGCAATGGGTGGCGGAAACGGTCAACAGGCAGACAAAATACTTCACCCTACCCAACCAGAAGGCCGACAAGGAGATCGCGCCGGAAATACGCGGCATCATTGACCCGCTCGGCGTCGCCATGAAAGTCGTCGAGCTCCTGAAACAGCAGGATCGGCGGCGTGAGATGTCGGCGGAGCTGATCGCCGCCATGGGGGAGCCCGGCGCGGCCAAAAAGATAGTAGAGGAGATCGATGCGGGAATATAGCCGCCTGCTCAAATATCTAAGGCCGTATCAGCGCAAGATCTCGGCCGCCATGCTCTGCACCGTTTTTGTCACCGCCGCGACTCTCCTCATCGCGCCGCTGGCCGGTCTTGCCTTTAAAGCGATCGGCGAAAAAGACCTTTTATTATTGAACATCGGCGCCGCCGCCATCATCGGGCTCTATTTTCTCAAGGGATTTCTCACCTACGGCCAGGATTATTTATCGTACTTCGTCTCTCATCGGGTGATCGCCGACCTGCGCCAGCGCCTTTATGACCATTTGCAAATATTGTCGCTCGATTTTTACGGCCGCTGGAACACCGGCGAGCTCCTCTCCCGGATGATGAACGACATCGCCGCCCTGCAGGCAACCATCCTGACCGCCTTCGGCGTTATCATCCCCCAGACAATTCTGCTGGCCGGCTTGCTGGCCTATATCTTCTGGCTCAATTGGCGGCTCTCGCTCCTGACGCTGATCGCCCTGCCGCTCATCATCCAGGCCATCCGTTTGTTCTCGGCCGAACTGCGACGCTTTAGCGAGAGCGCCCAACAAAAAACCGCCGACATCACCTCACACGTACAGGAGACGCTCTCGCAGATCCGCGTCGTCAAGGCCTTCACCATGGAAAAGACCGAAAGCAATAAGTTCAAGATCAAGAATGACAGGACATTTGAGGTAACGATGAAAGCGGAGCAGATGCTCGCGACGCAAAATCCCGTGGTCGCCTTCCTGCAGGCGATCGCGGCGGTCGGCATCGTCTGGTACGGCGGCCGCGAGATCATCCTAGGCAACCTGACCCTGCCGCAGCTCGTCTCGTTCGCCACCGCGCTCGGCATCATGACCGATCCGGGCAGTGCCTTGAGCAAGGCCTACGGCCTGATCAGCCGCGGGCTCGCATCAGCCAGACGGATATTCGAAGTTTTGGATATCAAGCCGACAATAATTGACGCTCAAGACGCGGCCAACCTGCCGGCTATCTCGGGCCAGGTTGAGTTTAAAAACATCGCTTTCGCTTATGAGCGGGAAGCTGTCCTCTCCGATATTAACCTGACGGTCAGGCCGGGCGAAGCCATCGCCCTGGTCGGGCGGACCGGCGCCGGCAAAAGCACGCTCGTCAATCTCCTCCCCCGTTTCTACGACCCCACCGGCGGAGAGATGCTGATCGACGGACATGACCTAAAAAAAGTGACGCTCGCCTCCCTGCGGAAACAGATCGCCATCGTGCCGCAGGAGATCGCCCTTTTCCACGGAACGATCAAAGAGAATATCTCTTACGGTAAACCCGACGCTTCCGATGATGAGATCATCGAGGCGGCAAAGAAGGCCAACGCCCACTCATTCATCTCGGCGTTGCCCAACGGTTATGAGACAGGGGTCGGCGAACGCGGGGCGAAACTCTCCGGCGGCGAGCGCCAACGGATCGCCATCGCCCGCGCCGTCCTGCGCGACCCCAAGATACTTATCCTTGATGAAGCAACTTCATCTCTTGATGCCGAGACCGAAGCGCTTATCCGCGAGGCGCTGGGAAAGCTGATGAAAGGGCGCACCACTTTCATTATCGCCCACCGCCTCTATACGGTAGAAAAAGTCGACCGCGTGGTGGTGCTGGAAAAAGGCCGGATCGCCGAGATCGGCACGCACAAGGAGTTGCTCGCCAAGGGCGGACTCTATCAGCGTCTCTACGAATTGCAATTTCAGGGCAGGTCATGATCTATTTCTTCAATTTTCTGCGCTGGATATTCCGTCCCGTCTTCTGGCTCCCCGCCCCGCTCGCCATTAATATCATGCGCCTGGCCGGCGAACTGACCTATCAGATCGCGCGGCTCACGCCGATCCGAAAGACAGTTGCCAACAACTTTAAAATGGTTCTCCCCGACGCCGACCCGCATAAGCTGGCTGATAGATCGTTAAGCAACGCCGGCTACTCGATTTTTGAAATTATCTGCGCCCCTTATTTTAAAAGGCGGCATGTCGACAGGGTCATAAAAGTGATCGGCATCGAAAACCTGGACGCGGCGCTGGCCGAGAGAAAAGGAGCGATCTGCCTTTGTATGCACTCGGGCAATTATGAGTTGCTCGCTGTCATGCTTGCCTCGCACGGCTATCACTTGACGTCGGTCATGAAGGCGCCGCCCGGCGACTCGCTCTATAAGTTCCTGAACCCCAGCCGGCTTTACAAGGGCTCGAAACTCATCAACATTCTTGACGGCAACATGTACCGCGAGTGCCTGCAGGCGCTGGCGCGGCACCGCTGCGTCGGCATCCTGGTCGATACCGGCGCGCGCGAAGGCCGCCACGAGATGATGCCGTTCCTCGGCCATAAAGTGCCGGTCGCCACGGGCTGGACGACGCTGGCCCAGCGCTCCGAAGCGCCGGTCGTCCCCTTTTTCTCAAAGCGCGAGGGAGATAAAGTAGTTTTTGTCATCGGCGAGCCGCTCCATGTCTATCGCGATAATAAAGCCAAAATGATGGAAGCAGTCAGAAAGTTCTACGAGAATATGGTCAAAAGCCACCCCGACCAGTGGGCTATTTTCCTGAGCGAACCCGAGGTTAAAAGGATGCTGGGACAATGAAGAGAAATCTCGTCATCCTGGGCCTGCTCGCTTTTGCATTATATTTCTTCAAGCTCGGCTCTTTCTCCCTCTACGACGCCGCGGAGACGACCTACGGCGAATTCGTCAAAAATATATTGAAGATGGGCGACTGGCTGACGCTCCACTATAACGGAGAGGTCATCTTTGACAAGCCGCCGCTCTACTACTGGCTGGCGGCGCTCCTCTCGCAGCTGGTCGGCTTTAACGAGTGGGCGATGCGCCTGCCGGCGGCGCTCGCGGGTGTCCTGACCATCCTCACGACGTACGCGCTGGGAAAGAAATTCTACAACGAAAGAGTCGGGTTCCTTTCCGGGATCATCGTCATGACGGCTTTCCAGTTCCTTGTCCAATCAAGAATCGCGGAGCTTGACATTGTTTTGACGCTGTTCATGACGCTCGCCATTTATCTATGGTATGACTGGTATTCGAGCGGCAACAAACGCTCGCTATTTTTGGCCTTCTTTCCCCTGTCGCTCGGCCTGCTCATTAAAGGCCTGCTGGCCATCGCTCTTCCCGCCTGCGCGGTCTTTCTCTTTCTGTTCTTCAAAAAGGAACTCAATAAATTACTTGATCCTCTTGTTCTCCTCGGTCTCCTTGTTATCCTGGCCATCGGGCTCCCCTGGTACATCATCGAATACCTGATCCACGGCAAGGTCTTTCTTGATTTCGCGCTCGGGTTTCTTTTCCTCTCGCGCTTCGGCGGCGTCGTCTCTGGCCACACCGGCCCCTGGTATTATTATTTTCTCACTCTGCTGCTCGGCTTTGCCCCTTGGTCGCATTTTTTACCGCTTGGCCTCTGGCGAAACTGGAAACTCCGAACTCATGATTCCGAACTCCTGACCCTCTGCTTTATCCTTCCCGCCTTTATCGTCTTCTCCATCGCCCAGACCAAGATACCGAACTATGTTCTTCCTCTCTTTCCATTCCTGGCGATAATAGTCGCGCAGCAATGGGATACTTTTTTTGCCGATCCCAAAGCGAACCGTCGCGATTTCCTGATCTCAAATTTATTCTTCGCGGTTGTGATCGCTCTCATCTTTATCGGCGTGATAATGCTCGGTAATTCGAACTATCCCGCGCAATACTCTGTCTTGCTGCCGAGCCTGATCGCCCTGGCGGCGGTACTCGTTGTCGGTGGTCTAATCTCAATCATTTCGTTCTTCGTCGGAGCTTATTGGGTCTCGTTCACCGCCCTGCCGACGCTGGTTTTTCTCATCGCACTCATCCTGACCGTGCAAACTCTACCCATCGTCGAGAATTTTAAGGGGGCAAAGCCGCTTGGTCAGGAGTTGGCCAAAGTGATAACGGACAAAGATGAGGTCGCCGCGTTCGAGACGGGCAACCGGCCGAGCGTCGTCCTGCATAGCCCGAAAACCGTCAGGTTCCTCGCCCGGGAAGCCGCCCTCAATTCTTTCCTGCTGGCCAGGCGGGGCTATGTCTTTACAACAGTTGAAGAATATGAAAAGATTAAACCACGCCTCCCCTACGGCGTCAAAGTTTTTGACAAAAAAGGAGACCTGCTGGTCATTTACAAGCCATGAGCAGGCCGGAACTTAGCATAATCATCCCGACCTATAACGAGAGCAAGAACATCGAGACGATGATCGTGCGCGTCCACGACTCGCTTAAACAACACAAGATCAATGAGGAGATCATTGTCGTCGACGACAGCTCGCCCGACGGCACGGCCGAGCTGGCAACCAGCCTGGGGAAACAATATCCCGTTCGTGTTTACATCCGCACCCAGCGCGTCGGCCCGGGCGCCGCGATCCTCGACGGCATCCGGCTGGCGGCGGCGCCGGTCGCCTGCGTCATGGACGGCGACTTGAGCCACCCGCCGGAGGCCCTCCCAAAAATGTTCGACCTGATCAGGGAAAAGCGAGCTCTTCTCGTCATCGGCAGCCGGCACATCAAAGGCGGCGGCACTTCCAAATGGATCTGGTACCGCAAATTCTTCTCCTGGGGAGCGCGCCAGTTAGGGAAACTGCTCACCCCGGTCAACGACCTGACCTCCGGTTTCTTCATGTTCGACAAAAAGATCCTCGAGGAGGCCGAGATCGATCCGATCGGCTGTAAAGTCGGTCTTGAACTGATGATTAAAGGCAAACACGGCGGTCAGGTCGTCGAATATCCGATCATCTTCTCCGAACGCGCCGCCGGCGAGAGCAAAATGGGCTGGCGCGAAACCCGCCAGTATATCGAACACCTCTTCGCCTTGAGCTGGTGGAAGTTTAAGCGTGTATTTTTGCCTTTCCTCTCTCCCTCTGGGAGAGGGGGGTCGGCTTAGCGCCAGCGGGTGAGGGCAAATGCTCGATCTATCGATCATCATCGTCAACTTCAACAACCGCGGCTTCCTCAAAGATTGTCTCAATTCGATCTATAATTCCACGCGCCGGATCTCGTTTGAGATAATCTTTATCGACAACCATTCCTCCGATGATTCGGTCGAGTTCATCAGGCACAACTATCCGAAAGCTCAGGTGATCGAAAATCCTGCCAATCTCGGCTTCTGCCGCGCCAACAACCGCG
>Ga0154914_103_pt2 | contig 47467 bp, 41 predicted proteins | sample RifCSPhighO2_01_FD_105883 | JGI IMG/M metagenome (GOLD analysis project Ga0154914, IMG submission 105883) | candidate division WOR-1 bacterium RIFCSPHIGHO2_01_FULL_53_15 | reverse complement strand
GCTGGACTTCCTTCGATGTTGTCGGAAAGATCAGGAACCTGACGCGCGTCAAAAAGGTCGGCCACTCCGGCACCCTTGACCCAATGGCGACCGGCGTTCTCCCCGTTTTCTTAGGCAAGGCCACCAAGTCAATTCAATATTTTCTCAACGGGGACAAGGGTTATAATGGGGAGATGGTTCTTGGGGTAAGGACTGACACTGGGGATGCAGAAGGCAAGAGAATATCAGATGATCAGAATATCAGGGTGAGAGAATCAGATGATCAGAGTATCAGAGCAAACAGAGAAGAAATTGCAAATATATTTAAGAAATACACCGGCGAGATCGAGCAGGTGCCGCCCATGTATTCGGCTGTAAAGATCAAAGGCAAAAAGCTGTACGAACTGGCGAGGCAGGGGATCGAGGTTAAGCGCGAGCCTCGAAAAGTTAAGATTTACGAATTGAAACTTATTAGCCCTCACCCGCCAGCGCTAAACACGCCCCCCTCTCCCGGAGGGAGAGGGTTGGAGACGCACGAAGTTATCGCTTTCACTGTCCTTTGTTCAAAAGGCACCTACATCCGCCAATTAGCAATGGACATAGGTGACGAATTGGGCTGCGGGGCCCATCTGTCAAAACTTGAGCGTTTCTACGCCCATCCGTTCCACCTGTCCCAGGCGATCGAGATGGAGACAATCGTCACCATGGCCAAAGCCGGCATTTTAGCGTCGGTGGTTATTGACCCGGCAGAAGTGCTGGCTGGCTTAAAAGCGGGAGTATAGATGGAGAGAGCAACAGCCAAAAAAAGGATCGAGAAACTGCGCGAAGAGATCCGGCGCCACGATCATCTCTATTATGTTCTCGATAAGCCGGAGATATCGGACGAGGCCTACGATAAACTTTATAAAGAACTTGAGACGCTGGAAAATAAATATCCGGAACTCGTGTCTTCTGATTCGCCAACCCAAAGGATAGGCGGCGAACCGTTAAAGGCCTTTAAGACCGTCACTCACAAGACGCCTCTGCTCTCGATCGATAACGTTAACAGCCAAGAAGACCTGGTGGACTTTGACCGCCGCGTGCGTGAAGGCCTGGGTAAAGCTAAGATAGAATACGTTGCCGAGCTTAAGATCGACGGTCTGGCCGTTTCGCTGATCTATAAAAAGGGAAAGTTCGCGCAGGGGTCAACCCGGGGCGACGGGGTCCACGGTGAAGATATCACGCATAATCTTCGTACAGTTAAAGCTATCCCTTTGAGTATCAAGGGGAACGAGGATATCGAGGTGCGGGGCGAGGTTTATCTGCCTTATGACGAATTCGTCAAGCTCAATGAGGCAAGGAAAGAGAAGGACGAGGCGATCTTTGCCAATCCCAGGAACGCCGCCGCCGGTTCGGTTAGACAGCTCGACCCGAAAGAGACGGCGGCCCGGCCGCTCAATATCTTTGTCTACACTGGCGTTATCCCGAAACTCAAAAAGCATTACGAGGTCTTGGAGCATTTAAAGAAGCTCGGCTTTAAGGTCAATCCCAATATCAAGGTTTGCGACGGTATCGGCGAAATCTGGAAATATATCCAGCATTGGGAAAAGAAGCGCGAAGCCCTGCCTTATGAGATTGACGGCATAGTCGTTAAAGTCAACGACCTGGCCGCCCAGGCAAAGCTTGGCTACACCGCCCGCGCGCCCCGCTGGGAGACCGCCTTTAAATACCCGCCGATCCAGGCCGTGTCGATAATTGAGGACATCTCGGTTCAGGTCGGCCGCACCGGCGCCATTACACCTGTCGCCCAGCTCAAGCCGGTCCATCTGGCCGGGGTCATGGTGAAAAGAGCCACGCTCCATAATGAGGGCGAGATCAGGCGCAAGGGAATCAAGATCAAAGACCATGTTAAGGTTCAGCGGGCAGGGGAAGTCATCCCCGAAGTCGTTGAGGTCATCAAAGGCAAGCGGACCGGGCATGAGAAAGAATTCATCATGCCCAAAACCTGCCCCGTTTGCGGCGCCAAGATCTTCAGGCCGGAAGACGAGGCAATCGCCCGCTGTACGAATATTTCTTGTCCGGCGCAGGTTATGGGCCGTGTCATCCACTTTACGACGCGCGAAGCGATGGACATGGAGCATGTCGGCCCGGCGTTGGTTTCCCAGTTGATCGAAAACGGCTATGTTAAAGACGCGGCCGATCTTTACACGCTCACTAAAGAGGACATCATGAAACTTGAGCGGATGGCCGACAAATCGGCGCAGAATATTATCGATTCGATCAAAGCCAGTTTGGACCGGCCGTTTGACCGTCTGTTATATGCTCTTGGCATCAGGCTGGTCGGCAAAAGAACGGCTCAACTGATCGCCGATTATTTCCACGATATTGACGAGTTGGCAAAGGCTTCGGCAGATGAGCTATCGAAGATCCGTGAGATCGGGCCGAAGATCGCCGAGTCGATCGTCAATTTCTTTAGGGCAAAGGAAAATCAGGGGTTTATTGAAAAATTGAAGAAAGCTGGGGTAAGAGTAAGAGGGTATGAGGTAAGGGGTATGGGGCCATTGAAAGGCAAAACATTTGTTTTCACCGGCGGACTTAAACATTACACCCGCCCCGAAGCTGAAGAGATCGTGAGAAAACTCGGCGGCAGCGCCAGCGGTTCTGTTTCCAAGCGTACCGATTATGTCGTGGCTGGCACGGAACCGGGCTCGAAATATGAGAAGGCTAAGGAGCTGGGGGTGGAGATATTGATGGAAGATGAGTTTGTGAAACTCATCAGTAAACATAAATATAGGGTGGAAACCGGCGACTGAACGTCGCGGTTTCCGAGAATACATTATTTATGGCGGGTGAGTAGAATGTCATTATTTTCAATAATTGCAAATAAAACGAAGAAAGTTCCCCCAACGAGAGCCGTTTGTATTATAATATAGACCTATGAATCAAGAAAAACAAAGGGCACCAAGAAATCAAACTATTCTTTTAGATAAAAGCGAAATTAACTATTACTCAAAGCAACTAATCAATTTACATAAAAAAGCTTCCCTCAAAGAAATCGCAAACACAACAATAAACCAAGACATTTTTGAGGCAATTAAATATCTCCCGGACAAATTTATTGACTTATTGTTTGTTGACCCCCCCTATAATTTAAACAAAAAGTTTAATATACAGGATTTCAGGGAAATGGAAACAGTTGAGTATGAAAAGTATATTGATTCGTGGTTGTCAAGTTTATTAAGACTACTCAAGCCAACAGCCTCAATTTATATCTGTGGTGATTGGAAGTCGAGCAGCGCGATTTACAATGTCATGTCGAAATATTTTATTATTAGGAACAGAATTACTTGGGAGCGAGAAAAAGGAAGAGGCGCGCTAAGTAACTGGAAAAATTGCATTGAAGACATATGGTATGGCACAGTATCAAAGGAATACCATTTTGACGTTGACTCGGTTAAATTAAAAAGAAAAGTCGTTGCCCCCTACAAAGATAAAGATGGCAACCCAAAGGATTGGATTGATAGCGAAGAAGGGGCTTTCCGAATAACACATCCATCAAATATATGGACAGACATAACAATCCCTTATTGGTCAATGGCTGAGAATACAGAGCACCCAACACAAAAACCGGAAAAATTATTAGCTAAAATTATTCTAGCGAGTTCGAAGGCGGGCGATTTGGTTTTCGATCCATTCTTGGGGTCTGGCACAACTTCAGTGGTTGCAAAGAAATTACATCGTAATTATTGTGGCATAGAAATTGATAATTATTATGCTTGTTTGGCAGAAAAAAGACTTGATATTGCTAATGATGACAAAACAATTCAAGGGTACCATGACGGAGTGTTTTGGGAACGTAATTCATTGGGTGCGCAAAAACGCATAAAAGCCAATGATGATCATCATATTTACGGGAACTCAACATTATTTGAGCAGTTTGCTGGGTCAATGCGATGAAAAGCAAGTTATTTTATTCAAAAGAATATCTTACTATTGCTAAAAACATTAAACTGTTTCTAAATAGACAAAAGGATTTTCTTTCAGAAAGAACCGCAGATAGCCCAAGAGCAGTTGGCGATGCAGTGCAAAGCCTATTAGAAGACAACCTCCAAAATATTCTTGGTGATAATATTAAAGATTATTCTCCGGATTTTGCCAGAAGAGCCATGGCTGATATAGCTTTTAAGGATCGAGACGATTTTTATTACATTGTTGACATAAAAACTCACAACATCAACACAAGCTTTAATATGCCTAATTTAACCTCCGTTGAAAGGTTAGCCCGTTTTTATGAAGATGATAAAAACTATTTTGTTGTTTTGTTGATCGCATATGTTGTTAAGGGAACTCATATCGAAGTTGAACGCGTCAATTTTATTCCTCTCGAATTCCTCTCCTGGGACTGTTTAACTATCGGAGCACTTGGGTGGGGGCAGATTCAAATCGCCAACTCTAACAAGACAAATATTATTCCCCTTTATAGCAGAAAAAAATGGATGCTTGAACTGTGTGATACTTTATTTGAATTTTATCCGCGAGAAATTGGGAAAATAGCTACTAGAATCAAATACTTTAAGAAGGTTAAAGCTTTTTGGAGAAGGAAAGCCGACCATTAGTTTTTTAGCGAATATCGGCGAAGGCATACACTTCTTAATTAATAGGAGGATATGCGCCCAGCTCATTGTTAACAGCATATTAGTTGATCCTGTCCATCTTTTAATCAGCAAAGGGTCTGCCGATAGCAATGAATATGTGATGACAATGATCAAGGGCATCAGTGCCAGGGAAATCTTTAAGAAGTATCCTGGCAATCGTTTCAAATTCCGGAAGCTATGGGGCAGGGGCTATCATGCAGTTGAAGTCAAAGATCAAGAATCATTGAATAGAACGATCGATTATATCAATAACCAAAAGATTGATGGCATTGACAAGAGGGCTTTGCGAGGCAGGAAACCGCGAAGTTCATTCGCTGGTTTCCTGCCGACACGAGCAGGTTTCCAGCTGTCTCAGAATAGCAGGGAGCATGCTTCAGAATTAGCCGCAGATTTCCAGCGCGTCTCCGGGGGCAGTACAAAATGAACTCCAACCTCAAACTAGTTAAAAACCTTCTCGAAAAGCGCTCCGCCCGGCGCAAAGAGGGGAAGTTCGTCATCGAAGGGCCGCATCTGATCGAAGAGGCCCTCCTACGCTCCTTCGGAGCTTCGGAGGGTAAACGGGCGAATATAATCGAATTTATCGTTTACTGCAAGAAACTGCCGATTGTCAAGAAGCTGGAGGACAATGGAGTTCCGGTTTACAAGGTTTCAAAAGAACAGTTTGCCGAGCTGTCTGATGTTGAAGCGCCGCAGGGTGTTCTCGGAGTCGTCAGGCAGTTTGAGCATCAATTCCTGGATGTTTTTAAAGCAGCTAAAACACTTATCGTTTTCTGCGTTGGTGTTCAGGACCCGGGCAATCTTGGCACTATCATCCGCTCGGCGGACGCTTTTGGCGCCAGCGGAGTCATACTTTCGAAAGGCACGGTCGACCTATACAACCCCAAAGTCGTGCGCGCGACGATGGGATCCTTATTTCACCTGCCGATCATCACGACCGAGGATGAAAAAGAAACTATCGGGCATTTGAAAGAAAAAAATGTTAAAATAGTTGCCACAACGATTTCCGCAGAGAAAACATGCTCCCAGGCCGACCTTAACCAGCCGTTAGCTATTCTGGTCGGCAATGAGGGGGCAGGGTTGGAGAACGAGATCGTTAAACTGGCCGATGAGGAAGTAAAAATCCCTATGGCCGGCCAGGCGGAGTCGCTGAACGTCGGCATCTCGACCGCGGTCATGCTGTACGAGGCGCTAAAGCAACATGGAAGATAAGATCAAGCAACTCAAAGAAGAAGCTCTCAAGGCGATCGGGGAAACCCAGACGGTCGCCGCTTTGGAAGAAGCGCGGGTAAAATACTCGGGCAAAAAGAGCGAACTGCAGGAGTTGCTTAAGTCGCTTGGTCAAGCCGCGCCGGAAGATAGGCCAAAGCTTGGCGCCCTGGTCAATGAAGCTAAAACAGCAATCGAACTGGCGTTAGGTGGCCGCAAAGCCGCCTTGCAAAAGAGCGAGCAAACCCAAAAGATCGCGGCGGAAAAAGTCGATATCACGATGCCCGGCAAAGGGATCAGGCGCGGGCATCTCCACCCGCTGACCCAGGTGATGGAAGAGGCCAAGGAGATATTTATCCGGATGGGCTTTGAGATCGCCGAAGGGCCGGAAGTCGAGACAGATTATTATAATTTTGACGGACTGAACATCCCGCCTAATCATCCCTCCCGCGACATGTGGTCAACTTTATTCATTAAAGATGACGTTCTGCTGCGAACCCATACTTCGCCGGTCCAGATCAGGGTGATGGAAAAGCGGAAGCCGCCGCTGGCCATCATCGCTCCCGGCCGGGTCTATCGCCGCGATTCGGACGCCACCCATTCGCCGATCTTCCACCAGCTTGAGGGATTTCTGGTCAATAAGAACGTGACGTTCGGCGACCTCAAAGGGACACTGACTGAGTTTTTGCGGCAGATGTTCGGCAAGGACCTGCCGGCCGGCCGGCAGGAAAGAAATGTGCGGTTCCGGCCAAGTTTCTTCCCATTCACCGAGCCCTCGGCCGAAGTCGATGTTGAATGCGTCATATGCAAGGGCAAAGGGTGCCGATTATGCAAAGAGACCGGCTGGCTTGAGATCCTCGGTTCCGGCCTGATCGACCCGAACGTCTTTAAGGCGGTCGGTTTTGATCCGGAGAAATACAGCGGGTTTGCCTTTGGCATGGGGATCGACCGGATCGCGATGTTGAAATACGGCATTGATAATATTCGTTTATTGTATGAGAACGACGTGCGTTTCCTGGAGCAATTTTAATGAGAGTGCCGATCGATTGGCTCAAAGAGTTAATTATCTTCCGCTCCAGCCCGGGGCAGGTAGCCCAGATGCTGACGATGAGCGGTCTGGAGACGGTCGTCCTGCCAGATGACATATTAGAAGTCGACGTCCTGCCGAATCGCTCGGACTGCTGGAGCGTGCGCGGCGTAGCGCGCGAGGTTTCGGCGTTGACTAAATTCAAAGTTAAAAGTTCAAAGTTCAAAATAAAGGAATCGTCTAAAAAATTAAATCATTCGGTCCGGGTCGAAGTGAGGGACAAAGACCTGTGCCCGCGCTACATGGCCCGCGTCATCGAGAACGTCAAAGTCGCCGAATCGCCCGAGTGGCTCAAGAAGCGGCTGGAGCAGTCGGGTCTGCGTCCGGTCAACAACGTTGTCGATGTGACGAATTATTTCCTCCACGAGATCGGCCAGCCGATGCATGCTTTTGATTCCACTTTGGTCAAGGACCAGTCCATTATCGTCCGCCGGGCAAATCCGGGGGAAAAAGTCGTGACGCTTGACGGCAAAGAGCATAAACTGGAATCCAATATGCTGGTCATCGCCGATTCCGACAAAACAATTGCCGTTGCCGGCACGCTGGGCTGCGCCAATACCGAGGTCAGCGCGGCCACGAAGACTGTTATCCTCGAATCGGCCTATTTTAACCCAAACTCGATCCACAAAACTTCAAAAGACCTGAAGCTCAGGACTGAATCATCCGTCCGCTTTGAGCACGGCGTCGATTGGAACGCGGTGGAAGAAACGCTCGACCGCGGGGCGGCGCTGATTGCCGAGCTGGGCCGGGGCGAGGTCCTGAAGGGGAAAGTCGATTCGGTCGGCAAAGAGATAAAGCAGAAAGTCATCGAGTTGCGCGTGGAAAAGGTCAATCGAATACTCGGCGCGGATATCCCTGTTGGCGACATGACCAGTATCCTGATACGTTTAGGCTTTAGCGTCAAGAAAATAGACAGTAGAAAGTTGAAAATAGGAGTTCCTTTGTTCCGCTCCGCCGACATTGAACGCGAGATCGATCTGATCGAAGAGATCGCGCGGATCTGGGGCTATAACCGGATCGAGGCGACAATACCCAATACCGCTTTCCCCGGCAAAGATGCCGACCGGGAGGATAGGCTTAGGAACAGGATCAGGGATATCCTGGCCGGCTGCGGCTTGAACGAGAGCCAGTCGTACAGCATGCTGGGGCCCAAGGATTTTGAGAATTGCGGCGCGCCGTCCGACAAGGCGGTCAAGATCGCGAATCCCTTGACGATCGAAGAGAGTATCATGCGGGTCAATATCCTGGCCGGCTTGCTGAAGACCGCTGTTCACAACCAGAACCGCGGCATTGAGAATATCTTTATTTTTGAAATCGGGAAAGTATTCCTGCCCGCCAAAGGGAAACTGCCGGAGGAAAAATGGCTGGCCGGCGGCCTGGTCAGCGGCTCGCCATTCATGAGCGCGCTTGATAAGGGTGAAGTCGATTATTACTACTTAAAAGGCATTTTGGAAAATCTTTTCCGCGGGCTGGGGCTTGAATTCCCTGATGTGAGCGAGAGCGATAATTATCTCTTACAGCCGGGGAAAGGGGCAAAGCTCGAAGGGCTCGGTATCTTCGGCGCGCTGCACCCGGACATCCAGAGGAATTTTGAGCTCGCCAAACCGATCTTCTTTTTTGAGCTCGATCTTGACGCTCTGGCAAAACTGGCCGCGGCGGAGAAGAAGTACGAGCCGTTGCCCAAATTCCCTTCGATTTCCCGCGACATCTCGATGTTCCTGCCGGCCGACTTGAATAACCAGACCATTATCGAAACGGTGGAGCGGACCGGCGGCGATCTGGTCGAAGACGTCTTCCCGTTCGATCGGTACAAAGATAGCGCGGCTTATCGGATAGTTTATCGTCACCCGACGCGCACGCTGACCGAGCAGGAAGTTAACGCCAAGCATCAGGAGATAGTCCGGGCATTAACGTCGAAGCTCATGGTCCGACTGCGCGCCTAAAATGGTATAATATTGCTATATGCTTACAAAAGAAAAAGCTGACAAAGCTGTAGATGAGATTAAAAAGGCCATTGACCCGGATGAGATCTATCTTTTTGGCAGCTATATTTCCGGACAGGCTAAAGAGAACAGCGATCTCGATATCTGCATTATCAAGGACAATGTAAAGGATAAACATCAGCTGCTATTAAAAGCAAAAAAGGGCTTAATGAATATTGGTATGCCGATCGACATGCTTTTATTCAATAAGGAGAGTTTTGTCAGGCGGCAAAATATCTGGGGAAGCGTGCAATACGAAATATTTCATAAAGGCCGAAAAGTCTATGGCAGATGAGAAAAAGTTATTGGAAGATGAGTGGCTGATCTAACCCCAATGGCCCGGCAATACCAAGAGATGAAGGCCCTCCACAAGGACGCGGTCCTCTTTTTCCGCCTTGGTGATTTTTACGAGATGTTCAATGACGATGCCGAGCTGGCGTCGCGCGAGCTTGATCTGACTCTAACGGGCAGGGGCAAGGACGAGAACCGGATGCCGATGTGCGGCATCCCCTACCATGCGGCCGAGGGCTATATCGCCAAGTTAATCGGAAAGGGCTACAAGGTGGCGATCTGCGAGCAGGTGGAAGACCCCAAGCTGGCCAAAGGACTGGTTAAACGGGATATCATAAGAATCGTCACCCCGGGAACCGTTATCGAAACTTCCATGCTTTCTGAAAAGTCCAATAACTACTTAATGGCGATCAATCATGAGAAGGGAAAGTTCGGCCTGGCTTTTGTCGATGCCACGACAGGGGAATTCAAACTTTCCGATTTTGATTCTGCTGAAAAATTGGCCGATGAGATCAAAAGGATCGGTTCGGCGGAAATCATCAAATCGGACCTTATTGAAAATGATAATCATTTTCAACAAGCGACCTCATCGTTCAAGGACATCTATGACAACGAAACCGCGATCGAAAAACTCCTGGAGCACTTCAAGGTCAAATCTCTCGAATCATTCGGCCTGGCTGGGAAGGAAGTCGCGCTCGGGGCGGCGGCTGCCATCCTGGATTACCTTAAAGAGACGCAGAAGACGACCCTCGATCATATCAACTCGATCAAGCTATACCGCGCGGAAGATTACATGTTCATCGACGCGACGACCAGGCGCAACCTGGAGCTGACGCAGACCGCCCGCGACAAGTCGTTCAGGGGGAGCTTGCTCTGGGTCCTCGATCGAACGAAAACATCGATGGGGAGCCGCCTTTTGCGCCAGTGGCTCCTCCAGCCGCTGCTCGATGCCGAGGGGATCAACCGGCGGCTCGAAGCGGTCGAGGAACTGTTTCACAACGGGCTTCTGCGCGCCGAACTGGGCGAGGGACTAAAGCGGGTCTATGATATCGAGCGGCTGACCGGTAAAGTCGCGACGCAATCGGCGAATGCCAGGGACCTGGTCGCGCTAAAAGATTCTCTTCGGCAACTGCCAAAGATCATGGAGTTGATGAAAGAAAGCAAAGCGGAGCTTCTGAAGGAACCGCCCCGATTTATCGGGGCAGGTTCCTTTGTGCAAGAAATAACCGATCTGATCTCCAAAGCCATTATTGACGAACCGCCGTTCGTCATCAAAGAAGGGGGGCTGATCAAGCCCGGCTTTAACGCTGAGCTTGATGAACTGAAAAAAGCAACCGGCGGGGGCAAACAATGGCTCGCGGAGCTTGAAGCCTCGGAGAGAAAGCGGACCGGCATAAAGTCGCTCAAGGTCGGCTTTACCAGGGTTTTCGGCTACTTCATTGAGGTGACGAATTCAAACGCCGAGCAGGCGCCTCCGGATTACATCAGGAAGCAGACGCTGGTCAATGCCGAACGATTCATCACCCCGGAATTGAAAGAGAAAGAATCGTTCATCCTTAACGCCGATGAGCGGATGAAAGAGCTGGAATACCAGATACTCTGCGACTTGCGGGTGAAAGTCGCCGCTTATACCAAAGAACTTCAGGCGGTAGCGGTAGCCGTCGCGCAGACCGATATTCTACTGTCGTTGGCGGAAGTGGCAGTGGAGAACCGCTATTGCCGGCCCAAATTACGAATGACGAATGACGAATTACGAATTAAGGCTGGCCGTCACCCGGTGGTCGAAAAGACGCTGGGCGAGTTCCAGTTCGTGCCTAATGACGTTGAATTAGATGAGAAGCAAAGCTTTCTGCTCATCACCGGCCCGAATATGGGCGGCAAGTCGACTTACATGCGGCAAACGGCGCTCATCTGCCTGATGGCGCAGATCGGCTCGTTCGTGCCTGCCCGGTCGGCCGAACTCTGCCTCATCGACCGAATATTTACGAGGATCGGCGCCCTGGATGACATTTATTCCGGTCAGTCGACTTTCATGGTCGAAATGACCGAGACAGCCAACATCCTCAATAACGCGACCGAGAACAGCTTGATAATTCTCGACGAGATCGGGCGGGGGACGGCGACATTTGACGGCATGTCGATCGCGGCAGCCGTTGCCGAATATATTCACAAAAATGTCAAAGCCAAGACCTTATTCGCGACGCATTACCATGAGATCACCCAGCTGGCCGACAAACACTCCGGGATGAAGAACATAAGCGTCACCGTCAAAGAAGAGGGCGACAGGATAACATTTCTCCACAAGATCGCCGACGGGCCGGCCGACCGCTCGTACGGCATCCAGGTGGCCAAACTGGCCGGTTTGCCGGAAGAAGTTGTAAAACGATCAAAGGACATATATAATACACTGGCCATGGTCGAGACCGACCTGGGCGGGAACAGGGATCAGGTAAGTTTATTTTAAAGAGTAAGGAGGTGGAGATATGGCAGGCGTCAAAGGTTATTGCGTCAAATGCAAAAAGAAACAGGAAATGAAAAATCCTAAAGAAGTGACGATGAAGAACAAGCGGAAAGCGATGAAGGGCGAGTGTCCGGATTGCGGCACCAAGATGTTCAGGATCGGCGGATAATTTTTTCTAACTAGTTAGAAAAGGGGCCGCGGCTTCAATTGAGGTTCGCGGCCTTTTTTGTTATAATTTCTGCAATCATGCCTCACCGGGACAAGTTCATCCATCTCCATACTCACACCGAGTACAGCCTGCTGGACGGCGCCTGCCGCATACCCGATCTCTTAAAACGGGCCAAAGAGCTCGGCATGCGCGCCCTGGCCGTCACTGACCACGGCAACATGTACGCGGCGGTTGATTTTTACTGCCAAGCGAAAGAGGCGGGGATCAAGCCGATCATCGGCTGTGAGATGTATGTCGCGCCGCGCACCAGGCACGACAAAGAGACCAAGGAAGACCGCTCGCCGCACCACCTGACGTTCCTCGCCAAGGACCGGACCGGCTATAAGAACCTCTTGAAACTTGCCTCGTTGGCTTCCATTGAAGGTTTTTATTCGCGCCCGCGCATCGACCGTGAGCTGATGGAAAAGTACCGGGCAGGGCTGGTCGTCATGTCCGGCTGTTCGGGCGGTGAGATCGCCCGGTATCTTTTGGCCGGAAAGCCGGACGAGGCCCGCCGCTCGGCCGAATATTTCAAAGGCCTCTGGGGCGATGATTTTTATCTCGAGGTGATGGATTTTGACCTTGAGGAATTCAGGGAGCTCAAGCCGCGCCTCGTCGAGCTCTCAAAAGAGACCGGCATCCCGCTGGTCGCCTCAAATGACGTCCACTGCGTCCGCCAAGATGACGCTTACGTCCAGGATGTCCTGCTTTGCATCCAGACAAACTCGTTCCTGAACGACGAAAAGCGGATGAAGTTCAACAGCAAGGACTTCTACCTCAAGTCGTATGAGGAGATGGCCGAGCGCTTTGCCGGCCTGCCGGAGGCCCTTTCCAGAACGCTCGAGATCGCCGAAAAATGCAACCTTGAGATCGAGACCGGCGTCCTGCACCTGCCGAATTTCACCGTGCCGGAGGGCGAGACGCCGGAATCGTATCTCGAAAAACTGGCCTGGGTCGGCATCAAGAAGAAATACGGGGCGCTCCTGCCGCCCGAGATCATCGACCGCGTCAAATACGAACTGATGACGATCGAAAAAATGGAATACGCTTCTTACTTTCTGATCGTCGCTGATTTCATCAACTGGGCTAAATCGAACGGCATCCAGGTCGGGCCGGGCCGAGGGTCCGCCGCCGGCAGTATCGTCGCCTACGCCCTGGGCATTACGAACATCGAGCCGCTCAAATACGGCCTGATCTTTGAACGCTTCCTTAATCTTGAGCGGATCTCCATGCCTGATATCGACATCGATTTCTGTTTCGAGCGGCGGGGCGAGGTCATCGATTATGTGACAAATAAATACGGCAAAGACCACGTGGCCCAGATCATCACCTTCGGCACCATGGCCGCCCGCGCCGCTATCCGCGACGTCGGCCGCGTTCTGCAAGTCCCACTGCCCGAAGTCGATAAGATCGCCAAGCTGGTGCCGTTCGGCCCCGATGTCAAGCTGGCCGCCGCCATGCAGGGCGTCAAAGAGCTGAAGGCAATGTACGAAAACGACGTAAAAGTTAAAGCCCTTTTGGACACCGCTTTGCGGATCGAGGGAACGGTGCGTCACGCCTCGGTCCACGCGGCTGGCGTCGTCATCTCTCAATTGCCTGTCGTGGAATACGCGCCGCTCCAGCAGCTGGACGAAAATGTCGTGGTCACGCAGTACACAATGAAAAACCTGGCAAGGATCGGCCTGCTCAAGATGGATTTCCTCGGCCTGCGCAACCTGACGATGATCGCCCACGCGGTCGAAATTTTAAAGAAGAATCGCGGCCTTGAGGTCGACATGAACGCCATCCCGATGAATGACCTGAACACTTACAGCCTGCTCTCGGCCGGTGAGACGATCGGGATCTTCCAGCTTGAGAGCCGGGGGATGCGCGCATTAATTAAAGATCTTAAACCATCAACTTTTGAGGAGATCATCGCCCTCCTGGCGCTTTACCGGCCAGGCCCCTTAGAGAGTGGCATGGTCGAGGATTATGTCAAACGCAAGCAAAGAAAAGTACCGATCCGCTATGAACTGCCGGAACTCCAGCCGATACTGAAAGAAACCTATGGCGTGATACTCTACCAGGAGCAGGTCATGGAGATCGCTTCAAAGATCGCCGGCTTCTCCCTGGGACAGGCCGATGTCCTGCGCGACGCCATGGGCAAGAAAAAAGCCAAAGAGATGGAGATGCAGAAGGAATACTTTATTGAAGGCGCGGTCAAACGCGGCGTCACAAAGCACAAAGCGACTGAACTCTTCAACCTCTGCGCCAAGTTCGCCGGCTACGGCTTCAACAAATCGCACTCGACGTCTTATGCCTTTATTTCATATCAGACGGCGTTTCTGAAAGCCAATTACCCGGCTGAGTTCATGGCCGCTCTCCTCACTTCGATCATGGGGAACACCGATAAAGTCCGTCCCTACCTTGCTGAGGCCAAGAAGATGGGGCTCAAGATCCTGCCGCCCGACGTCAACGAAAGCGACCGCAATTTCACTTCGACCAAGGACGGCATCCGTTTCGGCCTGACGGCGATCAAGAACGTCGGGATCGCGGCGATCGATTCGATCATCAACATCAAAGCGGTTGACGGGCCCTTCAAGTCATTTGACGATTTTTACCGTCGGGTTGACACCCGCGCGGCCAACAAGAAAGTGGTCGAGAGCTTGATCAAAGCGGGGGCTTTTGACTCGTTCGAGCGGGGCCGGGCTTTTCTCCTGGCCAATTTTGAAAAGTTCATGTCGAGCATCAGCGCCGATCTGAAGGAAAGGGCAAACGGGCAGGAATCACTCTTTGAACTTCAGTCGTCCGCCGTCCCTCGTCAATCGTCCATCGTCAAGGATGTTGAAGTCGCTGAATTCACCCCCGACCAGCTCTTGCGCATGGAAAAAGAGCTGCTTGGGCTCTACATCTCGTCGCATCCGCTGGAGCGGTTGAAGGAATCACTTGAAGCGCAGACGACAGCCGCTGTCGCCGATATTTCAGAAATGAACGAGGGCGAACAGGTCAAGATTGGCGGGCTGCTCTCCGATTGCAAACGGGTGATGACCAAACGCGGCGACATGATGCTTTTGGCCAGCCTGGAAGACCTGACCGGCAGTATCCCGCTGGTCATTTTCCCCAAAGCCTACGAGAAATGCGCGCCGTTCTTGAACGACGATGAGGCGGTCATTGTCAAAGGCAAACTTAACCGTGATTTCCGGACCGAAGAATTGAATGTCCAGGCCGAGTCGGTTGAGCCGCTGACGGAGCTCGAAAAGGTCCGCTCGCTCCACGTCGAATTCGTCGACATCAAAGACAGACAGGTGCTTGATCTCATGAAAGATGTGCTGACGCTCCATCGCGGCGCCGATCCGGTCTTTGTCCGCATGGACGGCAAAAGCGTTGAGCTCAACCGGAACTTCTGGGTCGAGATCAATCCCGACCTGGTCGAACAATTGGAGAAGCTCCTGGGCGAGGGGGCTGTTAACGTCGAATTCAAAGTTCAGAGGAGGCAGGAATATGGATATCAGCAAAATCAAGTTCGATGAAAAAGGTCTGGTCCCGGTGATCGCCCAGGACTATAAGGATGGCACGGTCCTGATGCTGGCCTATATGAATAAGGAATCGCTGCAAAAGACGCTCGAGATGAAAGAGATGGTCTACTGGTCGCGTTCAAGAAAGGTTCTCTGGCACAAGGGCGACACCTCCGGCCACATCCAGAAGGTTAAAGAAATCTATTATGATTGCGACGGCGACGCGATTCTGGCCAGGATCGAGCCGGTCGGCGATTGCGCCTGCCATACTGGGAATCGAAGCTGTTTCTTTACGAAAATGTTATGAGAAGTAAGGGGTATGGGGTAAGGGGTATGGAGTAGAAGTGGAAGCTGAAAAGATAATAATTAAAGGCGCTCGGGAACACAATCTCAAGAACATCGATCTTGAGTTGCCGCGCGGCAAGTTCATCGTCTTTACCGGCATTTCCGGCTCCGGCAAATCGTCACTGGCTTTTGACACGATCTATGCCGAAGGGCAGAGGCGCTACGTCGAATCGCTCTCCGCTTACGCCCGCCAGTTCCTCGAGCAGATGCAGAAGCCGGACGTCGATTATATCGAGGGTTTATCACCCGCCATCTCGATCGACCAGAAAGCGCCGCCGAGAAATCCCCGCTCGACTGTGGGGACCGTCACAGAGATCTATGACTATTTAAGATTGCTTTTCGCCAACATCGGCGGGCCGCACTGCCCGCAGTGCGACAGAAAGATCGAGAGGCAAACCGTTCAGCAGATCGTTGACCAGATTTTTAAACTGCCGGAGGGAACGCTCGCCAATATCCTCTCACCGGTCATTCGGGGCAAGAAGGGCGAATACAGGGAACTTTTCTCCGATATCGCCAAAGACGGCTTCCTGCGGGTACGAGTTGATAAAAAGATCTACGAGCTGGGGGATGCGCCGGCGATCAACAAAAAGACCCGCCACAGCATTGAGATCGTGGTCGATCGGTTGATGATCAAGGATTCCAATAAAAAACGGCTGGCCGAGTCGGTTGAAACCGCGCTCAAATACGGCAATGGGCTTGTCATCGTCAGCCACGGCGAAAAGAAAACATTCAAAGAGGAAATCTACTCGGAGAAATTCTCCTGTCCGGCCTGCGGCATCTCGTTCGATGAGATCACGCCGCGCATTTTTTCCTTCAATACCCCTTACGGCGCCTGCCCGGCCTGTGATGGGCTGGGGGACAAGCTCGAGTTTGATCCCGAACTGATAAAAGCCGATGAGAGGTTGGCGCTTTCAGGCCGGACATTGGACGAGCTGATCGTCTACATGAAACGAAAATTCCGTGAGAGCATCCATAAGGATTACGAACGCTGGCGGTATTATCAATACATGAGTTCCGTCCCTTGTCCGGCCTGCCACGGCCAGCGCCTGCGGCCGGAGAGTTTGGCGGTCAAGATCTCCGGCCGGTCGATCGCCGATGTTTCGGCCCAGCCGATCAAAAAAGTCTTTGAATTTCTCGACGGGCTGAAATTGACTGAACGCGAACTGCACATCGCCAAGCAGATCATCAAGGAACTGCGCTCGCGGCTCAAGTTCCTGCTTGATGTCGGCCTCGATTATCTGACCCTTGACCGGCCTTCGGCCTCGCTCTCAGGCGGCGAAGCCCAGCGCACCCGCCTGGCCACCCAGGTCGGCTCGGGACTGGTCGGCGTACTCTATATTCTTGACGAGCCGTCGATCGGTCTGCATCAGCGCGACAATAAGCGCCTGATCGAAACGCTTTTCCGTTTAAGGGATCTCGGCAACACGATCATCGTTGTCGAGCATGATGAGGAGACAATGCGCTCGGCCGACCATCTGGTCGATATCGGACCGGGCGCCGGGCGACATGGCGGCAAGATCATTGCCAAAGGCGCGCTGAGCGACATTCTGTCCGCGCCTGATTCTTTAACCGGAAAATATCTGTCGGGTAAACTGGAGATCGCCATTCCGTCCAAGCGCCAAAAAGGCAGCGGTAATCGCCTGACCGTTAAAGGGGCGAAATTCCATAATTTAAAAAATATCGATGTTTCATTCCCGCTCGGCGTCTTCACAGCGGTGACCGGCGTCTCCGGCTCGGGCAAGAGTTCGCTGGTCAATGACATTCTCTTCAAAGCGCTGTCGAAAAAGTTCTACCGCTCGATCGAAAAAGCCGGCACGCACGAGCGGCTCGACGGCATTGAGCACATCGATAAGGTCGTCATTGTCGACCAGACGCCGATCGGCCGCACGCCGCGCTCGAACCCCGCGACCTATACCGGCGTTTTTGACCATATACGCGATCTTTTTTCGCTGACGCAGGAATCGCGCCTGCGCGGCTACAAGACCGGCCGGTTCTCTTTCAACGTCAAGGGCGGCCGCTGTGAGACCTGCCACGGCGACGGACTGGTCAAGATCGAGATGCATTTTCTCCCCGATGTCTATGTCCCGTGCGACACCTGTAAAGGCGCCCGCTACAACCGCGAGACGCTCGAGGTCTACTACAAAGGGAAGAATATCTCCGACATTCTCCATCTGACGGTCGATGAAGCGCTCGAATTCTTCCAGAACATCCCGCAGATCAGCCGCAAGCTCCAGACGCTTGTCGATGTCGGGCTTGGCTATATCAAGCTCGGCCAGCAGGCGACGACCCTCTCCGGCGGCGAAGCCCAACGCGTCAAACTGGCCACGGAGCTCGCGGCGCGCTCAACCGGCCGCACGCTCTATCTCCTCGACGAGCCGACAACGGGGCTTCATTTTGACGACATTCACAAGCTCCTTTCGGTCCTCCACCGGCTGGTCTCAACCGGCAACACGGTCATCGTCATCGAGCATAACCTCGATGTCATCAAGACAGCCGACCATATTATCGACCTGGGACCGGAGGGCGGGGATGAGGGTGGCCGAATCGTTGCCGCTGGAACGCCGGAAGAGGTGGCCAAAAATCCGCACAGTCACACCGGCAAATACCTCAAGAAACTGTTATGACGTTTGCCCAGAGTGTCCTTGTCCTGATTATTTTGATCATCGTTGTTGTCTATATCACGATCTGGACCGGCCAATACAAACCGCCGAAATACCCGGGGTTCGGGCTGTAGCGCAAATTATCATTCGGGTTGCAGTGCCGTTTACATTAGTTCATAATATTGAAAATGGAGAGAGAGGGAAGCTGGTAAAATGCACTTGAAACATAATCGGAGGCAACAATGAGTAAAAAAGAAGAGATAAGAAAAAAAGCGTTTGAAATACTTTCCAGACCGGAGTTAAAGAGTGGGATACGTTTTACAACATTGGTTAAAAGGGTTGTATCTGAGACTGGAGAGAATGAGAATAACATAAGGGGGAGCCTCTATAATTTGCCTAAGGAATTTCCAGAGAAGATATCAAGGCCTTATAGGGGACTTTTTATTTTAAAAGGAAATGAAAACTATCTAAATGATATTGTCGAACAGGATCTTGCACAGAAGCCCAATAGCAAGATTATGGAAAACAACAGCTATCAGCCAGCTAAAGAATATCTTTTAAGTGAGGAGGAATGTACTTACGCTGTTGTTATAGGAGGGAACATTTTCGGCAAGAAATGGGGGACGCCGGATATACTCGGATCAATTAGAGCAAATTCGGATGCAGTATATAAACCCCCATTAGAAATTATTGCAGTTGAAATTAAAGATGGGGGTTATTCCCCTGTTGAGGCGCTAGGCCAAGCGATGGCCTACAAGCTATTTGCTCATAGAACATGGCTGATACTTCCTGATGATAATGATCTTGATCGGATAGAGGGGATTGCAATATCTGCAAATATCGGACTGATTAGCTTCTCAATTGAAAAAGACGGGTTTGAATTTGTCACGTTAAATCGACCAGTTGCTGGTCGTCCTGATTTTATGGAAGTTAATAATATTTTGGATGATCTCAAAAGAAAAGATAAAAAGAAGTACAACGAGTTGATCAAGAATGAAAATGCATAATTGGGTCACCAACCAATAATCCCATCCTGCCTTATTGCCACCCCTCTGAATATGTGGGATAATTAGTTGTCAACATGGAAGCCAAAGAAATCTCTTTCCATTATGATAAGGATGACAATCTGCTTGATATCGCTCTGGGTAAGCCCAAGAAAGCGATCTCGACAGAAGTTGCTGATGATCTTTTTGCCAGAAAAGACATAAGGACGCACAAGGTCGTTGGTTTTACTATTTTGAATTTTGAGAAATGGCTCAAAAAAAGGAGTTGATATTATGGCTAAAGCAATATTTAAAGAAGGGTTCATTCTTGAACTTCCTAAAAGTTTTACCAAAAAAATGTCTTTAAAAAAGGGCGATTGGCTAGTTGTTAAACTTTTAAGCGGCAAGGAAGTCGTCCTTGAAAAACCAAAGAAAGATTATTGGGAAGAGACATTTGCCTGGGGTAAGGATTTCGCCAAAGAGCGCCGCCTTAAACCAAAGGATGTCATAGAGGCCGTCAAAGCGATCAGATCCGGCAAGTAATGAAACGCGTCCTGCTCGATACCAATATTTATATTTCCGCGATACTTTTCGGTGGAAAACCAAGAGAGATACTTAATCTTGTCCGATCGGGTGAATTGGAGGTCGTAGTTTCGGAGCATATTTTATGGGAAATAAGGGAAGTGCTTAGCCGAAAATTTAAGGCCCCGGAATCCAGATTAAACGCCATTGAACACGATATTTTAAATCTTGCGAGAATCATTCACGTTTCTTCCGAGTTAAATGTGATCAGCCAAAATGCCGCTGATAATAAAATATTGGCTTGTGCCGTAGACGGCCATGCGGATGCGATCATTACTGGTGATAATCATCTTCTTGTCCTTAAGAAATATCAAAATATCCTTATTTTATCCCCGCAAGAGTTTATAAAGGCTTAGAAAACTTTACCGCGAAAGAGCATCAAGGCCGGTTGAAAAACCGTTCAAAACAGGGTAAAATTAACATCTATGCCTGACGAGAGGATCCCCCCGCAGAATTTAGCCGCCGAACAATCTGTGATCGGCTCCGTGCTGCTCGATAAGAACGCCGTTGTCCGCGTGATCGAGCTGTTGAGCCCGGAAGCGTTCTACCGCGACGCCCACCGCTTTATCTACGAATCGATCCTTGAGCTTTTTGACAAAGGCGAACCGATCGATCTCGTCACGGTGACGGAATCACTCCGCAAGTCCGGCAAACTCGAATCCGTCGGCGGCTCGGTCTATGTGGCCGATCTTATCAACTCGGTGCCGACGGCCGCCAATGTCGAACACTACGCCAAGATCGTCGAAGAAAAATATGTCCTGCGCCGGCTGATCGAGGCGGGGACAACCGTCGTTTCGAGCGCCTTCTCCGACCCCGAAGATGTCGACCAGGTGCTCGACCAGGCCGAAAAATCTATCTTCGACATCGCCCTCAAGCGGACGCGCGAGGGTTTCCATAAAATTGATTCTGTCATCAAACGCGTGCTCGATAAAATTGATTCACTCTACGGGAAGAAGGAACAGATTACCGGCACCCCTTCCGGCTATCCCGACCTTGACCAGAAGACCGCCGGCTTCCAGAACGCCGATCTCATCATTATCGCGGCGAGGCCGTCGGTCGGAAAAACCGCTCTGGCCCTGAACATCGCCCAGCAGGTCTCGATCAAGCACAACATCCCCGTCGCCATCTTTTCGCTCGAAATGAGTAAAGAACAGCTGGCCCAGAGAATGCTTTGCTCCGAAGCGGAAGTGGACGCGCAGCAACTCAAGACGGCCAGTCTCTCCGATACCGGTTGGAAGAAGCTGACCCGCGCGCTCGGCAGACTCTCCGAAGCGCCGCTCTATATCGACGATTCGGCCTCGATCACCGCGACGGAGATCCGCGCCAAGGCCCGCCGCCTCAAGATCGAGCGGGGTCTTGGTCTGGTGATAGTTGATTATCTCCAACTGATGCGGGGACGGTCAAGGATCGAGAACAGGGTGCAGGAAATATCGGACATCGCTCGCTCGCTCAAGACATTGGCCAGGGAGCTCGATGTCCCGGTCGTAGCGCTCTCACAGCTCTCCCGCGCGGTCGAGCAGAGGCCGGACCGCATACCGCGGCTCTCCGACCTGCGTGAATCGGGCGAGATCGAGCAGACGGCCGACCTCGTCATATTCATCCATCGCGAGGACTATTACAATCCGCAGTCCGACCGCGGCAATGTCGCCGAGATCATCATCGCCAAACAGCGGAACGGCCCCGTCGGCACGGTCGAGCTTGTTTTCCGCAAGGAGATCGCGAAATTCTGCAGCAAAGAAACGCGCTATGAAGAAGTTACTTAGCGCCGGCCTCATTTCCTTCACATTAATTCTGCCTCTGTTCGCGCAAATCAAAGATCTTACAATAGACGCTGAGAAAGTATCGTTTGACCGGGCCAAGAACCGCGTGGAGGCAACCGGCTCGGTCGAGGTCAACTATCAGGACATTCGACTGCGGGGCAATCATCTCATCTACAACACTTCGGCCGAAACTTTCCACGCCGACCGGGGTTTTGTTTTTCTCTACGCCGGCTCGACGTTTGAGGGCGAAGCGCTCGATTACGATCTAAGGGAGAGAGCGGGCCAGGCCGCCAATGTTTCTTTTATTTATCAGGGCGTGCGGCTGAATGGCGGCCGCTTAAAGTTTAATGAAGAAGAATTCGAGATCAAGGGCGCCGGTTTTACCACCTGTGATCCGGACAACCCTCATTACCGCGTCACGGCTGCCGATCTCTTGCTTTATCCCAGGGAGGGCTGGCTGGTGGCTTACTGGGGCTATTTCTGGCTCTGGCAAATCCCCGTCGTCCCCATGCCGACTTATATTTATGATTTCAACGCCGGGGAGCGGGCCGAGCGCAATATCCCGCCGTTCCCGATGATCGGCTCCAACTTCGAGGACGGCAATTACCTGATCGAAACGCTCGCCTGGAACTTGCGGCGCGAGCTCTCCGGCAGTTACTCCCTGGGCTATCTCACCAACAAAGGGGTCATGCTTGGCGCGCAGGCAAACTACATTGTTAATGACAGGAACCGCGGCAATCTGCGGCTGAACTGGAACCCGAAAGACAACACGGTCGGCGGTTTGACGCATCTCTTCTCTTTCGGCGCGGTCACGATGCCCAAAGATGATCTGCCATTCGAAGCTATTTTGCAGAGGCGCACCCGCCAATATGAGCTTGAAACAACGCTCTCCTCAAGGGAGCGCATCAACTACCAGCGAGTCAGCTTTACCCCGAATGTTGTTTTGCAGTCGCGCAGTTTAAGCGTCGGCCAGAATCTCGTGAAAACCGATATCGAGCTGACCGGCGGCGTCGTAGCGGAAGAGGGGAATATCCGACTGGCTCGCGGCGGGGGCAAAGTGAAGTTCTATTCTAATCTCGGCCAATTTTCGCCGTCACTGTTAGGCGACGCGATCTATTATTCCAACGGCACTCGGTGGATCAAGCCGGCGGCGGGGCTGGGTTACAGGGCTCGTCTTTCCGACAGCGCCGAGCTGCTGCTCGACTACACCCATTATCTCTATATTGAAGGCCAGACCCCCTTTAATTATGAACTCTACCGCTATCGCGCCGCCGATACTTTGCGCGGCGACCTGCTCTTCAAGATCGGCGAGACCGAAGCAAAGATCGCCGCGGCTTATTTTCTCGACGACTGGTCGCCGCAGGACATAGATTACACTTTATTTTTTAAATTACACTGCTATAATTTAGAGGTCACCTATCGCTCACTGCGCAGTGAATTCATGTTGGGCTTTAGTTTAGCCACACGATAATCACCGGAAAGGGCAAATAATGTTCATTACATTCGAAGGGCCGGAAGGTTGCGGTAAATCGACGCACTCCAAGAGGTTGAAATCGTATCTCGAGGGGAAAAACCACCGCGTCCTTTTGACGTTCGAGCCGGGCGGCACCCAGGTGGGCAAAGAGATCAGGCAGCTGCTCTTGAAACCGGAGAGCGTCCTCGACGAGACGACCGAAGTTTATCTCTTCGCGGCCGACCGCTCGGAGCATGTCAGCAAGATTATTCTCCCGGCGCTCGCCGAAGGCAAAATCGTCATCTCCGACCGGTTCATCGATTCCACGCTTGCTTACCAGATCGGCGGGCGGCGGCTGCCGGAAGACCTGGTGAGATATCTGAATATGGTCTCGTCGAAAGGTTTGACACCCGACCTGACATTCTTACTCGATGTTTCGCCGGAGATCGGGCTCAAAAGAGCGACACAGAACGGCACGGCCGACAGGTTCGAGCAGGAAGCGCTTAGTTTTCACCGCCGCGTGCGCGCAAGCTACCAGCGGATCGCGACCGACGACGCCGAGCGCGTCAAGGTCATCAATACTGACGACAAATCAATCGAGGAGATCCAGAACAAGATCAGGGAGATCGTGGATGAAAAGCTCGGAAATCAGGGATAAATTCTCAAGATTTTTTGAAAGCAAGGGCCACAAAACACTGCCGGGCTCGTCGCTTGTGCCGACCGATCCGACGGTGCTCCTGACCCTGGCCGGCATGCTGCAGTTTAAGCCGGTCTTCCTCGGGCAGGAGAAACCGGCCCATAAGCGGGCGGCTACGGTCCAGAAATGCATGCGGATGAACGACATCGAGAATGTCGGCGTAACACCGCGCCACCACACCTTCTTTGAAATGCTCGGCAATTTCTCGTTCGGCGATTACTTCAAGAAAGAGGCGATCCAATTTGCCTGGGAACTCCTGACTAAAGAATTCAAAATTCCGGCGCTCAAGCTCAAGATCGCGATCTATGAAAAAGACGACGAGGCCTTTGAGATCTGGCGCAAAAATATCGGCCTGCCCAAGGAGATCATCTATCGCCTCGGCGAAGACAATAATTTCTGGTCAGTCGGGCCGACCGGACCCTGCGGGCCGTGTTCTGAGATCTATTACGACCAGGGGCCGGCTAAGGGCTGCGGCAAACCCGATTGCGCCCCGGGCTGCGACTGTGACCGATACCTTGAGATCTGGAACCTTGTCTTTATCTCTTACAACCGCAACGAAAAAGGCGAGCTGATCCCGCTCAAGCAGAAGGGGATCGACACCGGCCTGGGACTGGAGCGGATCGCCTCGGTCCTGCAGGGGGTTGACGATAATTTTGAAACAGACCTCTTCCAGCCGCTGATCAAGGCGATCGACGCGCTCAAGGCCGAATCTTCGCCGGTCTCCGTCCGGATCATCGCCGACCATATCAGGGCGGTCACGCATCTCATTTCCGACGGGGTTTTTCCCGCGAATATGGGGCGCGGCTACGTCCTGAGGCGGCTGATCCGCCGCGCCATCTCGCACGGCAAACGGCTGGGAATCACTAAGCCGTTCCTCTTTGATCTTTCGCGCGTCGTGGTCCGCGAGATGAAAGACGCTTATCCACAATTGGCGGAAAAGGAGAAGACGATCGTCGCGGCGATCAAGGAAGAAGAAGATAACTTCTTTGCCACGCTGGAGCAGGGGATGAAGTGGTTCGCGGAAGCGGTCAAAGCCCATGAACAGGACAAATTCCTGCCAGGGGCGGAGGCCTTCAAACTCCACGACACCTACGGGTTTCCGATCGAGTTGACGGTCGAGCTCTGCCTTGAAAAGGGCCTGAAAGTTGATCTCGCCGGCTTCGAGAAGGAGATGGAGGCCCAGCGCGAACGCGCCCGCCAGGGCCACCAGGCCGAAAAAAAGACCGATCTGACCTCGCTTGATCTCAGTCCCTTCTCCCCGACAAACTTTACCGGCTACGAAAAGACAGCGGAAGAAACAAAGGTCGTCGGCGTTTTCGCGGCGCAAAAGATCGTTGTCCTGGAAAAGACCCCGTTTTACGGGGAGAGCGGCGGCCAGATCGGCGATACCGGCCTGCTCTCCTGGAATAAACACGAAGTCAGGGTGCTCAATACTTTTATCTCGCCCAAAGGGGTCGCCTTGCACGTTGTTGATGATCTGTCGGGGCTCAAACCCGAGACGAAAGTCCGCGCCGTGATCGACGTTTCGAAGCGGAAAACGACCGAAGCCCATCACACGGCCACTCACTTATTGCACCGGGCCCTGCGCGACCTCCTTGGCGAGCACGTCAAACAGGCCGGCTCATATGTCGGCCCGGACAAATTGAGGTTCGACTTTTCGCATTTTCACTCCCTCTCGAGCGAAGACCTTCAAAAGGTCGAGCAAGTCGTCAACCAGAAGATCGCGGAAAAGTTGAAAGTTGAGGTCCTGCGCAAATCGTATAAGGCAGCGCAGGCCATGGGCGCAACGGCTCTTTTCGGCGAAAAATACGGCGACCAGGTCAGGGTCCTTAAAGCCGGCAATTACAGTTTGGAGCTCTGCGGCGGCACCCATGTCAGGTCGACCGCCGACATATTGTTCTTTAAGATCATCTCGGAGAGCGCGCTCGGCTCCGGCGTCAGGCGAATCGAAGCGATCGCCGGCCAGTCAGCCAAAGTCTACGCCGTTTTTAGGGCCAAATCGCTGCGCGACGAAGTCGAGTCGCTGATCAGGAAATACCGTTTGCTTCAGGTCGAAAAAGAGCGGTTGGGCGGCCAGAAAAGCCTCGAGACCAATATCTTTGAGATCGAAGTTACGGAGCTCGAAAACATCGCCAAAGCGGTCGATAATCATGATTCGAACAATGTTAATAAATTTCTCGACCATCTCTTGGGCCGCGTCGACTGGCTCAAAGAAAGAATCGCCAAGGCGGAGAGGGAGATCGAGGCATTAAAAGAGAGAGCGGCCCAGCGGTCGGCCGGCGGTTACGCCGCCGAAGCTGTTGAGATAGGCGGGGTCAAAGTGCTCTTCAAGGAATTCAAGGAAAACAATATGGATCTCCTGCGCACGATCTCCGATACCCTCCAGGAACAGTTCAAATCCTCTATCCTTGTTTTTGCCTCGGTCTTCCCTGGGCGGCTTATCTATCTTATCTCTGTGACGCCTGACCTGACCGGCAAATTTTCGGCCCAAACGCTTGCGAACGCGTTCTCTGCCGTTGTCGACGGCAAGGGCGGCGGAAAAGATACGAAAGTCGAGGGCGGCGGCAAGGATCCGTCGAAGATCAAAGAGGGGTTTGAAGCCGTCCGGAAGCTGATCGGATGAGACGGCTTGGCATTGATTTCGGCGATAAAAGGATCGGCATCGCGATCTCCGACCCGACCGGCCTGATCGCCACCGGCATCGCCATGATCGGCAAAGGCGAGACATTTGAGCCGGATATCCGCGAGATCAAGCGGCTGATCAAGAAATACGACGGCGTGGCAGAGATCGTGGTCGGAATGCCGAAGACGCTCGCCGGCAAGACCGGTCCGCAGGCCGAAAAGGTTATGGCCTTCATCGAGGCATTGAAAAATGAGTTCAAGTTGAATATCGTCGCCTGGGACGAGCGGCTGACCACAGCCGAGGCCGAGCGCGGTCTGATCGAAGCAGGTTTGAGCCGTGAGAAAAGAAAACGGGTCATCGACCAGTCGGCCGCCGCCGTCATTCTCCAGAGCTATCTTGACCGCAAACGCAAGCCATGAAAAATGGGCTCAGCGCCGGATCTCTGGTTTTATTATTCTTCTTATTTCTTTTTCGTCCTGCCGATCCATTCAACTCATCCGTCAAAGAAATTGTGATTCCGGGCGGCGCCTCGACCAGGACCGTTGAAATCATTCTCACGGAAAATAAGATACTGCCGCGTTTCTCGATCTTTCGGCCTCTGCTGCGGCTGTCAGGACTGCAGGGCCAGCTCAAAGCCGGCGTATACGCTCTTTCGCCCGCCGATCCGCTGCCGGTGATCGTCGCCAAACTATTAGGCGGGAATATCGTTCCACCAAAAGAGATAACGGTGACCCTGCCCGAAGGGACATCGATCTATAAGATGGGTGTAATGTTGAAAGAGAGCGGCTTTAAGGACTGGCAGAAATTTCAGGGACTCGTGAGCGAGGGCGTCACGGCCGACCGGCGGCAAAGGCACTGGCGGCTTTTTAAGTATATCCCGTCCGAGTCGCTCGAGGGGTATCTTTTCCCCGATACTTACCGGGTCTTTCCGGCTGCCTCCGCCGAGGTGCTGGCGGAGATCATGATCAGGAGATTTGAAGAGATGATCTTGCCGTTCTGGGAGAGGGCGCAAAAAGAAACAAAATTTAATTTGCACGAGGTCCTGACTCTCGCCTCGATCATCGAAAAAGAGGCGCAGAAACCGGAAGAGCGGCCGGTCATTTCTTCGGTCTTTTACAATCGGCTGAAAATCGGCATGCCGCTGGCCGCCGACCCGACGGTCAAATACGCGCTCGAACGGCCGAGCAAGATCGTTTATATAGACCAGCTGTCTGTCAAATCACCGTATAACACTTATAAAAGAAGGGGGTTGCCGCCGGGTCCGATCTGCAACCCGGGGTTGGATTCGATCAAAGCGGCGGTTTATCCGGCGAAGACAGATTATTTATTCTTTGTGGCCAAGAAAGACGGCTCGCACATCTTCTCGAAAAGCTGGCAGAAGCACCAGAGGGCGAAACAGGCTACTCCCACTCGATAGTCGCGGGCGGCTTGGAGGATATATCGTAGACGACGCGATTGATTTCAGGGACCTCGTTGATTATTCGGTTGGAGAAAATATCGAGCAGTTCATACGGCAATTTGGCCCAGTCGGCCGTCATGGCATCCCTCGACGAAACGGCGCGAATGGCAACAGTATTGAGATAAGTCCTTTTATCGCCCATAACCCCGACGGTTCTGATCGGCAGCAGTACCGCAAACGACTGCCATAGTTCCTTGTAGAGTCCGGCTTTTTTGACTTCGGAGACGACAATATCGTCGACATTTTGGAGGATTTTGACGCGTTCCGGCGTGACTTCACCGATAATTCTAATGGCCAAACCGGGACCGGGGAACGGCTGGCGCGTGATGATATCTTCGGGCACGCCAAGTTCGCGGCCAAGAGCTCGGACTTCGTCTTTAAATAATTTACGCAGCGGCTCGACCAGTTTGAACTTGATATCTTTGGGCAGGCCGCCGACATTGTGATGGGTCTTGATCCTCACGGCGGTCGTGGCAGTAAGGCCCGGGACGGCCGACTCGATCACGTCGGGGTAGAGGGTCCCTTGGGCCAGAAAATGGATTTTCCCGAGTTTTTTTGCTTCCTCTTCAAAGACGCGAATGAATTCGTTGCCGATCCGGTGGCGCTTTTCTTCCGGATCGGTTATCCCTTTAAGCTTGGCAAAGAATCTCGCCGAAGAATCAATATGGATGAAATTCAGCTTGAAGCGCTTGGTAAAGATCTCGTTGATCTTTTTGGCTTCGTTCTTGCGCATAAAACCCTGATCGATGAACATGCAGGTCAGTTGCTTGCCGACCGCTTTACTGATCAGCGCCGCCACGGTTGAAGAGTCGACGCCGCCGGAGAGTGCGAGCAAGATTTTTTCTTTGCCGACGGTCGCTTTGATCTCTTTGAGCTGTTCTTCGACAAAGTTCTCGGTCGTCCAGGTCGGCTTCGCGCCGCAAACGACATAGACAAAGTTCTTCAATATCTCGTTGCCGCGCTCGGTGTGGACGACCTCGGGATGGAACTGGACGCCATAGATCTTTCTTTCGACATCGCCCAGGGCGGCGATCGGGGTATTGGCAGTGTGGGCAAGGACCTTAAAGCCCTTCGGCAACTTGGCCACGCTGTCGCCGTGGCTCATCCAGCAGATAATATGGTCAACGAACCCGGCAAAAATATTCGATTTGTCGTCAATGAAAAGCTCGGTCCGCCCGTATTCCTTCTTTTTGCCGGGTTTGACACTGCCGCCAAGCTCCCGGGCGATCAACTGGGTGCCGTAGCAGATGCCGAGGATCGGGATGCCGGATTTGAAGAGATGAGGGTCGGCTTTGGGAGCGTCTTTCTCATAAACGGAGGAGGGGCCGCCGGAAATTATGATCCCTTTGATTTTTCTTTTTTTAAGCTCGGCAACGCTGATATTGTGCGGCAGGATCTCGCAGTAGACATTGCATTCCCGCACACGCCGCGCGATAAGCATCGCGTACTGGGCGCCAAAATCAAGAACAGCAATGAAATCGTGTTTTTTCACTTATACATTCCCAGCTGCTGCGCCTTCTGGTAAACTTTTCCCTCGGTCAGGACCGAAGGGGCAATAACGACCTCAACCTGCTGCATTTCTTTTAAATTCACTGCTCCCAATGCACCCATCGAAGTTCTCAATGCTCCGACAAAGTTCATCGAGCCGTCGTCGAACTTAGCCGGGCCGTGGAGGATTTCCTTTAAAGAGCCGATCGTGCCAACCTTGATGCGCGAGCCGCGCGGCAGAGTGGGCGAGGGGGTCGCCATCCCCCAGTGATAACCTTTGCCGGGGGCTTCGCTGGCTTTGGCGATGGGGGAGCCGATCATGACGGCGTCGGCGCCGCAGGCGATAGCTTTGCAGATATCGCCGCCGACGGCCATCCCGCCGTCGGCAATGATCGGCACGTAGACATTGTTCTCCTTGAAATACGAGTCGCGCGCGGCCGCGCAATCGGCGATCGAAGTCGCCATCGGCACGCCAACGCCAAGCACGCCTCGCGAAGTGCAGGCGGCCCCAGGCCCGATCCCGACTAGGACGCCGGCCACGCCAGTCCCCATCAGCGTCAGCGCAACCTCATAAGTCACGCAATTACCGACAATAACCGGCACTTTCATCTCGGCGCAGAACTTTTTCAGGTCAAGAGGGGCTGAGCTTTTTGATTTATGCTTGGTCGAGAGAACCGTTGATTGGACGACAAAGATGTCGACGCCCGCATCGCGCGCGATGGGGCCGAGCTCGATGGCGTCCTGCGGAATGGAAGAGACAGCGGCAATGCCGCCGGCGGCTTTGATCTCCTTGATCCGTTTGGCCACCAGCTCTTTTTTGATCGGTTCGAGATACATCTTCTGCATCAGCGGGACATACTCTTCTTTCGAGACAGCAGCGATCTTTTCGAGCTGTTTCTCCGCGTCTTCATATCGAGCCCAGACGCCCTGCAGATTTAGAACACCAAGGCCGCCGAACTGGCTCATGAGGGCAGCGGTTTTGGGGCTGACGACGCCGTCCATGGCGGAGGCGATGATCGGCACATCCAGTTTCTTGCCGCCGATCTTGACCGAGATGTCGGTGTCATCGGGATTGATCGTGATGATCGAGGGGCAAAGCGAGATCTCGTCAAAACCGTAAGCCCGCCGCGTCTTTTTTGCCCGACCAAGTTCTATATCCATTTTATCTCCTCTCTCTTATGGTTTTTCTTCGCCGCGTTGATCGGGATGGCAAAGCCGATCCCCTGCGCGCCGGCCACGATGGCCACATTGACGCCAATCACTTCGCCGGCCAGGTTGAGGAGGGGGCCGCCCGAATTGCCCGGGTTGATGGCGGCGTCGATCTGGATCAGGTTCTTCTTGCCCAGGTCTTCCAATGACCGCCCGGTTGCGCTGATGATGCCGGCCGTCACCGTGTTGGCAAAGCCGTAAGGGTTGCCGATGGCAATGACCCATTCGCCGGGCCTGATCTTGGAAGAATCACCGAGCGGCAGAGTGGGGAGTTGCACCCCTTTGGTATCAAGCTTGACGACTGCGATATCAAGATCGGGGTCGGAACTGACCGTTTTGCCGCTGAATTTGCGCCCGTCCTTTAATGTCACCTTGATCTCATCCGCGCCGCGGACAACATGCTCATTGGTCATGACATAGCCCTTCTTGTCGATGATGAAACCGGAGCCAGCGCCGCGCTGGGGGACGACTCTCTCTTTGAAAAAATCTCGGAACTGGGGATCGGCCTCAAAGCCGAAGAAACCGAAATCCCTGTCAAAGTCGGCAAAGGGCGATCTCAAGGTGACTTTTTTGACGATATCGATGTTGACGACGGCATTCCCCTCGCTTTCAACGATATCAGCGATCGTGCTGGTCCCGAAGGGGCCGTTCATCGTCCCGGCCGCCTGGGCCATCGAAACTGCGGCAAAACCGCTCAAATAAATAAGAGAAAAAAGAACAACAAAAATAATTTTTTTACTCATAAAAATTACTTCCCTTCCTTGTGTCTTTTAATTTTTCTTGTTGATTTTTCTTTCGACTCTTCATTCTTTTCATGAGCGCCGGCCCGTTTGGCCGTCTCGATCATCTTCTCGAACTCTTCCATGATCGGCTCCGGCACCCAGATCTCGTCGCACTCCTGGCAGACATAGGCGGGGACCTGCTCCATCATATAGAGCTTCCCCCCCTGGTAATCTTCCAAATTGACTTTTTCCAGCTCGAGGCGGCCGCCGCAGGCCGCGCATTCTTCTTCAGCTTCACCTAAGAGGTCTTTGTAGCGTTCGAGATCTTCGTCCTTGCTTTTTTTTGCGTGGTCGTCGCCTGACATTTTTACGATTATACATCAAATTTATTTTCTTGGCAAGGAAGGTGCCGCGTGTTATAATTGTTTCAAATTCGTGATATGTGCCTTGCGAAAATCATTAGTGAAAGGGTTGCATTATAATGCATTTTAACATTGAAAATGTCCGCAAAACCGACCCCGAGATCGCTGCCGCCCTTGATAAAGAACTGGAGCGCCAGCAGAATAAACTTGAAATGATCGCCTCTGAAAACTTCACCTCCCGGGCGGTCATGGAAGCCTGCGGCTCCGTCATGACCAACAAATACGCCGAGGGCTATCCCGGCCGGCGCTATTACGGCGGCTGTCAGTTCGTCGATATTTCCGAATCGCTGGCGATCGAGAGGGCCAAGCAGCTCTTCGGCGCCGACCACGCCAACGTCCAGCCGCACTCCGGCTCCCAGGCCAATTTCGCGGCTTATGTCGCTTTTATCAAGCCGGGCGATAAGGTCATGGGGCTCAACCTTTCCCACGGCGGCCACCTGACGCACGGCAGTCCGGTCAATATCTCCGGCATGTACTTCAACTTTATCTCTTACGGCGTGCGCCAGAGCGACGAAACAATCGATTTTGACCAGTTAAGAACGCTGGCTTTGGAACACAACCCAAAAATGATCGTCACGGGCGCGACCGCATATCCGCGGACGATCGATTTCAACAAATTCAGGGAGATCTGCGACGAAGTGGGGGCCGTGCTGATGGTCGATATCGCCCATATCGCCGGCCTGGTGGCGACCGGCCTCCATCCTTCGCCTGTTCCGGTTGCAGAAGTCGTGACTTCAACGACGCACAAGACCCTGCGCGGCCCTCGCTCGGGCTTTATTCTATGTAAAGAACCGTTCGCCAAACAGGTCGACAAGGCCGTTTTCCCGGGAACGCAGGGGGGGCCGCTCGAGCATATCATCGCGGCCAAGGCGATCTGCTTCAAAGAAGCGATGACGCCGGAATTTAAGAATTACCAGGCGCAGATCGTCAAGAACGCCAAAGCTCTGGCCGAAGGGCTGATCAAGAACGGCCTGCGGCTTGTTTCGGGCGGCACCGACAACCACCTGGTGCTCGTCGATCTGCGGCCGTACAAAGTGACCGGCAAAGTCGCGGAAACGGTCCTCGACGAGGTCGGCATCACCGTCAACAAAAACACGATCCCGTTCGATCAGGAAAAGCCGATGGTCACCTCCGGCATCAGGCTCGGCACGCCGGCGCTGACGACGCGCGGCATGAAAGAGCCGGAAATGAAACTGATCGCCGACCTGATCGGCAAGGTCCTGAAGAACGTCGGTGACGAAAAAGCGAAAAAAGAAGCGGCGGGCAGGATCGCCGAGCTTTGCAAACAATTCCCTCTCTATGGATAGAAAGTATTAGTCTTTTATTCCCCACACTTAAGTGTGGGGAATATTGTGGAAGGCAGATAAAATGATCGAACTCAAGGGCGTGACCAAGGTTTTCCCAAGCGGCATCGACGCCCTGCATGACATCAATCTGACGATCGGCAAGGAAGAGTTCGTATTCCTCGTCGGCTCGTCCGGCGCCGGCAAAACGACGCTCATGAAGCTCCTCTATCGCGAAGAAAAGCCGACCGCCGGCAAAGTCGTCGTTGACCGCGTTAATGTCGCCGAGCTGGCCCCCGACCAGGTGCCTTATCTGCGCCGCAATATCGGCGTCGTCTTCCAGGACTTCAAGCTCCTCCCTAAAAGGACGATCTACGAGAACGTGGCCTTCGCCCTGCGGGTGACCGGGGCGCCGCGCTCAACCATCCGGCGCAAGGCGATGCAGGCGCTTGAGCTCGTCGGCATGCTGCGCCGGGCCAATTCTTTCCCGGACGAGCTCTCGGGCGGCGAAAAGCAGAGGGCCTGTATCGCCCGGGCGATCGTCAACAATCCGCCGATACTTTTGGCCGATGAGCCGACCGGCAACCTGGACCCGACGACATCGTGGGACATCCTTCAGCTCCTCGACAAGATCAACAAACGGAACACGACAGTCGTTGTCGCCACCCATAACAAGAGCATCGTTGATGAAATGAAGCGGCGGGTGGTGGAGTTGGAGGAGGGGCGGCTGGTGCGCGACCAGCAGTTGGGGATGTACAGTGTTTAGCAGTTTAGAGTTCTTCACCATCGAGGCGTTCCGCTCACTGCGGCGCGGCACGCTCATGAGCTCGGTGGCGGTCGTCACGATCGCGGTCTCGCTCTCGATCTTCGGCGCCTTTCTTCTTTTGATCATGAACCTCTCGAATATCGTCGGCACCGTTTCGTCGCGGCTTGACCTCGTCGCCTATACTTCGCAAAATCTTTCGCTCGAGGACGCCGGCGCCATCCAGATCAAGATCGCAAAACTCCCCGGTGTCGAGCACGTTGAATTCACGTCAAAGGCCGAGGCCTGGAAAAAGTTCAAGGAAGATTTCGGCGGCAAGGTCGATCTGGGCGGCGCGCTCCACGACAACCCGCTGCCGCACACGTTCGCCGTGCGGGTGCGCACGCCGGAGCTCCTGCCGGTGGCGGCCAAAGCCATCTCCGATCTCGGCGTGATCGATGAGGTCCGCTACAGCGGCAAGCTGATCGATCGGATGAAATCGCTCGTCAGCGCGGTGCGGGTCGGCGGCATCTCGCTCATCGCGCTTTTATCTTTCGCGACGCTTCTCATCGTTGTCAACACGATACGCCTTACGGTCATCGCCCGCGAAACGGATATCTATATAATGAAGTTGGTCGGCGCCACAAATACTTTCGTCAAGTGGCCGTTCATCATCGAGGGGCTGATCCTCGGCCTGATCGGCGGAGGAGCATCTTTCTTGATCCTCAAGTTCTCATATGAATCGGTCGCCGCGCGCCTCGGAGCGGCTCTGCCGTTCCTGCCGGTCTTTAACGATCAATTCGCGCTGACAGTGATCTATGCCTCGCTTCTGATCGGCGGCATGGGCTTGGGCCTCATCGGCGGGTATATTTCGGTGTCGAGAGCGTTGAAAAATGAAGGGTAAAATCCCCCACACCTCATACCTTCATACCCCATGCCTGGGTATGAGGTAAGGGGTATGGGGAAGGGGTATGGGGTAAAGGAGTTGTAAAAATGTTAAGCTGGTTAAGAAAAAAAATGAAGACGATCATGATTGTGGTGGCGGTGCTCTTTGCCGCTTCGATGTTCTACGGCTTGAGCTTCAGCGGCCTGCCGGGCGGAGGCGGCGGCCAGCCGTCGAACGTACTGGCCAAGGTCAACGGCCGCGCTGTCGACCCGATGCGCTACCAGGAGCTGATCAACAGGATCGCCCAAAATTTTGGGCAGAACGCCACGCCCTCCGACATGGCAATGATCGACAATTTGGCCCTCGGGCAGGCGGTCGATTTTACGCTTCTCCAGCAGGCGGCCGAAAAGAAAGTCAAGGTCTCCGGCGGCGAGATCGACGCGGCGCTCGACAGCATCATGAAACAGCAGAATATCCCTTCCAAACGGGAACTGGAGAATGCGCTCAAAAAGATCGGGCTCTCCGTCGGCAAATTCCGCGATTTCATCAAGGGCGATATCATAGTGCAAAAGCTTCAGATGAAACTGCAGGCCGAAGTGAAAGTCACGCCGGATGACCTGCGCGAAGTTATGCGCAAATTCCCTAAAGAAAAAGAACCGGAAAAGATCGCCTTGCGGGAGAAACAGCAGAACGCTTTCCGGAGCTTTTACTCCGAGATCAGGAGCAAAGCGAAGATCGAAATAGTCAATCCTCTGCTCAAGGCGCATGACTTCAGGTTCAGAGGCAGGTTGAACGAGGCGATCGCCGAATACCAAAAGGCGATCTCACAAATGCCGACAAACCCGATGATCCATGTCTATCTGGGCGACGCCTACATGGCGGCCGGCCGCAAAGACCTGGCGCTGGCCGAATATGAGAATGCCGTGAAAGTTGAAGGCGGCAACCCTGATCTTTACCTGGTCCTCGGCAAGGTTTACCTGGGGATGGGAGAGAAGGGGCTCGCGACCGACCAATTCCGCAAGGCCTCGCTCATCGCCGGCGATAACAAAGCGACGCACGAAAAACTACTCAAGTTATTTCAGCAGATGAAGCGCCCGGCCGAAGCGGCCCGCGAGCAGGCGGAGATCAAGCGGCTGGAAAAGAAGGAAAAGTTCGAGAAAGAGATCACCGGCTCGCGTTAACGAAATTCTCGCCGGCCCCGAGGATCAGCTTGACCTCTTCCGGCGTGCGGCCTTCGACATAAACCCGCAGCAGCGGCTCGGTGCCGGAGGCGCGAAAGAGTATCCAGCTTTCGTCCTCGAAGTTGAGCTTGAGGCCGTCCAGCGTTTCAACTCTGGCAACTTTCATGCCGGCGAATTCATTTGGCGGCGTCAGCGTTAATTTTTTGACCGTTTCCGGCCCCTTATCAGTATGCAAGTCCATCCGGTCATAATAGAAATGGCCAAGTTCAGTCATGATCTCCTCAAGCAGTTGCCCCAGCATCTTTTTTTCATAAGCCATCATTTCTAGTAGGTTGAGGCCAGCCAGGATACCGTCGCGCTCGGGGATAAAGCCCTTGATCCCCATGCCGCCCGATTCTTCGCCGCCGAGGAGGACGTCGCCCTCGATCATCTTTTTGGCGATATGCTTGAAGCCGATCGGCATGACATCAAGCTTTTGGCCGTATTTTGCGCACTGCTTGTCGATCAGGTTCGTGAGATTGAATGTTTTGACGACATCACCCGAAAGCTTCCGGTTAACTTTGAGGTGGCGCAGAAGGAGGGAAAAGACATTGTGCGTGTTGATGAAGCGTCCGGAAGCGTCGATCGCCGCGATACGGTCGGCGTCGCCGTCGAGAATAATGCAGGCGGTCAGTTCCTTTGAATATTTGAGCGCGAATTCCTTAATGAACGAAATCGATTCTTCCAGATTGACGGGGAGGGGCTCGGGGTTGACGCCGCCAAAAAGCGGATCGCGGTTGCCTCTTATTTCCGTGACATCAAGCCCCAATTTGGCAAAATAGCCGGCGCCGCTGCCATGCATTGGGTCGATTACGATCCTTAAATTTGCCGATCTAATAGCGTCAAGATTAACCAGGGATCTGATCTTTGCCAGATATTCCGGGTCGGGGTCGAAAATTGTGACTTCTGATTCGGATTTGTTTTGAAGTTTGAGGTTTGAAGTTTGAAGTTTATTCAAGTGTTGCTCAACGGCCTTGGTCGTTTTCGGAAAAGCTGACCCCCCAAATTCCTCCTTGATCTTAAAACCGTTCCACTCCGGCGGGTTGTGCGAGGCAGTGATCATAATACCCGCGCCTAATCCTCTATCCTTCACAGCAAATGAAAGAACGGGCGAGGGAACCGAGTGAGAAGTTAATAAGGTATTAATACCGGCACCAGCGCAGACCTCGGCAGAAGTTCTTGCAAAATCTTCTGATTGGAAACGGTTATCGTAACCGACCGCGACCCCTTTGGCCGCTAATCCGGTTTCATTGAGATGTTCAATGAGCGCCTGGGTAACGAAGCGGACATTGTCGAAAGTAAACTCATCGGCGATCTTCGCGCGCCAGCCGTCAGTGCCGAACTTAATTTGGCTCATTTTCCGGCTCTCCCTCGGCTTCCGCAGTCACGACTTCTGATTCAAGTTCCGCAGTCCTTGGTGGTATCAAAACATAATCTTCCGGCTTCAGTCCTTCCGGCTTGGGGAAATCGAGCGCCGGCTGGTTGGCCAGGACGATCTGGTTGTAGGCCTTCCAGATGCGCGGGCAGGTGCCGACCTCGGCCACTCCGTTCATCGGGCGGTTGTCATCGTTGCCGACCCACACACCCGTCACAAGCTGGGGAACAAAACCGATGAACCAGGCGTCCTTGAATTCCTGCGAGGTGCCGGTCTTGGCCGCCGCCGGCCGGCCGATCTGGCCGCGCACACCCGTGCCGCGCGTGAGGACTCCCTTCATCATATCGATCACGATCGCGGCGACATTCTCGTCGAGAACGCGCCTCTCCAGGATCGGATGGTTGTATAAAATAACGCCGTCGCGGCTCTCGATCTTGGTAATGGGAGTCGGCAGGACTCTGATACCGCCGTTGGCAAAGACGCCAAAGGCCGAGGTCATTTCTAGGATCGAAACTTCGGACGCGCCCAGGGCGAGCGAGAGGGCGGGCTCTAATTTGCTCTCTATCCCCATGCGCCGGGCGACATCGACCGCATTCTGGACGCCGACGCGCTCTAACAGTTTTATCGATGGAATATTGAGCGATTTCTCAAGCGCGTAGCGCATCGTTACCGGACCGTTGAATTGGCCGTTAAAATTCTTGGGCGACCACGTCCCGTCCGGATTCCACTGGCTCGGCCAGACCTGGAAAGTGGTCGGCTCATCCTGGAGGACGGCGCCGGGGAAGATCCCCTGCTCGACGGCAGCCGTGTATATGAACGGCTTAAAAGACGAGCCCGGCTGGCGCTTGGCCTGGGTGACGCGATTATATTTGCTCTCGAGAAAATTGGCGCCGCCGACCAGCGCCTTGATATAGCCGGTGCGCGGATCGATCGAGACAAGGGCCGCCTGCGAAAAATTATATTTCTTACCTTCCTCCGAAACAAACCTTGTCACGACACTCTCCGCCGCGGCCTGCAGGCCGGTGTCGAGCGTCGTGTAAACTTTCAGCCCGCCGTGATAGACCAGCTCCTCGCCGTATTTGTCGGTCAGCGTCTGGAGGACCGAGCTGATAAAGTAGGGAGCGGTCTCGCCCAAACTTTTCAGGTTCTTCGGTGAATAATCCATGCTCTCGATCGCCGCCTGTTTGGCCGCCGACTCTGGCAGGAGGCCTTTATCCAGCATTTTATTGAGGACAAAGATCTGCCGGAGTTTGGAGCCCTTGAAATTCCGGTACGGTGAATAGAGCTCCGGACCGCGGATCAGCCCCGCGATCATGGCCGACTCGGCCGCGTCGAGCTCCGCCGCCGTCTTGCCAAAATAGAGGTTAGCGGCCGACTCGATGCCGTAAGCATTATGGCCGAGATAGACCTGATTGAGATATAGTTCGAGGATCTCCTCCTTGGCATAGCGGCGCTCGATCTGCATGGCGATGAGCGCTTCGGCGAGCTTGCGGCCGATCGTTTTCTTTCTGGTCAAGAAAAGGTTGCGGGCCAACTGCTGGGTAATGGTACTGCCGCCTTCGACAATGCGGCCGTAGGCCAAATTCTTGATCGTGGCGCGGATGATGCCGCCAAAATCAAGGCCGTGATGCTCAAAAAAACGCGGATCCTCGGTCGCGATGACCGCGCTCTGGAAATAAGGCGAGATCTTTGAGAGCGGGACGACCTGGCGGTTCTCCTCCTGGTGGAAACGCGCGAGGATCTTGCCGTCGGCTGAATAAAGGATGGTGCTCTCGCTGGGGATATACGAATTGAGCGCCTCGATATCGGGAAGCCGGGTCAGGATCTGGAGCGCCAGGCCGGCCAAGGCGGCCAGCGCGGCCAAAATAACAAGCAGGATGAATTTTTCCCACTTGCTTTTCTTTTTCTTCATAGTAAAATTATACCATGAAAATACTGGTGATTCACGGCCCCAACCTGGCCCTACTGGGCGAGCGCGAAGTCGCCGTTTACGGCAGTTTCACACTCGATGAGATAAACGAGGCGCTCAAAGACGAAGCCAAAAAGGCCGGCGCCGAGCTTGAGATCGTTCAATTGGACGGCGAGGGTGAGATCGTCGAGAAGATCGGCAAGGCGAGGAAGACCTTCCAGGCGATCATCATCAATCCCGGCGGCTACACTCATTACAGCGTGGCGATCAGGGACGCCGTCGCGGCGGTCGCCATCCCGACGGTCGAGGTCCATCTGTCCAATATTTACGCGCGTGAAGAATTCCGCCACAAGTCGGTGATCGCCCCGGTCGCCGTCGGGCAGATCTCCGGCTTCGGGGTTAACAGTTATCTCCTCGGTTTAAAAGCGGCGGTCGGCCTCCTGCAGAAGAAGTGAATCGAGCTCAAGCCAGGGCGATCATGATCGCCGGGCAAATCCTGAAAGTCCTCACCGTTCGCGAAGGCCTCTCTGAAAAACAGGTCGCTCATCAGATCTACTCGGAACTAAAAAAATACGGCGCTAAGCCGGCCTTCCGCGCGATCGTCGCTTCGGGTAAAAGGGCGGCCATACCTCACGGTTACGCGACCAATAAAAAAATCAGAGCGGGCGAACTTGTTGTGGTCGATTTTGGCGCGGTCTACAAGGGCTGGCGCTCGGATGTCACGCGGACATATATCGTCGGCAAGCCCAGCCGAAAACAAAAGAAGGTCTATCAGGTCGTCACTGCGGCGCAAAAGAGCGCCATCAAAGGAGTCAGGGCGGGCAGGGAGTGCCGCGAGATCGACGCGCTGGCCAGGAATTATATTAAAGCAAAGGGCTTCGGCAACTATTTTATCCACAACACAGGCCACGGCATCGGCCGGCGCGTCCACCAGGCGCCCAAGATCGGCCGCAAGAACCGGCACAAACTAAAGGCCGGCATGATCATTACTGTCGAGCCGGGAATTTACATCAAGGGTTGGGGCGGCGTGCGGATCGAGGCTATGGTCCTGGTCACGAACAACGGCTGTAAGATTCTGTTATAATAGAGCTATGAAAACCATTGCGATCATTGTGGCCGGGGGCAGGGGCAAGCGGCTGGGGAGGCCCAAGCAATTTTTGAAGATCAACGGCAAGCCGATGCTGGCCTGGACCGTCAACGCTTTCCAGCAAGTTAAGTCTATTGACGGGATAATTATTGTGGCCGCGGCTGACCAGCTCGCGCTGGCTAAAAAGATCAGGGCGTCAAAGGTCATCGCGATCGTGGCCGGCGGCGCGCGGCGGCAGGATTCCGTGCGCCACGGCCTGGCCGCCCTGCCCAAAGGGGCCCAGATCGTCTTGATCCATGACGGCGCTCGTCCAGCCGTCACAAGCATTGTTATAAACAAGTCGATCAAAGCGGCCAGGGAATACGGCGCGGCCATCGCCGCGGTCCCGGTCAAAGACACTTTGAAAATCGTTGATCGCCGGTCGTCGGTCGTGAGTGAAACTTTTGATCGCGATACTATCTGGGCGGCGCAGACGCCGCAGACCTTTACCGCGCCGGTCATAAAAAAAGCTTATGAGCGTCTTGAACACGATGTGACCGACGACGCGATGGCGGTCGAGCAACTGGGTATCCCGGTGAGAATCGTCATGGGCTCATACGAGAATATCAAAGTGACGACGCCGGAAGATCTGGCGGTCGTGGGAATAATTCTGAAAGGCAGGTAAATTGATGGAAGTTATTTACGGCATCCTGGCGGCGTTATTGAACAACTTTACTTTTGTCGCGGTTTTCATCTCCTGGTTCCTGGCCCAATCGATCAAGGTCGTTATCTACTGGATCGTGGACAAGAAGTTCTCGCTCTGGCACTTTTTCGAGGCCGGCGGGATGCCTTCGGCTCACTCGGCCTCCGTCACGGCCCTCACTCTCGGCATCGCACTGACGCAGGGGTGGGGCTCGCCTTTGTTCACTGTCTCCCTGGTTTTCGCCCTTATCGTGATGTATGACGCGACGGGAGTGAGAAGGGCGGCCGGCAAGCAGGCGGAGATACTCAACAAGATCGTCGACGACATCTATGCGAACGGTAAGGTCAGGATCGAGAAATTGAAGGAGATACTCGGGCACGATCCGATCGAGGTTTTCGCCGGCGCCACCCTCGCGGCGATCATCACCCTGATAACCTATTATGCCTATTTCCTTAGATAAAATAAAACTGCCGGACATGCTGCGCGAGCTCTCCACCAAACAGTTAGAGCAGATCGCGGCTGAGATCAGGCAGAAGATCATCGAGGTCACCTCAAAGACCGGCGGCCACGTCGCTCCCAGCCTGGGCGCGGTCGAGCTGGCCGTTTCTCTCCACGCGGCCTTCGAAAGCCCCAAGGACAAGATCATCTGGGACGTCGGCCATCAGGCCTACGCCCACAAGATTCTGACCGGCCGGCTTGAACAATTCGCCACTCTGCGCCAACGCGGCGGACTTTCGGGTTTCCCCAACGCAGCCGAGAGCCCTCATGATATGTTTACCGTCGGCCATGCCTCGACCTCGATCTCGCAGGCGCTCGGCCTCATCAAGGCGCGCGATCTCAAAGGCGAGAAACATTCTGTCATCGCCGTGATCGGCGACGGTTCGCTCTCCGGCGGGCTGGCGTTCGAGGGAGTTAACAACGTCGACGGGTTGAAGAGCAATTTGATCGTGATCTTGAACGACAACGAGATGTCGATCTCCAAGAACGTCGGCGCCATTTCCAATTATCTGACCCAGGTCTCGACCAGTAATTCATATCTTGAACTGCGCAACAGGATCGAGAAACTGGTCAAGAGGATTCCCAGGGTCGGGACCTCGCTTTTTGAGGCGGCGAGAAAACTCAAAGACCGCACCAAGCATTTGGTCGTCAGTTTTAAGGTCGATGTCATTTTTGAAGAGCTCGGCTTTAAATATTTCGGCCCGATCGACGGCCACAATATTCCGTTGATAATCAGCACCCTCCATCACGCCAAGGAGATCCCGGGGCCGGTCCTGATTCACGTCCTGACCAAAAAGGGGAAGGGCTATCCGCCGGCGGAGAAAGACCCGACCCGCTTTCACGGCACTGGTCCGTTTATCCGGGAAACCGGTGAACCGGTACAGGCCAAGGCCAATCAAACATACACATCGGTTTTCGGCAAAACGATGGCAAAGCTTGGAGAAAAACACCCGGGGCTGGTCGGTGTGACTGCCGCCATGATCGACGGCACGGGGCTGGAGGAGTTCGCCTCGCGTTTTCCCGCCCGGTTCTATGACGTCGGGATCGCCGAGGAGCACGCCGTGACGTTCGCCGGCGCGCTGGCCAAAGGAGGCCTGCGGCCGGTCGTCGCCATCTATTCGACGTTCCTCCAGCGCGCATATGATGAGATCATCCACGATGTCTGCCTGCAGAACCTGCCGGTTGTCTTCGCGATCGACCGGGCCGGCATCGTCGGCGAGGACGGCGCGACCCACAACGGGATCTTTGACCTGGCCTATTTGCGCTGTCTGCCGAACATGGTCGTCATGGCGCCGGGTGACGATAAGGAAATGGAAAAGATGCTTGAGTTCGCGCATAAACATAATGGACCGGTCGCCGTTCGCTATCCAAGAAGTGAGGCAATCGGAGCAGGCATGAAATCGTCACCCGAGATCGAGATGGGCAAAGGCGAGGTCGTCTTTGGCGCATCTCATCACAAGACATGCATTATCGCTATCGGTTCGATGGTCGGCCCATCGATCGAAGCCGCCGAGAAGCTTGGCCAGACAAAAGTCATTAACGCGCGCTTTGTTAAACCGCTGGATAAGGATTTGATCGTCAAAGAAGCCGGGAAAGCCGAGCAGGTCGTCACTGTGGAAGAAGGGGTGCTGGAAGGCGGGTTCGGCTCGGCCGTCATGGAACTTTTCTCCGAGGCCGGAGTAAGTGTCCCAGTCCAAAGGATCGGACTGCCCTCAAAGTTTATCGAACACGGCAAACGGGATGAGATTCTCGACGAATACGGATTAACAGCGGAAAAGATATTCAAACAAATTAATGAACATTTTTCTTTCCCCTCTCCCTCCTTGTCCGCCGAAGTCCGAAGGACGAAGGAGGATGGGAGAGGGGGGAAGGTTAGCGTCAGCGGGTGAGGACTACATGAAGACGGATATCGAGATCGCCCAGAAAGCCGAATTAAAACTCATAGTTGAGATCGCCAAATACGCCGACATTGACCTTGGCGATGTCGAGCTCCACGGTTCGTACAAGGCCAAGATCAATCTCAAGGCCTTTAAGCATTTCAAAAAAAAGCAGGACGGGAAACTTATCCTTGTGACCGCTATGACGCCGACGCCGCAGGGTGAGGGAAAAACAACTATAACGATTGGCCTGGCCCAGGCGCTGCAGCAGATGGGCGAGCGCTCTTTCGTCTGCATCCGTGAGCCGTCGCTTGGGCCCGTCATGGGGATGAAGGGCGGGGCGGCCGGCGGCGGCTATTCCCAAGTCCTGCCGATGGAAGACATCAATCTTCACCTGACGAGCGACATCCACATGATCACTGCGGCTCACAATCTCCTGACCGCCATGCTCTACAATCATATCTATCAGGGGAACGAGCTTGGGATCGACGAGAGCCGGATCGTTTGGCGCCGCGTGATGGATATGAACGACCGCTCATTGCGGGGGATGTTTGACATCACCGCTTCGTCCGAGGTCATGGCGATCATGTGCCTGTCAAAAGACCTCAACGATATGAAAGAACGGCTGGGCCGGATCATCGTGGCTCATGACAAAAAAGGGAAGCCGATCAGGTCATCTGACCTCAAAGCGCAGGGGGCGATGGCGCTCCTGATGTTTGACGCGCTCAAGCCGACGCTCGTCCAGACGCTGGAAGGCGGCCCGGCTTTCGTCCACGGCGGTCCCTTCGGCAACATCGCCCACGGCTGTAACTCGATCGTCGCCACGCGGATGGCGCTCAAAGCCGCCGATTATGTCGTGACCGAAGCCGGTTTTGCCACCGATCTTGGCGCCGAAAAATTCTTTGACATCAAGTGCCGGGTCGCCGGCCTCAAACCCTCGGCGGCCGTATTGGTCGTCACAAAACAGGCGATCGCGGTCAACGGTTATGAAAACGTGGCCAAACACGTTGAGAACCTTAAATTCTTCGGTATCCCAGTCGTTATCGCGATCAATAAGAAGACCGATGATTCTGAATCCGATCTGAAGGAGATTGGAGTTCGGTGTTCGGAGTTCGGAGTGCCCGCTATTGTTGCGGATATTTGGGCTAAAGGCGGCAAGGGAGGCAAAGATTTAGCGAAAGCCATCATTGAAGCATGCAAGCAGAAGTCGAATTTCAAGCCGCTTTATGATCTAAAACTGTCATTGAAGGAAAAGATCGAAACGATCGCGACCAAGCTCTACGGCGCTGACGGGGTCAACTGGACGGAAAAAGCCCTTGTCGATCTGGAGCTCTTTGAGAACATCGGCCTGCGGGAGGTGCCGGTCTGCGTGGCCAAAACGCAGTATTCGCTCTCGGACGACTCGAAAGTCACCGGCCGTCCGCGGAACTTCAAGATAATCATCCGGGAGCTGAAGGCCTCGGCCGGAGCCGGCTTCGTCGTCGCCTTCGCCGGCAACATCATGACGATGCCGGGCCTGCCCAAGCATCCCGCGGCGGAGAACATGGACATTACGGAAGACGGGAAGATCACGGGATTATTTTAATGATAAATAAGAAGAAGATTGAAAAAGCGATAAAGGATATTCTGCTCGCGATCGGTGAAGATGTTAACCGCGACGGTTTGAAAGAGACGCCCAAGCGCGTGGCCGAGATGTACGCCGAGCTATTCTCCGGCCTGCACAAAGACCCGGCTGGGGAGCTGACGACATTCAAGCAGGGCGAACACGAGGAGATGGTGATCGTCAAGGATATCCCTTTTTATTCGATTTGCGAACATCACCTGGTGCCCTTTGCCGGCAAGGCCCATGTCGCCTACATCCCGAAAAAGGGAAGGGTGACCGGCTTATCGAAGCTGGTCAGGGTGCTTGAAGGTTATGCCAAGCGGCCGCAGGTCCAGGAAAAATTAACTTCGCAGGTCGCGGATACGATCATAGAAAAGCTCGATCCTCACGGGGTTCTTGTCGTCATCGAAGCCGAACACCTCTGCATGTCGATGCGTGGGGTCAAAAAACCCGGGACTCTAACCGTCACCTCGGCCGTCAGGGGCGTCTTCCGCAAAGACGCCAAAGTCCGCTCGGAAGCGCTGGCGCTGATCAGGCAATAAGATTCGGATTGAGCTTCTGTTCGTCTCGGCCGAGCTCCAGCGCATAACTTTCCGTTCCCGGCTTGCCGCTCTTGGCGTCAGCCACCCGCTTGTACTGCTGTACGCCCGGCTGGATAAAAGGGTTCTGTTCTAACAAAAGGGCGCTCAAGGCAATGGCATTCATTTCATACTGATAAAGCTGGCCAAGCGTGAAAGCATTAAGCGCCGGTAAAATATAACTCATGGTCGGCACGCCGCCGGCATAATGGGCGTCGCGCAGTCCTTCAACAAAGGCCCGGTTGGCAAAACTAAGGGTCCGGCCGTCAAGATACTCAACCGGTGTCCCTCGGCCGGGAATAACAACGTCGGTTCCGCTTTCTTCCAGCATCAGGAAAGTTTCCATAATGTTTCGCTCACCCATCTGGATCATCTGGCTGTTGGCGTGGGCATCCTGGGTATAAAATTCCGGCGAGATCCAGATCCCCTTGTCGTCTTTACCTTCGCTCTCGGGGCCGAGCTGCTGCATCCAGGCGGCAACACCTTTAAGATCGTAGGTCCCGGTTGCGGCAACCTCTATCTTGATCCCCATCTTCGTGTAAGCGACATAGCGCATCACAGCGCGCAGCATGGCGATATTGCTGACAATAGGGCGCTTCCGTGTTTCTTCTTCAGCAAACCGCGCGCCGGCGATAAATCGCTTGATGTCGATGCCGGCCACGGCCAGGCCAAAGAGACCGACCGGGCTGGTGACGGAGTAGCGGCCGCCGACATTATCCGGCACTTCAAAAGCGGCATAGCCAATTTCGTCAGAAAGTTTCTTGAGCGCGCCTTTGGCCTTATCGGTGACCGCGACTATCCGTGAGGCGTGGTCGGTAAAACCATTTTCCATGCATTCTTTAAGAATGGCAAAAGCGATCGCCGGCTCAACCGTGCCGCCCGATTTGGAGATGACGTTGACGCCGACGCGCCGGCCGGCAATGATCTCAAGAACTCGCGCCGTGTAGCCCGGATCCATGTGATTGCCCAGGAAAAATATCCGGGGGATGCCGCCGCGCTGTTCCGGGCCAAGCAGGTTAAAAAGTTCAAGACTGCCGAGGATCGCTTCGATCGTCGCTTTGTTGCCGAGGAATGATCCGCCGATCCCGATCGATATAAAATCGTCGATCTTGGAGCGGAGCTCAGCCGCCACCTGAATGATCTGGTCAAGTTCAGCTTCAGCACGATAGGGGCTATCTATTTTCCAACCGGTCATGGTGACCGTGCCATCTTTGAGCAGAGAATCTGTCCCTGCCATAAGAACATCGTGAAGGGATTTAACGGTGCGGCTGGCCATGTTATATTCGGGCAGGGCGGTCACGTGCTTGCCACCAACCACGCCAAACCGGCGGTAATCAAGGCGGACTTTACCGCCGGTATTACCGACCGGTTCCCGCCTGATCAAACCCGAAGAAACTTGAAATCCGCTCATTCTTATTCTCCTCCCATCAATAATGGCTTGACGGCGTCGCGGATGGCGGTCCAATCCGCTTCACCAACGTAGCTTTCGATATAGATCTTGCCTTTGAGCTCCGTGCCAGAAGCACGGCAGGCGAACCATGAGCCGTCCTCAAAGACGACCTTAGTGCCGCCGATCGCCGCATCATTGCCCGGCGCCTTGGTCAATATTTGCACGATCTTCTTGCCGGCGATCAGATCGCCGACTTTCAGCTTATCGGCCAGGGTTTTGACGTTTTTCCGGAAAGCGTCGGCGTTATCATTGTTCAAACTGATATCGTCCCGCTTATAAAACGGATCGCCGTAAAGAGGGACGAGGACTTCACGGTAGATCTGTGAGGGCGTTTTGCCGGTCCTGGCCAAGATCTCGGCCGAGAGCAGGGCCAGGGCGAAACCGTCTTTATCTGTCGTCCAGGTTTTACCCTCTAAAGTCAAAAATGAAGCGCCGGCGCTCTCTTCGCCGCCAAACGCCAGCCAGCCCTTCGATAAGCCGTCAACAAACCACTTAAAGCCGACCGGGACTTCGTAAAGCTCACGGTTAAGCCCTTTAACGACTTTGTCTATCATACTGCTGCTGACGATCGTCTTGCCGATCTTTAATTTTG